>OFIS01000016.1_pt1 | contig 270457 bp, 232 predicted proteins | sample 1775071 | NCBI WGS metagenome assembly OFIS01 (sample SAMN08195774, study PRJEB24354) | sludge metagenome | isolation source: sludge from phenol fed wastewater aerobic bioreactor C | place: India: Nagpur | collected 2016-09-17
CGCCAATCGCTTGGTTTCACTCGTTTTTTACGACACCCTCGACCATCAGAAAGAGCTTGCATTTGCCTTCGGAGGGCAACGCTCTATCCAGCTGAGCTACGGGTGCGGACGCTTGACGCGCAGGCCGCCTTCTTAATGGATGCGCAAGCCTTCGGCAACCGCCGTTTCCGGGCGCCCCGTCATCGGCGGATCTCCGAGGAGGAGCCGGCGACGCCGCCGTGGGGCCGCGTCCGGTGTACCCTCCCCGCCGCTGAAGGCATGTCGCCATTCGCCCTCGCCCGGAGCGGTGCCGCATATTCCCCCGCACCCGTCGGTCGGGGGCTCCCGATACGGTCCGCTTCGGCACCGGCCATCCATCGGGACTGCGCCTAAAGCGGACGGTCGTCGCATGCCCCGACGCCCTTCCGCTCCAGCCGCGGCAGCCAACGCGAAGGGGCTGGGCGGATGCCGCGGGTGCGTGCCGCGATGCGCGGGCCGCGGCGCATTCCCGAACGATGGCTCTCTTACGCTCCGCGTGGCCGGCGCTCCGCAAGGCCCGATCTTCTCCCGCCCACCGCGATCATGGCCCGCCTCGGCCCCCTAGATCCCCGACCCGAAGGGCACGGCCGCGCCGGCCGGATCCGCTCCATCCGGCCCGCCGCCACCCGCGGGCCGCTTCCTCTCCGCTCGTTGATCGAAAGTGGTGGGCGAGGCAGCGGGTATTGCCTTGCCTTTCGTGGCCGCACCTTGTCCCATGGGGCCGCACCACCCATCTGGACGCGGATCTGGAGCCCCGGCGCGGCCGATGGAACCGCATGAGGGCCCCAGCGTCCACGTGACCGCATTTTCTTCTCGCGAGCCGGTAGCCACCTCGCGCGGAAATGCTCTAGAGGCGACGACATGAGTTCCAACACGTCCTTCTTCGGAGACCTTCTCACCTCCATCGCCGACCGGGGACGGGCCCTGCTCGACCGGTCCAGCCGGGTCAGCGGCGCCACCAAGTCGGCCACGCTGGTCGAGCGCTGCCAGGACCTCCTGTCCGGGCGCGGCGAGGCCTCGGGGGTGGCGCTGGCGAGCGATATCCTCGATCGCTACGCCCATATGAAGACCGGCGAGCGCATCGCCTTCTTCGAGGCCCTCGCGGAGACCTTCGGGCCCGACCGCGACCGCCTCGACCAGGCCGTCGAAAGCTATGGCCGAACCGGCTCCGACGCCGCCATGGCGGAGATTCACCGGGCGAGCGAGCCGCGCCGGCAGGAGCTGTTCCGTCGCTTCAACCTCGCGCCCGGGGCGACGGCGCAGCTGGTGCGCATGCGCGAGCACGTGATGGACGCCATGGTGCGGCGGCGCGATCTTGCTCCCGTGGACCGGGATTTCGGCCACCTGTTCTCGTCCTGGTTCAACCGGGGGTTCCTCGTGCTGCGCCGCATCGACTGGTCGTCGCCCGCCAACGTGCTGGAAAAGATCATCCGCTACGAGGCGGTGCACGAGATCCGCGACTGGAACGACCTGCGAGCCCGCATCGATACCCCGGACCGGCGCTGCTACGCCTTCTTCCACCCGGCCCTGGTGGACGAGCCGCTGATCTTCGTCGAAGTGGCGCTGATGAAGGAGACGCCCGGCGCCATCGCCCCCGTGCTCAGCCAGGATCGCGACCATCTCGACCCCGCCAAGGCGACCACGGCGGTGTTCTATTCCATCTCCAACTGCCAGCGCGGGCTCGGCGGCGTGTCGTTCGGCAACTTCCTGATCAAGCAGGTGGTGGAGGAGATCTCCCGCGAGCTGCCGGCGCTCACCACCTTCGTGACGCTCTCGCCGGTGCCCGGCTTCCGGGCGTGGCTCGACGGGGAGCGCGCGACGGAGAGCTCCGCCGTGCTCACCGCCGCCGATCGCGAGGCGCTGAAGGACCTGGACGATCCGGAATGGGCGGAGAAGGAGGAGACGCGCGAGGCGCTGAAGCCGGTGCTCGCCGCCCTCGGCGCCCATTACCTGCTGCTCGCCCGCACCCCGAAGGGCCGGCCGGTGGACACGGTGGCGCGCTTCCATCTCGGCAACGGCGCGCGGCTCGAGCGCATCAACGCCATGGGCGACCTCTCGGCCAAGGGCATCGCCCAGGCGGCGGGCCTGATGGTGAACTACCGCTACGTGCTCTCGGACATCGAGAAGAACCACGAAGCCTTCGCCGGCAAGGGCGAGGTGGTGGCGAGCTCGGCCGCCAAGAAGCTGCTGCGCGGCGACACCTCCACCCGCGCCCTCGTTCCCACCACCTGACGCGACGCGAGATCGACCATGACCGCTTCCGCCAACCATCTGTTCGGCGCCATCCGCGCCGCCGTGCCGCACCTCGCCAAGCCCCTGGCGCTTCATCCGGACGGCCGCGTGGAGACCTATGGCGACGCCCTCGCCCTCTCCGCCCGGCTGGCCCACCTTCTGGTGGCGCGCGGGGTGAAGCCCGGGGACCGGGTGGCGGTGCAGGTGGAGAAGTCCTGGCCGGCGCTGGCGCTCTATCTCGCGACGGTGCGGGCGGGCGCCGCCTATCTGCCGCTCAACACCGCCTATACGCTGAACGAGGTGGAGTATTTCCTCTCCGACGCCCAGCCCACCGTGTTCGTCTGCCGTCCCGAGATCGCGGCGGACGCGCGGGCGCTGGCGGAAAGGCTCGGCGTGCCCGTGGTGGAGACCCTCGGCAGCCAAGGCGAGGGCTCGCTCACGGACGCCGCGGCTCCCCTGCCCGACAGCTTCGACGACGTGCCGCGCGGGCCGGAGGACCTCGCCGGCATCCTCTACACCTCGGGCACCACCGGGCGCGCCAAGGGCGCCATGCTGTCCCACGACAACCTGCTCTCCAACGCCGTGGTGCTGCGCGACCTGTGGCGCTTCACCGCCGACGACGTGCTGATCCACGCTCTGCCCATCTTCCATACCCACGGGCTGTTCGTGGCCTCCAACATCATCCTGCTGGCCGGCGCCTCGATGATCTATTGCCCGAAGTTCGATGCCCGCGAGGCGATCGGCTACATGGACCGCGCCACCTCGCTCATGGGCGTGCCCACCTTCTACACCCGGCTCCTCGCCGAGGAGGGGCTGACGAAGGAGGCGACCGCCCACATGCGCCTGTTCGTCTCCGGCTCGGCGCCGCTGCTGGCGGAGACCCACCGCGCCTTTTCCGAGCGCACCGGCCACGCCATCCTGGAGCGCTACGGCATGACCGAGACCGGGATGAACACCTCCAACCCCTATGACGGCGAACGCATCGCCGGCACGGTGGGCTTCCCCCTGCCCGGCGTCGCGCTGCGCGTCACCGACCCGGAGACCGGCACTCCGCTCGCCAGCGGCGAGATCGGCATGATCGAGGTGAAGGGCCCCAACGTCTTCAAGGGCTACTGGCGCATGCCCGAGAAGACGGCGAGCGAGTTCCGCGACGGCTTCTTCCTCACCGGCGACCTCGGCAAGATCGACGCGCAAGGCTATGTGCATATCGTCGGCCGCGGCAAGGATCTGGTGATCACCGGCGGGTTCAACGTCTATCCGAAAGAGGTGGAGACCGAGATCGACCTCCTGCCCGGGGTGCTGGAGAGCGCGGTCATCGGCGCGCCCCATCCCGATTTCGGCGAGGGGGTGACGGCGGTCGTGGTGCCGCTGCCCGGCGCGAGCCTGACCGAGGCGGGCCTCATCGGCGCGCTGGAGACCCGGCTCGCCAAGTTCAAGCTGCCGAAGCGCGTGATTTTCCTGCCGGAGCTGCCGCGCAACACCATGGGCAAGGTGCAGAAGAACCTTCTGCGCGACGCCTACAAGGACATCTACCGCAGCGTCGCCTGAGGCGGGCCCTCAGCGCTGCCCGACCGGCAGCACATCCACCCCCACCGAGAGGATGTGCTCGCCCGAGGCGACGATCACCCCGTCCACCGGCGAGACATCGGCATAGTCGCGGCCGATGGCGAGGATGATGTGGTCGTCCCCCGCGGGGATGTCGTTGGTGGGGTCGAGGCCGATCCAGCCGACGCCCGGGCCGCACCACAGCTCCGCCCAGGCGTGGGTGGCGTCCGCCCCTTCGAGGCGCGCCTGCCCTTCCGGCGGCACGGTGCGCAGATAGCCCGACACGTAGCGCGCCGGCAGGCCGAGGCCGCGCAGGCCGGCGATCATCACCTGGGCGAAGTCCTGGCAGACGCCGCGCCGCGCCTGGAACGCCTCGAGGGGCGGCGTGGAGGCCACCGTGGCGCCGGGCTGGTAGAGGAACTCGGCGTGGATGCGGTGCATCAGCTCCAGGCCCGCATCGAGCACCGGACGGTCGCCGGAGAAGCTCACCGCGGTCCAGTCGGTGATCTCGGCATCGAGGGCGATGGAGCGGCTGGGAAACAGCCCGTGCACCGGCGAGGACGGCCCGAGGTCCGCCGACGCCGCGGCGGTCTCGCGGATGTCGTCGACGCTCAGGGTGGTCAGCGGGTCCGGCAGCTCCAGTGCGTCCACATCCACGCGGCTGCGGGTGGTGATCTGCAGGAAATCGTGCGGCTGGTCGAGCGTCATCCAGGTGAGGCCGTTGCCGAAGAAGTCGGTGCCCTGCTCCATCTCCCCCGGCTCGGGCAGGAGATCGAGCACATGGGCGATGACGCGCTGGTGGCCGGGCCGGTCGGTGGGCGTCATGCGCAGCACCTGGCGGGCGACGCGCACCGGAACGTCGTAGCTGTAGGTGGTGGTCTGGCGCACGTCGTAGAGCATGGGCCGCCTCACAGATTGACCGGCAATGCCAGCTCGGTGGAATGGTCCTGCAGGAAGAAGTGGGCCGCCACCTCGTCCGAGAGCTGCATCAGCGCGTGCTCCATGGCGTCGAACCACACCGGGGCGAAGCTCTCGGCGCTGGAGGCGGCAAGCTCGGCGCGCATGCGGGCGACGAGGCGCTCCCAGGAGGGCGGCGGCGCATCGGGATCGCGCCCCGGCAGCACCCGCAGGTGGGAGGCGAGGCGCTCCACCTGGAAGGCCACCGAGCGCGGGTTCTCCGGATCGAGCAGCACGAGATCGAGCACCGGGCCGCGCGCCTCCATCATCACGTAGCGGGTGCGGTAGGTGATGAGGCTGTCGCAGAATTGCAGCACCGCATCGAGCGAGCCCTGCGGCGCGCCCTCCTCGCCGAAGGTCTGCACCACCCGCAGGGTGCCTATGGAGCGCTCGATGCGCCGGCCGAGCTCCAGGAAGCGCCAGCCGGTGAGGCGGTTCATGTTCTCGCTGGCGAAGCCCGAGAAGGCGGCGATGATGCGCAGCGCCGCATCCGCCCGCTCGTGGGCGTCCGCCTCGGTGGGCGCCGGGGGGACCGGCTCGTTGACGCAGGCTTCGAGGTCCACCAGCGCGCGCCAGGCATCGGGAGAGAAGCGATCGCGGATCACCGACGCCGCCGAGCGCGCCGAGAGCACGAGCTGCGGCAGGGCGCCCGGCACGTCGTGGCGGGTGAGCACGGCGATGGCGTAACGCGCCGGCGTCGCCCGCACGAGGTCGCGCGGCATGGCGCCCCAGACGCCGAGCAGGCCGAGCAGGCGCGAGACCAGAAGCTCGGCATTGGCATCGCCGCCCTCGGCGAGGCGGCCCACCAGCACCCGCGAGAGCCGCAGCGCCGCCTCCGCCCGCTCCAGATAGCGCCCGAGCCAGAAGAGGTTGTCCGCCGCCCGGCTGGGCAGGGTGCCCGAGGAGCGGCGCACCTTCACATTGTCGGGGCTCGGCAGGAGCGTGGTGGCGGGAACCACGTTGTCGGCCAGCACCCACACGTCGGCGGAGCGGTCGCCCTGCTGCATGGAGACGGCGCGGGCATCAGGCTTGGACGAGATGCGGCAGAAGCCGCCGGGCATCACCGTCCAGCCCTTGTCGGTGGCGGCGAGGAACACGCGCAGCATGAAGGGGCGCGGCTCCAGCCGGCTGCCGGTCCACACCGGGGTGGTGGAGAGCCGGGCGATATCCTGGCCCACGATGTCCCCGCCGCGCCGCGCCATCAGCGCGGACAGCCGCCGCCGCTCCGGCGCGGAGAGGTCCGCCCCCAGCACCGAGCCGCCACCCGGCAGGCCCGGCACCGGCAGGCCGAAGGCGGGACCCACCACCAGCTCGTCCAGATGCTCCATCACCTGGCTGCGCTCGGCTTCCTGGCCGCACCACCAGGTGGCCACATGGGGCAGCGTCAAAGAGGCGTTCTGCAGGCGCAGCGCGATGCGCGGCAGGAAGGCGAGCAGCGCCGGCGCCTCCACCAGGCCCGCGCCCAGCGCGTTGGCGAGCGCCACGCCGCCCTGCCGCACCACCTGCACCAGGCCCGGCACGCCGAGCCGCGAGGAGGCGTTCAGCTCCAGCGGATCGACGAAATCCGCATCGAGGCGGCGCAGCAGCACGTCCACCCGCTTCAGGCCGGCCACCGTGCGCACGTGCAGGAAGTCGCCGCGCACGGTCAGGTCCTCGCCCTCCACCAGCAGGAAGCCGAGGTAGCGGGCGAGCAGCGCGTGCTCGAAATAGGTCTCGTTGAGGGGGCCGGGGGTGAGCAGGCCGATCCGGCCCTCGCCGGTGCGGTCGAGGCGCTGCAGCGAGGTGCGCATGGCCTGAAAGAAGCCGGCCACCCGCTCCATGCGCAGGGAGCGGGAGACATCGGGCAGCGCGCGGGTGAGCGCCAGGCGGTTCTCCAGCGCGTAGCCGGCGCCGGACGGCGCCTGGGTCCGGTCGGAAATGACCCACCAGCGCCCGTCCGGGGCGCGGCCCACGTCCACCGCATAGAAGCGCAGGAAGCGCCCGCCCTTGGGCTTCACCCCCACCAGCGGGCGCAGGAATTCGGGGCTGCCGGCCACCGCCGCCGCCGGCAGGGCGCCGTCGCTCACCAGCCGCGCGGGGCCGTAGAGATCCTTGAGCACCTCCTCCAAGAGCTCGGCGCGCTGGATGAGGCCGGCGGAGAGCGCATCCCAGTCGCGCTTCTCCATGATGAGCGGGACGTGGCTGAACGCCCAGGGCCGGTTGCGGCCCCCGTCGTCGTCATAGACGCGGTAGTGAACGTCGGAATCCCGCAGGTATCGGTCGGCGGAGGCGAAGCGGCGGGACAGCTCCTCCTCGCCCAGCTCCGCGAGGGCGGCGAGGAAGGGGACCCAGTGGGCGCGGGGATGGCCGTCCGCATCCACCATCTCGTCGCGGACGCCAGGCAAGGTCTGGTAGCCGGCGAGGAGGCTCTCCGCCGCAGCCCGTTCGTACTCCTCGCTGCGTTGCTCCACGCCCGACACCAATCCCATCCTCATGCCGCGGCCCCAAGCGCCGCGGGGCGAAGGCCATATGGCCCGGCTGCCCCCCTGCGGCGACCTGCGGCCGCCGGCCGATCCCCTCATCGGCCATTGGCATTATGCCCGACCCGGCGGCGGATGCACCCCCGGCCGGTGGACAACCGGGGCAGGCGCGAAAACGCCTCCCCCGGAGCCGGCCGTCACGCGTTCGGCGGACGGCGCAGGTCGAGCGTGGTCGGGAACTCGTTCGGGCCGCACTCGGCCGGAACGTGCATGATGCCCGGCGTGTGCCCGAAGGTCTCGAACCGCGCGAGGCGCCGCGCCTCGGCCTCGTAGGAATTCACCGGGAAGGTCTCGTAGGAGAGGCCGCCCGGATGCGTCACGTAATAGACGCAGCCACCGCGGGAGCGCTCGCTCCAGGTGTCCACCACGTCGAAGGTGAGCGGCGCCTGCACCGGAATGGTGGGGTGCAGGCCCGACCAGGGCTGCCACGCCTTGAAGCGCACGCCGGCCACATAGGTGCCGTTGCGCCCGGTGGGAGCGAGCGGCACGCGGCGGCCGTTGCAGGTGAGGATGTGGCGGGTGGGGTTGAAGCCCTCCACCACCACCTGCAGGCGCTCCACCGACGAGTCCACATAGCGGGCGGTGCCGCCGATGACGCCCTCCTCGCCCAGCACGTGCCAGCATTCGAGCGCCTGGCGGACCTCCAGGTCCACGCCCGCGTGCTGCACCTTGCCGAAGGCCGGGAAGCGGAACTCGTACTGCGCCTTGAACCACTCCGGATCGAAGGCGTAGCCCGCGTCCTTCAGGTCGTCGAGCACGTCCATGAAGTCGGCCCACACATAATGGGGCAGCATGAAGCGGTCGGTGAGGATGGTGCCCCAGCGCACGCAGTCGCCGGTCACCGGCTTGTTCCACAGGCGGGCGACGAGGGCTCGCAGCAGGAGCTGCTGGGCGAGGCTCATGCGCCAGTCCGGCGGCATCTCGAAGCAGCGGAACTCCACGAGGCCGAGCCGCCCGGTGGGGCCGTCCGGCGTATAGAGCTTGTCGATGGAGATTTCCGTGCGGTGGGTGTTGCCCGTCACGTCAACGAGGATGTTGCGCAGCAGGCGGTCCACCAGCCACGGCGGCGGCGGCGCCTCGCCGGAATTCGGCAGCGGGAACTTGGAGAAGGCGATCTCCAGCTCGTAGAGGCTGTCGTGGCGCGCCTCGTCCACCCGCGGGTGCTGCGAGGTCGGGCCGATGAACAGGCCGGAGAACATGTAGGACAGCGAGGGATGGCGCTGCCAGTAGAGCAGCAGGCTCTTCAGCACGTCCGGCCGGCGCAGGAACGGGCTGTCGGCCGGGGTGATGCCGCCCACCACCACGTGGTTGCCGCCGCCGGTGCCGGTGTGGCGGCCGTCCACCATGAACTTCTCGGTGCCGAGGCGGGCGAGCCGCGCCTCCTCATAGAGGATGCGGGTGACGTCCACGCAGCCCTGCCAGGAGGAGGACGGGTGGATGTTCACCTCCAGCACGCCCGGATCGGGGGCGAGGCGGATCAGGTTCAGGCGCGGATCGAAGACCGGCGGATAGCCCTCGATGTGGATCGGCATGTTGAGCTCGATGCACACCTGTTCCAGGGCGGCGACGAGGTCCACATAGTCTTCCAGCGTCTCCAGCGGCGGCAGGAAGATGCACAGGCGCCCGCCGCGCGGCTCGACGCAGAGCGCGGTCCGGGTCTCGGCCGTGGTGATCTGCACGTTGTGCTGCTGCAGATAGCGCCGCACCATGGCCTGCGCGCGCTCGGAGACGCTGTAGCCCTCGGCGCCGTCGCCGTTGGGGCCGCCGGCGCCGAAGCCCGCGCCCTGCCCCGCACCCTGGGAAAGCCCCGGCCCGCCCGGCGCCGCCGGGGTGGCGGAAACGAAGGCCGCCGGCTGGCCGCCATAGCGCTGCGCCAGCTCGGAGGCCGGCGGCAGCGGGCCGCGCGGCTCGAAGGTGTCGCTGGGCACGATGTGCGGATAGCGCGTGGGGGTGAGATAGGGCAGCGATTCCAGCGGCAGGCGGTAGCCCATGGGGCTCTCGCCGGGGATCAGGAACAGGTGGTCGCGGCGGAACTGCCACGCCTCGCTGCGCCACTTCATCCCGTCCTGGGTCATCACCCGGCGCAGCGGCAGAACCGAGCCGGTGGCGGTGCCGAGGCCCTGGTCGAACACCTTGGCGAGCAGGCGTCGCTGCACCGGATCGGCGATGCGCTCGTCGCCGGGATCGATGTTGGTGGGAAGGCTCTGCTCCTTCCAAAGGTAGTAGATGCAGTCCTCATAGCCCGGGACCACGAACTGGGTGTCGATCTCCAGCTTCTGGGCGAGCAGCCTGGCGAAGGCCTCCGCATCCTTGGGGCCGACGTTGTGGTTCACCGTCTCGTCGGCGATCAGGTCGGGGCGGGTCCACATGGGCTCGCCGTCCTTGCGCCAGAACAGGTCGAACGACCAGCGCGGCAGCGTCTCGCCGGGATACCACTTGCCCTGGCCGTAGTGCAGGATGCCGCCATCGGCGAAGCGGCCGCGCAGGCGGCGGATGAGATCGTCCGCGCGCACCCGCTTCTGCGGGCCGAGCGCCTCGGTGTTCCATTCCGGCGATTCATAATCGTCGATGGAGACGAAGGTGGGCTCGCCGCCCATGGTCAGGCGCACGTCGCCGGCAAGCAGATCCTCGTCCACCTTGTGGCCGAGGGCGTCGAGGGAGGCCCAGGTCTCCTCGGAGAAGGGCAGCGTCACGCGCGGCGCCTCGGCCACGCGGATGACCTTCATGTCGAAGCCGAACTCGGTGTCCGCCTTCTCCGCCATGCCGGTGATGGGCGCGGCGGAGCGGTAGTGCGGAGTGGCCGCGAGCGGGATGTGGCCCTCGCCGCACAGCAGGCCCGAGGTGGGATCGAGGCCGATCCAGCCGGCGCCGGGCACATAGACCTCGCACCAGGCGTGCAGGTCGGTGAAGTCCACGTCGGTGCCCGAGGGACCGTCCAGGGCCGCCACGTCGGGCTTGAGCTGGATGAGGTAGCCCGACACGAAGCGCGCCGCGAGGCCGAGGTGGCGCAGCACCTGCACCAGCAGCCAGCCCGTGTCGCGGCAGGAGCCGAGCTTCTTGGCGAGGGTCTCGTCCGGGGTCTGGACGCCCGGCTCCATGCGGATCACGTAGCCGATCTCGCGCTGCATGCGCTGGTTGATCTCGACCAGGAAATCCACGATGCGCCGCGGCTCGAGCGAGACCGAGGCGACGAAGCTGTCGAACAGCGCGCCTTCGTGCTCGAGCTCGAGATAGGGCGCAAGCTCGGCCTTCAGGTCGCTCGCATAGGTGAAGGGGAAGTTCTCGGCATATTCCTCGACGAAGAAGTCGAAGGGATTGATCACGTCCAGCTTGGCGAGCAGGTCCACCTCGACCTTGAACTCGGTGACCTTCTCGGGGAACACGATGCGCGCCAGCCAGTTGCCGAACGGATCCTGCTGCCAGTTGATGAAGTGGTCCTTGGGGCTGATCTTCAGCGTATAGTCGGGGATCTCGGTCCGGCTATGCGGCGCCGGGCGCAGACGGATGGTCTGGGGGCCGAGCGCAACGGGACGCTCATAAGTATAGCTCGTGACGTGATGCAGGCTCGCGAGGATAGACATTAGGCACCAGGTCCTGCGGGCCGAACGGCCCAGGGGGATAGGGTGAAAGGTTAGAGAAGCTCTCTATGCGGTTAAAGCGCGACTTTACAGCGACATTTGCATTGATCAGGGGCAAATGCTGAAAATTCGTGCGATTCTGCATCCTTTCTTCAGACTGATGCAGGTTTAGGCGGACTGAGATCCCCGAGAGCGCCCGCCTCCGAAGCCGGCGTGCCGGAGCCTTCCGGCGGCGTCGGCGGCACGCCCGGCGCCTTGCGCTTCTTCTTGCCCCGCTCCTCGAAGCGCTGCAACACCGTATAGAAGGACGGCACGAACAGCACCGCAAGGCAGGTGGAGGCGAGCATGCCCGAGACCACCGCGATACCGATCGACTTGCGCGAGTTGGCGCCCGCCCCGGTGGCGAACACCAGCGGCAGAACGCCCAGAATGAAGGCGAAGGAGGTCATCAGGATGGGGCGGAAGCGCAGCCGCGCCGCCTCCACCGCCGCATCCATGATCTCCATGCCCTCCATGCGTTTCTCGCGGGCGTATTCGACGATGAGGATGGCGTTCTTGGAAGCCAGCGCGATGAGCAGCACCAGGCCGATCTGGGTGTAGAGGTTGTTGGACACCCCCAGTCCGAGCAGCGCCCCGACGGTGCCGAGCAGGGCCAGCGGCACGGCGAGAATCACCGCCAGGGGCAGGATCCAGCTCTCGTACTGGCCGGCCAGCACGAAATAGACCAGCAGGATGGCAAGGCCGAACACGTAGTAGATCTGATTGCCGACCGCCTTCTCCTGATAGGACATGGCGGTCCATTCGAAGCCGGTGCCCGGCGGCAGGGTGCGGTTGGCGATCTGCTCCATGATGTCGAGCGCCTGCCCCGAGGAGAAGCCGGGCGCCGAGCCGCCGACGATGGTGGCCGAGGGATAGAGGTTATACAGCGAGATGATGGGCGGGCCCTGGACCTGCTTCACCTCCACCAGGGTGCCGAGCGGCACCATCTGGCCCTGCGGCGTGCGGATCTTGAGGTTCATGAGGTCGGTGGGCGTGACGCGGTACTTGGACTCGGCCTGCACATAGACCTGGAACACGTTGCCGAACTTGTTGATCTGGGTGACGTAGGTGGAGCCCAGATAGGACGAAATGGTCTGGAACACCTGCCCCACCGTCACCCCGAGGGTCTCCGCCTTCACCCGGTTCACCTCCACGTCGAGCTGCGGGGCCCCGGCGCGGAACGAGGTGGCGACGTGGGTGAGCGCCGACTGGGCGTTGGCGTCGTGCACCAGGGTGTTGGCGATCTGCTGCAACAGCTGGTAGTCGAAATTGCCGTTGCGGATCTGCGGCTGCATGGTGAAGCCGGACGCATTGCCGATGCCCTGGATGGCCGGAGGCACCAGCACGATGAACGAGGCCTGCTCGATCTGCGCCATGGCCGCGTTCAGATTGTCGTAGATCGACTTCAGGTCCTGCCCGGTGGTGGCGTCGCGCACCGACCAGTCCTTCAGCACCACATAGGCGACACCGCCATTGGCCAGCGTCGCGTTGTTGTCCAGCGCCGACATGCCGGTGATGCCGAGCACCGTCTCCACCCCGGGCACCTTGAGGGCGGCGTCGGTGACCTCCTTCATCACCGCGCGGGTGCGGTTCACGTTGGCGCCGTCGGGCAGCTGCGCCGCGATCAGCACATAGCCCTGGTCCTCGATGGGCAGGAAGGAGGTGGGCAGGCGGGTGAGCCCGTATCCGGCAACCGCCATCAGGGCGATGGCCACCAGCGCCATGAGGTGGGAATGATGCACCATCCGGCTGATGAGGCCGGCATAGGCGTGCTCCGCCCGGTCGTAGAGGGCATTGAAGCCGCGATAGACGACGTTGCGCTTTTCCGGCGGCACCGGCTTGCGCAGCCACAGGGCGCACTGGGTGGGCTTGAGCGTCGCCGCATTGATGGCGGAGATGAAGGCGGTCGCCGCGATCACCAGCGCGAACTGCTTGAACATCTGCCCCGTCAGGCCGGGAATGAACGACGCCGGCAGGAACACCGACATGAGCACCAGGGTGATGCCCACCACCGGCCCGAACAGTTCGTCCATCGCCTTCTCGGCGGCCGGCTGGCCGTCCATGCCCTCCTCGATGTGGCGCGCCACGCCCTCCACGATGACGATGGCGTCGTCCACCACGATGCCGATGGCGAGGATGATGGCGAACAGGGTGGAGAGGTTCACCGTGAAGCCCATGGCGTCCATGGCGGCGAACGCGCCGATGATGGTCACCGGCACGGTGGTGGCCGGCACCAGGGTGGCGCGCCAGTCCTGCAGGAACAGGAGGATCACCACCAGCACCAGCAGCGCCGCCTCGTAGAGCGTCTTGTAGACCTCGTCGATGGAGGCGGTGACGAACAGCGTGGTGTTGAAGGGGATCTGGTATTCGAGGCCCTGCGGGAAGGACTTCTTCAGCTCCTCCATCTTCGCCGAGACGAGATTGGCGACGTCGAGGGCGTTGGCGTTGGGTAGCTGGTAGATGCCGATGCCGGCGGCCGGGGCGTTGTCCTTGGTGAAGTCGCGCGAATAGCTCTGCGCGCCCAGCTCCACCCGGGCGATGTCCCGCACCCGCACGATGCGCCCGCCGTTGGCATTGTCCACCTTGACGATGATGTTCTCATAGTCCGGCGCGTCGTTGAGCCGGCCCTTGATGTTCAAGGTGTATTGGAAGCTCGCCGTGCTGGGCGCGGGGGGAATGCCGAGCTGGCCCGCCGTCACCTCCTGGCTCTGCTGCTGGATGGCGTTGACCACGTCCTGCGGCGTGAGCCCCACCGCCTGCATCTTGTCCGGGTCCATCCACACGCGCATGGCGTAGGAGCCGGTGCCGAACACCACCACGTTGCCGACGCCGTCGAGGCGCGCCAGCTCGTTCTGGATGTTGATGATGGCGTAATTGTTCAGATAGAGGCCGTCGAAGGTGGAATCCGGCGAGGTGAGGGTCACGAACTCCAGGATGGAGGTGCCCTTCTGCAGCGTGGTCACGCCCTGCACCTGCACCGCCTGGGGCAGCGACGAGAGGGCAATGGACACCCGGTTCTGCACCAGCACCTGCGCCATGTTCGGATCGGTGCCGATGGCGAAGGTCACCACCAGGGTGTAGGTGCCGTCGGAGGCCGACCAGGACTGCATGTAGAGCATGCCCTCGACGCCGTTCACCTGCTGCTCGATGGGCAAGGCGACGGTGTCGATCAGGGTCTTGGCGGAGGCGCCGGGATAGGTGGTGGTCACCGTCACCGTGGGCGGCACCACGTTGGGGTATTGCGCCACCGGGAGGCGGATCAGCGAGACGAGGCCGATCAGGACGAAGACGAGGGCCAGGACGTTGGAGAGAACCGGCCGCTCGATGAAGAAGCGCGAGATCATGGTCGCTGCCTTTATGCGCGGGGCGGGTCTACTTCGCGGTGGCCTTCGGCTGGGTCGTGGGCTTGGCGGGCGCAGCCGGAGCCGCCGCCGCCGGGAGGGGCGCAGCCTGCGCGGCGCCGGGCGCGGCGGCCGGAGCGGACGCCGGCTGGGGATCCGCGGTGCCCGAAACGGGCGTGATGGCGCCCTTCTGGACCTCCACCTTGCCGCCCGGGACGGCGCGCTGGATGCCTTCGATGATCACCACGTCGCCGTCCTTGAGCCCGCTCTCCACGGCGCGCAGGCCGGTGGGCTGGAGCTGGCCGGTGGTGATCTGCGCCTGCGAGACCACGCCCTCGGCGTTCACCGTCAGCACGTAGGAGCCGAGCTGGTTGGAGCTGATGGCCGCGTCGGGAACCAGCACCGTCGGGGCCGGTGGCCCGAGGGGCACGCGCACCCGGGTGAACAGGCCGGGCAGGAGGGCGGTGTTGGCATTGTCGAAGATGCCGCGCACCGTCAGGGTGCCGAGGTTGGGATCCACCTGCGGCGAGATGTAGTCGAGGTGGCCCTGGTGGGGATAGCCGGTCTCGGTCTGCAGGCCGATCTCCACCGGGATCTTCTCGGGGTTCTCGCGGATGCTCATCAGCGCGCGGCCATCCTTCTGCAGCGCGGCCTTGATGTTCAGCACCTGCTGCTCGCTCACCGAGAACCACACATAGATGGGGTTCACCTCGATGACGCTGGCGAGCTTGGTGGGACCGCCATAGCCCACCAGCGCGCCCACATCCTGCAGATGGGCGGTGACGACGCCGGTGAAGGGCGCCACCACCTCGGTATAGCCGAGGTTGATCTGGGCGAGCTTCAGGGCCGCGTCGGCATTCTGCACGTTGGCCACCGACTGGTCGCGCTTGGCGCGGGCCTGGTCGAGGGTGGCCTGGGAGGCGAAGTCCTGCTTGGCGAGCTGGGCCTGGCGGTTGTATTCGGCTTCCGCCTGCACCTGCAGCGCCTGGTTCGCCGCCAGCGTCGCCTTGGCCTGCTCCACGTCGGCCTTGTAGGTGTCCTGCTCGATGACGAACAGCACGCTGCCCTTCTGGGCGATCTGGCCGTCCTCGTAATTGATCTTGGTGAGGAAGCCCTGGACCCGGGCGTTGAGGTCCACCGCATTGATGGCGGCGGTGTTGCCGGTGAGCTCCAGGTAGCGCCGCACCGGCTCCACCAGCACGGGGGCGGCCGTCACCTTGGGCGGCGGCGGAGGAACATAGGTGTTCTGCTCGCCGCAGGCCGCCAGCAGCAGCGCAGCGCCCATGGCCAAGCTTCCGCGCAATCCGACCGAGACCCGGTTCCACCCCAGCATACCATTTCCCCCGATTTGCGCAGGCGCGGCGGATACTAAGCACCACTCCATGACGTGTCCATGAGAGGAATCGGCCCTATTCCAGTGGTGCGGTAGGTTGCAGGGCACCTATGCGGGAAGGCCGGGCGCGGGGCGCGGGCCTTCGTCCGCTGTGCCCCCGGCCGACGGTTTCGCCATCCTCCCGCGCCCGGCGCGGAGCGGTTACCGGCGCGGCGCGGCACACCCGGGCACCCGCCTTGCATTGACATTGCCCCGGCCCATTCATAAGTGTCCGCCTGGAAAGGCGCCCTGTGCGGCGGCCCGAGGCGGTGCGCGCCTGCGCGCGACCTTGCGGCAGGCGCGGAGGGTCTCGTGCCCGGACTTGCTGCCGCCGCATTGCGAGCGTCGATAGAGGCGCTTTTTCCTGGAGGGTCCGGCGGCCGTCTCCGCCCTCCTAGAGACCCGACGGACCGGAACAGAGACGCAATATGTTAGGTGGACTTGCCCGCAAGCTCTTCGGCTCCGCGAACGACCGTCGTGTCAAGGGCTACCGCCCGCGCGTCCAGGCCATCAACGCGCTGGAGTCGGAGCTGGAAGCCCTCTCCGACGATCAGCTGCGCGCCCGCACCGCCGAATTCCGCCAGCAGATCGCCGAGGGCAAGACCACGCTGGACGAGCTTCTCGTCCCCGCCTTCGCCACCGTGCGCGAAGGCGCCAAGCGCGCGCTCGGCATGCGCCATTTCGACGTGCAGCTCATCGGCGGCATGGTGCTCCACGAGGGCGCCATCTCCGAGATGAAGACCGGCGAGGGCAAGACCCTGGTCGCCACCCTGCCGGTCTATCTCAACGCCTTGGCCGGCAAGGGCGTGCATGTGGTGACGGTGAACGACTACCTCGCCAAGCGCGACGCCGAATGGATGGGCCGCCTCTACCGCTTCCTCGGCCTTTCCACCGGCATCATCGTCCACGGCATGGACGACGACGAGCGGCGCGTCGCCTACAATTGCGACGTCACCTACGCCACCAACAACGAGCTCGGCTTCGACTACCTGCGCGACAACATGAAGTATGAGCGCGCCCAGATGGTGCAGCGCCCGCACTTCTACGCCATCGTCGACGAGGTGGACTCCATCCTGGTGGACGAGGCCCGCACCCCGCTCATCATCTCCGGGCCCATGGACGACCGCTCGGAATTCTACAACACCATCGACACCTACATGCCCCGCCTCGCCAAGGACGACTACGAGGTGGACGAGAAGCAGCGCACCGTCACCATGACCGAGGCGGGCATGGAGAAGATGGAGCAGATGCTGGCCGCCGCCGGCCTCTTGAAGTCCGAGAGCCTCTACGACATCGAGAACGTCTCGGTGGTGCATCACGTGAACCAGGCGCTGCGCGCGCACACTTTGTTCCAGCGCGACAAGGACTACATCGTCCGCAACGGCGAGGTCGTGATCATCGACGAGTTCACCGGCCGCATGATGCCGGGCCGGCGCTATTCGGAAGGCCTGCACCAGGCGCTGGAAGCCAAGGAGCACGTCCAGGTCCAGCCGGAGAACCAGACCCTCGCCTCGATCACCTTCCAGAACTACTTCCGCCTCTACGCGAAGCTCGCCGGCATGACCGGCACCGCCGCCACCGAGGCGGCGGAGTTCTCCGACATCTACAAGCTCGAAGTGGTGGAGATCCCCACCAACGTGCAGGTGAAGCGCATCGACGACGACGACGAGGTCTACCGGACGGCCCAGGAGAAGTACAAGGCCATCATCGACCTCATCGCCGAGCGCTATGCGAAGGGCCAGCCGGTCCTGGTGGGCACCACCTCCATCGAGAAGTCGGAGATCCTGGCCGAGCTGATGAAGCAGGCCGGCTTCAAGCAGAAGAACTTCTCCGACGCCGACACCGTGCCGGAGCAGAAGGTGGGCGACCGCACCTTCGCCGTGCTCAACGCCCGCTACCACGAGCAGGAGGCCTATATCGTCTCCCAGGCGGGCGTGCCGGGCGCCATCACCATCGCCACCAACATGGCCGGGCGCGGCACCGACATCAAGCTCGGCGGCTCGGCCGAGATGCGCATCGAGCATGAGCTCGCCGACCTCGAGGACGGCGCGGAGCGGGACGCCGCCGCGGCCCGCATCCATGCCGAGGTCGAGGCGCTGAAGAAGACGGCGCTGGACGCCGGCGGCCTGTTCGTGCTCGGCACCGAGCGCCACGAGAGCCGGCGCATCGACAACCAGCTGCGCGGCCGCTCCGGCCGCCAGGGCGACCCCGGCCACTCGAAATTCTTCCTTTCCCTCGAAGATGACCTGATGCGCATCTTCGGCTCCGACCGGCTCGACGGCATGCTGCAGCGCCTCGGCCTGCAGGAGGGCGAGGCGATCATCCACCCCTGGATCAACAAGGCCCTGGAGAAGGCCCAGCAGAAGGTGGAAGCCCGCAACTACGACATCCGCAAGAACCTGCTCAAATACGACGACGTGCTGAACGACCAGCGCAAGGTGGTGTTCGAGCAGCGCCTGGAGCTGATGAACGACGAGGACGTGGCCGAGACCGTCACGGACATGCGCCACGACGTCATCACCGACCTCGTCGCCAAGCACATCCCCGAGAACGCCTATCCCGAGCAGTGGGACAGCGCGGGGCTGCAGACGGCGGTGCGCGACACCCTCACCCTCGACCTGCCCATCACGGACTGGGCCAAGGAAGAGGGCATCGCCGGCCCCGAGGTGACCGAGCGCATCATCCAGCGCGCCGACGAGTGGATGGCGGCCAAGACCGGCCAATACGGGCCGGAGATCATGCGCTACGTGGAGAAGTCCATTCTCCTGCAGACCCTCGACCACCTCTGGCGCGAGCATATCGCCATGCTCGATCACCTGCGCCAGGTGGTGGGCCTGCGCGGCTACGCCCAGCGCGATCCGCTGAACGAGTACAAGTCCGAGGCGTTCAACCTCTTCGCCGCCATGCTGAACCGGCTGCGCGAGCTGGTCACCGGCCAGCTCATGCGGGTGGAGATCGTCGCGCCGCAGCCGCCCGAGATGGAGGAGCTTCCGCCCATGGAGGCCCACCACCTCGACCCGTCCACCGGCGAGGACGAGATGATGAGCGCGGGCGCGGCCCTCGGCATGCGGCCCGATCCCATCTTCTCCGGCGACGTGGCGCTGGCCGAGCGCAACCCGTCCGATCCCTCCACCTGGGGCAAGGTGGGCCGTAACGAGGCCTGCCCCTGCGGCTCGGGCAAGAAATACAAGCACTGCCACGGCCGCATCGCCTGACGGGCCGCTGCCCGCGCGGAGCCGGCCGCCGAGGGCGGGGAACACCCGGCGCTGCGCCCCCCGCCGGGTCTCAGATCAGGCCTGCCGCACCAGGAGCGCGCCATCGGAGAGCGCTGGCCTGCGTCCTGACGCGCCGCGCGGTCCGCGCCGGAGGGAACAGGCGAAGACCAGCGGGTCCTACGTATAGCTCTCCGTCCGCCGGCAAGGGTTATAGACCGGCCGGGTCCCGACGAGGACCACCGTGGTCGAGCCGTGCACGATGGGGCCGGAGACATCGTATTCCGTCGTCTCCCCCGGGCACTTTTTGGAGAAGATGCGGGCGACCCCCTCATGGCACGTTCCGCGGCGGGAGCCGCGGAACGTGCCGCGGGCCGGCTCGGTGCCGCGCTTCACCTTAAGCGGACGCAGATTATCCTTGGGATGCTCGTAGGCGAACACATGTGTCGCCGGCGGCGACGAGGCGCATGAGCGAACCGGTGTGGTGCGAGCAGGAATTGGCCTGCGCCGTGCTGATGCCTGCCCAGCAGGCCGCAGCCAGTGCGAATGCCGTGCGTGAGTTTCCAAGCCCCCTCCCCCTGCCCGTGGAACGCTCGGCCGCTCCGGCCGGCGCGCACGGCTCCAGCAGAAGACGCCGCGCATTTCTCCTACCGCTTTCGTGGGAAATGGGGATTTATAGGCGCGGTCTACTTCGAGGCCGGTGCCGCCTCAAGTATTGAAGCCTTTGCAGCCCTGCAACCGCAGTCGGGGCGATGGCGCGACCCGCCCGCGCGGAGCCGGCCGCCTGACGGCGAGAAAGTCCGAACCTTCCGCCACCCCTATTGCGAGAAGCCGCTGGTGGGTAGCACCGGCGAGGAGCCGGTCATGCTCGGCGGTTCGGCGAAGGCGCTGCTCGCGAGGGTCGAGGAGGAGCCGGGCTTGTGCTCCTTGGCCTCCGCGGTCTGGGGCTTGGGCGCCGGAGCGGCGGAAGGCTTGGCCGTGGTCGCCGGCTTGGCATTCGCCACAGGCTTGGGCGCAGCCTTCGGGGCCGGCTTGGGAGCGGGAGTGCCCGCCGTCGACGCCATCTGCGGCTGGGGCGCGACGCGCAGCTCATAGGTGCGGGGCACGTCGCCGGCTTCGGTGGGCTTCGGCGCCGGAGCAGGTGCCGCACTCGAAGGGGCTTCGGCCGCGGGCGCGGCATAGGCGACGCTGGTGGCCGCCGGCTCGGGCTGGGGCGCCGGACCGTCGGAATCGGCCGCGTCGGCCTCGACGCCCACCGGCGGGCGGGTGGTGTCGGGCATGGTGCCGGGCGCCGGGGCGAAGGCGAGGTTGGTGCGGCCCTCATGCTGCGCCTTCCACTGCGCGAGGAACACCGGATGCATGCCGCCGTCGCTCCCGGTCCGCACCGGCGCCACCGGGGAATTGGGCGCCAGCGCCGCAACCTGCGCCGCGTCGCGGCGATCCTTGGCCGCCACCCGGCTCTCGATCTCCGGCGGCACCTCGTAGGACGGGCAGGACGCATCGGAATCGAACCGCCCGCCGGGCGTGGGCGTCGCGTCGAACACATAGCGCCGGCCGCACACCGCGACCTTCGGCTCCTGCCGGGTGACCTCGAAATGGTCGTTGCCTTCCTTCAAATTCTTCCAGAAGGCCATGTTGGGATTGTTGCGGTAGCGGGCGAGGTTCTTCGGCGTCATGCGGAAGGGATAGGCCTGCACCTGGAAGGAGCGCTGCCCGCCCGCGAAGCTCTCGCGCGCCAGGGAGAAGATCTCGGAAATCTGCTCGTCGGTCATGGCGTAGCAGCCGGCGGAGGAGCAGTCGCCGTGCACCATGAGGAACTCGCCCGTCCGCCCATAGGAGCGGTCGAAGGCGTTGGGGAAGCCGAGGTTGAAGGACAGATAATAGTTGGAATTGGGATTCATCTGCCCGGGGGTGATGTTGTAGAAGCCTTCGGGCGCCTGCCGGTCGCCCATCTTCACCTTGGGGCCGAGCTCGCCGGACCAGCGGCAGATGGGGTAGGTCTTCAGCAGCGCATACTGGCCTTCGCTGTTGACCTTCCACACCTCGAGCTCCGCCTCCTTCTTGAAGATGCGGACCAGGATCGGGCTGTCCGCCGCCATGCCCTTGTTGGACATGAGCGAGAGCATCTCGGGCGGCAGCGGCTTGTTCGCCCGGCGCGCCACGTCGTCGGTCTGGTTGCAGGCGGCAAGGGCGAGCGCGGCCACGGCAGCCAGTCCGGCCGCTCTGGCGCGTGACAGGATTGTCAGTCTCGGACGGCTCAACGCAGGACTCCTGAATCCGTACCGGGCAGGGTAAGCGACCATCCTGAACGACCCATCCTTCACGGCCGGTTACCGCCCCCGCCCACCGGCGCGATCGCCGGTCCGAGGACGGCCCGAGCCGCGCGAATTAAGGCGCTGGAACGGGCTTACGCAACTTCCCGCGGTTCAAAGGAAGGGGCAATTGCGGCCAAGATGAGATGGTTCCCGCCGCATGCCACGCCCGGCCGGCGCGGGAACGGTACTCGATTGCAGCCTCGGGCACGACGCGGCGCGGGGGAGCCCGCAGGCGCCCGCCCGTTTACCATAGGCCGGGAAATCGGCCCATTCGGCGGTCAGAGCGAGCGGCCGATGGCGAGGAACTTCTCGCGCCGCGCCTTCCGGAGCTCGCCGGGCGAGAGGCCGGCGAGGCTCGAAAGCGCATCGGCGATGGCTTCTCCGGTCCCGGCGATCACCGCCTCCGGATCGCGATGGGCGCCGCCGGAGGGCTCCTTCACGATGGAATCGATGATGCCGAACTTGAGCAGATCCTGCGCCGTGATCTTCATGTTGGTGGCGGCGTCCTGGGCCTTGGCGGTATCGCGCCACAGGATGGAAGCCGCGCCCTCGGGCGAGATCACGCTGTAGATGGCGTGCTCCAGCATCAGCACCTTGTTGGCGGTGGCGAGCGCGATGGCGCCGCCCGAGCCGCCCTCGCCGATGATCACCGCCACGTTGGGCGCGCTCAGCGACAGGCAGGCATCGGTGGAGCGGGCGATGGCCTCGGCCTGGCCGCGCTCCTCGGCGCCGATGCCCGGATAGGCGCCGGCGGTATCCACCAGCGCGATCATCGGCACCTCGAAGCGGTCCGCCAGCTCCATCAGCCGTACCGCCTTGCGGTAGCCTTCGGGCCGCGCCATGCCGAAATTGTGCCGGATGCGGGTCTCAGTCGAGGAGCCCTTCTCGTGGCCGAGCACGCACACCGCCTCGCCGCGGAAGCGGGCGAAGCCGCCGATGATGGCCTCGTCCTCGCCGAACTTGCGGTCGCCCGCCAGCGGCGTGAAATCCTCGAACAGGCCCTTGGCGTAATCGGCGAAATGCGGGCGCTGCGGATGGCGCGCCACCAGCGTCTTCTGCCAGGGGGAGAGATTGGCGTAGAGCGCCGTGAGCGCCTCGGACGCCTTGATCTCCAGGCGCTGCACTTCGTCGGAGATGGCAACGCCGTCCCCCGATGCCGACAGCGCGCGCAATTCCTCCACCTTGGCCTCAAGCTCGGCCACAGGCTTCTCGAAGTCGAGATAGCTGCGCATTGGGATCCGTCTGTTGAGGAGGGGCGAAAAGGCGCCCCTCCGACGCGCCCGGAAGCTGCCCGCCACAGCGCGGCGAGTCAAGCCCGCCCCCGGCCGGGCCGGATGGGAGATTCCGGGGCATTTTTGCGGGTTCTTGAGGCTCGGCTGCAACATCCGGGGGCCTACGGCGTTATTTCATCACCAGTCCATGGAGGTCACGATGGCCAACGACGCGAAGACCAAGGGCAAGGCGTATCCCGCCGGTGCCGTGGTCGAGGGGCGCGACCACCCCCTGCCGCCCGCCGAGGGCATTGATTTCCCTGCCGCCGGACCGCACGCCCGCGACAGGCTGACGGACGCGGAGAAGACGCCGGGCGCGGGCACCCTCGCCAATCCGAAGAAGCCGCGGGAAACCGACGCCACCGGCGGATAGGCCGGCACCTCTCCTGTCAGGGGGAAGGGGTGGCACGGCGCGGCGGCAGGACGCGGAAAGGTTCCCTGCGTACGCGCCTCTGGCGCCGTCCGGTTGCCCCTTCTCGGGCCGATGCTCCGGTCCCGCCCCTCGATTGGAGCGGGGTGGCGCGGCGGCGGGCACCCCCCGCGGCCGTGCCGCCCGCGCGTGCGACGCACCAACGCCCTTGTTCGGAGGGGGATGCGGAGGCTATTGGTGAACCCGGTATTCCCCGAGAGGCACCTTGACCGATGCGCGCGCTGCTGGACGTGGTTCTGATCGTTCTGAACTTTTATGTGTGGCTGCTCATTGCGGCCGCGGTGCTGTCGTGGCTCGTCGCCTTCAATGTGGTGAACCCCTACAACAGCTTCGTGCGCACGGTGGGCGACTTCCTCTACCGCATCACCGAGCCGGTGCTGGCGCCGATCCGCTCCATCATGCCCAACCTGGGCGGGCTCGACATCTCGCCCATGGTGCTGATCCTGATCATCTTCTTCATCCAGCGGGTGATCGGCCTCTACATCTACCCCAACGTGTTCTGACGCCTTGGCCTTCTGGCGGATCACCGCGGCCGGCGTCGAGCTTGCCGTGCGCGTGACGCCCAAGGGCGGACGCGACGGGATCGACGGCCCGGCCACCCTGTCCGACGGGCGCGAGGTGCTGAAGGTGCGGGTGCGCGCGGCGCCCGAGGATGGCGCCGCCAATGCCGCCGTCGCCAAGCTCCTGGCTCAGGCGGCGGGGGTTTCCGCCTCCAAGGTGACGCTGGCCGCGGGGGCGACGGCGCGGCTCAAGACCTTCCGCATCGAAGGCGAGGGCGAGGCCCTCGCGTCCGCGCTCAAGGCCAGCGCCGGCGGCTGACCGCCGCGCTTCAGATGCTGTCGATCATGCCACCGTCCACCCGGACCATGCCGCCGGTGACATAGGACGCCTTCTCGCTGGCGAGGAAAGTCACCACGTCGGCATATTCCTCTACCCGCCCGTAGCGGCCCATGGGAATGGCGGCGCGGCTGCGCGCCTCCACCGCCTCAACGGCGATGCCCTCCCGCTCGGAGGCGGAGCGGTCGAGGAAGGCGACGCGCTCGGTGGCGATGCGGCCGGGCACCACCACGTTCACCGTCACCCCGTCCTTTGCGACCTCGCGGGCCAGCGTCTTCGCCCAGCCCACCAGCGACAGGCGCAGGGAATTGGACAAAGCAAGGTTGGGGATGGGCGCCACCACGCCGGACGAGCTGGAGGTGATGATCCGCCCCCAGCCGCGCTCGCGCATGCCGGGCAGCACGTGGTCGGTCAGCGCGATGACGGACAGCACCATGGCGCGGAAGCTCTTCTCCCACACCTCCACCGGCTGTCCGGCGGCGGGCGACGGCGGCGGGCCGCCGGTGTTGGCGATGAGGATGTCCACCGGGCCGAGCGCCTCCTCCACCTGGGCCACCCTCTCGGGGATGACGGACAGGTCGGCGAGGTCCCACGACAGCGGGAAAGCGGCGCCGCCCAGCGCATCCACCGATTGGGCAAGGCCGGCGAGCGCCTCGGCGCGGCGCCCGGCCAGCGCCACCCGCGCCCCCTCCCGCGCCAGGGCCTGGGCGATGGCGCCGCCGAGCCCGCCGCTGGCGCCGAGGACCAAAGCGGTGCGCCCTTCAAGACCGAGATTCATGAGCTTCTCCCTCCCCGCCCTCAGAGCCTGCCGAGACCCTCGGCCCGCGCATCGAAGCGGGCGAGGCGCGCGAGCAGGAAATCCACCTCGGCGCGGCCGGCCGCCGAGAGGCCGGCGCCGGGCTTGCGCTGGGCATCGCTGGAAATGAGCCCGCGCGCCTTGAGCACATATTTGCGCACCGCGAGCCCCACCCCCTGCTGCTGCTCGTAGCGCACCAGCGGCAGGTGGGCGTCGAACAGGTCGTGGGCCTCGGCGCGCCGGCCGTCCTTCTGAAGCCGCACCACGTCCACCAGCATCTCGGGGAAGGCGTAGCCGGTCATCGCCCCGTCGGCGCCGCGCTCCATCTCGAAGTCGAGGAACAGCGCACCGTTGCCGGTGAGGATGGAGAGCGGGCGCAGGCTGCCCTCGTTCTGGAAGGCGCGCAGGGCCGAGATCTTCTCCAGGCCCGGCCAGTCCTCGTGCTTCAGCATCACGCAGGAGGCGTTCTCCTCGACGATGCGCCGGATCACGCCGGGGGTCATCCGCACCGTGAGGGTGAGCGGATAATCCTGCAGCACGAAGGGGATATCCGGCCCCACGGCCTCCACCGCCTGGCGGAAATAGGCGGTGATCTCGTCATCGGTGCGCAGGTGCGGCTGCGGGGCGATCATGACGCCGGCGGCGCCCTTCTCCATCGCCGCGCGGGCCAGCGCGCGCATGGCGGCGAAGCCCGGCGCGGAGACGCCCACCACCACCGGCAGGTCGCCCATGCCGGCGATGAAGCGCGCGGCGACGGCAAGCGATTCGGCCGCCTCCAGCTTGGGCGCCTCGCCCATGATGCCGAGCACGGTGAGGCCCGTGGACCCGCAGCCGTGATAGGCGGCGCACAGCCGGTCGATGGAGGCCTCGTCGATGCGCCCATCCTCCAGGAAGGGGGTGGGCGCGATGGGAAAGACGCCCGCGGCGTCCGGGGTAAGAAGCATGGCGCGGCTCCGGCGGGCTGGCAGGGGGCAGGCAGGGCGGCGGATCGGATGGGGCGGAGCGCCCCGCTCCAGCAATATCCCAAGGCGGGGCCGATCCCAAGGCACAGCGGCGGGAGCGGCCGGACGGCGCGCCCGCGCGGCACGGGCAAAGCACCCCCGGGACAAGGCCGCCGCGTGCGGCCTGCCCGCTATCCCCGCTTCCCGCCCCTGTGGAAAACCGCTCGGGGGATGACTGCGCCGCGCACCCCTCACGCGCAAAAGAGGCGCTGCTGCCCCGCCCGCGATCTGCTAAACGAGATGCCCCGGCTCCAACCCTCAGGCACCATGCTCGACCTTTCCGACAAGGGCGATCTCGGCCCGGCCTACCGCCAAGCCCCGCACAATGTGGAGGCGGAGCAGGCCCTGCTCGGCGCCATCATGGTCAACAACGAGGCGTTCTACCGGGTCTCCGACTTCCTGGAGCCGCGCCACTTCTTCGAGCCCATCCACGCCAAGATCTTCGAATTGTCGGGCGCGCTCATCCGCGCCGGCAAGCTCGCCACCCCGGTGACGCTGAAGACCTTCCTGCCCGCCGACCTGGATGTCGCCGGCCTCACCGGCCCGCAATATCTCGCGCGCCTCGCCGCCGAGGCGACCACCGTGATCAACTCGGAGGATTACGGGCGCACCATCTACGACCTCTCGGTGCGGCGCGACCTGATCCGCATCGGCGAGGAGATCGTCAACGAGGCCTATGACGCCCCGGTGGATTCCACCCCCCAGGAGCAGATCGAGGAGGCCGAGAAGCGGCTCTACGAGATCGCCGAGACGGGGCGCTACGACGGCGGCTTCCTGCGCTTCGGCGAGGCGCTGCGCGAGGCGGTGGACATGGCGTCCCGCGCCTTCCAGCGCGAAGGGCATCTCTCCGGCATCGCCTCCGGGCTCGACGATCTCGACCACCAGATGGGCGGCCTCCAGCCCTCCGACCTCGTGATCCTCGCCGGCCGCCCGGGCATGGGCAAGACGGCGCTCGCCACCAACATCGCCTATCACATCGCCGAGAGCTATCGCGGCGAGACCCGCGCCGACGGCTCCATCGAGACGGTGAACGGCGGCATCGTCGGCTTCTTCTCGCTGGAAATGTCGGCCGAGCAGCTCGCCACCCGCATCCTCTCCGAGCAGACCGAGATCCCGTCCTACAAGGTGCGCCGCGGCGACATCTCGGAAACGGAGTTCTCCAAGCTCGCCGCCGCCGCCCAGACCATGCAGGTGATCCCGCTCTATATCGACGACACCGGCGGCATCTCCATCGCCCAGCTCGTCGCCCGCGCGCGGCGGCTGAAGCGCCAGCGCGGCCTCGACTTCATGGTGGTGGACTATCTCCAGCTCCTGTCCGGCTCCTCCAAGAAGGCGTCCGAAGGCCGGGTGCAGGAGGTGACCGAGATCACCACCGGCCTGAAGGCGCTGGCCAAGGAATTGCATGTGCCGATCCTGGCGCTGTCGCAATTGTCGCGTCAGGTGGAATCGCGCGAGGACAAGCGCCCGCAGCTCTCGGACCTGCGCGAATCCGGCTCCATCGAGCAGGACGCGGACGTGGTGATGTTCGTGTTCCGCGAGGAATATTATCTTAAGAACCGCGAGCCCAAGCAGGGCACCGAGGAGTGGTTCAAGTGGGAGATCGAGATGAAGGCGGCCGAGAACACGGCTGAGGTCATCATCGGCAAGCAGCGTCACGGGCCCACCGGCACGGTGAAGGTGCATTTCGAGCCGCAGTTCACCCGTTTCGCCAATCTGGCGCGGGAAGAGCGGATGCCGGAGCGCCGCTGATGATGCACGGCATCAGCCCGGAAGAGAGCGCGCTGCGAGAAGCCCCCTCCATCCTCACCATCGACCTCTCCGCCCTCGCCGAGAACTGGCGCACCCTCTCGCGCAAGTGCGGGCGCAGCGAATGCGCGGCGGTGGTGAAGGCCAGCGCCTACGGCCTCGGCATCGAGCGCGTGGCCCCGGCCCTGTGGAACGCCGGAGCCGAGACCTTCTTCGTCGCGCATCTGTCCGAAGGCGTGCGGCTGCGCGAGATCCTGCCGCAGGCGGTGATCTATGTGCTGAACGGCCTCTTGCCCGGCACCGCGCCCACTTTCGCCCGCTCCCAGCTGCGCCCGGCGCTGGGCTCGACGCCCGAGATCGCTGAATGGAGCGATTTCTGCGCCGCCGAGAAGGTGGACCTGCCGGCCGCCATCCACCTCGACACCGGCATGCATCGCCTCGGCCTCTCGGTGGACGAGACGCTGCGCCTCGCCGACACCCGCCGCCTGCTCGCCTTCACGCCCTCGCTCATGATGAGCCACCTCGCCTGCGCCGACGAGAAGGGCAATCCGGCCACCGAGCGCCAGCTCGCCGTCTTCACCGACCTGGTGCGGCGCTTTCCCGATGTGCCGGCGTCGCTGGCCAATTCGGCGGGCACCATGACCGGGCAGGACTATCATTTCGACCTGGTGCGGCCGGGCATCGCCCTTTATGGCGGCGCGCCCATCGGTGGCGGGGCGGCGCTCAATCCGGTGGTGAAGCTGCAGGCGCGGGTGATCCAGGTGCTCACCGCCGAGCGCGGCGAGGGCGTGGGCTATGGCGGCGCTGAGCACACAAGGCGCGAGACCCGCATCGCCACCCTGTCGCTCGGCTATGCCGACGGCGTGTTCCGCTCGGTGGGCTCCAGCGATGCGCGCCCCGGCGCGGCGGCCATCATCGCCGGGCGGCGCTGCCCGCTGATCGGCCGCGTCTCCATGGACCTCATGAGCGTGGACGTCACCGAGCTGCCCGAGGGCGCGGTGGAGCGCGGCGACCTTGCCACCCTCATCGGCGACGGCATCACGCTGGATGCGTTCGCCGCCGTGGCCGGGACCATTTCCTACGAGATCCTCACCTCCCTTGGCCATCGCCACCTGCGCCGCTATCTCGGCGGCTGAGGGCGCGCGGGCCCCTGGCCCCTCACCGGCCGGACTCCCGACACGCGGGCGTCGCGCGGCCGCCATCATCGCCACGTATAGATGGAAGCCCGGTCCGAACCGGATGCCGCCTCGATCAGGGGCGGACAGACTCTGACAAGCGGGTCGCGCGCAGAAGAGCGGCCACCCCCGCGGGCCATCCCCGGCCCGCCTTCCTGGAGAGGACGCCCATGTCTGAACCCCTCGCCCTGTCGCTGGATCAGCGCCGCTTCGTGTCGCGGATGGTGCGCACCGGCCGGTTTGCCAGTTCCGGCGCGGTGATCGGCGCGGCCCTCGCCCTTCTGGAACAGCAGGAAGACGCCCGCCTCGCCCAGCTCGAAGCGGTGCATGCCGCCCTCGCCGACGTGGCCGAGGCCATCGGCGCCAGCAACAACGCCGACCCCCTCGCCGAGATCGAGCGGCTCATGACCGCCGAGCTCATGCGCGAGGAGCCGCTGCGCAAGGCGGGGTGATCCGGCGCGCCCGGCGGCCTCCGGACGCGCCGCGCGACGGGCTCAGCCGTGGCTCGCCATGGCATTGGCGAACCGCGTCGCTTCCGCCGCGAGCCGGGCGGGAAGATCCTCGCGGCGAACCACCCGGGGATTGAGGTGGTAGCGCCGCTCGACCGGATCCCAATCGAGGCGGATGAAGACGTTCGGATCCTCGGTCGGCATGAGAATGTAGGCCGGCATCCGCGATAAGGCCGCCTCGGTCACCACGCTCTCGGCGGCCTCGGCGCCGCGTTTGGTCGGTTTCTTCGCCATCTTTTCCCCCTCCGTCATCCTGCGAGCCGCGACGGGCCCGTGATCAGAAGCCGTTGCGCTGCACCGCCTGGCCGATTTCCGACGCCAGGAACGAGTTGGCCGCTGCCATCTGAAGATTGCGCGTGCCGTTCTCGATCGGGCCGAAGGTCAGAATCAGGTCGTGAATCCGGTTCCGGCTCGTGGAAAACATTGGGCTGCCCGGATTCACATAGGCCTCCGCAATGCGCCAGGAGGGCGAAACCTGCCCGTTGGTCAGAAGCTCGAACTTGACCTCATGGCTCAGCGCGCTCTTCACCGTTCCGCCGGCGCTGGCCGGGACGCTCACCGCACCCGTCGCGACGGACACCGCCTGGTTGGTCAGCCAGTTCTTGAGCTTGAGATCGCTGGTGACGAGGAGAGAGCCGGGTGGCGCATCGGGCCGCGACGCGGGATCGCAGGGGCCGAGGGCATAGAGCTCCTGCACCTTGAAGAAGTAATTCATCTTATCGGTGCGCGTGGCGCCGAGGGTGCCGCCGACGCCGCTGGCGAGGACGAAGGTGGACGGCGCCACCAGCGGGTCGATCCAATTACCCGTCACGTTCGCGCTCGAACGCTCCTCGACCGTCAGGGTCAGCGCCACCAGCACGCCCCAGCCGTCGAACCAGGTGGTGAGCCGCTTCCCGTTCTGGAGCCGCGCGGTCTCCTCATCCATCTGCCGCAGATAGACGACCGCATTGCGCAGTTCGCAGAAGATGCTCTCGGTGATGGCGTTGACGAGGAGCTGGCTTCCGCCCGCGGTCGCCGGGAACTCCTCCAGATCGGGAACCACGGTTCCGCATCCGCCCAATGCCAGACCCAGACCGAGCGACAGCGCCCGCCATGACGCACCCCCCATGCCAGCCTCCCCAAGCAGGTTCACGGGGGAATCTACGTTCGCGCCCTATTTGATTGCAATTTTATGATTAAACAATTTTAAGTATTTTGCCGCCTGTACCAAAACGGCAACAATCCGTCCGTGCGGTCAGCGGCGGCGCTGCACCCCCGCGCTCCGCCTTGGGACCGCCCATGGACAGCATCCCCGCCCCTCCGGCATGAATAGGTTCCAGCGCTCGTGCGAGTCGCGCGAGCGGGCAAGGCTCCCGGACGCCCATGGCCAAGCGCGATACCAGCTTCATCTGCCAGTCCTGCGGCGCGGTCTATGCGCGCTGGCAGGGCAAGTGCGAGGCGTGCGGCGGCTGGAACACCATCGCCGAGGAGGTTGCGGTCGCCGCCTCCGTTCCCGCCACCCAGCGGGCCAGCCGCAAGGGCCGGGCGGTGGCGCTGGAGACCCTGAAGGGCGAGAGCCCCGCCGCCCCGCGCCTCGTCTGCGGCATCGGCGAATTGGACCGGGTGGCCGGCGGCGGCTTCGTGCCGGGCTCCATCCTGCTCATCGGCGGCGATCCGGGCATCGGCAAGTCCACCCTGCTGGTGCAGGCCTCCGCAGCGCTGGCGGGGCGGGGCCACCGGGTGGTCTATGTCTCCGGCGAGGAGGCGGTGGAGCAGGTGCGCCTGCGCGCCCAGCGGCTCGGCCTCGCCGAGGCGGAGGTCGGCCTTGCCGCCGAGACCAATGCGGAGAACATCCTCGCCACCCTCGGCACCGGCGCCAAGGTGGCCATGGTGGTGATCGATTCCATCCAGACCCTGTGGTCCGACAGCGCCGATTCCGCCCCCGGCACGGTGACCCAGGTGCGCACCTGCGCCCAGCTCCTGGTGCGCTACGCCAAGCAGACGGGGGCCTGCGTCATCCTCGTCGGCCATGTCACCAAGGACGGGCAGATCGCCGGCCCGCGGGTGGTGGAGCATATGGTGGACGCGGTGTTCTCCTTCGAGGGCGACGGCGGCCACCAGTTCCGCATCCTGCGCGCCCAGAAGAACCGCTTCGGCCCCACCGACGAGATCGGCGTCTTCGAGATGACGGGGAGCGGCCTTTCCGAGGTGCCGAACCCCTCCGAGCTGTTCCTCTCCAACCGCGATACCGGCGCCCCCGGCACCGCCGTCTTCGCCGGCATGGAGGGCACGCGGCCGGTGCTGATGGAGATCCAGGCGCTGGTGGCCCCCTCCTCGCTGGGAACGCCGCGCCGGGCGGTGGTGGGCTGGGACCCCGCGCGCCTCTCCATGGTGCTGGCGGTGCTGGATGCCCGCTGCGGGGTGCGGCTCGGCGGGCATGACGTTTATTTGAACGTGGCGGGCGGGCTGCGCATCAACGAGCCGGCGGCGGACCTCGCGGTGGCGGCCGCCCTCGTCTCCTCCCTCACCGGCGCGCCGCTGCCGGCGGACGATGTGTATTTCGGGGAAGCCAGCCTCACCGGCGCCGTGCGCCAGGTCTCGCAGGCGCCGGCGCGGCTCAAGGAGGCGGCGAAGCTCGGCTTCGCCCGGGCGGTCATTCCTCAGGGCGGGACGGAGGGCGCGGAGGCGGCCATCGGCGTCAGCGCGGTCGGCTCGCTGGCCGAGCTGGTGGCGGGCATCGCCGCCCGCGCGCCGAAGCGGCCGCCCCAGGATCGCGCCCCGCCGGGCCGCGAGCCGCCCCGCGCCCTGGAAGCGGCGCGGGAGCCCGCAGGCGCCGACGATCCCCTACGGTAGCCCAACACGGGAGATGACGCGGCCCGATGCGCGGGTTATATGACCCGCGCGGCGCGTCCATGGGGGGCGAGGGGCCGCCGGGCCCGCGCGCCTCGATCATCCACGGACCGATCTGCCGATGCCTTTGACCCTGCTCGACATCATTGTCATCTCGGTGATGCTGCTTTCCGGCCTCCTCGCCATGGTGCGTGGCTTCCTGCGCGAGGTGTTCAGCATCCTGTCCTGGGCCGTGGCGGCGGTCGTGACCTTCTATTTCTACAAGGCGGCGCTGCCCTTCGTGAAGCAGTACATCGCGCAGGACCAGGTGGCCATGGGCGCCACCATCGCGGCGCTGTTCCTCGGCACGCTGCTGATCGCCTCCATCATCACGGCGCGGCTTTCCGACGCGGTTCTGGACAGCCGCATCGGCGCCCTCGACCGCACCCTGGGCTTCCTGTTCGGCCTCGCCCGCGGCCTTCTGGTGATGGTCGTCGCCTTCCTGTTCTTCAACTGGCTGGTGCCGGTGAAGAGCCAGCCGCCGTGGGCGGTGGACGCCAAGTCCCGCCCCGTGCTGCAGAGCGCCGGAGATTGGCTGATCGCCCAGTTGCCGGACGACCCCGAAAACACCATTCTAAATAAGCTCAAGCAGCCGTCGTCCGGAGAGACGCCCGAGGCGCCCGCCCCCGCGGGCGATGCAAGCGGGGAGACACCCGCCGCGGCCGATGGCACGCCCGCTCCAGCCGGAGGCGCCCCCGCTCCGGCCCGGAACTAGCCTTGCAAACATGGGGGCACCATACGGGTGGCTGACCAAGCCTTAGGGAGCGGCGCACGGCGAAGCGGAGATCGCAGGCCGGCGCCGGGGCTTCGATCAGCTCATCGCAAAGACGCGCGGCACCGGCCGGAGGGCCGTCCGAGCGGAGGATGAGATGGATCGGCAGAGCGAGGGGTCGCAGACCCTTGTCGGCGCGCGGGACCCCCGCGGCGGTATTGGCGCATCCGAGGCGCACGGAAATCCGGCGGGCGCAGGCCCGGCCGATCTCGACCTGAACGGGGACCGCCTGCGCGAGGAGTGCGGCGTCTTCGGCATCTACAACCACCCCGAGGCCGCGGCCATCACCGCCATCGGCCTGCATGCCCTGCAGCACCGCGGCCAGGAGGCGGCGGGCATCGTCTCGTTCGACGGGCAGCGCTTCCATTCGGAACGCCGCCTCGGCCTGGTGGGCGACGCCTTCTCCGACGCCAATGTCATCGCCCGCCTGCCCGGCTCCTCGGCGGTCGGCCACGTGCGCTATTCCACCACCGGCGAGACGTTGCTGCGCAACGTGCAGCCCCTGTTCGCCGAGCTCGACGCCGGCGGCTTCGCCGTGGGCCACAACGGCAACCTCACCAACGGCATCACCCTGCGCCGGCAATTGGTGCGGGACGGCGCCATCATGCAGTCCACCACCGACACCGAGGTGATCCTGCATCTGCTCGCCCGCTCCAAGATGCCGCGCCTCATCGACCGCTTCATCGATGCCCTGCGCGCGCTGGAGGGGGCCTATTCCCTGGTCGGGCTCACCAACAAGAAGCTGATCGGCGCCCGCGACCCGCTGGGCATCCGCCCGCTGGTGCTCGGCTCGCTCGACGGCTCGCCGATCCTCGCCTCCGAGACCTGCGCCCTCGACATCATCGGCGCGCGCCACGTGCGCGACGTGGAGAACGGCGAGGTCATCGTGCTGGACGAGGAGGGGGTTACCTCCTTCAAGCCCTTCCCGGAGATGGCGCCGCGCCCGTGCATCTTCGAATACATCTATTTCGCCCGGCCGGACTCGGTGGTGGGCGGGCGCTCGGTCTATCACGTGCGCAAGACCATGGGGCAGGTGCTGGCCGAGGAGAGCCCGACCGAGGCCGACGTGGTGGTTCCGGTGCCGGATTCCGGCGTCCCGGCGGCTATCGGCTTCTCGCGCGCCTCGGGCATCCCTTACGAGCTCGGCATCATCCGCAACCATTATGTGGGCCGCACCTTCATCCAGCCCACCCAGTCGGTGCGCGACCAGGGCGTGCGCATGAAGCATTCCGCCAACCGTTCGGTGGTGGAAGGCAAGCGCATCGTGCTGGTGGACGACAGCCTGGTGCGCGGCACCACCTCGGTGAAGATCGTGCAGATGATGCGCGATGCCGGCGCCAAGGAGGTGCATTTCCGCATCGCCTCCCCGCCCATCACCCATCCCGATTATTACGGCATCGACACGCCGGACCGGGACAAGCTGCTCGCCGCCACCCACGACCTGGAGGGCATGCGACGCTATATCGGCGCCGACAGCCTCGCCTTCCTGTCGGTCAATGGCGTCTATCGCGCCATGGGCTTCGAGGCGCGCGATCCGGTGCACCCGCAGTTCACCGACCATTGCTTCACCGGCGACTATCCGACCGCCCTCACCGACCGCGCGGGAGCTGTGGGCGGGCATCAATTGTCGCTGCTGGCCGAGGCGAGCTGACGTCGACGAAGCGGCCGGCCCGCGCCGGCCGCCGCCCCCGGCATCGGGAGCCGGGGGAGAGGCGGGCTCCGCCCGGACACCGCCGCAGGTCGCGGCCAACGGCGCCGGTCGATCCTTCTGTGGCCGGACTTCCCGTCCATAGGTGCCCTGCCCGCCGGAACTCGCGGGCGCGGTGCGGAGTCGTCCCGTCCCGCCCGGCAATGGGGGACGCACGGCATCGTCCGACCATCGGGGCTGGACTTCCCGGACGAATGCCGCTCATCTCCCGGAAAATCACCAGGGACGCTCCATGACCGACCGGCCGCTTGCCGATAAAATCGCCCTCGTCACCGGCGCCACCCGCGGCATCGGCGCGGCCACCGCTCTCGCCTTGGCCGAGGCCGGCGCCCATGTGGTGGCCATCGGCCGCACCGAAGGCGCCCTCGAGGAACTAGACGACACCATCAAGTCCCGGGGCGGCTCGGCCACCCTCGTCCCCCTCGACATGACCGATGGCGACGGCATCGACCGTCTCGGCGGCGCGCTCTACGAGCGCTATGGCCGGCTCGACGTGTTCGTAGGCAACGCCGGCACTCTCGGCCAGCTCACCCCCCTTTCCCACGTCTTCCCGAAGGATTGGGAGAAGATCGTCGCGGTGAACCTGTCCGCCAACTGGCGCTGCATCCGCTCGTTCGATCCGCTGCTGAAGCTCTCGACCGCCGGGCGGGCGGTGTTCGTCACCTCGGCGGCGGCGCACAAGGCGCGGGCCTATTGGGGGCCGTATGCCGTCACCAAGGCGGCGCTCGACGAGCTCGGGCGCACCTGGGCGGCCGAATCGAGCACCACCAATCTCAAGGTGAACCTCTTCAATCCCGGCGCCACCCGCACCCTGATGCGCGCCCGCGCCTTCCCCGGCGAGGATCCCCTGCGCCTGCCCACGCCCGAGGACGTGGCCGCGGAGCTGCTCACCCTGTGCCTGCCGAGCTTCCAGCACAGCGGCCGGCTCTACGACTTCCCGACCCGTACGCTGATGGATTTCCACCTGCCATCCTGAGCGCGCGGGGCCGCGACGGCACTTAGCCGTTGCCGGCCCTGAGCGCCGGCGCTGCGGAATCCTCCGGGAGCGGCGCATCCGCGCTGCCCGCCGCGATGCCGGCCTCGGCCAAAGCAGGGCCATAGAGCACGAGGCAGGGACCTTCGGCGCCGGCCTCCACCGCTTCGGCCACCTTTTCGACAAGGCTGGCGAGCGTGCCCGCCACCACCACCTCATCGGGCCGGGTGGCCGAGAACACCGCCAGCGCCGGCGTGGCGAGGTCGGCGCCCGCCTCGGTCAGCTCGCGAACGAGATCCGGCAGGGTCCGGCGCGGCATGTAGACCACGGTGGTGGCGCCCCGATCGGCCAGCGCCCGGAAGTCGAGGTCCCGCGGCAGCCTGCCGTCGCGGGCATGGGCGGTGACGAACTGCAGCCGCCGCGCATGGTCGCGATGGGTCAGCGAGGCAAGGAGGCGGCTCGCCGCCCCCTGGGGCGCCGAGATGCCCGGCACCACCTCCACCGCAATGCCCGCCGCGCGGCAAAAAGCGATCTCCTCCCCGGCCCGGCCGAAGATCATGGGCTCGCCGCCCTTGAGGCGCACCACCCGCCGGCCCTGGCGGGCGAAATCCACCATCATGCGGTTGATGTCGTCCTGCTTGCAGGAGGGGCCGTAGCCGGTCTTGCCCACCAGCATCTTCTTCGCCTCGCGGCGGGCGAAATCGAGGATGGCGGGGGCGACGAGATCGTCGAACAGCACCACGTCGGCCGATTGCAGCGCGCGCACGGCCTTGAGCGTCAGAAGCTCGGGATCGCCCGGCCCGGCGCCCACCAGCACCACGCTGCCCCGGGCGTCATCTCCGCCGGGGCCGGCGGCGGCCAGAAGCTCGCGACGGTCGGTCTCCGCCGGCACGCGATTGGGCTCGGCGAGGGCGCGGGCGGCGAAGCGCTCCCAGAAGGCGCGGCGGCTCGCCGGCGACAGGCCGAGATCGGCGATGGCGCGGCGCCAACCCTTGGCCGCCTGCGCCCAGGCGCGGAAGCCCATGGGCAGCACCGCCTCGATCTTGGCGCGCACCGCGCGGCTGAACACCGGCGCCGCCCCGTCGGTGGAGATGCCCACCACCAGCGGCGAGCGGTTGACGATGGCGCCGAAGGAGAAATCGCAGAAATCCGGCCGGTCGATCACGTTCACCGGCACCCCGGCGGCACGGGCGGCGGCGGCGAAGCGCGCCGCCTCGTGCTCGTCCGCCGCATCGGCCAAAGCGAGCGTGGCGCCGGGAAGGTCGTCCTCGCGCCAGGGCCGCGCCTGGAGGGAGATGGGTCCGCAGGGCGGCGCGGCAGCGAGCCGTCCGAGATCCTCGCAGAGGTCTGGCGCGATCACCTCGACCCGCGCGCCGGCGGCGGAGAGAAGCTCGGCCTTCCAGGCCGCGGCCTCGCCGCCACCCGCGACGAGCACGCGCCGCCCCTTCAGATCGTAGAATACCGGCAGGCGGGCCAGGGGCTCCATCCGGGCGTGGGCGGCCGCCTCCGGCCGACGCTCGGACGGCGCGGAAGGCATCTCCACCGCGCGCGGGCCCTGGGCAAGCTCACCAATCATGTCCCGTCACTCCGGCGCCCGGCCGGGGACGCCTTCCTGGATCTCAGATGCCGGACGGGCGCGTCGCGACAGGCGACGGCCATCCGGCTTCTGCACCCTAGGCGCGGGATCGATTTTAATCAACGCACAAAAATGGGATTATAAAATACTACTCATATTGATCGTATTTTAATGCGCCTCCTCCCAGTTGGCGGCGGCGCGGGCATCCACCTTAAGCGGCACGCACAGGGGCACGGCGGGCGCGCAGGCGCCCTCCATCACCTCGCGGACCACGGGGAGGGTCTTCTCCGCCTCGGCCTCGGGCACCTCGAACACCAGTTCGTCGTGCACCTGAAGCAGCATGCGGGCGGAGAGCTTCGCCTTCGCGAGCGCCGGCTCCATGCGGATCATGGCGCGGCGGATGATGTCTGCCGCCGTGCCCTGGAGGCGCGCATTGATGGCCGCACGCTCGTTGAAGGCCCGGATGGAGGGGTTCTTGGCGGCGATGTCGGGATAGTGGCAGCGCCGGCCGAACAGGGTCTCCACATAGCCGTGCTCGCGGCAGAAGGCCTTGGTCTCGTCCATATAGGCGCGGATGCCGGGGAAGCGCTCGAAATAGCGCTTGATGTACTGCCCCGCCTCGTCCCGCCCGATGCCGAGCTGGTTGGCGAGGCCGAAGGCGGAGATGCCGTAGATGATGCCGAAATTGATGGCCTTGGCCCGCCGGCGCACCTCGGAGGGCATGTCCTTCACCGGCACGCCGAACATCTCGGAGGCCGTCATGGCGTGGATGTCGAGCCCCTCGGTGAAGGCTTGGCGCAGGTTCGGCACGTCGGCGATCTGGGCCAGCAGGCGGAGCTCGATCTGCGAATAGTCGGCCGAGACGAGGAGGTTGCCCTTTTCCGCCACGAACGCGCGGCGGATGCGCCGGCCCTCCTCGGTGCGCACCGGAATGTTCTGCAGGTTCGGATCGGAGGAGGACAGCCGCCCGGTGGTTGTGGCGGCGAGCGCATAGGAGGTGTGAACCCGGCGGGTCTGAGGGTTCACATAATTGGGCAGCGCGTCCGTGTAAGTGGAGCGGAGCTTCGAGAGCTGGCGCCAGGCGAGGATCCTCTGCGGCAGCTCATGGCCGGCCTCGGCCAGCTCCTCCAGCACGTTGGCCTTGGTGGACCAGGCGCCGGTGGGGGTCTTGGTGCCGCCGGGCAGCCCCATCCGGCCGAACAGGATGTCGCCGATCTGCTTCGGCGAGCCCACGTTGAGCTTCTCGCCGGCCAGCGCCGAAATCTCGTCCTCGATGCGCGCCGCGCCCTGGGCAAACTCCGAGGAAAGCCGCGCCAGCAGGGCCTTGTCGATGGCGATGCCGCGCGCCTCCATGCGGGTGAGCACGGGGATGAGCGGGCGCTCCAGGGTCTCGTAGACGCTGGTGCGGCCCTCGGCCACGAGGCGGGGTTTGAGCACCCGCCACAGGCGCAGGGTCACGTCCGCATCCTCGGCGGCGTAGGCCGTGGCGGGCTCGATGGCCACCTTGTCGAAGGTGATCTGGGACTTGCCCTTGCCGGCGACTTCCGAGAAGGCGATGGGCTGGTGCCCGAGGTGGCGCACGGAAAGCTCATCCATGCCGTGCCCGTTGAGGCCGGCATCCAGCGCATAGGACATGCACATGGTGCATTCCATGGGCGCAACGTCGATGCCGTAGCGCGACAGCTCCAGCACGTCGTATTTCACATTGTGGCCGATCTTCAGGGTGCCGGGATCCTCCAGCATCACCTTCAGGACGGCGATGGCGTCATCGAGCGGGATTTGGCCCGGCACGAGGCCCTCGCTGAACAGGCCGTCGCCCGCCCCGCGATGGGCAAGGGGGATGTAGCAGGCCTCCCCCGGCGCCAGCGCCAGCGAGACGCCCACGAGGTCCGCCTGCATGGGATCGAGGGAGGTGGTCTCCGTGTCGAACGCCACCACCCCCTCGGCCATGGCGCGGGCGCACCAGTCCTTGAGTTCCGCGATGTCGGTGAGGGTCTTGTAGGCCTTGCGGTCCACCGGCGTGGAGCGGCCCTCCTCGGCGCGGACGCGGGCGAGGGACTGGGGGGTGAGGAGATCGTCGCCCTTGGCGGCGGGTGCCGCTCCGGCCTCCTTGTCCGCGCCCTTGGCCTTGCCCCGCGCCCGGGCGCCGGCCTTTGCCTCGGGTTCCTCCTCCACCGCCTCGTCGCCGGGGGAGAACAGGGAGCCGTCGGGGGCAAGCCTGGGATCGGGATCGATCTCCGCCGCATCCACCCCGTAGGCCTCCGCCACGCGGCGGGTGATGGTGGTGAATTCCATCGCCTTCAGGAAGGCCACGAGCTGGCGCCCGTCGGGCTGGTGCAGCGCCAGATCCTCCAGCGGCACTTCCAGCGGCACGTCGCGCACCAGCGTGACGAGCTGCTTGGAGATGCGCGCCGCCTCGGCATTCTCGATCAGCGATTCGCGCCGCTTCTGCTGCTTGATCTCGGGCGCGCTCTTCAGCAGGGTTTCGAGGTCGCCATAGTCCTTGATGAGGGTGGAGGCGGTCTTGATGCCGATGCCCGGCACGCCCGGCACGTTGTCGGTGGAATCGCCCGCCAGCGCCTGCACGTCGGTGACCTTCTCCGGCGGCACGCCGAAATACTCCACCACCTCGTCATAGCCGATGCGCCGCTCGGGCCGCGCCCCGCGCCCGCCCGATTCGCCCGAGGCCGGGTCGTACATGGCGACCTTGGGGCCGACCACCTGCATCAGGTCCTTGTCGGCGGAGACGATGAGCACGTCCGCCCCCGCCTTGACCGCCTCGTCGGCATAGGTGGCGATCAGGTCGTCCGCCTCGTAGCGGATCTGCTCCACCGGGATGAGGCCGAAGGCTTTTACCGCCTCGCGCATCAGCGGGAACTGGGGGATGAGCTCCTCGGGCGGCGGCGGGCGGTTGCCCTTGTAGGCGGGATAGAGCTCCTTGCGGAACGAATCCTCGGACTTGTCGAAGATGATGGCGAGATGGGTCGGCTTGATGCCCACCGCGCCCTCGCGCACGAACTGGAACAGCTTGGTGCAGAACAGCCGCACCGCTCCCGTGGGCAGCCGGTCCGAGCGGAAATTGTATTTGCGGTCCTGATTGATGGACTGGAAATAGGCCCGGAACACGAAGGACGAGCCGTCCACCAGGAACACGTGGTCGCCAGGCTTCAGGGCGCGGGCGGAGGAGGACGAGGAGGAGGAAGAAGGCATGGGGCGTTCCCGCGGCAAGGTCGGCACGATGCCCGAGCCGGCGCAGGGGGACAAGCCCGGCCCCCTAGCGGGACCACCGCGCCGGACGCCGCCGCCCGGCGGTCCGCTCAATCCACCTTTTCGTTGGGATAGACGCCGAACAGCTCGGTCTGCACCACGAAGCCGTCGAAGCCGTCGCCGGTGATGCGGCACCACTTGCCGTCGCAGGACTTCACCACGCCGAGCACGCCCGGCTCGAGCTGCGCCACCACCCGTCCGTCCGCGTTGGGACCGTCGCGCAGCACCACTGTCTCCTTCTGCCACGGCGCCACCAGAGCGGTGCGGCGCAGGGAGAGCATGGAATGGTAGACCCACCCCTCCGCGCCCTCCGAATCGCGGATGCGGCGCCAGGTCTCGAACTCGGCGGTGACCTCCACCGGCAGGCCGGCGCGCGCGAACACCCAGGAAATATCCTGCGTCTTGGCCGGGCCGTTTCGCACGTTCACCTTGTCGGCCTTGAGGGAGGCGAAGCGCGGCACCGGCAGGCCGGACGTCCCGTCCTGCTGCGCCGCAAGCGCCGGCACGATGCCGAGGCAGACGGCGCAAACCCCCGCGGCGGCAAGCCCCGCCGTCATCACGACGGCGGCCAGGGCAGAAGCCATGCCCCTCGCCAGGGAGCCGCGCGCGGGTCGAGATCCGCCCTTCCGCATCGTGAGGATCCTTTCGCAATTGCACATCGGGCGGGCCCGAAGTGCGCCCGTCACCGGAGCCCGTCAAGGCCCCCCTACGGCAGACGCCTTGTGTTTCCCGCTTCGTCTGATAGACGGGACCAGAAGTGTTAAGAAATGGGGAATGGGGAAGAGCCCATGATGCGCCGCAAGCCGCTGGTCGTCGTCACCCGAAAGCTGCCGGAATCGGTCGAAACGCGCATGCGCGAGCTGTTCGACGCGCAGCTCAACACCGATGACAAGCCGATGGATCACGCGGCCCTGGTGGAGGCGGTGAAGACCGCCGACGTGCTCGTGCCCACGCTGACCGACCGCATCGATTCCGCCGTGCTGTCGCAGGCTGGGGAAAACCTGCGGCTGATCGCCTCCTATTCCAACGGCGTCGATCACATCGACGTGGCGAGCGCGCTCAACCGCGGCATCACCGTCACCAACACCCCCGGCGTCCTCACCGAGGACACCGCCGACATGACCATGGCGCTGATCCTCGCCGTGCCGCGCCGTCTCACCGAGGGCGCCCACATCATGACGTCGGATACGGACTGGGCCGGCTGGTCGCCGACCTGGATGCTCGGCCGGCGCATCTGGGGCAAGAAGCTCGGCATCGTCGGCATGGGCCGGATCGGCCAGGCGGTGGCCCACCGGGCCCGCGCCTTCGGCCTGGAGATCCACTATCACAACCGCCGGCCGCTGCCGCAGGCGATCGAGAGCACGCTCAACGCCACTTATTGGGACAGCCTCGACCAGATGCTGGCGCGCATGGACATCGTGTCCATGAACTGCCCGCACACCCCGGCCACCTATCACCTGCTCTCGGCCCGCCGGCTCAAGCTGCTGAAGCCCGAGGCCTATGTGGTGAACACCGCGCGCGGCGAGGTGATCGACGAGAACGCCCTCATCCGCCAGCTCGAGGCGGGCGAGCTCGCCGGCGCTGGCCTCGACGTGTTCGAGCACGCCCCCGCGGTGAGCCCGAAGCTGGTGCGCCTCGCCCGCCAGGGCAAGGTGGTGCTGCTGCCGCACATGGGCTCGGCCACCATCGAGGGCCGCGTCGACATGGGCGAGAAGGTCATCGTCAACATCAAGACCTTCCTGGACGGCCACCGTCCGCCGGATCGCGTGCTGCCGGCCATGCTGTGATGCGGACGGGGCGCTGCGGCGCCCCTTTCCATGTCCGGAGGTGCACTGCCCTGGCGGCCTCCATGCCCGGGCCGGCGGAGGCCTTACCCCTCACGCCGCGTGGATCGACAGGTCCGTGATGCTGGGCGCTTCCCCGGTGAGGGGATTTTCCGGGTCCCAGCCGTAGCTCAGCGTCTCGAAGCGCATGGAGCGGGCGTCGATCATCAGCAGCCGCCCCACCAGCCCCTCGCCGAATCCGACGATGGCGCGGATCGCCTCCAGCGCCACGATGGAGCCGGCCATGCCGGCGAGCGCGCCCAACACCCCGGCCTCGGCGCAGGGCGCCACCGTTCCCGGCGGCGGCGGCTCGGGGAAGAGGCAGCGATAGGTGGGATTGGGCACCCCGCCCTCGCCCTGCTCATGGGCGCGGATGGTCGTGACGGTCGCATCGAAGGTCCCGAGCGCCGCGGTCACCAGCGGCTTCTGCGCCAGCACGCAGGCATCGGAGACCAGATAGCGGGTGGCGAAATTGTCCGAGCCGTCCACCACCACGTCGGCCCGCTCGATGAGGCCCATGGCGTTGCCCGCATCGAGCCGCACCGGGTGGGTCTCCACCGCCACGTGGGGGTTGAGCGCGAGGATGGCGTCGCGCGCGCTTTCCGCCTTGGGCCGGCCGATATCGGCGGTGCGATGGATCACCTGCCGCTGCAGGTTGGAGAGCGCCACCACGTCATCCTCCACCAGGAGGATGCGCCCCACCCCGGCCGCCGCCAGATAGAGCAGCACCGGCGCGCCGAGCCCGCCCGCGCCCACCACCAGGACCGTGGCCGCCTTGAGCTTCTGCTGGCCCGGCCCGCCCACGTCGTGCAGCACGATATGGCGGGCGTAGCGCTCGATCTCTTCGGAGGAGAAGGCCATGGCCGCCCTCAGGAGCCCGACAGCCTGGCGATGAGCGGCAGCAGGGTGTCCCTGACCGTGGCGGGGCTCAGCGGCCCCACGAACTTGTGGACGATGATGCCGTTCTTATCGAGCACGAAGGTCTCGGGCACGCCATAGACGCCCCAGTCGATGGCCGCGCGCCCCTTGGGGTCCACCCCGACGGCGGCGAACGGTAGCCCGTTCTGGCCGAGGAAGCGGCGGGCGTTCTCCGGCGCGTCCTTGTAGTTGAGGCCGACGAGGCGCAGGCGCTGGTCCTTCGCCAGTTCCATGAGGACGGGATGCTCGTCCCGGCAGGGCACGCACCACGACGCCCACACGTTCACCAGCGTCGGCTTGCCCTTGAGATCGGCTGGGGTGAGGCCGGGCACCGGCTGCCCGGCGACATTCAGGCCCTCCAGCGGCGCAAGGGAGATGGCGGGCGCCGGCCGGCCCACCAGCGCGGAGGGAATGCGCGAGGGATCGCCGCCGGTCTCCAGGCGCGAGAAGAACAGCACCGCGAGCGCCGCGAACACCAGCAGCGGCAGCGCCACGAGCCAGAGGCGACGGCGCGCCGGCCTCTCCACCGGCATGCTCATGGCCGGGCCTCCCGCTTGGGAGCCGGCAGGGGAGAAGCGGCCGGAGAAGCGCCCCTGGCCGCCGCATCATTGGCGGCGGCGGCGCGGCGGCGGACACCCCGCGCTTCCAGATCGTCGAGGGCGCGGCGCTGGGCGCGATTGTCCAGCACCAGCCACAGCACCAGGAGGGCGAGGGCCAGGAAGGAGACCGCGTAGGAGGCGGCGATGAAGGTGAGGTGGTCCATGCCGGTGGGTCTCTGGGCGGTCTAAGCCATCGCCTCGGCGGCGGCACGCGCCTCCAGGGCCTGGACGCGCCGGCGCAGGATCTCGGTGCGCATGCCCAGCATGTGCAGGGTCACGAACAGCAAGGTGAAGCCGAAGGCGCAGATGAGCAGCGGCCAGAGCAGGCTCGCCTCGATGGTCGGCCCGCCCATGCGGAACACCGAGGCCGGCTGGTGCAGGGTGTTCCACCAGTCCACCGAGAACTTCACGATGGGCACGTTGATGAATCCCACCAGCGTCAGGATGGCGGCCGCGCGCCCTGCCCGGTTGGGATCCTCGATGGCCGAGCGCAGCGCCATCAGCCCGAGATAGAGCAGCAGCAGCACCAGCATGGAGGTGAGCCGCGCGTCCCAGACCCAATAGGTGCCCCACATGGGCCGGCCCCAGAGCGAGCCGGTGATGAGGCACAGGGCCGCAAAGGTGGCGCCGATGGGCGCCGCCGCCTTGTGGGCCACGTCGGCCAGGGGATGGCGCCACACCAGGATGCCCAGCGAGGACGCCGCCATCATGGTGTAGCCGAACATGGCGAGCCAGGCGAAGGGCACGTGGATGTACATGATCTTCACCGTCTCGCCCTGCTGGTAGTCGGCGGGGGCGCGGAAGGCGAGGGCCAGGCCGACCGCCAGCGTCAGCGCCGTGAGGCCGGCGAGCCATGGCAGCAGGCGCGCCGAAAGGCTCAGGAAACGGATGGGGTTGGCGAGGTCGAGGATGCCCATGGCGGATTTCTAGACCATCTTGCCCGGCGAGGGGAGCATCGAGGTCGGCCGATGACGCCCCTTTGAGCCGATCTGCCTGCGGCGGAATGCACCACGCGCGCGGTGGCGCGCCGGCGCCGCCGGGTCCCGCACCTGAACAAAATTGCGCCAAGTGCAGAAATGCGGCGATTGGGGCTTGACCATCGCTATACCCGAATGGAAATATCGTATTCACAGTTTGGTCACACGTTGCGGGCCAGGGGAACGGCGCATGGGCACGGACGACATCATCGGGCACGATCTGAAGGCCTTTGAGGTCGCCGTGGACGGAAGCTGCTTCCGCCTCCGCTTCTCCCGTCCGGACGGCTCGCTTGCGACGCTGCGCCTGCCGGGCGCGTGTCTCCAGTCCCTGGCGCTGACCCTGCCGAAGATGATGCTGGAGGCGGTCAGGGCGCAGAACCAGGACGAAAGCCTGCGGCTCGTCTACCCGGCACAGACCGTGCGGGTGGAGCAGGCGCAGGCGCAGGACACCACCATCCTGACCCTGGTCTCGCCGGACGGCTTCGAGGTGTCGTTCGGCCTCACCCCGGCGCAGGTGCGCGCCGTGAGCCGGGCGCACGAGGCCGGCGAGGCGGCGCGCGCGGCGCCGGAGCAGGCGGCAGAGGTGCTTTACAACTAGGACGCCGCAGCGGCGGGCCTTGACGATCGAGGAATACTTCTCCCGCACGCGGGGGAAGACGCAGGGAGGGGGCGGGTTGCGGCGCGTCGAGACGATGGCTGGGGGAGAGCAGGCTGTCGATTTCCGCTTCGCACGGACCAACGTCATGGCAGCACTGGCGTTCCCCCTCCCTGCCTTCCGTTCCTGGAACCGGTTTGCGAACCGGCGCCGTGCCGGGCCCGCGTTCTCGCTCCGCGCGCTCGGCACGGAAATATTCGAATAGGAATAGCGACAGACGGCAAAGCGGTTTGCTAGACTGGCTCCATCCTGATGGCCGTCACGTGGCGTGCGACCGCGGATGCAGGCCCTCCCCATTCCAGCGCCGGGCAATGCCATGGCCCAGGCAGCGGCACGGGTGGGGCTGCAGCCTTTGCACGGAGCCGGAATTTTCTCATGGCATCCCTGAGCTTGCGCATCGACCTCGGCCCGGGCAGCCGCATCGGCCCCGGCAAGATCGAGCTTCTGGAGAAGATCGCCGCCTTCGGCTCCATCTCCGCGGCGGGCCGCGCCATGAACATGTCCTACCGCCGCGCCTGGGAGCTGGTGGAGGACATGAACCGCCTGTTCGCCAGCCCCCTCGTCTCGCCCCGCACCGGCGGCAAGCATGGCGGCGGAACCGTGCTCACCCCCCTGGGTCTCGCCGTGGTGACGCGCTACCGCGCCATCGAGCAGGCCGCCACCGAGGCGGCGCAGGCGCATCTTGCCGCGCTGAATGCGGAACTGGCGCCGCAGGATACCGCAGCCGAATAAGACGCGGCCTCAGCCCCGCGCACCCCGCAGCGCCGCGGCCGCCGCCACCGGCCCCAGCACCAGCGCGAACAGCGCCAGTCCCAGCAGCACACGGAACGGCGTGCCGAACGGCACCGGCCCCGTCACCGCCGCCGTGGTGGCCGACACGGCGAAGATCAGCACCGGGATCGCCAGCGGGATCACCAGGACCGCGATCAGCAGCCCGCCGCGCCGGAACGCTCCGGCGAAGGCCGCCCCGATCAGCCCCAGAAAGGTGACGGCGGGCGTGCCGACCAGCAGGGTCAGCATCACCGCGCCCATGGCCCGCCCGTCGAGATTGAGCATCAGGGCAAGGGCGGGAGCGGCCACCACCAGGGGCAGGCCGGTGGCGATCCAGTGGGCGAGGCCCTTGGCCGCCGCGGTCAGCTCCAGCGGCAGCGCCGACAGCGACAGGGCGTCCAGGGAACCGTCCTCGACGTCGCCGGCGAACAGGCGCTCCAGCCCGATAAGGCTCGCCAGCAGCGCGCCGATCCACAGGATGGCGGGGCCGATGCGCGCCAGCAGCACGAGGTCCGGCCCCACGGCGAAGGGCACCACGGTGACCACGCTGAGGAAGAACACCACGCCGAGCCCCGCCCCGCCGCCGGAGCCGAGGGCCAGCCCGAGGTCGCGCCGCACGACGGCGATGAAGGCGCTCCACATCACAGCTCCTCCCCGGCCCAGTAGCCGGCATCGGCGCCAGGCGGCGCCAGGGTGCCCTCCACGCCATAGGCGCCGCCGGGCCCGAGGCGCAGTTCGTCGGTCTCGCCCAGATCGAGCGGCGCGTGGGTCGCCGCGATCAGGATGCCGCCGGACGCCAGATGCGCCCGCCCGAAGGCGGCGAAGCGCGCCTGCGCCGCCACGTCCAGCGCGGTGGTCGGCTCGTCGAGCACCCAGACGGTTCGCCTGGAAACCAGCAGCCGCGCGATGGCCAGGCGCCGCATCTGCCCGGCGGACAGCACCGAGGCAGGCAGCCGGCCGAGCCCGCCGAGGCCGACCTCCTCCAGCGCCTCCTCGACGCCGAGGCCGGTCGGCCCCAGTACCGCGCGCCAGAAGCCGAGATTGGCGGCGACGCTGAGCGCCCCCTTCACCGCGTCGGCATGGCCGAGATAATGAATCTGCTCCGCCAGCGCGCACTCGGTGGCTCCGCCGGCCAGCCGCACCTGCCCGGCGGTGGCGCTCAGAAGGCCCGCCAGTATCCGCAGCAGGGAGGATTTGCCGGCCCCGTTCGGCCCCACCACCACCAGCGCGCGGCCGCCCGCGGCCTCCAGATCAAGGCCCTGGAACAAAAGCTTGAAGCCCCGGCGACAGCTCAGTTTTTCCCCGATGAGGGCGACCTTGTCCGCCACCGTCATGCCCCCTGCTTTTTAGGCATTGCACATTCCCAATTCTTATCGCATGACCGCGCCTTGAAATGGCTCTATAAAGCCGCTGAACCGCACCATCGAGGGGGGTGGGGTGCCTCTCTCCCGCTACCTTTGATGTGCGGCGTCGGTCGATCATCGAACCGGAGTGAACGCACCGTGACTTCCCTTGACAGCTTCAAGTGCCGCACCACCATCGAGGCGGACGATAAAGAATACGTCTATTACAGCCTTGAAGCCGCGGAGAAGAACGGTCTCCCCGACATCTCCCGCCTGCCCTTCTCCATGAAGGTGCTGCTCGAGAACCTGCTGCGCTTCGAGGACGGCCGCTCGGTCACCAAGGACGACATCCTCTCGGTCGCCGACTGGCTGAACAACAAGGGCAAGGCGGAAAAAGAGATCGCCTATCGCCCCGCCCGCGTGCTGATGCAGGACTTCACCGGCGTGCCGGCGGTGGTCGACCTCGCCGCCATGCGCGACGCCATGGTCGCGCTCGGCGGCGATCCGGCCCGCATCAATCCGCTGGTGCCGGTGGACCTCGTCATCGACCATTCGGTGATCGTGAACTATTTCGGCTCCGACAACGCCCTGAAGAAGAACGTTGCCGAGGAATACAAGCAGAACCAGGAGCGCTATCGCTTCCTGAAGTGGGGCCAGAACGCGTTCGACAACTTCCGCGTGGTGCCCCCCGGCACCGGCATCTGCCACCAGGTGAACGTTGAATACCTCGCCCAGACGGTCTGGACCCGCAAGGAAGAGATCGACGGCAAGAAGGTCGAGGTGGCCTACCCCGATACCCTGGTGGGCACCGATTCGCACACCACCATGGTGAACGGCCTCGGCGTGCTCGGCTGGGGCGTGGGCGGCATCGAGGCGGAGGCGGCCATGCTCGGCCAGCCCATCTCCATGCTCATCCCCGAGGTGATCGGCTTCAAGCTCTCCGGCAAGCTGAAGGAAGGCATCACCGCCACCGACCTCGTGCTCACCGTCACCCAGATGCTGCGCAAGAAGGGCGTGGTGGGCAAGTTCGTGGAATTCTACGGCCCCGGCCTCGAGCACCTGTCGCTCGCCGACCGCGCGACCATCGCCAACATGGCGCCGGAATACGGCGCGACCTGCGGCTTCTTCCCGGTGGACAGCGAGACCATCGACTATCTGGAGGAAACCGGCCGCAAGGAAAGCCGCGTGAAGCTGGTGGAGAAGTACTCCAAGGCCCAGGGCATGTGGCGCAAGAAGGACACGCCCGATCCGGTCTTCACCGACTCGCTCGAGCTCGACCTCGACAGCGTTCTGCCGTCGCTGGCCGGTCCCAAGCGCCCGCAGGACCGCGTGCTGCTCTCCGACGCCAAGTCCGGCTTCCTCGCCGCCCTCGAGGGCGAGTTCAAGAAGCCCGGCGAGGCCGACAAGCGCGTCCCGGTGGCCGGCACCGACTACACGGTGGGCCATGGCGACGTGGTGATCGCCGCCATCACCTCCTGCACCAACACCTCCAACCCCTCGGTGCTGATCGCCGCCGGCCTGCTCGCCAAGGCCGCGGCGAAGAAGGGGCTCAAGTCCAAGCCGTGGGTGAAGACCTCCCTGGCACCGGGCTCGCAGGTGGTCGAAGGCTATCTGAAGGCGTCGGGCCTCCAGGAATATCTCGACAAGCTGGGCTTCAACCTGGTCGGTTTCGGCTGCACCACCTGCATCGGCAATTCCGGCCCGCTGCCGGAGCCGGTGTCCGGCGCTATCAATTCCAGTGACCTCGTCGCCAGCGCCGTGATCTCCGGCAATCGCAACTTCGAAGGCCGCGTGAACCCCGACGTGAAGGCCAACTACCTCGCCTCCCCGCCGCTGGTGGTGGCCTATGCGCTGGCCGGCTCGCTGCAGGTGGACCTCACCTCCGAGCCGCTGGGCGAGGACAAGGACGGCAAGCCGGTGTACCTGAAGGACATCTGGCCGTCCAACAAGGAGATCGCCGAGTACATCCGCGAGAACATCACCAAGAAGATGTTCAAGGAGAAGTATTCGGACGTGTTCAAGGGCGATGACAACTGGCAGAAGATCGAGGTCCCCACGGGCCAGACCTATGCCTGGGACAATGGCTCCACCTATGTCCAGAACCCGCCCTATTTCGTCGGCATGTCAAAGCAGCCCGATCCGATCACGGACATCATCGACGCCCGCATCCTCGGCCTGTTCCTCGATTCCATCACCACCGACCACATCTCGCCGGCCGGCTCCATCAAGCAGGCGTCCCCGGCGGGCCAGTATCTGATCGAGCATCAGGTGCGCCCGGTGGACTTCAACCAGTACGGCACCCGCCGCGGCAATCATGAAGTGATGATGCGCGGCACCTTCGCCAACATCCGCATCAAGAACCAGATGGTTCCCGGCGTGGAAGGCGGCGTGACCATCCACTATCCGGACGGCGAGCAGCTGCCGATCTACGACGCGGCCATGAAGTACCGCGCCGAGGGCGTGCCGCTGGTGGTGTTCGCCGGCAAGGAATACGGCACCGGCTCGTCGCGCGACTGGGCGGCGAAGGGCACCAAGCTGCTCGGCGTGCGCGCCGTGATCTCCCAATCGTTCGAGCGCATCCACCGCTCGAACCTGGTGGGCATGGGCATCGTGCCGCTGGTGTTCAAGGACGGCGAGAGCTGGCAGACCCTCGGCATCAAGGGCGACGAGATCGTCACCCTGAAGGGCATCGAGGGGGATCTGAAGCCCCGCCAGACGCTCACCGCCGAGATCGCCTTCGCCGACGGCACCGTGAAGAATGTGGACCTCATCTGCCGCATCGATACGCTGGATGAGCTCGACTACTTCCGCTCCGGCGGCATCCTGCCCTACGTGCTGCGCTCGCTCGCGGCCTGATCGGACACCGCTTCTTGGCTTCCTGGCTGCCCGACCGCATCGCGGCCGGGCGCCAGCAAGAGCGGACCGGAACTGACGAACGAAACATGCCGGCTCGCCTCGCGGGCCGGCATGTTCATTTTCCGCCGGTCGGCGGGATCAGGACTGGCAGAGGGGCCTCGCGCGGGGCGGATTACCGGCACCTTCGCAGGGGGCGCCTTCCCTTCCGGCCACCCCGCCGGAGCGTGAGCGACACCCCATTGTGACTGGTGCCGCCCAGCAGCGTCGGCTATGTCGTCTGCATTATACATTGGATGAACAGCCGCCTTTGCCGTGATGAATTTGCGCTCCACCGCCCTCGTGCTCGCCCTCGCCATCGCCGCTGGTCCGGCCAGCGCCGAGGAGCGACCCAAGGCCGTCGTGGAGCTGTTCACGAGCCAGGGCTGCGCCTCCTGCCCACCGGCCGATTCCCTTCTCACCGAGCTCAGCAAGGATCCCACCGTCATCGCCTTGACGCTGCCTGTGGATTACTGGGATTACATCGGCTGGAAGGACACCCTCGCGCTGCATGGCCATTCGCTGCGGCAGCGGGCGTACGCGGCGCAGCGGCCCGACCGCAAGGTATTCACCCCCCAGGTGGTGGTGAACGGTACCGCGGCGGTGAAGGGAAGCGACCGGGCGGCGGTCCAGCGTGCCATCCTGTCCAGCCGGAGCCAGCCGGGGACGCCGCGCGTCCAGCTCACCGCGCAACGCAGCGGCGACGACGTCGAGCTGAGGATCGCCGGGCTTCCCGATGCGTCCGAGCCGGTGGATGCGGAGGTGTGGGCCTGTCCCGTCGCCCGCACCAAGGACGTGCCCATCGGCCGCGGCGAGAATGGCGGGCGGAACATGACCTATTCCAACGTGGTGCGCGGCTGGGTGAAGGTCGGCGCGTGGAACGGGCAGCCTTCGGCAATGCGCATCCCGGTTGAGACCCTGGAGCGCGACGACGCCGACATGGTGGTCTTCCTGCTGCAGTCGGGATCAGCACGAATTCCGGGTCCGATCCTCGGCGCCACCACACTGCCCCTGGATTCCAGCTACTGATCCCACGGTGGGGTCGCGCGTCGATCGGCGCGGCGACCGCGAGACACCGGGAGCGTTCTTCAGATCGTCAGCCCGCAGACGTGCGCCCATCTCTCGGTCGACCCCGGGGCGGCGCTATCGCATGGGCCTGAGCGCATGGGAAAAAATAACGGCCGCTCGTTGGAGCGGCCGGAGGTCAAGTCATAATTGATGCGTAGCAGTGGCCGGCTCGCGCGCACCTCGGGGGGCTGGGGGGCTGGGATAGACCGAAGCGCCTCACGAACCGGCCCTGCTACGGTTTGGATCATCGCCGGGCGCCGGGGCGAGCCCTTGACGGAAATCCGGCGACACTAAGATTGAAGTGACGTTGGCGTGATCGCTACCGAGCCACCGTCCGAACAGCCGGCCCGCCAACAACCAAGCCACGATAATCGGCTCGGAGATGTCATTCAAGTAACTGATTTTAAAGCATTTTTATGAACTTCCCGCGTGACGCCGCCCGAGTCCGCTCACGCGCCCGCAGCGTCCGGCTCCGGCCCGCGGAGGGCCGACAGCCGGCTACCAATTGGCCTTGAAAGCTGACGCGCAGCGGGCAATCATGAAACGCCTGACCATCGCCGCGACGGGGGCCGCGCACCATTTCATTCCGCAAACGCTGCTCCAACGATTCCATCCTCATGAGGAGGCCCGATGGGAGACCTGGAACCCATACGCCTTGCCCAGCCCGCCGGGGCATCGCCATCGGGCGCGGGCGCGGCAGCCAAGGCCCAGCCGACGCCCGCGCAGACCGCCACCGGGGAGCGGGCGCAGGCCCCGGCAGGCCCCACCGGCTCGTCGATCCGGAGCCAGGTGACCTTCGACCGCAGGGAGCTCGATCGCATCCTCGATCTTTACGGGCGGATGGTGGCGCTCGGCGAATGGCGGGACTACGCCATCGATTTCTGCCGCGACAAGGCGGTCTTCAGCATCTTCCGCCGCGCCATGGACATGCCGCTCTACCGCATCGAGAAGGATCCCCGTCTCGCCCGCCGGCAGGGTGCCTACGCGGTGGTGTCCCAGACCGGGCTGATCCTCAAGCGCGGCCACGAATTGCCCCGGGTGCTGGCCGTGCTCGAAAAGCCGCTGCGGACGGTGGGCTAGCCTCGCTCGATCCGCGCGGGGCCGCGTGGGTGCCCCAGAAGGGCGAACGCCATGCCTTGCCGCAGATGAGCGGCGGTATCAACGGTGGGGATAGATGCATTTCCCGGCCGGCGCTCGGCTCGGTCGCCGGTACTGCGCCCGATGGCAGCTGCGGGGCCCCGTCGAACAGGCAGATGTACCGCCTGAATTGGGCCGCCCGGCCTGCGAGGGCTCCAAGCGCGCCCGACCGAGGGGCACTCCCGCAACGAACGGCGCCTTCACGCAGAAAAAAGGCGCATCCCGAAAAGGGATGCGCCGGTTCGTCATCAATGCATCAAATCAACTGATCCGGGCAGGCTCAGGCCTTGCCCGCCTTCGGACGCAGGCGGATCACCACCTCCACCCGATCCACCTCGAAGCCCTCGGGCGGCTCGGGCATGCGGTCGATCACCACTTCCTGCCCGGGGATGTCCATCAGCTCGTTCCGGCCTTCCAGGTAGAAATGGTGATGGTTGGTGGAATTGGTGTCGAAATACGTCTTCGACCCATCCACCGCCACTTCCCGCAGAAGGCTCATCTGGGTGAACTGGTGCAGGGTGTTGTAGACGGTGGCGAGGGAGACGGGGAAACGCGCCTTGATGGCCTCCTCGTGCAGCATCTCCGCCGTCAGGTGCCGGTCGCCCTTGGCAAAAAGCAGCCAGCCCAAAGCCAGGCGCTGACGGGTTGGGCGCAGGCCCACCTCGCGAAGCATCTCTCGCACATCATGGAACGGGCAGCCGGTGCGCCGCGCGACGGAAATATCGCGCAGTTGCGCCACCGGAAGAACGGCGGTCTCCTGGCCTTCCTGCCCCTGGGAAACGGGGCCTCCGAAGGCAGACCGGAATCGGGGCATCTCGCTCATTTCGGCTCTGCAATCTTGATAGCTAAAACCACAAAAATGTCGCGGGGAACCAGGGCTCACGCCCGCTTCTGCGACGGCTTCGCAATTTATACCGGATCCCTTTTCGCAACGCCATAGTTACATATTAGAAGCATGATAAAGTAGCTTTGATCACCTCGCAGCAGGTCCACCGCCGGCCCGCCATGGACGCGCAGCGCCGGCTGCGCTATCGCCGCGGCGGCGGTGCTTTCTTCCGTCCCTTTCCGCGAGGCGCCCCCGTGCCGTTCCGCACCGCTGCGATTACCTCCCTCATGCTTGCGGCGGGTGCCGCTTTCGCTCTGGCCGCCGCGTGGTACTTCCAGCTCGTGGTCGGGCTCGCCCCCTGCCCGCTGTGTCTCGATCAGCGCATCCCGTACTATCTTGCCATCCCCTTGAGTCTCGTCGCATTTGCCCTTGCGAGAGGGGGACGGACGGCGGCGGCCAAAGGAATGCTCATGGTCCTCGCCGCGCTGTTCGCCATCGATGCGGGGATCGCCGTCTACCACGCCGGTATCGAATGGCGCCTCTGGCCGGGACCCGCCTCCTGCACGGGTGCTCCGGTGCTCGGCGCGGGCGACATCCTCTCGGCCATCAAGGGCGCCCGGGTGCCCCGTTGCGACGAGGCCACGTGGCACCTGTTCGGCCTCTCGATGGCGGGATGGAACGCGATTCTGGCGGCCGGACTGGCAACCGTGGCGCTCGCTGGCGCGACATCAGGTCGCAAGTAGTCTTACGGAAGCGGCGCCTCGGGGGCGGGCCGAAGGCTCACGGATCGAGCTCGGTGTCCCAATAGAGGTAATCGAGCCAGCTTTCGTGGAGATAGTTAGGGGGGAAGTGCCGTCCGTTCTGGTGCAGATCGTGGACGGAGGGCTGGAACGGCATCTGTGCCGGCCACATCCCGGCGTCTCCCGGCATCAGACCGCCCTTGCGCAGATTGCAGGGGGAGCAGGCGGCAACCACGTTTTCCCAGGTGGTCTGCCCGCCGCGGGAGCGGGGGATGAGATGATCGAACGTGAGATCGTCGCGGGAGCCGCAATATTGGCAGGAAAAACGATCGCGCAGGAAGACGTTGAAACGTGTAAAGGCCGGTTGTCGCGTGGGCTTTACGAAGGTCCTGAGCGAGACCACGCTCGGCAGGCGGAACTCGAACCCCGGACTTCGCACCGCCTTGTCGTAATATTCGACGATGTTCACCCGATCGAGGAAGACCGCCTTGATGGTATCCTGCCAGCTCCAGACCGACAGCGGGTAGTAGCTCAAGGGACGGTAGTCCGCGTTGAGCACGAGCGCTGGCCAGGCACCTGGTGACAAAGCAGTGGTCAAGGACCGAACTCCTCGCCCTCCCATCGCACCGAATCAGGAATGCTTCCCGGTCGGCGCGGCGCGATACTCTATATTCACGATGTCATTCTTGTGAAGCCACCGTCATGGCGGCAAGAGCGCGCGGCACGCCGGGCTCGGCGAGGGCCCGGGCGAGGAAGTCGCCGCCGATGCCAAGGCCCTCCGGATCGATCCCATGGCCGAGCCCGTGGCACAGATGCCATTCCACCGGCACCCCCGCCGCCGCGAGGCCGTAGGCCGAGCCGAAGAGCGCTCCCGCCGGGATCACCTCATCCGCCGTGCCATGGACCAGAAGGATCGGCGGCGGCTCGGCGACCTGCACGGACCCGCCGCCCCCCGCACCGACCCAGGCACCGGAATAGCCCACCACCGCCGCCGGGCGCAGCACGTCCGAAGTCGCCACGTCGAGCGCCATCATGGTGCCCTGGCTGAAACCGACGAGGGCGAGGCGCGTGGCGTCGAGGCCATGGGCGTCCAGCTCCTCCTGCAGGAAGCGCCGCAGGATGGGTGCCGCGCCGGCCACTCCGCGGGCGAGGTCGTGGGGATCGAGGGAGGTGAGGGGAAACCATTGCCGGCCGACCGGCGCCTGAGCGCAGGGATCCGGCCCGTGGGGCGACACGAACGCGGTGCGGGGCAGCACCTTGCCCCAGGCCTTGCCCAGATCGATGAGGTCGCGCCCGTCGGCGCCGTAGCCGTGCAGCAGAACCACAAGGGAATCCGCGCGTCCGCCGGCGCGCGGCGGAAGGCGGGGGCCGTCGAGCACAGCCATCGAAGACATCCTCACAAGCGATCAGGCCGGCGTGCCGATCCGCGCGCGGCGGGCGCCATAATAGGCCCACAGCAGGTGCGCAGCTACGCCCCGGGCGGGCCGCCAGTCCTCGGCGATGGCCTTCAGCCCTTCGGCGCTGGCGCGCCCCGGCAGCCCGAAGGCCTCGCCGGCCGCCACCTGGAGGGCGAGATCTCCGTGGGGAAAGGCGTCGGCGCGGCCGAGGCAGAACAGCAGGTAGAGATCCGCGCTCCACAGGCCGATACCCGGCAGGCTGGTCAGATAGCTCGCCGCCTCGTCGGCAGGCAGGCGCTGCGCCAGCTCGAGGTCCACCTCGCCGGAGGCGATGCGGCGGGCGATGCCGGTCAGGGTGCGGATCTTGGGCGCGGAGAGGCCGGCGCGTCGCAGGGCCGAGGGCGCGGCCGCCAGCAGGCCGTCCGGGGTGGGCGCCCCGCCGAGTTCCGCATTGAGCCGCTGCGATATGGTGCGGGCCGCCGCCACCGACAATTGCTGCGCCACCACCACGGCGCAAAGGCCGGCAAATCCGGGTGGACGCCGCCGGAGGGCCGGTCGTCCCGCCACCGTCACCAGGGCGCCGAGGCGCGCGTCGCCCTCTAATAGAGCATCGAGTGCCCGGTCGAATGCGGCCTGATCGGTGAGGAGAGGCGCGTCCGTCATGCCCGCCGCTCCGTCCGTCGGCGCTGGACAGCAGGCCGGGCGAGGCGGTGAGCGCGCAACGGCACGGCGTGATAAGAAGCGCAATCATGCGCTTCGTCTGCCGCTTCGCTCCGAGCCCCAACGGGCGGCTGCATCTGGGTCATGCCTTCTCGGCCATGGTCAATTCCGACGCGGCCCGCCGGATGGACGGGCGCTTCCTCCTGCGCATGGAGGATATCGACACCGCGCGCTGCCGTCCGGAGTATGAGGCCGGCATTCTCGAAGACCTCGCCTGGCTTTCCATCGTCCCGTCCGGGCCGCCGCGCCGCCAGTCGGAGCATTTCGCGGAGTATGCCGCGGCCCTCGCCCGGCTGGAACGGGAGGGCCTCGTCTATCCCGCGTTCGAGAGCCGGTCCGAGATCGCCCGCGCCGTGATCGAGAAGGAAGCCGCCCTCGGCCATGCGCTGGAGCGCGATCCGGACGGCGCCCTCATCACCCCCCTCGCCCGCAATCGCCTGTCCGATCGGGAGCGGGCGCGGCGGCGAGCGGAGGGCGAGGCCTTCGTGCTGCGCCTCGACATGGCTGCAGCGGTGGAGGCAGCCGGCCCCGGCCTGTTCTGGAACGAGGCGCAGGGCGTGCCCGAGGGTCCGCTCCGCGCCGTGCCGGCCGACCCGGGCCGATGGGGCGATGTGATCCTCGCGCGCAAGGACGTGCCCACCAGCTACCACCTCTCGGTGGTGGTGGACGACGCGCTGCAGGGCATCACCCATGTGATCCGCGGGCAGGACATCTACCCGGCGACGGCGGTCCACGTCCTGCTGCAGCGCCTGCTCGGCCTGCCGACGCCGGTCTACCACCATCACCGGCTCATCCTGGATGTGGATGGTCGCAAGCTCTCCAAGAGCCAGGGCTCCCATTCCATCGCCGCCCTGCGCGCCGCGGGAGCCAGCCCGGCGGAGATCCGCGCCATGGTGGACCTGCCGCCTCAGCCGACGCCCAGCACGTAGAGCCAGAAGGCAATGGTGAAGACCGCCAGCCCGGTGGAGAGCGACACCGCGCTGGTGGAGCTCACCATGCCGACCCCGTAGCGCTGCGCCAGCAGATAGCCGTTGATGCCGCTGGGCATGCTGGCGAACAGCACCGCCACTCCGGCCCACACCGGCGGCATGGGCAGCACCAGGGTGAGCAGCAGGACGATCAGCGGGTGGACGATGAGCTTGAGGACGCAGATGGCGGAGGCGGGCGCAAGGTCGCCGGCAATCCCGTAGCGCTTCAGGGAGAGGCCGAGCGATACCAGGGCGCAGGGCGTCGCCGCCGCGGCCAGCAGGTTGACCATCTGCAGGGGAATGCCGCTCGCCTGGAAGCCCACCAGCCGGGCGAGCCCGCCGAGATAGATGGCGACCAGGATCGGGTTGAACGCCAGCGAGCGCGCGAGGCGCATCAGCGTCGCGCGGGAAAAGCCGTTGCCGCCCTCCGCCAGCACCGTGGCGGCCAGCATCATCACCGGCAGGTGGACGGCGATGAGCAGGAAAAGCGGCACCGCCCCCGCCTCGCCGTACGCCTTGAGGATCAGCGGCACGCCGAGGAACACGGTGTTCGCCTGGGCGGCGGAGAAGCCGTGGATCACCGATTCCATATGCCCGCGGTGGAACACCACGCGGGCCATCACCATGGCGATGGCGAACACGGTGAACGCGCCGGTGAAGTAGGCGATCCAATAGCCCCACGGCTGGGCCTCGGGAAGCTGGGCCTCAGTCAGGGTCTTGAAGATGAGCACCGGCACCGACAGCGCGAAGACGAACTCGGCGAGCCCGTCGGACGCGGCCTCGCGCACCAGCCCCACCTTGCCGGCCAGATAGCCCACCGCCACCATGCCGAAGACCGGCAGGATGATGGTGGCGATGTCGGCAAGAAGCGATGGCACGGCCGGTCAGGCGGCGGCGCTCAGGGCGGCCGCGTCCTCGCCCGCAAGGGCGCTCACCTGCCGCACCGGCACCATGGCCCCAAGCCGGCGGATGAGCCGCTGGGCGAGGTCCCCATCCGCGCGAAACGCCAGATGGACGACGAGGCGGTCGTCCTCGCGGGCACAATCGAGGCGGTGGGGCAGGACATCGGCCACCACGAAGGGCTCAAGCAGGCGGAGCAGGCAATTGGGATCGGCCTCCACCTCCACGCGCAAGCGATGGAGGCAGGGATCGGCAGGCGAGGGAACGACGCACGGCATGGTACGGATCTCAACGGGAAAGCAAGGCGCCCGGACCGTGGCCATGCCAGCGTGCCGGGCCTTCAGGAGCGGTCTTCGGCGCGCGGCGGCAGGCTGGAAGGACGAGCGGGAGAGCAGCGCGCGAATTACCCGGCCGACACGTCGACCGGGCGGCAAATTCGCCGCGGCGCGCGGGACGCGCCCAAGCTGTCTCTCGTCGTATATGAAACCATTGAAACAGCTTAGGGATAGGCCAATTCCCCGTCAATGGCGGCGGCGCGGGCGGCGCCCTGTCGCCTGAGGGTCGGGCGCCGGTAGCTGGTGCGGGCCGGCCTCGGCGGCTCTCCTTCCGCGCGGCGTCCCGGCTCGAATCCGGGGAATGCCCATGTGGATTACGAGGAAAGCGGCCATCCGTGCCCGAACGGGGCAGGGCGCGCGGGGCTATGGGCACTCGCCCATGTCATCGGTGAGGGATCGTGACTATAGTCATGGCCCCCGCTCCAGCCCCGCCATGCCGGAATGGGCCGCCGGAACCATTTCGCCCATGCGCTTTCCGCCCTCGTTCCTCGACGAGATCCGTGCCCGCCTCCCGGTGTCGGAGGTGGTGGGCCGGCGCGTGAAGCTGAAGAAGCAGGGCCGTGAGTTCGCCGGCCTCTCGCCGTTCAACGCGGAAAAGACGCCCTCCTTCTTCGTCAACGACCAGAAAGGCTTCTACCACTGCTTCTCGTCGGGCAAGCACGGCGACGTGTTCGATTTCCTGATGGAGACGGAGGGCGTGCCGTTCGGCGAGGCGGTGGAGCGGCTCGCTTCCATGGCCGGCCTGCCGCTGCCGGAGGTCTCGCCCGAGGCCGCCGCCCGGGAGGAGCGCCGCCGGTCCCTGCATGAGGTGATGGCGCTGGCCGCCCGGCATTTCGAGGAGACGCTGCAATCGCGCCTCGGGGCCAAGGCGCGGGGCTATCTGGCCGACCGCGAGCTCGGTCCGGCCACCCAGCAGCGCTTCCGCCTCGGCTATGCCGCGCCCGACCGCTTCCACCTGAAGGAGGCCCTCGGCAAGGCGGGCGTGCCGGTGGAGGACATGATCGAGACCGGCCTGCTCATCGCCGGCGACGATATTCCGGTGCCCTACGACCGCTTCCGCGACCGGGTGATGTTCCCGATCACCGATCTCAAGGGCCGGGTGGTGGCCTTCGGCGGGCGGGCGCTGGAAAAGGATGTCGCCGCCAAATACCTCAATTCGCCGGAGACGCCGCTCTTCCACAAGGGCTCGCTGCTCTACAACGGCTTCGAGGCGCGCGCCGCCGCCCACAAGGGCGCGCGGGTGATCGTGGTGGAAGGCTATGTGGATGTGATCGCCATGGTGGAGGCGGGTTTCGAGGCGGCCGTGGCGCCCCTGGGCACCGCCCTCACCGAAGAGCAATTGCAGTTGCTCTGGCGCATGAGCGAGGAGCCGCTGCTGCTGTTCGACGGCGACAAGGCCGGCATCAAGGCGGCGCGGCGCGCCATGGATCTGGCCCTGCCCCACCTGAAGGCCGGGCGGAGCCTTGCCTTCGCCACCTTGCCCGAGGGGCAGGATCCGGACGACCTCATCCGCCGCTCGGGGCGCGAGGCCATGGAGAACGTCATCGCCCAGGCCCGGCCGCTGGCGGGCGAGCTGTGGGCGCGCGAGACCGAAGGCGTCCTGCTGGATACGCCCGAGCGCCGGGCGGCGCTCGAGGCGCGCATCCACGAGATCGTCGCGAGCATCGCCGACGAGACGGTGCGGCGCCACTACCGGCAGGAGCTCAACGAGCGTCTCAACCGCCTCTTCGCCCCGGCGCAGGGGCGCGGGGCGGGACAGGGACCGGGCGGCAGGGGCGCGGCGAGCTGGATGCCGGGCGGGCGGGGAGCCGGCTCGCGCTTCGCGCCGCGCGAGCTGCCCCTTACGCCCCGCGGCAACGAGATCGCCAAGAGCGCGCTGGTGCGCGGGCCGATGGCCGCCCTGCCGCGCAACGAGGCATTGCTGCTCTTCTGCCTCATCAATCACCCCTTCCTGATGGATGAGGAGGCCGAGGAGGTATCGAGCCTGCCCTTCGCCAATCCCGACGCCGACCGCTTGCGCCAGATGCTGGTGGAGGCGCATCTGGACGGGGCCGGTCAGGACAGCCTCTCAGAACGCCTCGCCGCCGAGGATTTCGATGCCCTTGCCCGCCGCGTGACGGCCCTTGCCAATCCGCGGCACGACTGGCCATCCTATCCAGATACCGCCTCTGAAGACGTCCGACTCTGGTGGCGGCAGCGTACGGCCTTGCATCGCAAGGCTTACGCGCTATCTAGGGAACTGAAAGAGGCGGAGCGCAGCTTGGGTGAAGATCCGAGCGAGGTGAATTTTGCCTGGTTGCGCGATGTTCGCGAGCGTCTTTCGGCGATCGAGGGAACAGAAGCGCTGGTTGAAGGGTTTGGTGCATCCTCGGGTCGCGCATCGGCGCGCTCGCTGTAAGGTCCGAAGTGTACCGCAAGATTATGCAACGCCGGCGGCGCCAGCCATAGGGGTCGGGCGACGGTCAGGCTGGAGTGACGGGATGGCAGCGAAAAAGTCACTCCCGAAAACGGACGAAGCAGGTGGCGAGGCCCAGGCGCCGCGCCGCCGTTTTGGCGTTTCCGGCCGGCGAGATCAGCAGGAGAAGTCCATGGCGAAACAGTCTGCCGAGACGACCGAGGCTCCGGAGAAGGAGACCGACGCCCCCGATGGGCCGTTGCTCGACCTCTCGGACGCGGCCGTCCGGAAGATGATCAAGAACGCCAAGCGCCGGGGCTATGTGACCTACGAGCAGCTCAACGAGGTGATGCCCTCCGAGGAGGTGACCTCCGAGCAGATCGAGGACACCCTCGCCATGCTCAACGACATGGGCATCAACGTCATCGAGGCGGAAGAGGCCGAGGCCGAGGAAGGCACCGAGGAGGCGGAAGCCGCCGACGAGCCCGAGGAGGCCGACGGCGGCGAGCTGGCCGAGGCCGGTCCGCGCGCCGTCGCCCGCTCCGAGACCAAGTCCGAGCCGGCCGAGCGCACCGACGACCCGGTGCGCATGTATCTGCGCGAGATGGGCTCGGTGGAGCTGCTCTCCCGCGAGGGCGAGATCGCCATCGCCAAGCGCATCGAGGCCGGCCGCGAGGCCATGATCGCCGGCCTGTGCGAGAGCCCGCTGACCTTCCAGGCCATCATCATCTGGCGCGACGAGCTGACCGAAGGCCGCGTGCTGCTGCGCGACATCATCGACCTCGAGGCCACCTACGCGGGGCCCGAAGGCAAGAACCCGCCCGCCGCCATGGGCGACGAGGCCGCACTCGCCCCCGAGGCGGGCGAGGACGGGCTGCTCGCCGATGGTGCCGCCCCCGAGGGCGACGACGACGACATGGAGAATTCCCTGTCGCTGGCCGCGATGGAAGCGGAGATCAAGCCGAAGGTGCTGGAGACCTTCGACCGCATCGCCTCCAGCTACACCAAGCTGCGCCGCCTGCAGGACCAGAACGTCGAATCCAAGCTGAAGAACGAGACCCTCTCGCCGGCGCAGGAGCGCAAGGCGAAGAAGCTCAAGGAAGACCTCGTCGTCGACGTGAAGTCGCTGGCGCTCAACCAGGCGCGCATCGATGCGCTGGTGGAGCAGATCTACGAGATCAACAAGCGGCTCGTGGGCCTGGAGGGGCGCCTGCTGCGCCTCGCCGACAGCTACGGCGTCACCCGCGACGACTTCCTGAAGCAGTACATGGGCTCGGAGCTCGACCCCAAGTGGGTGCTCAGGGTCTCCAAGCTCGGCTCCAAGGGCTGGAAGGGCTTCGTCGCCCACGAGAAGGACGCCATCAAGGAGCTGCGCGGCGACATCCACGGCCTCGCCACCGAGACCGGGCTGGAGATCGGCGAGTTCCGCAAGATCGTCCAGATGGTGCAGAAGGGCGAGAAGGAAGCCCGCCAGGCCAAGAAGGAGATGGTGGAGGCCAATTTGCGTCTCGTCATCTCCATCGCCAAGAAATACACCAACCGCGGCCTGCAGTTCCTGGACCTGATCCAGGAGGGCAACATCGGCCTCATGAAGGCGGTGGACAAGTTCGAGTACCGGCGCGGCTACAAGTTCTCGACCTACGCCACGTGGTGGATCCGGCAGGCCATCACGCGCTCCATCGCGGACCAGGCGCGGACCATCCGCATTCCGGTGCACATGATCGAGACCATCAACAAGATCGTGCGCACCTCGCGGCAGATGCTCCATGAGATCGGCCGCGAGCCGACCCCGGAGGAGCTGGCCGAGAAGCTCGGCATGCCGCTGGAGAAGGTGCGCAAGGTGCTGAAGATCGCCAAGGAGCCGATCTCCCTCGAGACGCCCATCGGCGACGAGGAGGATTCGCATCTCGGCGATTTCATCGAGGACAAGAACGCCATCCTGCCCATCGATGCCGCAATCCAGAGCAATCTGCGCGAGACCACCACGCGGGTGCTCGCCTCGCTGACGCCACGCGAGGAACGGGTGCTGCGCATGCGCTTCGGCATCGGCATGAACACCGACCACACCCTCGAAGAGGTCGGCCAGCAGTTCTCGGTGACCCGCGAGCGCATCCGCCAGATCGAGGCGAAGGCCCTGCGCAAGCTGAAGCACCCCTCGCGGAGCCGCAAGCTGCGCTCGTTCCTGGACAATTGAGGGCGGAGGGCCGTGCGCCCTCCCCTCTCACGCCAGCGCGAAGCAAGCGTTCGGGAGACAGCCGTCGCGCCGGCTGTCCGAGAGGGCGACCTCACCGGGCCGTCACACGGCCGCACTGCTCCGCCGACCTGAGCCCGATATTTTGTTGAGCGCTCGCACCGCAGGGCGGGAGCCAATCCTCACCCCACCGGCTGCCACTTGCCCTCAGCATTGCGGCAGGCCGCGCCGCGGGCGATCTGCGGGCGGTCCCCCACATAGATGGTGTGCGAGTAATCGCGGCAGGTCGTATAGCCCGAGCGGTTGTAGGCCGGGCCGGCGATGACCGTGCCGCGCACCGTTCCCTCGCCGCGCCAGCCCACGGGATAACCCGGCCCGCCGGTTTCCAGAGCGGTGACCTCGGCTTCGTAGGCGCGCTGGCGATCCACCTCGACCAGCCCCCGCGCGACCGTGCCGTCCGCCTGGCCGGAGGCCGCCGACGCGAGCACCGGGGATGCCGGGCCGCCCGCGGCCATCGCCGGCGAGGGCGATCCCGCAGCGGTGCTCGCGCACCCGCCGAGGGCGCCTGAAAGGAGCAGGGCGAGGCAGGCGGCAGGCGGAAGGACGGTCACCGCGGGCAAGCGCATCGGATCAGGGGCCTTCAGTACGGGACGCGGCGCGGCACGAGGCCCGACGGATCCGGCAATGGGGGCGGTTCGCTCCAGTCTTACCCTCATGCGGCGGGAAGCACCAGTTCCGATCTGAGCCCGCCGATAGGCGCGGTAGCCAGCTCCAGACGCCCCCCGTAGAGCGACGTCAACTCGTAGACGATCGACAGGCCGAGCCCCGATCCCGGCTTCGATTCATCCAGCCGGCGGCCGCGCCGCGCCGCGGCGATGCGGCGCTCCGGCTCCAGCCCGGGGCCGTCGTCGTCGATGAGCACATGGAACACGGGCCGGTCGCCCGGCTCGCGTGTTTCGCCCATCCGCACCTCGACCTCCACCCGCGACACCGCCCATTTGCAGGCATTGTCGATCAGGTTGCCCACCATCTCCTCGATGTCGTGCGCCTCGCCGCGGAAGCGCACCTCGTCGAGGATCCGCACGTCGATGGCGAGCGGCCTGGTGTGGTGGATCTTCTCCATGGTGCGCACCAGGGACGCGACGGTGGGAGCAATGTCGCAGGTGGTCGCCACCACCGACACCCGGGCCGCCATGCGCGCCCGCTCCAGGTGGTGGGCCACCTGATCACGCATCAGCCCGGCCTGATCGCGCACCCGCACCGCCAGCGGATCCTCCCGCCCGGCCGCCTCGTTCAGCAGGACCGACAGGGGCGTCTTCAGGGCATGGGCGAGATTGCCCACATGGGTGCGCGCCCGCTCAACGATCTCCTTGTTGGCGTCGATGAGCGCATTGACCTCGCGCACCAGGGGGGCGAGCTCATCCGGATAGGGGCCTTCGAGCCGCTCCTTGCGGCCGGAACGCACCGCCGCCAGCGCCTCGGACACCCGCTGCAGCGGCTTGAGCCCGTAGCGCACCTGCACCAGCACCACCACGACGAAGGCCACGAAGAGAAACGCGAGGGTCCCGAGCAGCACCAGATTGAAGAGCCCGATCTCCTTCTCCAGCTCCGATGCCACCGCCGCCACGGACACGATGAAATGCCCGTCCGGCCCGAGATCCACGTCGCGCTCCACCATGCGCAGGCGCTCGGCGTGGGGCCCGGTCACATAATCCTGGCGCGGGCTTCCGGCGAGCTCCGGCCGCTTCTGGTCGGCGAGCCGCGGCAGGCTGCCGGAGGGCAGGGAGGAGGAGGTGCGCTGCTTCGAGGGATCACCGGCCGCGTCGCTGATCTGCCAGTACCAGCCCGAATTGGGGAAGACGAAGAGCGGGTCCTCGAGGGTGATGTGCTGAGGCAGGGGGGTGCCGGTGGCGTTGGCCACGTGGGCGACGATGGTCTTCAGGTAAACATCGAGCCGCCGGTCGAAAGCCCGCTCAGCGGCCGAGCGGTTGAGCGTCGACAGCACCAGCCCCACCATCGCCAGCAGGGCGAAGGTGATGGCGATGGCGGACAGGAACAGACGGAAGGCGATGGAGCCGGGGCGCGCTCTGTGCATTAGGCGGGCGTCCGCCCCCGGCGCAGGACGGCGCCGCTCCTGTGGCCCTCAATGGAGGTCATCGGCCGTCGCCAGACGATAGCCGAGCCCGCGCACGGTGCGAATCACATCGCAGTCGAGCTTCTTGCGCAGGCGCCCCACGAACACCTCTATGGTATTGGAATCACGATCATAATTCTGGTCGTAGAGGTGATCGACCAGCTCAGCGCGCGGCACCACCCGGCCCACGTGATGCATCAGGTAGGACAGCAGGCGGTATTCATGGGAGGTCAGCTTGACCGCCGCCCCGCGCACCGTCACCCGGCCGGAGCGGGTATCGAGCCGCACCGGCCCGCACACCAGCTCGCAATGGGCATGGCCGCTCGCCCGGCGCAGCAGCGCGCGCAGCCGGGCCAGCACCTCCTCCATATGGAAGGGCTTGGCCACGTAATCGTCCGCCCCCGCGTCGAAGCCCTGCACCTTCTCGCTCCAGCGGTCGCGTGCAGTCAGCATCAGCACGGGCATGTTGCGGCCGTCGCGGCGCCACTGGTCGAGGATGGACAGGCCGTCCATCTTGGGCAGGCCGATGTCCAGGACCACCGCGTCATAGGGCTCGCTCTCGCCGAGGAAGCACCCCTCCTCGCCGTCGAACGCACGATCCACCGCATAGCCCGCATCGTTGAGCGCGGCGACCAGCTGGCGATTGAGATCGGGATCATCCTCGACGACGAGAAGGCGCACGTGTTTCCTCATCCGAACCTGAAATGGCAAGCTACCATGCCGGCGTTCCGGGCGCACGCGGGCGCGCCGGAAAAATGCCCGGGTGCCCGCCCGGCGGGCTCCTTCCGCCTGTCTTGACGGGCGGAGGGCTAGTGCCAGCCGCAGAGCCTTTTCCCGACCGCATTGTGGGCCTTGGCCTGCCGGATGGTCTCGTCGCTATCGGCGCGGGACCAGCGGATGGGCGCGGCCGAGGCGCAATAGACCTTAGTCGCGCCGGAAGGCGTCGTCGTCGCGCAGGCGCCGAGCATCGGCATTGCGATGATCAGCATCAGCACGCGCGCGAGCGGCCGCCGCGATGGCAGCTTCGGCATCGCGTTCCCCCTTTGCTTGGGCATCCTTCCAGCCCTGTTGACGTTCGCGCCGCCCGTAGGCGAGCGCGGCGAAGACGGCACCCGCCGCGGCCATGATCCGCATCCCCATGGCAATCCCGAAGATGCGGACCACCAGCACGCCGGCGCCGGCCAGCAGGAGGAGCCCGCCGGCCGCCTGGAGCTTCCAGTCGGCGCCATAGATGAGGAGGTCGGAAAGGCTCATGCCCCCGCCTCCGCCAGGCCGCCGAGCCAGCGGGGCAGCGTTCCCGCATCGCGCAGCCGCTTCCAGATCAGGAACACCCCCACCGCCACGGCGCCGCCGAAGGCGAGATAGCCGAGCCAGCCGAGGGTCAGATACTCCTGGTTGTCGCGCACCACTCCGGCGACATCCTTGCCGGCCGCGACCATGCTCGCCGCCTGCTCCACATCCAGGGTGCCGGCGAGCCCGATGGCCCCGGTGGCGACGGCGGTGGCCGCCGCCTGGACGGTGCCGCTCCGCAGCGCCTTGCCGCCGGGCAGCGGATCGGGCGCGGCATCGTCCTCCCCCTTCAGGCCGCCGAGCCGCGCCGCGACCTTCGCAAGGGTGAGCGGGCCGGCGATACCGTCCACCCGGAGGCCGTTGCGCGCCTGGAAGTCCCTCACCGCGCGCGCGGTCGCCGGGCCGTTGCGGCCATCCACCTCAAGGGCGTAGCCCAGCCCGTTGAGCTGCTCCTGAAGCTGGCGGATATCGTCGTCCGCGGCGGCATCCTCCCAGGCGGTCCCGCCGCCCTCCAGCAGCGGATAGATCCGCGCGAACCAGGACTTGCGGTCGGCGAAGCCGTTGTAGCCGCCGTTGATGCGCCGCGTGATGGCGGCGATATCGTTGCGGTCGGCGAGCGCGTTGCAGGCGCTCTCGCGCCATTCGGCGAGCGCCGGCAGGAGCGCGTAGCGCGGGTCGGTCACCAGCTCCGGCTGGTCCTCGAACAGCGCCCCCTTGCCGCAGGTCGCGCCCATGCGGCGGTGGTTGCCGCGGCCGGTGGTCTGCAGGATGCCGTTGCCGCGATAGCGCCAGCCGTCGCCGGCCTTGGTGTTGCCGAGCTCGCGCGCCTTCCTCGGATTGCCGAGGCCATAGACCCGCTCGAAGATCGCCGGGCCGTCCTTGGCCAGCAGGCGCGCCTCGGCGGCGGTGACCGCCGCCGAGTGCCGGCCCACGCCGAAGATCTCCGTCAGGCGCGACGCCGAATAGGCGCCGCTCTCCCGCTCGATGGTGAGGCCGTCCGTCTCGTGGAAGACCTGCGCCAGGAAGTGGGCGAGGCGCAGCGGCGTGGTGAGGCCGTAATCAGCCATCACCTCGTCCCCCTGCTCGAACGCCTGGACATAGTTGGGCCGCGCGCGCCGGCAGAGCCGACGCACGATGTCAATCGCCCGCATGGGATCACCTCGGAATGAGCCGAAACAAAAAAGCCGCCCTGAGGCGGCCGGATCGGGATGGTGCCGGCGCTCAGGCGCCGGTCACGGCACCCTGCGGAAGAGTCCGCAGTTGTTGAGGCGCACCTGCACCGTCCCGGCCGCCGCGGCGTAGAGGGAGACGGCGAAGGCGGCGGTGGAGATGGTGCCGGCGCCGATCACGTTCCGGCCCGTCCGCAGGGTGAGCGAATGCGCCGCGGACAGGCCGGGCGAGCCCGCGTAGGAGCTGCTCTCGTTGGCCGCGACCGCCGCCTGCGCCGTGGCCTGCACATAGGCCCGCAGGGTGGGCGCGGAGAGCACGCCGGAATTGGCCCCCACGTCGACGCTGGCCCAGGCCTCGAACTCGTCGCCGGTCGCGTAGTTGGTGGTGACGGGATAGACCACCGCCTGGATGTACTCGCCGCCGGCCGAGAAGGTGCAGTCGAGCACCAGATCCGCGCCGCGACCGTCGGAGCGCGCCACCACGGAGGACACCGCGGTAGCCGATCCCGAGCGGCTCACGGTCCAGCTCTTGGGCACCGTGCCGGTGATGCCGGCACCGGGCGTCCCGGCAACCGAGGTGTCCAGGAAGAGGCCGTTGGGGCAGTGATTGGCGCCGAGGCTCCCGGCAGCGGAGGAATATTCCCAGGCCGCCACGGGACGCGGCACGAAATTGGGGACGATGGGGTCGAGGAGGGTCGCCAGCGCCGCCCCGAGATTCATCCCGCCGAGCCGCACCGGGTGGAGCCCGTCGGACGAATAGCCGGACTTGAAGGCGATGGTGGTGCTGAGCTGACTCGGGTCCCACATGGTGGCCGTGGCGTCGAACAGGATGACGCCGTGGTTGGCCGCCGCGTACTGGCGCAGGAGCTGATTGTAGCGCAGCACTTCGAGAAGCTGCGCGGCGGTGAGGGCGGATCCGGAAAACTCGGTGATGACGAAGAGACGGCGGCCGGCGGCCAGCACCTTGTCGAAGGCCTCCTTCAGGCCGATGGCGCTGTTGTAGCCGGTCCAGGCCTGCTGCGCCGTGTAGTTCTGCACCACATCGTTGTAGACGCCGAAGATGGCGATCATGCCCGCGCCGCTGCCGAGCACGGCATCGAGGCGCGCCAGATACTGATCCGACCTCTGGCCGGACACCGCCCCGTCATAGATCACGGGCAGGCGTCCCTTCAGACGATAGCTCGCCTGATTGATGAAGGTCGGCCCCTGGGTGCCGTAGGTGGTCCCCGCCGCGCTGTTGGCGAGGCGGCTGTCGCCCAGCACGGCGATGCCCTGCTTCAGCGGAAAGGAGGAATAGCCGATGCGCCCGCCTATGCCGTCGGCATCGTGGCCGACGACATGGGTAAGGTTCAGCAGCGGTCCGTCTTTGATATTGACCGTGGTCATTGGGCGTTACTCCAGGTGAGGTCTTGGCTCGTCGCGAAGGCGTCGTTCCAGGCCAGCGAAACGAGCCCGTTCGCGGCGTCCGTCCAGCCGATGAGGTCGGGATCGGGCAGCACCCCGTCCCAGGTGAGCGGCGTTTCGCCCACGCCGGCGGTGTCCCAGGCGATGAAGACGGGGGTTCCCGTCGCGTCGTCCCAGGCGAGGGAGATCGGCCCCGCGGACAGCGCCTGCGGCAGGCCGGCCCCCATCAGGACCGGGCACAGGCAGAGGCCGAGTGAGAGATCCATGGCGGACACTCCATTGGGTGGCCGGCATCTGGGTGGCGCCCGGCCGCCCCGATGCCGGAGAGGGACGGGAGCTCAGCGGTCGGTGAGCGCATAGACCCGGACGCCGGCGGTGGTGCCGGTGGCCCACACCTTGCGGGCCTGGAACGGCGGCAGCGGCATGAGACCGGGCGGGGCGTAGAGATCGACGCTCTCGCCGTCGGCGGCGCCCACCGCCGTGACCCGCACCGTGGCGACGCCGCCCGCCACATCGGCCGGCACATGGACCCAGAGCGCCTTGGCATAGGGGTCGAGGTCGGCAACGTCGGAAGGCACGAGGAGCACCACCCGCCGGGCCGGCGAGGAGAGCGAGGAGGCGAGCCCGGACAAGGGGTCACGGGCGGACTGGTAGGGCATGGCGAGACATCTCCAGCGGGAGGAAGGTTCAGGCGGCGGGCGCCGGGCAGGTGAGGAAATGGACGGCGACGCGCACCGCCCCGCCGGTGAAGTCGCCGCCGTTGGCGGTGAGCCGGACCGGGGTGGCCGCATAGAAGGCGGTGGGGCCGATGACGCCGGAATTGCTGGCGCCCGCCGCGATGCCGAGGACGCCGCCGAACTTGGCCGGCTCCCCCGCGATGCCGCAGTCGTAGGAGGTGGCGCCCGCGATCGTCGTGAGCGTGCGGGTGGAGACCCCGAGCACGATGGCCCGGTCGGGAATGGCCATGGCGGTGTCCACCGAGGGGCCGGCGAGCGTCACGTCCTCTTCCATCACCCGCGCCTCGATGGTGGCCCGCTGGGCGGAGGCGGCGAGGGGCGAGACCCAGTGGCCGCCATCGAACAGGGCGAGGCGCCCCTCGTCGCGGACGAAGCCGAGAAAGCCCGCCTTCAGCGGCAGGAAGTCGAACACGCCGGCCTCATAGGCGGCGAGCGTGCCCTGCCTTCCGGCGAAGGCCCCGCTCGCCCCGTCGGGCACGAACCAGCGCGCGCCCTCCTCCGGCTCGGCGGGCGGCGCGGCGGCGGTGACGCTCTCCAGAACCAGATGCACGAAGGCGTCGAGCCGGCGGATCGCCTCGTTATGGGTGACATGCTTCTGCGCCTGGGCCGCCGCGAGATACGGCAGCGCCAGGTTCGCCGACTGATCGGACGACATGGGGCACTCCTGAAGGGGAAGGATCAGAGCGTGAGGGTGCGCGCGGCGAAGGTGCCGGAGCCGATGCTGGCGGAGCGCTGCGCCACCCGCACGGCAAGTGCGGCCTGCGGCGCGCCGAAATCGGCGAGCTCATCGGCGGCGGCATAGACGAGTGACGTGGCGGTCGGTGCGAGGCGGCGCACCACCTCGGTTCCGTTCAGGATTTCCACCTCATAGGCTTCGCTGGCCTCGCCCAACGGCACGTCGAGGGCCTCCCAGCCATCGCCGTCCACTCGCGTGCGGCGGATGAACGAGATCATGATGCCCTCCCCGGTGCGCGCGGCCCTGAGATGCACCGGCGCGAAGGGCCGCAGCGCCACGGACCCCACGCTTGCCGCCACCTCGGTGACATCGGCATCGCCGTGATCGCGCCGCGCCGCGCCCACCCGGTAGATGAAGCGGCGCCCCAGCGCGGTGAGGCCGCTCGCAACGGTCACGAGGGCGGCATCGAGCAGCAGCGCCTGCGTCCCTTCCGGCCAGGGCTCCGCGCCGGCCGCCTCGGTGCCGGCGAGCCCGCGCAGCAGGCCGGACAGGCGATAGACCCCCTCCTCTACCAGCTCCGCCTCGCAGAACTGGAGGATTTCCGTCTCCCGCCCCTCGGCATGAAGGGCGAGGGCATTGGCGCCGTCCAGCACCTGGGCCTCGCTGGCGGAGGCGAGCAGCGCCGGGCCGACGTCGATCCTGACGGAGGTCGAGCGGTCGAACCTCCAGAGCGGGCCGGGCGGCAGCGCATCGAGCAGGGTACCGACGGTGGCCGCGCTCTCCACCGGGGCGATGGCATCGAAGCTCGCCCCATTGGTCGAGCGCCAGATCGCGAGGGTCCCCGGCCAGGGCGAGACCTCGGCGCCCAGCACCTGGAGCGGCAGGGGCTCGTCCGTCTTCAGCGGCGGCAGGTCGAGCACCACCACCGCCGGCGGACCGGAGACCGCAGGCAGCGCCACCCGTCCGGCGGCATCGGCGGCGAGGGAGGTGTCGAACACCTCCGGCTCGATGCTGCGCGCGGTGACGGCGCGCGCCTCGCGATCCTCGACCCTGACGATCTCCAGCAGCCGGGCGCGGCCTTCGAAATCCAGCCGCACCACGTCGCCCACCGCGAGCGCGGCGCGGGACGGCGGCAGGGAGAAGCTCGCCGTCTCCCGGCCCGCCCAAAGGTCCTGCAGCCAGATGTCCGCCGCCCGCACCATCACGGCGGGGCTTGCGACCACGGCGAGATCCGCCTGGGTGGCATGCCGGCTCGTTCCCACGAGGCGGCGCGAGGACACCGCGGCCTGCCGGTAATCCTGCTGGCCGTCGATGAAGCCCACCGTCACTTCCAGAGGCAGCTCGCTCTCCTGGGCGCGGGTGAGGGAGAGCAGCGGAGCCCCCTCCTCCTGCACCAGGTCGGTGACGGAAAGGGCGGTCACCTGCCCGGCGCCGCGGGTGGCGAAGACCATGTGCTCGCCCTCCTCGCGGGCCTGGAAGGCGAAGGCGCGCGCCAGCGGATCGAGGGCGGAGCGGGCCGACATGGCGCTCTCCACCACATAGCCCTCCACCACGCCGAACAGGTCGGTGCTGACGACGCCGGAAATGCCGAAATCGGCCGAAAGCGTGGCCACCAGGCCGTCGAGAGGCGCTGCGCCGAGCCGGCCGGTGAGCCAGTGGCCGAGCGCCCAGTTCGCCCCGTCCGCCCAGATATCGGCGGCGAGGGGAAACTGAGGATAGGGCCGCGCATCCCAGGTCCACAGGAAGACGCAGCCCTCCTCCACCATGCGCCCGGCATAGAGCGCCGCCGGGGGATTGTCGGCATCGCTCGCCCCCGCTTCGGGATCGAAGGTGGCGAGAACCGCCTCCAGCATGCGGCGCTGGATGATGTCGTCGCGCTGGCCGGAGGAGAAATGGGGCAGCCCGGTCTCGGACGACTTAGCATCCACGAACACGTTGGGCTGGTTCGCCCCCTTGTCCACCGCCGGACAGCCGGCCTCCATCAGGCGGATCGGCTTGGCGCCCGGAACGAAGGCGGTAGGGCTCGCCGACCGCACGCCGGCGATGCGCTCATGATGGGCATTGGCCCAGAAGGACCACAGATCCTTCTGGCGATAGACCCAGGGCTCGCCATAGGCACCGTCGGTGATCGCGGTACGGTCCTGCGCCGCGCGGGCGGCGTCATCGACGTAGTACCAGTCATAGGCCTCGCCGGCCTTGAGGCGGCTCTTCAGATAGGCGCGCTCATAGGGCGTGGCGGCGAGCCCGGCATCGAGATGGGTGGTGCCGTCGCGCCAGTCGGTGAAGGGCGGATAATAGTCGATGCCGATGAAATCCACGCCCGGCGAGGACCACACCGCATCGAGCGGGAACCGCACGTCGTCGCCGAACACCTGCGCGCCGTACTCGCTCCAGTTGGCGGCATAGGAGACGCGGGTGGCGGCGCCCACCACGCCCTTCACCTCGCTTGCGAGGGCGGCGAGCTGCGCCGCGGCGGGAAAGGCGCCGGCCCCGTCGCGCAACCGGGTGAGCGCCTCGAACTCCGAGCCGATGAGGATCGCCTCGACCCCGCCTGCCGCAAGGCTCAGATGGGCATAATGGAGCCCCATGCGCCTCAGGCTCCATTCCACCGGCCCGGAATAGAGCACGAGATTGCCGGCGCGGGCGAAGTCGACGGCCGCCGCCGCGCCGAACAGGGCGGCGACCTGCGCCGCGCAATCCGCCGTGCCGTCCACGCTGCCGACGCGGCCCGGCGCGGGATCGCAGGTGATGCGCCCGCGCCAGGGATGGGCCGGCTGAGAGCCGGCGCCGGTCCACGGATCCTGGCGCGTGTTGGCGGCCGGGATGTCCATCATGATGAAGGGGTTGAGGGTGACCTTCAGCCCCGCCGCCTTGAGCCGCTGGATGGCCTGCACCACGGTCTGGTCGGAGGGGGTGCCGCCATAGGCCGCGCGGCCCTCATAGCGCGAGGTGGTCAGGGCCAGGGAGCGGGTCAGGCCGCCGACGGACCAGGAGAGCGGCGTGGTGGATTTCACCGCCTGCTCCACCTTGGGACGCACCGTGCAGGATCCGGCGCGCAGGTCGTCGCCGAACCAGGTCACCACCAGCGATACCCGCTCCAGGTTGGGGCAGGCGGCGAGGAGCTGGTCGAGCGACGCCTCGAAATCGCTGTCGGCGGCCGAGGCGTGCCGGCTCTCCGCCTGATAGCGGGCCGCACCCACCACCTGGCGCACGTTGGCCGGCGCATAGCCGAACTCGGTGGCGCCGGGGATCAGCGTCACCGCCTTGACCTGGTGCTCGAGCACGCCCACGGCGCGCTCCACCTCCACCGTGATCTGCGGCAGGCGATTGCCGAAATCGGTGAGGTTGAGGCGTTCGAACACCAGATAGGCGACGCCGCGATAGGCCGGAGTGCCGCTGGTGCCCTGCTTCGCCTCGATCCAGGGATCGGGCGGCTGGTCGCGCGTGCCGAGATAGGTGCGCGCCACCCGGCCCGTCGTGTCGAGCAGCTTGCCGTCGGCCCAGATGCGGCCGATGCGGGAGATCGGCCCCTCGCAGAGCGCCACGGCGAAATTGGCGTAATAGGTGTAGCTGGTGGTCGTGGTGGACGGCGTGAGGCTCCCGCCCTTGCCGCCCACCGACTGGGTCTTAGTGGCCTTCACCTCCTGGAGGCGCGTCGCCCAGATCACCTGGCCGGCGAGGCGCGCGCGACCATAGATGCGCGGGATGCTGGCCCCCTCGGTGGAGGCCATCACCTCAAGGTCGGACAGGCGCGGCCCCTCGCTGGTGGCGGTGCGGTTGCCGCCGACCAATGTCTGGTCGAGCACGGCGCCGCCGAGGGCCCCCAGCGCGCGGCCGGCAATGGCGCCCACGGGTCCGAACAGGGCGCCGCCGATGATGCTGCCGGCCGCGCCGAGAAGCAGGGTTGCCATGGATCTGTCCTTGGATGGAGGGGAGCGGCAGGCGCGTCAGTCGGCGATGCCGGGAAAGGCGAAGGCATATGCAAGACGCCGCCGCCACCAGGGGGCGAAATGGCCTTCGCACACGCTTGCGCCGTCGTAAGCGTGGATCATCCGCCCCGCGTCGGAAAGGAAGGCGGCGTGCTTGGCCGGCAGGTGGGCGCGAAAGCGGAACAGCAGCACGTCGCCGGGCCGCATCTCCTCAAGCGGCACTGGCACGAGACGGCGGAAGGCGGTGTCCGCCAGGGTCTCGCGCCGGCCCGCCTCGGCCCAGTCCGGGGCATAGGGCGGCAGCGGCTCGGGCTCCGGCCCCACGAGGGCGCGCCAGACCCCGCGCACGAGGCCCAGGCAATCGGCGCCCTGCCCCTTCACCGAGGCACGATGCAGGTAGGGCGTGCCGATCCACGCCCGGGCTTCGGCGACGATGGCGGCGCGGGTCAGCGGCGCGGTCATGACAGAAGCTTCCCGTCGTAGCCACCCTCCCCCGGCACCGCGACGGTGATGACGAAATCATTGCCGGGCATGTGCGGAAAACCCTGAAAATTGAGCGCATTGGCGAAGCGGTCGCGGCAGGTGGCGAACTGCTTGTCGCAGCCCACGGTGAGGCGCACCCCGTCCCCCGCCCTCACCTCCTGCGGCGGGCGCTGCCATAGACGCACCACATCGGCGCCCTCCGCCTTCAGGTGGGCCTTCACCTCGGTGGCGAAGCCCGCATTGGCGCCGGACAGGAAGGTGAGCCGGCCGCGCGCGAAGGCACCTTCGGCGAAGGCCGAAAGGCCGCCGAGCGAAAGGCGCAGGCTGCCTTCGACGGTGCCGACCGTCGCGGTCGCCGAGCAGGCCGGGGCGGCGAGATCGACCCCGCAGCGCGCGTCGCCGAGATCGGCATCGCAGACCGCGGTGAAGATGCGCCCGCGCGTCTCGTTGAAGGCGTCGGCGAGGGAGCGGATCTCGGCGGTGAAGGCGCCGTCCTCGCACTTCACCTCGCCCACCGTGCCGCGGCGCAGGAGCAGCGCATTCGAGGGGTTCGACCAGTCGATGAGGAGAAGCTCCACGGCGGCCCCGTCATAGAGGCCGGCGGCGAGATCGTCGGCGCTCAGCGCATCGGCGCTCAGCGCGCCCGACAGCTCCGCGCCGGTGACGGCGAGGCCCTGCGCGCTCGTGATCTCGCTCCCGGCGATGCCCGAAGCGGCGAGGAAGGTGAGGCCCTCCACATCGAGGTCGCGATCGTGATCGGTGAAGCCGAGCACGACGCCATCACGCCGGGTGAGGCGCCAGCCGTGGCACAGGGTGGTTGCGCCCTCGGCGAGGAGGGCGGCGAAGGCGGGCGGCAGCTCTCTCACGGACGGACCTCCAGGATGGGGATGCGCGGGATCTCCCCGGCAGCGAAGGCGGACAGGTTCACCTCGAGAAAATCGGTGTCGAAACGCACCGGCACGTCGAACAGGAAGCCGGCCGTGACGCTGGTGCCGGCGACCGGCACATGGCCCGCCGCGAAGCTGACGAGACCCGTGGCCGGATCGAGGAAAAATGACGTGTTTTCAAGCTGTTCCACGCCATCCACGGCGACCCGGACGGTGCCCGCGACGGGCTTGGCGATGGCCCGCACGTAGGGCGCATGAAGGCCGCCGTAGGTCTTCGTCAGGGCGAACTGGACGCGCGCTCCATCCCCCGTGCCGAGCGGCTGATCGAGGGCGTCGGGCAGCGCGCCCGGCGGGGCGGACGAGCAGTCGAGCCGGTCGCGCCAGCGGAAGCCGTAGAGGCGGCCGCGGCGCTCCTCGAAGAAGGCGACGATCTCGGCCAGAGCGGCGAGAGTCTTCACGCCGTAGCCGGCATCCCAGCGGCGGCGCGAATCAGCGAGATGGGTGTTGCGCTCCTCACGCCCGGTGGCCGTCGTGACCACCTGCGTCACCCGTTCAGGCCCTCCGGAAGCGCCCAGGGCGACGTCGAGGGGGAAGAGAACTTCATGAAAAGCGCCCATGGAACCGCCTCACGCCCAATTCTTCAGGAAAAACAGTAGTGATGGACTTGACATAGTTGATAGCGACGCTTTGACTTTGCTCTCCTCCAAGAAGATGGAGCTTGAGCATGGCTACGAAGCCCGCGAAAAAGCCCTCCGCCGCCGACGCGACAGCGGAGACGAAGACCCCCGCGAAGACCAAGACCGCCGCCGCCAAGGCCCCCGCCAAGGCGGCTGCAAAGACGGCCGCGAAGCCCGCCGCCAAGGCCGCCGACGCTGCGCCGGCACCGGCCAAGATGACCGCTGCGAAGGCGCCCGCGACCAAGGCCAAGGCCCCCGCCAAGGCGGCTGCGAAGGCTCCGGCGAAGGCCGCCGCCAAGGCCGCGGACGCACCGGCCGCGGCCCCCAAGACCGAGGCGAAGGCTCCGGCCAAGGCGCGCACCGCGAAGGCCGCCGAGACCAAGCCCGCAGCGAAGAGCGCGGCACCCAAGGCCGCCGCCAAGGCACCCGCCGCGAAGGCCGCCGCTCCCAAGAAGGCCGCTCCCGCCAAGGCCGCCAAGGCCGAGGCCCCGGCTCAGCCGAAGGCCGAAGCGGTCAAGCCGGCCAAGGCGAAGACCAGCAAGACGGCAGGTGGCAACGGCGCCGCGCCCAAGGCCGCCAGCAGCAAGGCTGCCGCCGCCAAGGCGACCGGCGAGGCGGTCCCGGCGAAGACCGTCGCTGCCGCGGTGACCGCCAAGGCCGCCACGACGAAGGCCGCGACCAAGAAGGCCCCCGCCAAGAAGGCGTGAGCTCCCTCCAGACGTTCGCGCCTGGACGGTTTGGACCCGCTCGCAAGACAAGTCCTGAAGCGAGCGCGACGGTTTGGCGGGTCGGACCGAACGGCGGTCCGCCAGTCGCTGGAGTTTTCCCCAACGTCCGATGCCTATCGGCCGCAAAACCTAAGAGCACGGTCCAACACCGCGCTCCTGTCGGCGGTGACGTGCAGCAGCCGCACCGCGCGTCTTCAATCCGAGCCGGAAGCTGCCGCCTCTGGCATCTTTGGTGTGCGTGGATCTTCGTCCGCGTCAGCGCACCGCCGGCTGTTCACGTGCCGTTCTTCCGAGCCGATGGCGCGAGCCGTCGCACTTCAGCATGTCCGATGGCCGGTACGCTGCGCCCGATGCGCGCCGCCGCCATTCCGGGCGCCTAGGCCCCCCTCTGACCGCGCGCGACCGCCCGCGCGACGAGACCCGAGAGATAGGCATCGGAGCGGCGGAAGCCGGCGAGATCCGGCGTCGCGACGTTCACCGTCACGGCCGAGGCGCGCACCCCGCCCTCGGTGCGCACGCCGAGGCTGCCGTCGGCGCCGCGGGCGAGCGGCAGGATCGCCTCCGCGCCCTTCTCCCCCATCAGCCCCACACCGGCGCCGGACAGCGGAAAATAGGTGGGCGCCGCCACCACGCCGCCCCGCGCGAAGGGCTTCACCTGGCCCTGCGCGATCACCCCGCCATCGGCAAATCCGAGGCCGCCCGTAGCGCCGGAAAGCAGCTGTGAGAGGCCGCTCTCCAGCGGCTTGAAGGCGGCGGTGAGCGCGAGGGTGGAGAGCCGCCCCACCAGTTGCTCCAGCACGGTTCCGAGATCCTTGCCCTTCACCGTGAGGCCGGTGAACGCATTGGCGAGGGCGCTGGCGAAGCCCCTGGCGGAGACCTCGGCCTCGCCCAGGGCCGCCTTGGCCTTGGTGGTGTCCACCTCGATGGCGATATCGACGGTTTCGGTCATGGGCACTCCTCATCTCACGGCGGATCGGGAAAGCGCGCCATCAGCGCGGCGAGCCCCGCGCGATCGAGTGGAGCCGGCGCGCGTGGCGCGAGGACGGAGACGGCGGCGGCCAGCTCGCGGGGCGTCATGGTCCAGAAATGGGCGGGCGGCAGGCGCAGCAGTCCGAGGCCCGCGCCCATGGCGTCGTCCCAGGGAAAGGCGGCGGGCGAGGTCGCCCCCGAAGCCGCGGACGGCACGCCGGTCAGCCCGCCCGCGGCGCCGGAGGGCTCGGGGCGGGCACCGCGTCGTCCACCCCGAAGGTGGCGGCGAGCAGCTCCGCCACCAGACGAGCAAATCCGGCCGCGCCGCCTTCCGCGCGCAAGCCCATCACCTCGTCGAGGGTGATCGCTTCGCCGGCACCCTTGAGGCCCGCATGGAGGATGCGCGCGGCATCGAGGGCGGAGAGGCGGCCCTTCTCGAAGCGCTCGGCCAGCGCCATCAGGTCGGCGGCGCCGAAGGCGGCCTCCAGCTCCGCCAGCGCGCCGAGGGTGAGCACCAGGACACGCGGCCGCCCGTCGAGCACCGCCTCGATCTCGCCGCGCCGGATATTGGCCATGGCTTTGTCCTCGCGCGGATCAGAGGGCGGCGAAGGCGAGCTCGCCCGCGCTTTCCAAAGTGAGGTCGAAGGTCACCTCGCGATCGTGCTCGGCGGCGATCTCCAGCGCGGTCACCTGGAACGGGCCGGTCACCGTGCCGAAATCGGGGATCAGCACCTGGCACGGGACCAGCGCGCCCAAGAAGAAGGCCTGGCGCACCAGCGCATCGGAGGCCGCATCCTTGAACACCCCGGAGCCGGACACGCTGGCCCGCCTCACGCCCGCGCCGTCGAGCAGCTCGCGCCACTGGCCGGCGGAGTCCGCGTGGGTCACGTCCACGCTCTGGGAGTTGAAGGCGAGGGTGCGCGTGCGCAGGCCCGCCACGGTCACGAGGGCGGTGCCGTCGTGCATTTTCAAGAGCAGGTCCTTGCCCTTCTGCGCGGCCATGGAAATCTCCGTTGCGAAAGATCAGAGGGGCTCGGTGACGGCGCGGAACCGCACCAGAGCATGGAAGGTCCGCCCGTCCGCCTCGCGGCGCACCTCGGCGGTGGTGGCGCGCAGGTTGGCGAGCCGGTGACCGTCGAGGACGAGGGCGGCATCGTGCAGCGCCTCCTGCACGGCGGCGGCGATGGCGAAGGCCTCGGCCCGGCCGCCGTCGCGGGAGAAGGCATGCAGCGTGAGGGCCTGCTCGGTGCCGGCCTCGGTGGCGGTGGACCAGTCGGCCACCACCGCCTCGCCCAGCGCGACGAAGGGGAAGGCCGCATCCCTCGGCGGCACGTCATAAACCCGGGGCCCGCCCAGCAGCGCGAGCAGCGGCCCGTCAGCGACGAGGGTGGCGGACACCGCCGCGCGCAGCGCCAGCGCGGGGCTGTCGAGGGGAAGGCTCATGGGCGCCTCCGGGCAGAGGGATGGGTACGGGCGAAAGCGAGCCGCGCCCCATCGAGCAGCGGCTCGGCCTCGCGGGTCGGGCTGCCGGCCATGCGGGCGATGACGGCGGGATCGGCGATGCGCACCATCGGGCGATCGGGCGGACCGGCCAGCTCGGGCGCGACCCCCGTCTCGGCCTCGATCTCGCCGGCGAGGGCGAGCGCCGCCGCGCCGGCCGCCTGCTGCTCCGCCTGCGGCAGATAGCGGGCGGCGAGACGCGCGGCGAGGCCCGCGAGGTTCTTCGTGCGGATGGAGGCCTTCACGGCTGCTCCTCCCGGCAGCGGCAATCCGAGTGGCGGCCGCGGCCATCCGGATCGGTCACCGCCTCCACATGGAAGAGGCGGGCGCCGAGCACGAGCCGGTCGCCCGGCGCCACGGTGTTGGGCGCGCGCACGGTGATGCGCACCAGAAGGCCGGCGCGCGGGCGCTCTTCCTCGATGCCGAAGCCGACCGAGACCTGCTCCAGCCGGCCCCAGAGCTGATCCACCATGAGGAAGGAGCGGCGCACGCCGCCCGCACCGTCGGGCAGGTCCACATAGGTCTGGTGGGCGAAGCGCTGGCGCAGGGTGCCGATGGGCGGCGCGCTCACAGCCGCACCACGCGATAAGGGGCGAGCAGCGCCTCCACCGCATCCGGGAAAGCGAGGGCGTCGCCCGCGCCGTCGCGATGCTCGTGGAAATGCGCCACCAGCAGGCGCACCGCCTGGATCAGATCGGCCGGCACGCTCGCGGCATCGGCGCCGTAGCCGGCACGAACGGTGATGGCGATGCCCCCCGCCGCCGGCCCGGGCAGGGGCACCAGCGCGGGATCCACATGGATGAGGGCCGGCGCCCGCTCGCCCTTCAGCAGCAGCCCGCCCGCGGGCACCTCCGCGACGCTGCCGTCCGCGAGGGTCACCTGCGCCGAAAGGATCTCGGCCACCGGCGACACCGGCGCGGCGATGACGCCGCTCGCCGGCCAGGCATCGCGCATCATCCGCCAGTCCTGAAAGATCAGGATGCGGCCGGTGCGCGCCTCGACGAAGCGGCGGGCAGCGGTGATGAGGGCGCCGATGAGGCTGTCCTCGTCGGGCCCATCGACCCGCAGGAAGGCCTTGGCCTCGGCAAGGGTCAGGGGCTCCACGGCAGGGCCGGAGAGAGGTTCGGGCATGGCAGGCTCCGCTTGGAAAAGGGATCGTCGGGACGCGCCGCGCGGATCCAAGGGCTCCGGGGCGGAGCGGTTTCCGGGTGCGGCGAGGCGGAGGACGCAACCGCGCCATTGACGCTGCGTCCGGTTGTGGGCAGAAGTTTCGTCATGTCGCCCGACTGCGTCCCTGCCGCGCGCGCCCGCGCCGCTTCCCGCACCGCGCCGCTGCTGGCTGCGGCGGTGGCGATCGGCCTTGCGGCGACGCCCGCCCGCGCCATCGTCGGCGGCGGACCGGCGGGAGCGGACATTGCGGCACAGACGGTGCTCATCGTTTCCACCCGCGGCGCCTCCTGCACCGGCGTGGTGCTGGCGCCGGATCTCGTGCTCACCGCCGCCCATTGCGTGGCGCCGCAGTCCGATTACGCGGTCGCGCTCGTGGGCGAGGGGCCGCCGGAGCTGCTGCCGGCGATGAAGGTGGTGGTCCACCCGCGCTTCGATGCCGCCCAGTTCCGCACCCGCAGGCCGACGCCCGACCTCGCCCTGGTGAAGCTCGCCCGGCCGCTGCCGCCGCGCTTCCACCAGGCGCAGCTCGCCACCGAGGCGGCGCTGCCGGCGAAGGGATCCGCCTTCGTCGTCGCCGGCTACGGGATGACAGCGGACGGCGCCGGGAGGAGCGCCGGCACCTTGCGCTCCGTCACCCTGCCCTCCATCGGCACCACCGGAGGCATCATGGCGCGCCTCGCCCTGCCCTCGGCGGACGCCGGGGCCTGCACCGGCGATTCCGGCGGACCCGCGTTCCAGGACGGCGCCGTGGCCGGCGTCGTGGGCTGGGCCACCGGACCCAACGGGAGCCGCGGCTGCGGCGGTGTCACAGGCGTGACATTGATCGGCCTCAATCGGGATTGGATCGAACCGGCGGCCCGCGCCTTGGGCAGCCCCATCGGGAGATGAGCATGGTGGCGGGCGGCGACTTTCCCCTCCTGCGGCGGGCGCGCCGCGCACCGGCCTTCCTTCTGCTCGCCGGCCTCGCGGTCGGATGGGCAGGCAGCGAGGCGGCGGCGCAAAGCCCCGCAGGGCCGGCGGAGGCCAAAGCGGGCGAGACATCCGACGGCGCCGGCCCGCAAGCCGCCAAACCGGAAGCCCGCAAGCCGGACGCCGCCAAGACCGTCGCCGCGGCCACGCCCGCCGACGACGCCGCAAATGCCAAGGCTGCGCCCAAGGGCGCCGCCGGCGGCGAGAGCGTCGACCACGCCATCTGCCGGCTGATCGACGGCGCGGCGAAAGCGGAAGGCCTTCCGACCTCCTTCTTCACCCGCCTGATCTGGCGCGAAAGCTCGTTCCGCGTGGACGTGGTGAGCCACGCCGGCGCGCAGGGCATCGCGCAATTCATGCCCGGCACGGCGAAGGAGCGCGGCCTCGCCAATCCCTTCGATCCGGAAAGCGCCATCCCCGCGTCGGCGAGGCTGCTCGTGGACCTGCGCAACCAGTTCGGCAATCTCGGCCTCGCGGCCGCCGCCTACAATGCCGGACCCGGGCGGGTGAACGGCTTCCTCACCGGCGGCGGACTGCCCAACGAGACGCGCAACTACGTGAAGATCATCACCGGCCGCACCGCCGAGGACTGGGCCGAGATCAAGCGCCAGGGCGTCGAGCAGCCGAGCTTCCCCGACGAGCCGTGCCTGAAGACCGTGGCGTCGCTGCGCAAGGGCGCGCCGCCGCCGGCCGGGACCATCGCCGAGATCTTCGCGCCCTGGGGCGTGCAAATCTCCGGCAATTATTCGAAATCGGTGGCGCTGGCGTCGTTCCAGCGCGAGGCGGGCAAGTATCGCACCGTGTTCGGCGACGTGCGGCCGATGGTGGTGGCCACCAAGGTGGGCGGGCTCGGCTCCAAGGTCTATTATCGCGTCCGCCTGCCGGCCCAGACGCGGGTCGCCGCCAATCAGATCTGCGACAAGCTCAGGAAGGCCGGCGGCGCCTGCCTGGTGCTGCCCAACTGAGGAAACGGCCGGGCGGCGCGGCGATGCCGCCCGGCCGCCCCGATCAGCTCGCGGCGAACTTCATGAGCTTGGCGGCGTCGAAATCCTGCACGCCGCCGCCCACCCGCTTGGTGGTGTAGAACAGCACATAAGGCTTGGCGGAATAAGGATCGCGCAGCACCCGCACGCCCGCCCGGTCCACCACCAGGTAGAAGCGCGCGAAATCGCCGAAGGCGATGGCGAAGGCATCGGCGGCGATGTCCGGCATGTCCTCGCTCTCGACGATGGGAAAGCCCATGAGGCTCGCCCCCTGCCCGGCGGCGGCCGGCGGCGCCCACAGGTAGTTGCCGCTCTCGTCCTTCAGCTTGCGCGTCGCCGACTGGGTGCGCCGGTTCATGACGAACTGCGCGTTCTGCCGGTAGCCGCCCTTCAGGGCGTAGACGAGATCGAGCAGCGGATCGGCCGGATTGGACGCGGCGAAGGCGCCGGCGGCGCCGCTCGCCACATAGCCCACCTTGTCCCAGGCCCAGGCGCTTTCGGCCACCTTGGTGTAGGCGAGGAAGCCCTTGGGCTTGGCGACGCCGTCGCCGGACACGAAGGCGGCGGATTCCTGGGTGGCGAAGGCGGCATCCACCTCGCCGGCGAGCCATTCCTCCACATTGACCTGCGCGTCCTCCAGCAGAGCGGAGGTGGCCGCCGGCATGGCGTAGAGCTCCATGGCGGGGAAGGCGAGCTCGGCGAGCACGGGGCTCGTGGTCTCGGGCCGGGCGGCGGTCTCGGCAGCCCAGCCGGTGGCCGGACCGGAGGTCATGAACGGCTTGCGGTAGGTGCCGGCGCCGATCACCCGCACCGAAGCGATGGCGCGGATGGGCGAGAGCGCGGCGAGGCGGCGGCCGATCTCGCTCTCCACCTCATAGGGTACCAGGAAGCCGCCGTCAGTGCCGCTGCCGGCGGACATGGCCTTCGCCTCCAGCGCCTTGAGGCCGGTCGCCTCGCCGTGGCGGGCGTAGGCGGCAAACGCCGTGGTGTGGGCGAGGTCGCCGGACCGCGCCTCGGGCGCGCCGCCGAGCGCCGGACGGCGGGCCTTGGTGGCCAGCGCATCGAGCCGCGCCTGCTGCGCGTCGAGGGCGGCATCGATCCGGGCGAGCTTCTCCTCGGTGAGGGGATCGGCCGCGGCGGGCACGGCGGTCGAGCGGCGCTCCATCTCGGCGAGGCGGGCGTCGTTGGCCGCGCGATAGGCCTCGAAGGCGGCGAGGAACTCGTCCACGGCGGCGCGGCTTTCGGGCGCGGCCACCTTGGTCTCGGGGGCGCTCAGGGAACGGGTCATGCTTGGGTCCTTGCGGTCGGAGAAGGAAGGGAAGGAGGCGCGCAGTCAGGCGCCGGCGCCGAGCGCGGTGCGCAGGCGCGCGGCCGCCGCATCGAGCCGGCGGCTCGCGGAACGGGCCGGCGCGAGGAGCCGGGCGCCGGGCTGCATGGGAAAGGTGACGATGGACACCTCCCACAGATCGATGCGGGAGATGCGGCGCAGGCGCGTCTTCGGATCGGTGCGCGCGGCGACCGCCTTGTAGCCGATGGACAGGCCGTCGATGGCCCCCTCGGCGACGAGGGCCGCCACCTCCCGCGCCCGCCCCACCTTGAGCGAGAGGCGGCCGCGCACATAGAGGCCGCGCGCATCCTCGAACAGCTCGTCCCACACCCCGAGGGGCTCGGCGGGATCATGCTGGTAGAGCAGGCGCACGCCCTCGGGGCGGCGGCGGGCGAGGCTCTCGGCGAAGGCCCCGGGCAGGATGACATCGCGCCCGAGATCGGCGACGCCGAACAGGCAGGCATAGCCTTCCACCGGAAAGCCCTCCGCCGGCTGCGCGCCAGACGCCGGCTCGGCCAAAGCGAGATCGGAACCGCTCACGCCTCAGCCCTCCTTGCCCGATGGGCCGGTCGGCGGCTTCCGGCGGCGGCGGCCCTTCTCCATACGCTCCAGCGTGGCGACGAACTCGCGGAACACCTGGCCGGGCTGGGAATGGGGCGTCGAATGGGCGGGCGCCTTGGCCCGCGAGGGGGCATCGGTGAGCGCGCGGATGCGCGGCGCCGGCGCCTTCTGGAAGGGGGCACGCATGAAGGTCTCCATCGGTCAGCGGAAGATCACCGGCGCGGCGGACGGCGGGGGTGGCGCGCGTTGAAGCGGGCAAGCTCGCGCACGAAGGCATCGAAGCGCGCCGCCGCCCGCGCCGCTTCGGCGAGGCTGCGCCAGGCGAGCGCGGACGCGCCGAGCGCCCAGAGCAGGAGCGCGAGATGGGCGATGTCGCCCTTCTCGGCGAAGGCTCGCAGGAGGGTTTCCATGGCGATGCGCGCCTCAGGGGCGCTTCTCCCCATAGCCCACCGCGGCGCGCTTCTCGGCGTCGGTGAGGAAATCGGCGGCGCCCACCCGCTTCCACAGTTCGGTGCGTTCGCTGCCCAGCGCCTCGACGGCGTCGAGGTCCGGCACCAGGCGCAGCGCGCCGCCATAGGCCGGCGCCAGCCAGCTGGAGAAGGCGTCGGCCACCCGGCGCACCAGCGGCAGGACGCTCTGGCGCCACAACGCGCGGTTGGCCTCGGCATAATTGGCGTAGGTGTTGTCGCCGGGGATGCCCAGCAGCATGGGCGGCACGCCCACGGCAAGGGCGATCTCGCGGGCGGCGGCGTTGCGGGCGGCTTCGAAATCCATGTCCTTCGGGGTCATGGAGAGGGGCCGCCAGTCGAGCCCGCCCTCCAGCAGCAGCGGACGGCCGGCGTTGGCGGCACCCTGGAAGGAGGCTTCCAGCTCCTCCTTCAGGCGCTCGAACTGCTCGTCGGTGAGACTGCCCGTCCCGCCATAGACGAGGGCGCCGGAGGGGCGGGCCGCATTGTCGATCAGCGCCTTGTTCCAGGCGCTCGCCGCATTGTGCAGGTCGAGGGCCTGGGCTGCGGCCTCCAGCGGCGCGAAGCCGTAATGGTCGTCCAGCGGATTGAACGAGGAGAGGTGCAGCACCGGCGGGACGTCGACCCCCGGCACCAGCGTGTCCTGGGCGATGCGCAGGGTCTGCCCGCCGATGGTGTAGTCGAAGGCCTCCGGCCAGCCGTCGGGGCCCGGCACCACGCGGATGCGGTCGGGCCGGAGCACGTGCAGCTCGCGCACCGCGCCTTCCACCGCCACCGCCTCCACATAAGCGTTGCCCGCCACCAGCAGATGGCAGCACACGGCCTCCATGAGGCTCGATCCGGTGAGGCGCGGATTGGGCCGGGCGAGGAGATCGAGCAGTGGGTGGCGGTCATGCTCGCGCGCGCCCTCCATCAGGAGAAGCGGCACCGTGGCCGCGCCCTCGGCGATGAGGCGCACGGCGCGATGGGCGATGGCGTTGCGGGCGAAACCTTCCCGCGCCAGGGTCGCGTAGTCGCGCGGGCTCCAGCGGGCATGGCCGGCGGAAATGAGGGCAATCAGCCCCGCGGTGCGGCTTGCCTTGGCCTCGGGCGGATGCGGGGATGGCACGGAGCGGAACGGCGCAAGAAGGCTGGCGAGCATCAAGGGGCTCCAATATCGGGTCGCGCGGCGCGCGGCCGCTCTGTCGGGTTGGGGGACCGCCCGCGGGTGGCGGGGCGCCCGGGCGCTGCATCGGCGTGCGGCAGGACGCGCCCGCGCGGGGAGCGGACAGGCGCTGCCCCGGCGGCGATGCGGGATGGGGGCGGGAAACGGCGGTCCTTCGCGCCTGAAGGCGGTCTTGGACGAAGCGTGCGAACTCCGGCGCCGGGCGCACGACACCACATCGGCACGGCGCGCCCCACGGCCAGGAGCGCGACGGTCGTTCACCCCCAGCGCCGCACAGCTCCGCCGGACGTTGTGAAGTATCCGCACCGAAAGTGCCCTTTCGGCAGGCTGAATAGAGGCGTATGGTGCTAAAGATCTAAGCTGCGGGAGGGCGTCATGCTCTACGCTCTGGTCCTCGTCGTTACTTCGACCACCATGATCCAGCCGGTCACGCAGGGCCCGTGGTCCTATCCGGTGGGTCAACCCTATCTCTCCAGCGAGACGTCGCAGAAGACCGTCGGCTACTACCGCACCCGTCAGGGCTGCCTCGGCGCCGACATCTCCCGCAGCCACCGCTGGCCGGACCTTCAGCCCGGGCAGACCGTGACCGGCTTCTGCGTCCAGGTGGAGATGCCGGCGAACGGTGTAGACATCGAGGTCTATCCCGGAAGCTGAGGCCCATCCGCGGCGCGAAAACGCACCTCCCGGTCACAGGCCGCGCACGCGGGGCGCGGCCGCCTTCGGGCCGAGGGTGAGGGCGGTCACCGCCCATACCAAGGCATCGAGCCGGTCCGGCGAGCGGCCCGAGGAGAGCCCGTCGGTGCCGAAATCGCACATCTCGTCCTCGAGAGCGGCGAAGGCGCCGGCGTGGCGCACCCGCCCCTGCTCATAGAGCGCGGCGACCGGCTCGGCGCGCAGATACTTGCCGCGCGTGGCGCGCACCTGCTGCACCGGCACGGTCTCGTCCACCTCGGCGATGACGGCGCGCACCATCTCGCCGCCCTGGTTCACCTCGGCCACCACCAGATCCGCCTCGAAACGGCGATAGAGCGCCACCGCACGCGCCGCCCACTGGGCCGGGCGCAGGCCGGCGGCGGTCTCATCGGCCAGAACATGCACCAGGCCGGCGCGGTCGAGGCCGGCGCAGACCAGGCCGCAGGCATCCGCCCCGGCACGGGAGGAGGCCGGCGGATCCACCGCCACCACGATGCGCGCGAGCGGCGGGTGCCCCTCCTCCCTGAGGGCTTCCAGGGCAGGACGGGTCCACAGCGCGTCGGGACGGTCCTCGATCAGCTCGCCGTCCAGCTCCTGCCGGCCGAGCCGCGTGCCGCCGTAGCGCTCCAGCACCCGGCCGAGGAAGGCGGGGGCGAGATGAAAGGCGTTGTCCGCCGTGCGCGCCCGCGTCACCGCCGTTGACGGATCGGCGAGCAGGCGGCGCAGCAGCACGCTCGGCCGCGGCGTGGTGGTGATCATCTGGCGCGGATGATCGCCGAGCCTGAGGCCGAACTGCAGCATGTCGAAGGTGGCCTCGGCGCGTTTCCATTTGGCGAGCTCGTCCAGCCAGGCGGCGGCGAACTGCGGACCGCGCAGGCTCTCCGGATCCTCGGCGGAAAAGCCCTGCGCCACCGCGCCATTGGGCCATTCGAGCCGGCGCCGGGTGGGCTCCCAGCGCGGACGCTCGTCGGCGCGATGCACCGCGAGGAGGCCCGAGACGCCCTCCACCATCACCTCGCGCACGTCGGACATGGTCTCGGCCACGAGGGCGATGCGCGCCACCGGCGCGGCGGCGAAAGGCGGCCGGCCGAGGGCGAGCCCTCGCACCCATTCCGCGCCTGCCCGCGTCTTGCCCGCGCCGCGGCCGCCCAGCACCAGCCAGGTGGTCCAGGGCGCGCCGCCCTGTGCGGCCTCCGGCGGAAGCTGATCGGGCCGCGCCCACACCTCCCAGTCAGTGAGCAGCCGATGCACCGCGGCCTCGTCCAGCTCAGCCAGCAGCCTCTCCGCCTTCCCCCTCCGCGCGCAGGCGCTCAAGGCGGCGCGCAAGCTCGCGGCGGAAGCTGTCGAGGTCTCGGGTGGAATCGTCATTCGCTGTGCCGGCCTTGCTGGAACGCGCGGGGTCCGCCCTTTCCTCCGCTGCCGAAAGCTCGCGCAGGGTGCGCGCCAGCAGCGCCAGGGCGCGGGCATCCTTTTCCGTATCCGCGGAGCGGCGCGGCCCGGACGGCGACGCATCCTCGGCATCGACGGCCTGGCCGAGGCGCGCCTCGATGTCGGCGACCTGCCGCTCGGCGGCCCGCCAGAGACGGGCCAGCAGGCGGCGGCGCGGGCTTGCCGACGCCTTCGGCGCGGTGCCCGAAGGTCGCGCGGCACGGCGCGGAATTTTTTCCGCTTGGCGCGCGGGCGTCGGAGGCTTCGCCGTGCTGGCAAGAGGTGTCGGAGGTCTCCGGCGCGGCGCCGGCTTCAGGGTGACGCTGCCATCCGTTGCGACGTCCCGGTCGATCCAATAATAGAGCTGCGCCCGTGACAGCCCGGTCTGGCGGCGGATTTCGGCAAGCGGCACGCCATCCTCATAAAGGCGGCGCGCCAGGCCCGCCGACGCGGGCGGCGCGCTGCGCGGCGGGGGGTGGGACATGAAGATCCCTCAGAAGATCAGAAAAGCCGGAGACGGTGGCGGGCTGGCCGGCGGCTCCCGCCGTGCAGCGGAGATGCCCCGCGCGGCGCGCCATCAGGCACACGTCTCGAACATGGAGGAACCCTAGCTCCCCAGCGCACCGCTGTCAAGGACTAAAATCCCAACACGGATATCCCGAACAACCATCTCCCGGATAACGGCATGGGCGCCGATGCTTCGCCCTACTCCTGCGCCGGGCCGCCGCCATCCGCCGGGCCGCGGCCGGTGTCGGTCTTTCGGGGGCGCGGCCGGCGGGCGGTCTTGGCGGCTGGTGCCGGATGCGGCGCGCCGGTGCCGTCGGTGGATGCGGCGACGGGCGCCCGCTTGGCGCCGCGCGGCCAGCGCATGGGCCAGGAGACGATGTGCTCCACCAGCTCGAACAGGCCGAAGGCGTCCTCAAGGCCCGCCACGCGCCCGGTCACGGCGACGCCCGCGGCCGCGACGCTCGCGGCATCGCCGGTCCGCAGCGGATGCCAATGGGGCAGGTCCTTGCCTTCCTGCACCAGGCGGTAGGCGCAGGTGGGCGGCAGCCAGGAGAGGGTTTCCACCGCCTCGGGCGTCAGGCGCACGCAATCGGGCACCTGCTCCTGGCGATGGGCATAATCGGTGCAGCGGCAGGTGACGGGATCGAACAGGCGGCAGGCCACGTCCGTATAGGCCACGGCGCCGGAATCCTCGTCCTCCAGCTTGACGAGGCAGCACCGCCCGCAGCCGTCGCACAGGCTCTCCCATTGGGCGGCGGTCATATCCCTGAGGGGCGTGGTCTGCCAGAACGGCGGCACCCCTTCCCGCTTCGCCATGCGGCGTCCCCTCGACCGCGGGTCCGTTGGCCCGATGGATTGGCGCCGCCGGCCCTCGGCATCTCCCGTCATCCGGGAGGCTGGGCCGGCAACCTTGCGCCACCATGATGCCATTGCCGCGCGACGGCTGCCACACCTCGCGCTCCGGACCGCATGCGTCAAAGGCCCGCCGCTGGGTGCGGGGGCGCGGCGCCGCTGCCCGCCCGGCGCCGGCGAGCCCTCAGGAGCGCTTGCCGCCGGTGCGGAAATCGGCGAACGCCAAGGCCCCCATGAATGCGCCGAAGGCAATGAGAACGCCCACAACGACGATGGCGGTTTCGTGCGGCATCGGTTCCTCCCCCTGTTGTTTGCCGCAAGGCTAGGGGGCAACCGGCGCGGGCGATTTGATCGGGATCAAACCGCGATCGCCCGCGGCCTCGTCCGGCGTCCGTCAGGCGAGCTGCGAGGGCACACCCTGCGCCGCCGCGTCACCTCGCGGCGCGGCGGCGGCGTCCACCCGGGTCTGGTTCCGGCCGCCGTGCTTGGCCGCATAGACCAGGCGGTCGGCCCGGAGCAGCGTGTCGAGAAGGTCCTCGCCGGACCGGTATTCGGCAACGCCGAAGCAGGCGGTGAGCCCGGCCTCGGGCGAAAGCCCCGCAAAGCGCGTCGCCTCCACCTCGATCCGCAGGCGCTCGGCGAAGCGCGCGGCGCCCTGCCGGTCCATGTGGGCGAGCAGCAGCACGAACTCCTCGCCGCCGAAGCGGCCCACCGCGTCATGGGTCCGCACCTCCCGCACGAGCAGCTTGGCGAACTGCTGCAGCACCTTGTCGCCGGCAGGCACGCCATAGCCGTCGTTGATCGCCTTGAAGTGATCGATGTCGCACAGCACCACGCTCAGCGGATGACAGGATCGGTCGGCGATCAGCGCGCGGGCGCGAAGGTCGAAGCCGGCGCGGTTGGCAAGGCCGGTGAGCGGATCCATCCGCCCCTCCCGGATGAGATCGTCGACCACCTCCATGCCGATCGCCGCCAGCAGCACGAGGGCCACCACGATGGCGAACAGCAGCAGGGAAAAGTTGAGCACCTGCCAAAAGGGTGAATCGCGGAACGCCCGCAGCGCCTCGTGGTGGGCCAGGGTCTGGAGGTGATCGAGATCGCCGGAGGCGATCACCGTCACGATGGTGCGCGGGAAGAAATGCAGCCCCAGGAGGAGGAAGACGCCGAGGATCAGCAGATCGATCAGGCGCCGCTTGCCGCCGAAGCCGATGCGCGCGACCGCGCAAAGGAACATCAGGCCGTAGCCGAAATTCTGGACATAGAGACGGACCGTAACGCTCTGGTGGACATAATAGAAATAATAGACCAGCGTCAGGATGACGGCCGAGAGCCCGAGGAAAAGCCCATCATTGCGGCGCACGTTGAAGCGCGCGTTCAGCCCCTCGATGAAGCACAGCACCGAGAAGGTGTAGACGATGGCGGTGATCATGGTGTTGCGCCCGATCCCGCCCGGGATCTGCAGCATCTGCGAGAAGGCGGCCACCGCGTAGGAAAGATAGGCGAGCGCGAAATAAAGCACGTAGCGGCGCTGCGGCTGGAACGCCCAGCCGAGGAAGAAGGCCGCGAAGATAATGACGGAAACGACCGGGCCCGTATAAAGGTAAATGCCACCGTCGCGCATCGGTCCCCTCGCAGCCGGCACTGAAACCACTCGGGGGCAGGCCCCGGGCCGGTGTTGGAATGGCAGGAGCTGCCCTAAGGTTGGGCGGGCGCGGACGGGCCGCGCCGGTGCCGCTCAATAGAGGCGGCGGGCCCAGGCGATCAATTCCCCCTTCAGCCGGCGGAAATCATAGCAGGTGAGCGCCAGCAGAAGGCCTACCGCGCCCGCCAGCACCAGCGAGACGGTCTGCGACCAGTCGAGGGCGACCCGGGAGAAGTCGTAGGCCGTATAGGTGCCGAAGGCGGTGAACAGCGCCGACAAGGCCGCGTAGATCTTCAGGTCGAGCCGTGCGAGCAGCACGCCGACGCCCACGGCGATGAGCACCGCCACGAGGAGGCCCCAGCCGAAGCCGAGCCCCAGATGCTTGGCGATGAAGCTGCCGACCATCCAGCTGAAGACGATGAAGGCCACCAGCAGCAGCAGGCCCGCACGCACGCGAAGGATGGTCGCCGATCTCGAATAGCTGCCCGCGGCCATGAGGTGCCTTTCCGCTCGCGGATCCCCAGCGTCCCGCTCAAGTCCCTTCCTAGCGGCTCATGATGCGCGCCGAAAGGCCGCCGCCCGCGCGGCCGCCCCGACACACCCGACCGGCGCGGCCGGGCCGATCCCGGCGTTCCGGTCAGTCCTTGGTTTCGACCGCGGCCAGGAAGCGGTAGGCGCCGCGGTAGTAGAGCAGCGGCTCGCCGTCGTCCTCGGCGTGCATGTGCACCACCCGGCCGACGAAGATCACATGGTCCCCGCCGTCGTAATGGGCATAGGGCACGCATTCGAACACGGCATGGGCGCCGGTGAGGCGCGGCGCGCCGCTCACGCCGGGCGGACAGTCGAGGCCGGCGAACTTGTCGTCGCCCGACTTGGCGAAGCGGTTCGAGATGTCCATCTGCTCCTGAAGCAGGATGTTGACCGTATAGGCCTCCACCTTCTCCAGGCGCTCCAGCGAGTTGAGGGTGCGCGCCATGCAGAACAGGACGAGCGGCGGATCGAGCGAGACGGCGGAGAAGGAATTCACCGTCACCCCCATGGCGCCCTGGGCGTCGTGGGCCATCACCACGGCGATGCCGGTGGCGAAGCGGCCGAGCGCGCTGCGCAGCGCGCGCGGATCAATGCGCGCGTCGAGATCGATGGTGGTGCCCGTGGCATTCTGGGAGGTCATCGGCAATGGCCTTGCAAAAAGGGAAAAAGCACGCCGCCATTCTACTCCAAAATCCCCCTCTCCGGTCGAATTCGGCGTGGGACTGGCTGGCATGCCCCGCGAGGGTCCGGCGGCGGGGCGGCCCGGCGCGGACCGACCGGCGCGCCGGCCTATAGGCCCTTCAGCCCGGCCTCGATCTGCTTGCGCCGGGGCTCGAGGAAGGGCGGCAGGGCGAGCCGCTCCCCCAGCCGCTCCTCCGCCTCGTCGGCGGTGAAGCCCGGTCCGTCGGTGGCGAGGCCGAACAGGGGGCCGCCCGGCACGCGGACATAGAGCGCACGGAAATAATGCCGGTCCACCCGGCCGCTGTGGGCAACGCCCATGGCCCGCAGCCGCGCTTCCCAGGCATCGTGCTCGTCGAAGCTCGGCACGCGCAGGGCAACATGATGCACGCCCCCGACGCCTTCGGCCGCCGGGGCGACACCGGGCTCGACCTTTACGTGAAGCTCCGCTCCCGGCCCGCCCGCGCCCATCTCGAAGACATGGACGGCGCGCCCGTCCTCGCTGGCGTAGCTGCGCGCCGCGCGCAGCCCCAGAACGGTGCTGAGAAAATGCGCCGTGGGCGCGAGATCCGGCACCGACACGGTGACCGGCCCGAGGCCGCGGATCTGCATGTCGGGCGGCACCGGGGACCGGGTCCAGGGGGCGCCGCCGCCGCGCCCGCCGTCGTCCACCAGGGCGAGGCGCTGGCCTTCGTCATCCTCGAACAGCAGCTGGTGGCGCTCGTCCCGGGTCTCGATGCCGCCGTGCACGATGCCGGCGTCGGACAGGCGCCGCGCCCAATATTCGAGCGCCGCCTCTTCCTTCACCCGCAGCGCGGTGCACACCACGGACGAGGTGCCGCGCCCCTCGCGCGCCATCGGCCGGTCGAGCACGGTGAGGCCGCTGCCGGGCGTCGCCTTGCCGTCGCCGTAGAACAGCTGGTAGGCGGAGACATCCTCGGGATCCACGGTCTTCTTCACCAGGCGCAGGCCGAGGGTTTCCCGATAGAAGCGCAGGTGCGCCCGGGCGTTGGCGGTGATCGCCGTGACGTGATGAATGCCCGTCAGAAACATGACCTCCCTTTCCGCCACCGATGCGCTACCGCGCCCCTGCCGCCGCCCATGTGTCCCCGCGCCCCTGCCGCACCGGCAGGATGCTCGATCTGCACAGATAGGCGCCCCGGCCGCGCCGCGCGAGACGCACCGTCGCAAGGCAGCATTGCGCAGGCGCCCGCCGATGGGAAACGCCGCCGCCGGTCCCGTGCCCGGGGCGCGAAGGCCTTTCCTCGGGCGGAATCGCGCTCTAAAGGCATGTCCATGGCTTACGCTGTGAAGGAATTGTTCAAGACCCTGCAGGGCGAGGGCGCCCAGGCGGGCCGCGCCGCGGTGTTCTGCCGCTTCGCCGGCTGCAATCTGTGGTCCGGGCGGGAGGAGGATCGCGCCGAGGCCGCCTGCCGCTTCTGCGACACGGATTTCGTCGGCATCGACGGCGAGGGCGGCGGGCGCTTCGCCACGGCGGCCGATCTGGCCGAGGCCATCGCCGCCACCTGGTCCAATGCCGGCGCCACCGGCGGTGGCGACAGGGAAGGCGGGCAAGGCGCCGCACCGTCATCCGCTCCGGGCGTCCCCCCATCGGCCGGCGCTTTCGTGGTCTTCACCGGCGGCGAGCCGCTGCTCCAGCTCGATGACGCGCTCGTCGCCGCCGTGCACGCCCGGGGTTTCGCCATCGCGGTGGAGACCAACGGCACCCTGAAGGCCCCCGCGGGCATCGACTGGATCTGCGTCAGCCCCAAGGCCGGCACGGACCTCGCCCAGAGCTCGGGCCAGGAACTGAAGCTGGTCTTTCCCCAGGACGGCGTGGACCCGGCGCAGCTCGAAGGCCTCGATTTCTCCCATTTCTTCCTGCAGCCCATGGACGGACCGCACCGGCTGGCCCATACGCAAGCCGCGGTCGCCTATTGCCTCACGCACCCGCGCTGGCGGCTGTCCCTCCAGACCCACAAGATGATCGGCATCCCATGACGTCCATGAGGATCACCCAGGGCTTTACCTTCGAGGCGGCGCATTTCCTGCCCAAGGTGCCGGAAACCCACCGCTGCCGCCGCATGCACGGCCATTCCTACCGGGTGGACCTGGTACTGGACGGCGAGGTGGATCCCGAGACCGGGTTCGTGGTGGATTTCTTCGACCTGGAGGCGGTGTTCGCGCCGCTGCTCGCCCGGCTCGACCACCATTGCCTCAACGAGGTCGAGGGGCTGGAGAACCCCACCGCCGAGCTGATCGCGGTGTGGATCTGGGAGCGGGTGAAGCCGGAGCTGCCGCAGCTCGCTTTGGTGCGTGTCTTCGAGACGCCCCTCTCCATCGCCGAATATGCCGGCGGCTGAGCCGCCGCGCGTTCACCTGAGGCCGATATCCGCGAAGATGGGCAGATGGTCCGACGAGGTGCGCGGCCCGCTGCCGGTGCGGGCGACGCCGAGCCCCTCGGACACGGCGATGTGATCGATGGGGGTGCCGAGCCAGACCGGCGCCCCGAACTCCTGGAAGATGCGGGTCGGCGCCGGCCAGGCGGAGCGCTCCGCCGCCGCGAGGTTCGAGCCCGCGAGGGTCTTGCCGAAGTACGGCGACCAGAAGGGCGTGTTCCAGTCCCCCGCGGCGAGCACGAGCGCGCCGGGCGGCTCGCGGCCGGCCTGCTGGGCGATGCCGTCCAGATAGCGGTTGCGCGCCATCCAGCCGGCCTCGGTGCGCGGCGTCGGCGGATGGACGGCATAGATCACCACCGGCCGGCCCTTGAGGGCATCGAGGCTGAGGGTGACCCGCAGCGGAATGCCGCCACCGAACACCCCCACCCGATAGGGCACCTCGCGCAGCATCCGGGCGTTCAGCGGGGTGCGGCTCAGCACGTCCACGCCGGCGACGAAGCGCAGTTGCTGGGAGGCGCGGTACGGCAGGCCCGGCAGGTCCTCGAGGACCTTGCGCCAGCTGCCCGACGCCTCCTGCACCACGAGGATATCCGGCTTCACCTCGGCCACCGCCCGGCGGAATGCCGCCTCATCCAGCGTGCCGCCGAGGAGGTTGGCCGACATCACCCGCACGGTCGGCCCCGGCGCCGCCGCAGCCAGCGGCACGTTGGTGAGGACGAGGGGCCAGACGTTGAGCCCGGCGAGCAGCAGGGCGACGGCGATTCGCGGCAGGCGCCGCGTCGCCAGCGCCAGCAGAAGCAGCACCACGCTCACCACGCCGAGCTGGGGCCGGAAGAAGGAGAGCATGTCCGGCAGCCACGCCTGATCCGCGAAGAAGCTGGCGAAGGTCAGGGTGAGGAGAAGGAGGAGAAGGCCGTCGAGCACCGCGCCCCGGAGCGACCGCCGGGCCCTTGGTTGCGACGCCGCGCCGCCGGGAACCGCAGGGGCCGACGCCTCGTTTTGTGCCGTTCCGGCACCCGCATTGCTCATGGGCCAAGCTCCTGCACCGCAGCAGCGGCTGAGCCGGTTATGGCGAGCGAAGATGGCAGCGGCAAGGTGCGGCTACCGCATTGCAGCAATGCCCACGCGCTTTTGAGAATGGGGCCATATGGCGGGCGGAAGGGTGCGCCGCGCGGGGCTCCGAGCCGCCACCGACGCGGGAACCGGCCACCTGCGAAAGATGTGGAAAATTCCCGGTCCGGGTCAGCCACGCCGGTCCGGCTGGCACGCCGCGCGCTGCAACCTCACGCGAGGCCCCCGCCGGGATGCCGCGGCATCCCCGTCCAGCGTGTCGATTTTCGTCGGGAAGCAAGCCTTCGGGCTTGGAAATTTGGTGGCGGTGAGAGGCGAAACCTCAAACCGGAACCCCGCGGGCAGGGTTGCTGCGGCGTCTGCCCGCAAAATCAAAATGGTGGAGCCAGGCGGAATCGAACCGCCGACCTCTTGAATGCCATTCAAGCGCTCTCCCAACTGAGCTATGGCCCCACCGGGCCGCGGGCTGCGCGCTGGAGATCCACTGGAAGAACCGGCCGGAAAGCGCGGTTTTGTCAGGGTCTGGCGCGCCGGGAAGTCCCGCGGCGGGATGCCCGGCGACTCATCGTCCCCGAGCGAGAGCGGCCTTTAAGCACAAGCCGCGTCCGGCATCAAGTCTCTTCGTCGTCCTCGAGACCTTCGCCGATGATATCGGAGACGTCGTCCCCGTCATCCTCGTCCTCCTCAAGGAAGGTGTCTTCGTCACCCCCCTCGATATCCTCGTCCATGTCCACATCTTCGCCGGCCGTCACCTTGGCGGTGCCGGCGGCCTCTTCATCGGCCTCCTCGAGGCTGATGACCTCGGCCTCGGCCTCCTCGCCGTCGGGCTCCTCGGCGACGGCGCGCGGCTCGCCGCGGCTGGCGCCGCGGGCGGCCGGCTCGAAATAGGACCGCGGATAGGACTCCCCCGTGAACGGCGACACGATGGGATCCTTGTTCAGGTCGTAGAACTTGCGCCCCGTCACAGGACAGATGCGCTTGGTGCCGAGTTCGGGCTTCGCCACGGCAAAGATCCTCGGAAGGGCTGTCTTAGGAGGGTGCTCCATTGGCGCCTGACCATCCATGTGTCAAGGCACAATCGAACACGCCACCTGCGGGCCGGCCCGCGCGCCAAGGTCAGGGGCGCCGGGGGAGCACGGCCCGCGCCCTGCGTGGCGGAGGTGGACACCCTATGCTAGAGGGCGCGACAGTTGCCGCGGACGCGCCGCGCCGGCCCCGCCAGAAGTGAGGAAACGCCCCATGTCGAGCGCCTTATCGTCGAGCGCCCCTCCCACCAGCGCCAGCCATGGCAGCGGCGAGGCGAGCCCTGCGACGGCGCGCCGCTCTGCGTCCCTCAGCGGAACGGTCCGGGTGCCGGGCGACAAGTCGGTCTCCCACCGCGCGCTCATCTTCGGCGCGCTGGCCGAGGGCGAGACCGTCGTCACCGGGCTGCTGGAAGGCGAGGACGTGCTCAACACCGGCAAGGCGTGCGCCGCCCTCGGGGCGACCGTCGAGCGCCTCGGACCCGGCCACTGGCGGGTCGTCGGCGTGGGCGCGCGGGGCTTCTGCGCCCCGGCCGCGCCGCTCGATTTCGGCAATTCCGGCACCGGCGTCCGCCTGATGATGGGCGCGGTGGCGGGGCAGAAGGTCGCCGCCACCTTCGACGGCGATGCCAGCCTGCGCAAGCGGCCCATGAAACGGGTGCTCGATCCCTTGGTCGAGATGGGCGTGAAGGTGCTGAAGGAAGCCGAGGGCGGGCGCCTGCCCCTCACCCTCGAAGGCTCGGACGCCCTCGCCGCCATCACCTACGAGACCCCCGTGCCCTCGGCGCAGGTGAAATCGGCGGTGCTGCTGGCGGGCCTCGGCGCGGCCGGCGAGACGGTGGTGATCGAGCGCGAGGCCACCCGCGACCATACCGAGACCATGCTTTCCCATTTCGGCGCGCAGGTTCAGGTGACGCCCCACGGCAGCCACGGCCGGCGCATCGCCCTTCAGGGCCGCCCCAGGCTGAAGGCGGGCCCGGTGGACGTTCCGGCGGATCCGTCCTCGGCCGCCTTCCCGCTGGTGGCGGCGCTGATCGCGCCGGGCTCTGAGGTGATCCTCTCCGACCTCATGATGAACCCGCTGCGCACCGGCCTCATCACCACGCTCAGGGAGATGGGGGCGGACATCGAGATCCTCGCCGAGCGCACCGAGGGTGGTGAGCGGGTGTGCGACCTGAAGGTCCGCGCCTCGCGCCTCAGGGGGGTGGAGGTGCCGCCGGAGCGGGCACCGGCCATGATCGACGAATATCCCATCCTCGCCGTGGCCGCGGCCTTCGCCGAGGGCGAGACCGCCATGCGCGGCCTCTCCGAGCTTCGGGTGAAGGAGAGCGACCGCCTCGCCGCGGTGGCGGCCGGGCTCGCCGCCTGCGGCGTCGCCCATGAGGTGATCGGCGACGACCTCATCGTGCGCGGCGCCCCGAGCGTGCGCGGCGGCGGCCCGGTGGCCACCCACATGGACCACCGCATCGCCATGAGCTTCCTGGTGATGGGCCTTGCCAGCGAGGAGGGCGTCAGCGTCGACGACGTCTCCTTCATCGCCACCTCCTTCCCCACCTTCCTGCCCATGATGGCCGGACTCGGCGCGATCATCGCCTGATGCCGGGACGCCATGTCATGATCATCGCCATCGACGGGCCGGCGGCCTCGGGCAAGGGCACGCTGGCGCGCAAGATCGCCGCCTATTTCGGGCTGCCCCATCTCGACACCGGCCTGCTCTATCGCGCGGTGGCGGCGCGCTGCCTCGCCGAGGGCACCCTCGACGACGAGGACGCCTCGGTGGCGGCGGCGCACGGGCTCGACATCGCCCGGCTCGACGGCGAGGCGCTGCGCACCGGCGCGCTGGGGGAAGGCGCCTCGGTGGTCGCCGCCCGGCCGCGGGTGCGCGAGGCGCTGCTCGCCCTGCAGAAGGCCTTCGCCGCGACGCCCGGCGGCGCCGTGCTGGACGGGCGCGACATCGGCACCGTGATCTGCCCGGACGCCGAGGTGAAGCTGTTCGTCACCGCAACGCCCGAGGTGCGCGCCGAACGGCGCTTCAGGGAGCTGAACGGGCGCGGCGCCGACATCACCTTCGAGGCGGTGCTGGCGGACATCCGCACCCGCGACGCCCGCGATTCGGGCCGCGCCTCCGCGCCTCTGGTGAAGGCCGCCGATGCGGTGGAGCTCGACACCAGCGCCCTCGGCATCGAGGAGGCCTTCGCCGCCGCCCTCGCCCTCATCGCAGCGCGCCAGGCGACGGGCTGAGGGGGAGATCTGCGCCGCGGGGCACGCCGGTCCCTCTGATTCCGCCTTCGGCCGGCTCCCGAGCGAGCCCCACGTGCTCCGGCTGCGGAACCCTCGCGGGCCTCATCGCGCCAAGCGGTGCCGCGCCCGCCGCGACGCACGGCCAACCCAGGGTCGGCGCGCACCCGTCCGGAACAGCTCTCCTGCGGGCCAGCGCCCTTGCAGGCCAAGGCGTAGCTGTCCCATCATAACGCGGGACCACGGCCGGCGCGCGGCGCTTCCTCAGGGCGACGGCGCAGGCGCTGTCGGTTCAGCGCTGGGGACGGACGCGCGCAGCTCGCAGGGGCGCCGCCGGCACGCGGGTCGATCTCCCGGCGTGCCGCGAAGGCCGTCACGGGGCGCGGCCGCGGCCGCGGGCGCACAACGTGCGACACGCCACGCTCCGGCGCGGCGTGTCCCGGCGGGGGGCAGGAGGAGCGCAGGCAATGATCATCGCGGGCATCGGCTCCCGGCGCGGCATCTCGCAGGATGAGGTCATCGCCGCCCTTGATGCGGCGCTCGCGCGCGCCGGGCTCGACCGCGGCGACATCGCGCTGCTGGCGGCGCCGGCGGTGAAGGGCGGCGAGGCCGGCATCAGCGAAGCGGCGGCAACCCTCGGCCTGCCCCTGGTGCTGGTGCCGCAGGTCCAGCTCGAAGCCATGGCCCACCGCGCCCAGGCAAATTCGGATCAGGTGGTAGCGCTCATGCGCCAGCCCTCCCCTGCGGAAAGCGTCGCACTCGCCGGCGCAGGCCGGCATGGGCGCCTGCTCGGGCCGCGGCTTGCGGTCGGAGCCGTGAGCTGCGCCCTGGCGCAGCGTGACGAGGCGCCCTGAGGCGGCCTCGGTCCGACCAGCGGAACGAGGCCGCGCGCGGACACGCCCTCGCCGGACCGGCTCCCGCCTATCCCATCAGGAAGCACCGCGCTCCCGCACCCGCGCGTTCGCCCGTGTCGGCCGGGCGCGCGCGCGGCGCTGGCCGGCTCAGGTCGAGCGCTGGGTCATGGCGAGGATCTTCTTGGCCACCCAATAGGCAAAGGGAATCGCCAGGATGAAGCCCGCGCCCGCCGCATAGGGAATGAGCCGCATGTCCTGCGCCGCCAGCGTCGGCACGGACACAACGGCGATCACGAAAATGCCCGCCAGGGTCGCGCCCAGCATCATCCAGATGAGAATGGTCAGCCGCGCCATCGGTTCGATCTCCTTCCTAGTTCCACAGCATTCTAATGGAGCATTCCGCAACGCCACTTGACGTCGATCAAGCAGAAAAGTCGCACCCGGCCGCACGGGGCCGGGGAAAACGGCGGCATGGCGGTGGCAAGGTGCCGCTGGGGCATAGGTGGCGCACCACCGTGCAGGCCCGCGAAGCATTTGTTTGCCGGGCGCCGATGCGCTTTAATCGCAGTGCAGCATCGGGACGGAACGGTGAAACAGCAGATCGAAGGCTTGAGCGTCGAGGAGCCGCAGGGCATCCGCGCCATCGAGGCCCACGCCATCGAGGGGCGGCGGCTGCGCTATTACGATTACTGCATGGCCGCGTTCGCCATCATCCTGGTGTGCTCCAACCTGATCGGTGCCGCCAAGGTGGCCGCGTTCGACGTTCCGGGGCTCGGCCTCGTCACCTTCGGGGCGGGCATCCTGTTCTTTCCGCTGTCTTACGTGCTGGGCGACGTCCTCACCGAGGTCTATGGCTATGCCCGCGCCCGCCGCGTGGTTTGGGTCGGCTTCGCGGCGGCGGTGTTCGCGGCGGGCATGGCGGCGTTCGTGGTGGCGGTTCCCCCTGCGCCGGGCTGGGAGGGACAGGAGGCGCTGGCCGCGGTGCTCGGCCAGGCGCCGCGCATCTTCGCCGCCTCGATCGCCGCCTTCTGGGCCGGCGAGTTCGCCAACGCCTTCGTCCTCGCCCGCATGAAGGTGTGGACCAAGGGCCGCTTCCTGTGGACCCGCACCATCGGCTCCACCGTTGTGGGACAGGGCGTGGACAGCCTCGTCTTCTATCCGCTTGCCTTCCTGGGGGTGTGGCCGACCCATCTGGTGCTGACCGTGCTCTTCACCAACTACCTGATGAAGGTGGCGTGGGAGGCGCTGCTCACGCCCGTGACCTACAAGGTGGTGGGCTTCATGAAGCGGCACGAAGGTCTCGACGTCTACGACCTCGACACCGACTTCACCCCGTTCCGCACCCGCATCTGACGCCAGTCGCCGGCCCGCGCCGCGCGGGCGGTGCGCGCAAAATCGGCAGCGCCGGGACGCGGCCGGTGCCCCCGCGCCGGCGTTCTGAGCGCGCTTACGGCTCCGCTCAAGTTAAAAACGATGCAATTCTCCCTGATTTCACCTTTTCGATCACGTTTTCGATAGGTCCCGTGCCGCGCCCCAGCGACGTGGGCCACGACTTGCATAGCAGAGCAAAAGATCGACCGGCCGTTTACTTGGTAAATTGATACCGTTCAGCCGCCTATAAAGATAGCAATACTTTCTTGTGAATAAAATGTGTGACAACCGACGAATATGCGCCTACGCTAAGTTTGCTCTCTGACAAGTTTTCCTAAGCGCTTTCTAGAGGAAAGGGGCGATTCCTATGGATAGCATGGATTTGCTTGAAGACGGCGCCCGTACCGAGGTGATCGGTGACGGCTCCGAAATCTTCAATATCGCAATCATCGGTATCGGCTGCCGTTTTCCCGGTGGTATTTCTAGTGCAAGTGATTATTGGGATACCCTAATCAACAAGCGTTGTAATATTCGCAAGATCCCTGAAGAACGCTGGAATCTCAATAATTATTATGATCCCGATCCGGAAGCTGCGGGAAAATCGTACTCCCAGTGGGGTGGCTTCCTGACCGACGACGTCTTCCAGTTCGATCCCGCCTTCTTCGACATGGCGCCGCGCGAGGTCCTGTCCATGGATCCGCAGCAGCGCCTGCTGCTCCAGGTGGCCTATGAGGCGATCCAGGATGCCGGCGTTCCGCTCAAAGCCCTGCAGAAGGCCCGTACCGGCGTCTTCGTCGGCATCTCCACCAACGATTTCGGCCTGAGCCTGCGCGCCCGGCGCGTCGCCTCCGACATCTTCGCGGGCACCGGCTCGGCCTATTCCATCGCCGCCAACCGCATCTCCCACCGCCTCGACTTCCACGGGCCGAGCATTGCCGTGGATACCGCCTGCTCCTCGGCGCTGGTGGCGGTGGACCAGGCGATCCGCAACCTCGCCATGGACACCTGCGACGTGGCGCTGGCGGGCGGCGTGAACTGCCTGCTCGATCCCAGCCCGTTCGCCGCTTTCTCCAGCGCCAACATGCTCTCGCCCACCGGGGCGATCTACACCTTCGACGCCCGCGCCAACGGCTTCGTGCGCGGCGAGGGCTGCGGCCTCGTGCTGCTGAAGCCGCTCGCCCGCGCGGTGCGCGACGGCGACCGCATCTACGGGGTGATTCGCGGCTCCGCGGTCAATCAGGACGGGCGCACGCCGACCCTCACCGCCCCCTCGGACGTGGCGCAGACCGCCATGCTCGAAAGCCTCGTCGCCCACACCGGCCTCGACCCGGAGGATGTGGGCTTCGTCGAGGCCCACGGTACCGGCACGCCCATCGGCGACCCCATCGAGGCGAGCGCCATCGGCCGGGTGTTCGGCTCCCGCCGGGCGGACAATGCGGTGCGGGTGGGCTCCTTCAAGCCCAATCTCGGGCACCTGGAATCCGCCTCCGGCATCGCCGGGCTGATCAAGATCGTGCTGTCCACCCACCACGGCATCGTTCCGCCCAACCTCAATTTCGAGCGGCCGAACCCCGCCATCCCGTTCGACGCGCTGGGCCTCACCGTGCCGGTCGAGCCGACACCCTACGGCGGCGAGCACGACGTGAACCTCGCGGTGGTGAACTCCTTCGGCTTCGGCGGCACCAACGCCTGCGTGGCGGTGGAGAGCTGGCGCGGTGGCGGGGCCAAGCGCCTGTCGGCGCGCCGGGCGAAGGAGGCGCCGGCCGAGCCGGTCTTCATTCCCGTCTCGGCCAACAGCAAGGCCGGGCTCGCCCTGTGGGCCGGCAGCCTCGCCGATGCGCTGGAGCCCACCGGCCCCCTCGCCGAGGTGAGCTACGCGCACCTCTCCGCCGACCTCCGGCACGCCCGCGACCATCTCTCCGAACGCGCCGTCATCCTCGTCGATGCCGCAAAGCGGGACCTGCCGCAGAAGCTCCGCCTCCTCGCTGCCGGCCAGGACGAGCCGGAAAGCGAGACCAAGGCAGGGCCGCACATCATTACCGGCCGGGCCGGCGCGCGGCGCCTCGCCTTCACCTTCTCCGGCCAGGGCGGACAGTGGTGGGCCATGGCCCGCTACCTGCTGCAGAACAATCCCACCTACCGCGCCTTCGCCGACACCTTCGACGAGATCCTGCGCCCCGTCTCCGGCTGGTCGGTGGTGGAGGAGATGCTGCGCGACGAGGACAAGACGCGCATCAACGACGCCGACGTCACCCAGGCGTCCATCTTCTGCAACCAGGTGGGGCTCTACCGCATCTGGCGCGAGCGCGGCCTCACCCCCGAGCTGCTGATCGGCCACAGCTTCGGCGAGGTGGCGGCGACCCATATCGCCGGCTGCATCGACCTCGAGACCTGCGCGCGGATCATCTACCACCGCGGCCGCATTCCCCATCAGAGCACCCGGCGCGGCGCCATGGCGACGCTGGGCATCACCTATGACCAGCTCGCCCCCCTGCTGCCCGAGGACGAGAGCGTGGTGGTGGGCGCCTTCAACGGCCCGACCGCCAACACCGTCACCGGCATGGAGGCGGCGGTGGAAGCCCTCGTCGCCGAGGTGAAGCGGCTCTATCCCGATGCGCTGGCGCGCCGGCTCACCATGGATTTCGGCTGGCACTCGCCCCATCTCGACGATTGCGAGGCCTATTTCCGCGCCGGGCTCGGCGAGGTTTCCTTCAAGGATCCCACGATCCCCGTCGTCTCCACCGTCACCGCCATGTTCGAGACGAGGTTCGACACCGAATACTGGTGGCAGAACCTGCGCCGGCCGGTGAGCTACAAGGCGTCCATCGATTTCTGCCTCGACCTCGGCATCGACACCTTCCTGGAGATGGGCCCCCACCGCACCGTGACGCCGCTGATCCGCGGCATCGCCGGCGAGCGCGGCGCGCCCGTGGTGGCGGTGTCCTCGCTGGAGCGCGGCGGCGACGATGCGCTGGTCATGGCGCAATCCATGGCGACCCTCTACGTCAACGGCGTCGCCTTCGACTGGACCGAGCGGTCCGAAGAGGGCGCGGCCGAGCCGCTCGCCCTGCCGAAGCGGCCGTGGGCCAACGAGCGGCTGGTGCAGCTTCCCCTGGAGGCGCGCAAGGCGCTGTTCGATCCCGACCGCCATCCCCTGCTCGGCTGGCGCGAAAGCGGGCCGGAACCCGCCTGGACCAACGAGATCGGCCTCAAGAGCTTCAAATATCTCGCCGACCACCGCGCCGGGGGCGACACCCTGTTCCCCACCGTCGGCTATGTGGAGATGATGGTGGCGGCGCTCACCGAGATCGCCGGCGAGGGGCCGGTGGAGCTGCGCGACTTCAAGATCATGGATGCGCTCTCCATCAGCGAGGACGACGCGGTGGTGCTGCGCACCTCGTACGATCCCGTCACCAGCCGCCTGCGCATCTCCAGCCTCAAGCGCGACACCGACGAGACCTGGCACCTGCGGGCCGAAGCCTACGGCTGGCAGCACGCCTTCTCCCTGCCGGCCGCCTCGTTCGACCCGGCGCAGCTCGCCGCGCCGTCGGCCATCAGCCGCGAGGACTTCTACCGCCTCGCTTTGCGCCACGGCCTCGATTACGGCCCCACCTTCCAGGCCCTCGACGCCCTCTGGGTCACCGGACCGGAGAGCGCGCTGGCGCGCATCTCCAGCGCCGAGGCGCAGCGGCGGCCCGGCTTCATCGCTTTCCCGGGCCTGCTCGATTCCGTGCTCCAGGCGGGCATCATCGTGGATGATGCCGACGCCGGCCTGTGGACCCCGGGCGAGCCCCTGCCCGAAGAGGAGACGGTGCCCGGCGGCTATCCGCTGAAGCTGCCCATCGGCATCCGCAAGATCCTGGTGGCGGGCCGGCTGCCGTCGGAGGTGATCACCGAGTTCCACGCCCAGCGCGGCGACCATTCCGGCGTCTACCGCATCTATGCGCCCGACGGCACGCCGCTGATGGCCATCGAGAACCTCTATGTGAAGACCCTGAACGGGCGCAGCGGCGCCCGCGACGCCAACGGCTGCGTGGTCATCGAGGAGCATTTCGAGGCGAGCGAGCCGGCCTCGCCGCCGGTGAACCGCCTCGGCCGCTGGCTGCTCGTCACCGGCGATGCGGCCGCCACGGCGCCGCTTCAGGCCGCGCTGGAGGCCGCCGGAAATACGGTGGACGTCACCGACGCCGCGCCCTTCCGCGCCATGGAGACCGACGCGGCCCATGCGCTCGTGGCCGCCCGGCTGGCCGAGCCCGAGGGGCTGACCGGCATCGTCTTCGCCGCCACCGCCGGCCGGCACCTGCCGTCCGGGGCGGAGCTGTCCACCCCGGCGCTGCTCGATGCGGTGGAGAGCGCCACCATCGCGCTCGTCACCCTCGGCCAGGTGCTCGACCGGATGCGCGCCGCGCCGGTGCGCCCCGCCCTCGTGGTGCTTGGAAACGGCGGGCGCCCCGTGCCCCCAGACGGGCCCATGAGCGAGATCGGCCTCGCCGACGCCGCGCTGCTCGGCACCACCCGCACCATCGCCAACGAGTGCCAGGAATTCGTCGTCCGCCACGTGGATGCCGATGCGCTGGCGTTCGCCGAAGGCGCCGTGCTGGCCGGCGCGGTGCTGGAGGACAGCGCCGAGACGGAGATCGTGCTGCGTGGCACCGGACGCTTCGTTCCGCGCCTCGGCCAGACCCGTCTCGACGAGATGGCGCCGCAGCACCGCACCATCCGCAGGGACCGCGACGCCGCCAACTTCACCATCACCATGACCAACCCCGGCCTGATCGACAACGTGGTGCTGCGCGAGTGCCCCATGCCGGAGCCCGGGGCGGGCGAGGTGATCGTCGAGGTCGCCGCGGTGGGCCTCAATTTCCGCGACATCATGGCGGCCACCGGCATCCTGCCGGACGAGCTGGAGGGGCCGGACGCCTGGTGGCGCAACCTCGGCCTCGAATTCTCCGGCACCGTGGTCGCGGTGGGCGCCGCCGCCGGGGACTTCCAGGTCGGCGACCGGGTGATGGGCATGGGCAAGGGCTTCCTGCGCCGCTACGCCGCCGCCAACGCCCGCTTCCTCATGCGGGTGCCGGAGACGGTGGACCTCGTCTCCGCCGCGACGCTCCCCACCGCCTTCATGACCGCCCATTATTCCCTGGTGGACGTGGGCCGCCTCGCCGAGAAGGAGAAGGTGCTGGTGCACCTCGCCACCGGCGGCGTGGGCCTGGCCGCCATCCAGGTGGCCAACAGCGTCGGGGCGGAAATCTTCGCCTCGGCGGGCAGTGACACCAAGCGCGACCACCTGCGCGCGCTGGGCATCACCCAGGTGATGAACTCGCGCAGCCTGGAATTCGCCGAGGAGGTGCGCGGCGCCACCGGCGGGCGCGGCGTGGACGTGGTGCTCAACGCGCTGTCCGGCGCCGGCATCGACAAGGGGCTGGAATGCCTCGCGCCGTTCGGCCGCTTCGTGGAGATCGGCAAGCGCGACCTCGCCCAGGACAAGCCCATCGGCCTGAAGTCGCTCTATTGCAACAACAGCTACTCGGTCATCGACCTCTCCACCATCGCCCAGGAGCGGCCCGAGCGGCTGGAGCGGCTCCTGGCCGACGTGGCGGAGCACGTGGCGCAGGGCATCTATCGCCCGCTCACCGCGACGCCCTTCCCGGTCTCGCGCACGGCGGACGCCATGCGCCTGCTGTCCAAGGCGCAGCACATCGGCAAGGTGGTGGTCACCTTCGACGAGCCCGAGGTGGAGGTGGAGCTTGCCCTCGACCAGCCCATGCGGCTCTCGGCCGATGCCAGCTACCTCGTCACCGGCGGCCTGCGCGGCTTCGGCGTCGCGGTGGCCGACGGGCTGAGCCGGCAGGGGGCGGGCCGCCTGCTGCTGGCCGGGCGCAACGGCACCCCGGACGCGGCTGCCGAGCCGGTGCTCGCCGCCATCGCCGCGCGCGGCACCGAGATCGTGCCGGTGGCCCTCGACGTGAGCGATCCCGCCGCCGTGGACGCGCTGATCGCCGCCCATGCCCATTCCGACAAGCCGCTGCGCGGCATCATCCATGGCGCGGCGGTGATCGAGGACGGCTTCCTGAGCCAGCTCGACCAGGGCCAGATCGAGCGCGTCATCCGGCCCAAGGCGGGCGGCGCCTGGAACCTGCATCGCGCGCTGGAGGCCCACAAGGCGGAGGTGGACTTCTTCGCCAGCTTCTCGTCCATGGCCCAGGTGCTGGGCAGCGCCGGCCAGGCCAATTACACGGCGGCCAATTCGGTGCTCAACGCCCTCGCCTCCTATCGCAAGAGCCGCGGCCTGCCGGGCAGCGCGGTGGCATGGGGCGCGATCGCCGGATCGGGCTTCGTCGCCCGCTCCGAGGCGCTCGGCAACTATCTCGAAAGCATCGGCATGAAGCCGGTGGCGGATACGGAGGCCGTCGCCTCGCTGCAGACCCTGCTGCGGGCGCAGGACGAGACCCCCTGCTTCTGCCGCGCCGACTGGGCGGCCATCGGCCGGACCCTGGCCCGCGCCGCGCAGAGCGCCCGGGTGAAGCCCCTGGCGGCGCAGCGGGCGGGCGGGCGCTCGCGCATCCAGGCCGAGCTGGTGGCGGCGCCGCGCGAGGCCTGGGAGGGCCTGCTCGTCGACCTCATCCGCACCGAGGTGGCGAAGGTGCTGAAGGTGGCGGCGGCGGACATCCCGGCCGACCGCCGGCTGGTGGAGCTGGGGCTCGATTCCCTCTCCTCCTTCGAATTGAAGAACCGCATCGAGGCCCATGTGGATGTGAACATCCCGGTGGCCAAATTCCTGCAGACGCCCACCATCGCCGGCCTCGCGGGCGTGGTGGCGACCACCTTCGAGACCGTGCTCAAGGCGCGTGCCGCCAGCGCGGCGGCGAGCGGCACCATCGACGGCGGCAGCGCCGGCGTCGAGGGCAAGGCCGCCTTCCGGCCGCTGGCGCGGCAGGAGATGGCCCTCGCCCTGCCGGGCCGGCCCATGACCTCGCCGGTCGCGGCCGCGGCCTGCGAGACCGCCCTGTCGCGCCCGTGCGCCGCGGGGCTCGACTTCGAGGCCCTCGCCCGCGGCCTCGCCGCTGTGGTGGCGGCCCAGGAGGCGCTGCGCCTCGTCGCCACGCCGGGTGGAGCCATCGAGCTCGGCGCCGGCCCCGATCTCGAATGGGTGACGGGTGCCGACGACCTGCGGCCCATCGCCTTGCCCGGTCCGCTCTGGCGGTTCGGCGTGTCGCGGGAGAACGACGGCGGCCTCGCCCTCCACGTCCGGGCGCACCGGGCGGCGGCGGACCGGCTCTCGCCCCATCTCGCGCTGGCGCAGCTCCTCGAGGCCACGCGCACCGGCACGGCGGCGCCGCCCGAGACCGCCTTCACCGCCTTTGCCACGAGCGCGCGGCCGGCGGAGGGAAGCCCGGAGCACCTGCGTCACCTCGCCTTCTGGAAGGAGGTGCTGCACGGCGTGCCGCCGGCCCTGGTGCAGCCGGGCCGCGCCCGGGCCATCGCGCCGGCCGGCTTCGGCATCAACCGCGGGCCGGTGGGCCACCTCGGGGCGCGGGTCGCGTTCGCCGGCTTCGGCGCGCTTCCTCCGGCGGATCAGGAGGCCACCCTCATCACCGCCTTGGCGCGCAGCCTCGCCGCCCGCTACGGCGTCGGGGGGCTGGTGATCGAGCATCACGATGCCGGCCGCGGCGATGCGCCCATGGACCTCATCGGCCCGCTTTCGGCCTCGGTGCCGCTGGTGCTCGACGCCCTCACCCTTTCCGGCCCCCGCGTGGTGCCACGGGTGCGGCGCATCCTCGCCATCGCCCGCGACCACCGCGTCTTCGACACGGCGATGATCGAGGCCCTGCTCGCCAGGGAGCTGAACCGCGCCGGGGCCAGCCTGCGGCAGGTCGGCTTCTCCTTCCTGCCGGCCGACCGGCGGGACAAGCTCGCCGCCGCCGGCCTTGCCGACCCGCTCCTCGCGCTCGGCGACAGCTTCAACGAGATGCGGTGGGACATGGCGGCGGAGGCCGACGGCATCCGCCTCAGCCTCGCCGTGGACAGCGCGGTGCTCGACGAGGCCGAGGCCCGCGGCGCCGTTGCCCGCTTCGCCACGGCCCTCGACGAGCTGGCGGCCCGCGACACGGCGGGCGACGCCGCGCCCTCCGGCACCCAGGTGAGCGACATCGCCTGGCAGGCGCCGGCGGCCGCGCCGGCCGTGCCGAAGCGTCCGATGCCCGGCGCGGCGGCCCCGGCGAGCCCCGCGGCGGCCAGCCGGCCCCATGACGTGCCCGTCTCGCTGAAGCAGGGCATGGTGCTGCGCCCGCTGCTGAAGGCCGACACGAACGATGCCTATCGCATCGGCTGGACCCTCGGCCGGGCATTCCGCATCCAGCCGCGCCTCGACATCGAGCGGCTGCGCCGCGCGCTCCTGGCGGTCGAGGAGCGCCAGGAGGCCCTGCGCACCCGCTTCGCGGTGGAGGACGACGGCAGCCTGCGCGCCTATCTCGTGCCGCCCGGCGATCCGCCCTTCGTGGTGGAGGAGCTGGACGGCGTCGACACCGCCACCGCGCGGGCCGAGGCGCTGCACAACACGCCCATCGATCCGTTCGGCGGGCCGCTCTACGGCGTGACGGTCCTGCGCTGCGGGACGGAGGGCGACATCATCCTCGCCCTCGGCCACCACGCCATCTTCGACGGCTGGTCGCTCGGCCTGTTCGTCGAGGAGATGTTCCAGGCCTTCCTCGGCCTGCCGCTCAGCCCGGTGGAGGTAGGGGTCGAGGAATATGTGCGCACCTTCGAGCGGGCCGGCGACCCGGTCGCCATGGCCGAGCGCGACGCCTACCTGCGCGCCCTCTACGGCGCCACGCCGCCGCCGCTGCCGAACCTCGGCCGGCGCGCCAAGGGACTCGTGCCCAACCTCCACCTGAACCGGGGCGCGCGCATCGGCGAGCTCATCGCCTTCACCACGCCGGCCGGGCAGGAGCGCCTGCAGGGCCGGGCGCGCGCGGCGGGCGTCACCGAGACGGCGCTGCTGTCGGCCGCCTATGCCTCCACCCTCGCCGCGCACGGCGGGGTCGACGAGGTGATGGTCGGCATGCCGGTCGCCATGCGCACCGACGCGCGGCTGACCAACGTGATCAACTGGGTGGCGGGCGTCGCGCTGCTGCGCGCCGATCCCGGCGCCCATGGGGGACTGGAGGGGCTGGCGGGCGCGCTCACCGAGCAGCTCAACCGCGCCATGCCGCTGCTGCCCTTCGACTACACCTTCACCGACGGCGCGCTGCACGACGAGATCATCGCGGCCGGCTCCTATCTGGACCTCTACCAGGTGGGCATGCTGGCGCCCGACCGCATGGTGCGCGGCGCCGCCACCTCGGCGCTGCAGCGGCAAGGACAGGACGAGTCCATGGATTTCGGGCACATCAGGATCACCCCGGTGGGCTCGGCCCACCTGCGGCGCTGGGGCGTGTTCGAGATCGACCTGCGCTCGTTCCAGAGCTCCCAGGGTCTCACCTACCGCTTCACCTACGACAGCACCGCCTTCACCGGCGGCGAGGCGAAGGAGATGTTCGGCGAGGTGCTGGACCGCATGGGCCTCGGCGGCGACGGCCGCGATCCCCTCGTGGACGTCGATGGCGACCAATGAACATCCAGGACCGCACCAGCGCGGGTGAAACCTTCGCCCGCCTCGATCCGCCCCCGGCCGTCGCCGACGCGCCGGGTCGCGAGCCCGCCGCGAGGCCGGCGCCACCTCTGCCCCAGGGGCAATCCGGAGGCGGCGCCGGCAAGGTGCTCCTGTTCCTGCTGCTGGCGGCAGGGGCGGGGCTCCTCTCCTACTGGTACGTGATCCCGGCTCCGGTCGCCTATTACACGGTGCAGCCGCGGCTCATGAGCCTCGAGATCAACGGCCCGGGGCTGCTCGACGCCATCAACAGGGTGGTGGTGACGAGCCGTATCCAGGGCTTCCTCAAGGAGGTGGCGGTCGACCGCAACGACAAGGTGACCCGCGGCCAGGTGCTCGCCCGCCTCGAATCGGCGGACCTGCAGAACCAGGTGGCCGCCGCCCAGGCCGAGGCCACCGCCGCCGAACGCTCGGTGGCGGAAATCGAGAGCGACCGCAACCGGGCGGCCGCGCTCTATGACCGGACCAGGATCGAACTCGGCCGGCAGACCACTCTGGTGCGCCTCAACGCCACCTCCCAGGCGCAGGTCACCACCGCCGAGGCGGCCTTCAAGCAGGCCGAGGCGGACGTCAACCGCGCCAGCGCCGCGATCGAGCGGGCGAAGGCGCAGGCCGCCTCCCAGGCGGCCAATGTGAAGGTGCTCCAGGCCCGCCTCGCCGACGCCACCATCACCGCGCCCCTCGACGGCGTGGTGATCGCCCGCGAGCGCAATCCCGGCGACCTGCTGCTGCCCGGCGCCAAGCTGATGGAGGTGGTGGACGTCACCACCATCATCGTCTCGGCGCGGTTCGACGAATCCGCCCGCTCGGCGATCCGGCCCGGGCAGAGCGCGAAGATCCGCTTCGCCTCCGATCCCTCGCGCACCTGGACCGGCCGGGTGCTGCGGCTGAGCCGGCAGGTAGACCAGGAAACCCGCGAGTTCACCGTGGACATCACCCTCAACGCCCTGCCTGAGGACTGGGCCATGGGCCAGCGGGTGAACGTGGCGGTGCAGGCGCAATCCCCCGCCATGGTGATCGGCCTGCCGGAAGACCTCATCACCCGCCGCGACGGCCGCGCCGGCGTGTGGGTGAATCACGACGGGCGGGCGGTGTGGACGCCGGTCGCGCTCGGCTATGCGAGCGGCAACGACATCGCCATCGCCAACGGCCTCGCCGCCGGCGACGTGGTGCTCCCTCCGCTGGGCCGCTACAGCTACCAGCCCATCACCCTCGCCAGGGAGCTCTCCACCACCGGGGCGCCGCGATGACGGCCGCCTCGGCGCGCCGGCCGCGGCGGCCCGGAGCCGTGCGCGTCCAACGGCCGGCGAGGCCGCGGCCATGAACCTTGCGCTGCGCGACATGAAGTTCTCGAAGCTGCGCTTCGCCCTCACCGCGGTGGGCATCGGCCTGCTGCTCGGCTCCACCATGGGCATGATCGGGCTCTATCGCGGCATCGTGCACGAGGCGCTGCTCATCGTGAACGACGTGGGCGCGGACCTGTGGGTGGTGGAAGGCGGGCGCGCCGGCCCCTTCGCCGAAACCTCGGCGGTGCCGTCCAATCTCGACCGCCGGGTGGAGGGGGTGCCGGGGGTCGCCGCGACCCGGCGGTTCATCCAGTACAACCAGCAATATACGATCGACGGCAAGCCGGTCCGGCTGGCCGTGACCGGCATCGATTATCCGCGCGACTCGGGCAGCTGGCTCCCGCTCATCGCCGGCCGGCTGTTCCGCTCCACCCGCTACGAGGCCATCGCCGACCAGTCCACCGGCCTCATCGTCGGCGACGTCATCCGCCTCGGCCACGACGACTACGCCGTGGTGGGCCTCACCAAGGGGCAGGTGGACATGGGCGGCGACGGCATGTTCTTCGTCACCATCCCCGATGCCCAGGCGATCAATCGGGTGCTGCCGTCGGAAGCCGTGCTGCTCAACCGCCTGGCCAAGGGCCGCTCGCGCATGGGCCTCGGCGACGGCGGCGCCATCGGCGCGGTGATGGTGGAGCTGAAGCCCAACGCCGACGTGAAGACGGTTCAGAACGCCATCAAGGCGTGGGGCGACGTGGAGGTGCTCACCAAGCAGGAAGAGCAGGAGATGATCCTCAACGGCCGGCTGAAGCGGCTGCGCGTCCAGATTCTCGCCTTCACCGCCATGACCCTGCTGGTGGCGGGCAGCATCATCTCCCTCACCATCTACATGCTGACGCTGGAGAAGCTGCACCAGATCGCGCTCCTCAAGCTGATCGGCGCCCGCGACCGGGTGATCGTCGGCCTCATCGTGCAGCAGGCGCTGTGGATCGGCGTCCTGGCCTTCCTGGTGGCCCTCGCCATCTCCTTCACCCTCTACCCCAACTTCCCGCGCACCGTGCTGCTGCTGGTCGACGACCTCGCCGGCATCGGCCTGGCGCTGTTCATCATCAGCCTGATCGCGAGCTGGTTCGCCATCCGCCGGGCGCTGGCGGTGCGGGCGCAGGAGGTGCTGGCGTGACCGCCGCTTATTGGCCCAGCCACGTGGTGATGGAGGTGCGCGACGCCTCCAAGACCTATCTGACCGGCCCCAACGAGGTGCACGCGCTCGCCGACATGACGCTCGCCCTGCGCGCCGGCGAGCTCACCGGCATCGTCGGCCCGAGCGGTTCCGGCAAGACCACCTTCCTGATGATCGCCGGCCTGCTGGAGCCGCCCACCACCGGCGAGGTGCGCTTCAAGGATCAGCTGATCGCCGACCCGGCCACGAAGCTCAACAGCCTGCGCGATTTCCGCCGCACCCATGTGGGCTTCATCTTCCAGAAGGCGAACCTCATCCCCTTCCTCACCGCGCTGGAGAACGTCCAGCTCGCGCTGGAGATCAACGACGCGCACCCCAAGGCGGCGCGGGCGCGGGCACGCGAGCTGCTCGCCCAGTTCGGCCTCGACCAGCGCGAGGACAACTACCCCTCCCAGCTCTCCGGCGGCGAGCAGCAGCGCGTCTCCATCGCCCGCGCCCTCGCCAACAATCCGGTGCTGCTGCTCGCCGACGAGCCGACCGCCGCCCTGGACGGCACCCGCGGCCGGCAGGTGATGGAGGCCTTCCGGACCCTGGCCGACGAGCAGCGCGTGGCGGTGTGCGTGGTGACCCACGATCCGCGCTGGTCGGACATCTTCGACCGCATCGTCGAGATGAGCGACGGCCGCATGACGGCGGCGAAGCCCGGCGGCGCCCAGGCGAGCCGCCTCAAGCTCTAGGGCGCGGGGCGATGGCGCCGGATCTTAGGCATGGCACCGGGGCCGACCCCGCCGCGGGGCCGGCCGGGCGCGGGGCGGAACGCCCTTGCGCGACACCTCCTCCCGCTTCGCAGGCCGCGCCGGAAGAGCGGGGCGGCGGGGCTCACCCCCTCCCCTCGGGCCTTGAGGGGGTCGCCCTCCATCTCGTGCCGATCCCCGCCGACGGCGCCGCCCTCGACGCGGCGCGGGCCGATCTCTCCGCCGGGGAGCAGGCGCGGGCCGGCCGTTTCCTGAACGCCGAAGAGCGCGCCCGCTTCACCATCGCCCGCGCGGCGCTGCGCCGGCTGCTGGGCGGGGCTCTGGGGATGGCGCCCGGGCGCGTGCGGCTTGCTTCCACGCCGGCGGGAAAGCCGGTCGTGCCGGATTGCCCGGAGCTCCAGTTCAGCGTCTCCCACGCCGGCGGCTTCGCCCTCATCGGCCTCACCCGCGCCGGGACGCTCGGGGTCGATCTGGAGCGGGTACGCACGGATTTCGACGAGATGGGCATCGCCCGCGCCCGCTTCGCGCCGGACGAGGTGGCCGCCCTCGCCGCCCTTCCGCCGGCGGAGCGCCGGCGCACCTTCTACGCGCTCTGGACCACCAAGGAGGCGCTCGCCAAGGCCAGCGGCGTCGGCATCGGGGCGCATAATCCGCATGTGGCGCCCGCCCTCTGGCCGGCGCTGATGGCGGCGGACGCCGCGCCCGGCCCGGCTCTCACCGTCGGCGCCGGCCGCGTCGTCCGCCTCCCTGCCCCCACGGGATACGCGGCCGCGCTCGCGCTCGGCGCGCGAAAGGGTGTGGGCGACCCTTGACCCGGCCGGGCCGGCCGCCGAGACCAGCCGATGGGTGCCAGGGCGCGGCGTGGATGGTCACCGGGCTCCCATCCGGCGCTGATGTGATCGCCCGGCTCTTGCGCCGCAGCATGACATGCTCTAGCAAGCTCGGCCCTTCCGCCCCCGCACCATGCAAGGAGGTCCCATGACCGCCTGCGGCCTCGATTTCGGCACCTCCAACACCACCCTCGGCTTCGTCGGCGGGGGCGGACCGCGCCTTGCCGCCCTGGAAGGCGAAGCCGATACCCTGCCGAGCGCCATCTTCTTCCCCTTCGCCGGCGCGCCCCTGGTAGGCCGCGCGGCGATGGAAGCCTATGTCTCCGGCCAGCAGGGGCGGCTGATGCGGGCGCTGAAATCGGTGCTCGGCACGGCGCTGGTGGACGAGACCACGCCGGTCGGCCGCCAGCGGCTGAGCTTCAAAGCGGTGATCGCCGCCTTCCTCGCCGCGGTGAAGGCGCGGGGCGAGACGGCGGCCGGCGGCGCGCTAACGCAGGTGGTGCTCGGCCGCCCGGTGCATTTCGTCGATGCCGACCCCGCCGGCGATGCCCGCGCCGAGGGCGTGCTCGGTGCCATCGCCCGCGACATCGGCTTTGCCGACATCTCCTTCCAGTTCGAGCCCATCGCCGCGAGCCTCGACTACGAGCGTCAGGTGGCGGGCGAGGAGCTGGCGCTGATCGCCGACATCGGCGGCGGCACCTCCGACTTCTCCATCGTACGCATCGCCCGCGGCCACGCGGGACAGGCGGACCGCTCCTCCGACATCCTGGCCAACGAGGGCGTGCGGGTGGGGGGAACGGACTTCGACCGCCAGCTCTCGCTGTCCGTGGTCATGCCCCTGCTCGGCCACGGCAGCCCGCTGAAGCGCAAGGGCCTGTCCATGCCGGTGGGGCTCTATCAGGACCTCGCCACCTGGTCCGCCATCAACCGGCTCTATGACGGCAAGACCGCCCGCACCATCCGGGAGCTGGAGCGCGAGGCCGCCCATCCCGATCTCGTCTCGCGCCTCGCCCGGGCGGTGGAGGACGAGCGCGGCCACGCCCTCGCCCTCGACGTGGAGGCGGCGAAGATCCGCGTGGCGGAAGACGGCGAGACCGAGCTCGATCTCGCCGTGCTGGAGGCCGGTCTCTCCGTGGGCATCGCCCATGGGGATCTCGTCGCCCACACCGGCCTCCTGGCCGAGCGCATCGCCGGCAAGATCGCCTCCTGCCTCGCCGCCGCCGGCCTCAAGGCCGATGCCATCGACGCTTTGTTCCTCACCGGCGGCTCGACCCGGCTCAGCCATGTGCGCGCGGCGATCTGCGCCTGCGTACCCCAGGCGCGGGTGATCGAGGGCGACACCTTCGGCTCGGTGGGCACCGGCCTCGCCATCGAGGCGCAGCGGCGCTACGGCTGAGGCCGGCGTCCGGCGGCGCCTCTAGGCCGGCCCGCCGCCCGCCTTCACGAAAGCGGCGAACGGCTCCGCATAGTCCGGGTGCCAGCGCGACAAGGGCGGGCGGTTCTCCACGATGTCGCCGGCGGCCCACAGAATGCGCCGCGCGTCGAGGGCGCGGGTCACGTCGTTGTCCGGGCAGAGGATGTAGAAGTCCCCGCTCGCGAGGCGCTGCAGCAGGAAATCCACCGTCTCCTCGGCGCTCCAGGCGCCGGCCGGCTTCTCCACCCGGCCGCGGGCGGTGAGCCGGGTGAACACGAAGCCGGGGATGAAGAGGTGCGCGGTGATCGCGCAACCGGGCCGGTTGCGCAGGTCGTGCTGCAGGGCCTCGGTGAACACCTTCACGCCCGCCTTCGCGACGTTGTAGGCCGGATCGCCCGGCGGCGTGGTGATGCCCTGCTTCGAGCCGGTATTGATGACGAGGCCCGGCCGGCCGCGCTCCAGCATGCCGGGCAGGAACACCTGGGTTCCGTGGATGACGCCCATGAGGTTGACGCCCAGCACCCGCTCCCAATTCTCCGCCGGGCCGAGGATGGTGCTGCCCGGCTGCACGCCGGCATTGTTCATCAGCACGTCGGCCCCGCCGAGGCGCTCGGTGACGGCGCGCTCCAGCGCCTGAAGGTCCTCGACGCGGGAGACGTCGGTGGCGATGGCGAGAAGCTGCGCGCCGCCGGTGGCGAGCGGCCTGAGGGCCGCCTCGGCCGCGTCGAGCCCGGCGCCGCCCAAGTCAGCGATCACCACCGTGAGGCCGAGGCCCAGGAAGCGCTGCGCCGCGGCGAGGCCGAGGCCCGAGGCGCCGCCGGTGACGACGGCCACCGCGCCGGGTTTCAGGACCGGATGGGACATAAGCGTGCCTTTCCGTAGCAGGAGGGTTGCCCCCCTTTAGCCCATTGCGCGCTGCCCCGCGCCGACGGCGGGGCATCACCGTCCTGACGATCCCGCGAGCGGACCCAGGGTCAGCGCCGGCGGGTCGCCACCAGCGCGCCGCCGACAATGAGCAGGCAGGCGAGCGCCAGCGTCCAGCTCGGCGCGGCGAAGCCTCCCGCCACGAGGAGCGCGGTGGAGAGCACCGGCGCGGCATAGGACGCGACGCCGAGGAAGCGTACGTCGCCCTGCTTCATGCCGATGTCCCAGGCGTAGAAGGCGAGCCCCACCGGCCCGGCGCCGAGCGCGATCACCGCGCCCCATTGCAGCGCGCCTGCGGGCCAGACGGTTTCCTCCAGCGCCAGATGGCCGATGCCGGCGAGCAGCGCCGTGCCGAGGCAGAAGCCCGCCACCGCCTGGGTCGGCACGTCGGCGAAACGGCGCGAGGCCACCGAATAGCCGGCCCAGATGAAGGCCGCCGCGAAGGCCGCGAGATAGCCCGGCAGGAACCGCGGCTCGACCCCCGAGAACCCGCCCTTGCCGAGCAGCAGCACCACCGTTCCCGCAAAGCCCATGAGCGCGCCCATGATGTGCGCCGGCCTCAGCCCGCCGCCCGGCAGGCTGGCGGAGAACAGCACGATGAGCAGCGGCCAGAGGTAGTTGATGAGCCCGGCCTCGGCCGGCGGCGCCAGCTTGAGAGCGGCGAAATAGAGGAAGTGATAGCCGAACAGCCCGCCGATGCCGTGAAGGTACGCGAGCGGGCGCTGCGCCAGCACGCCAATCCCCGGCCCGGCCAGCGCTGCCACCAGCCCCACCATGCCGCCGATGAGGAAGGTGAGCGCGGTGAGCAGCAAGGGCGGCACCGCGCCGGTCAGCGCGGTGAACAGCGCCAGCGTCGCCCACAAAGCGATGGCGAGGAGGCCGATGCGCGTCGCGGTCTGTGCGGTCATGGGCGCTCGCGCTCTTCCGGGTCATCGGCGCGAGGGCGCCGGCGGGGTTATCGGCGCCAGGCGCCGGCGGGTCTTGCGGGCGCAGCGCGCTCAGGTTCCGTCAGGCAGGCGCGCGGCGGGTCGGTTGGGCACGCCGCCCGGTCGGTGGGAGCCGGCCGCCTCAGGCGCCGAGCAGGTCGATCAGGGCGGGGATGAGCGGCGCGTCGGCGGGCGGCATGGGCACCTCGCGCAGCTTGCCCGGCCGCAGCCATTTGAGCGCCGTGTGCTCCTTCGCGGTGATCTGCCCCTCCCAGCGCCGGCAGATCCACAGCGGCATGAGCAGGTGGAAGCTCTCATAAGCGTAGCTCGCGAAGGTGAGCGGAGCGAGGCACGCCTCCTTCACGGTGATGCCGAGCTCCTCGTCCAGCTCGCGGATGAGGGTCTCCTCCGGCCGCTCGCCCGGCTCCATCTTGCCCCCGGGAAACTCCCACAGGCCGGCGAGCGCCTTGCCCTCGGGCCGCTGCGCCACGAGGACGCGGCCATCCCCATCCACTAGCGCGCAGGCGACGACCAGGGTGAGCTTCACGAGCGGTAGTCCCCGTTGATGGCGATATATTCCTTGGTGAGGTCGCAGGTCAGCACCGTGTCGGAGCCGCGGCCGAGACCGAGATCCACGGTGAGGTCGATGACGTCGTTCTTCATGTATCGGGAGACGACTTCCTCGTCATAGTCCGGGTCGCGCGCGCCCGCGTTGGCCACGCGGATGTCGCCGAAGAAGATGGCGAGCCTGTCGCGGTCGGCCTTCTCGCCGGCCTTGCCCACGGCCATCACCACCCGGCCCCAGTTGGCGTCCTCGCCGGCCACAGCGGTCTTCACCAGCGGCGAGTTGGCGATCGCCATGGCGATCCGCCGCGCCGACTTGCCCGAGGTGGCGCCGGTGACGTGGATGCGCACCAGCTTGCGCGCGCCCTCGCCGTCGCGGGCCACCTGCTCGGCGAGATCGGCCAGCACGTCCTTGAGCGCACGGCGGAAGGCGCGCAGGCGCGGGTCGGCCGCCTCCTTGATCGGCGCCGCGCCAGCCGCCTTGGCGGCGCCGGTGGCGAACAGCAGCAGGGTATCGGAGGTTGAGGTGTCGCCGTCGATGGTCACGGCGTTGAAGGTGGTCTTTACCGCCTTGGAGAGCAGCTTCTGCAGCACCTCGGCGGCGATCGGCGCGTCGGTGAAGACGAAGGACAGCATGGTCGCCATGTCGGGGGCGATCATGCCCGCGCCCTTGGCGACGCCGGCCAGCGTCACCGGCACGTCGCCGAGCAGCACCTGCGCCGTGGCGACCTTCGGGAAGGTGTCGGTGGTCATGATGGCGCGCGCCGCATCGAGCCAGGGCAGGCCGGCAAGGCGGGAATGGGCGTCGTCCAGCACGCCTTCGAACTTGGTGGCGTCGAGCGGCTCGCCGATCACCCCGGTGGAGGCGAGGAACACCTCCTTCGGCTTGCAGCCGAGCACCTTGGCGGCGATGTCGGCGGTGAGCGCGGTGGCCTCGCGGCCCTTCTTGCCGGTGAAGGCGTTGGCATTGCCCGAATTGACCACGAGGCCCCGCGCCCGGCCCTTCTTCAACAGCTCGCGGCACCATTCCACCGGCGCCGAGGGGCAGCGCGAGCGGGTGGTGACGCCGGCCACCGTGGTGCCCCGCGCGAAGCTCATGAGCAGCACGTCGGTGCGCCCCTGATAGCGGATGCCCGCCTCGGCGGTGGCGAAGGAGACGCCCGGCACCTCCGGCACTTCGGGCACGATCTGGGGCGCAAGGGGGGAGACGGTGGCGGACATGGCAGCCCTTTCGGAATTTGCGCTGAGGATGTGCCGCACCATCGGCGCCGTGGCAAGAGCACGGGCGGGGCCGTGCCCTGCGCCGGCCGCGCGGCTCGGGGCGGCCCGGCGCGAGGCCCGACCCGCGCCCTTGGCCTTGCCGCGCCCTTGCCGATAAAATGGGCCTGTTTGAAATGCAGGCGGCCGGCCGCTCCGGCGCGCGCCGCCCTTTGCTTGATGCCCTTTCATGAGGAGCCCCCATGGCCCGGTCCCAGTCCGCCTTCCTGTTCCGCAAGGATGTTCCCGAGCGCGCCGCGCTGCAGAAGGCGATCGATGCCCTGAAGCTGAAGGTGACGCTGGATGACGGCTACGTGCCGTTCGAATCGTCGGGCTACCTGCCCTGCACCCTGGATGGCGAGGATGCCGGCTTCACCATCCGCTTCCACGACGTGGACGCCGACCTTTCCAAGGCGCCGGCGCTTCAGGCGGCGCTCGACGGGCGGGATGTGGCCATCGACTTCAAGTGGAGCGGCGACATGCGTGAGAAGGTCAGCGCCTTCGCGGTGTGCGCCGCCCTGGCGAAGGATTTCGGCGCCGTGGTGCACGATCCGGACGGCGACAGGATCCTGACCGGCGACAAGCTGGCGGGCACCGCCCGCGAGGGCCTCGAGGAGCTGTAAGAAAACGGCGCCGGAAGAGGGAAGCTCCTCCGGCGCCGCCTCGGGGTCGCCTTGGGGTCGTCTGCGCCACCGCCTCAGGGCTTGGCAGGCGCGGCGGGCTTGCCGTCCGCAGGCTTGGCATCGGCGGGCTTGGCATCGGCGGGCGCGGCCGCGGGGGTGGCCCCCTCGGGCTTCACGATCTTGGCGTCGGCGCGCAGCTTGGTGACGAGATCGGCCTGGGCCTTGCGCTGGAGATACTGGTCCACCTGGGCCTCGACCTGGTCGAAGCTCGGCACCGGCTTGGTGCGCTTGTCCTCGATCTTGATGATGTGCCAGCCGAACTGGGTCTTCACCGGATCGGAGATCTGGCCTTTGTCCAGCTTGAAGGCCGCCTCGGCGAACTCCGGCACCATCTGCTCCTTGCTGAAGTAGCCGAGGTCGCCGCCGTCGGTATTGTCCTTGGAATTCTCGTCGGCGAGCTTGGCGAAGTCGGCGCCGGCCTTGGCCTTGGCGGCGATCTCCTTGGCCTTCGCCTCGTCGTCCACCAGGATGTGCCGGGCGTGCACCTCCTCCTCCGGCGGAGCCGACTTGACGAACTCGTCATAGGTCTTGCGCTTGGCGTCCTCGGTGACCGCCTGCTTGGCCTCCCGCAGCATCATGGCCTCCATGAGGGCCTTGGTGCGGGCATAGGCGAGGCGCTGCTGCACCTGCGGCGTCTGATCGAGCTTCTCGGCCTGGGCGGCCTGGGCCAGCAGGGTGGTGTCGATCAGGAAGGAGAGAACGTAGTCGTGGCGCTGCTCGGCCGGGATCTGGGCCAGGCCGGACCCGAGGTCCTCCTCGGCGAGGATGATGTCGGCCTCGCGGATGGGCGTTCCGTTCACCGTCGCCAGCAGCGTGGCGGGGTCGACGGACTTGGCGGGCGCGGCAGCCGCCGCGGCGGCCGGAGCCGGCTGCTGGGCGAGCGCGGCGCCCCCCATCAGGCCGGTGGCGAGGGCAGCGGACAAGGCGGCCGCGATGGCCGTTGACTGGACAGTGCGGGTCATGGATCCGACTTTCTTTTCTGCGGGCAGAGGGACACCGGAAGCGGCGCGCACCCTCGCCCGGCTCAACTTGCCCGACAAGGGGGCATGATTGAGGCGATACCTCTAGCGAAATTCCCGTTAAAGGGGCCTTTCGCTCGGCGCCGGGAGCTTGTATAAGGCGCGCCTTCAATCGGATTGCTGGTTTCGCACGCCCTGCGCGAACCGACGCAGCGGGCTGGCACGCCCATCAGGAGTTGGACATGGCTGTCCCCAAGAGAAAAACCTCGCCGTCGCGCCGCGGCATGCGCCGTTCCGCCGATGCGCTGAAGCAGCCCACTTATGTGGAAGACAAGGATTCCGGCGAGCTGCGCCGCCCGCATCACCTGGACCTGAAGACCGGCATGTATCGCGGTCGCCAGATCCTGAAGCCCAAGGCGGAAGCCTGAGTTCACGCCGTCGCGGATCGGCGCCCGTAGCGACGGGCGCCTGATCGGTCACCACTGACGGGCGCTCCGGTGCGAGCGCCGTCGCCAGCGGCCTCCGGTGCACAGCACCCGAGAGGTCGCCTCTTCGGTGGATGATTGCCGGGCCCGGATCATTGCGGGCCCCTGCTCTCCGCCAGCCCCCGGTCGATTCGAGCGGATTTCCGGCGACGGCGTGCAGCGCGGTGCGGACAGCGCCCGCTGGGCTTCACGACGCTGAACCTGACCATTCCCGGATCGCGGTGGACCGCCCTCCTCGCGCTTAGCGGAAGCGCCATCGCCCCGAATCAGTCCTTAAGTCGCCATCAGGCTGCGACTCACCGCGGCGCGCGCCGGATTGCGGGAACGATCCCAGGTCGCCCGTGCCCACCGACCCTCGCTCTCGGGTTGAGCCGCCCTCTCGTCGCGCGTCCCGACTCGGTCCGCGTTGGCGACGTTTCCGGACATCATCGACCCACCAACGACCTCGCCAGACGGGAGGCCTCGCCCTCCCGCGCCGGAAAGTGCGCGGCCGATGCCTCACCAGCCGAAGGCGAAAGGCACCCCGGCCCACAGGGCGCGCGGCGCAGACCTGGCAATGAATTGATGTTATGCGGTCAGGCGGTCACACGCCTGCCCCCTCCGGCGGGCGCCGGCGATGACACTCCCCTTCCCGGAGCGCGACGAGCGGCAGCGATGCGGGCCCCCTCCCCCGACATCACCTGTCACCCCTCAGCGGCCGCAGCGGCGCCGATGCCAGCCCTCCGGCGGCGCCGCTCGCGCGGGCCGCGGCCGGCGGTCAGCTCTCGCCGCCTTCCGGCTTCGGCTCGGGCTTGGTCACGAGCTGCTCGAGCTTGGCCTGCATGTCGGCCATCTGCCGCTTCAGCGCGGTGAGCTCGTCCTGCGTCCGGTCGGGCTGTCCGGCCTCCTTGGCGGCAACCGCGCCGGCCACACCTTCCTCGCCCTCCTCGCCGTTCTCCGCCTTCGGGAAGGGCAGGAACATGGTGAAGGCGCGCTCGAACATTTCCATGTTGCGGCGCACGTGCTCGTCCAGCCCCGGAAAGGCCGTGCCGGTGAACGCCTTGGTCACCTGATCGCGGAACTTTTCCTGATCCTTGGTGAAGCTGTCGATGGACGCCTCGAGATAGCGCGGCACGAGCATCTGCATGCTGTCGCCGTAGAAGCGGATGATCTGGCGCAGGAAAGCGATGGGAAGAAGATTCTGCCCCTTGTTCTCCTGCTCGAAGATGATCTGCGTCAGCACCGAGTGGGTGATATCGTCGCCATTCTTGGCGTCGTAGACAACGAAATCCTCACCGTCCTTCACCATGTTGGCCAGGTCTTCCAGCGTCACGTACGTGCTGGTGCCGGTGTTGTAGAGACGGCGATTGGCGTATTTCTTAATGGTGACTGGTTCTTGAGTCTTCGCCATTGTCCGGTCATCCGTTTTCCTTGGGTAGGCCACGTTAAGGCCTTTCCGGAAGCAGAGCTACCATTTTTGTGTGCGGCGCGCCCAGGGCACCGCGGTTTTCTGCTGCGGCGCACGCGGGCGTTCCCCTCCCTCGACATCTTGGCACCCGCTGGCGAAATCTTAGCCAGCTCTATCCTTTAGGCAGTCGAGCCCTGTCTGCGGGCACAGACCAAGTTCGTATAAGGTCGGGTGCACTATGGGCTTGCATTGACCTCCATCATTGACACATGTTCACCGCACATTGAGACATGTTCGCGCGTAAAACACCGTAGATTCAGCACTTCGAACGCGGCCCCCGCGCCGCCCTGCCCCAAAATGCCCAGGAGAGTGCCATGAAGGACGAGGTCGTCATCGTCAGCGCCGCCCGTACCCCTGTGGGATCGTTCAATGGGGCGCTCGCGCCGCTGCCGGCGCACGAGCTCGGCGCCATTGTCATCAAGGGCGCGCTGGAGCGCGCCGGCGTCGCTCCCGACCAGGTGAGCGAAGTGATCCTCGGCCAGGTGCTCACGGCGGCCCAGGGCCAGAACCCCGCCCGTCAGGCCTCCATCAAGGCCGGCGTGCCGATCGGCAGCCCGGCGTGGGAAGTGCAGATGGTGTGCGGCTCGGGCCTGCGCTCGGTCGCGCTCGGCGCCCAGGCCATCGCCAACGGCGACAGCGAGGTCGTGGTGGCCGGCGGCCAGGAATCCATGAGCCAGTCCACCCACGCCTCGCACCTGCGCAACGGCGTGCGCATGGGCAATGGCGAGTTCGTGGACACGATGATCAAGGACGGCCTGTGGGATGCCTTCAACGGCTACCACATGGGCATCACCGCGGAGAACGTGGCGAAGGCCTTCCAGATCACCCGCGCCGAGCAGGACGAGTTCGCCGTGGCCTCCCAGAACAAGGCCGAGGCCGCCCAGAAGGCCGGCCGCTTCAAGGACGAGATCGTCCCCGTGGTGATCTCCACCCGCAAGGGCGACGTGGTGGTCGACCAGGACGAATACATCCGCCACGGCGCCACCGTCGATGCCATGACCAAGCTGAAGCCCGCCTTCAGCAAGGACGGCACGGTGACCGCCGGCAACGCCTCCGGCATCAATGACGGCGCCGCCGCCGTGGTGCTCATGAGCGCGGCCAAGGCCAAGGCGGAAGGCAAGACCCCGCTCGCCCGCATCGTCTCCTGGGCCCAGGCGGGCGTGGACCCGTCCATCATGGGCACCGGCCCGATCCCGGCCTCGCGCCTCGCCTTGGAGAAGGCCGGCTGGAGCCCGTCCGACCTCGACCTCGTGGAGGCCAACGAGGCCTTCGCCGCCCAGGCCATCGCGGTGAACAAGGACCTCGGCTGGGACACCTCCAAGGTGAACGTGAACGGCGGCGCCATCGCCATCGGCCACCCCATCGGCGCCTCGGGCGCGCGCATTCTCGTAACGCTGCTTCACGAGATGCAGAAGCGTGACGCCAAGAAGGGCCTCGCGACCCTGTGCATCGGCGGCGGCATGGGCATCGCCATGTGCCTTGCGCGGGACTGATTGTCATTCGTGCATGATTTAATCAGGCCGCGACCTTCGATCGCGGTCTGATTGCCTCGTGAAATCTTCGACTCTTGCCTAGACACCCCCCGGGCGCGGCTCGATCCGCTCTGGAATTGAGGGGATTCTTCTTGTGGTCGAGCCAATAGCAATGGAGGGGAGCGATGGCGCGTGTTGCACTGGTCACTGGGGGCACCCGAGGCATCGGCGAGGCCATCTCGGTGGCGCTGAAGACCGCCGGATTTGCCGTGGCCGCCAACTTCGCCGGCAATGAGGAAGCCGCCAAGGCCTTCACCGAGAAGACCGGCATTCCCAGCTACAAGTGGGACGTGTCCGATTTCGAGGCCTGCAAGGCCGGAATCGCCAAGGTGGAGGCCGAGCTCGGGCCCGTCGACGTGCTCGTGAACAACGCGGGCATCACCCGCGACGCGCCGCTGCACAAGATGTCGCTGGAGCAGTGGCAGGCGGTGATCAACACCAACCTGTCCAGCGCCTTCAACATGTGCCGCAACCTCATCGACGGCATGCGCGACCGCAAGTTCGGCCGGATCATCTGCATCTCGTCGGTCAACGGGCAGAAGGGCCAGTTCGGCCAGACCAACTATTCCGCCGCCAAGGCGGGCGAGATCGGCTTCGTCCGGGCCCTGGCCCAGGAAGGCGCGAAGTACGGCATCACCGCCAACGCCATCGCCCCCGGCTACATCGGCACCGACATGGTGCGCGCGGTGCCGGAGGACGTGCTGAAGAAGATCATCGGCACCATCCCGGTGGGCCGGCTCGGCGAGCCGGAGGACATCGCCCGCGCGGTGGTGTTCCTCGCCTCCGACGACGCGAGCTTCGTGTCCGGCTCGACGCTCTCCATCAACGGCGCCCAGTACTTCTCCTGAGCGCCAAGCCGCGTCCTGCCCTTCCCGAGAAATCTGGCCCCCTCCCCGCGGAGGGGGCCTTTTCTTTGCGCCTCAGCCTATCCGCCCGTCCCCGGCACCAGCGCGCCGATCACCGCGCGGACCGGATCGGGAATCGGCACCGGGCGCTGGCTCGCGCGGTCCACATAGACATGGACGAAATGGCCCTGCGCCGCCGCCGTGTCCGGGTCCCCCTGGAACAGGGCGATCTCGTAGCGCACCGAGGAAGAGCCGAGCCGGCTCACCCGGACCCCGGCCTCCACCGGCGCGGGAAAGGTGAGGCTGCGGAAATAGACGCAGCGCGTCTCCACCACGAGGCCGATGATCGTATTGGTGAGCGGATCGAGTACGCCATGGCGGATCAGATGCTCGTTCACCGCGGTATCAAAGTACGAATAATAGACCACGTTATTGACGTGGCCATAGACGTCCACATCCATCCAGCGTGTGGTGATGGGCAGGAGATGGGAAAAGTCCGCACGGGTGAGCGGCACATCCCGGCCCGGCGCGGAGGGCGCCGCCCACGAGGTCTCTCCGCTCATCGGGCCACCTCGCGGCGCGCGCGGACCGCGGGATGCCGGCTCCCGCCGCCATAAGCGATGCGCCCCGCCCCGGCGCAGCACCGCGCCTGTCCGCTCCGTGCCGCATGGTCGCCACCCGCATCCGATGCACGCCGCCGCCTGGTCGCTCGCTCCGCCACCCTAGCCTCCCCTTGCCGTTGAAGGCCCATCTTCGACGGCGGCGCAGCGCGGGGCAATGGCCGCGGCGATTCCGGCAGCGGCATCCGCGGGCCCGCGCGCTACGGCTTCCTCTCCACCGGCGGCGCCTTGCCCTGCGGCGCGGGCTCCCCCGTCGGTCGCAGCGCATCGGCGAGGCGCATCTGCGCGGAGCCGGGGGCGAGGGGCTTCTGCTGGCTCTCATGGGGCGCCCAGCCGGACAGCCAGACGATCTCGAAGGTGGCGCGTACCCGCCCGTCGGGATCGGCGAACTGCTGCTGATAGATCTCGGCGGCGCGCAGCAGCGTGGCGCGGCGCAGCGGCACCTTGCGGCGCTCGGCCAGCACGTTGGAGGCCCCCATGCGACGCAGGTCCGAGAACAGCGAGAAGGGCGAGCCGTAGCGCACCACCACCCGGTCAACATCGGTGACCGGCAGGGCGAAGCCCGCCCGCTGCAGCAGTCCGCCGAGATCGCGCACGTCGGCGAACGGGGCGACGCGGGGCGAGAGCCCGCCCACCGTCTCGCTCTCCGCCTGGGCAAAGGCCTGGCGCAGCTCCGTGAGGCTTGCCCCGCCCAGCAGCGCGGCGAGGAAGAGGCCGTCCGGCCGGAGCGCGCGCCGCACCTGCGCCAGGGTACCGGGCAGGTCGTTGACCCCCTGCAGGGCAAGGCCGGAAACGATGAGATCGAGGCTTTGACCCGCGAACGGCAGCGCCTCCTCGTCCGCTACCACCGCCGCGCCCCGCTGGCCGAGGCCGAGGCCGACCGGCGCGGCGGTGACGAGGCGTCCCACCCCCGCATGGCCGCGGAGCGCCACCGCGACCGCATCGGTGGCGGTGCCGAGATCGAGGGCGAGCGGGAATTGGCGGTTCACGGCGGAAAGGCGGTCCGCCATCTCCTCCGCCACCCGCTCCAGCAGAAAGGGCTCGGGGCCGAGCCGCGCTGCCCGGGCGAGGCGGCGGCGCTGCAGCACCCGATCGAACAGGATGGGGCTCCACCCCGCCAGGGGCTCGCCATCGCGCGCATGGCCCGCCGCCGTCCCGGGGGGTGCGGGCGAATCAGCGTTGCCGGGTGGGGACTTGCGGCCGGTCATGACCTCCATATAGCGGCTCGCGCGCGGCCATGCACGAGGCATCGGGCGACCGCGCCGCAGCGCGCCGGGCAGCGTGGCGTGCGGCCGGTCGGGACGCAGCAGGAGGAGGGCTGACGGAATTACATCCGCAGCCCCTGCTTCCAAGTCATTTCCATATTGACAGCTCACTGTCATTTTGACAGTTTACTGTCATGAAACGGTCCACTGACCCCTTCGCCCATCCGCTGAGCCGGCTCGCCCTGGAGGTGTTCCGGCTGAATGGCGCCCTCATCGCCGCCGGCGACGGGCTGGTGGCGCCCCTCGGGCTCACCTCCGCCCGCTGGCAGGTGATGGGTGCCGTCGCCCAGTCGCCCGAGCCGCTGCCCACGGTCCAGCTTGCCCGCAACATGGGGCTCACCCGCCAGTCGGTGCAGCGGGTGGTGGACGATCTCGCCGCGCAGGGCCTCGTCGCCTTCGCCGCCAATCCCCATCACAAGCGGGCGAAGCTGGTGCAGCTCACCGAGGAGGGCAAGGACGTCTTCGCCCGCGCCCTGGCGCTGTGGACGCCCCTTGCCGACGACCTCCTCGCCAGCGCCGGCGAACGCGCCGTCGCCGAGGCCATCGTGCTCATCGAGCGCCTGCGCGCCCGGCTCGGCGCCGACGGCAACCACCCCGATCCCGGGAGCACTCCATGATCCGCAGGCTTCATCCCCTCTTCGGCGCGGTGGCGCTCCTGACCATCGCCACCTTCTGGCTCGCCACGGCGGCAAGCGAGCTGCTGGGCGATGCCGCTCTGATCACCCGGGTGAAGACCGCGATCCTGTGGGGCATGATCCTCCTCATCCCGGCCATGGCGGGCGTGGCCGCCAGCGGCTTCCGCCTCGGGAGGGGGCGGGCCGATCCCCTGGTGGCGCGCAAAAGGCGGCGCATGCCCATCATCGCCCTCAACGGGCTCCTCGTCCTCCTGCCCTGCGCGGTGGTGCTGCAGCGCCTTGCGGCGGCGGGGCAGATCGACGGCACGTTCGCCGCCATCCAGTCCGTGGAGCTGGCGGCGGGCGCGCTCAACATCACGCTGCTGTCGCTCTCCATGCGCGACGGGCTCGCCCTGGCGCGCGGCCGGCGCGCCTTCGCCGGGGCGTGAGCGGCGCGATCACTCGCACACCGTGAGCCGGACGGGATCGGCATCGGCGGGCACAAGCTCGCCCATGGGCCGGCAGCGGCCGTCCATGCACACCCGCCAGTCGGCGGTCGCGCCGGAGCGGCGCAGCAGCACCTCCCTGAGTGGCGGGCGCTGGGGGTGCGCCACATAGCGCCCGTCCTTCAGCACCGAACCGTCCGGCGGCTCCATGCCGGCGCCCGAGCCCTCGAGGCGCTCTTCCTCCAGCACCAGGCCGGCGGGGGTGGCGCGCCAGTCCTCCTGCCATTCGCTCTTCTGCACCGAATGGGTCCAGGCGAGGGTGAAGACCGTCGCGAGGCGCACCACCTGGCCCGCCGCCATGAGGCAGGCGACGCTCACGGGCGCGCCACGCCGCCCGGCGCCGGCGCCCGGCGCGTGCGGTACCAGTGCCAGGCGAAGAAGGCGAGGGAGGCGGCAAATCCCGCCTCGTCGGACAGCGGCAAAGCGAGGATGAGCAGCAGCGCCGCGAGGAAGGCGAAGGCCCGCTCCATCCGGCTCAGCGGCGCCGCCAGGAAGCCGGTGGCCGCGCTCGCCCACAGGATGATGGCGATGAGCGCCTTGACCACCGCATAGGCCACCGCCGGCCAGAAGCCGATCACCGCCGCCATGGGATCGCCGTCCTGGAGCATCAGCGCCGGCGCATAGACCGCCATGAAGGGCACCACATAGCCGGCGAGCGCCACCCGCGTCGCCTGCACCGCGATGCTCATGCCCGGCGCGCCGGCGATGGGCGCGGCCGCGAAGGCGGCCAGCGCCACCGGCGGGGTGAGGTCCGCCATGATGCCGAAATAGAACACGAACATGTGCGAGACGATGAGCGGCACGCCGAGCGCCAGCAGCGCCGGGCCGGCGATGGACGCGGTGATGATGTAGTTCGGAATGGTGGGCAGCCCCATGCCGAGGATCAGGCAGGCCACCATGGTCAGCACCAGCGAGAGGATCAGCGAGTTCTGCCCCACCGCCACCACGAAGGTGGCGAACGTGCTCGCCACGCCGGTCAAGGTGAAGACGCCGATCATGGTGCCCACGAGGGCGCAGGCGATGCCCACCGGCAAAGCGTTGCGCGCGCCGTCCGCCATGCTCTCCAGCGAGATGCGCAGGGTCTCGCGCCCGCCCTTCACGAAGAACAAAAGCACGACAAGCGCCAGCACCGCGGTGGCGATGCCGTTGATGCCGTATTCCAGGAAGCTCGCCGCCGCGACGCCCAGCACCACCCAGAAGGCGACCTTGAGCCCGTAGGGCCCGATCATCTGCGCCACCGGCCGCCCCAGCACGATCAGCGCGGTGAGCGCGAGCCCCACGGTGCCGGCGAAAAGCGGCGTGTAGCCGGAGAACAGGAGCCACACCAGCACCACCAGCGGCAGCAGCAGGAACCAGTTGGTGGCCAGCGCCTTCAGAGCGTCGGGGCATTCCTCCTTCGGCAGGCCGGTGAGCCCGCGCCGCCCCGCCTCCAGATGCACCATAGCGAAGACGGTGAAGAAATAGAGCGCTGCGGGAATGATCGCCGCCGTGGCGATGGCCGAATACGGCACGTCGATGGTCTCGGCCATTATGAAGGCCACCGCGCCCATCACCGGCGGCATGATCTGCCCGCCCATGGAGGAGGTGGCCTCCACCGCGCCGGCGAAGGCGGGCTTGTAGCCGAAGCGCTTCATCAGCGGGATGGTGAACTGGCCGGTGGTCACCACATTGGCCACGCCCGAGCCGTTGATGGTGCCCATCAGCGCCGAGGAGATCACCGCCACCTTGGCCGGGCCGCCGCGCGCGTGACCCACCGTGCCCATGGCGAAATCGGTGAAGAGCTGGATCATCCCGGCGCGCTCCAGGAAGGCGCCGAACAGGATGAACAGGAAGATGTAGGACGACGACACATAGGTCGGCGTGCCGTAGATGCCCTCGGTGCCGAGGAACATCTGGTCCACCACCTGGGCATAGTCGAAGCCGCGATGGTCGAGCGGCGCCGGCAGATACTGGCCGAACAGGCCGTAGAGCAGGAACACCGCGCACAAGATGGGCAGCGACACGCCCATCAGCCGCCGCGCGCCCTCGAACACCAGCAGCACGGCGACGGTGCCCACCACGATGTCCATGGCGTTGGGGTCGCCGGCGCGCACGATCAGCGCCTCGTAGAAGACCCAGTGGTAGAGGCCGATCACGAAGGAGAGCAGCGCAAGCCCCCACAGAGCGTAGCGCCGCCAGCCCGGCTGGTGGTTTCCGGCGATGGCGAACACCATGAGCAGCAGGAAGCCCACGTGCACCGAGCGCACGATCTGGCTGGGCAGCGGGCTCCAGGCGGCGGTGATCACCTGGAAGGCGGAGAAGGCCACCGCGATCCAGAAGACCGCCCGGCCCCAGGCCCCCGCACCCCATTCGAGATGGGCGAGGCCCGGCTCGACCACCACCTCCGCGCCGTGATCGGCGGCACCCGGCATCGCGCCGGCACTCGACTGCGACATGCGGCCCAGTCCTTGTTCTTGGTGGCCTCGTTTCGCCCGGCGGCGCGCGCCGCCGGCTCTGCCGGAAGGTCATGAGGAGAAACGTCGGCGCGGCGCCGCGGGTTCTCCCGCCGGCGCCTGCGCCCCGTGTCAGGTCCTGAAGGAGGGTCCCGGAACCGCCGGCGCCGCGGCGGTCCCGGGCGGTGCCGTGCCGCTAGGGGCTGATGCCCTTCTCCTTGAAGTATTTCGCCGCGCCCGGGTGGAACGGCACCGGCGAGCCCTTCATGGCGTTCTCGAGCTTGATGCCCTTGGCCGCCGCATGGGCCGCCACCAGCTCCGGCAGGTTCTCGTAGATCGCCTTGGTGAGGGCGTAGACCTCGGCCTCCGGCAGATCGGTGCGGGTGACAAGGAAGTTGGGCACGGCGGCCGTCGCCACGTCGGCGTCCTGGCCGGTATAGGTGCCGGCGGGGATGGTGGCGGACAGGTAAGGCGCGCCCACCTTCGCCACCACGGCGGCCGGAACCTCCACCACCACGATGGGCACCGAGTTGGACAGGTCCTTGATGGAGGCGACGCCGAGGCCGGCCGACTGCAAAGTGGCGTCGAGCTGGCGGTTCTTCATCAGCTCCACCGATTCGGCGAACGGCAGGTATTCCACCTTGCCGAGATCGTCATAGGTGAGCCCTGCCGCGCCCAGGATGGCGCGGGCGTTCAGCTCGGTGCCGGACTTCGGCGCGCCCACGGAGAGGCGCTTGCCCTTCAGGTCGGCGATGGTCTTGATGCCGGAATCCTTGGCGGCGACGATCTGCACATAGTTCGGATAGATGCCGCCGAGCGCCACCACCTTGGTGAGCGGCGCCTTGAAGCCGGCCTCGGCATTGCCCTTGGCGCCGTCGGACAGGCTGTCGGCGAGGGTGAAGGCGATCTCGCCCTTGCCCTGCTGGATGAGGTTGAGATTCTCCACCGAGGCCTTGGTGGCCTGCACCGACGGCCGGGCGCCGGGCACATGCTCGCCCACCATCTTCGAGATGGCGACGCCGAGCGGATAATAGACCCCCGACGTGCCGCCGGTGAGGATATTGACGAATTGCGCGTGGGCCGCGGCGGGCGCGAGAAGGGTTCCCACCGCAATCGCCGAAGCCAAGGCTGCCATCCTGATGCGTTGCATTGCGCTCCATCCCTGATGTTGATCTTTGTTCTGGCGTTGGAGGGAGGCTAGCGCCTTCACGCCCCGTGACCACCCTCAATTTACCGGCACTCAACCAAAGTTTAATCCATTTGAACAGGCGTGCGGCGCACCCCGGCGCGGGTGCGCCGCAGCGTCCGACGCGGAGACCGACCATGGCGGACGACCGGGAAATCCTCCTCGCCCTGCTGCAAGCCGCGCTCGCCGCGGCGGGGCCGGAGGGCAAGTTCGCGGGGCGCCTGCCGTCCCCGCCGAAGGGGCGCACGCTGGTGCTCGGCGCCGGCAAGGCAGCCGCCCGCATGGCCCGCGCCTTCGAGGACGAATGGGACCGGCCGTGCGAGGGCCTGGTGGTCAGCCGCTATGGCCACGGCTGCCCGACGCGCGCCATCGAGGTGGTGGAGGCGGCGCATCCGGTGCCCGACGCGGCGGGACAGGCGGCGGCGCGGCGCATCCTCGCCCTGGCGCAGGACGCGGGGCCGGACGATCTCGTGGTCTGCCTGATCTCGGGCGGGGCGTCGGCGCTGCTGAGCCTGCCCGCCCCCGGCCTCACCCTCGCCGACAAGCAGGCGGTCAATGCCGCCCTGCTCGCCTCGGGCACGCCGATCGCCGACATGAACCGGGTGCGCAAGGCGCTCTCCGCCATCAAGGGCGGGCGGCTCGCCGCCGCCATCCATCCCGCCCGGGCGGTGACCTACCTCATCTCCGACGTGCCGGGGGACGACCCGGCCGCGATCGGCTCCGGCCCCACCGTCCCGGAGGCCTCGGACCCCGCGGCGGTGCGCGCCATCCTGCGGGCGGCGGGCATCGCGGTGACGCCGGACATGGAGCGGGTGATCGCCGCCAACCGCGCGCCGTCGGCGCCGTTTCCCAACCAGGAGGTGCATATCATCGCCACCCCGCTCATGGCGCTGCGGGCAGCGGCGGATGCGGCCCGCAGCTTCGGCCTCGCCCCGCTCATCCTGGGCGATGCGCTGGAGGGCGAGGCCCGCGAGATGGGCCGGGTGCTGGCGGGCATCGCCCTCAGCGCCGCCGCCCACGGCTTGCCGGTGGCGGCACCGGCGGTGCTGCTCAGCGGCGGCGAGAGCACGGTGAGCGTCCGGGGCACCGGGCGCGGCGGACGCAACGGGGAGTTCCTGCTGGCGCTCGCGCTCGCCCTCAAGGGCGAGCCCGGCATTGCCGCCCTCGCCTGCGACACGGACGGCATCGACGGCAGCGAGGACAATGCGGGCGCCTGGTGCGATTCTGAGCTGCTGGAGGCGGCAAAACGCAGGAGCCTCGCCCCCGAAGCCTTCCTCGCCGCCAATGATTCCTACAGCCTGTTCGCCGCCCTGGATCGCCTCGTCATCACCGGGCCAACATTGACGAACGTCAATGATTTCAGGGTGATAATCATTCGTTGATGGTAACTAAGGCCGCTCCCGGAGTCATTCAGGCAGGATGATGGCGCAGCCCTGCCATGACCACGGAGCGGAGCTGCGTGCATTGCATACCAGCGGAAAACTGAATGTCTTCCATCCACTTAGTAGGCTTTGTTGAGGTATGATTTACCCTCTCCGGCGCTATCGCTAGGGAAATGGGGTTGACCTTTGCTGCAATGCACCTAAATTCCACAACTGGAGGAACCTGGAGGGTTGTCCTGACGCCAAGTTAGGGGACCACAATGACCGATCAGGTCGCACCGGGGATCATCCGCAAGCTTTGGGCCGGAGAGGCCGAGGTCTTCAAGGACCACCTTCTCCGTCTCGACGCGGAGAGCCGCCGTCTGAGGTTCGGCTCTGCGGTATCTACCGAATTCGTCGAGCGCTATGCCGCGCGTGCATTCCGCACGGGTGCCATCGTGCACGGATATTTCGTGGACGGCGTGCTGCGCGCCGCCGCCGAACTCTACCCCATGGGCGATGTCCTGCCCGGGGAAGCGGAAGCGGCTTTCAGCGTGGAGCCCGACTTCCAGAATCATGGGGTTGGGACACTGCTGCTTGAGCGCGTGATCCTGACCGCCCGCAATCGCGGCATCCGCACCTTGTGCCTCAACTGCCTGGCGCACAATCGGCGGATGCAGCAGATCGCCCGCAAGTTCGACGCGGACCTCGCGTTCGACACGGACGAGGTGCTGGCCGAGCTGACCGCGCCCTACCCGACCGCCATCTCCATCGTGCGCGAGGCGGCGGCGGACGTGTCGGGCCTGGCAGGCGCCCTGTTCCAGGCCCAGCAGGCCGCGACGGAGCGCATGTTCAGCGTGTTCATGCCGGCCACGCCGGCCCTGGCCGCGCCCCAGGCGATCGCCGAGCTCTGACCCGGCGGCCCGCCGCGGGCCTGCAAGACATGAAACGGCGCCTTCGGGCGCCGTTTTTCTTTGGCCGCCCCGGCCCCTCGGCCTTCCGGCTCAATGGGCGGCGGTGTTCGACAGCAGGTTCAGCACCATGACGCCGGCGATGATGAGGGCCATGCCCACCAGCGCCGGCACGTCCATCGCCTGGCCGTGGACGATCCACGCATAGCCGGTCACCAGCACGATGCCGACGCCCGACCAGATGGCATAGGACACGCCCACCGAGATCTCCCGCAGGGTGAGCGAAAGGCAGTAGAAGGACATCACATAGCCCGCCACCACGAGCAGCGACGGCATCAGCCGCGTGAAGCCGTCGGTGGACTTCAGGGCGGAGGTGGCGACAACCTCGGCCAGGATGGCGACGGTGAGGTAGAGATAGCCCATGACACCCACCAGGGGATGAAACGCGGGCATTGTCAATCATCGCCCGGGACCCCTTGGCGGCCGTCCCCAGGGATCGGGCGAAAGCGCTACGCGGGAATGCAGCGATCCCCTAGGCTCGCGCCCCGCGCCGGCCCCCCCACCCCTGCGTGCCGGCCAAAGGATGCGTGCCCATGCGTTTTCCCGAACCCCTCGTGCCGGCCCGCCTCGTCCGGCGGTACAAGCGCTTCCTCGCCGACGTGATTCTCGACGACGGCACCGAGGTGACCGCCCACGTGGCCAATTCCGGCGCCATGACCGGGCTCGCCGCGCCGGGCAGCCGGGTGTGGCTCTCCCATTCGTCTAGTCCCAAGCGCAAGCTCGCCTATGGCTGGGAGCTGGTGGAAGCGGATTTCGGCGCCGGGCCCGAGCTGGTGGGCGTCAACACCATGCATCCCAATGGCCTTGTCGCCGAGGCCATCGCCGCCGGCCTGGTGCCGGAGCTGGCCGGCTACACCGGGCTGCGGCGCGAGGTGAAATACGGCGTCAACAGCCGCATCGACATCCGCCTCGAAGCCGATGGCCGCGCGCCCTGCCTCGTGGAGGTGAAGAACGTCCACCTCATGCGCCACCCCGGACGCGCCGAGTTTCCCGATTGCGTCACCGCGCGCGGCGCCAAGCATCTCAACGAGCTGGCCGCGCAGGTGGCGGAGGGCGTGCGGGCGGTGATGGTCTATGTGAGCCAGATCGGTTCGGCTGAGGAGATCGCCCTCGCGCGCGATCTCGACCCCGGCTATGGCGCCGCCTTCGACCGGGCGCGGGCGGCCGGCGTCGAGGCCATCGCCCTCGCCTGCCGGGTGGAGCAGGACGCCATCGCGGTGTGCCGCACCCTGCCCATGACCGGCTGAGCCCGCCCGCGGGACCGCCCCGCGGCCACGCCGGGGCGCCGGGGCAAAGGGTGTACGCGCTTGCTTTAGCGCGTGCTTCGCCTACATTCGGAAAAGAGGAGTGGCGGTCCGTGGGGCACGGGCGCGCCCGGGCCCTGAAAGCGACATGATGACTTATGTGGAAGCGGCGAATGCCCCGCTGCGGAAAACCGGGCACATCAAGCTCTATGGTCCGGAAGGCTTCGAGGGCATGCGCCGCGCCGGCCGCCTTGCCGCCGAGGCGCTCGACGTCATCGCCGAGTTCGTGGCACCGGGCGTGACCACCGCCGCCATCGACAAGCTGATGTACGAGTTCGCGCTCGACAACGGCGCCTATCCGGCGACGCTGATGTATCGCGGCTACCGCTATTCCGTCTGCACCTCGGTGAACCACGTGGTGTGCCACGGCATGCCCAACGGCCGGCCGCTGCGCGAGGGCGACGTGGTGAATTGCGACGTCACCTTCGTGCTCGACGGCTGGTACGGCGATTCGAGCCGCATGTTCCCGGTGGGCGTCATCCCGCGCCGTGCCGAGCGCCTGCTGGAAGTGACCTACGAGGCCATGATGCGCGGCATCGCCGCCATCCGCCCCGGCGGCCATGTGGGCGACATCGGCGCCGCCATCCAGGACTATGTGGAGCCGCAGCACATGAGCGTGGTGCGCGACTTCTGCGGCCACGGCGTCGGCCAGGTGTTCCACGACGAGCCCAACATCGTCCATGTGGGCCGCCGCGGCGAGGGGCCGAAGCTCATGCCCGGCATGATCTTCACCGTGGAGCCCATGATCAACCTCGGCCGCCCCCACGTGAAGGTGCTGTCCGACGGCTGGACCGCGGTGACCCGCGACCGCTCCCTCTCGGCCCAGTTCGAGCACGCCGTCGGCGTCACCGAGAGCGGGGTGGAGATTTTCACGCTGAGCCCCAAGGGCTATCACAAGCCGCCTTATCTTCCTGCGTGAGGTGACGCCCGGCCATGGCGGACGAGCCCGAGGACGGCCTCGCCGAGGCTCCGCATTTCCATGGGCACCGTGACCGGCTGCGCGCCCGCTTCCGCGAGGCGGGCGCCGAGGCGCTGGCCGACTACGAGCTCATGGAGCTGGTGCTGTTCCGCGCCGTGCCGCGGCGCGACGTGAAGCCCCTCGCCAAGGCGCTGGTGAACCGCTTCGGCTCGTTCTCCGAGGCGCTGTGCGCGCCGCCCGCTTTGCTGGCGGAGGTGCCGGGGGTGAAGGAAGCCATCATCACCGAGTTCAAGCTGGTGGAGGCCGCCGCCCAGCGCCTCGCCAAGGGGCAGGTGAAGCGCCGGCCGGTGCTCTCCTCGTGGAGCGCGGTCATCGACTATTGCCGCAGCACCATGGCGTTTGCCGACCGCGAGCAGGTCCGCGTGCTGTTCCTCGACAAGCGCAACCAGCTCATCGCCGACGAGGTGCTCCAGCGCGGCACCGTGGACCATGCGCCGGTCTATCCCCGCGAGGTGGTGAAGCGGGCGCTGGAGCTGTCCGCCACCGCGGTCATCCTCTGCCACAACCACCCCTCGGGCGACCCCACGCCGTCGCGCGCCGACATCGACATGACGCGCAAGATCATCGATGTGGCGAAGCCCCTCGGCATCGAGGTGCACGACCACATCATCGTCGGCAAGGATGGCCACGCCAGCCTCAAGGGCCTCCGGCTGATCTGAGGCGGCATCCCCGGTGGCGGATCCGCGTGCCGGCCGCTCCCCATCCGCTCCAATCCAGGAAATCGTCGGCGCCCGCGCGCCGATGTCCGAGCGCAAAAGAAAACGGCGCCGCAGGAAAACTGCGGCGCCGCCTCAAACCATCGCCTGCTCAGGCGAAATCGGTCACTTGAGCTGGTTGAACGAGGTCTGGAAGGAGAGCGAGGCCACGAAGCGGTTGCCGCAATTGTCGAAGCTCGACAGCATGTAGCACTCGTTGTCGCTCAGATCCGAGCCGTGATAGCGCAGGTCCAGGGTCGCCGCCTTGTAGGTGAAGCCGAGGCCGGCGTTCCAGTAGTTGTATCCGCTCAGGTCGACATAGGTCGGGCCATACCAGGACGGGAACCAGGCGTTGAAATAGTCGCCGTCCAGCCACTGATGGCCGAACTCGCCCGAGGCGTACCAGCCGAACGGGCCGAACGTGGGCAGGGTCACCTTGGCGGTGCCGGAGAGGTAGGTGCCGTCGGTGCTCGTGGCGGCATAATCAGTGGTGTAGTAGAGGTTCGCGCCGACAGTCAGCCAGTCGGTCACGGCATAGCTGGGCTTGAAGTACACTTCCCAATAGTTGAGGTCGGTGTCGTTCTCGCTGCCCGGATAGAGGTAGCCGATGATACCGGCGTCGAGGGTCAGGCCGCCCCAGGTGTGGCGCAGGCCACCGTAGACGTCGACTTCCGCCGAGCCGGAATTGAGGAAGCTCACGTTGGAGCCCCACACGCCCGCATAGAACCAGTCGAACAGCGACAGCTCGGCGAAGCCCTGGACGGCCGGATTGCCGTTGGTCTGCGAGACGCCGCGGAAGATGTAGTCGGACGTACCGGTCACGCCGAACGACACGTCCCACAGGGGAGTGGGCTCGGGCTCAGGCGCCTTGACGGGCATGCTCATGTCGGCAGCCGAGGCAGCGCCGGTCAGGAACAAGGTGGTGGCGGCAATCAGAGCGATTTTTTTCATCAGGCTCGTTCCTTGTTGAATTTGAAAGGATACAAACGGTTTTGAGCTCTTTTGACCACCGCAAAAAATCAGGCAGGCCGTGCCTTGGCTTTAGGCAAAGCCTTATGAATGCTGGATTCTTATGTTGCGAAAACGCAACATACCGGCCGGAAACGTAGAAACCCGCGTTCCCGGAAGGAAAAATGGCGGCTCATTGGAAAGCTGCTTTGCACCGGACCTAGCGGCATGCGTGCAGGCCGGAGGCGGCTTCGCGCCGCCTTCCCGCGAGGGCCGAATCACCCCGTAGATCAGGGCCTTGCGAGGAGGAGCGGGCGGCCGCGCTCGGGCACCCGCGCCCAGGAACCGTCTTCCTGCACCGCGAAGCGGATCACCACCCCCTTCGCCGCGCCGAGCAGGAGGATGTTGCCTCCGTCGATCCGCCACGCCACCGGCGGCGCCGGGAAGAGGGACTGATCGCATCCGGCCGCCAGATCGAGCGCGAGGCCGCCCTGTGCGGGCCGGTCGGTCAGCGTCAGGCGGCACAGCGGCGTGCCGAGGGTGCGGCCGAGGTCCCAGTCGCCCAGCAGTTCTTCCGGCTTCACCTCGTCGGCGGCCCCGCCCGGCGGCAGGAGGAAATAGACGCCGTCGCCTTCGCGCAGCGCCTCATAGGCCCCGGCGGTGGCCTGGGTGAATTCCGCCACCACCTGCCCGGTGCCGTTCAGCAGCAGCACCGAGCCGGCGTCGTCCGGCTGCCAGAGGCTGACGTCGGCGGTGAAGGGAATGACGGCGCACGCGGCTTTGTCGAAGGCGAGGGCGAAGCCCTTGCCCGCCCGCTCGCTCTTGAGCTCGAAGGCGCAGCTGCGCTCGCGGTCGGCGCTGGACAGGCGGAAGGGCGCTGCCATGCGCGCGACCGCCTCGGCGACGGCGGGGTCGACCCGCGCGGCGCTGCCGGCCCGGTTCTGCGCCGGAACGGGCGGCCCGCCCTTCCCGGCGGCAGCCGAGGGCTCCGCGCCGAGCGCCGCCAGCATCATGCCGGCGGCGACCATTCCGAGAAGACGCGCACGCCCGTTCGCCATTCCGCTCCTCCCCGGAGCCCCGTGCGGCCCCTGGCGGCAACGGGGTTCCACCCCACCGGCCGGAGCCTTCGCAAAAGCATCTTGTGAGCCGATCCGCCGTTCCGGCCGGCTCCGGCTCTGGCGGCCGGCGCCCGAGCTTAGACGCGAGGCGGCGCCCTTGCACAGTCCCCCGCCCGTCCCGCGCCGCCGCCCCTCCGGCTCAGCCCCGCCCGGACCAGGGCGTCTCCGGCACCGGCGTCAGGGGCCCCCTGCCCTCGAACCAGGCGACGAGATTGTCCACCACGAGCTGGCCCATGGCGGCGCGGGTGTGGTGCGTGGCCGAGCCCACGTGGGGCAGCAGCACCACATTGTCGAGGGCCAGGAAGTCGGCGGGCACCCTGGGCTCGTCGGCGAAGACGTCGAGCCCGGCGCCGAGGATGGTCCGCGCCTTGAGGGCGGCGAGCAGCGCCGCCTCGTCCACCACCGAGCCGCGCGCCACATTGACCAGAATGCCCTCCGGCCCGAGCGCCGCGAGCACGTCGGCATTCACCATGTGCCGGGTGGCCGGCCCGCCGGGCACGATGGCGATGAGCACGTCCACCTCCCGCGCCAGGGCAAGGAGGTCGGGATAATGGCGGTAGGGCAGATCCCCCTGGGCGTGGCGCGCATGATAGGCCACCGGCAGCCCGAATGCCTCGATGCGCCCGGCGATGGCCCGGCCGATGCGGCCCATGCCGATGAGCCCGACCCGGCGGCCGCGCAGGCTGGCGGTCAGCCGGTAGCCCCCCTCCAGCCAGCGCCCCTCCCGCACGAAGCGGTCGGCCTGCGGGATCTCGCGCACCGTGGCGATGAGCAGGCCGAGGGTGAGGTCCGCGACCTCCTCGGTGAGGACGTCGGGCGTATTGGTCACCACCACGCCGCGGCGGGCGGCGGCGGCGGCGAAGTCCACATTGTCGTAGCCGACGCCGAAATTGGCGACGATCTCCAGCGCCGGCAGGCGGGCCATGAGCGCCTCGGCCACCCCGTCCTTGTGCTTGGCAGCGATGCCGCGCACCTGCGGCGCCAGCTCGTCGGACAGCGCCTCGACCGGCACCAGGCGGAAGCGCTCGCGGAGCTGGCGCTCCACCACGCCTTCGAGGATCGGGCCGGTGAGCAGCACGACGGGCGGCAGGGCATCGGGCATCAGAAGAGTCTCCGGCGCGGGAACGGCGGACCGGCCGCGCCGCCATCGTGTGGCCGGCGGGCGGAACGAACCGCTTCGGTCGCCACGACCGTTGTTAGGACCGGCGCGGCTCCGATTCAATGCCGCAGGTGCCGGCCGCGTGGCGCCGCGTCCCGTCCGCACCCTTGGCCGGTGGCGCCGCACGGCCTGCGGCTTTTGCGCCCTTGCCGAAAGGTCAACGCCATGCGAACCCTTGGCAGAGTGAGGCTGTGCGCCGCAACATGCCGCCATGACGGCGCGTTGGCGCAGCGATGGAAGGATGGAGAGAAGAGATGATCGAGCGGCTCATCGAGTCGGTGCTGTTCCGCAGCCGCTGGATCATGGCGCCTTTCTATCTGGGGCTGGTGGTGGCGCTGCTGGTGGTGCTCTTCAAGTTCGGCTCCGAGCTCGTGCACTTCGTCAGCCACGCGACGGAGGCCAGCGAGAGCGATACCATCCTCGGCGTCCTCGCCCTGGTGGACATCACCCTGACCGGCAATCTGGTGCTGATCGTCATCTTCTCGGGCTATGAGAACTTCGTCTCCAAGATCGACCCGGCTGGCCATCCCGACTGGCCGGAATGGATGACGCGGGTGGACTTCACCGGCCTGAAGCAGAAGCTGCTCGCCTCGATCGTGGCGATCTCCGCGATCCAGCTGCTCAAGGCCTTCATGGACCTGCCCAAGGGCATGAGCGAGACGACGCTCACCTGGCTCGTCATCATCCATGTGGTGTTCGTGGGATCGAGCCTGCTGCTCGCCTGGTCCGACAAGATCATGAACGACAAGCACTGAGGCGGCGCCGGCCGGTTCAGAAGCCGGGCGGCAGCACCATCACCGTCGGCCGCGCCGGAAGGGCGGCCCGGCTGAGCCGCACCGTGGACGAGGCCACCCGCGTCACCTCGTAATCGGTGCCGAGCCCGGCCAGGAAGCGCTCCAGCCCCCAGCTGCTGAAATAGTGCATGGGGATGACGAGGGGCGCGCGGATCGCCTTCAGGGTCTCCGCCATGCCTTCGAGATCGAGGGTAAAGGAGCCGTCCACCGGCGCCAGCACCACGTCGATGCGGCCCAGCGCCTCCAGATGGGCCGGGGTGAGCAGGTGGTGCAGGTGGCCGAGATGGGCGATGCACAGGCCCGCCACCTCGAACACGAAGATGGAGTTGGCGTCATATTCGGTGCCTGCGCCGCGCCGGATGTTGGTGGGCACGTTGCGGATCCACACGTCGTCGAGGGTGAGCTCGTGGTGCGCCTGCCCGCCGTCCGGGTTCCAGCCGCGCAGCACGTGGGCGATGCCGGCGTCGGGAAGCACCGAGAAATGGGTATCGTGCGCCTTGTTCATGGTCGCCACCATGGGGACCGGGAGGGGGCGCACATAATCGTTGTAGTCGGTGACGATGGTGACGCCGGCCGGGCTTTCGATCAGGAAGCTGGCATGGCCGACATAGGTGAGGCTGACCTGCGCCTCCCCCGTCTCCCCGGGGCCGGCGGCGGCGAGGCGCACAGGCGGCCGGCTCCGCCCTTCGCGCCAGGGCCCGCGCAGATCGCCCGGCTGCGCGCCGCCCGCGCGGAAGGCGCCTGAAAGACCTTCGGCCTGCGCCAGCATCCGAAGGGGCGCGGCCGATCCGTCGGCGACGAACCGCGGGCATTTTTGCGGTGCAGCATGCGCCACCCCTCCCGCTCCGCCCAATGCGGCCGCCAGCACGAGCGCCCGGGCGAGACGCGGAAGAATCGGCATTTTGCAGTGCATCATCCGGGCATCCACAACCGGAAGGAGAGCACCTGCGCCTCCCCTTTCTCAAGGGAAGTTTGAACGCTGGCGCGCCGCCAGAGCAATGGTGGCGCCATCACTCCGCCGTGACCGCCGCCGCCCGAGCGCCCCGTCACCCGAGCCGCCGAGCCGGAACAGCGTGTTGATACCTCCTGTCAGGGGTGGGCGAAGCTGGAATTCCATTGCGCCGTCAACGGATACGTGTTTTCAAGGGCCGTCGACGCGGGCCGGCTTCACCTGACGGGAAAAGCGATCGCGGGAGAAGAAAGGACACGGTGGAGCGGCCCAGGAACTCTCATCCGGCGATGCAATGCCATCGGCCGGAAGCACACCAGGCCTCGGTTTCGTCCATCGGTTGTATTGGCGATGGATTTCACCAGGGAAATTCGTTGCAGTGCAATAAAAATGTCCTTTCCTTGGGCGATAAATGGTGCTGCTTTCATCGATGCGGTTGATGGATTGTGCGCTGCGGGCTAAAGCAACACCGTCTTTCCAGTCCCGCGCGTCCTTTGGGGATCAAGCTCATGACGAAATGGGTCTACACCTTCGGCGACGGCAAGGCCGAGGGCAAAGCCGACATGAAGAACCTTCTCGGCGGCAAGGGTGCGAACCTCGCCGAGATGTCTAACCTCGGCCTTCCCGTCCCGCCCGGCTTCACCATCACCACCGAGGTGTGCACCTATTATTACCAGCACGGGAACACCTATCCCCCCGAGCTGAAGGGCGACGTTGAAAAGGCCCTCGCCCAGGTCGGCCAGCTCACCGGCAAGTCGTTCGGCGATGCCGCCAACCCGCTCCTGGTCTCGGTCCGCTCCGGCGCCCGCGCCTCCATGCCCGGCATGATGGACACGGTGCTGAACCTCGGCCTCAATGACGAGACGGTCGAGGCGGTGGCCAAGCTCGCCGGCGACCGGCGCTTCGCCTTCGACAGCTACCGCCGCTTCATCACCATGTATTCCGACGTGGTCATGGGCGTGCCGCACCACCATTTCGAGGAGATTCTCGAGCACTACAAGGGCGAGAAGGGCTACATTCTCGACACCGAGCTCTCCGCCGACGACTGGGCCTTCCTGGTCGGTAAGTACAAGCAGAAGTACGCCGCCGAGCTCGGCAAGGCCTTCCCGCAGGACCCGCACGAGCAGCTCTGGGGCGCCATCGGCGCCGTGTTCGGCTCGTGGATGAACCAGCGCGCCATCACCTACCGCCGCCTGCACTCCATCCCGGAGAGCTGGGGCACCGCGGTGAACGTGCAGTCCATGGTGTTTGGCAACATGGGCGAGACCTCGGCCACCGGCGTCGCCTTCACCCGCAATCCGTCCACCGGCGAAAAGGCGCTCTACGGCGAGTTCCTGGTCAATGCCCAGGGCGAGGACGTGGTGGCCGGCATCCGCACGCCGCAGGACTTGACCGAGGTGGCGCGCAAGGCGGCCGGCTCCGACAAGCCCTCCATGGAAGCGGCCCTGCCCGAGGCGTTCAAGGAGTTCGAGCGGATCTCCAAGACCCTGGAGCAGCACTATCGCGACATGCAGGACCTTGAGTTCACCGTGGAGAAGGGCAAGCTCTGGATGCTCCAGACCCGCTCCGGCAAGCGCACCGGCAAGGCGGCGCTGCGCATCGCGGTGGAGCTCGCCAACGAGGGCCTCATCACCCAGGACGAGGCGGTCGGCCGCGTCGATCCCGCCGCCCTCGACCAGCTGCTGCATCCCGCCATCGATCCCAAGGCCGAGCGCACCGTGCTGACCACCGGCCTGCCCGCCTCGCCGGGCGCGGCGGCGGGCGCCATCGTGTTCACCGCCGACGAGGCCGAGGCGGCCAAGGAGCAGGGCCGCAAGGTCATCCTGGTGCGCGTCGAGACCTCGCCCGAGGACATCCACGGCATGCATGCGGCCGAGGGCATCCTCACCGCGCGCGGCGGCATGACCTCCCACGCGGCGGTGGTGGCCCGCGGCATGGGCAAGCCCTGCGTCTCCGGCGCCGGCGCGCTGCGCATTGATATGGCCGCCCAGACCCTCACCGTGGGCGGCCAGACCTTCCAGAAGGGCGACTTCCTCACCATCGACGGCGGCTCCGGCCAGGTGCTGAAGGGCGAGGTGCCCATGCAGCAGCCCGAGCTCTCCGGCGAGTTCGCCACCCTCATGGGCTGGGCCGACAAGGCCCGCCGCCTGAAGGTGCGCGCCAATGCCGAGACCCCCCTCGACGCCCGCATGGCCCGCTCGTTCGGTGCCGAGGGCATCGGCCTGTCGCGCACCGAGCATATGTTCTTCGATGCCGCCCGCATCCTCGCGGTGCGCGAGATGATCCTCTCGGAGGACGAGGACGGCCGCCGCGCCGCGCTCGCCAAGCTCCTGCCCATGCAGCGCGACGACTTCGTCGAGCTGTTCGAGATCATGAAGGGCCTGCCGGTCACCATCCGCCTTCTCGACCCGCCACTGCACGAGTTCCTCCCCCACACCGAGGAGGAGATGGCGGAGGTGGCCAACAGCCTCGGCGTGGAGGTGGAGCGCATCAAGCGGCGCTACAAGGAGCTGCACGAGATGAACCCGATGCTCGGGTTCCGCGGCTGCCGCATCGCCATCGCCTATCCCGAGATCGCCGAGATGCAGGCCCGCGCCATCTTCGAGGCGGCCGTGGCGGCGGCGCAGAAGACCGGCGAGGCGGTGATGCCCGAGGTGATGGTGCCGCTGATCGCCACCAAGAAGGAGTTCGAGATCGTCGAGGCGGTGATCCGCTCGACCGCCAAGGCGGTGGAGGCGGAGACCGGCGCGACCCTCAGCTTCAAGGTGGGCACCATGATCGAGCTGCCGCGCGCCGCGCTGCAGGCCGGCGAGATCGCCAAGGGCGCCGAATTCTTCTCCTTCGGCACCAACGACCTCACCCAGACCACCTTCGGCGTCTCGCGCGACGACGCCGGCACCTTCCTCGGCGCCTATGTGCAGAAGGGCATCGTGGAGATCGACCCCTTCGTCTCCATCGACGTGGACGGCGTGGGCGAGCTGGTGAAGCTGGCGGTGGAGCGCGGCCGCAAGACCCGCCCCGACATCAAGCTCGGCATCTGCGGCGAGCACGGCGGCGATCCGGCCTCGGTATCGTTCTGCGACGAGATCGGGCTCGATTACGTGTCCTGCTCGCCCTTCCGCGTGCCGATCGCCCGCCTTGCGGCGGCCCAGGCGGCGCTGGCCCACAAGTGACGACAACCCCGGCGCCCGCATGACGGGCGCCGTTTTTTTTGAGGGACGCGGCGCGCGCCACAGGACCCGAACGGCGCAGCGCAGAGGCGGTCCCCCGGTCCGCCGCGCTATTTCCATGAATCCGTGACTGCGGGCCGAGCCGTGTGTGCGGGCCTTCGCCCGACGATGCCGCGGCCCGTCCCGATCACCTGCTGACCATTGGATCCGCTGCTGACGGTGCCTCCCGGCGCAAAGAAGGCGTCGCTTCGGGAGAACCCGCCGCGCCGGCCGACGTCCGGATAGGGGGGCGGACCTGCATTCGGCCCAAAGCCCATTCCCGCCGAGCCCTCCGGAACCCGTGCGCTCGCTCCCGCCGTCACGCGGCGCAGCAGCGGCGGCGCGCGCGCCGCAATGGATGCGGCCGAGCCCCCCCACCGGCCCCAGCCCGGAACAGGCAGAGGTCCGCACATTCTTTCCCGAAGCTCCCGAGCGGGTCCGGCGATAGCACCGTTGGTGCCCTACCCCCGGCGCGAGCGCGGCCGATGGAGCCATTGCAGCCCGCCCGCTGCGCTCGCGGTGGCGCGCGCTCGCGCGGCGGGACCCGGCTCCGGCCCCAGCCATAACGCCGAGCGCAAGCGCGTGCGCCCGCGCGAAGCTTGTGGCTCCGTCGGCGCGCACCGCACATTTTCAGGATTGGAAAGCGACGGCCCTCAGGCCGGAACGGTCAATGACCTGCGGGACGCGGAGACCAGCACCGCGCTCCCGGCGTCCCTCACTCCGCCGCTTCGGCGGCCGTGGTCAACGGCAGGTTGCCCTGCTCCGACTGGCTGGCGTTGAGCGCCATGCCGGTCAACACATAGCCCAGGATAAGAGCAGCAAACACGACGATGCGCTTGATCATCCGACTCCCCCGACCTCCACATCATCCGCGCGAAAGTCACGCAGGCCGGGAACTGCACCGGCAGCGCCCGACATGCGGCGGACCTTCTCACGGCAGAGGTTCCAATTCGGTTAAGCGCCAGCGGGCCAATTGCCGCCGTCGGCCACCGTCGGCCCCTGGACCGGAGCGCAGCCCCTTGCGCTCCAGTGGCGGACATACCGCACCCGGCCCAAGAGAATCAACATCCGCAAGATGCGAACGCCCCGACGGCCTCCTCATACACAAGGCCCCGGGCAGTGTCTGTGTCCGCGTCGCCACAGCGTCGAAGATTGCCGCGAAGCCTTTACTCGCGCGCTCCACGGCCTTAAGCCTGGGCGTCCTTTCGCACTGCAAAAAGAGCCCGCATGCTCCGCAAGCTCTATGATTGGGTCATCGCTTATTCGGCGAAGCCCTCCGCGCCCTGGGCGCTGTTCGTCGTCGCCTTCGCCGAAAGCTCGATCTTCCCGGTTCCGCCCGACGTGCTGCAGGTGCCCATGACGCTGGCGCGGCCGGACAAGGCCTGGCGCTTCGCGCTCATCGCCACCATCGGCTCGGTGCTGGGCGGGCTGGTCGGCTATGCCATCGGCTCGCTGCTCTATGAGAGCGTGGGCAAGTTCCTCATCGACCTCTACGGCTATGGCGACAAAGTGGATTCGTTCCGCGCCGCCTATGCCCACTACGGCCATTGGGTGATCCTGCTGAAGGGGCTGACGCCCATCCCCTACAAGCTGGTGACCATCACCTCCGGCTTCGCCGAATACAATCTGTTCTGGTTCGTCGTGCTGTCGATCATCACGCGCGGCGCGCGCTTCTTCATCCTGGCCGCCCTGCTGCATTATTTCGGGCCGACGGCGCGGGAATTCATCGAGAAGCGGCTGGGCCTCGTCACCATCGGGCTGCTGGTCGTGGTGGTGGTCGGCCTCGCCGCCTCGGTCTATCTGGTCTGATGGAGCGCGGCCGGCCGGGCCCCCAGCGGGCCCGGCGCCGCATTCAGGCGGCGGCCCGATCCGGCGCGCTCAGTTGGCGCCGGTCTCGGGCGTGCGGGACAGCACCGAGGCGGACCCCGCCGAGACGCCTGCCGGCGTCGCAGTGCCCGCCCCCACGTTCGCCTCGGACGAGGACGCATCGCTTGCCGCTGTCTTTTCCGCCGGCAAAGCGCCGGCCGTGGACGCGGTGGTCTGCGGCGCCGCCGCCTTCGGCGCGGCAGGCACCGTCACCTGAGGCGTGTTCACCTGAGGCGTGTTCACCTGAGGCGTGTTCACCTGAGGCGTGTTCACCTGAGGCGTGTTCACCTGGGGCGCAGTGACCTGAGGCCCGGTCCCCTGGGGGGCGGCGCTCTTCGGCGCGCTCCCGGCCGGAATGGCCGGCACGCCCTTTGGGGCGGTTTCGCGGGTGGCGAATTCCGTCGCTCTGCCCGGAGCGGCCGGTGAAGCCGGAGCCGCCGCCTGGGGCACGGCCGCCTGAGGCGCGGGGACATGCGGTGGCGCACCAGCTGACGGCACGGCCTGCGCGGCCGAAGCGGACACCGGCCCACCCGGCGCCCGGGACGGCACCGCGGGGCTGGACGGCACCTCGGGCAGCCCGCGCTCCAGCTCGGCCACGGACGGCCGCTCCGGCGGCAGCGGCACGGGGCGTGCGGCCGCCTTCGGCGCCGCCTGCCCGGGAGGCACGGTCTCGGGCACGGCGATGGTCGGCCGGTCGCCGAACAGCGGGCGGGCGGCGACCACCCGGCCCGAGAAGGCATCGATGGTCAGCGCCACGGGACCTTCCCCGTCCGTCGCCTGGACCGCATAGACCCGCCCTGCCAGATGCGGCCGGCCCACCTGGCGATAGCCCATGCGCATGATGATGCCGCGCACCTCCCACGGCGGCAGCACCACATTGGGGGGCCGCGGAACGTAGGCGGGCGGGGCATAGACCGGCGGCCGGTAATAGGGGCGCGCATCGCCGGGATAATAATATTGCGCGGCGGCCGGGCTCGCGGCCATCAGACCGGCGCATGACAGCGCGAGGACGAGGACCGGCGCGCGCGGAGAAACCTGAACCATGGACCACCTGTTCCAATGGGACGGAGCACAAGGATGGGGCGGCACTAGACGTCGCCAATGCGGCGCCTGTTGGACCATCTGCGGGCAGCGCCGCCGCGATCGTGCAACGTTTCGTAACAGCATTGCACCGCAGGGCGTCAGGCCGTACCGTTCTTGCGTCAGGGTTGGGAAACGCGCAATTTTTCATCACGCCGCCCAGGAAGGCGCCGCTTGATCCGCTTGTGGGCATGCGGCATTTCTGTCATGTTGCCGAAGATAGGGCAGTAATGTTTCCCTATCATGGATCTGCCACATGGCGCGGCGCGCACGGTCAGGCGGGCGGTCGCCTCGCCGCGCGATGGCGTGATATTTGCTGCGCAACCCGCTCCGCCGGGTCGGCGTGCCGTCCGTCGCGGCCGCTGCTTCCGGGAGGCCGCCGGCCGAGGCAGGGTCTCACCCCGGTCCGCCGCGGGGGCATGTAACGGCGGGATCGGCGCTTCAAGGTTCCGGGCGCCGGTGGTCTGCAATCGGAACCGCATATCCCATGGGGAAAGGGTCGAAACATGGTCTCGATGGATCGCAAGACGGGCTTGAACGGAAGCGTGGCCGAACCTGCCGCCGCCGTGAAAGGCACGGCGATCGTTGGGCGACCTGAGCCCTTCGGCCTGTTCGATCCGCGGCAGGAGCGCGATGCCTGCGGCGTCGGCTTCATCGCCGATATCAAGGGCCGCAAGTCCCACCGCATCGTCGCGGACGGCCTCAACATCGTGCTCAACCTGGAGCATCGCGGCGCCGTCGGCGCCGACCCGCGCGCCGGCGACGGCGCCGGCATGCTGGTGCAGATCCCCCACAAGTTCTTCCTGAAGGAAGCGGCGCGCCTCGGCTTCTCCCTGCCGGAGCCGGGCGCCTATGCGGTCGGCCACATCTTCATGCCGCGCAGCGCCGAAGGCCAGCAGATCGTGCGCGCCGCCTACGAGCGGGCGGTGGCCGAGGAAGGCCTCGTGCTCATCGGCTGGCGCGACGTGCCCACCGACAATTCCTCGCTCGGCATCTCGGTGCTGCCCACCGAGCCGAAGCATGTACAGATCTTCATCGGCCGCGGCGACCTCAGCGGCACCGAGGACGATTTCGAGCGCCGCCTGTTCGTGCTGCGCAAGGTGATCTCGAACCTCGTCTACAACGCCAACGACCCGCAGACCGCCGGCTATTATCCGGTGTCCCTGTCGTGCCGCACGCTGGTCTACAAGGGCATGTTCCTGGCCGACCAGCTGGGCGCCTATTATCTCGACCTCCACGACGAGGACTTCGAGAGCGCCCTCGCTCTGGTGCACCAGCGCTTCTCCACCAACACCTTCCCGGCCTGGCCGCTGGCCCACCCCTACCGGATGGTGGCGCACAACGGCGAGATCAACACCCTGCGCGGCAACGTCAACTGGATGGCGGCGCGGCAGGCCTCGGTGGATTCCGAGCTGTTCGGCGCTGACATCTCCAAGCTCTGGCCCATCAGCTACGAGGGCCAGTCGGACACCGCCTGCTTCGACAACGCGCTCGAATTCCTGGTGCAGGGCGGCTATTCGCTGCCCCACGCCGCCATGATGCTGGTGCCCGAGGCCTGGGCCGGCAACCCGCTCATGGACGAGGAGCGCCGCGCCTTCTACGAGTACCACGCCTCGCTCATGGAGCCGTGGGACGGCCCCGCCGCCATCGTCGCCACCGACGGCCGGCAGATCGTCGCCACCCTCGACCGCAACGGCCTGCGTCCCGCCCGCTACATGGTGACCACCGACGACACCATCGTGCTCGCCTCGGAGATGGGCGTGCTGACCCTGCCCGAGGAGAAGATCGTCACCAAGTGGCGTCTGCAGCCCGGCAAGATGCTGCTGGTGGACCTTGAGGAAGGCCGCCTCGTCCCCGACGAGGAGATTAAGACCGAGCTCGCCCGCGCCAATCCCTACAAGGAGTGGCTGAAGCACACCCAGCTCGTGCTGGAGGACCAGCGCAAGGTGGAAGCGCGCGAGGTGCGCACCGACGTGTCGCTGCTCGATCGCCAGCAGGCCTTCGGCTACACCCAGGAGGACCTGAAGCTGCTCATGGCGCCCATGGCCATCACCGGCCAGGAGGCGGTGGGCTCCATGGGCACCGACACGCCCATCAGCGTGCTCTCCAACAGGTCGAAGCTGCTTTATTCCTATTTCCAGCAGAACTTCGCGCAGGTGACGAACCCGCCCATCGATCCGATCCGCGAGGAGCTGGTGATGAGCCTGGTGTCGTTCATCGGCCCGCGCCCCAACATCTTCGACCTCGAAGGCACGGCGCGGCGCAAGCGGCTCGAGGTGCGCCAGCCCATCCTCACCAACGAGGACCTGGAGAAGATCCGCTCCATCGGCATGATGGAGGAGCGCTTCGACACCCGCACCCTCGACATCACCTACCCCTCCGAGAAGGGCGCCGAGGGCATGGATGACGCCCTGGAGCGCCTGTGCGAGCGGGCCGAGGCGGCGGTGCGCGGCGGCTACAACATCATCATCCTGTCCGACCGCATGACCGGGCCGGACCGCATCCAGATTCCCGCGCTGCTGGCCACCGCGGCCGTGCACCATCACCTGATCCGCCAGGGCCTGCGCACCTCCGTGGGCCTCGTGGTGGAGACCGGCGAAGCCCGCGAGGTGCATCATTTCGCCTGCCTCGCCGGCTATGGCGCGGAGGCCATCAACCCCTACCTCGCCTTCGAGACCCTGGTCGCCATGCGCGACGAGATCCCGGAGGAGGTGGACGACACGGAGCTCGTCAAGCGCTTCATCAAGTCGATCGACAAGGGCCTGCTGAAGGTGATGTCCAAGATGGGCATCTCGACCTACCAGTCCTATTGCGGCGCGCAGATCTTCGACGCGGTGGGCCTCAGCTCGGCGCTGGTGGACAAGTATTTCTTCGGCACCGCCACCACGGTGGAGGGCATCGGCCTCGCCGAGATCGCCGAGGAGACCGTGCGCCGGCACCGGCTCGCCTTCTCCGACGCCCCGGTCTACCGCATGGCCCTCGACGTGGGCGGCGAGTACGCCTACCGCATGCGCGGCGAGGACCACGCCTGGTCGCCGGAGAGCGTCGCCACGCTGCAGCATGCGGTGCGCGGCAACGGCATGGACAAGTACCGCGCCTTCTCCGCCATGGTGAACGACCATGAGGAGCGCCTGCTCACCCTGCGCTCGCTGTTCCGCATCCGCGAGGCGGAGGAGCTCGGCCAGCAGCCCATCGACATCGCGCAGGTGGAGCCCGCCGCCGAGATCGTGAAGCGCTTCGTCACCGGCGCCATGTCGTTCGGCTCGATCTCGCGCGAGGCGCACACCACCCTCGCCATCGCCATGAACCGGATCGGCGGCAAGTCCAACACCGGCGAGGGCGGCGAGGAGCCGGAGCGCTTCAAGCCGCTGCCCAACGGCGATTCCATGCGCTCGGCCATCAAGCAGGTGGCCTCGGGCCGGTTCGGCGTGACCGCGGAATATCTCGTCAACGCCGACGTGATGCAGATCAAGGTGGCCCAGGGCGCCAAGCCCGGCGAGGGCGGCCAGCTGCCCGGCCACAAGGTGGATGCGGTGATCGCCAAGGTGCGCCACTCCACCCCCGGCGTGGGCCTCATCTCGCCGCCGCCGCACCACGACATCTATTCCATCGAGGATCTGGCGCAGCTCATCTACGACCTGAAGAACGTCAATCCCGATGCGGACGTGTCGGTGAAGCTGGTGTCGGAAGTGGGCGTGGGCACGGTCGCCGCCGGCGTCGCCAAGGCGCGCGCCGACCACATCACCATCTCCGGCTTCGAGGGCGGCACCGGCGCCTCGCCGCTGACCTCCATCAAGCACGCCGGCTCGCCGTGGGAGATGGGCCTCGCCGAGACCCAGCAGACCCTGGTGGCCAACCGCCTGCGCTCGCGCGTCGCGCTGCAGGTGGACGGCGGCTTCCGCACCGGCCGCGACGTGGTGGTGGGCGCCTTGCTCGGCGCCGACGAGTTCGCCTTCTCCACCGCGCCGCTGATCGCGGCGGGCTGCATCATGATGCGCAAGTGCCACCTCAACACCTGCCCGGTGGGCGTCGCCACCCAGGACCCGGTGCTGCGCAAGCGCTTCAAGGGCACCCCCGAGCACGTCATCAACTACTTCTTCTTCGTGGCGGAAGAGGTGCGCGAATACATGGCGCAGCTCGGCTTCCGCACCATGAGCGAGATGGTGGGCCGGGTGGACGTGCTCGACCAGCAGAAGGCGATCGACCACTGGAAGGCCAAGGGCCTCGACTTCTCCAAGGTGTTCGCCAAGGCCGACGTGCCGGCCGACGTGGGCATCCGCCACACCGAGCGCCAGCACCACCCCATCGACACGGTGCTCGACCGCACCCTGATCGAGAAGGCCATGCCGGCCCTTGAAAACGGCACGCCGGTGGTGATCGACACGCCGATCCGCTCGGTGGACCGCTCGGCGGGCGCCATGCTCGCGGGCGCCGTGGCCAAGCGCTACGGCCACCAGGGTCTCGGCGACGACACCATCCACGTCAACCTCACCGGCACCGCGGGCCAGTCGTTCGGCGCCTTCCTCGCGGCGGGCGTCACCTTCGAGCTGACCGGCGAGGCCAACGACTATGTGGGCAAGGGCCTGTCGGGCGGGCGCATCATCGTCAAGCCGCCGGCGCACAGCGCCATCGTGCCGGAGGAGTCCATCATCGTCGGCAACACGGTGATGTACGGCGCCATCGAGGGCGAGTGCTACTTCCGCGGCGTGGCCGGCGAGCGCTTCGCGGTGCGCAACTCGGGCGCCATCGCGGTGGTCGAGGGCACCGGCGACCACGGCTGTGAGTACATGACCGGCGGCATCGTGGTGGTGATCGGCCCCACCGGGCGCAATTTCGCGGCCGGCATGTCGGGCGGCGTGGCCTATGTGCTCGACGAGGACAAGACCTTCGCCAAGCGCTGCAACCTCTCCATGGTGGACCTCGAGCCGGTGGAAGAGGAGGAGGACCTGCTGGAGCGCCTCCACCACCACGGCGGCGACCTGGAGTTCAAGGGCCGCATCGACGTGCAGGGCGACCTCTCGCGCCACGACGAGGAGCGCCTGCACCAGCTCATCGTCAAGCACCTGCACTTCACCGGCTCGGCGCGGGCGCAGGCGATCCTCGACAATTGGGCGGACTACCGCTCCAAGTTCGTGAAGGTGATGCCGGTGGAATACCGCCGCGCCCTGCGCGACCTGGAGAAGCGGCGCGGCCTCGCGGCGGCCGAATAGGCCGGCCGCGCCCCCGCACCGCCCGCCAGGGGCGGTGCTTGCGGCCGGGATCCAGCGCCGCACGGCCGGCCCGAAGCAGGGCATCCGGGCGCCGCCCGGCTCCCCGCCGCCGCGGCCGGCCGATCCGCGCCACCGCGCTTCCCCTGCCCTCCCCCTCTCCGGGGGGCGGGCGCTTCTCCGGACAAGATCGGCGGCACGGCCCAGTCTTCCCAAGACGTGCGCGGATTGGAGTCCTCAAGCTGGAACAATTCTTGTAATGGAGCATATGGCGCGCGGCGCACGGCTGCTCCTTCAACGAGGTTCGCCAAAGGGGTTTTTATGGGCAAGGTCACGGGTTTTCTCGAAATCGATCGGCGCGAGCAGAAGTACCAGCCGGCTTCCGACCGCATTCGCCATTTCCGCGAATTCACGCTGCCCCTGCCCGACGCCGAGGTGGTCAACCAGGCCGCCCGCTGCATGGACTGCGGCATCCCCTTCTGCCACGGCCCCAACGGCTGCCCGATCCACAACCAGATCCCCGACTGGAACGACCTCGTGTTTCACGAGGATTGGGAGCAGGCCGCGCGCAACCTGCACTCCACCAACAATTTCCCCGAGTTCACCGGCCGCGTCTGCCCCGCCCCGTGCGAGGAAGCCTGCACGCTGAACCTCGAAGACATGCCGGTCACCATCAAGACGGTGGAGCAGGCCATCGCCGACAAGGCGTGGAAGAACGGCTGGATCAAGCCCGAGCCCGCCGCGGTGAAGACCGGCAAGAAGGTCGCCGTCATCGGCTCCGGCCCGGCCGGCATGGCCGCCGCCCAGCAGCTCGCCCGCGCCGGCCACGACGTCCACGTGTTCGAGCGCGAGCCCAAGGCCGGCGGCCTGCTGCGCTACGGCATCCCCGACTTCAAGATGGAGAAGCGCCACATCGACCGCCGCGTCGCGCAGATGGAGGCCGAGGGCGTCACCTTCCACTACAACGTCAACGTGGGCGTCACCACGCCGCTGAAGGACCTCCTGGACGGCCACGACGCGGTGCTGCTCGCCGGCGGCTCCGAGGCGCCGCGCGATCCTGAGCTTCCCGGCCAGGAGCTGGAGGGCGTGCACTTCGCCATGCCCTATCTGGTGCAGTCCAACCGCCGCGAGGGCGACGAGCCGGAGCGCGACATCCCGATCGTCGCCGCCGGCAAGCACGTGGTGGTGGTGGGCGGCGGCGACACCGCCTCCGACTGCGTGGGCACCGCGTTCCGCCAGGGCGCGCTTTCGGTGACCCAGCTCGACATCCGCCCGGTGCCGCCCATGAAGGAGGACAAGCTGGCGGTTTGGCCCTATTGGCCCACCAAGTTCCGCACCTCCTCCTCCCAGGCCGAGGGCGCCGAGCGCGAGTTCGCCTGCGCCACCCTGGGGGTGGAAGGCCGCAACGGCCGGGTGACCGGGGTGAAGTGCGCCCGCGTGGATGCCCGGCGCCAGCCGCTGCCCGGCACCGAGTTCGTGCTGCGCGCCGATCTGGTCTTCCTCGCCATCGGCTTCGCCCAGCCGGTGCACGAAGGCATGCTGGACGAGGCCGGCGTGGCCTATGACAAGCGCGGCAACGTCGCGGCCAACGAGGAGGATTACGCCACCTCGGTGCCGAAGCTCTACGCCGCCGGCGACATGCGGCGCGGCCAGTCCCTGGTGGTGTGGGCGATCCGCGAGGGCCGCCAGGCGGCCCGTTCCATCGACCTCGCGCTCATGGGCGAGACCGTGCTGCCGCGCTGAGATGGAACGCCGTCCCCGGACGGCGCGCCGCCCATGAAGATCGAGCCGCCCCCGCCGGGCGGCTCTTTCGTTTCCGGCGCGCGGCGCCGCTCAGGTCTCCACCAGCCCGGTGGTATCGCCCGAGGCGGTGGAATCCGGCCGGCCGTGGGGGCGGTGGCGGTAGTCGTCGGAACGCATCTCGTGCAGCCGCGAGACGGTGCGGGCGAACTCGAACGCCTCGGTGCCGTCGGTGCCCACATAAAGCCCGTCCGGCTCGGCCGCCGCCGAGGCGATGAGCTTCACGTTGGCGTCGTAGAGAGTGTCGATCAGCGAGATGAAGCGCTTGGCCTCGTTGCGCTGGTCCGGCCCCATGACCGGAATGTGCTCCAGCACCAGCGTGTGGAACATGCGCGCGAGGCTCAGGTAATCCGGGTTGGGCCCCAGCGCCGCCTCGCACAGATTGGCGAAGGCGAAGCGCGCCGCCCCGTGGGCCATGGCCGGAATGTCGAGCCGCCGGCCCTTCAGCTCGATATGGCCCGGCACGCCGCCGTCCGGTCCGGCGATGCGCAGCCAGGCCGCTTCGACCGCGGCGTCGGCCTCAGGGCCGAGCGGGGTGTACCAGGTGCTCACACCCTCCAGCTTCTCCATGCGGTAATCGGTGCGCGATTCCAGGCTCAGCACCCGCATGCGCTGCTCGATCATGGCGATGAAGGGCAGGAACAGCGCCCGGTTGAGGCCGCCGGTGTAGAGGTTCTCCGGCTTCACGTTGGAGGTGGCCACCACCACCACGCCGTCGGCGAACAGCTTCTCGAACAGCCGGCCGAGGATCATGGCGTCGGCGATGTCGGTGACGTGGAACTCGTCGAAGCACAGCAGCTTCGCCTCCCGGGCGAGGGCCGCCGCCACCGGGGCGATGGGATCGGCACTCTTGCGCTCGCCCGCCTTCTGCGCCTGACGCTCCTTGAAGATGCGCTCGTGCACGTCGCCCATGAAGGCGTGGAAATGGGCGCGGCGCTTGCTCTGGCGCGGCATGGCCTCGAAGAACAGGTCCATGAGCATGCTCTTGCCGCGGCCCACCTCGCCATAGATGTAGAGGCCGCGGGGCGGGGTCGGCGCGGCGCGGCGCTGGAACAGCCAGCCGAGCGAGGACGATTTCTGCGCCAGGGCGCGCTGCTTGAGCTCCAGCTCCAGCTCGGCGAAGGCCTCCACCACCTCGGCCTGGGCGGGATCGGGGGCGATCTCGCCGGAGGCGACCCTGGCCGCATATAGCTCGCCGACCCGCGCCGCGCTCACCGCCATGCTGGATACTCCCTCGCCACCCGCATTCACCCCTGCCCCGCTTAGAGCACTTCCGCGCAAAACTGAAGCCGCGCCCGGCCTTGCGCTCCGCCCGGCGCCTCCCGGGCACCCCGATTTGAAGGGTGGGCCACCGCTTTGTCTTGCAGTCGGCGTCGCGCCGGGGCATCCCATGCCCGCCGAGAGGGACCAGCGCGGAAGGACCATCCCGCATGAGACGCCACCCGACCGTTATCCGCCATCCCGCGCCCGCCCCGTCCCGCGTCCGGGCCTGAGCGCGTCATGGCATCGGCGCCCGGAACGCGCCCGGCCCTGGTGGAGGCCATCCAGGACTGGCTGGCCGATCACGACCCAGGCGGGGTGGACACCTCGCGGGCGGTGCATCTGGCCGTCTCCTTTGTCCTGATCATCGCCCTCGGCACCGCCACCGCCTCGATGCTCGGCCTCGATCCGGGGCTTCAGGTCACCTTCCCGCTCATGGGCGGGGCGGCGGCTCTGGTGCTCATCAGCTTCACGCCGGCCGCCAGCATCCGCGCCGAGGCGCGCACCATGGCACGGCTGTTCCTGGTGGCGGTGGCCTTCCTGCTGCTGCTCATCGTCGTCGGCCCCGGCGAGGGGCCGGGGCACGAGATGGCGCAGAAGCTGATCCTCGTGCCGCTCGCCTTCATCGCCTTGGCGCTGCGGCGCTCCGGCATGGATGGCCAGCGCCTCGGCCTCGCCCTGATCCTGGTCGCCATGATCGGCACCATCCTCGGCCCGACGCGGGCCCATGCGGCATGGTTCCTCGTCGCCTTCTGCGAGGGCGCGCTGGTGGCGGCGCTGGTGCGGCTGTCGCCGTTCCGGCCGTCGGCCCAGGCCGCTTTCGTGGACTCCACCCTCGACATGCAGGGCGCGGTGGCCGCCTTCCTGCGCCAGATGGCCGATGCGGTGCGCTCCGGCCAGCCTTTTCCGGAGGACGCCTCCGCGACGCTGGAGAAGCTGCGCGCGCGCATCTGGAACGCCCTCGCCAACGCCACCGCCGAGAACCCCGCCGGCCGCAACGGCTTCGAGCAGCTCAGGGTGAAGATCTACCGGCTGCGCGTGGCGGTGGAGCTGCTCGCCGGCTGCATTCCGCCCGAAGGCACCGACGGGGAGGGCTGGCGCCGCCCCTTCTCCACCGCGGCGGATTTCGTGGCCCGCCGGCTCGAGGCCCTCGACGTCACCGATGTGTCCGGCGAGGAGCGCTTCGAGCGGGCGCTCATGCAGCTTCGCGCCGTGGCCTTCTCGCCCGACCTGCCCGCCACCGCCCGGTTTGCGCTGCTGAGGGCAGTGACCGCCTTCGAGCGGCTGGCGCTGGTGGTCTCGGCCATAGCCGAGGCGGAGCGTTCCCCGCCCGAGCCGGCGCCCGCGGCGCCGCTGCCCGGCCCGCCGCCCCAGCCGTTCCTGACCCGCGGCGCGGACGGGCGGGCATCCCTCTCCAATCCGCTGAAGGTGGCCCTGCAGGGCGCGCTCGCCGCCGCCATCACCACCGCCCTCGACCTCGGGCTGGGCCTCGACCACGCCTATTGGGCCACCATGACGGTGATGTTCGTGATGGGCAATTCGGTGGGCGAGACCTTCGTGCGGGTGCGCTACCGCACCCTGGGCACGCTGCTGGGCGTGCTGGCGGGCGTGGTGCTGCTCTATTATTTCGACGGCCACGTGTGGGGCCTCGCCGCGCTGTGCATCGCCGCCCAGATGGTGGTGGTGGTGACCCAGAAGGAGCGCTACGACATCGCTTCGGCGGCGGTGGGCCTGTCGGTGGTGGTGGGGCTCCACCTCATCGCCGGGCTGAGCACGGCGGGCATGTTCGCGCGCATCTACCAGACCGCCATCGGCGCCGGCGTCGCCCTGGCCGTCGCCTATTTCGTGCTGCCGGTCTACCTCACCGACGAGGTGAAGCCGACGGTGCGCGCCCTTTTGGAGCGCTGCCGCAACGCCTTCGCCACCTGGTGGCCCCACGCGGGCGGCACGAAAGGCGAGCGGGTGAGCGTCGCGCCTCTCGCGCGGGAGGTGCGCCAGCTCGACGAGCGCCTGCCCCAGGTGGGCGCCGAGCAGATGTTCGGCCATTCGGCCATGGATCTCGCCAACATCGTCGCCACCCTCGACGTGCTGGTGACCTATCTGGCGCTCATGGAGGACAGCGCGCAGCGTCTCGCCGCCCTGGACCTCAAGGGCGAGGTGACGGCGGCCACCGAGGCCGCGCGCTCGCGCACCCTCACCGCCTTCGCGGTGGTGCTGGGCGAGGTGGGCAAGGAGGCCGGCGCCGCCGCCGAGCCGGTGCTCGACGCCGCAGTCTCCACCGCCCTGACCATGGCGAACGACCCGCAGGTGGCGCCGGCGCTGCCGCTGGTGGCGGACTATCTGGCCTATTCCCAGGTGGTGCTGCGGCCGCTGGGCGACCTCGCCGCCGCCCTCGCCGATCAGGCGCCCTGGCGTGCCAAGGCGCCGGTGGCGGCCGCCGGCCTCGACACCACCTGCGTGCCGCAGGTGAAGCGCTGAGACGGACGCCGGCGCGGCCTCAGCCCTTCGCCACGATGGGCTTGAAATGCTTGGAGAGCTTCAGCCCCTGCCCCTGGTAGTGGGACTTCAGCCCGGCGCCGTAGAGGGTCACCGGCCGCTCGGTCATGCGCTCGTAGACGAGGCGGCCGACGGTCTGCCCATGCTCCAGGATGAACGGCACCTCGCGCGAGCGCACCTCCAGCACTGCGCGGGCGCCGTTGCCCCCCGCCTCCGGATCGCCGAAGCCGGGATCGAAGAAGCCGGCGTAATGCACCCGGAACTCGCCCACCAGCGGATCGAACGGCACCATCTCCGCCGCATAGCCGGGCGGCACGTGCACCGCCTCGCGGGAGGCGAGGATGTAAAAGGCGTCCGGATCGAGCACGAGGCTCGGCGTGCCGCCAGTCTCGCGCACCCGGATGGGCTCCCAGAAATCCTCCATGTCGAGCACCCCGGCCACGTCCACATCCACCACGCCGGAATGCCGCTTGGCGCGGAAGCCCTGCACCCCGCCCCAGGCGTGGCCGGCGAGGTCCACCCCGAGGGCGATGCCGCCCGAGGCGACATCCGGAGTGGGCGCATCGACGAGGCACTCCGCCGCCTGGAGCGACAGCAGCTCCAGGTCCGACAGCCGGGTCACGCCGCGCCGGAAGCGCACCTGCGACAGCCGCGAGCCCGAGCGCACCAGGATGGGGAAGGTGCGCGGCGACACCTCCAGATAGAGCGGACCGCCGTAGCCGGCCGGGATGGTGTCGAACGCCCGTGCCCCGTCGGTAATGACGCGCACGAACACGTCGAGCCGCCCGGTGGAGCTCTTCGGATTGGCCGCGGCGGCGAGGTCGGCCGGCAGCTTGAGGCGCTCGCTGAGCTCCACCAGATAGACGCATCCGGTCTCCAGAACGGCGCCGCGGGCGAGATCGAGCTCATGCAGCGCGAGCTCCGCGAGCCGCTCCTTCACCTTGACGCCAGCACCCGGCAGGAAGCTGGCGCGGATCCGCCAGGCGCTGCGCGCGAGGCGCAGGTCGAGGCTCGCCGGCTGGATCTGATCGTCGTCCAGGGGGTGCCGGGCCTTGATGGCGCCGTGCGTCCACAGGTCCGCGATCGCCTCGGCAGGCAGGATCCCGGGCTTCGAGAGTTCGGCCACACGCGCCTCCATATCCGTTTTCCCGGTCCTTTTTGTTCGATTTACCGGACGAAAGCCTTGACGCCAAGGCGTAACGCCGGCTTAAGTGCAGGACATTCGTGGTGGATTTGAAGCCGGCCGGCTTGCAGCCACGTTAAAGGGAAATCGCTAAAAGGCCGGGGCTCGCGGATCGACGCGGAGCGCTGCCGACAGCGTCGGCCGCCGCATCCAGCGCAGGGATCCGCCTTCCTCGGCCGCCCGCAGAGGCCGCCCATGTCGTCGACAGAGAAGTCGCCCACCGACCCGTCTTCCCCCGAAGCGCCGTCCGCGTCCTTCACCCCGAAGGACCCGCGCACACTCCACCCAGAAACCCGGCTTGTCCATGGCGGCACCACCCGCTCGCCGTTTGGCGAGACTTCCGAGGCGCTCTTCCTGACCCAGGGCTTCGTCTATGACGATGCCGAATCCTGCGAGGCGCGTTTCAAGGGCGACGCGCCCGGCTTCGTCTATTCGCGCTATGCCAACCCCACGGTGGCCATGTTCGAGGAGCGCATGGCGCTGCTGGAAGGCGCCGAGGCGGCGCGGGCCACCGCCTCCGGCATGGCGGCGGTCAATGCCGCGCTGCTCTGCCAGCTCAAGGCGGGAGACCACGTGCTGGCGGCCAAGGCGCTGTTCGGCTCCTCCCGCTGGATCCTGGAGGACTTCCTGCCGCGCTTCGGCGTCTCGGTCACCCTGGTGGACGGCACCGACCTTGCCGCCTGGCGCGCCGGCGTGACGCCGCAGACCCGCATCCTGTTCCTCGAAAGCCCGACCAACCCGACCCTGGAGATCATCGACATCGCCGCGGTGGCGGAGATCGCCCATAGCGCCGGGGCGCGGCTGGTGGTGGACAATGTGTTCGCCACCCCCCTGCTGCAGCACCCCTTCGAGCTCGGCGCCGACGTGGTGGTCTATTCCACCACCAAGCATGTGGACGGGCAGGGACGGTGCCTCGGCGGCATGATCCTGTCGTCGAAGGCCTTCCTCGACGACCAGCTCCAGACCTTCCTGCGCCAGACCGGGCCGTCGCTCTCGCCGTTCAACGCCTGGGTGATGCTGAAGGGGCTGGAGACCCTGGCGGTCCGCGTCGAGCGGATGCAGGCGAGCGCGGCGCGGGTCGCCGATGCGCTCGCCGGCGCGCCCGGCGTGGCGACCGTGCTCTATCCCTTCCGCGACGATCATCCGCAGGCCGCCCTGGCGCGGCGGCAGATGACGGGCGGCGGCACCCTCGTCACCTTCACCGTCGACGGCGGCAAGGAGGCGGCGTTCCGCTTCGTGAACGCGCTCCAGGTGATCCGCATCTCCAACAATCTCGGCGACGCCAAGAGCCTCATCACCCACCCCGCAACCACCACCCATCAGCGCTTCACGCCCGAGGCGCGGGCCGAAATGGGCATCGGCGACGGCCTGCTGCGGCTCTCGGTCGGGCTCGAGCATCCCGACGATCTCATCGCCGACCTGACGCGGGGCTTGGCGGCGCTCCGCGCGTAGTCCATACCTGTCGCAGACGCGGCGACGCGGGCTTGCGCCCGGGTTCCGCGCCGGGTTCATTTGGTATTTTGTCGGGAGCATTTTCTCCCGCGCGAACGGGGAGCTCGAGCGGGTATGTACCGCGCCACCACTCGGGAGATTCAGGTCACCGCGACGCCGCGTTATGTGGCGGAGCGCTCGGAGCCGGATCAGGGCCGCTATTTCTGGGCCTATACCATTGAAGTGTCCAATCTCGGCCAGGAAACCGTGCAATTGAAGGCCCGCCATTGGTACATCACCGACGGCCACGGCAATGTGGAGGAGGTGCATGGCGTCGGCGTCGTCGGCGAGGAGCCCCTCCTGCCGCCGGGCGGCAAGTTCGAATATACCAGCGGGGTGCCGCTCAACACGGCCACCGGCATCATGAGCGGGCGCTACGACATGCAGACCGAGGGCGGAGAAGGCTTCTCCATCGAGATCCCGGCCTTCTCGCTCGATGCGCCGGATGCACGGCGTGTGCTGAACTGACGGAAGGCGCCGCCTGATGCCGACGGCGCGCATCCCCACGGTCGAGGCACAGGCGGTTTCCGTGCTCGACCTGCGCCCCGTGGCGGCGACCCTGGGGATCCTGCTCGCCATCCTCGGCGGCAGCATGCTGATTCCGGCGGCGATGGATTTCGCCACCCACTCCGGGGGGCAGAGCGCGTTCGTCGGCGCCTCGGCCATCACCGTGTTCGTGGGCGTGCTGCTGTGGATGTCCGGGCGCTCGTCCGACAGCCGCAAGCTCGACCTGCGCCAGGCCTTCCTGCTCACCACCAGCGTCTGGGTGGTGCTCACCGTGTTCGCCGCCCTGCCCTTCATGTGGGGATCGGCGCGCCTGTCGGTGGCCGACGCCATCTTCGAGAGCATGTCCGGCCTCACCACCACCGGCGCCAGCGTCATGTCGGGGCTGGAGAACCAGGCGCCGGGCATCCTGCTCTGGCGCGCCATGCTGCACTGGTTCGGCGGCATCGGCATCATCGCCATCGCCATCGCGGTGCTGCCGGTGCTGTCCATCGGCGGCATGCAGCTCTTCCGCACCGAATCGTCCGACAAGTCCGAGAAGCTGATGCCGCGCGCCGGCACCATCGCCAAGGGGCTGCTCGCCGCCTATGTGCTGCTCACCGTGGCGTGCGCCGTGGCCTATGCGCTGGCCGGCCTCGGCACCTTCGATTCCATCACGCTCGCCATGTCCACCCTGTCGAGCGGCGGCTTCGCCAATTCCGACAGCTCCATGAGCGCCTTCGCCAGCCCGGCGGTGGACTATGTGGCGATCGTCTTCATGCTGGTGGCGGCCCTGCCCTTCCCGCTCTACGTGCGCGCGCTCACCGGCGATCCGGTGCGGCTGTTCACCAATCCCGAGGTGCGGCTGTTCCTGTTCATCGTCGCCCTGTTCACCTTCGCCTCGTTCATCCAGCAGACCCTGCAGGGCGTGGCGTCGGGCGAGACGGCGTTCCGCGGCGCGCTGTTCACGGTGTCGTCGCTGATCTCCACCACCGGCTTCATGTCGGTGGACTACACCAACTGGGGCACCGCCTCGAACGCGCTGTTCTTCGTGCTGATGTTCTTCGGCGGCTGCACCGGATCGACCTCGGGCGGCATCAAGGCGCTGCGCGTCGCCATCACCAGCAAGGCGCTGCGCCAGCACCTGCGGCGGGTGACCTTCCCCCATGGCGTGTTTCCGCTACGCTATGGCGGCGTGCCGGTGGCCGACGACGTGGTGGCCTCGGTGCTGGGCTTCGTGTTTCTCTACCTGTCCACCTTCGTGGTGGTGGCCGTCATCCTCAACCTGATGGGCCTCGATCTCCTCACCGCCTATTCGGCGACCATCGCCTGCCTGTCCAACGTGGGCCCGGGCCTCGGGCCGGTGGTGGGCCCGGCCTCCAATTACGCGGCGCTGCCTGATCCGGCCATCTGGCTGCTGACCCTCGCCATGATGCTGGGACGGCTCGAGATCATCACCACGCTGGTGCTGCTCCTGCCGCGCTTCTGGGTGCGCTGAGCAGCCTTCCCCGGAACCGGCCCGTCAGAACAGCAGGCCGCCGGAGGCCGCGCCGAGGATGGCGGCGAGGAAGAGCCCGCCGTCGTGCAGCGCCAGCGCCAGCCGGCTGGGCACCCCCCGGGCGTAGATCATGGCGGTGGCGCCCACCGTGGCCACCGACCAGCCCGCCCCCACCGCGATCAGCGCGGCGGTGATGGTCTCGGGCGTCCGGGCGAGCTGCAGCGGCACGCCGGAACCCACCAGCGCGACACCGAGAACGGCCAGCGCCAGCGGGGCGATGCGGTCCTTCAGGAAGGCCAGCGGCACGGCCGGCGCATACATCGCCGCCACATGCAAGGCGATGAAGCCGAACACCGCTGCCCCGCCGATGCCGCAGCCGACCAGCGCCAGCGGCGCGCCCGACATCACCGCATTCATTCCGAACCACGCCACCGCGCCGAGCAGGGTCGGCGCGACGATGCCGGACAGCGGCAGGGTGGCGCGCGGCCAGAAGGCGGAGACCGGATCGGGCGCCAGCGTCACCGCCACCGCCAGCGAGCAGGTGTGGGCGAGCGCCGCGAGACCCGCCGCGCCTACCAGGAAATAGGGGGCGACCAGATCCTCGGCGAAGGAGGCGAGCGTCGGCCCGGCCAGCGCCGCCAGAACGCCGCCCGCCAGGACCCCGGCGGTGGCGGCCGCCGGGCGTCCGCTCGCGGCGGCGGCCTCGTGCCGGTAGAAGAAGGAGAAGCCCTGCGCCACGCCGAGCCAGAGCGCGCCGAGGCAGGCCCAGGCGAACTGGCCCTGGATCAGCGCCGCCACCAGAAGCGCGCCGCCGGCGATGCCGAGCGAGGCGCCGAGGGCGAAGCCCGCCCGCCGGCCGAAGGCATCGCGCAGGAAGGACGCGGGGAAGGAGGCGAGCGCGGCGCCCAGCAGCAAGGCGGCGAACGGCCAGGTGGCCAGCTCCGGCCGCGGCGCGAGCATGCCGCCGGCCAGCGGCAGCGCCGCGGAGGCCACCGTCTGCGCCAGCACGGCGAAGGCGAAGCCCGCCGTCAGCGCGACGATCGAGGGCGGCATTGCGGCGTTGTCGTTGGCGGGGGCGTCGAGCTCGGGATCGCAGACGCAGACAAGCATGCCTGCGCGCGGCTCGGCGATGGGCACGGGATCCCTCATCGCGACGGCAAGTCGTCGTCCGACAGGACCCGCACCGAGGCCCCGTCGAGGTCTTCATACTGGCCGTTCTTCAGGCTCCACAGGAACGCCAGCAGGCCGAGAAAGCCGAGGCCCAGCGCCACCGGGACCAGATACAGCAGGACCGTCATGCCACGGCCTCCTTCAGGCTGGTGACAGTATCGGAGGCATCCTTGCGCCGGGGGCGTGCGGCGCGCAAGGCGTTCAAAGTCACGATGATGGAAGAGCCCGACATGGCGAGCGCCGCAACGAGGGGCGTCACCAGTCCCGCCACCGCCAGCGGCACCGCGATGACGTTGTAGAGCACGGCGAGCGCGAGGTTCTGGCGCATCAGCCGCGCGGCGGTGCGGGCGCCGTCGACGGCGGCGCGCACCGGCGCCAACGCTCGGCCGAGGAACACCGCGTCGGCCTGCGACTGGGTCACCGCCGCGCCGGTGGCCGGCGACAGGGAGGCGGTGGCGGCGGCCAGCGCCGGGGCGTCGTTGAGCCCGTCGCCGACCATCAGGACGCGGTGCCCGGCGGTCTTCAAATCTTCGAGCGCTTTGATCTTGTCGGCGGGCTTCAGGCCGCCCTGCGCCGCGTCGATGCCGAGCACGGCGGCGATGGGGCGCACCGCGCTCTCCCGGTCACCCGAGAGAATGCGCACGTCGAGCCCGCGCGCCCTGAGGTCCGCCACCACCTCCCGCGCATCGGGGCGAAGCTGCTGCTCCACCCCGAGCACCGCCGTGCGCGCGCCGAGCCGCACCGCCATCAGGGAGAGGGTTTCCGGCAGACCCTCGGGCGCCGCCACGCCGCAGAAGGCCAGGCTGCCGAGCCGCGCCTCGGCCCCGTCGAGGCTGGCGCTCACGCCCTCCCCGCTCGCCTCGCGGGCATCGGAGAGCGGCGCGCCCTCGGCATGGGCCGCCACCACCCGCGCCAGGGGATGATGGCTCGACAGGGCAAGGCGCCCGGCGAGCGCCAGGAGATCCGCATCGCCCGCCACCACGCGCACCGCCGGATCCGGCAGGGTGAGGGTGCCCGTCTTGTCGAACACCACGGTGTCCACTGTGGCGAGGCGTTCCAGCATGTCGCCGGCATGGACCAGCAGGCCGGCGCGGAACAGCCGGCCGGTGGCCGTCACCTGCACCGCCGGCACCGCCAGCGCCAAGGCGCAGGGGCAGGTGATGATGAGCACGGCGACGGCGATCATCACCGCCTGATGCACCCCGGCCCCGAGAGCCAGCCAGCCCAGCGCCGAGACCAGCGCGGTGAGGTGCACCACCGGCGCATAGAGCCGCGACACCCGGTCGGCGAGGCGGACATAACCGCTCTTGGCGGCGAGCGCGCCGTCGAGCAGGCGCTGCACGTCGTCCACCAGCGTGTTCTCGCCGCCGGCGGTGACGCGGATGGTCAGCGCGCCGTCGCCGTTGAGGCTGCCGGCATACACCACCGCGCCGGGCGCGAGCGGGCGCGGCAGGGTCTCACCGGTCACCATGCTCTCGTCCACCGCCGAGGTGCCGCCCGACACCACGCCATCGGCGCCGACCCGCTCGCCGGGCGCCACCAGGATGTGGTCGCCGGCCTTCAGCGCCTGCACCGGCACCAGCACCGGCTGCCCCTGATCGTCGAGGCGATGGGCCATGGCGCCGCGCAGCGCCGCGATGTTGCCGGCCAGCGCGCGGGTGCGCCGGCGCGCCTCGTGGTCGAGATAGCGTCCCGCCAACAGGAAGAAGAGCAGCATGATGGCGCTGTCGAAATAGGCGTGGGGCTGGCTCAGCGCCGTCTCCACCACGCTCATGCCGAGCGCCAGGACCACGCCGATGGAAATCGGCACGTCCATATTGAGCCGCCCGCCGCGCACCGCCTTCACCGCGCTCTGGAAGAAGGGCTGGCCGGCATAGGCCGCCGCCGGAAGGGCGATGAGCGCCGAGATCCAGTGGAAGAAATCCCGCGTCTCGGGAGTGATGTCGCTGACGTTGCCGGACCAGACCGAGATGGAGAGCAGCATGATGTTCATGGCCGCGAAGCCCGCCACCCCGAGGCAGCGCAGCAGCCAGCGGGCGTGGCGCGCCTCGCTCTCCTCGGCGCGCCCGGCGAAGGGATGGGCCCGGTAGCCGAGCTGCTCCAGCTTCTGCACTACCGCGTCGGCGGTGGGGTCCTCATGGGGGGCCGATGGGTCAGCCGAGGCATTGTCGTTCCAGGCGACGGCGAGGCGGTGGGTGGAATAATTGAGCCGGGCCTCCACCACGCCGGGCAGGGTCTTCACGCCCTTCTCGATCTCGCCGATGCAGGCGGCGCAGTCGATCCCGTCCACCGCGAGGCTCATGCGCCTGAGCCCGTCGTCGGTGGTGGCGATGAAGATGGAATAATCGACCGCTTCCGCCATTACGCCTCATCCGCCGCGCGTTGACCGCAGCGCCCCGTCCGCCGCGCCTCGCCCGCTACGCATCGCCCGCCGCATGGCCGCCGCCGCGCCGGGCGCCCGAGACGGACCCACGGGTCGCGCCGCCGGCGTCGCCGTGCGACAGGTGCCGCGCCGGCTGTCCGCCGGGCACCGTTTCACCCCCCGCATCTAAGCTAGGACAGGCGATGGTGGAACGAAAGCCGGCAAGCTGTCTCGCCCATGGCCGCGCGCCGGTGCGGCTGACGGCGGCCGCTGCGATGCCGCGCGGATGGCCTGTCCCAGGTTCGCCTGCCAGCTTCAGCCCGCGCCCCGTCCGGCCGGCGGCGAGGGGAAAATTAAGGAGCGACTCCCGGCCTGCGTAGCGCGGGAATCGCCCCAGGTGCGGGCGGCGGAGAGCTGGAAGGCCGCCCGACAGTCTCGACGCCGCGCGGTTCGGGATCTTGTGACCCTCACTTCTCCGGGCGGCTCACGGAAGCTGCACCCGATTTCTGGACCGAAACAGCCGGTCGTCGCCTTGCGCGAAATCAATCACCAGCACCCACTGGCCGGGCGGGGCGGTCACGGTCGTGCGATAACGGCCGTTGCCGACGCTCTGCAGCTCCAGCGCCACGTCCTTGCGGGCGTCCACCGGATGGTGGAACTGGCCCACGGCCTGGAGGCCGGAGACCGGCGCGCCCTTGGCGTCCTTCACCTCGGCGAGGACGGTGCGGGTGACGCCGCCGGGATTCTCCAGCTCGACCTCCACGTCCCAGTGGCGGCCGGCCTGCTTCGCGGCCTGCTCCGCCTCCGATTCGAAGGCGAGGCCCGCCTTGTAGGAGCTCTCGGTCTCGACGCCGGCGAAGGTCTTGATGGCATAGCGCGCCATGATCAGGTTCACGCCGATGACGATGGCGAAGAAGGCCACGAAGCCAGCAAAAACCATGCGCCCCGTGAGCACCCATTGGCGCGGGCTTCGGTCCAGGTTCGCCATGCCGTCCTCTCGTCTCTTGGGTCGCGGCGGCGGAAGGTCCGCCACCGCGGGAAGGTCATTCACCGCCGGGCGCGATCACCGGCTGATGAAGTGGTCGGTCACCTTGGCCTCGAGGCTCGAGCCCACATCGCGGATGCGGAAGGTGACAGGGATCGACTCGTCCGGCAACTTGTCGTGGGTGGTGACCAGGACGCGGATCTCGCGGGTCTGGTCCGGCCCCACCGTCAGGTTGCCCGCGTCGCCGCCGACCACCTCCAGCTTGGCGCCCGGCACGCCGGCCACCGACAGGCCGAAGGTGCGCTCCTGCAGCATCTTGTTGATGAGGCGCACCGTGTAGGCGTTGCGGACCGAGCCGTCCGACAGCTTCACGAACAGCGGGTTGCGGTCATGGATGGCGGCGATGCCCTCGGTCGAGCGGCCCAGCACGGAATAGAGCATCAGTCCGCTGGCGAAGACGATCAGCGCTGCATAGAGGATGGTGCGCGGGCGGACGATGCGCTGCGAGGTCGGCCGGCCCTCGGCCCGCGCCTCGATGTTGGCCTCGCTTTCGTAGGCGATGAGGCCGCGCGGATAGCCCACCTTGTCCATGACGTTGTTGCAGGCGTCGATGCACAGGCCGCACTGGATGCAGGCCAGCTGCAGGCCGTGGCGGATATCGACGCCGGTGGGGCAGACATGGACGCACTGCTCGCAGTCGATGCAGTCGCCGGCCGCCTCGCCCTTGGCCCGCGCCGCCTTCGCCTTCTTCACCGAGGCGCGCGGCTCGCCGCGATCCTTCCGGTAGGTGACGTTGAAGGCGTATTCATCGGTCAGAGCCGCCTGAATGCGCGGCCAGGGGCACATGTAGGTGCACACCTGCTCGCGCATGTGGCCGGCGAGCGCATAGGTGGTGAAGGTGAGGATGCCGATGGCCATGTAGGCCACGGCCGGCGCCTGGAAGGTCGCGAGCTGCTTCACCAGGGTCGGGGCGTCGGCGAAATAGAGCACCCAGGCGCCGCCGGTCCACCAGGCGAGCAGCAGCCAGATGGAATGGGTCAGCGTCTTCTGGGCGACCTTGTCCACCGTCCACGGCGAGGCATCGAGGCGCATGCGGTCGCGCCGGTCACCTTCGACGAGGCGCTCCACCGCCATGAACAGATCGGTCCAGACCGTCTGCGGGCAGAGGTAGCCGCACCACACGCGGCCCGCCACCGCATTCATCAGGAACAAGATGAGCGCGGCCAGGATCAGCAGGCCCGCGACGTAATAGAATTCCTGCGGCCAGATCTCGAGGAAGAAGAAATAGAAGCGGCGCGCCGGGAAATCGATGAGCACCGCCTGATTCGGCGCATCGGGACCGCGGTCCCAGCGCACGAAGGGCAGGAAGTAGTAGACCGCCAGCGTGATCGCCAGCACCACCCACTTGATGGTGCGCAGCCGACCGTGAACGGTCTGCGGATAGATGGCGCGGCGCGCCTCGTAGAGCGGGGTGTCGTCCACCGCCTCCACTGCCGGAGCGCTCGCATCCTTGGCCTTGGCGACGTCATCCACCAGCGCCGCCGCGCTCGCGACCGTCTGGGCCAGGTTGGGATCGGGGGATTGCTCTTTTGCAGACAGGGCTGTCATTTCGTTCGCCGATATGGGCCGGAACCCGGTCGAGGTTCGGGCAGAAATTTCGAACGGGGTCCCTGGTGCCCCAAAGCACCGGCTGGTCCGTTCCTCGCCGCGGCAGAGCGGCGACCGGCCGCCCGCTCGAAGGTCCCGCGCCTGCCCTTCAGGCGGGGACATGGTTGCCTCCGAACGCCCGTCTCGCGCGGCCGCCGATCTAACGCGATCGGCCTTTGGCCTTGGTGGCGACCGGCTCCTTCCAAAACCGGGCACCGAACGGGCGGACGTCGTGCCCTCCGCCGGTCCTTTCGGTCCGCCACGGGAGGCTTTCGCAAACATTCATACCTTAGAATGTCCTGCCGGTCCGGGAACGAAAAGTCGCGCAGACGATTGGTCGCGCGACTTTTTGGCATGAATCCGGAAGCCGGCCGGGCACCCCCTCCGTTCCCGCACGCCGCTCCCCCTCACACCGCCTGGTCGGCGCGACACCTGGTCGTCGGTGCGGCGCGGACGGGGATCGGGCGGGGACCACCCGGCGGCCGGATCGGCGCGCCCCCGCAGCGTCGCGGTCCAACCGACGACGCCCCGCCGCGGGAAGCCTGCTCGTGTCGCGCACCCGGATGGGCGCGCCCATGGGGCGGAAAAACGTTTTCCGTCAAGCCCATATGAAATTGGCTCCGATCGGCCTGCAGCGCAAGCCGATCGGAGCCATCGTTGACCCCGTGCCCTCAGCGACCGCCGCCGAGAGAATGGACATAGACCGTCAGCGCCTTGATGGTCGTGGGATCGAGGCGCGTATGCCACGCCGGCATCACGTTTCCGCGACCGTTGTAGATGCCGGTCATGATGGTCTCCTTGTCGGAGCCGTAGAGCCAGATGCCGTCGGTCAGGTTCGGCGCACCGAGCTCGATGTTGCCCTTGCCCTCGTCGCCGTGGCAGGCGGCGCAGTTGGCGGCGAACAGCGCCTTGCCCTTGGCCTGGTCCGCGCCCGGCTGCTGCAGGCCCGAGAGGGTCCGCACATAGTCGGCCACGGCGGAGATGTCCGCCCGCGTCAGGATCCCGTCCCGGCCGAAGGCCGGCATGTTGCCCTGGTGGGCCTCGGTGTCGCCGGAGCGGGCGCCGTAGTTGATGGTCTGGTTGATCTGGGCGAGCGTGCCGCCCCACAGCCAATCGTCATCGTTGAGGTTCGGATAGCCGACGGCGCCGCCGGCACCCGAGCCGTGGCACGGCGCGCAGTTGTCGGCGAAGGCCACGCGGCCCTGGGCGCGCGCCAGATCGAGCAGCGCCGGGGTCTGCTCGATCTGCTGGAGCGAGGCGTCGGCGAGCTTGGCCGCGCTCTCGGCGCGCAGCGCCTTCAGGTCGTCGATCTGCACCGCCACGGAGGAGCGCGAGTTCCAGCCGAGAATGCCCGGCGTCGCCGAGGAGATGAGCGGCCAGGACGGATACAGGATCCAGTAGATGACCGCCCACACGATGGTGGCGTACCACACCCACAGCCACCAGCGCGGCAGCGGGTTGTTCAGCTCCTGAATGCCGTCCCACTCGTGTCCCGTGGTTGAAACGCCGGTCGTCTTGTCCACCGTGCTCGGGTGGCTGTCATGAGTCGTGCTCACGGGAATCGTCCTCCTCGAGCGGAATTTGCGCGGCCTCGTCGAAGCCCTTCTTGTTGGACGGCCAGAAGACGTAAGCAAGTACGCCCATGAAGCCGACGAAGAAGATCACAAGGCCCCAAGTTTGGGCAAAGGAAGCAAACCAGGAATAGCTTTCATCCATGGCTCACCTGACGTTGGCTTTATTGTCATAAAGCTTGAAGTCGACGAGCGTTCCCAGCATCTGCAGATAGGCGACCAGCGCGTCGGCTTCCGTCAGCTCGCCGGGGTTTCCGTCGAAGTCACGGATCTGCGCCTTGGGATAGCGCTTCTGAAGGTCGTCGGCCCCGTCAGGATCGTTGCTGGCCTGGGTGCGCATGTCCTGCTGCGCCCGCTCGATGTCCTCGTCCGTGTAGGGCACGCCGAGGATCTGCTGAACGCGCAGGTCTTCCTGGATGTACTTGATGTTGAGCTTGGTCTGCGCCAGCCAGGGGTAGGACGGCATGATGGAGGCCGGCACCACCGAGCGCGGATTGTGCAGGTGCTCCAGGTGCCACAGGTCCGAATACTTGCCGCCGACGCGGGCGAGATCCGGCCCGGTGCGCTTCGAGCCCCACTGGAACGGATGGTCATACATGCTTTCCGCGGCCAGCGAGTAATGGCCGTAGCGCTCGACCTCGTCGCGCAGCGGGCGGATCATCTGCGAGTGGCAGTTGTAGCAGCCCTCCCGCACATAGATGTTGCGCCCCGCCAGCTCGAGGGGGGTGTAGGGCCGCATGCCCTGCACCTTCTCGATGGTGTTCTTGAGATAGAAGAGCGGCACGATCTCCACGAGACCACCCACCGAGATCACCAGCAGGATGCCGATGAGCAGGTAGAAGGAATGCTTCTCGAAGAGGGCGTGCTTGGCCCAGATGGAGCTGCCCTGAGACGACGCCATGGTGCTCTTTCCCCTCTCATTCCGCCGGCGCGAGGGCGAGCTTTTCCTGCTCGACCTCTTCCGCCGCGGTAATGGTCATCCACACGTTCCAGGCCATGATCAGCGCGCCGGCGAGGAACAGGACGCCGCCCACCGCACGGATCACATACAGCGGGTGCATCGCCTCCACCGTCTCGATGAACGAGTACTCCAGGAAGCCGAGGCTGGTGTAGGCGCGCCACATCAGGCCCTGCAGGATGCCGGCCACCCACATGGAGGAGATGTAGAGCACGATGCCGAGCGTCGACACCCAGAAGTGCCAGGACACCGCCTTCATGGAATACATGTCCTTCTTGTTCCACAGCCAGGGAACCAGGCAGTAGATCGCGCCGAAGGAGATGTAGGCGACCCAGCCCAGCGCGCCGGAGTGCACGTGGCCGATGGTCCACTCGGTGAAGTGGCTCAGCGAGTTCACCGACTTGATGGACATCATGGGCCCTTCGAAGGTGGACATGCCGTAGAACGCCACCGACACCACCATCATGCGGATGATCGGATCGGTGCGCAGCTTGTCCCACGCGCCCGACAGGGTCATCAGGCCGTTGATCATGCCGCCCCACGAGGGCATCCACAGGATGATCGAGAAGGTCATGCCCAGGGTCTGCGCCCAGTCCGGCAGCGCGGTGTAGTGCAGGTGGTGGGGACCGGCCCAGATGTAGATGAAGATCAGCGCCCAGAAGTGGACGATGGAGAGCCGGTAGGAATAGACCGGCCGGTCCGCCCGCTTGGGGATGAAGTAGTACATCAGCGCCAGGAAGCCGGCGGTGAGGAAGAAGCCCACCGCGTTGTGGCCGTACCACCACTGGGTCATGGCGTCCTGCACGCCCGACCACAGAATGTAGGACTTGGGCGAGAACACCGACACCGGGATCGCGGCATTGTTGCCGAGGTGCAGCACCGCGATAGTGACGATGAAGGCGAAGTAGAACCAGTTGGCCACATAGATGTGGGGCTCGGCCCGCTTCAGCACCGTGCCGAGGAACACCAGGAAGTAGGTGACCCAGACCACCGTCAGCCACAGGTCCGCATACCATTCCGGCTCGGCGTATTCCTTCGACTGGGTGATGCCCAGGAGATAGCCCGTGCCGGCGATGAGGATGAAGAAGTTGTAGCCCAGAACCACGAACCAGGGCGCAAGGTCACCCGCGAGGCGGGCGCGCGAGGTGCGCTGGACCACGTAGAACGAGGTGGCGATCAGGACGTTGCCGCCGAAGGCGAAGATCACCGCCGAGGTGTGCAGCGGACGCAGCCGCCCGAACGAGATCCACTGCAGGTCGAAGTTGAACATGGGGAAGGCGAGCTGCCAGGCCGCCCACACGCCGATGGTGAAACCGGCGATGCCCCAGAACATGGCGAAGATCGTGCCGACCTTCACCACGTCCATATTGTAGTTCGGCCGCCCGTCGATGGTCTGCGGGATGGGCCCGGCCGGCCGGTCCATGTAGCGGTTGCCGATGGCGAACACCGTCGCGATGCTCGCCGCGGCAAACAGATAGGCATGGAACGCATAGGCCGCGGACTGCGCCTTCGCCGCGACGACGATGGAGAAGAACGCCAGCGCGGAGAAGGTGATCAGCAGGCCCACTTCCCCGAAGGTCATGGACTTTGCCGGGGCCGGAGCCTCAGTTGGATTTTGAACACTCGACATTGCAGAACCCTCTGCTCGAAGGCGGTCACATCAGCGGCGTCACACCGGCCCATGGTACGTGGGGCGCACCTTGCGCGGCGGCGACGTTTTCTCCTTGATACAGGTCAAAGGTGCGTGAGACCGCGTGGCGCAAGCGCGCTGCGGCGGCGGGTCGCGGCCCCCGGAAGAAACTGCGTCAGTCTGCCGCTCTCTTTGGACCAATTCAAGCCACCGAAAGCATAGATTCTGAAAGCTTTGCCGGGCTGCTAAAGTCAAGGAAAACGGGCGTTTGGACGTTCCGTCACGTCCCGCCACCGGCCGGGGAGCGGGGCCCGCGCACCGTCCAGCGACATGGCGTCCCATCCCCTTGCACCGGACGCGATTCGCCCGAAGGCGGGCGCCGGCCGCGCGGTCCCGGCACACCGCCGCGACGAATCGCGCCTTCCGCGGGCGGGCTCAGTCCAGGGTCTGGCGGAAGCGCGCCACGGCCACCGTCATCGCCACCAGCATCAGCGCCACCAGCGCCGCCGCATCCACCTGGAGATCGGCGAAGGTCGCGCCCTTCAGCATCACCCCGCGCACCATGCGCAGATAATGGGTGAGCGGCAGCCCCTCGCCCAGCACGCGCGCCCACAGGGGCATCCCCGAGAACGGGAACATGAAGCCCGACAGGAGGATGCTCGGCAGGAAGAACATGAACGACATCTGCACCGCCTGGAGCTGGTTCTGCGCCAGGGTCGAGAAGGTGTAGCCGATGGACAGGTTCACCACGATGAACAGGAGCGTCGCGGCGACCAGCAGCAGCACGCTGCCTTCGAGCGGCACGCCGAACAGCAGCATCCCCGCGGCGACGATGAGGAAGGCCTGCAGGATGCCCACCGACACATAGGGCAGGATCTTGCCCAGCATGATCTCCACCGGATGGATCGGCATGGCGAGCAGGCTCTCCATGGTGCCGCGCTCGATCTCCCGGGTCACCGACAGGGCGGTGAAGATCAGCATGGTCATGGTGAGGATGGTGCCGAGCAGGCCCGGCACGATGTTGAGCTGGCTGGTGCCGGCGGGATTGTAGCGGCGGTGCTGCACGATCTGGAAGGCATTCTCCCCCGGCGCATCGACGAATCGGTCGTGGGCGAGCGCGGTGTTGATCACCCCCGCCAGGGCGGCCAGTGCGTTGGCCGAGCCGATGGGGTCGGTGGCGTCGGCGGCCACCAGGATCTGCGGCTTGTCGCCCCGCCGCACGTCGCGCTCGAACCCGGCCGGGATCTCCACGAAGAACAGGACCTCCCCCGAGCGGATGAGGTGCTCCGCCTCGTCGGCGCTGTGCACCTCGCGCACGTAGGAGAAGAAGGCGGTGTTCTTCAGCGCCGCGAGCACGGCGCGGCTGAGGTCGGTGTTCTCGTGGGAGAACACCGCGGTGGGCAGGTTGCGCGGCGTGGTGTTGATGGCGAAGCCGAACAGGATGAGCTGCAGCAGCGGGATCATGATCATGGTGGCGAAGGTCACCCGGTCGCGCATCAGCTGGATGAATTCCTTCACCATCATCGCCCGCACCCGGGCGAAGAAGCCGGCGACGCCCGCGCCGCGACCGGCGCCGCTGTCCCTGCCGCCGCCGCGGCCGGGGTCGAGGTGGCGCTCGCTCATCGCATCTCGTCCTTGGAACGGCTCATCAGATCGATGAAGACGTCCTCCAGGGTCGGCGACTCCTTGCGCCAGACGAATTTGGGATCATGGCGATAGGGCGCGATGGCGGCCTCGAGCGCCTCGGCATCGCGCCCGGAGATGTGCAGCGAGGTGCCGAAGGGCGCCACCATGTCCACCCCCACATTCTCGGTGAGGACGCGGGACAAGCCGGCCACCGCGAGCCCCGCCTCGCGGCCGGTGAGGCCCACCGTGTCCACCGTCCAGGTGGACAGGCCGGACTGGGCGATCACCTGCTGCACCGTGCCCTGCGCCAGCAGGTGGCCGTAGGCGATGTACGCGATCTCATGGCAGCGCTCGGCCTCGTCCATGTAATGGGTGGAGACCAGCACCGTGAGCCCGCCCGCCGCCAGCTCGTGGATCTGCGCCCAGAACTCGCGCCGCGCCTTGGGATCGACGCCGGCGGTCGGCTCGTCGAGCAGCAGCAGCTCCGGGCCGGGCAGGATGCAGGCGCCGAGCGCGAGGCGCTGCTTCCAGCCGCCCGACAATTCCCCGGCGAGCTGATGGCCACGTCCCTTCAGGCCGAGCCGCTCCAGCTCCGCCTGCGCCGCCTGCTCCGGGTGCGGCACGCCGTAGAGCCGGGCGACGAACTCCAGATTCTCCCGCACCGAGAGGTCCTGGTAGAGCGAGAAGCGCTGCGTCATGTAGCCCACGTAACGGCGGATCTCCCGCGCCTGGGTCAGGATGTCGTAGCCGAGGCAGGTGCCCGTCCCGCTGTCCGGGGTGAGCAGGCCGCACAGCATGCGGATGGTGGTGGTCTTGCCCGAGCCGTTGGGGCCGAGAAAGCCGTAGATCTGCCCGCGCATCACCCGCATGGAGAGGTCGTTCACCACCACGCGGCCGCCGAAGCTCTTGGACAGCCCCTCCACGTCGATGGCCACCTCCCCTAGGGCGGAGGGCGCCGCAGGAGCTGGCGGGGCCGGATCGGTCGTTGCCACGCTCATGGCGCGCGCGCCTTCGGCGCGTTCGATTGCGGGGCGCTCGATTGCGGGGCGCTCCCCTGCGGCGGCGCCGGTGGTGGCCCGGCCTGCGGCGCGCTGGCGAGCGGGCTTTCGGCCCTCGGAGCGGCGCCGAGCGTCACGGTGACCGGCTGGCCGGGGCGGGCGGCGGCCGCGTCGTCGGGCAGCGCCTCGATGAGATAGACGAGCTTGGCGCGCTCCTCGCGGCTGTAGATCACCGGCGGGGTATATTCCGCCGTCGCGGCGATGTAGGAGACCGTCGCGGTGAGCGGCGGGCAGCCGTCGCAGACCACGTTCACCTTCTGGCCGATGACCACCTTCGGCAGCACCGCCTCCGGCACGAAGAAGCGCACCTTCACCAGCCCCGGCGGCAGCAGGGACACCACCGGCCGTCCATCGGGCACCACCTCGCCGACGCGGAAGTAGAGGGTCTGCACCACGCCGTCGGCGCTGGCCTTGATCGCCCTTCGGTCGAGCCGGATCTGCGCCGCCGCCACCTGGGCAGCCGCTGCGTCCACCGCCTCGCGGGCGGCGTCGATCTCATGGCTGCGCGAGGCGATCGATGCGGCGGCGACGCGGCGGCGCGCCTCGTCCAGCGCGGCCTGGTTCTGCTCGAAGGCGTGCTGGGCGGAGTCGAGGGCGGCCTGCGAGCTGGCGCCCTTGGGCACCAGGGTCTGCTGCCGCTTGAGCTCGATGCGCGAGAGGTCGAGGGCGGCGGCGGCGCGCTGCTCGGCGGCCTTGAGCACGGCGATCTCTTCCGGCCGCTGCAGGGGCGCCTGGGCATTCTCCAGCCGGGCCTGCGCCTCCTTGAGCTGGGCGCGGGCGGCGTCGAGGTCGGCCTGCTGCAGGTCGGCCTCGACCCGGGCGAGCACCTCGCCCTTGCGCACCCGGGTGCCCTCGGACACCGCGAGCTCGGTGACGCGGCCGGGCTCCTCCGGCCCGATGAAGAGCATGTCGCCCTCCACATAGCCGGTGAAGGAGCCGGCGGGCGGCGCATCGCAGCCGGCAAGGAGGAGCGCCGGCAGCACGGCCAGAAGCGCGGCGCGGATCAGAGGTCTTGGCATCCCAGGCCCTTCAGGAGCAGGTCGCGATGGACGCCGAGCAGCGCCCGCACGTCGAGGGGGGCGATGGCGTGGAACAGGCCGTTCCACACCACCGCCAGCAGGGCGGGGGCGACGGCGAGCTGGGGAAAGCGTTCCAGCGCGTCGGAGGTGATCTCCCCGCGCTCCAGCCCGCGCCGCACCACCTGCCGGATGAGCGCGCTGCCGCGGGAGACGACCTCGCGATAATAGAAGGCGGCGAGATCGGGGAAGTGGGCGCCTTCGCGGATCATCAGGCGCGGGATGGCGCTGCCCGGCCCCTCGATGATGCGCGTGGCGAGCAGCTCCAGCAGCGCGTCGATCAGGTCCCGCGTGGTGCCGGGAAAGTCCGGCACCAGGGCATCGGCATCCACCAGGATGGGGGTGAGCGTCTCCTGCACCAGGCCCTCGAACAGCGCATTCTTGTCGGCGAAATAGAGATAGAGCGTGCCCTTGGCGACGCCGGCGTGGCGCGCCACGTCGTCCAGCCGCGCCTTGGCGAAGCCATGGGCGTCGAACACGGCGAGGGCCGCGTCGAGGATGGCGCGCCGGCGCGCCCCGCGATCGACGGGCCGGGCGCGGCGCCGCGGTGCGGACGGCTCGGCCGATGACGCAGCCGATCGGGCCCGGCCGGATCTGGCGGACGAGCACGCGCCGGCCGGGCGCGCGGATGGGGCGGGCGAGGCGGGTGCGGACGGGTTCACGGCGGAGGCTGGGCCGGGCGGAGGCCCCGCGGTGCCAGCGGCGGATGTCGCCGGGCCACGCTTTCGGACGGCGTGCGGCACGGCGGGCGCCTTGGCTTCAGGCGTGCGAGCGGCGCCCTCGCCTGTCGGAGCCCGGCCGGCCGAAGCACGTTTCGCCGGGATGGCGGCGCCCTCGCCTACCCCGGGCGTGACCGGCTCGGCGTGGACGCGCTTTCCGTGGACGCCCGTTTCCTTTGCGACCCGGCTCTTCCCGGCGGCGGGAAGGTGCTTCGGCAAGACCTCGGCGACCCGCTCCGCGGCCGGCGACGGCGTGGCGCCGGCGTTGTCCACCGGCAGGGGTTCGCCAGAGGCCGCTCCCTTGCGGGCGACGCCGCGCCGCGCGGCGGTGCGCGCAGGTGCCGGTCGCTTCGGCTTCGACGGACCCATCTGCCAACTCCCGGATCGATCCCACGGGCCCAATCCCACGGACCCGAGCGTGCAGCGCCAAGCGTGTGGCGCCCACCGGCCGCACCGGACCGCACCCCAAAGCCACGCCACGCCACGCCACGCCACGCCTATGGAGGCAGAGCTCTCCTCCGATTTCCTGCGAACAATAATGACTGACGGGTCAGTCAGCAAGACACGGGCGCGTGTCCCGCCGCGACCTTTCGCCCTCCTCCGGACATGAAAAAGGCCCGACGCCGGCAGGGCGTCGGGCCCGGTTCTGCAGGGTGGACGCCTGCGGCGCCTACTGGCCGGACTTGCCCTTCAGCGCGGAAATGACGGCGATGATCTCGCCGACGATGCCGCGCCGGAACAGCGACACCGCGAGCACAAAGATGACGCCCTGGATCACCAGCACCCATTCGCCGAGGCTGGCGAGATAGTTCTGCATGGTGACGATCACCCCCGCGCCCACCACCGGGCCGAGAATGGTGCCCATGCCGCCCACCAGGGTCATCAGGATCACCTCGCCCGACATCTGCCAGGCGACGTCGGTGAGCGACGCAAGCTGGAACACCAGCACCTTGGTGGCGCCCGCCAGCCCCGCCAGGGCCGCCGACAGCACGAAGGCGAGGAGCTTGTACTGGTTCACCCGGTAGCCCAGCGAGATGGCCCGCGGCTCATTCTCGCGGATCGCCTTGAGTACCTGTCCGAACGGCGAGTGGATGGCCCGGTAGATCAGCAGGAAGCCGAACAGGAAGACTGCCAGCACCACATAATAAAGGGTGAGGTCGTCGGTGATGTCGATCACCCCGAACAGCGGCCGGCGCGGCACCGCCTGCAATCCGTCCTCGCCGCCGGTAAAGGGCGCCTGGAGGCAGAAGAAGAAGAACATCTGCGCCAGCGCCAGGGTCACCATGGCGAAATAGATGCCCTGCCGGCGGATGGCGAGCAGCCCCGCCACCAGCCCGAGGAAGGCGGCGAAGGCCACGCCCACGAGGATGCCGAGCTCGGGCGTGAAGCCCCACACCTTGATGAAGTGCGCGGTCACATAGGCGGCGCCGCCGAAGAACATGGCGTGGCCGAACGACAGGAGCCCGGTGTAGCCGAGCATCAGGTTGAAGGCGCAGGCGAACAGCGCGAAGCACAGCACCTTCATCAGGAACACGGGATAGACCGCGAACGGCGCCGCCAGCAGCAGCGCCAGGGCGACGAGCCCCAGCACCATGGAGAGCGCCGGGTTGGCGCCGTCGGCCTGTGGCAGGGATCGCGGCGCGGGCGTGGAATGGGAGGGGGAGCTCATGGCAGAAGCCTCGGGTTCCGGATCATTTGGCGGTGCCGAACAGGCCGGCCGGCTTCACCATGAGCACGATGGCCATGATGACGAAGATCACCGTGGAGGAGGCCTCGGGATAGAAGACCTTGGTGAGGCCCTCCACCACGCCGAGGCCGAAGCCGGTGACGATGGCCCCGAGGATCGAGCCCATGCCGCCGATCACCACCACCGCGAACACCACGATGATGAGGTTCGAGCCCATGGTCGGACTGACCTGGTAGGCGGGCGCGGCGAGCACGCCGGCGAGCGCGGCAAGGCCGACGCCGAAGCCGTAGGTCAGGGTGATCATGCGCGGCACGTCGATGCCGAAGGCCTGCACCAAGTCGGGCCGCTCGGTGGCGGCGCGCAGGTAGGAGCCGAGCTTGGTGCGCTCGATCATGAACCACACCAGCAGGCAGACCACCAGCGAGGCCACGACGATGAAGGCGCGGTAGTTGGGCAGGAACATGAAGCCGAGGTTGGTGCCGCCCGGCAGGGGATTGTCGTAGGGCAGGCCCGAGGCGCCGTACTGCCGCCGGAACAGGCCCTCGATGATGAGGGCGAGGCCGAAGGTGAGCAGCAGGCCGTAGAGATGGTCGAGATGGTACAATCGTCGCAGCAGCGTGCGCTCGATGATCATGCCGATGATGGCGACGATGAGCGGCGACAGCACGAGCGCGCCCCAGAACGGAACGCCGAGATAGTTGAGCGCCATCCACGCCCCGAACGCGCCCATCATGTACTGGGCGCCATGGGCGAAGTTGATCACGTTGAGCAGGCCGAAGATGACCGCGAGCCCGAGGCTCAGCAGCGCGTAGAAGGCGCCGTTGATCAGCCCGAGCAGAAGCTGGCCGAACAGCGCTTGGGGGGGAATGCCGAGCAGCTCGAACATCGAAAATCCGTCTCGTCAGGAGGATGCGGACCGGCCACGAGGACCGGTCCGCCCGCAACGGGTCATGCCTTCAGGGGTGCGCCGCGAAGCTCAGCCCTTGACCAGGGGGCAGCCGCCCTCGCTCAGGGGCCGGAAGGCCTCGGCAGCGGGGATGGTCGCCTTCAGGGTGTAATAGTCGTAGGGACCCTTGGACTCCGACGGCTTCTTCACCTGGAACAGGAACATGGGATGGATGTGCCGGCCGTCGGCCCGCACCTCGCCCTTGCCGAACAGCGGATCGTCGGTGGGCAGCTTCTTCATCTCGGCCACCACGGCGGCGCCGTCCTTGGCCGACTTCAGGGCTTCCACCGCCTTGAGATAGTGCAGCACGCCGGAATAGACGCCCGCCTGCACCATGGTGGGACGCTTGCCGCCGTTGGCCGCGGCGAACTCGTCCGCGAACTTGCGGTTGGCGTCGGTCATGTCCCAGTACCAGGCGGCCGTCAGGTTCAGGCCCTGCGAGACCTTGAGGCCGAGGGAGTGGATGTCGGTGAGGAAGATGAGCAGGCCGGCGAGGTTCTGGCCGCCTTCGACGATGCCGTACTCGGACGCCTGCTTGATGGAATTGATAGTGTCGCCGCCGGCGTTGGCGAGGCCGACGATCTTCGCCTTGGAGGACTGCGCCTGCAGCAGGAAGGAGGAGAAGTCGGGGGTGTTGAGCGGCACCTTCACGCTGCCGACCACCTTGCCGCCGTTGTCCACCACCACCTTCGCGGTGTCGCGCTCCAGGGCGTGGCCGAAGGCGTAGTCCGCGGTGATGAAGAACCAGGTGTCGCCGCCGGTCTTCACCACGGCCTTGCCGGTGCCGTTGGCCAGCGCCCAGGTGTCGTAGGTCCAGTGGATGGTGTTGGGGGTGCAGGCCTTGCCGGTGAGGTCCGAGGTGGCCGCGCCGGAATTGATGAAGACCTTGTTCTTCTCCTTGGTCACCTCGCTCACCGCGAGGGCGACGCCGGAGTTCGGCACGTCGAGGATGACGTCCACGCCCTCCACGTCATACCACTTGCGGGCGATGGACGTGCCGACGTCCGCCTTGTTCTGGTGGTCGGCGGAGACCACCTCCACCTTCATGCCCTTGGCGGCGGCGCCGAAATCCTCGACCGCCTTCTTCGCCGCCCAGGTCGAGCCCGGGCCGCCGAGGTCGGCATAGAGGCCGGACTGGTCGTTGAGCACGCCGATCTTCACGGGAATGGGATCCGCGGCATGGGCCACGCCGATGCCGGCAAGGCTCAGGGCCGCAAGAAAAGCCATGGAAAACCGCATATCATTCCTCCCCGCCGGCTTGACCCGCCGGCTTTGTGGCTGGAGCTCTGGCTTCACACGCCGAGAAGCGCTTCGAGACGAGCCGCGTTTTCCGCGATCTTGTCATTCTCCACCATGTCCACGACGCGCCCGTGCTCGACCACGTAATGGCGGTCGGCGATGGTCGAGGCGAAGTGGAAGTTCTGTTCCACCAGCAGCACGGTGAAGCCGCGCTGCTTCAAGGTCTTGATGATCTCGCCGATGTGCTGGACGATCACCGGGGCGAGGCCCTCCGAGGGCTCGTCGAGAAGCAGCAGCTTCGCCCCGGTGCGCAGGATGCGGGCGATGGCGAGCATCTGCTGCTCGCCGCCGGACAGCTTGGTGCCCTGGCTGTTGCGGCGCTCTTCGAGGCGCGGGAACAGCTCGTGGATCTCGTCCACGGTCAGCCCGCCCGGCAGCACCACCGGCGGCAGCAGCAGGTTCTCGCGCACCGAGAGCGACGAGAAGATGCCCCGCTCCTCCGGACAGATGGCGATGCCGAGACGGGCGATCTTGTTGGGCTGGAGGCCCACCGTCTCCGTGCCCTCGTAGCGGATCGAGCCCGAGCGCTTGCGCAGAAGGCCCATGATGGCCCGCATGGTGGTGGTCTTGCCGGCGCCGTTGCGCCCCAGCAGCGTCACCACCTCGCCGGGATAGACGTCGAAGCTCATGCCGTGCAGCACGTGGCTCTCGCCGTAATGGCCGTGGAGGTTCTTCACCTCCAGCAGGGGAGCGGAGGTGCGATCAAGCATGGCCGTGCCCCGTTCCCATGTAGGCTTCCACCACCTGCGGGTCCTTCGACACGACCGAATAGGGCCCTTCGGTGAGGATCTCGCCGCGGGCCAGCACGGTGATCATGTCCGAGAGATCCGCCACCACCGAGAGGTTGTGCTCCACCATCAGGATGGTGCGCCCGGCAGAGACGCGCTTGATCAGCTCGGCGGTGCGGGCGATGTCCTCGCGCCCCATGCCCGAGGTGGGCTCGTCGAGCAGCAGCATCTCCGGCTCCAGCGCCAAAGTGGTGGCGATCTCCAGCGCGCGCTTGCGGCCGTAGGGCAGCTCCACCGCCAGATGGGAGGCATAGGCCACCAGATCCACGTCGGCGATCAGCTCCATGGCGCGGTCGTTCAGGCCATCGAGCGAGGATTCCGACTGCCAGAAGCGGAACGAGTTGCCCATGGGCCGCTGCAGCGCGATCCGCACATTCTCCAGCACCGTGAGGTTGGGGAAGGTGGCGGAGATCTGGAACGAGCGCACCATGCCGAGCCGGGCGACGTCGGCCGGCGGCGTGCGCGTGATATCGCGCCCGTTGAGGCGGATGGTGCCGCGCGTCGGCTCCAGAAACTTGGTGATCAGGTTGAAGCAGGTGGTCTTGCCCGCCCCATTCGGCCCGATCAGGGCGTGAATGGTGTGACGGCGAATCCGGAGGTTCACGTCCTTCACGGCCGCAAACCCCTTGAATTCCTTGGTCAGACCTGTGGCTTCAACGATGTACGGCACGTCCGGGACGGTGGCCATGATCGTGTGGCGCCCTCACTGTTTGGCCCGGCGCGCAAAAGTTGCGCCGAAGCGTTCCTCCTCTGGACGGCACCTTGAACGGTGCCTTTTCTTGGCGTCACCGTAACACAGTGCCGCGTTGCTGCGTCAATAGATTTGGCGCCCCTTTCGTTGCACAGTGGCTGTTCAAATTTTCACTAGCGAAGCCAGTGATTGCAACCGGCGCATCGATATGCGGCGAAAATTCTACAGCCATCAAGTCGTTGCGCCGGAACGCATTGAACTGCGGAGGGCGCAGCGCCGCGCGCTCCGCAGTTCATCCTACGACTTAAGAACGAGGCACGCGCGCCTGCCCGTGATAGCCCTCGTTGGGCCGCATGTCGGTGGCGGTGGCGATGCGGTTCGACATGTTGAAGAATCCGGTCACCGCCGCGACGTCCCAGATGTCCCGCTCGGAGAACCCCACCTTGCGCAGCGCCTCGCGGTCCTCCTCCTCCATCGCGTGGGGCCGCTCGGTGAGCTTCACGGCGAAATCCAGCATGGCGCGCTGGCGCGGCGAGAGGCGCGCCGCCCGATAGTTCATGACGAGCTGCTCGCCCAGCATCGGATCTCCCGACAACTGCCGCACCGCCGCGCCATGGGCCGTGAGACAGTAATAACACTTGTTCACATTGGAGACGGCGACGGCGATCATCTCGCGTTCCAGTTTTGACAGGCCGGAGGGGGCGAGCATCAGGTCGCTATACATGGCGTTGAAGGCGGCCAGCTTCGCCATGTCGAAGGCATAGGCCTGAAGGACATTGGGGATGAAGCCGATCTTCTCGACGCATTTGTCGAAATAGGCCTGGGTCGCCGCGTCCAGCGGAGCCGGCGCCAACCCGAGGGCGATGGCGGGCGAATCATCGGGGGCCCGCGTCACCGGCGAAGGCGGAGCGGCGGCGGGCTTGGCCTGCGCCTTCGCCCGCGCGGACCTGCCCGCCGGCTTGACCGGTCCCTTCGTCGCCGCCTCGACCGCGGGCTTCGGAGCCGAGCGCCGGGCCGCCGGGGCGCGCGCCGGGGCGGGGCTTGCCGCCTTGGCCGCGACAGGCGCCTCATTTTCGGGCGTGCTGGTTTTTTTTGCTCCCCCCGTCTTGGCCTTTTCAACGCCTTCAAGGGCTCTCATCTTCCTCGCCATGGGTTCTGCCTCGTCATCATTGCGTCGCGGCTATCGGTCACACCCCATCAGGTGCCGGGCGTGGCACGCCGCGACGGGGCTCCGCGAGCCTAGAGCGCGATCCGGTCCGATGGAACCGCCGGGCGGTGTCATCAGACCGGCGAATTGTCCTCCCGCGTTTTGATCGGGGGCGGGTCCACCTTCGCGGGGAACCGCCCGCAGCGGCATCGAAGGGAAGAGGCCATGAACATCCAGGGAATTGCAGCCGGAGATTCGGATTTCGTCGCCGCGGCCCACCTCGCCCAGGCGGTCGAGATCCTCGGCCGTGACGCGCCAGACGTGCCGGCGGCCTTCGTCCGGCTGTTCCTCGGCTCCATCGCGAGCGAGGACCTGGCCCCGCTGTCCGCCGCCAGCGCCGCGGTGCTCGCCCAGGGCGCCTGGAACCACGCCTTCGTCCGCCACCGCGGCATGGCGGACGTGCGGGTCTTCAATCCCGACCTGCCGGACCTCGCGGTCACCGTGATCGAGGCCGTCAACGACGACATGGCCTTCCTGTTCGATTCGCTCGCCGGCGCGCTGGCCGACCGTGGGCTTCACCTGAAGCTCGTGGCCCATCCCATCCTGCACGTGGAGCGCGACGCCGACGGCAACGTCATCGGCCTGGAGGAGAGCATCGCCGAAGGGGCGAAGAAGCCCGCCGCCGACAACCGCGAGAGCCTCATCCACATGCATGTCGCCGCCATGGGCGAGGCCGAGCGGGCCCAGCTCAAGAGCGCCATCGAGGAAGTGCTCGCCGACGTGCGCGCGGTGAACGAGGACTTCGGGCCCATGCGCAAGCAGGTGCGCAGCCTTGGCAAGGCCTTCCGCAAGGACAAATGGGTCTACGAGGATGACGCCCGCGAGGAGGCGGCCGACCTCGTGGAGTGGCTCACCGAGGACAATTTCATCTTTCTCGGCGTGCGCGAGTACGAGATCACCCCCGACCAGGGCCTGGTGCCGGTGGCCGACAGCGGGCTCGGCGTGCTGCGCGCGCCCGAGGTGCACGAGCTGCGCCTCGGCGATGCCCCCATGGGCACGACGCCGGAGGTGCGGGCCTTCCTGGAAGGCCCGCTGCCCCTCATGGTCAGCAAGGCCAGCCTGCGCTCCCACGTGCACCGGCGCGCCTACATGGATTACGTCGGCCTCAAGGTGCACGACGAGAAGGGCCGCCTCACCGGCGAGGTGCGCGTGGTCGGCCTGCTCACCTCCGATGCCTATACCCATTCGGTGCGCGAGATCCCCTACCTGCGCCTCAAGGCGGCGCAGGTGATGCGGCGCTTCGGCCTGGAGCCCGACAGCCACGCCGCCCGCACCCTCTCCACCACGCTGGAGACCTACCCGCGCGACGACCTGTTCCAGATCGGCACCGACATCCTGGAGGAGCACGTGCGCGAGATCCTCTCGCTCTACGACCGCCCCCGGGTGCGCGTGCTGCTGCGGCCCGACCCGTTCGGCCGCTTCGTCTCGGTGCTGGTCTACGTGCCGCAGGAGCGCTTCGGCACCAAGCTCGCCGAGACCATCGGCATGCGCCTCGCCAAGGAATTCGACGGGCACGTCTCCTCGACCTATCCGTTCGCCCTCACCGGCACGCCGCTGACCCGCATCCACTACATCATCGGCCGCGAGCAGGGGCCGGTGCCGGAGGTGAGCCGGGCCGAGCTGGAGCGCCAGGTGGCGAGCGATGCCCGCTCCTGGGACGAGCACCTGAGCGAGGCCATCGCCCTCGCCATGCCGGCCCAGAAGGCGACCGACCTGCAGCAGCGCTACGCCAGGGCGTTCGGCGCCGGCTATGCGGCGAGCTATTCCATCGAGACCGCGGTGGCCGACATCGAGCGCATGGAGCGGCTGACCGAGGCCCGCCCCGTCGCCACCGACTTCTACCGCCGTCCCGAAGACACCGACGCGCGCATCTCGCTCCGCCTGATCAGCTACAACCAGCCGTTGCCGCTCTCGGTGCGGGTGCCCATGCTGGAGAATATGGGGCTCAAGGCCATCAACGAGCGCACCTTCCGCATCGCGCCCGAGGACGGAACCGCCCGCTGCTGGCTGCACGACATGACGCTGGAGCGCGCCGACGGCGGCTCCATCTCGGTGGAGGGCTCCGCCACCCGCCTGGAGGACTGCCTCAACGCGGTGCTGCGCGGCGACGCCGAGAACGACGGCTTCAACGCACTGGTGCTCGATGCCGGCCTCACCTGGCGCGAGGCGGCGCTGGTGCGGACGCTGGGGCGCTATCTCCGCCAGGCCGGCATTCCCTTCAGCCAGGACTATCTGTGGCACACCCTCGCCGACCACGAGGACATCGCCCGCAAGATCGTGCTCCTGTTCCACGCCCGCTTCGATCCGGCCTTCGATGCGAGCCCGGAGAACCGCGCCGGCCGCGAGGCGCCGCTGCGCGCCGCCATCGACGAGGCCCTCACCGAGGTGTCGAGCCTCGACCAGGACCGCATCCTGCGCCGCTTCGTGAATCTGGTGGATGCCGCCATCCGCACCACCTTCTACCAGCTCGACGCCACCGGCTGCCCCCGGGAATCCATCGCGGTGAAGTTCGAGAGCGCGAAGGTGGAGGGCCTGCCCCTGCCCCGGCCGCTCTACGAGGTGTTCGTCTACGCCCCCCGCGTGGAGGGCGTCCATCTGCGCTTCGGCAAGGTGGCGCGCGGCGGGCTGCGCTGGTCCGACCGGCCGCAGGACTTCCGCACCGAGGTGCTGGGCCTCGTCAAGGCGCAGCAGGTGAAGAACGCCGTCATCGTCCCGGTGGGCGCCAAGGGCGGCTTCGTGCCCAAGCGCCTGCCCATGGGCGGCACCCGCGAGCAGGTGATGGCGGAGGGCACTGCGGCCTATGAGGTGTTCGTCTCGAGCCTCCTCGACATCACCGACAACCTGAAGGCCGGCGCCGTGGTCCATCCCGCCGAGACCGTGCTGCTCGACACCGACGACCCCTATCTCGTGGTGGCCGCCGACAAGGGCACCGCCACCTTCTCCGACACCGCCAACGCCATCTCGGCGCGGCACGGCTTCTGGCTCGACGACGCCTTCGCCTCGGGCGGCTCGGTGGGCTACGACCACAAGGCCATGGGCATCACCGCCCGCGGCGCCTGGGAGGCGGTGAAGCGGCATTTCCGCGAGATGGACATCGACATCCAGACCACCCCCATCACCGTGGTGGGCGTGGGCGACATGTCGGGCGACGTGTTCGGCAACGGCATGCTGCTGTCGAAGGCGATCAAGCTGGTGGCGGCGTTCGACCACCGCCACGTCTTCCTCGATCCCAGCCCGGCCGACCCCGCGCGCGCCCATGCCGAGCGCCAGCGCCTGTTCGACCTGCCGCGCTCCTCCTGGGCGGACTACGACACCAGCCTGATCTCGCCCGGCGGCGGGGTGTTCCCGCGCAGCGCCAAGAGCATCGACCTCTCCCCCGAGGTGCAGGCGCTGCTCGGCTACCACAAGGCCCAGGCGACCCCGGCCGAGCTCATCAACGCCATCCTGAAGGCGCCGGCGGACCTGTTGTTCTTCGGCGGCATCGGCACCTATGTGCGCGCCTCCACCGAGACAGACGCCCAGGCGGGCGACCGCGCCAACGACGCGGTGCGCGTGGCGGCGAGCGAGCTTCAGGTGAAGGTGATCGGCGAAGGCGCCAACCTCGGCATGACCCAGCGCTCGCGCATCGAGGCCGCGCGGCGCAACATCCGCCTCAACACCGACGCCATCGACAATTCCGCCGGCGTGAACACCTCCGACGTGGAGGTGAACATCAAGATCGCCCTCGCCCATCCCCTGGAGACCGGCCAGATCACCCGGCCCGAGCGGGCCGAGCTGCTCAAGCTGATGACCGCCGAGGTGGCCCACCTCGTGCTCGCCAACAACTACCAGCAGACCCTCGCCCTCTCCCTCGCCCAGCTCAAGGGCGCGGGCGATCTCGCCTTCCAGCAGCGTCTCATGCAGATGCTGGAGATGCGCGGCGAGCTGGACCGGGCGGTGGAATTCCTGCCCTCCGACCCGGAGATCGCCGACCGGCGCTCGCGCGGCGAGCATCTCACCCGGCCCGAGCTGGCGGTGCTCCTCGCCTATGCCAAGCTCGCCCTCAACGCCGAGCTGATCGTCTCCAGCGTGGCGGACGACCTCTACCTCGCCCGCGAGCTGTGCGACTACTTCCCGAAGGAGATCGAGGCGCGGTTTCCCGATGCCGTCGCCCACCACCGCCTGCGCCGGGAGATCATCGTCACCGGGCTCGCCAACGCCATCGTCAACCAGGGCGGCCCCTCGTGCCTCGCCCGCATCGCCGACCAGACCGGCGCCGATGCGGCCGCCATCGCGCGGGCCTTCGTCGTGGTGCGCGACAGCTACCGCATCGACGACCTGCGCGCCGAGATCGACGCCCTCGACAACCAGGTGGCGGGCCAGGTGCAGCTCGGCCTCTACGCGGCGGTGCAGGACCTCACGGTGGGGCGGATCATCTGGTTCCTCGGCAACGTCTCCTTCAGCGGCGGCATCGCCGGCGTGGTGGAGCATTACGGCCGGGGCATCGCCGCCGTCATCGAGGTGCTGGACGAAACCCTGCCCGAGGACTGGCGCGCCGAGCGCGAGGCGCACATCGCCGATCTCGTGGCGCAGAAGGTGCCGGAACCGCTCGCCCGCCGTCTCGCCTTCATGCCGGCCTTCGCCGCCGCCACCGACATCGCGCTGGTGGCACATGCCACCGGCCGGCCGATCCGGGCGGCGGCCGCCACCTTCTTCGCTGCCGGGCGGGCCTTCGACATCGACGACCTGATCGTGCAGGCCCGCGGCATCGCCGCGCCCGATTATTACGACCACCTCGCCCTCGACCGCGCGCTGGCGCAGATCGAGACCTTCCTCCGGCTCATCACCGTGGAGCTCCTCGCCACCGGCAAGGAAGGGGAGGCGGCGGTGGACGCCTATGTGGAGAGCCGCCGCGACGAGGTGGAGCGCATGCGCGCCACGGTGCGGGACATCGTGAGCTCGGGGCTCAGCCTGTCCAAGCTGACGCTGGCGGCGAGCCTTCTGTCGGACCTGCTGCGGCGGTGAGGCGCGGGCCGGCTTCAGCCCGGCCCGGTCTTCCAGCGTGCCACGGTCTGAAGCTCCGCCTCGGGCTGGACGGTGACGATCTCCCGGCGGCCGACGAACACCTCGCCGGCCTCGCCGTCGAGGGAGAGCCAGTCGCCTTCGGCCACCTCGGCGGTGCCGAGCCGGGCGCGGCGGGCCTCAAGGTCGATGCGCAGGCCATCGCAGCCGACGATGCACACCCGCCCGAGCTGGCGCGCCACCACCGCCGCATGGGCGGTGCGCCCGCCGACGCTGGTGAGGATGCCCACCGCCAGCGCCATGCCGGCGATGTCGTCGGTGGCGATGTCCGGCCGGGCGAGGATGACCGGCGCGCCCTCGCCGGACCAGCGCCGCGCCGCCTCCAGATCGAAGGCGAGACGCCCCGAGGCGGTGCCGGGCGAGGCCGGCACGCCGCGCGCCGCAACCTCCGCCGCGCCGGTGAAGCGCGACAGCCCGACGGCGGACAGGTCCACCCCGTCGAGCAGCGCGAGGCCCTGCCTGCGGTCGCAGATGCCCTCGGCCACCAGGTCCACGGCGATCCGGAGGGCCGCGCGCGGGGTGCGCTTGGCGGCGCGGGTCTGGAGGAAGAACAATTCGCCTTCCTCGATGGTGAACTCCACGTCCTGGACGTCGCGGGAGGCGGATTCCAAGGCGGCGATGCCCTTCGTCAGGCCCTTCGCCACCTCGGGCAGGACGGTTTCGAGCCGCGCGAGGCCCACCGGCTGGCGCCGGCCGGAAACCACGTCCTCGCCCTGGGCCTCGAACAGCATGTCGGCATAGATGCCCGGCTCGCCGGTGGCCGGATTGCGCGAGAAGGCGACCCCCGCCCCCGAGCGGGCGCCGGCATTGCCGAACACCATGGCCTGCACCGTCACTGCCGTTCCGGACAGCCCTTCCAGATGGTTGAGCCGGCGATATTCCTGCGCCTTGGGCGCCTGCCACGAGCGGAACACCGCTTCCGCCGCGGTGGCGAGCTGGCGCTCGGGATCCTCCGGCACGGTGACGCCGAAGCGCTCCTGGGCGAGGTCGAGATAGCGCCGGCAGAGCTGCTCCAGCGCGGCCGGATCGAGCTCGCGATCGACGGTGAGCCCCTCGGCGTGCAGGCAGGCCGCCAGCTCCGCCTCGAAGGGCGCGCGGGGCAGGCCCGCCACCACCTCGCAATAGGCCTCGATGAAGCGCCGCCGGCTGTCGAAGGCGAGGCGCGGATTGCCGTAGAGCCGCATCAGGCCGCTCACCGCAGCATCGGTGATGCCGACGTCGAGGACGGTCTCCAGCATGCCGGGCATGGACTTCTCCGCCCCCGACCGCACCGAGACGAGGAGCGGCCGGCGCCGGTCGCCGAAGACGCGGCCGGTGGCGCTCTCCAGATAGCGCATGCCTTTCTTCAGCAGGGCGGCGACGGCGGCGCTGGTCTCCGCCGGATCCTTCTCCATCCGCCCGCACAAAGCGGTGGAGAGCACGAAGGCCGGCGGCACGTTGAGCCCAAGGTGGGCCATGCGCCAGAGCTGCGCCGCCTTGGAGCCGAACGCGGCGGCCGAGAGCGGCTCGCGGGTGCCGTGGGGGCCGATGAAGGCGAGGTCGCCTGCGGTGGTCTCGGCGCCTGGGGCGGCGTCCTCGCCGGGACGGCGGATCGGGGCATCGAGGACGGAAAGGGTCACGGCGCGGCATCCTCCAGGACGCAGGCGCGCAGGGCCAGGGCGGCGCGCGCCAGATGATCGGTGCCGGTCTCCACCGCCCGGGCCACCTCGATGCCCGCTACCAGGGCCTGGGCGGGTGCGGTCTCGGCCAGAAGGGTGGTCAGCGTGCGGCGCTGCATCACGTCGGCCCGGCGCTCGCCCTCCACCACCGCCTCGATGGTCTCGAGGGCGGCGGTGATGTCCTCGCGCTGGCCGCCGGCGCCGTCCCACGCCGCCGCCACGGCGCGCACCAGATCGGAGGTGCACACCACGGCGATGCCGGCAAGCTCCGCCAGCGGGGCCCACACCGCGCTGCCCGCCGCGGCCGGGGCGATGGAGAGGAGGAAGGCGGCCTCCTCGAAATCGTCGTTGGCCTGCTCCACCGCCTCCACCACGGGCATGAAGCGCCGGCCGCGGGCGAACGGGCCCGAGGCGAGGTCGCGCGCCGCCACCACCAGGCGGTCGGCCTTCTCCTCCAGGCGCTTGGCCCGCTCGCCGATGGCGATGCGCGCCGCCTCGGCGGCCACGTCGGTGCCGGCCAGCGCCTCGGTGATGAGCGAGGCCAGCATGCGGGCGATGCCGAGCTGGCGCAAAGCGATGGCGAGGATGTCCTTCTCCGCCGAGCCGAAGCACAGGGCGAGCTCGGCCCGCACCTCGTCGCGGATGAGGCGCACCGAGCGGTGGGCCTTCAGGCCCTCGCTGGTGAGGCGCAGCACCTCGCCGAGGAGGTTGGCCGCCGCCGCCGCGCCCAGCACGCGGTCGAGCCGCGCGCCATAGGGCACCCGGCCCTCGGCGCTGCGCTGCACGGCGTCGAACACGAGGTCCGCCCCGCCCAATTCGAGGAAGGCGCGGTGGCCATGGCCGTCGAGGGCGGCGGCGCGCAGCAGGCGGATCGCGGACGGCTTGTCCACGAAGGTCTGCAGCGCCTTGCGCGCCTTGTTCCAGTCGATGAGGAAGACGATGCGCGCGCCCATCCCCTCGAGGAAGCCGCACAGGTCCATCTCGTCGCGCGCGCGGTAGGTGCCGGTGACGAGGAGGAAGTGCCCCTCGTCACCCAGCCCCTCGGCGGAGCGCTCGGCCAGCGGCGTCCAGTCCACGTCCCAGGCCGAGAACAGGCTGATGAAGAATTTGGCGCGGGCGCGGTGCACGTCGGTGTAGGTCAGCGTGGCCGAGAGCCCGTCCACGGTGAGGATCAGCACATGGGCATCGGTGGTGCCGATGTCGTTCTGGACGATGAGGCGCTCGCCCGAGCGGCTCGCCGTGGTGTCGAGGCCGGGATGGCCGAAGGCGAGGCCGCGGGTGCGGTCGAGGCCGCGCATGAAGGCTTCCACCCGCGGCCGGTCCACGGGCTGAAGGTTCAGCGCATGGGCGCCCGCCACATTCTCCACCGCCACGGTGGCGGAGAGCTGGTTCAGCGCCTTGTGCAGGTCCATGACCAGGAGATGGGCGCTATCGGCCCCGCCGCGCCGCGCCGAGGTGACGCGGACGAGGGCGCCCTCGTCGATCACGTCGCCGGCCACGCCCTTCAGCGCGCCGCGCACCGCCTCGAGCCGGCCCTCGAAAGCCGGGGCCTCGGCGCGTCCGGCGGCGCGGAGGGGCTCGGCCATGGCGGCGATGTCGTCGAAGATGCCGTCCACGAGCTGCGCCGCGCCGGGCACCGCGAATGTGCCGCCTTCCATGGCCCGCGCGCCGCTGATGGCGAGGTCGAGGCCCTGGTCGGCACAGCCCGCGGCACGGCATTCCGCCTCCAGCGAGCGCGGCGGACGCAGCGGCGTCCGGGCATGGGCCACCGCCTCCTGCAGGGCGGTCATGCGCAGCTTGGCGCGGTCGTTGGCCTTCAGCGCCTTGTCCAGCAGGGCCGGCAGGAGCAGGCCGGCCTCTCCCAGCTCTTCGACGATTCCAGTCTTCATTCGCGGCCTCCTGCCGTCTCCGCCGCGCGGTGGAAAGGTGGCCATCCCTCCGCGGGCAGCGTGGCTGCGGGCGGAGCGGCGGCTTCAGCCGATGGCGGGCGGCAAGCCTTCCTGCATCCCGTGAACGGGCAGGAATAGGGGCGAATTTTAACAGTTCGACGACAGTCCGCCGCGCCGACCGCTCCGGGTGGTGGGACGGCCTTGAGGCAAGGCCCGGCGCCGCCTCGATCCCTTCCCGGAAGGCGGCAGCCCGGTGCCGTCACTTCAGCCGTGCGGCATGCCAGCGCAGGTGATCCTCCATGAAGGTGGAGATGAAATTGTAGGAATGGTCGTAGCCCTCGCGCAGGGTGAGCGTCAGCGCGATGCCGGCACCCGCGCACGCCTCCTGGAGCAGGTGCGGCATCAGCCCCGTCTCAAGGAAGGGGTCGGCCGCCCCCTGGTCCACCAGGAAGGCGGGGAAGCGGGCGCCGTCCTCGATCAGCAGGCAGGTGTCGTAGGCCCGCCAGGCCGCCTCGTCGGGCCCGAGATATTTCGTCAGCGCCGGGCGCGACCAGTCGGCCACCGAGGGCTTCACGATCGGGGCGAAGGCGGACGCGCTCCGGAAGCGGCCGGGGTTCTTCAGGGCGAGGGTCAGCGCGCCGTGGCCGCCCATGGAATGACCGAAGACGGCTTGCCGCCCCATGTCGGCGGGGAAGTTCTCCGCGATGATCTGCGGCAGCTCCTCCGCCACGTAGGAATACATGCGGTAGTTCTCCGCATAAGGCGCCTCGGTGGCATCGAGATAGAAGCCGGCGCCCTTGCCGAACTGCCAGTTGTCCGGCTCGTCGGGCACCTCGTCGCCCTGCGGCGAGGTATCGGGCAGCACCAGCATGAGGCCGAGTTCCGACGCGAGGCGCCGGTATTCGCCCTTGTCCATGCAATTGGCATGGGTGCAGGTGAGGCCCGAGAGATACCAGACCACCGGCAGCTTCGCCCCCGCCTCATGGGGCGGCACGAAGACGGCGAAGGTCATTGCCGTCTTCGTCTCGCGCGACATATGCCGGTAGACGCCCTGGACACCGCCATGGGCCTTTGAGGTCGAAACGGTCTCGATGCCCGCGGCGGTGGCAGTCATGGCGCGCCCCTCAGTAGATCACGACGGAGCGGATGGACTTGCCCTCGTGCATCAGGTCGAAGGCGGTGTTGATGTCCTGAAGCGGCATGGTGTGGGTGATGAGATCATCGATGTTGATCTTGCCCTCCATGTACCAGTCCACGATCTTCGGCACGTCGGTGCGCCCGCGCGCGCCGCCGAACGCCGAGCCCCGCCAGTTGCGCCCGGTGACGAGCTGGAACGGCCGGGTGGAGATTTCCGCCCCCGCCGGCGCCACGCCGATGACGATGGAGGTGCCCCAGCCGCGATGGCAGCATTCCAGCGCCTGGCGCATCACGTCCACACTGCCGGTGCAGTCGAAGGAGAAGTCGGCGCCGCCATCGGTGGCGTCCACGATGGCTGCCACCACCTTGTCGGCCCCCACCTCCTTCGGATTGATGAAGTGGGTCATGCCGAACTTCTTCGCCATCTCGGCCTTGGCGGGGTTGATGTCCACGCCGATGATCCTGTCGGCGCCCACCATGCGCGCGCCCTGGATCACGTTGAGGCCGATGCCGCCGAGACCGAACACCACCACATTGGCGCCGGGCCAGACCTTGCCCGTATAGACCACCGCGCCGATGCCCGTGGTCACCCCGCAGCCGATGTAGCAGATCTTGTCGAAGGGGGCGTCCTCGCGCACCTTCGCCACCGCGATCTCCGGCAGCACGGTGAAGTTGGAGAAGGTGGAGCAGCCCATGTAGTGGAACACCTCGCCGCTGTCGCAGGTGAAGCGCGAGGTGCCGTCGGGCATCAGTCCCTGGCCTTGCGTCGAGCGGATCGAGGTGCACAGGTTGGAGCGCTGGGAGAGGCAGGTTTTGCACTGCCGGCACTCGGGCGTGTAGAGCGGGATCACATGGTCGCCCACCTTCACCGAGGTGACCCCCGCGCCCACCTCGCGCACGATGCCCGCCCCCTCATGGCCGAGGATGGCGGGGAACTTGCCCTCGGAATCGAGGCCGTCCAGCGTGTAGGCGTCGGTATGGCAGACGCCGGTGGCCATGATCTCCACCAGCACCTCCCCGGCCTTGGGGCCGCCGATCTCGACGGTCTCGATGGTGAGCGGCTTCTTGGCTTCCCAGGCGACGGCAGCGCGCGATTTCATGACCGTTTCCTTTTCCCGCGATGGTTCGATTGAGGTGAGGAGTCACTTCAGATAGGTGCGGATGATCCGCATGATCTGGTCGATCTCGGCATTGGTATCGAGGGGCGGCGCCCCCGCCGCGCCGCGCCCGGGCTGGCCGTTCTTCTGCGCGAAGGTCTCGCGCAGGTGGCTTTCCAGCACTTCCGCCATGAGCCCGTTGGCGGCCCCGCGCAGCGCCGCGAGCTGCTGCAGGAGGGCGCCGCACTCGGTGCCGGCCGCCACCGCGCGCTCCAACGCCTCGGCCTGCCCCTTGATGCGGGCGAGCCGGGTGGTGACCCTTTTCTTCTCTTCCGGCGTATGGGGCATGGGCGGAGCGCGGCGACGGGGATGCGGCCGGCATGGCACCATACTGTAGGGGAGTATACAAGAGGGAAATCGACCCGGCGCGCCGGCACGCCGCCCCGGCGCGGAAATCGCCGGCCCGACGCCGGCCCTTCGAACCGTCCCGCGAGCGCGCCTTTCGGGATGCGCGCTCGCCGGCTTGGCCGCTATGATCGGCCCTCCCCGCCTGCCCGGGGCGGTTCGGCTGCGCGCCCGCGCCGCCGGCCCCGCCCTGCCCCGAAAGCCGGACCCATGACCGACGCCGCCGCCCCGACCTCGCCGGATCTTGCCTTTCGCGACAAATGGCCCTCGCTCGCCATCCTCATCGTCTGCGAGGTGGCCGCCATGGCCACGTGGTTCGCCACCACCGCCTCGCTCTCGGCGATCCGCGCGCAATGGGCCCTGTCGCCCTTCCAGGAGGCCCTGCTCACCAGCTCGGTGCAGGCCGGCTTCGTCGCCGGCACCCTGGTCAGCGCCCTGCTCTCCCTGGCCGACCGGCTGAACCTCAAATGGCTGTTCTCCCTCTCGGCGCTGGTGGCGGCCGGCGCGAACCTCGTGATCCTCGGCTTCGAGCCCACCCATCCGGTGGTGCCGCTCATGCGCTTCCTCACCGGCATGTGCATGGCCGGGGTCTATCCCGTGGGCATGAAGCTCGCCGGCACCTGGGCGAAGGGTGATCTCGGCCTGCTCATCGGCATGCTGGTGGCGGCGCTCACTTTGGGCTCGGCCTCGCCCCATGCGCTGGCCGGGCTCGGCGGGGTGGACTGGCGCACCCCCGTTGCCGGCGCCGCCGTGGGCGCGCTGGTGGCCGGGCTCCTCATCCATCTCGCCAAGATCGGACCGCACCACGCCAAGGCGCCGCCGCTGCGCCTGAGCAATGCGCTGGAAGCCTTCCGCCGGCCGGCGCTGCGCCTCGCCAACCTCGGCTACTTCGGCCACATGTGGGAGCTCTATGCCATGTGGGCGTGGATCGGCGCCTTCTTCGCCGCGAGCTTCGCCGCCCGCTATGGCGATGCCCCGCCATTCGATCCGCGCTTCGCCACCTTCGCGGTGGTGGCCTCCGGGGCGCTCGGGGCGCTGGGCGGAGGCTTCGCCGCCGACCGCTTCGGCCGCACTTTGGTGACCAGCCTCTCCATGGCGGTGAGCGGGTGCTGCGCACTCTTGATCGGCTTCCTGTTCGGCGCCTCGCCGCTCGTGCTGATGCCGCTGGCCCTGCTGTGGGGGGTGAGCGTAATCTCGGATTCCGCGCAATTCTCCGCCTCGGTGACGGAGCTGTCCGACCGTCACCTCGTCGGCACCATGCTGACGGTGCAGACCTGCGTCGGCTTCCTGCTCACTTTGCTGAGCATCCACCTCATGCCCTATGCGGTGGAAACGCTCTCCTGGCGCTACGCCTTCGCGCTTCTGGCCATCGGCCCGTTCCTGGGCGTGCTGGCCATGCTGCGCCTGAGGGCGCGGCCCGAGGCGCGCGCCATGGCGGGCGGGCGGCGCTGAGGCGGGCGCCCGCGTGGGACGCGGAACGCAGCCGGCGGGACGGCGCGGCCGTTCGAGCGCGATCCTGCGACCGCATCCCTCGCAACCTGCGCTGCCGGGACGCTCGTCGATCCCGAACCGCTGCGCGCGCAGGCGCATCAACCCGAGCGCCGCGGAGCGCCCGCCGTGTGCGGCTCGAAGGACGCCGCCCGCTGACCGGACGCCAGCCTGGGTTGCGCGGTGGCCCCGTACGGCTTGGGGATACTGCCGCGGCTCGTTTTGCGTCTTTCAACGGCCTTTGGGTTGGACCCGCAACCCCCCTTTGCTTCCTCCTTCCGGCTCGCGAGAGCAGCATTGCCCGGCGTGCACCGCACAATCCGGCGGAAGCGCAGGATTTGTGAAAAGGTTTCGGCTTTTTTCGACAACCGTCCAACTGCACGGGACAAAAAACCGTTAAATACCAATCACTCGATGTGCTTCTCGAAAAATGAAACGATATATTGACGGCCGGAGAAAATGCAGCCAATGTCGCGACCCAGGGAGGCGACGCCACGCCGGGAGAAGCGGAAGCACGCGATCAAATCAGCGTGCAGGTGCTTCGTACGCTTTGATGCCGGGGGCCGCGTCTTCCTGATGCACTGTGCGGTTCCGCGACCGTCGCGGAGGTGCAGGTGGGAGGAGACAACAACATGCTATTGAGGAAAGCCTTCGCTGTCCTGATGATGTCCACGTGTCTCGCGGGAGCCGCGGATGCATGCGAACTCAAGATCGGCGTGCCCGGCCCGCTTTCGGGCCCGGCCACCCAATGGGGCCTGGCGCTGCGTGGCGCCGTGGAATTCGTGGCCGCCGAGGCGATGCAGCAGCAGCTGATCAAGGAAAACGGTCAGGCCTGCAAGATTACCGTCATTCCCTTCGATTCCAAATATTCGGCAGAAGGCGCGGCCGCGGCCGTGAACAGTTTCGCCGCCGATGGCATCAAGGTCGTCATCGGCCCAGTCGGCTCGCCGGAGGTGACCGGCACCAAGCCGCTCGCCATGCGCAACCACATGATCGTGATGCTCAACAGCTTCGCGAAGGACTCCATCGGCCCGCAGTGGCCCAACGTGTTCCACATCGGTCCCGGGCCGTCGGGATGGGCCTCGCCCATCATCCAGGTGGCCAAGGAGATGTACAAGTTCGACACCGCGCTCATCGTGGCGCCGAACGATCAGGGCGGCACCGACATCGCCAGCGTCAACGCCCAGGCGTTCGCGGCGAACGGCGTCAAGGTCACCCAGGAATATTTCCAGCGCGGCACCACCAATTTCGCCCCGATCATCGCCCGCATCATGAATGCCGCGCCGGGAGCGGTGGATCTTGCGTCCACGCCGGGCGGCGACGCGGGCATCATCGTCAAGCAGCTGCGTCAGGCGGGCTTCACCGGCCCGATCCTGCGTCTGGGCGGCGCCGGCTATCCCGAGATCAAGCGCGTGGCCGGTGGCGACGAAGTTCTGAAGGACTTCGTCTGGTACGAGCCGATCTACATGACCGACCAGCTTCAGGCGGTGGACGCCCAGTATGAGAAGCTGATGGGCGGCCAGCGTCCGGAAAATGCGGACTTTTTCCGCTGGCTGTTCGCCTCCCGCATGGTGATGAAGGCGATCGCCAACGCCGGCACGCTCACCGACGCGGACAAGATCGCCGCCGAGCTGCGCAAGCTGCCGGTGAGCGACCCCGATGGGGGCGAGGGACACTGGATCGGCAAGAAGTTCTTCGGGATCAACCAGGAGCTTTCCTTCCCCTTCGCCATCGGCCGCGTGCAGAACGGCAAGCTGCTTCCGCTGCTGCGGCATGATGCGGTGAGCGAGAACTGAGCGCTCAATTCGGGGTAGATCCATGGATGGCATCATTACCGCGGGGCTGATCGGCGTCAGCCTCGGAGCTCAGTACGCTCTACTGGCTTTGGGATTTACGCTGATCTTCGGCATTCTCGGGGTCGTAAACTTCGCTCACGGCGGCTTTTACGTTCTCGGGGGCTATCTCACCTATTATTTCTCGGCCAGCCTTGGGCTCCCCTATGCCCTGGCGCTGCTGCTCGCGGTGCTGGGCTCGGGGCTGCTGGGTTACTTGCTGGAGACGCTCATCCTTGAGCGCGTCATCAAGGACTCGCAGTCCACACTCATGGTGACGCTCGGCTTCTATCTGATCATGACGACAGCTTTCGTCATGACGTTCGGGCCGGAGGCGCCACAATTCCCCTTCCCCGTTACAGGGGTCTGGCGTCATGGCGGGGTGTATTTTCCATATGCCAATCTGATTGTGCTTATGGTCAGCCTCCTCGCCATCGTCTTTGTCTACTGGCTCGTCTATCGCACCAATGTGGGCCGCTCCCTGCGCGCCATGTCGGAGGAGCGGCAGGTGGCGAGCGCGCTCGGGATGCGCACCAAGACGCTGTTCCCGTTCGCGTTCGCCCTCGCCACCGGCCTTGCGGGGCTCACCGGGGGGTTGGTCACGCCGATCCTCTCCCTGACCCCGCATATCGGCGATCCGGTACTCGCCACCTCGTTCCTCATCGTCATCCTCGGCGGTCTCGGCAGCGTGACCGGCGCAACGGTGGCGGCCTTCATCGTCGGCATGGTCGAGGCCTATTCGGCGGTGTACCTCGGCGGTTCGAAAGGTGCGCTGGCGCTGTTCCTGCTGGTCCTGGTGGTGCTTGTCGTCAAACCCTCCGGCCTGATGGGCAAAGAGGCTCGCAAAGCATGACCCTTTCACCCACCAAATCCACCTTTGGCAGCGGCCAGCGCTTCTTTAGCGTGCACGAGTGGATCGCTCTTGCCGTGGTGCTGGCGTCGTTCGTGATCCCGTTCGCGACGACCAACCCGCAGATCCTGTCGCTCACCAATCAGATCCTGATTGCCGGCACCGCGGCGCTGAGCGTCTACATCATGCTGCGCATGGATCTCATGAGCTTCGCCGTGCCCACCTTCATGGCGCTCGGCGGCTATACGACGGCGCTGCTCGGGCTGCGCCTCGGCGTGACCGATGCCATCGTGCTCGGCATCGCCTCGTTCGTGGTGCCGGCCCTGGTGGCGATCCCGCTCGGCGCGCTCATCCTGCGGCTGAAGGGCGTCTACTTCGTGCTCGTCACCTTCGTCCTCACCGAGATCCTGCAGCTCCTGCTGTTCGAGCTGGGGCCGCTGACCGGCGGCGCGAACGGGCTTGTGGGCATGCCGGCGGTGACCTTCTTCGGCATCGAGCTGTCGGACCTGTCCCAGGTGCTCCTGACCACCTGCGGGCTGGCGTTCGTCGGGGTGCTGACGACGGCGGTGTTCACCCGGCGGTTCCGCTACGAATTCGCCGCCATCGAGAAGAACGACGTGCTCGCCGAGAGCCTCGGTCTTGCCTGCTGGCGCTACAAGGCGGTGGGCTTCGCGATCGCCGCCGGGGTCTCGGGCCTCGCCGGGTTCGCCCTGGTCAACATGCTGCTGACCGCTCACCCCAGCTCGTTCTCCTCGTTCTCGTCGGTGAACTACATCACCTACACGGTGGTCGGCGGCAAGGGCTCGATCCTGGGCTCCCTGCTCGGTGCGGGGCTGCTGGTGACGGCATCGGACTTCTTCGCCCTGCGCGGCGAGCTTTCCCCCGGCCTGTTCGGCATCCTGATCATCGTCGTCACCCTGGTGGCGCCGGACGGACTCATCGGACTGGTCAGCCGGATCGTTCGCAAGGTGTTCAGCACCGTCATCCGCCACCGGCGCCCGGTGCAGCAGGAGGCCTGCACATGAACGGCCAGAACACGTCCCTTGTGATCAACAGCATTTCGAAAAGCTTCGGCGGGCTCAAGGTCTTCCATGACCTGAGCTTCACCCTGAACCCCGGCGAGGTTCTGGGTGTCATCGGTCCCAACGGCGCCGGCAAGACGACGATGATCAACATCATCTCGGGCCGCCTGATGCCGACGGCGGGCGAAGTGTGGCTCGGCAAGCAGCGCATCGACGGTGCGCCGGTCTATCTGAACTCGCAGCGCGGCCTGGTGCGGAGCTTCCAGCAGACCGCCATCCTCGCCGACACCAGCGTGCGCGACAATCTGGTGAGCGCCATCCGCTTCTCCGGCAACAACGGCGAGGTGTGGGACCTCATCGCGCCGCTGCTCGACGAATTCGGCCTTTCGGGCGAGTTCGACCGGAACGCCAACGTGCTTCCCTATGGGCTGCAGAAGATGCTGGGCCTGACCATGACCCTGGCGACCCGGCCGCGCATGTTGCTGCTCGACGAACCGGCGGCCGGCCTGGAGAAGAGCGAGCGGCCCCGCATCGACCGCTTTCTCGGCTTTGCCCGCGACGTCTTCGGGTGCGGCGCGCTCATCGTCGAGCACGACATGGACCTGATCAAGCGGCTGTGCCCGCGGGTGATCGTGCTGGACGGCGGGCGTCTGATTGCCGAGGGCGACCCCGACAGCGTGCTCAGCCGCAAGGATGTGATCGACGCCTATCTCGGCGGCAGTGAAGAGGAGGGCGCGTGATGCTCTCGATCAGCGATCTTCATGTGGCCTATGGCGGCACGCGCGCCCTCGACGGGGTCTCGCTCGACATCGCCGCCGGCCAGACGGTCCTCCTGGTGGGGGCCAACGGGGCGGGAAAGTCGAGTTTGATCAATACCGTGATCGGCCTCGTGAAGGCCCGCAGCGGCACCATCAGCTTCGAGGGGCGTGAGATCACGAGCCTCGATGCCGACGTCCGCGCCCGCCTCGGCATCGGCTATTCGCCGGAAGGCCGCCGCGTCTTCCCCACCATGTCGGTGAAGGACAACGTGCTCGCCGGCGCACCGCAGCTGAAGGGCCAGGAGCTGTCCCGGCGCTGGGACTATCTCGTGGCGGCGTTCGGGTTCCTGGCCGAGCGCCAGCATCAGATGGCGGGGCAGCTGTCCGGCGGCCAGCAGCAGCTCGTCGCCATCGCCCGCGCCATGTGCGGGGCGCCGAAGCTGCTGCTTCTGGACGAGCCTTTCCTGGGCCTCGCGCCGGTGTGGATCGAGCAGATCTCGGCAGCCGTGCGTCGGATGCAGAACGAGGGGATCGCCGTGCTGATGGCCGAGCAGATGGCCCGGCCGGCCCTGAAGATCGCCCATTACGGCCATGTGCTGCGCTCCGGCGTGATCCGCCGCAGCGGGCCGACCGCGGAGATCCGGGGCGAGGCTCTGGCGGAAGAATACCTGTGATTGTCTTTAATCCGCGCCTGCGCGCGGCGGCGTAACCATGGAACCTTTGAGGAATGAAGGGGCCGAAATGTCCAAACTAGCGCCTCTTGCGGGCATTACTGTCGTAGAGCTCGGTCATAGCGTGGCGGCCCCTTACGCCGGCCTCGTCCTGGCCGATCTGGGCGCGCGCGTGATCAAGGTTGAGAACCCCGGCGGCGGCGATTACGCCCGCGGCTGGGGCCCACCCTTCCACAATGGGACGTCCACCGTCTTTCACAGCCTGAACCGCGGCAAGCAGGACATCACGGTCAACTTTGCCGATCCGGCGGATGCTGCGGCGCTGCGCCGGCTGATCGTCGAGCAGGCGGATGCGGTGATCCAGAACCTGCGGCCGGGCCTGCTGGAAAAGTTCGGCTTCGACGCCGAGGCGATGCGCGCCGAGAAGCCCAGCCTGATCTGGTGCGACATCGGGGCCTTCGGGGCCCGCGGACCCATGTCGCAGAAGCCGGGCTACGACCCGCTCGCCCAGGCCAGCTCCGGCATCATGTCGGTGACCGGCGAACCCGATCGCCCGCCGGTGCGGGTGGGTGTTTCGCTGGTGGACATGGGCGCGGGCATGTGGATCGTCATCGGTCTCCTGTCGGCGCTGATCGGCCGGGCGAAGACCGGCGAGGGGAGCCGCATCTCGACCTCGCTGTTCGAGGCCGCCCTGGCCTGGATGACGACGCCCCTGGCGGCGCATGCCCAGTCCGGCGAGGTGCGCAAGCCCCAGGGGTCCGGCCTTGCCGAGATCGTGCCCTATCAGGCGTTCGAGGCGCGCGACGGCTGGGTGATGATCTCCGCCGGCAACGACAAGCTGTTCGCCAAGCTGTGCAGCGCGCTGCCGGAGCTGAAGGCGCTCAGCGAGGATCCGCGCTTCACCGAGAACCGGGGCCGGGTCGAGCTGCGCGACGAGCTGGTGCCCCGGATCGCCGAGGCGATCAAGGGCTACACCATGGATGAGGTCGGCCAGATCCTCGACACCGTGGGCGTGCCCAACTGCCCGCTGCTGCGGATCGATCAGGTCTGGAACCATCCGCAGCTCGCCGCGGTGGACATCCTCGCGGAAAGCGACGGGCTGAAGGTGATGGGCATCCCCATTTCCTTCGATTCCGAACGGCCGCGCGCCATGGGCGCCGCGCCCGCGCTCGGTGACGACAACGCACGCTACAAGGACTGACGGGAATGCGAACCGACTTCGAGACATTGCTGGTCGAGCGGACGCAAGACCACGTCCTGATCGTCACCCTCAACCGGCCCCAGGCGGCCAACGCCATGAACACCCGCATGGGCGAGGACCTGCTGGAGCTGTTCGAGGGCTTCCAGCTCGAGACCGAGGGGGTGCGCGCCATCATCGTCACCGGCGCGGGCCAGAAGGCCTTCTGCGCCGGTGGCGACCTCAAGGAGCGCAACGGCATGACCGATGCGCAATGGCTGCGCCAGCACGCCATGTTCGAACGCATGGTCCGCGCCATCGTGGGCTGTCCGATCCCGTTGATGGGCGCGATCAACGGCGCGGCCTTCGGTGGCGGCTGCGAGCTGACCGCGGCGCTGGATTTCGCCTACGCCTCGCAGACCGCGCGCTTCGCTCTGACCGAGGTGACCCTCGGGATCATGCCCGGCGCCGGCGGAACCCAGAACCTGACCCGCGCCGTGGGCGAGCGCCGCGCCAAGGAGCTGATCATGACCGGCCGCCCCTTCAGCGCCCAGGAAGCCGGTGCGTGGGGCCTCATCAACGAGGTGGTCGCGCCGGACGATCTCTTGCCGGCCGCGCTGGAGACCGCCCGCCGCATCGCCGGCAACGCGCCGATCTCGGTGCGGCAGGCGAAACAGTCCATCCACCGCGGCCTGCAGATGTCGCTGGCCGACGGATTGGCGTTCGAGATCGAATGCTACAACCGGATGGTGCCCACCAAGGACCGCTACGAGGGCATCCGCGCCTTCAATGAGAAGCGCAAGCCCGCGTTCATGGGAGAATGAGCATGGAGCGGATCATCGTTCGCGAGGTCGGGTTGCGGGACGGCATTCAGATGGCGCACCGCTTTCTGGAGACCGAACGCAAGCTCGAATGGGTGCGGCGCGACTTCGCCGCGGGTGTGCGCGAGGTTGAGGCGACCTCGTTCGTGCCGCCCAAGATCGTGCCGCAGTTCGCCGATGCCGCCGAGGTGGCGGCCGGCGCGCTCGCCATCGAGGGGCTGCTGGTCTCCTCGCTGGTGCCCAACCTGAAGGGCGCGGAGCGCTCGCTCGCCGCGGGCATCACTCACGTGAACTACGTGCTGTCCGCCTCCGACGCGCACAGCCGCGCCAACGTGCGGCGCAGCACCGACGAGGCGATCGAGGAATTCCGCCGCATCGCGGCGCTGAAGCAGACCGACCTCGGCAAGGACCTGGTGCTCGGCGTCGGCATCGCCACCACCTTCGGGTGCACCATCCAGGGCGAGGTGGATCCCCGGCGCGTGCTGGAGATCGCCGAGATCCTGGTGGGCGGCGGCGCCGATGAGATCATCATCGCGGACACCGTGGGCTACGCCAATCCCGGCCAGGTGAAGGATATCCTGCGCCCGGTGCTGGAGATCGCCGCGGGTCGGCGGGTGTCGTGCCATTTCCACGATACCCGCGGGCTTGGCCTCGCCAATCTGGTGGCGGCGGTGGAAGTGGGCGCGCGCGCCTTCGACGCCTCGCTGGCCGGCCTTGGCGGCTGCCCGTTCGCACCCGGCGCCACCGGCAACATCAATCTTGAGGACACCGTCTTCCTTCTGGAGAGCCTCGGCTTCTCCACCGGCATCGACATCGGCGCGCTCCTGGAGCTGCGGCGGGACGTCGAATCCTGGCTGGGAGACGAACGCTTCTCGGGAGCCATCGCGCGCGCGGGGCTGCCCAAGACCTACAGACCTGCTGCGGCATAACGGGACGTGAGCGACATGACGGACGAAGAGATCATGCTGGACCTCGGTGAAGATTTTCCCGAACTGCGTCAGGCCATTCGCAAGATCTGCGAAAAGTATCCGCTGACCTACTGGGCCAAGCTGGAAGACGAAAAGGGCTATCCGGTCGAGTTCGTTCAGGAGCTGACCGACGGCGGCTTCCTGGCCGCGCTCATTCCCGAGGAATACGGCGGCGCCGGCCTGCCGCTGCGCGCGGCCGCGGTGATCCTTGAGGAAATCAACGCCAACGGCTGCCAGGCGAGCCCGGCCCACGCCCAGATGTACATCATGGGCACGCTGCTGCGTCACGGCAGCGCCGAGCAGAAGGCCAAGTACCTGCCGGACATCGCGTCGGGCAAGCTGCGCCTGCAGGCCTTCGGCGTCACCGAGCCGACCACGGGTTCCGACACCACCCAGCTCAAGACCCGCGCCGTGCGCGATGGCAATTCTTATGTCATCAACGGTCAGAAGGTCTGGACCTCCCGCGCGCTCTATTCCGACCTGCTGCTGCTGCTGGCACGCACCACGCCGCTCGATCAGGTGGCCAAGAAGACGGACGGCATCTCGGTCTTCCTCATCGACCTGCGCGAGGCGCGCGGCAAGGGCGTGGACATCCGCCCCATCGCGGCACTGATGAACCACAACACCACCGAGGTGTTCATCGAGGACCTGCGGGTGCCCGGCGACGCGCTGATCGGCACCGAGGGCAAGGGCTTCAAGTATATCCTCGACGGCATGAACGCCGAGCGCGTCCTCGTGGCCTCCGAATGCGTGGGCGACGGGCGCTACATGATCAAGCGCGCCGTGGAATACGCCAAGGAGCGCCGCGTCTTCAATCGCGCCATCGGCGAGAACCAGGGCGTGCAGTTCCCCATCGCGCGGGCCTATTCCGAGCTTGAGGCGGCGGATCTGATGTGCCGCAAGGCGGCCGCGCTGTTCGACGCCCACCAGCCCTGCGGCGAGGCCGCCAACATCGCCAAGCTGCTCGCCTCGGAGGCCACCTGGAAGGCGGCCGACACCGCGCTCCAGACCTTCGGCGGCTTCGGCTACGCGCAGGAATACGGCATCGAGCGCAAGTGGCGCGAGTGCCGCCTTTACCAGACGGCGCCGGTCTCGACCAACCTGATCCTCGCCTATGTCGCCCAGCATGTGCTGGGGCTGCCGCGGTCCTACTGAGGAAATCGCCATGGATACGGTCACTCAGGACACGATCACCAAGAAGGCGGCGGCTTTCGTCTCCCAGTTTGACAGCGCCAGCATCAGCGACGAGGCGCGCGAGGCGGTGCGGATCGGCATGCTCGACTGCGTCGGGGTCATGCTGGCCGGCGCCAGCGAGCCGGCAGTGAAGCTGGTGTCCGCCATCGTCACTCCGTCGGCGCGCAATGACGCGGCGCCGGCGGTCAACGGCAAGGGCTACGATGCCCCCGACGCCGCGCTGGTGAACGGCGTTGCCGGCCATGTGCTCGACTTCGACGACGTGGCGCTCGCCGGGCATCCGAGCGTGGTGCTGACCCCCGCCATCCTCGCCGAGGGCTGGACGCTGGGCGCGTCCGGCGCCGACGCGGTGGCGGCCTATCTGGCCGGCTATGAGCTCTGGGCCCACCTGAGCCAGCTCGAGTCGGGCCACATGCACGAGCGCGGCTTCCATCCCACGGCGGTGATGGGCACCCTCGCCACCGCGGCCGCCGCGGCGCGGCTGCATCGCCTCGACCCGGAGCAGACCCAGAACGCGCTGGCCATCGGGGCGTCCCTTGCGGCCGGGCTGGTGGCGAACTTCGGCTCCATGACGAAGTCGCTCCACGCGGGACGCACGGCGCAGTCGGGCATTCTGGCGGCGCGCCTCGCCAAGGAGGGCTATACCGCGAGCGGCGACGCGCTGGAGCACCGGGCGGGCTTCCTCAGCGCCTTCTCGCCCTCCGGCGCACCCGATCTCGATGCCGCGGCGTTCCATATCGGCGAGCGCTGGCTGGCCGAGGAGTTCGGCGTGAACATCAAGCGCTATCCCATCTGCTACGCCACCCACCGGGCCATCGACGCCATGCTGGATCTTGCCGAGACGCACGATCTCAAGGCGGATGACATCGAGGGCATCCGGGTGGAGACGGGCATGACCCAGAAGCTGATGCTGCGCAATTCGCGGCCGCAGACCGGCCTCGAGGCGAAGTTCTCCATGGAGTTCGCCATGGCCTCGGCGGTGGTGGCGCGCAGCGTCGGCCTGCGCGAGCTGACCGATGCGTTCGTCGGCCGGCCGGACATCCAGGCGCTGCAGAGCAAGGTCGAGGTGAGCGCCACCAGCGATTCGGCGGAATCCGATTTGCCCTTCGCGCCCTTCGATGTCGTCTCCGTGCGGATGCGGGACGGCCGGACCATCACCCACGAGCCGGTGGCCGACGCCAAGGGCAGCTGGGTGAAGCGGCTCAGCAAGGATGAGCTCCACGCCAAATTCATGGATTGCGCCGGCCTGGCGCTGGATGCGGAGAAGGCGGAACGGCTGTTCGATCAGCTCTACGCCATCGAGAAGCTTCCCGATCTGAGAGAGCTCGTCCTGGCGTAGGCCGGCCGGGCGCAGGAACCGAGGCATGTCCCGGGCAGGCTTTCCGGGAGGAGTGACAGGATGACTATGAGCGTGCAGCAGGTGCCCGGCGTCTATCATCGGCCGCTGGGCGAATTTCTGGTCACGGCCCTGAGCGACGGCTACGTCGATCAGGGCTACGGAATCTTCCGCGACCTGTCCAACGAGGCGGTGGATGAGCTCATGGCGCGCGATCACGGCGTCTGGCCGGCGCGCACCTCGGTGAACTGCTTCCTGATCCGCGGGCCGAACTACACCGCTCTGGTGGACTGCGGCTCGCAGGACAAGATGGGGCCGACCTGTGGCCGGCTGTTCGAGAACCTCGAAGCCGCCGGGGTCGGGCGCGACGAGGTGGACTACATCCTCCTCACCCATGCGCATCCCGACCATTCCTGCGGCCTGACCGACGTGAAGACCGGCGAGCGGCTCTTTCCCAAGGCGCAGGTGATCGTGAACGCCAAGGAGGTGGCGCACTGGTTCTCCGACGAAGAGATGGAGAAGGCCGACGAGCGCAAGCGCCTGCGGTATTTCTCCTGGGCCCGCGAGCAGCTCGGCCCGTATCGCGAGAATCACATGCGCACCTGCGTGGACGGCGAGGAGATCCTGCCGGGGATCACGGTGGCCGAATGCGCCGGCCACACGCCCGGCCACAGCGCCTATGTGCTGAAATCGGGCGACAAGCAGCTGGTTGTCTGGGGAGACCTTGTTCATATCCCGGAAATCCAGCTGCGGCGGCCGGATGTTGCGATGATATTCGACTACGATCCGCAGATGGCGATAGAGACTCGCAGGGAGCTGCTGAAGCGCATCATGGCCGAAGACATGCTGGTTGCGGGCATGCACATTCACTTCCCGGGCTTCGGTTGGCTCCGGGAAGAGGGTGAGGGATGCCGCGTCGCTGCCGACCAGTGGGCCTTCGCGCTCTGACGGCGGCCGCAGCCAGGGGAGCAGCATGGGCAAGATCGTTCCGACCATTCGCGATGTGGCACGCATCGCCGGTGTCTCGATCGGCACGGTCTCGCGCGTCCTCAACGGCGCGGCGGAAGTGAAGCCGCGCATCCGCAAGGCGGTGGAGGATGCCATCAAGGAGCTCGACTACGTGCCCAACGCGGCGGCGATCTCCATGCGCAAGCGCCGCACCCGCACCATCGCCTGCATCATGCGCGACATCAGCATCCCCCAGCTCGGCGGGTTCATCAGCACGGCCCACAACGTGCTGAGCGAGGCGGGATATTCGCTCATGATCTCGAACTCGGAAGGCAAGCGCCAGCGCGAGATCGAGCTGCTGAAATCGCAGGCCAACGGGCAGGTCGACGGCATCCTCATCGGGCCCTACACGCCGGTCGAGGGCGAGTTCGAGGAAGTGATGCGCAACCTCAACGTGCCCATCGTGATGATCGATCGCGACAAGCCGACCTGGACCGACTGCGTGGTGGCGGATCACGAATCGGGCACGCGCCGGGCCACTGAGCATCTGATCTCTCTCGGCCACACGCGGATCGCGCTGCTGACCGGGCCGACCTCGCTGTTTCCCGGCGGCGCGCGCGTGCGGGGCTTCCTCGCGGCCCATGAGGCCCATGGGCTGGAGCCGGTGCCGGAGTTCATCGTCGCCCAGAGCTTCCTGAGCGACCAGGGCTATCGCACCGTTTCGGCGCTGCTCGGCATGAAGTCGCCGCCCACCGCGATCATCTCCGGCGGCGTGGCCATGCTGCCGGGCGTGCTCCGGGCGGCGCGCACCCGCGGCAAGTCGGTGCCGGAGGATATCTCGCTGGTGGCGGCGGGCGTGACCGATTTGAGCGAGCTGCACCAGCCCCCCATCGCGACGGTGAGCTGGAGCCAGCACGAGGTCGGCGCCACGGCGGCCAACCTCCTGCTGGATCGCCGGGAGCGCGGCTATGACGGCGAGCCGCGGCTGGTGATCATTCCCACGGAATTTTCCCCTCAGGGAACCTGCGTGCCCCCCAAAGGACGGTGAGCACGGCGGACGATGAGCATGGCCGGTCCCGGCGGGACGGCATGAAAAGGTGGACGACGGCGCATGGTAAATCGATTGAAACAGCGCCTGCTCAACCAGGAGCGGCTGATCGGCATGTGGCTGGCGATGGGCTCGCCGCTGGTCGCCGAGATGGCGGCCCATGCCGGCTTCGACTGGTGCCTGATCGACGCGGAACACGGGCCGAACGATTTCGTCTCGGTGCAGCTCCAACTCATGGCCGCCAGCGCGGTCGACTGCATCGTGCGGGTGCCGGTGAACGAGGCCTGGGTGATCAAGAAGGTGCTCGACCTTGGGGCGAAGACCATCATGGTGCCCATGGTCAACAGCGCCGCGGAAGCGCGCGCCGCGGTCGCCGCGTGCCGCTATGCGCCCGCCGGCGTGCGCGGCATGGCGGCCGGGCTGGTGCGCGCCTCGCGCTATGGCATCGAGGCCGACTACGTGCACCGCGCCAATGACGAGGTCGCGGTGATCGTGCAGGCGGAGACGCGCGAGGCTTTGGCCGAGCTCGACGCCATCCTGGCGACGGAGGGCGTGGACGGCGTCTTCCTCGGTCCGGCCGATCTCTCGGCGGACCTCGGATTTCCCGGCCGGCCCGATCATCCCGAGGCCGAGGCCGTGTTCAAGGACACGCTCGGGCGGATCCGGGCGGCCGGCAAGAGTGCCGGCACGATTTTCTACGAGGCCAGTGATCTGGCGCGGGCGTTCGAGTGGGGTGCGAACTTCGTGGCGGTCGGCTGCGACGTCTCCCTGCTGTCGGCCCGGATGCGGGAGTTGGCGAAGGCCTATCGAGCCTGAGTGCCGCTGCCCGGCCCCGGTCCGGCAGCGATCGAGACGAGTGAAGCAAGCTGCCGGCCTCTGGCGAGGAGCGCCGCAGCATGTTCGGGAGGAAGACGTGTCCCAGTCCGTGAAAATGTTCGAGCCGCTCAAGCTCCGGGCGCTGGAGCTGAAGAACCGCATCGCGGTCTCGCCAATGGCGACCTATTCCGCGGTGGACGGCTATCTCACCCCGTTTCACCAGACCCATTACGGCCGCTTCGCCATGGGCGGGGCGGGGCTGGTGATGGTCGAGCAGACCTCTGTGGCGCGCAACGGGCGCATCACGAACGGCGATCCTGGGTTGTGGGACGATCGCCATATCGATGCCATGCGGCGGCTCGTCGTGCATTTGAAGGGCTTCGGCGCCGGCACCGGCATCCAGATCAATCATGGCGGCCGCAAGTGCAGCCAGCAGCGGGCGTTCCGCGGCAACGGCCCGCTCAACGAACGCGATTTCGCGGCCGGCGAGGAGGCGTGGCAGCCTTTGGCGCCCTCGGCGGTGCCCCTGGCCGAGGACTGGCAGACGCCGCTCGCCATGACGCCGGGCCACATGGAGGGCATCCGCGAGGCCTTCGTCGCGGCCGCCCAGCGGGCCATGCTGGCGGGCTTCGACCTGATCGAGCTGCACATGGCCCACGGCTATCTGCTGCAGAACTTCCTCTCCCCCATCGCCAATATCCGCGACGACGCATACGGCGGCACCCGGGAGAACCGGATGCGCTTCCCGCTGGAGGTGACGCGGGCGGTGCGGGCCGTCATGCCCGATTCGATGCCGCTCCTCGTCCGCATCTCCGCCTCCGACTGGATGGAGGGCGGCTGGACCATCGAGGACAGCGTGGCGTTCTCGGTGGCCCTGAAGGAGGCCGGGGTCGATCTGGTGGACTGCTCTTCGGGCGGCAACATGCGGGCCGGCGCCACGAACTCCAACCTGGCACGCGGCCCGGGCTATCAGGTGCAGTTCGCCGATCGCATCCGCCGCGAGGCGGGCGTGCCCACGGCGGCCGTCGGCATGATCCGCACCCCGAAGTTCGCCGAGCACATTCTGCAGCGCGGCCAGGCCGACCTGATCTGTGTCGGGCGGCAGATGCTGTTCGATCCGTTCTGGGCGCATCACGCGGCGGAGGAGCTGGGCGTCACCGGCGATTTCTCGGGCTGGCCGCCGCAATACGGCTGGTGGCTGGAGAAATGGGCCCGCTCGCTCCAGCGCAACGGGGAAAGCCCGATGGGCGCCGAAGTGTTCCCGGAACTGGCGGAATGAACCCGCGCAGCACGGCAAAAGGGGAGTGAGATGACCATCCGGATCTGGCACCAATCGGTCAACGAGCTGAGCAGGATCGGCGCCTACAAGAAGGCTCTCGAGGAGCGGGCGGCGGCCTTCCTGGGAAGCGAAGCCGAGGTCACCGTCCACGGCATGGCCGACGGCACCTATGAGGGGGTGAGCCCCTCCGACGCGCTGGGCAACGCCTATCTCTATCACAAGGTGCTGTCGCCCATCGTCGAGCAGGCGGTGGAAGCCGAGCGGCAGGGCTATGACGCCTTCGTCATGGGCTCCTACAGCGAGCCGTTCCTGCGCGAAATGCGCACGGCGGTGGACATTCCCGTGGTGTCGCTGACGGAATCGTCGGTTCTGCTCGCCTGCTCGCTCGGCCAGTACATCGGCATGATCAGCAATGCGCCCAACGTCTCCTGGATGGTGAAGGGCGCGCTCTCCAAGCACAAGCTGGAGGCGCGGGTTCTGGAGGTGACGTGGCTCGATCCGCCGCTGGACGAGTATGAGCTCGACGCCCTGCGCAGCAAGCCGGAGGTTCTCACGGGCTATTTCGTCAACACGGCCAAGCGCCTGGTGGGGCGGGGCGCCGACGTCATCATTCCCGCCGAAGGGGTGATGGCCGAGATGCTGCTGGGACAGGGGCTGAAGCGGGTGGACAACGCCGCCGTGGTGGATGTCTTCGCCGCGGCCTGGGCGCAGGCGGTCATGCTGGTCAAGCTGTGGCGCGACAGCGAGCTGCGGGTGGGACGGGCGTGGCAGTATCGCCGGTAAGTATCTGGCGATCTAGATTTGCGCGAAGCTGCGGATCTGTGGGGCGATTCACCTGATAACGCTTGTTTATTGAGCATGGTACAAGTGATGGGATGGGGGAAGGCCGGAAATAGCTTCTCATTCCTGTCACGAGATATGCCGTATCCCCACGATGGGCCGACGTGGCGCAATGCCCGGAAAAGCCCCGCGCGGGAATGGGTTCCAGACATCGAAGAGTCACCGAAGAAGCATTCTGGCGCAGGCGGATCGGCACGGCTGCGCCAGGCCTCTAGAATGAAACGTTATATTCAATGCCCCTACGGGATGTGGGGTCCTGCGGCGGCACACGGCCGGCAGCCAGCCGGGCGGGAGGAAGGAAGGAGAAGGGTCATGACGGGACCGACACGTGCACTTGGAGCGTATCTTTCTGATTTTTCTGCCAAAAAGCTGTCCGCGGCCGTGGGGGAGCGGGCTCTGAAATGCCTGCTCGATGCCATGGGCCTCATCGTCGCCGCCCGCGGCGAGCCGACCGCGCGGGCCGCGCTGGCGCTGGCGCAGCCGGCCGACCGGGGCGCACGGAGCTGGCTTTCGGGCACCTATCTTGCGCCCACCGAAGCCGCCTTCGCCAACGGGGTCGCCCTCCACGCCCATTTCCAGGACGACACCGACCATGATTCCTGGACCCATCCGGGCTCGCTGATCGTTCCGGCGGCCGCGGCCCTGGGCGAAGCAGGCAATCTGACCCTGGCCGAGGTGCTGCGCGGCCTCGTCGCCGGCTACATCACGCTGAACTGGCTCGGCCGGCAGGAGGAGGTGGCGCGCAAGCTCATCCAGCGCGGCTTCCGCACCAGCCCGACCTTCGGCACCATCGGCGCCGCCGCGACCGCCGCGGTGATGCTGCGTCTGCCGGAAGCGCAGGCCGCCTCGGCCGTGGCGATCGCTGCCAGCAGCACCGCCGGCACGCTGGAGCCGGTGCGCTCCGGATCCGACGAATGGCGGGTGCAGAACGGCCGGGCGGCGCAGGGGGGCGTCATCGCCGGCCTCTTGGCCCAGGCCGGCGTCGAAGGCGCGCCGGAAGCCCTTGAAGGCGCGCGCGGATTCCTCTTCGCCCTCGCCGGGATGAGCGAGCCGCCGGCCTGCTGGGCCACGCCGCCGGATGCCGACGTCATGCTCTCGATCATGGTCAAGCCGTTCGCCACGCTGGGCGACAACATGCCGGCGGTGATCGCGGCGCAGATGCTGCATCAGCAAGGCATCGACACCGACGCCATCGGGCGCATGGAGGTCACCCTCTGGCGGCCCTACACGGAATATCCCGGCACCTCGTTCAAGGGCCCCTATGTGCGCCAGGTGCAGACCCAGGCGAGCACCGCGTTCGCCGTCTCGGCCATGCTGTGCCACGGCGAACTCACCTATGAGATGGGCCTCAATCTGCGCGAGGATCCGCGCATCCTCAATCTGGTGCAGCGCGCGACCATCCTGCCCCATGATGGCCATGCGCTCGATTCCCGCCTGACGATCTGGCTGAAGGACGGCCGCGAGCTGTCCGCCGAGGCGCACGCCTCCACCTCGCCGCTGGTGTTCCCGACGCGGGAGCGGGCGGAGAGCGTGTTCCTCGGGCGGATGGGACGGGCCGGTGCACCCGCCGCGCGCGCGGAAGCCTTCGCTGCCGACCTCTTCAAGGCGCTGGCCGAAGGGCGGGACGTGCCGTTCCGGGATGTGATCGCCAGCTATCTCGGCCTGACGGCGCTTCAGGCCGCGGCCTGACACGGACGGCGTCGGACCCATCCGAACGGCGTTGGGAGGACGAGCCTCGGGGGCGCGGAGAATTCGGAGATTGAGTTTTCTCAGATCAGGATTTTTCGCCGCTCCCGATGCGCTGGTACAGTAATGGGGGAAATTAAAGTACTGAGCCAGCATGTAAGAAATCCTCTCATGGCGGCCTGTGAGGACGTCAGAAACTCGCAGTGCCGCCGTGAGGATTTGTCGGGCCGCTCCGCGCAGCAGGATGTTGACAGATGGTGTCGTCGCCCTAGAATATGAAACGGTTCATATCTGCTCGAATGGGCCATTGGCGGCATTTCACCTGGGTGCGGGGTGGCGGGGCAGGAGCGCATGAGTGGCGGCGCCGGCGCTAGACGCACCGCGACCGAGACGAAAGACGGGTCCCTCGCATCCGGTGGGGGATCCAAGAAAATCGCATTTGAAATTCAGTAAATACGTTCACGCCTCCTGCTTGAGGTGAGGAACGGGCCGGCTGAAGGGAGGCCGCCATGTCGCCGATCAAACTGTTTGAACCATTCGATATCCGTGGCCTCCGGCTGAAAAACCGCATCGTCGTCTCGCCAATGGGCACCTATTCGGCCGAAAACGGCGATCTGGTGCCGTTCCACTTCACCCACTACGGACTTCACGCCATGGGCGGGGCGAGCCTGGTGATGCTGGAGCAGACCTTCATCACCAAGGCCGGCCGGGTCACCAATGGCGACCTCGGCCTGTGGTCCGATGCGCAGATGGAGCGGATGGCGGAGCTCGTGGGACATATGAAGTCCTTCGGCGCCAAGACCGGCATCCAGATCAGCAGCGGCGGCCGCAAGGTGGGCCAGCAGCGCGCCCACCACGGCAACGGCCCGCTGACCGATCGCGACTTCGCGGCCGGCGACGAGCCGCTCTATCCGGCGGGCCCCTCGGCCATTCCGCTCTCGGACGGCTGGCTGACGCCAAAGGCCATGTCCAAGGGGGAGATCGACGGGATGCGCGATGCGTTCGTCGCGGCGGCGCGGCGCGCCCTCCTCGCCGGTTTCGATCTCATCGAGATCCACATGGCCCATGGTTACCTGCTGCAGAACTTCCTCTCGCCGCTGGCCAACCAGCGCGACGACGAATACGGCGGATCGATCGAGAACCGCATGCGCTTTCCCCTGGAAGTGGTGCATGCGATCCGGGCGGTGGTCCCCCAGTCGATGCCGCTCCTCGCCCGCATCTCCGCCACCGATTGGATCGACGGCGGCTGGACCATCGAGGACAGCGTCATCCTCTCCGCCGCGCTCAAGGACGCGGGCGTGGACCTGATCGACTGCTCGTCGGGCGGCAACATGCGCACCGGCGCCACCAATTCCAGCCTGGCGCGCGGGCCGGGCTATCAGGTGCCGTTCTCGGCACGGATCCGCGCGGAGGCGGGCATTGCCACCTCCGCCGTCGGCATGATCCGGACCCCGGACTATGCGGAGCAGATCCTGCAGGACGGCAAGGCCGACCTGATCTTCCTCGGCCGCCAGGTGCTGTTCAACCCGTTCTGGGCGCGCCACGCGGCTCAGTCGTTCGGGCTCGACGCCAACTTCGCCGACTGGCCGGAGCAGTACGGCTGGTGGCTCGAGAAGTGGGCGCGCTCGCTGCGCTCCAACAAAGAGGACCCGCTTGGCGCCGAGAATTTCGCCGGCTTCGAGGAGCAGCTCGGAATGCGCTGACGTCATCCTTCGGTCGGCGCTGCGACCTCCACCAACACGCCTGCGCGCCCCTGTCCGCCAAACGACGGCGGGCGCGCCGTCCGGCAGCTCGGGACGCTAACCCCCGGCCCGAGCTGCCGGCGCATCGCCGGCGCGCCGACGGACGGGCGACGGCAATCAATCCTCTCCGGGAGAATTCGAATGGCTCGATATCGCGGCATCTATCCGGTCGCGCCCACGCCGTTCCACGATGACGGAACGGTGGATTACGACGGCATGAAGCGCGTGCTGGACTGCATGATCGACCAGGGCGTCGACGGCATCTGCATCCTCGCGAATTTCTCCGAGCAGTTCCTGATCTCCGACGAGGAGCGGGCGGCGCTGACCAAGCTCAGCCTGGAGCATGTGGCCGGGCGCGTTCCGGTGATCGTCACCATCAGCCATTTCTCGACGCCCATCGTGCTGGAGCGGGCGCGCAGCGCCAAGGCGCAGGGCGCGTCCATCGTGATGATGATGCCGCCCTACCACGGCGCCCTCCTGAAGGGCACGGCCGAGCAGACCTTCGAGCAGTTCGCGCGGGTCGGCGAGGTGGGCGTCCCCATCATGGTGCAGGACGCGCCGCTTTCCGGCGTCGAGCTTGCCGTGCCGCTGCTGGTGCGCATGGCGCGCGAGATCGAGATGGTGAAGCTGTTCAAGATCGAATGTCCCCAGGCGGCGGCCAAGATCCGCGCCCTCATCGCGCAGGGCGGCGATGCGATCGAGGAGCCGATGGATGGTGAGGAGGCCATCACCCTTCTCGCCGACCTCGACGCCGGCATCACCGGCTCCATGACCTCGGCGATGATCCCCGACCGGATTCGCCCGGTGCTGGACAAATGGTGGGCGGGCGACAGGGAGGGCGCGACGGCGGCTTACGCCAGCGTCCTGCCGGCGGTGAACCATGAGAACCGGCAATGCGGGTTTCGCTCGGCCAAGGTGGTGATGGAAGAGGGCGGGGTGATCCGCTCGGCCGCCTGCCGCCATCCCATCGCGCCGCTGCACCCGGCGACCCGCCGGATGCTGCTCGATCTGGTGCGCCCGCTCGATCCCGTGGCGCTGCGGTGGGGCAAGTGACGACACACGGCACGGGCGGGCGCCAGGTCGGCGCCGGCGCGCGTGCTCTTGCGCAAGGGGCGTGACGCCGACGGCGGACCAGCCCGAGAAGCGGACGGAGAAAGACCATGGGTTTCAAGCCGATCGGCAAGCATCTCATCGCCGGTGAATGGGTGGATGGTCCCTCGACCTTCGAGGCCGAGCAGGTCTCTGGCGGCCATCTTGAATATGCCATCGGGACACCGGAGCTGGTGGACCGCGCCGCCGAGGCGGCGGAAGCCGCCTTCCCGAGCTATTCCGCGCTGCCGCGTGCCGAGCGGGCGCGCTTCCTGGAGAGGATCGCCGCGGAGATCGACGCCCGGGGCGACGAGATCACGGAAATCGGCTGCGATGAAACCGGCCTGCCGGAAGCGCGCCTGAAGGGCGAGCGGGCGCGCACGGTGGGCCAGCTGCGGCTGTTCGCGGCGCATATCGAGAAGGGCGAGTATCTCGATCGCCGGCACGATGCGGCCATGCCCGACCGCCAGCCGCTGCCCCGGCCCGACCTGCTTCTGGTGCAGCAGCCCATCGGCCCGGTGGCGGTGTTCGGCGCGTCCAACTTCCCGCTCGCTTTCTCCACCGCCGGTGGCGACACCGCCGCCGCGCTCGCCGCCGGCTGCCCCGTGGTGGTGAAGGGCCATTCGGCCCATCCCGGCACCGGCGAGATCGTGGCGCAGGCCATCGATGCCGCGATCAAGGCCTGCGGCGTCCACCCGGGCGTGTTCAGCCTGATCCAGGGCGGCAACCGCACCGTGGGCGAATCCGTCGTCACCCATCCGCGCATCAAGGCGGTGGGCTTCACCGGATCGCTCGCCGGCGGCCGGGCGCTGTTCAACCTGTGCGCGGCGCGGCCGGAGCCCATTCCGTTCTTCGGCGAGCTCGGCTCGCTCAATCCCATGTTCGTGCTGCCGGGTGCGCTCGCCGCGCGCGGCGAGGCCATCGGCAAGGCGTGGGCGCCCTCGCTCACCGGCTCCTGCGGCCAGCTCTGCACCAACGGCTCCCTGGCGTTCCTCATCGACGGGCCGGGCGCCGATGCCTTTGTCGCGGGCATCACCGCGGCGCTGGCGGCGATCGGCCCGCAGATCATGCTCACGCGCGGCATCGCCGCCGCCTTCCACAAGGGCGCGGCTGCGCAGAAGGCGGTGCCCGGCGTGAAGGTGCTGGTGGATGCGCCGGTGGAGGATCGTTCCGCCGGGCCGGTGCTGCTGGAGACCACGGGGGCGGTGTTCCGCAGCAACCACGCCCTGCAGGAAGAGGTGTTCGGCCCCTTCGGGACCATTGTCCGCGTGCGTGATGCGGCCGAGCTGAAGGCGATGGCCGTCGCGGTCGAGGGCCAGCTCACCACCACGCTCCACATGGACGACGCCGACACCGCCCTCGCAAAGGAGCTTCTGCCGCTCCTGGAACGCAAGGCCGGGCGGCTGCTGTTCAACGGCTTCCCCACGGGTGTCGAGGTGGTCGACTCCATGGTGCATGGCGGGCCCTACCCGGCGTCCACCAATTTCGGCGCGACCTCGGTCGGCACGCTGGCCATCCGGCGCTTCCTGCGCCCGGTCTGCTACCAGAATCTGCCGGCCGCGCTCGCCACCGGCGACCTTGGCTGAGCGCGCGCCGGGGACCGATGCGGCAGGGTGCCGTGACGCTTCACATTCAATGAACTCAAGGAATCTGCGGGAGTTGCGCAAATGAGCACCCAGGATGCTGCAAGTTTCCCCGGCGTGCTGCTGGGCCGGATCTGGCGGCCCGGCGTGGGGCCGAGCGTCGTCACGGTGCGCGACGGCCAGGTGATCGACATCACCTCGCCCGCCACGCCGACCACCCGTGACGTGCTCGAACTCGACGCGCCGACGGAGCACGTGGCGCGCGCGACCGGCGAGACCGTCTGCGAGCTCGGCACGCTGCTGGCGGCCAGCCGGGCCGATGCCGGGCCCGACGACCTGCGCCTGCTCGCCCCCTGCGATCTGCAGGCGGTGAAGGCGGCGGGCGTCACTTTCGCGCGCTCCATGCTGGAGCGGGTGATCGAGGAGCGCACCGCGGGCGATCCGTTGCGCGCCGAAGAGGTCCGGGGCCGGGTCAGTGGTCTGATCGGCGACAGCCTGCGCAATCTGGTGCCCGGCTCGGACCGGGCCGCGGAGGTCAAGACCCTGCTGCAGGCCGAGGGCCTGTGGAGCCAGTATCTCGAAGTGGGGATCGGTCCGGACGCGGAGATCTTCACCAAGGGCCAGCCCATGTCGGCCGTGGGGCACGGGGCGGCGGTGGGGCTGCACCCCATCAGCCATTGGAACAATCCCGAGCCCGAGGTGGTGCTCGCCTGCAGCAGCCGCGCCCGCATCCTCGGCGCGACCCTCGGCAACGACGTGAATCTGCGCGACGTGGAAGGCCGCTCGGCGCTTTTGCTCGGCAAGGCGAAGGACAACAACGCCTCTGCCGCAATCGGCCCGTTCTTCCGGCTGTTCGACGCCGATTTCCATCTCGATCACGTGCGCAAGCTGGAACTGCGCTTGACCGTGACCGGCGACGACGGCTTCCGTCTCCACGGCTTCTCCTCCATGTCGGAGATCAGCCGCGACCCGAGCGATCTGGTGAAGCAGGCGTGCGGGCGCCACCACCAGTATCCCGACGGCTTCATCCTGTTCTGCGGCACGCTCTTCGCCCCGGTGCAGGACCGCGATGCGCCCGGCCGGGGCTTCACCCACCATTCCGGCGATGTGGTGCGCATCGAATCCGAAGCGCTGGGGGCGCTGGAAAACGTGGTCCGCCGCTCCACCGAGGCGCCGGAATGGACCTTCGGTTCCGGTGCGCTGATGCGGAACCTTGCCGGGCGCGGCCTGCTGTAAGGCGTAGAGTCGCGCCCCTGCGCGGCGGCGCGGGAGAGCCTGTCGAAGCTCAAGGCGCCAGGAACGGGCAGCCGCCGGCGGCAAGCGGGCGGAACGCCTCGTCGGGGGCGAGCACGGCGACGGGCTTGTAATAGTCCCACGGCCCCGTGCTCTCCTCCGGGGACTTCACCTCGTAAAGGGTGAGATCGAACAGCACGCGCCCGTCCGCCCGGATGGAGCCGGCATGGCCGAAATAGTCCACCGGCAACCGCCGCATCTCGGCATTGACCGCGCCGGCCTCGTCGGTGCCACGCGCCGCCACCGCTTTGAGGAAATGCGTGACCGAGGCGTAGCCGGCGGCCTGTTCCTTCGTGGGCATGCGGCCGACCTTCTCGAAGAAGCGCCGGGCGAAGGCGCGGGCCTCCGCATTCTGGTCCCAATAGAAGCCGGCCGAGACCATCAGGCCGTGGGCAAGCTTCAGGCCGATGGAATGGATATCGGAGATGAAGACGAGGAAGCCGGCGAGCTTCTGCCCGCCTTCCACGATGCCGAACTCCGCCGCCTGCTTGATGGCGTTGACCGTGTCGCCGCCCACACTGGCGAGGGCGATGACCTGCGCCCCCGAGCCCTGGGCCCGGAGCAGGAAGGACGAGAAGTCCGAGGTATTGAGCGGATGCCGCACGTCACCAAGCACCTCGCCGCCGGCGGCGCGGATGGCGGCCACCGCGTCGCGCTCCATTGCCTGGCCGAAGGCATAATCGGCGGTGAGGAAGAACCAGCTCCTGCCGCCCGCTTTCGTCACCGCGCGGCCGGTGCCGTTGCCGAGCGCATAGGTGTCGTCGGACCACTGGCTCGTATAAGGCGAGCACGCCTTTCCGGTCAGATCCGAGGTGGCCCCGCCGGCAATGAGCAGGGTCTTCTTCTTTTCCCGGGCGATCTCCTGAGCCGCGAGGGCGACCGAGCTCGCCGGGAGGCCGGTCACGGCATCGACGCCGTCCCGGTCGAACCATTGGCGCAGGATGGTGCCGGCGACGTCCGGCTTGTTCTGGTGGTCGGCGGACACCACCTCGATCTTCTTTCCCGCGACGGTGCCGCCGAAATCGTCCACCGCCATCTCAACGGCGACCACCGCGCCCTTGCCGCCGATGTCGGAAAACAGGCCCGACATGTCGGTGAGAACGCCGATCCTGACCGCATCACCGGAAATCTGGGCGTGCGCGACGAGCGGCGCGGCTGACAGGGCTGCGCCGACGAGCAACGCGGTGCAAAGCCGGCGGGAGGGAAATTTCCACTGCATGAGGTCTTCTCCCCCGCCGGCGTCTTCTTCAGATATCTGTCTCAGGCCCGCGCTTGAGCCTGCTGCGTCACATGTCGAAGAAGACGGTCTCGCCCGCACCCTGAAGACGGATGTCGAAGCGATAGGTGACGACGCCGTCCTTTTCGCTGCGCGTGCCCACCAGTGTGTCGCGCCGGCCCACCTGCTCGATGGATCTCAGCACCGGATCGGCTGCGTTGGCATCGCCCGCGTCGGAGAAATACATGCGGGTGTGCAGGTGGATGTTGATGCCGCGGGCGAAGATCAGCAGCGAGACATGGGGCGCCTGGGTGCGCCCGTCCCGCCACGGCAGCGCGCCGGGCTTGACGGTCTCGAAGGCGAACAGGCCGGTGCCGAAATCCGCGGCCGAGCGGCCGAAGCCGGGAAAGTCCGGATTGTCGTGGCGACCTTCGGCATCCGCCTGCCAGAGCTCGACCAGAGCATCCTTCACCGGATGCCCCGAGCCGTCGTACACCACGCCCTCGATGCGGATGCGCTCGCCCGGCACCGTGCCGGAGGCGAGCACGGCGAGGTTCTCCTGGGTGCGCACCGGCAGTCCGGCCACCGCGGGCAGCGTGCCGATATGCACATATGGGCCGCCGGTCTGGGAGGGGGTTTCCTTCAGATAGGTGACCGGCATCACATCCCCTCCTTCATGTTCTCGAAGAACGTCTGGCGCCGCCCGCGCAGGACGATGTCGAAACGGTAGGCGAGGGCGTCGAACGGCATCTGCTGGTTGAGGTCCAGCATCGCGACGAGCCGCTCGATGGCGGCCTTGTCGGGAAGGGTGTTGACGATCGGGCAGAGCGGGATCAGCGGGTCGCCCTCGAAATAGAGCTGCGAGATCAGCCGCTGCACGAAGGCTTCGCCGAACAGGGAGAAATGGATGTGCGCCGGGCGCCAGTCGGAGCCGTCGTTGCGCCACGGATAGGGCCCGGGACGGATGGTGCGGAAGAAATAGCGCCCCTCGGCGTCGGTCATGCAGCGGCCCGAGCCGCCGAAATTGGGATCGAGCGCGGCGAGGTAGCTGTCGTTCCTGTGGCGGTAGCGCCCGCCGGCATTGGCCTGCCACACCTCGATGAGGGTGTTCGGCACCGGACGGCCGGTCTCGTCCATGACCCGCCCGTGCACCACGATACGCTCGCCGATGGCCTCTCCGCCCTGGGAGAAGTTATGGATGAGGTCGTTGTCCAGCGGGTCGAGGCCGGACTTCGGGAAGACGATGCGCGCCTTCTCGCCGACGCCCTGCTCCACCGAGACCAGGGCACAGCGCGGCGAGCGCAGCACGCTCGTCTTGTAGCCGGGGGTGAAGGCCGGCGGATGCCAGCCCCTGTCCCGGCGCATGAAGTCGCCCGTCTCAGCCATGATTTCCTCCCTGCTGGTCGGCGTCGGCCGCAGCCTGCGCATAGACCTCTTTGGCGATCTTGTAGGCGCGGTTCGCCGCCGGCACGCCGGCATAGACGGCGACATGCATCAGCGCCTCGGCCACATCCTCGGCGCTGGCGCCGGTGTTGCTCGTGGCGCGCACATGCATGGCCACCTCCTCGTCATGACCCAGCGCCGCGAGCAGGGCGATGGTAAGGAGGGAGCGCTCGCGCTTGGTGAGGCCGGGGCGCGCCCACACCGAGCCCCAGGCGCCTTCGGTGATGAAGGTCTGGAAGCCTTCGTCGAACGGCGTGGTGCGGGCGGAGGCGGCGTCCACATAGCGGTCCCCGAGCACCGCGCGGCGGGTCGCCATTCCGGTGGTCCAGCGCTGCGAGCGATCGGTGGGGGATGACATCATGGCTTCCCTTGATGGGCGGGGCCGCCCGGCCCAGGCCGGGCCGTGCTCCCCTGTTCGGATTGCGGTGAGAATTTCATATCGGTTACGGCATGGAAAATGATATTTCCCTATCTATCCATGCAAATATGATATGTATCTCCCATGATCGACGGCCGCATCAAGCTCCGCCACATCGCCTGCTTCCTGGAGGTGGCGGCCCGCTCCGGCTTCGGCCGCGCCGCCGAGGCGCTGCACCTCACCCAGCCGGCGGTGTCGCGGGCCATCGCCGAGCTGGAGGACATCCTCGGCGCGCCGCTGTTCGAGCGCGGCCGGGGCGGCGCCGCGCTCACCGCCCAGGGCCGCGCCTTCCGGGCCCATGCCGGGGCCGCCTTCGCCGAGCTCGGGCGCGGCATCGACACGCTGCGGCAGGCCGATGCCGGCACGTCCGCCACCCTCAGCATCGGCGCCCTGCCGACGGTGGCGGCGCGCATCATGCCCCTGGCGGTCCGGCAGGCGAAGGCGGCCGGCCTCACCGCCACCATCGCCATCGAGGCCGGCCCCAACGGCTGGCTGCTGGACGAGCTGAAGCAGGGCCGGCTCGACCTCGTGGTGGGCCGCCTTGCCGAGCCGCGGGCGATGATGGGCCTCGCCTTCGAGCACCTTTATTCCGAGCCCATCGTGTTCGTGGCCCGACCCGGCCATCCGGCCGACACCGGGCACCCGGTGAGCCTGGCGCAGATCATCCCTTACACCCTGATCATGCCCGGCCGCGGTTCCATCATCCGCCCGGAGATCGACCGGCTGTTCCTGCTCGAAGGGGTCACCGGCGCGGCCACGCGGATCGAGACCACGGAGCCGAGCTTCTCGCGGGCCTATGTGCGGATGAGCGAGGCGGTGTGGATCATCTCCCACGGCGTGGTGGCGGGCGATCTCGACGCGGGCACGCTGGTACGGCTGCCCCTCACCACCTCCATCTCCGGCGGCCCCGTGGGCCTCACCACGCGGGCCGGGCGCACGCCCTCGCCGCAGGCCGAGCTGTTCCTCGACGCCCTGCGCGAGATCGCCCGGACGCTCTGAGGCCATGCCCATCGCCGGCGCGCGACGGGCTTGACGGGAGGGGCCGCCCGGTCCCAGCTTGCGCCCGCTTCCACCCCTCCCCGCCCCCCGCGTCCGAGGCCGCAGACCCATGAGCGTGTCCGTGTTCGAACATCCCTTCCTGCGCGCGCTCCTCGGCGATGACGCCGTCGCGGCGTCCTTCACCGCCGCGGCCGACCTTGCCGCCATGCTGCGCTTCGAGGCGGCGCTGGCGCAGGCCGAGGCGGACGCCGGCGTCATCCCGGGGCCGGCGGCGGAGGCCATCGCACGGGCGGCGGAGCAGCTTGTCATCGATCCCGGAGAGCTGGCCGCCGCCGTCTCCCGCGACGGGGTGGTGATTCCCGAGTTCGTGCGCCGCCTGCGCGCGGCGGTGGGCGAGCCCTACGCCGGCTTCGTGCACAAGGGCTCCACCAGCCAGGACGTGATCGACACCAGCCTGTTCCTGCGGCTGAAGGCGGCCTCGCAGATCCTGCTCGCGCGCCTCGATGCCCTGGTCGCCGGCTTCGACCGGCTGAGCGCGGAAGCGGGCGCGCGGACGCTGACCGGGCATACCCGGATGCAGCGGGCGCGGCCCATCACCCTCGCCCACAAGATCGCCGGCTGGCGCGATCCCCTGGTGCGGCAGAAGGCGCGCCTGCCCGCCCTGGCGGACAACCTTTTCCGGGTGCAGCTCGGCGGCGCGGTGGGCAACCGGGCCGAGCTCGGCGAGGCGGCGCGGCAGGTGGCGGATGGTGTCGCGGCGCGGCTCGGCCTTGGACCGGCGCCGCGCGCCACCCATGTGGAGCGCGACAGCATCTGCGCCTTCGGCCATTGGTGCACGCTGGTCGCGGGGTCGCTGGGCAAGTTCGGCGCCGACATCGCCCTCATGGCCCAGAACGAGGTCGGCGAGGTTTCCATCGCCTGCGGCGGCGGGTCGTCGGCCATGCCGGAGAAGAACAATCCGGTGGGCGCGGAGATCCTGGTGGCGCTGGCACGCTTTTGCGCGGCGCTGCAGGGCGGCCTCGACCAGGCGCTGGTGCACGAGAACGAGCGCTCGGGTGCCGCCTGGACGCTGGAATGGATGATCCTGCCGCAGCAGGTGGTGGCGGCCGGCGCGGCGACGCGCACCGCCCTCGCGCTCACCGATGCGCTGCGCTTTCCCGACCCAGCCTGAGAGCGCGGCTTCGGGCGCGGGCGGGCGACCGCCGGCCGTGGAGAGCCACGGGCAGGCGGGTTGCTCGTCCCGCGGCGCGGCGCCCATCTCTGCCGGCCGTGCCGCCGCGGCCATCGCTCCTTCCGCGCATCGGCGCAACGCCGCCTCCCGCCCGGTGGCCCCGGCCGGGGTCTGCCGGCACGCCCGTGGCGGTCATGGAATTCCCGCAGGTGACCGCGGGGCGGATCCCGCCTGTGCGCTCCACTTCCCCGCCCGCCCTGCGGTCGCGAGGGCACCGCCTGCCGCTGGGATCTCTTCGGACGCCGGGCGCAGCGGCCGGCCGGCTTCAGCGCGATCGCGTCAGCCGAGGAAGCCGAGCAGCGCCCTGGTGAAATCGTCCGGCTGCTCGACGTTGGAGAGATGCGCGGCATCCAGCTCCACATACCCCGCTCCCGGGATGGCGGCGGCGAGCCAGCGGCCTTCCTCCGGCGGGGTGGCGGGGTCCCGCGCACCGGCGATCACCAGGGTCGGCGCCGTGATGTGCGGGGCGGTCAGGCGCTGGTCCATGTCGCGGATGGCGGCGCAGCAGCCGGCATAGCCTTCCACCGGCGTCGACAGCAGCATGTCGCGCACCGGCGCCACCTGATCCGGCGCCCGCGCCACGAACTCCGGGGTGAACCAGCGGGAGATCAACGTGTCGGTCAGCGCTGCCATGCCGCCCGAGCGCGCCGCGGCGATGCGGCTGTCCCAGGCCGAGGGCGGGCCCATAGAGGCCGCCGTATTGGCGAGCACCAGCTTCTCCAGCCGCTCCGGCGCACGGGCGCCCAGCCACTGGCCGACCATGCCGCCCTTGGAGAGGCCGCAGAAGCGCACCGTTCCGAGCCCCAGCGCGTCGATGAGCTCGATCACGTCGCGCCCCAGCCGGTCCATGGAATAGGCCCCCGGCGGGGCGTCGGAGCGGCCGTGACCGCGGCTGTCGTAGCGCAGCACGCGGAAGCGCGCGGCAAGGGCCGCCATCTGCGGCTCCCACATCTCCCAGCGCGTGCCCAGCGAGTTGGACAGGACGAGGACCGGCGCGTCCGCCGGCCCGTCGAAGCGATAGGCGATGCGGCTGCCGTCGCCCAGGGTGACATATTCCGTCGCCTCGCCGTCCATCACACCCGCTCCAGCGCCACGGCCAATCCCTGGCCCACCCCCACGCACAGCGTGACGAGGGCGTAGCGCTCGCCGGTCCTCTCCAGCGCCCGCGCGGCGGTGAGGGCGATGCGCGCGCCGCTCATGCCGAGGGGATGGCCGAGCGCGATGCCGCCGCCGTGCCGGTTCACCCGCTCCTCGCCGGGATCGACCCCGAGCTGGCGCATGGAGGCGATGACCTGGGAGGCGAAGGCCTCGTTGATCTCGATGACGCCGAAGTCGTCGATCTTGAGGCCGAGCTTCGCCATCAGCCGGCGCGTGGCGGGCACAGGGCCGATGCCCATCACCCGCGGCTCGACGCCGGCCGAGGCCATGCCGAGCACCCGCGCGCGCGGGGTGAGGCCATGCCGCTTCAGCGCCGCCTCGGAGGCGATGAGCATGGCCGCGGCACCATCGTTCACGCCCGAGGCATTGCCGGCGGTGACCGTGCCGGGGGAGCGGAAGGGCGTCTTCAGCTTCGCGAGGGCCTCCAGCGTGGTGTCGGCGCGGGGGTGCTCGTCGGCCGTGAAGCTGACGGGCCTCTTCCTGGCGTCCTTCACCTCGACGGCGAGGATCTCGCCGTCGAAGAAGCCGTCCCTCTGGGCCGCGGCGCAGCGCTGCTGGCTCTGGAAGGCGTAGGCGTCCTGGTCCTCGCGGGTCACCTGATACTGCTCGGCCACGTTCTCGCCGGTCTCCGGCATGGAATCGACGCCGTACTGCGCCTTCATCAGCGGGTTGATGAAGCGCCAGCCGATGGTGGTGTCCTCGATCTGCGCGGCGCGGGCAAACGCGCTCTCCGCCTTGCCCATGACGAGGGGCGCGCGGGTCATGCTCTCCGCGCCGCCGGCGATGACGAGATCCATCTCGCCGGTGCGCACCGCGCGCGCCGCCTGCCCCACGGCTTCAAGTCCGGAGGCGCACAGCCGGTTCACGGTCACGCCCGGCACCGAGGTCGGCAGCCCGGCGAGCAGCAGGGCCATGCGGGCGACGTCGCGATTGTCCTCCCCGGCCTGGTTGGCGCAGCCGAGGATCACCTCGTCCACCGCCTCCGGATCGAGGTTGGGATTGCGCGCGAGCAGCGCCTTGATGGGCAGCGCGGCGAGGTCGTCGGCGCGGGTGTAGGCGAGCGCCCCGCCGAACCGGCCGATGGGGGTGCGAATGGCATCGCAGATGTAGGCGTCGGTCATCGGGGGCTCTCAGGCTTGGCCATGGGCGATGCGGGTGCGCTCCTGGAGGGCGCGCAGCACTTCCAGTTCCTCAGCGCTCGGGGCGGGCGTCTCCGCCAGCTCGGGGGCGAACTTCAGCGCCCAGCCGGTGGCGTCGGTGACCTGCGCGCGGGTGACGCCGGGGTGGAGGCTCACCACCGTGAGCTCGCAGGTCTCCGGATCCGGCCGCAGGATGCAAAGGTCGGTGATGACCTGGGTCGGCCCCTTTGTGGTGATGCCGAGCTTCTCCCGGTCCCCCTTGCCGGCGCCGTGGCCGATGGAGGTGACGAAATCGAGCTTGTCCACGAAGCCGCGCTTGGTCTGCTTCAGGATGATGAAGATCTCGCCGCAATTGGTGGCGATCTCCGGCGCCCCGCCGCCGCCGGGCAGGCGGGTCTTCGGCTTGTCGTAGGGGCCGACCACGGTGGTGTTGAGATTGGCGAAGCGGTCGATCTGCGCCGCGCCGAGGAAGCCCACGGTGATGCGCCCGCCCTGGAGCCAGTAAGCGAACATCTCCGGCACCGGGACGGTGGCGAGCGCGGTCTCGCACAATTCGCCGTCGCCGATGGAAAGCGGCAACACGTTGGGCCGGGTGGCGATGGTGCCGCTCTCATAGATGAGGGTGAGGCCCGGCGCGTGGGTGAGCCGGGCGAGGTTGCAGGCGGCCGAGGGCGCGCCGATGCCGACGAAGCAGACGTCCTTGTCGGACAGCAGCCGGGCGGCAGTGACGGTCATGATCTCCGTGGAGGTGTAGCTGCTCATGGCTCAGGCCGCCTTGCCGGAGGTTGCGGGGCGGGCATATGCGGCGAACGCCTCCGGCCCCTTCTGCATGATGTTTTCCTCGATCCACGCGGTGAAGGCGTCGCGGTCGCGGGCGATGGCGTCCCAGGCGATGTAGAAGGCGTTGTTGCGCGGGTAGTAGCCGTGGGCATAGGAGGGGAAGGCGCCGCCCGGCACCGCGACCACCGCGGTCAGCGCCCAGCCCGGCACGATGCAGGCGTTGGGATGGGTGGTGCCGCGCAGGTCGTCCACCACCTCCTCCACCGTGGCGAGGGAGCGTTTGGCGGCCAGCACCGCCTCCTTCTGCACGCCGGTGATGCCCTCGATGAGCACGTTGCCCTCGCGGTCCGCCTTCTGGGCGTGGATCACCGCCGCGTCGGGCCGGAGCGCGGGAACCGTCGAGAGCACCTCGCCCGTATAGGGGCAGGTGACGGACTTGATGGCCGGATTGACCCGCGGCAGCTCGGCGCCGCGATAGCCGCGCAGCACCGCGAACGGCAGGTTCGCCGCACCCGCCGCATAGGCCGCGGCCATGGCGGCGTGGCTGTGCTCTTCCAGCGCGATGGGGCGCGGCCAGCCCTGCTCCACCGCCTCGCGGATGCGATGGGCCGAGCCCACGCCGGGATTGCCGCCCCAGGAGAAGGTGAGCTTCTGCGCCATGCCGCAGCCGATCATCTGGTCGTAGAGGATGTCCGGCGTCATGCGGATGAGGGAGAGATCGCGGCGCTTCTGGCGGATCACCTCGTGGCCGGCGGCATAGGGAATGAGATGGGTGAAGCCTTCGAAGGCGACGGCATCACCGTCGCGGACGACCTCCTCGCAGGCTTCGGCGAGGGACAGGAAGCGGGCCATGGGCGGTTTCCGGTGTTTTTTGATTGACCGATAATCGTACATTATGTACGATATTCGATATAACAACGTCAGGTGCGCCCGATGGTCAAGAGAAAAGACTCCGGGGCGGGCGAGGCCGCGCGTGCGTCCCAACCCGTCCCGCCGCCTCCCGCCTCGCCCAAGGCGTCGCCCAAAACCTCGCCCACCACCTCGCCCTCGGCCGCGCTCGACCGCTTCGCGGGGGATCCCGATTTCATGCTGTCGCTGGCGCGCGGGCTTCTCGTGCTGCGCGCCTTCGAGGAGGAGCCGAAGCTCACCATCGGCCGCGCGGCGGCGCTCACCGGCCTGCCGCGCCCGGCCGCCCGGCGCTGCCTCTACACGCTGGAGCAGCTCGGCTACCTCTCGGCCCGCGACGGCGAATGGCAGCTCCGCCCGCTGCTGCTGTCGCTGGCCCGCTCCTATCTCACCTCCACGCGCTTCGCCGAGGCGGCCCAGCCGCAGCTCGACGAGCTGCGCGACGCGGTGGGGGAATCCTGCTCCCTCGGGGTGCTGGACGGCGGCGAGGTGGTCTACGTGGCGCGGGCCGAGACCCAGCGCATCATCTCCATCGCGCTCCAGGTGGGCAGCCGGCTGCCGGCCTACTGCACCTCCATGGGCCGGGTGCTGCTGGCCGCCCTCGATCCGCAGGCGCGGGCGGCCTATCTCGCCGGCGCGCCGTTTCCCGCCCGCACGCCGTTCACCCGCACCACCGCCGAGGCGCTGGCGGCCGAGATCGACCGGGTCGCCGCCCGGGGCCATGCGCTGGTGGATCAGGAGATGGAGGTGGGCCTCAGGTCCATCGCCGTCCCGGTGCGCGACCCTTCGGGACGGGTGGTGGCCGCCCTCAACGTGGGCGTCGCCTCAAGCCGGATGGCGCCGGCCGAGCTGGAGCGCAAGGTGCTGCCCCGCCTTCAGGCGGCCGCCGCCGCGCTGCGCGACGTGGCCGGCCTGCGGATGTAGCCCGCACAATCCCGATCGGGGTCAGGACGGCTTGGCGTCGCTGCCTCCGACCGCCTGCGCCTTCGCGGCCGCTTCCCTGCGCTCGCTGTAGCGGCTGGTCAGATAGTCCGTGCGCCCGCGCAGCAGGAGCGTGAACTTCATCAGCTCCTCCATCACGTCCACCACCCGGTCGTAATAGGCCGAGGGCTTCATCCGCCCCGCATCGTCGAACTCCTGATATGCCTTCGCCACCGAGGACTGGTTGGGAATGGTCACCATGCGCATCCAGCGCCCCAGCACCCGCAGGGCGTTCACCGCATTGAAGGACTGCGAGCCGCCGCTCACCTGCATCACCGCCAGCGTCTTGCCCTGGGTCGGCCGCACCGCGCCGATCTCCAGGGGGATCCAGTCGATCTGGCTCTTGAAGATGGCGGTCAGCGTGCCGTGCCGCTCCGGGCTGCACCACACCTGTCCCTCCGACCAGGCGGAGAGGGCGCGCAATTCCTGCACCTTGGGGTGGTCGGCGGGGCAGCCGTCGGGCTGCGGCAGGCCGGCGGGATCGAAGATGCGGGTCTCGGCGCCCATGCGGGTGAGCAGGCGGGCGGCCTCCTCCACCAGGAGCCGGCTGTAGGAGCGCTCGCGCAGGGAGCCGTAGAGCAGGAGGATGCGCGGCGGGTGGGCGAGCTCGGCGGCCGGCGCGAGCTTGGCGAGATCGGGGATGTCGAAGGCCTGCTCGTCGAGGGCGGGGAAGGTGGCCGGATCGATATCGGACATGGTGAAAACCTCAGGACAGGGGATCACGGCCGCGCCGCGACAGAAACGCCGCGGCCCAGAAGGCGAAGGTGAGAAGGACGCCGCCGGCCACCATGGCGGAAAGGACGGGTCCGTAGGCGCGGGACTGCTCCCAGAGGAGCGCCGCGCCCACCGGGGCCAGGGCGCGGGCCAGCATCATCGGCCCGGTCAGCGCGCCGTTCACCGCGCCATAGGCGTGGCGGGTGATCATCTCCGGCACCGCGAGTCCGCGCACGATGGTCATGATGCCGTTGGCCCCGCCATAGAGCGCGGCGACGCCCGCCACCAGGGCGAAGCTCGGCGGCAGCACGGCCAGCGCGAGGATGGCGACGGGAAAGGCCAGCACCACGCAGGAGCCGATGCGCCGCACCGGCGCCCGGGGCGCGAACAGGGAGATGGCGATGCGCCCTGCCACCTGCGCCGGGCCGATGACGGCCATGGCGGACACCACGCTCGCCGCAGCGAACCCCCGCTCCAGCAGCAGCGGGAAAAGGTGAAAGGTGAAGGCGGAAAAGGTGGCGGCATAGGCGGTGAAAGCGAGGGCCAGCGCCCAGAAGGCGGGTAGCCGCGCGACGTGGGCGAGCGCCTGCCGCGCCGTCATCGCCCCCGCGAGCGGCAGCCCCTGCGCCGGCACCGGAGCATGATCGGCGCCGGGCCGGATCACCGCGCCATAGAGCGGGGCGCAGAGCAGCAGGTTCACCGCGCCGAGGACCATCAGGGTGCCGCGCCAGCCGGTCGTTTCCACGAGAAGCTGGATCAGCGGAACGAAGACGGTGGAGGCGAAGCCGCCCCACAGGGTCAGCGCGGTGATGCCGGCGCGCGCCCCCGCCGGGCCGGCGCGGCGGGCGACCACGGCGAAGGCCGGCTCATAGAGCGTCGCGGCCTGGAGCCCGCCGATGACCGCCACGAGGAAATAGAACAGCCAGAGCTCATGGATCTGCGACCAGGCCAGGAGGGCGAGCCCGGCGAGGCCGGAGCCGGCCGCCATCACCAGCCGGCCGTGCCCCCGATCGATGGCCGCGCCCACCGGAAAGGCGATGAAGGCTGCAAGGGCGAGGCCGAGGCTGGCCGCGCCGTAGAGCTCGGGCTTCGACCAGCCGAGCTCGCGCTCCATGGCGGCGGCGATCAGGGGAAAGCTGTAATAGAGCGAGCCCCAGGAACAGATCTGGCCGATGCCGAGGCCGGTGATGAACCGGCTGCGGCCGCTCAGCGCCGCGGCCTGCGGCATCACTGCGGCGGCGCGCGTTGCGGCGCCGGTCGGATCACCGATGGTCACGGCGGGGACGCCTGTCGGGACACTTGAGCGGCGGCACGGGATGGAACTCCCAGGATCGTCATCGGACCGGCGGGCGGCCGTGGGGCAGCGACGCGCCACGCCGCGCGACGGCCATCGAGGCTTCGCCGCCCGTGCCACGACATAACCGGGCCCGGGCCGCGCGCACAACAGCTGCAGGGCCGGCAGACGCGACCGGCGCATTTCGCTGGCGCACGCAGAGGCGTGGCGATGCGCCGGCGCCCGGAGCGTCCGCCGTACGGGGATCAGGCGATCCGCCGTCCCTCCGCATCGATCAGCGGCTGGCCGTCCTCCTTGGCGAACGGCCCCTTCTGCGGCAGCGGCAGGATGTCCAGCACCACTTCGGACGGCCGCGCGAGGCGCACGCCCCAGGGGGTGAAGACGAAGGGCCGGTTGATGAGGATGGGGTGGGCCAGCATGGCGTCGAGCAGGCGCTCGTCATCCAGCGCAGGGTCATCGAGCCCGAGCTCGGCATAGGGCGTGCCCTTCTGGCGGATGGCGGCGCGCACCGTGAGCCCCGCCGCCGCGATGGCATCCTTCAGCTCGGCCCGGCTCGGCGGCGTCTTGAGATATTCGACGATGCCCGGCTCGACGCCGGCGTTGCGGATGAGCGCCAGCGTGTTGCGGGAGGTTCCGCAATCGGGATTGTGCCAGATGGTGATCTCGGGCGCGTCGGTCATGGGGCTCTTTCTGCGGGGTCGGAGGGCTGGCGGCAGGGCGGGCTGAAGCGCCCACGCGGCGGCGATGAGGTCGGGGGCGGCCTTGCGGCTTAAGGGGCGGAGAACCTTGCCCGGTGGGCTATTCGGCCGGCTGCGCCGCGCGCGTCAGCGTCGGGCTGGCGGCGGGAAAGAGCAGTCCGGCCACCAGCGCGCCGGCGGCCGCGCCGACCAGCTGCGCGGCGATGAAGCCGGGCGCGTCCGCCAACGCGATCCCCGAGAAGGTGGTGGTGAAGGCCCGCGCCAGGGTCACGGCGGGATTGGCGAAGCTGGTCGAGGCGGTGAACCAGTAGCCCGCGGTGATGACGAGGCCCACCAGCCACGGCACGGCCGCCTTGGCATGGCGCACCCCGCCGAGGATCGTGAGCACCAGCGCGAAGGTGGCGACCGCCTCGGAGAGCCACTGGGAGGGCCCGCTGCGCCCCTTGATGCCGACCACCAGGGGCGCAAGATCGAACATCAGATGGGCAAGGATGGTGCCGGCGACGCCGCCGAGGCACTGGGCGATGATATAGGGCGCCACATCGCTCCACGGCATTTCCCGCCGGGCCGCGAAGACGAGGCTCACGGCGGGATTGAAGTGGGCGCCCGACACCGGCCCGAGAATGGTGATCAGCACCACCAGGATGGCGGCGGTCGCGATGGTGTTGCCCAGCAGGGCGATCGCCATGTTTCCGCCGGACAACTGCTCGGCCATGATGCCCGAGCCGACCACGGTGGCGACCAGGATGGCGGTCCCCAGCGCTTCGGCGACCAGGCGGCGGGCCGAGCTGTGATCGGATGCGGACATCAGGCCGCCGATGCGGGCGAGCCCGCGCCCCCCACCTGGCCGATGGCGTCGAGCTTCTTCTGCAGCGCGAGCCGGTCGAGCGAGCGGAACGGCAGCGCGGTGAAGATCGAGATGCGGTTGTTGAGCATCCGGTAGGCGTCGGCGAACGCGAGGGCGACCTCCGACGGCGTCCCGGTGACGGCGGCCGGATCGGGAATGCCCCAATGGGCGGTCATGGGCTGGCCCGGCCATACCGGGCAGGTCTCCTGGGCCGCGTCGTCGCAGACGGTGAAGACGAAATCGAGGGCCGGCGCGCCGGGCTTGGCGAACTCCTCCCAGCTCTTCGAGCGCAGGCCGCTCACGTCGTAGTGCAGCCCGGTCAGCAGCTTGAGCGCCTCGGGATGCACCTGCCCCTTGGGGTGGCTGCCGGCGGAATAGGCCTTGAACCGGTCGAGGCCGAGCCGGTTCAGGATGCATTCGCCCATGATGGAACGCGCCGAGTTCCCGGTGCAAAGGAACAGCACGTTGAACAGTCGCCCATCGCTCATGTTTCCTCCTTCAGGCCGCGGCCTGGCCGTTGAGCGTCAGTTCGGTGGCGCCGTCCATGGCGCCGATGTCGGCGAGGCGTTCCTTGAGGGACGCAAGATCGAGCTGCTCGAAAGGCAGGTTGACGAACGCGGTGACGCGCGCCGCAAGGTGCCGGTAGGTGGCCAGGAAGGCGGAGCGCTGCTCCACCTCGCCGCCTTCGACCAGGATCGGATCCGGCAGGCCCCAGTGGGCCTTGAGCGGATGCCCGGGAAAATCCGGGCCGGAGCCGCGCGCCGCCGTATCGCAGGTGGTGATGACGAAATCCATCGCCGGGGCGCCGCCCGCGGCGAAGGCATCCCAGCTCTTGGAGGCGAGGCCCGCCGTCTCGTAGCCGAGCGACTGCAGCAGCGACAGCGCCATGGGATGCGGCCGCCGCTTCGGGTGGCTGCCGGCGGAAAAGGCGCGGAACCGGCCCTTGCCTTCCCGGCTGAGGATCGCCTCCGCCATCACAGAGCGCGCCGCATTGCCGGAGCACAGCAGGAGGACGTTGTAGGTGCGGTCGTTGGCGGCGCGCGGACGCAGGCGGGGAAAGGCGGGTTCCAGGGCGCCCGTGGGGTTGGCGAGGGACAATCCCATCTCGGCGAGGAGCAGGCCGAGAACCGGCACGGCCTGCGACAGGCGCGCCGCATAGATGATGGAGCGCCCCTCGCGGCGCGCCTCCACCAGGCCGGCGCGCTCCAAGAGCGAGAGGTGGGTGGACATGGTGTTGTGCGGCACCGCCAGCAGGCGCGCGATGTCCCCCGCCGGCAGGCCGTAGGGCCGCGCGCGCAGCAGGAGCCGGAAGGCCTCGACGCGCGTGGATTGCGACAGCGCGTCGAAGATCCGGGTGACGGCGTCGGAGCTCGGCCTCGCCTCGGTCATGTCATGTCACCATTGCGGCCGCGGCACAGGCGCGGCCGGCGTGAGAGCGTGCCGGGGGGGGGTGGCGCGCTCCAGTCGTGTCGAAAATTCCAGACAAATAGGTATTCGGCTTTTGCGTCACTTTGATGACGGATCGCGACCCGTGGGCAGACCCCCGCACCTGCCCCGCGTACCCGCCTCCGCGCGACGGGCGGGCGGTGCCTCTACGCAGGCGAGCGGTGCCGCCGGATGCGCACCGGATCGGCGCACGGGAGTGGCCCCACAGTTGGCGGTCCGCGCGGGGATGCGGGCGCGCACGACGTCGGCCGGCGTGGCGACGCCGGCCGACGGATCGCCCTTCAGGAGATGTATTCCTTCGACTTGAAGGTCAGATGCCGCACGCCTTCCGGCGCGTCGGCGATCTTGCGGATATTCCCCCAGGTCTGCTTGTAGTTGGGGATGATGAACTCGTTCACCCCGGGGGAGACCACGTTGCCCTGCACCCCGGTCGGGTAGCCGAACAGCATGAAGGCCTGCTTCCGTTTCGCCGTGGGGGTGGGATAGGCCATGGCCTGGGTGGAACCGTTCTCGTTGTAGACCTCCACGAGATCGCCGTTCTTGAGGCCGAGCTCGGCCATGTCCTCGGGGTTCAGCTCGATGAAGGGATAGGGCCAGCGGTCCATCACCAGCTCGTTGTCCACGTCGAGATAGGCGCTCTGCCAGACGATGTTCGCCCGCCCGTTGTTGATGAGGAAGGCGAACTTGTCCTTCTCCTCCTGCTTGCCGGGCGCCTGGAGGCCGCGCCACTGGGTTTCCGCGAACACCGCCTTGCCGTCGGGCTTGCTGAACTTGCCGTCGGCGAACAGACGCTTGGTGCCGACGATCTTGCCGTCGGTGAAGGCCGTGGCCGGCTCCTGGAAGCCGTTGGTGCCCATGACCCGCAGGCGGTCATAGGTGACGAACTGGCCGCCCTTCTCGTGCTGGGCGTAGCCGTCCATGAAGGCGTCTTCCTCGGTCTTCCAGTCGAAGCCCTTGAACTTGTCGGCCGCCTCCGCCTTGCCCATCGCGCGGAAGACCCGCTCCATGTGATTGGCGATGCGCGCCGCGATGAGGCAGTCGGGCATGGCCTGGCCGGGCGGGTCCATGTAGCGCTCGGTGAGCCGCATGCGCCGCTCGCCGTTCATGGAGGTGAGGTTCATCTCGCCGGAGGTGGCGGCGGGAAGCACCACATGGGCGGCCTCGCCGATGTGGGTCGGCACGATGTCCATGTCGACGCTGAACAGCCCGCCCTTGCGGATCGCCCCCATGATGGCGGCGACCATGGCGTCGCGGTCGCCGTAGGGCACGGTGTTCATGGCGTCCTTCACCAGGTCGGTGCGCATCTTGTAATTGCGCTTGAAGGCCATGGCGTTGAGCGTGGTCTTGTAATGGTCGCAGCCCCAGATGTGGTGCACCCCGCCCTTGCCGTCGAGCAGCAGCTTGTCCACATAGGGCGCCGGACGGCCGATGAAGCCGTCGGAGGGGCGCGAATAGCCCTCCTGGTGGCCGCCCATACGCACGCAGCCGCCGCCGGGCCGGCCGATGTTGCCGGTGGCGAGGGAGAGATTCACGTAGGCCTGGTTGGTGCGGTAATTGTCGTTGCCCCAGATGAGGCCCTTCTCATAGGCGAACATGGTGCGCCGCCGGGCGCCGCCGGCCTTGGGCTCGGCGATCCAGGTGACGGCCTTGACGATGTCCTGTTCGCTGAGGCCGGTGACGCGGGCGGCCTCGGCGATGCTCACCTTGTTCGCCGCCACCGCCTTGTCGAAATCGCGGGTCGAGGCGGCGATGAAGGCCTTGTCGATCCACCCTTTCTCCACCGCATAGCTGAGCCAGGCGTTGAACAGGATCAGGTCGGTGCCGGAATTGAGGGCGAGATGGAGCACATTCTCCTTGCCCGCCTCCGTCTCGCAGGCGTTCACGGTCACGGTCCGGCGCGGATCGACGATGACGATGCGCCCCTTCGCCACCGGCTCGGCGCCGAACTCCGCCTTCTTCTTATCGAGGGACGTGCCGCGCAGGTTCGGCACCCAGTGATTGAGGAAATAATTGGTCTGGGTTTCCAGCGCGTTGGTGCCCACCGCCACGATGGTGTCGGCAAGCTCGGCGTCCTCGTAGCAATTGTTGAGCTCGCCCACGCCCATGTCGCGCGAGCCGTGGACCTCCGAATTGTAGGCGGGACGGTTGTGGATGCGGATGTTCTTGATCTTCATGGCGCCGAAATAGAGCTTGCCGGTGCCCCAGGTGTTCTCGTATCCGCCCCCCGCTCCGCCATGGTCGAAGGCGGACACGAACAGGCCGTCCTCGCCCTGCTCGGCGATCACCGATGCGGTCACGCGGGCGACCAGATCGAGCGCATCGTCCCAGCTCGTGGGCTGGAGCTGGCCGTAGCGCCAGACCAGGGGATCGGTGAGGCGCTGGAGCTGGGTGTTGCGCTGGCGCGAGTAGCTCATCTCGGCGATGCGCGCGCCGCGCACGGAGCCGAGGCCGGAATTCACCACGCACGCCTTGTCGGGCTTGATGACGATGTGCACGTCCCGCCCGTTCTGCTTGACGATGTTGTACATGGATGGCGCATACCAGGCCGCGGTCTCGGCCGGCTGCTGCTTGGAGAGGTCCACGCCGAAGGCATTGTCGGACGGTGCCGTGCCGCCTTCGTACCGGGCATCCCAGCTATAGGCCTTGTAGCCGCAGCCGACGATGCAGTAGTGGCAGACCACGTTGTGGACGGTGGCGTTGGCCGGGATGATGGGCAACTGGCCGATCTGGCGCTTGTAAGCCATGGTGTCCTCCCTCACAGCACGTTCGACAGGCGGCCGTAGATGAGCTCATCCACGCCCTCGGCGTAGATGTCGCCCTTGTCGTCCACCCGGAGGGCGTATTGCGGCAGGTTCTGCGTCGCCTGCCCCCAGATCTGCTGTCCGCCCTTCTCGCAATCGAAGCGCGAATAGTGGCCGGGACAGTTCAGCGTCTTGTCCGTAGCGACGTAGGCGAGGGGAAAGCCCTTGTGCGGGCACAGCGTGGTGAAGCCGACGATGTCGCCGTCCGGGCCGGCGCCGCCCGGCACGCGGCTGCCGAGCTTCAGCAGCACGCCCGGCGCGTTCGCATCGGGATAGGCCACCTCCAGCGGCGCGTTGACCTTCAGATCCTTCACATTGGCGAGGCGGCTCGCCGGATATTTGACCAGAGCGAGCGAGGGCGGGGTCTTGGCCTCCGCCGGCAGGACGGTGGCGACGGCGGCGCCTGCGGTCGCAAGGCCCGCGCCGCTCAGGAACCGGCGGCGGCCGGCATCGACGAGGCCGGGACATCTGTTCATGGAACCCCTCCCAGAGCGCATTGGTCCATTCGGATCAGGCGGGCTCTGCAGAGGCCGGGCCAGACCGGCTTCTTATGGAGTTTCAATGCCTTGCGGCGGGGTCCTCGGCCGGCCCGTCCGGCCTCCCGAACATGCTGCGGCGCCGTGCGTCCGGAAATCCGAACGGGCGGTCAGCCCTCCCCGCCGAGGCCGAGGCGGCGCATCTTCTCCCAAAGGGTGGTGCGCCCGACGCGCAGGAGCCGGGCGGCGGCGGACAGCTCGCCGCCGGTTGCCGTCAGGGCGCGCAGGATATGCCGCTTCTCCGCATCCTGCCGCGCGGCCTCCAGCGAACCGATGCGCGTCGCGGCTTCCGCCTCCGATCCGAGCAGCTCGGGAAACAGGTCGCCCGGCATCAGCCACGGTCCGAGGGCCAGCGCGACGGCCCGCTCCATGCGGTTGCGCAGCTCCCGCACGTTGCCGGGCCAGGCGTGCTGCAGCGCCGCCTCCTCGGCGAGGGCGCCGATCCCCCTCAGGCGGGTCTCGGCCGAGCCGCTGAACACGGCGAAGAAGCGCTCCATGAGCCAGCCGATGTCCTCCCGCCGCTCGCGCAGCGCCGGCATGCGGATGCTCATCACGTTCACGCGGTAGAGCAGATCCTCCCGGAACTGCCCGCCCGCCACCCGCTGCTCCAGATCGGCGTTGGTGGCGGTGACGATGCGGCCCTCGAACGCAATCTCCCGCTCCCCGCCCACCCGCTTGAAGGTGCGGCTCTCGATCAGCCTCAGGAGCTTGGCCTGGAGGTCGGGGCGCAGCTCGCCGATCTCGTCGAGCAGCAGGGTGCCGCCGCCGGTGCGCTCCACATAGCCGAGGTGGCGCTGCCCGGCGCCGGTGAACGCGCCCCGCTCATGGCCGAACAGCTCGCTCTCCATCAGCTCGGCGGGGATGGCGGCGCAATTGACCGCCACGAACGGAGCGTGCGCCTGCCGCGACTGGGCGTGGATGAAGCGCGCCGCCACCTCCTTCCCGGTTCCGGTCTCCCCGGTGATGAGCACGTTGGACGGCAGCGGCGCCACCCGGCGCAGCAGGGTTTCCACCTGCCGCATGGCCGGCGAGACGCCCAGCGTGCCGGCCTCCTCGGCGCCCCGCGGCACCAGAAGCTCGCCGAGCCGCGCGAGAAAATCATCCATCTCGAAGGGCTTGGTCACGTAATCGGCGGCGCCCGAGCGCATGAGGCGCACCGCCTGGTCGATGTCGCCGTGGCCCGTCACGAACAGGAAGGGCGGCGCCTGGGGACCTTGCACCGCCTCGCGGAACACCCCCTCGCCATCGAGATCGGGCAGGCGGATGTCGCAGATGACGGCCTCGAAGCGCATCTGCCGGATGCCGGCCACCGCCTCGCGCCCGGTCCGCCACCAATGCACCCGCATGCCTTCGAGGCCGAGGCGCTGCACCAGGCTCTCGCCCATGATGGGATCGTCCTCCACGAGGCCGATGACCGGAGCGTCAGGCGGCGACATCGGGCATCTCCTTCCGGGGGGTGAAGGGAAAACGCAGATGGATGCGGGTGCCGCCGGATGCCGGGCGTTCGAGCCGCACCGATGCATCGAGGTCGTCCAGGATGCGCCGCGTGGTCCACAGCCCCAGCCCGCCGCCCCAGGGCGGCCCCTCCGACGCCGCCTCGGACGGTCCGCCGGCTTCGAACAGGCGCGCCGCCGGCTCCGGCAGGCCCTCGCCCTGGTCCGAAACCACCACGTTAAGGGCCGCCGCGTCGAGCCGGGCCTCCACCACCACCTCGCTTGCCGGCGGCGCGGCGGCGACGGCGTTGAGCAGCAGGTTGAGCACCGCCTGGCGCACCGGCGTGCTCGGCAGGGGAAGGGTCGCGTCGGTGGGGCTGACGAACCGCAGGGCGACGCTCTTGCGCCGCGCCGCCGGGGCGGCGAGCAGGCGCAGGTCGTCGAAATCGGCCATGGCCAGGCTGCGGGGCGCGGGCTCGCGGTAGAGCGCGAGGGTGGTGCGCACCACGTCGCGGATGCCGACGAGGCCGCGTTCGAGCAGCCCGAGGGAGGCCGTCCGCACCGCCGCCTGCTGGCCGTGCGATTTCAGCGTGGCCAAGGCGTTGAACAGGCCGCCGAGGGGATTGTTGATCTCGTGGGCGAGCGCCGAGGCCAGCCGTCCCAGGCTGCCGAGCCGGTGCTCGTCGGCAAGCTGCCGGGCCAGCTGCTCGCGCTCCTCCATGGACCGCACCAGCGCGTTATAGGCCGCGAACAGCCGGGCGAACTCGGTGCCGTCGCGCGCCACCAGCTCGGCAGGAACCGGCCGCGCGCGCCCCGCGCTGGCCGCGCCGAGATGCTCGGAGAGGATCCGCACCGGCGCCATCATGCGGGCGACCAGCAGCCAGCCGGCCATGGCGAGCAGCAGCGTGACGATCCCGTTGGTGGCGAACAGCGCCACCATCACGTCCTGCCGCTCGGCAGCGAGGTGGCTGGTGTCGAACGTGGCGTGGATGATGCCGACGGTACGCCCGGGATAGGACAGCACCCGCGTCGCCGTGGCCGATCGCGCCCCGGCCACGAAGCTGAAGTCGCGCTCCGCGTCGGCCGCGGCGGGATCAGACGGCAGGTGCAGGCCGAGGGGAAAGCGGCGGGGGTCGGACGCGGCGATCACCCGGCCCTGCGCATCGGTGATCACGGTGCTCTGGGGATGCAGGCTCTTGCTGCGGTCCTGCGCCCGCGTGATGGCGTCGTACACCTCCCACACGTCGTCCTGCAGGATCGCCGGCGCGACGGCGGAGGACAGGCTGTCGAGATAGGTCTGCGCCAGGGCCCGCAGCTGCCGTTCATGGGCCTCGCCCAGGCGGCTGAGCACCCGCTCGGACAGCACCAGCCCGACGAGCACCATGAGCGCCGCCACCGCCAGCGGCACCTTGAGGGTGACCGGCCAGCCCCGGGGATCGAGCCGTGCCGTCATGGCTCACCCGAAGCCCTGGACGAACGCCGCCTTGGCGGCGATCGGATCGAACAGGCTCGCCTCCTGCGGCGCAAAGCCGTCGAGCCGCAGCATGGCGAGGATCGCGCGGCCGTTCTCGTCCTCGTGCATCCGCGAGAAGGCGCGGGAAAGCGCGGCGAGCGCCGGACCGTCGACGGGCGTGCGCGGCGCCGCGACCGGCGGGAAGGCGAGCCACTCGGAGCGGCGCAGCACCGCCACCTGCGAGACCAGCTCTGGCTCGGTCTCGCGCATCACCTCGAAGACGTAGCCGTCCACCGAACCGGACCGGGCGAGGCCGGACGCCACCGCGCGGATGACGTTGCGGTGGCCGTAGGTGAAGAAGGTGCGGGAGAAGAACTCGGACGGCTTCAGCCCGTGCTGCGCCAACAGCGCGCTGGTCACCAGGAAGCCGGAATTGGAATCGGGATCGGAAAAGGCGTGGATGTCGCCCTCAAGGTCCTGGAACGTCTCGGCGATCCGGGCCCGATCCATGATCAGGTAGGATTGATACAGCGGCTGGCCGCGCCACAGCGGGACGGCGACGATCTGGAGCGCCTCGCGATGGGCGACGAAGGGATAGCCGCAGATCCAGGCGGCATCGAGCTGGCCCGAAACCAGAAGCGCGGTGATCTCCTGATAGGTCCGCCGGCTGACGAGCTCGACCGGGATTCCCGCGGCACGCTGCAGGTAGAGCTGGAGGCGGCCGAGCAGCTCGAGGTCGGAGGTCAGGAAAACCGGCGTCAGGCCGAAACGGATCGCGCCGGCCGCCGCCTGCGCCCCGGCGGGCACCAGCGCCGTGCCGGCCAGCGCCGCGGCTGCCGCAAGGACCGTCCTGCGATCGATGCGCGAACCCGCACCCATCTTCCGGGCCCTCCCCGTCGTGCGTCCTTCTTCTTGTTGGTCGGAACAATAACCCGCGCCGCCGCGAAGGCAACGGGCCCCCGGCGGGCCCCGGCGGCGCGACCTCGACCGCGCTCAGGCGGAAAGCCAGCGGGACACGTCCTCGGGCTTCGGCAGGCCGCCGGCGTGCACCACCTTGCCGTCGATCACGATGCCGGGAGTGGAGACGATGCCGAAGCCGGCGATGGCGGCATAGTCGGTCACCTTCTCCACCGTGACGTCGAGCCCGAGCTTGTCCGCCTCGGCCTGGACCATATTCGCCGTCGCCTCGCAGCGCGAGCAGCCCGGGCCGAGCACCTTCACGTTCTTCATGGGCCTTGCCTTTCGTTTAGGAGAACAGCGCGTTGAACAGGAAGCCCACCGCGAGGATGCCGGCGCCCACCACGCCGACGAAGACGGCGATGAGCTTCAGGCTCAGCACCTTGCGCAGGATGATCATCTCGGGCAGCGAGAGGGCGATCACCGACATCATGAAGGCGAGCACGGTGCCGAGCGCGGCGCCCTTCGCCAGCAGCGCCTCCACCACCGGGATGATGCCGGCGGCATTGGAATACATGGGAATGCCCAGCACCACCGCCGCCGGCACCGACCACCAGGCGTCGCGCCCCATGATGGTGGCGAGCAGGTCCTGCGGAACATAGCCGTGGATGAAAGCGCCCGCCGCGATGCCGGCGATGATCCACATCCACACCCGGCCGACGATGTCGCGCACCGCCTCCAGCCCCGCCTTGATGCGATCGACCAGGGACAGCCCGTCCGGCGGCAGCTCCACCGGGTTGGCCCGCACGTTGCGCACCCAGTCCTCCAGCCAGTCCTCCAGCTTGAGGCGGCCGATGACCCAGCCGGCGACGATGGCGACGCCGAGGCCGAAGGCGAGATAGGTGAGCGCCACCTTCCAGCCGACCAAAGCGAACAGGAGGCCGAGCGCCACCTCGTTGACCATGGGCGCTGCGATGAGGAAGGAGAAGGTGACGCCCAGCGGCACCCCGGCGGAGACGAAGCCCACGAACAGCGGCACCGCCGAGCAGGAGCAGAAGGGGGTGACGATGCCGAGCCCGGCCGCCGCCACGTTGCCGAGCCCCTCGCGCCGCCCGGCGAGGACGGCGCGGGTGCGCTCGGCCGAGAAGAAGCTGCGCACCACGCCCATGGCGAACACCACCAGGGTCAGCAGCATCAGCACTTTCGGCGTGTCATAGACGAAGAAGGAGATGGCGTCCGCCAAGTGGCTGCCCGGCGTCACCGGCAGCTGATCCACCAGCCAGCTCGAGAACGGCGCAAGCTGGGAATAGATGACGAACCAGGCAGCGACGGCGGCCACGGTCGCCGCGCCCCAGACGAGCGGCGTCTGGACGGGCGGCTTGCGGGCGGCGAGCGATCCATCGGCGGTCATGCGGCTCTCCTGCCCTGCGCGGCATCGAGGCTGGCGATCACCGCCTCGATGATGGCCGCCTGTTCCGGCGGCAGATCGGGATTGCGGCGGTAGCGCACCCATTGCGCATCCCGCCGGTCGGTCACCACGCCGACCTGCTTGAGCACGAGCATATGGCGTGACATGCGGGACTGGGTGACGCCGATGGTCTCCATCAGCTCGCAGACGCAATGCTCGCGGCCGTCCCAGAGCAGGCGCACCGCCGCCAGACGGGTCGGCTCGGCCAGCGCCGAAAGGAGATCGAGGGCGACTTGCATGGCCTATTAATGCGCAAGACCGCATATGCGGTCAAGCGCATTTGCAGTGCAACAACGTGCGCGGACCGCGAATGGCTTTGCCGGACGCCGCGTCCGAAGCGCTGAAGCCGCCGTGTAAGCGGCGGGCAACCCGTCCCGCCTCGCGCAAGGCCGCTCCGCGGCAGGCTCCGACGATCCCGGTTTCGCGCGGCGATCGGGCTACGATAAGAAGAGCTTGTCGGCCGGGGCCCCGGACCCTCGCTCAGGAGTGCGCCATCCCGTGACGCCCGAATGCCATGTCCTGATCGTCGACGATGATGTCGAGCTGCGACGCCTCGCCGGCAAGTTCCTGCGCGAGAACGGGTTGAAGGTCTCCTCGGCGCAGGACGGGCGGGAGATGCGCGAGGCGCTGGCCTCGGGCGGCATCGATCTCGTCATCCTCGACATCATGCTGCCGGGCACCAGCGGGCTCGATCTGTGCCGCGAGCTGCGCCAGCGCTCGGACCTGCCCATCATCATGCTCACCGCCCGCGGCAGCGACGTGGACCGCATCGTCGGGCTGGAGCTCGGCGCCGACGACTATCTGGCCAAGCCCTTCAACCCGCGCGAGCTGCTCGCCCGCATCCATGCCGTGCTGCGGCGGCTGCGCGGCGCCGGCGCGGGCGAGAAGGCCGGCGGGCACCTGCTGCGCTTCTCCGGCTGGACGCTGGACACCCGCCGGCGCGAGCTCACCGATCCCGACGGCGCGGTGGTGGACCTCTCCACCGGCGAGTACGACCTGCTTCTCACCTTCCTGGAGCACCCGCAGCGCGTGCTCACCCGCGACCAGCTCATGGATGCCGCCAAGAACCGCACCCCCACCGGCTTCGACCGGGCCATCGACATCCAGGTCAGCCGGCTGCGCAAGAAGATCGAGAGAGGCGACGGGCCGGACATGGTGAAGACGGTGCGCGGCGCCGGCTATTTCTTCTCGCCCGAAGTGGAGCGCGCGTGATCGGCCGCCTCGACAGCCTCGCGACCCGCACCGCCGTGGTGGCGGTGGCCGGCATCGTCGCCGTCCATGCCGCCAGCCTCTGGACTTACCAGCACGCCATCGAGCGCGAGCGCCACGAGGTCCATACAGCCCGGCTCGCCGAGCAGCTGGTGGCGGTGAAGCGCGCCCTCGCCCTGGTCTCGCCCGACGAGCGGGAGAACGTGGCGCACGACCTCTCCGGCGGGGCCATCGACGCCCACTGGAGCCGCGATCCCATCACCGCCCCAGCCCGGACCCTGAGGCCGGCCGACCAGAGCCTCGCCGACGAGGTGCGCGCCCTGGTGCCCGAGCTCCGGCCGGACGACGTGGTGATCGGCGCCGGCACCGACCCCCACCTCGCTTTGGCCGCGCTGCGGCTGCCGGACGGAAGCTGGGCCAACGTGCGCCTGTTCGCCTCGCCGCCCCAGGTGGATGACGGCCACGGCTCGGTGCTGTCCACCAGCCTCATGGCCTTCGGCGTGCTGCTGATCTCCCTCGCCATCGCCGCCTGGCTCACCCGGCCGCTGCGGGCGATGGCGCGCGCCGTGGCGCGGGCCCGGCCGGACCGCCCGTTCGCGCCCCTGCCGGAGGAAGGACCGCGGGAGGTGCGCGAGCTCGCCCACGCCTTCAACGGGATGCAGGCGCGCATCGCCGATCTCATCGGCCGCCGCACCCAGGCGCTGGCGGCGGTGTCGCACGATCTGCGCACCCCCATGACGCGCCTCAGGTTCCGCGCCGAGGATGTGGCCGATCCGGCGTTGCGGGAGGCCCTCGTGGCCGACATCACCGAGATGGAGCAGATGGTGGAGGCGACCCTGTCCTACCTGCGCGGCGAGGCGGTGGACGAGCCGTCGCGCCCCATCGACCTCGTCGCCATGCTGGACACCATCGTGAACGACGCCCGCGACCGGGGGCTGGAGGCGAGCCTCGATGCGCCCGCGAGCCTCGTCGTCACCGGCCGCCTCATCGCCCTCAAGCGGGCGGTGACGAACCTCGTGGAGAACGCCCTCGCCTACGGCGGATGCGCGCGCCTGACCCTCAAGGAGGAGGACGGCACGGCGGTGCTCACGGTCCAAGACGCCGGGCCGGGCATCCCGGAGGAGCAGCTCGGCACGGTGATGGAGCCCTTCGTGCGCCTGGAATCCTCCCGCAGCCGCGCCACCGGCGGGGTCGGCCTCGGCCTGACCATCGCCCAGGCCGCCGTGCTCGGCCATGGCGGTACCCTCGTGCTGGCGAACCGGCCGGAGGGGGGCCTCGCGGCCACCATCACCCTGCCCCGTGGGCCGGCCCCGGCCGGGCACGGCTGAAACAAACTGATACACAAGCGACACGCGGCGTGACGGCCGGCGCGCTATCTGCCTTCCGGACGCATCGATGAACGGACAGGTCGCGGCATGGCAGGACGGTTGGCGTGGGGCTCGCGAATCGCGTCTTGCGCGCTCATCGCCGGTTTGCTCCAGGCCGGCAGCGCGCAGGCCCATGAGGGGCACGACCACGGCGCGCCGCCGCCGGCCCCCGCGGCGCACCTTGCCCCGCGCGCCGAGGCCGCATCCGCCGACTTCGAGCTGGTGGCCGTGCTGCGCGGCGGCGAGCTGCGCATCTATCTCGACCGTTTCGCGGACAACGCCCCGGTCGAAGGCGCAACCGTCGAGCTCGACACGCCCGCCGGCACGCAGACGGCCTTCGCGGCGGAGCCGGGCACCTATGTGGCGCCGGCCGCCTCCCTTGCCGACCCGGGCGCCCACGATCTCGCCGTCACGGTGACGGTGGGCGGCGCGGTGGACCTGCTGGCCACCACCCTCATCGTGCCGCAGCCCGAGGCGCCCGCCCGGGCGCCGGACCCGACACCCCGCCCCGCGGCGCTGGCCGCCATCGGCGGGCAGAGCGCAGGTCTTCTGGCCGGCATCGCCATCGGCCTCATCGCCGGCATCGCCGTGATGGCGCTGCGCCATCGCGCGGCCGGCGCCCTGCTTCTCGCCGGCGCGCTCGGCGGCGGCGCGCTGCTCGCCCCGGCCCCCGCCGAGGCGGCCGCCGCGACCGCCACGCCCGCCCCGCGCGATGCCGCCCAGCGGCTCGCCGATGGCGCCGTGATCGTGCCGAAGCCGAGCCAGCGCATCCTGGGGGTGCGGACCCTCGTCGCCGCATCCGGCAGCTTCACGCCCGCGGTGGAGCTGCCCGCCCGGGTGGTGCCGGACGCCAATGCCAGCGGCCTGGTGCAGACCGCGGTGGGCGGGCGCCTCGCGCCGCCCGAAGGCGGCTTCAAGCCCATCGGCACCCGGGTACGGGCGGGCGACGTGCTGGCCTATGTGCATCCGCCCATCAACGCCTCCGACCTCAAGGACCTGCAGCAGCAGGGCTACGAGCTCGACCAGCAGATCGCCATCGTCCAGCGCCGCTATGAGCGGCTCGCCGCCATCAAGGATGCCGTCACCGCCCGCGAGGTGGAGGAGACCGGGCTGGAGCTCAAGGGGCTCAAGACCCGCCGCGCCAATCTGGAGCGGGTGCAGCGCGAGCCCGAGGCGCTGCGCGCCCCGGTTTCCGGCGTGATCGCCAGCGCCGATGCGGTGGCGGGCCAGATGGCGGATCCCAACACGGTGGTGTTCCGCATCATCGATCCCGACCGGCTCTGGGTGGAGGCCCTGAGCTTCGAGCCCGCGGCGGGCCGCGACGGCGCGCAGGGCCACCTCGCCGACGGCCGCGCCGTCACGCTCGCCTTCCTCGGCGCCGGCCTGTCCGACCGCAATCAGGCGGTACCGATCCAGTTCGCCATCACAGGAAACCCCCAGGGGCTTCGGGTCGGCCAGCGCCTGACCGTGCTGGCTGCGTCGGGCGCGCCGCGCACAGGCATCGCCTTACCCCGCGAGGCGGTCGTGCGCGGCGCGAACGGTCAGGCGCTGGTCTACGAGCATGCGCGCGCCGAGCTGTTCGTGCCCCGCGAGGTGCGCACCGAGCCGCTGGACGCCGTCCGGGTGCTCGTCGTCGCCGGGCTGGAGCCGGGCCGCCGGGTGGTGACCCAGGGCGCCGAGCTCATCGGCCAGATCCGCTAAGGCGCGCGCGGTGTTCACCGTCCTGGTCACCCACGCGCTGCGCAACCGGCTGCTGGTGCTGGTGCTTTCGGCCGTCCTCGTGCTCTACGGCGCCTATGCGGCGAGCCGCCTGCCGGTGGACGTGCTGCCCGACCTCAACCGCCCCACCGTCACCATCATGACCGAGGCGGAGGGCCTCGCCCCCGCGGAGGTGGAGCAGCTCGTCACCTTCCCCCTCGAAACCGCGATGAACGGGCTGTCCGGCCTCGTGCGCCTGCGCTCGGTCTCGGGCGTGGGGCTCTCCATCGTCTATGTGGAGTTCGATTTCGGCACCGACATCTTCCGCAACCGCCAGCAGATCGCCGAACGCCTGGCCCTCATGCGCGACCGCCTGCCGGCGGGCGTGACGCCGCAGATGGGGCCGATCAGCTCCATCATGGGCCAGGTGCTCATGTTCGCGGTGACGAGCCCGACGGCCTCCCCCATGGCGGTGCGCGAGGCGGCGGACTTCGTCATCCGTCCGCGCCTGCTCGCCCTGCCGGGCGTGGCGCAGGTGATCCCCATGGGCGGCGAGGTGCGCCAGGTCCGCATCTCCCCGGACCTCGCCGCGCTCCGAGCCTACGGCCTCTCGCTGGACGAGCTGGAAAAGGCGCTGGTGCAGTTCGGCACCAATTCCGGCGGCGGCTTTTCCGACCAGAGCGGGCGCGAATACCTCATCCGCAACGTGGGACGCACGCTGAGCCTCGACGACCTCAGGGGCCTTGCCCTGCCGCGGCCCGGCGGCGGCACGGTCTACCTGCATCAGGTCGCCGAGGTGGACCACGCGGCGCGGCTGAAGCGGGGCGACGCGGGCTACATGGGCCAGCCGGCGGTGATCCTCTCGGTGGAGAAGCAGCCGGAGGTGGACACCCTGGCCCTCACCCGCGCGGTGGAGGAGGCGGTCGCCGACCTCAACCGCACCCTGCCCGACGGCATCCGCATCTCGCCGCCGGTATTCCGGCAGGCGGACTTCATCTCCGCCGCCATCGGCAATGTGGAGAAGGTGCTGCTGGAGGCCATGGCGGTGGTGGCGGTGGTGCTGTTCCTGTTCCTGCTCAACTGGCGCACCACGGTCATCTCGCTCACCGCCATCCCGGTGTCGATCCTCACCACCGCCATCGTGTTCCACGCCTTCGGACTCTCCATCAACACCATGACGCTCGGCGGCCTCGCCATCGCCATCGGCGAGCTGGTGGACGACGCGGTGGTGGACGTGGAGAACATCTTCCGCCGCCTGCGCGAGAATGCGGCGGCCGCGGCGCCGCAGCCGGTGCTCGACGTGGTGGTGGCAGCGAGCCGGGAGGTGCGCTCGGGCATCGTCTACGCCACGCTCATCATCGTGCTGGTGTTCGTGCCTCTGTTTGCCCTGCCGGGCATCGAGGGGCGGCTCTTTGCACCGCTCGGGCAGGCCTACATCGTCTCCATCCTCGCCAGCCTTCTCGTGTCCATCACGCTGACGCCGGTCCTCGCCTCCTACCTGCTGCCGGCGCTGAGCCGCCGCGGCGCGCCACACGGCGCGGACGGGGACGGCCTGCTGGTGCGCGGCCTGAAGCGCCTCTACGGCGCGCTGCTGTCCGCCGCCTTCCTGCACCAGCGTGCGGTTCTCGCGGTGACCGCGCTGCTGTTCGTCGCCGCGCTCGCGGCCGCGGCGAGCCTGCCGCGCGCCTTCCTGCCGCCGTTCAACGAGGGCTCGCTCACCATCTCCATGCTGTTCCAGCCCGGCCTGTCGCTGGCGGAGAGCAGCCGCATGGGGCTGGCGGCCGAGAAGCTCATCCTGGAGGTGCCGGAGGTGAAGGCCGTGGGCCGGCGCACCGGCCGCGCCGAGCTCGACGAGCACGCCGAGGGGGTGCACGCCTCGGAGATCGAGGTGGATCTCGATCCCTCCGCGCGCAGCCGGGCCGCGATCGTCGCCGACATCCGCGACCGCCTCGCGGTGCTGCCCGCCGCGTTCAACGTGGGCCAGCCCATCTCCCACCGGCTCGACCACATGCTCTCGGGCGTGCGTGCCGAGATCGCTCTCAAGCTCTATGGCGACGACCTCGACACCCTGCGCGCCACCGCCGAGGAGTTGCGCCGCCGCTTCGCGGACATCCCCGGCCTCGCCGACCTCCAGGTGGAGCGGCAGGTGCGCGTGCCGGAGCTGACGGTGCGCGTCGATTACCCGCGCGCCGCCCTCTACGGCCTCCAGCCGGCGCAGGTGACCGACGCGCTGGAGCGGCTCTCCAACGGCCGCGTCGTCTCCCGCCTGGTGGACGGCAACCGCCGCTTCGACCTGGTGCTGCGCCTCGCCGACGCGGCGCGCACCACTTCGGGGCTCGCCGGGCTGCTCCTGGAGACGCCGGCGGGCTGGATTCCGCTCTCCGAGGTGGCCGAGGTGACGGAGACCGACGGCCCCAACCAGATCCTGCGCGAGGGCGGCCGGCGGCGCATCGTCGTGCTCGCCAACACGGACGGCAGCCGTGACATGGCGGCGCTCGTCGCCGACATGCGCCGGACGATCGACGCCACGCCCCTGCCCCCGGGCCTCTCCACCCGCCTCGAAGGAACCTTCGCCGCCCAGGAGGAGGCCATGCGCGCCATCGGCGCGCTTTCCGTGGTGTCCCTGCTGCTGGCGTTCGCCGTGCTCTACGGCCGCTATCGCTCGGCGCTGTTCGCGCTGGTCATCATGGGCAGCGTGCCGCTGGCGCTGATCGGCGCGGTGACGGCGCTTTGGCTCGCCGGCCAGCCGCTCTCGGTGGCCAGCATGATCGGCTTCGTGACCCTCACCGGCATCGCCGCGCGCAACGGCATCCTCAAGATCAGCCACACCATCAACCTCGCGCTCCGCGAGGGCATGGCGTTCGGCCCGGCGCTGGTGCGGCGGGGCAGCCTGGAGCGCCTCACCCCGGTGCTCATGACCGCCGCGTCCGCCGGCATCGCCCTGGTGCCGCTGATGAGCGGGGCCGAGGTGCCCGGCAAGGAGATCCTCCACCCGGTGGCCATCACCATCTTCGGCGGCCTCGTCAGCGCCACGCTGCTCGACGCCGTGCTCACCCCCGTCCTCGTGCTGCGCTACGGCCGCGCCTCCCTGGAGCGGCTCGCCACCGCGGCGCAGGCGGCGGTGCCGCCCTCTCCCTCCGCCGCCCCCACAGATGCCTTCTGACCCGGAGCAAGCCATGACCCGCCGCATCCTTCCCGCCCTCCTCGGAACCGTCCTCCTCGGCACCGTCCTCCTCGGCACCGTCCTCCTCGCCACCCCGCTGCTGGCCCACGAGCCGGGCACCGGCGCCAACGGCGGGGTGCGCGTGGATGCCGGCCATCTCCATGCCGAACTGGTGGCGGACGGCACCACCGCCGTCTCGGTGTTTCTCTCCGATGCCTCGGACAAGCCTATTGCGGCCGACGGCTTCAAGGCCAACGCCATCCTCGTGGTGGACGGCAAGGCGCAACGCTTTCCCCTGACCCCGGGCGGAGCGGGCCGGCTTGCCGGCCTCGCCCCCGTGGCAATTCCCAAGGGGGTCAAGGGGGCGGTGCAGATCACCGCGCCGGACGGCTCCACCGCCCAGGCGAAATTCTAGCATCCGCCTTCCCCCTCCGCCCGTGCTCCGAAAGGCCAAGCCATGCCCGCCGATCTCTCCTCCCGTCCCTTGCTGAACCGCCGCACGGTCCTTTCCGGCGGCGTCGCGCTCGGCGCGCTGGCGCTGTCGGGGCGCTTCGCCCGGGCGCAGGAACGCCCCCTCCTCACCGTGGAGAGCACCACGCTCGACGTGAACGGCAAGGCAGCCAAGGTCTTCACCGTGAAGGGCCCGGCCGGCGAGGGCATGCTCGCGCGGCAGGGCGACCGGCTGTCCGGCGCGCTCATCAATGCGACCGACGCGCCCCTGCAGATGCACTGGCACGGCCAGATCCTCGCCCCGCCCGGGCAGGATCGCGCCCGCCCGGACGGCGGCAGCCTCGCCCCCGGCGCAACCGATCCCATCGACTTCGAGCTCACCCCCGGCACCCACTGGATGCACTCCCACACGCTCACCGAGCAGCAGCTCCTGGCGGCGCCCCTGGTGACGCGCGAGGCGGATGCCGGGGATGTCCGCGACGTGGTGGTGATGCTCCACGACTTCGCCTTCCGCAGCCCGCAGGAGCTGCTGGCGGAGCTCGGCGGCACGGACGGTCACGCCGGCGGGCACAGCGGCATGCACGCGGCCTCCGCTGCGCCGGCCATGGGTGGCCACGACATGGGTGGTCAAAACATGGGCGGCGGGCATTCCGGCCATGGCATGACCATGGGCGGGATGAATATGGGCGGGATGGGGATGGCCCACGCCAACGACATCGCCTACGACGCCTTCCTCGCCAACCGCCGTACCCTGGCCGACCCCGAGGTGGTTCAGGTGGAGAGGGGCGCGCCGGTGCGCCTGCGCATCATCAATGGCGGCACCGCCACCGCTTTCTTTCTCTCCGTGCCGGGGCTCGCGCCGCGCTGCGTCGCGGTGGACGGCACGCCCTGCGCGCCGGTGCGCGTCCCGGCCTTTCCCCTGGCGCAGGGCCAGCGCATCGACCTCGTGGTGGACATCCCCCGGGAGGGAGGCGCCTTCCCGGTCCTCGCCCAGGTGGAGGGCGCCACCGCGCGCACCGGCATCATCCTGGCGACGCCGGGCGCGGCCATCGCCCGCATCGGCGAGGCGGCGGAAGCCCCTGAGGGCCTGCTCGACCTCTCCTTCGAGAGCGGCCTCGCGGCCACTCGGCCCCTTGCGCCGCGCCCGCCCGATCGCGTGTTCCCGGTGCTGCTCGGCGAGGAGCCCGGCTATCGCTGGACCATCAACGGCCGGATCCATGGCGAGGACGAGCCGTTCGAGGTGCGCCAGGGCGAGCGGGTGGAGATGACCTTCATGAACCCCACCATGATGAGCCATCCCATGCACATCCACGGCCACCACTTCCAGGTGGTCGGCCTCGGCGGGCCGCGCTTCTCGGGCGCGATGCGCGACACCGTGATCGTGCCGCCGCACCGGCCGGTGACCATCGCCTTCGACGCCGGGCAGAAGGGCGAATGGTTCCTGCACTGCCATCACCTCTACCACATGGCGGGGGGCATGATGGCGGTGGTGCGGGTCGTGTGAGGCCGCGGGCTCGGCTAGGATGACCCGACGCCGGGCACGCGGGTCCGGCACGGCTCCATGGTTTTCGGCATGCGCACCGGCATCCTGTTCGCTCTCGCCTCGGCGGTCCTGTTCGGGGCGAGCACCCCCTTCGCCAAGCTCCTGCTGGGCGATATCGATCCTTGGATGATGGCCGGTCTGCTCTATGTGGGGGCGGGCGCGGGGCTCGCCGCCGTGCATTTCGGCCGGGGCGCGCTCGATCTTCCCGCCCCGGAAGCCCCGCTCACCCGGGCGGATGCGCCATGGCTCGCCCTCGTGGTGCTGACCGGCGGCATCCTCGGGCCGCTGCTCCTCATGTCCGGCCTCGCCCGCAGCAGCGCCGCCAGCGCTTCGCTGCTGCTCAACCTCGAGGGCGTGGCGACCATGGCCATCGCCTGGATCGCCTTCCGCGAGAACGTCGACCGGCGGCTCGTCCTCGGCGCAGGCGCCATTCTCCTCGGCGCGGCGATCCTGTCCTGGCAGGGACAGGCCACCCTCGACCTCGGCGCCGTGCTCGTCGCCGGCGCCTGCCTCTGCTGGGGCATCGACAACAATCTGACCCGCAAGCTGTCCTCGGCCGATCCGGTGCAGATCGCCATGCTGAAGGGGCTGATCGCGGGCGGCATCAACCTTGCGATCGCGCTCGGAAACGGCGCGGCGCTGCCGGGCGTGGCGAGCATCGCCGCCGCCGGCGCGGTCGGGTTCCTCGGCTATGGGGTGAGCCTCGCCCTGTTCGTGCTTGCGCTGCGCCACCTGGGAACGGCGCGCACCGGCGCCTATTTCTCGCTCGCGCCGTTCGTCGGGGCGGTGCTGGCGGTGCTCATGCTGGGCGAGCCCGCGGGCGGACGCCTCCTGATCGCCGGCCTCCTCATGGCGCTCGGCCTGTGGCTGCACCTCTCGGAGCGGCACGACCACGAGCACGCCCACGAGGCGCTGGAGCACGACCACAGCCACCGCCACGACACCCACCACCGGCATGGGCACGCGCCGGGTACGCCGGCCGGCGAGCCGCACAGCCATTGGCACCGGCACGCGCCCATGGTGCACCGGCACCCGCACTATCCCGACATCCATCACCGGCACCGCCACGCACCCGGCGGATGAAAGGCGCGGCCGCGCCGGCCGGTTCCGCCCGACCCGGAGCGCGGCGGACCGGGCCTAGCTGCGCCCGTCCAGGCGGCTGAGGAAGACCGCCGCGACACAGGCGATGACGGCCGGCACCGCGGCGAACAGGAACAGCTTGTCCAGCCCGACGTGCCGCGCGATCAGCGCCCCGCCCACCAGCGGCCCGACGATGGAGCCGAGGCGCCCGATGCCCAGCGCCCAGCCGACGCCAGTGGAGCGCACGTTGGTCGGATAGAAGGTGGCGGCCAGCGCGTTCGACGCGATCTGCCCGCCGACGATGCAGAAGCCCGAGGCGAAGATGGCCGCCGTCAGCAGCACCGTGGAATGCCCCACCAGCCCGATGGTGCCCACCGCCAGCGCCGCCACCAGATAGGTGACCGCCAGCGCCCTATAGGAGAAGCGGTCGATGAACCGGCCGAGGGTGAACACGCCCGCGAAGCCGCCCACCTGCAGCATCGAGCCGATGATGGCGGCGACCGAGACCGAGGCGCCGAGATCGTTGACCACCGTCGGCAGCCAGTTGGAGAGCAGGTAGAGGTCCAGCAGGCTCATGAAGAACAGCACCCAGAAGGCCAGCGTCGCCGGGGTGCGGCCATCGGCGAACAGCCGCTTCACCGGCAGGCCCTCCAGCTTCTCCTCGGCGACGGTGAAGACCGTGCCGGGGGCGAACCGCACCGCCGGCGCGATCTTTTCCAGCAGCGCGCCGATGCGCGCGTCATTGTCGCCGGACAGGGCGAGGAAGCGCACCGATTCCGGCAGGCGCGCCAGCAGCAGCGGCACCAGGAGCAGCGGCGCGAGGCCGCCCACCAGGAACACCGACGACCAGCCGAAATGGGGGATCAGGGCGGCGGCGATCAGGCCGCCGACCGCGGCGCCCAGGGAGAAGCCGGCAAACATGAACATCACCATGGTGGCCCGCCGGCGGTGCGGGTTGACCTCGGCGGTCAGCGCCACGGCGTTGGGCATCGCGCCGCCGAGCCCGATGCCGGTGATGAAGCGCAGCACCAGCAGCTCGGTGACATCGCGCGCGAACATGGTGGCGAGGGTGGCGACGCCGAAGGCGGCGACGCTGGCGATGATGACGCGGCGCCGGCCGATGCGATCGGAGATGGGGCCGATGATGAGGGCGCCCAGCATGAGCCCGAATAGGCCGGCGCTGAACACCGGGCCGAGGGCACCCCGCTCCAGCCCCCACTCCTTGCCGATGGACGGCGCCACATAGCCGATGGCCTGGGTGTCGAAGCCGTCGATGAACAGGACGGCGGCGCAGACGAGCAGAAGGCGGACCTGAAATGCGCCCACCGGCTGGCGTTCGATAAAATGGGCGAGATCGACATGAATAGCCGACGTCAGGCCCGGGGCATGGGCTGGAGCGTGAACCACGAGTGCTTCCTCCGAGGATTTTCATTGGCGAGACATGCGACGCACCCCGAAGGCAACGTCGGGCGCATTCATAGTCTCATATTATAAGACTTACATCGATGGCCGACATTGATGCAATCCCCTTCCTCTGCGATGAGAGCCTTGGAGCACCGAAAAAGCGCGGGAGACGGCAGAGCAATATGGAGCCCACCAACAGCCTTGAGCGGCTCATCGGTCTTCTGGACGTGTTCTCGGAAGAGCGCCTGGAGTGGTCCTTCGACGACCTGATGGCCACGCTCGGCTACAGCCGGCCGACCCTGTACCGTTACATCAAGATATTGAAATCGTATGGCTTCCTCGCCTCCAGCGGGAGCGCGCACTACACCCTCGGGCCGCGCATCGTCGAGCTCGACTATCTGGTGCGGCGCTCCGATGCGGTCGTGCTCCACGGCGCGCCCTTCCTGCGCGCGCTCACCGAACGCCACCGCTGCACCGCGCTGGTCGTGCGCTGGTACGGCAACAAGATTCTCTGCGTCGCCTCGGAATCCTCCAACGACCGGCTCGTCAGCAGCTATCCCCGCGGCCGGCCGATGCCGCTCGGGCGCGGCGCCATCGCGCGCTCCATTCTCGCCTTCCTGCCGCGCGCCCAGATGCTGCGCCTCATCGCCCTCAACATCGAGGACCTCAAGGCGGTCGGCGCGGGCGAGACCAGCGAGGATATCGCCCGTAACCTGATGCGCATCCATCGCACCGGCTACGCGGTGGCCTATGGCGAGGTCACGCCGGGCGCCGTGGGCATCGCCGCGCCGATCTTCGACGCCGAGCGCCACCCCATGGCGAGCCTGTGCGTGGTGATTGTCGGCGACCTCGTGAACGGGGCGCTCATCGACAGCATCGGCACCGAGGTGAAGGCGGCGGCCGACGAAATCACCCGCCTCATCCACGAATTATCATAATATCATATTATGAGATTTAATTTGACATAATCAGATCCATCCCGATAAGTCTCGCATTACAGGCGACGGTCCCGGGCCCGTCCCCTCCGCTGGCGCGGCGTCCGCGAGGCGGTGGGGCGCCGGATGCGACGCTCAATCGGGAGGAAAAGATGGACAAGGGCGCCAAGATACTCATCGCCGGTGCCGGCATCGGCGGGCTCGCGGCGGCCGCCTGTCTCATGACGAGGGGCTTCCAGGTCGAGGTGCATGAGCAGTCGCCGGCCCTCGGCGAGGTGGGCGCCGGCATCCAGCTCAGCGCCAACGCGGTCAAGGTGCTGGACTTCCTCGGCCTGCGCGCCGAGATCGAGCGCGTCGGCGTCCGCTCGCAGGCCTTCGAGTATCGGCGCTTCGACACCGGGGAGCTGCTGCACCGCCTGCCGCTGGGCGCCCGGCACGAGGAGCTGCACCACGCCCCCTATTACCACATCCATCGCGCGGACATTCACGACATCCTGGCGCGGCGCGTCCTGAGCCTTGACCCGGGCTGCATCCACCTCGGCCACCGCGTGACCGGATACGTGGAGGATGCGGACGGCGTCACCCTGAGCTTCGCCGACGGAACCAAGACCCGCGGCGCCGTGCTGATCGGCGCCGACGGGATCAAATCGGCGGTGCGCGCCCAGCTGCTGGGGGCGACCCCGGCCCACTACACCGGGCACGTGGCCTGGCGCGCCACCATCCCCGCCGAGCGCCTGCCCGCCGATTACATGGAGCGGGTCGCGACCGTGTGGTGCGGCCCGAAGAACCATGCCGTGGTGTATTATCTCTGCTCCGGCCGCGTGGTGAACTTCGTCGGCTGCGTCGAGCGTGAAGCCTGGGAAGAGGAATCCTGGACCTCGAAGCGGCCGTGGGAAGAATTGAAGGCCGATTACGCGGGCTGGCACCCGAAGGTCCAGATGCTGATCGACGCGATGGACAAGGAGTCCTGCTATCGCTGGGCGCTCAACAACCGCGCGCCGATCCTCCACTGGAGCACGCCCCGCGTCACCCTGATGGGCGATGCCGCCCATCCCACCCTGCCCTATCTCGCCTCCGGGGCGGTGATGGCGATCGAGGATGCCGCAGTCCTGTCCCGCGCCCTGGAGCGCGAGGCCGACCCTGCCGCCGCGCTCGACCTGTTCCAGCGCAACCGGGTGGAGCGCACCGCGCGGGTCGTCAACGAGTCCACCGAGCACGGCGATCTCTACCACATCATGGACGCCGCCGAGATGAAGCGCGCCTTCGAGGAGAAGAACATCGCCAAGTCTCGCAACGAATGGCTCTACTGCTACGACCCGATCCACGTGCCCCTGGTCTGAGCCGAGCCGCCCCGCCGCGGCCCCGAGAGCAAGGCCGGCCGGTCGACGGCCGGTCGTCCGCCCCTTCCGCCAGGGTCCTGCGCCGCGCCGAGATCGCTGCAGCCGCCCGCGCGTGAGCACAGGAGTTTCCGCTGATGAGCGCCATTGCCGACGACCTGCTTCTGTTTCCCGCCCCCGCCCCGGCGACCGTCGCCGTGGTCGGGGAGAGCCGCCGCCTGCCGGTCAACCGCATCTTCTGCGTCGGCCGCAATTATGCCGACCATGCCAAGGAGATGGGCGTGGAGGTGGACCGCGAGGCGCCCTTCTATTTCCTGAAGGCGGCCTCCGCCATCGTCCCCACGGGCGCCACGGTGGCCTACCCGCCCGGCACGTCGAACTACCATCACGAGATGGAGCTGGTGGTCGCCATCGGCGCGCCCGCCTGGGGCGTGGCGGCGGAGCAGGCCATGGATGCGGTGCTCGGCTATGCCTGCGGCCTCGACATGACACGGCGCGACCTGCAGCTCGACGCCCGCGCCAAGGGCCGGCCGTGGGACCTCGGCAAGAATTTCGAGCAGTCCGCCATCATCGCCCCGATCCTGCCCAAGGCGCAGCTCGGCGCCCTCGGCCCGCAGCGCATCTGGCTGGCGGTGGACGGGGTGACGCGGCAGGACGCCCATCTGAGCGACCTCGTGTGGAGCGTGCCGGAGCTGGTGTCGCATCTGTCCCATTACTATCACCTGCGGCCCGGCGACCTCATCTATACGGGCACGCCCGCCGGCGTCGGCCCGGTGGTGGCCGGCAATGTGGTGACCGGCGGCATCGACGGCCTGCCGGACATCCGCCTCGCCATCGCCGCCGCCGAAGCCATGTGAGGCCGGGCGATGCGCATCTTCGGCTATTTCCGCTCCTCGGCCTCCTACCGCTGCCGCATCGCCTTCGCGCTCAAGGGGGTGACCCCCGATCTCGTGCCCGTCCATCTGCGGCGGAACGAGCAGCGCGCGGCGGACTTCACCGCCCTGAACCCGCAGGGCCTGGTGCCGGCGCTGGAGACGGACGGCCATGTGCTCACCCAGTCCCTCGCCATCATCGAGTGGCTGGAGGAGACCCGCCCCGAGCCGGCGCTGCTGCCGCGCGATCCCTTGCTGCGCGCCGAGGTGCGCGCCTTCGCCCTCGCCATCGCCTGCGACATCCACCCGCTCAACAACCTGCGCGTGCTCGCCTATCTGAAATCCCCGCTCGGCCACGCCCAGGACGAGGTGGATGCCTGGTATCGCCACTGGTGCGCCGAAGGGCTCGCGGCGCTTGAGCGGACCGCAGCGGGCCACGCCCATCGCGGCGCCTTCGCCTTCGGGCCGGCGCCCTCACTCGCCGACATCTGCCTCGTGCCGCAGCTCGCCAATGCGCGCCGGTTCGGCTGCGACCTCGCACCCTATCCGCGGCTCCTCGCCATCGAGGCGGCGTGCAACGCGCTGCCCGCCTTCGCCGGCGCCGCCCCCGGCCTGCAGCCGGACGCCGAGCCCTGAGGCGCGGGGCCGGCCCGCCATCCCGGCCCCGCGCCCGACACCACGCCGTCAAGAACAGGAGGAACCCCATGTCCGAACTCGGCACGCTCGAAGACCTGCCGCTCGACTACCGGCAGGGCCTCACCGCCCGCAACCTCGTGCCGCTGTGGCCAGCGCTGCGCGCGGCGCTACCCTATGGCATCCCCTCGCGCCGCACCGCCCCGACCCTGTGGCGCTACCAGGATGTCCGCCCGCAGCTTCTGGAGGCCGGCCGCCTCACGCCCATCGAGAAGGCGGAACGGCGGGTGCTGGTGCTGGCCAATCCCGGGCTCGGACTGGAGAACATGCAGGCGACCCCGTCCATCTACATCGGCATGCAGCTGATCCTTCCGGGCGAGACCGCGCCCAACCATCGCCACAGCCCGTCCGCGGTGCGCTTCGTGGTGGAAGGCGAGGGCGGCTTCACCGTGGTGGAGGGCGAGAAATGCCCCATGGAGCCGGGCGACCTCATCCTCACCCCCTCGGGCCTGTGGCACGAGCACGGCCACGCCGGCACCGCGCCGGTGGTGTGGATGGACGCCCTCGATCTGCCGCTGATCTATGGCCTCGAAGCCTCCTATTGCACCGAGGGCGCGCCCCAGGCCATCCGCAACGAGCCGGACAGCTCGCAGACCCGCTACCGCCGCGCCGGGCTGGTGCCGTGGCGCGGCCGGGCACAGGCACAGGCGTGGGCCGATTATCCCCTGGTGCGCTTCCCCTGGCGCGAGGCCAAAGCGGCGCTCGCCGATCTCGCCGGCGTGACCGCCCACGGCGAGGCGGTGCGGCTCGCCTATGTCAATCCCGAGACGGGGGCCGATTGCATGCCCATTCTCGGCTTCTCCGTGCTCCAGCTTCGTCCCGGCGAGAGCCTGCGGCTGCCGCGCCATTCCGCCTCGTCGGTCCTCAATGTGGTGGACGGGGCGGGCACGGCATTGATCGACGGCGTCAGCCTGCCGTTCGAGCAGGCCGATACCCTGGCAGTTCCGACCCATGCGGAAGTGCGGCTGGAAAATGCCTCCTCCACGCGGCCGGCCCATCTGTTTGTCGTGGACGACGCGCCGATGCAGAAGAAGCTCGGCTTCTACGAGGTCTTCGCCTGACACCACGCCGGGACGGCGGTGCCGCCCGCGAGCCCGCCCGCCCCCGGCTCATTCCGCGGCGGACCGGATGCCGTGGCGCCCGGCGGTGCGCTCCGGACGCTCAGCGCGCGTTTTGGCGAAAGATGAGAACGATCTGCCGGGCGATATCCTCGGGCGTGAGCCGCCCCTCACGATACCACTGGCTTACGTTGTTCAGCAGCGTGAAGAGCAGCAGGCGGTAGAGATTGCGATCGATCGCCGGATCGAGGGGCAGGTCGGCGATGAGGTCCACGAAGATCTTCTCGAAGGCGTCGCGGTTCACGATCAGCTCGGCGCGGGCCTCGGGCGGCACCGACTGAAGGTCGCGCATCAGGGGCATGGTGATGGAGCGGGGATCGAGCTGGATCCCCAGCATGGTCACGCACGCCGCCTCGAGCCGCGCCCAGGGATCGCTCTGCGCCTCGACCGCGGCGCGGATACGCGCTCCGGACACCTCCAGCGCGGTGTTGTGGATCTTAACGAACAGCGCTTCCTTGGACTTGATGTAGTGGTAGAGCGAGCCGCCGAGCAGGCCGACCCGCTCGCCGATGTCGCGCACCGAGGTGCCGGCATATCCCCGCTCGGCGAACAGGGCGGCGGCGGCCTCCAGAACTTCCCGGTGACGCGGGCTGAGCTCGCCCTTGAAGATCTCGCTGGCGACCTCGTGCCGCTGCATCACCTCGCCCTTAGCGGCGGCCTTGCGCGCCATTCCCGTCGTCCTGCCATGCCTGAGGCGCGGCCTTAAGCCGGCCTCCGAAACCCGTGGCCGGCCGGACGAAACCGCCATGCCCGCCATCCGCGCCCCTCTTAGAGCGGCGCGTGCCGCGTGGAAAGGGGAGCGCCCGCCATGCTGCGGTATCCGCGGCAGGGTTGCAATATGTATCGATCGTTTGATACAAGCCTGCGGCAAGGGAGGCGGACGCGGAAGCGGGCCCCGGCCACACGGGCGGGGACAGGCGGCGCGGATTTCCCATCCCATTGATCCTATTGTGAATTGCCTCCCGCGACCCCGTGCCGGTGCCCCGCCGGCGAAGGAACGACAATGGCCGAAGCCTTCATCGTCGATTACGCGCGCAGCCCCTTTTCACCCGCCGGCAGGGGCGCGCTCGCCGGCGTGCGGCCGGACGATCTCGCCGCCGGTGTCATCGCCGCCGTCGTCGGCCGCTCCGGCATCGATCCCGCCGCCCTGGAGGACGTGATCCTCGGCTGCGCCTTCGCCGAAGGCGAGCAGGGCCTCAACATCGCCCGCTGCGCCGGCCTCATCGCCGGCCTGCCGCAGACCGTGGGCGGCTCCACGGTGAACCGCTGGTGCGGCTCCTCCATGCAGGCGGTGCAGATGGCGGCGGGCGCCATCGCCATCGGCGCGGGCGAGGCCTTCGTCGCCGGCGGCGTGGAGAGCATGACCAAGGTGCCGATGATGGGCTTCAACCCCATGCCCAACCCGCGCTGGGACGACGCCATGCGCGCCGCCTTCCTCAACATGGGCCTCACCGCGGAGAACCTCGCCGACCGCTACGGCATCACGAGGTCCGAGCAGGATGCCTACGCCGCCGCGAGCCAGGACAAGGCCGCCGCGGCCCAGGCGGACGGGCGCCTCGCCGCCGAGATCGCGCCGGTGGCGACGGCCGGCGGAACGGTGGAGCAGGACGGCTGCGTGCGCCCCGGCACCGGCCTCGACAAGCTCGGCACGCTGAAGCCCGCCTTCAAGGCCGGCGGCTCGGTGACGGCCGGCAATTCCTCCCCGCTTACCGACGGCGCCTCCGCCACCCTGGTGGTCTCGGAGGCCTTTGCGCGGACCCATGGCCTGAAGCCGCTCGCCCGGGTGGCGGGCTATGCGGTCTCAGGCTGCGCGCCCGAGATCATGGGCATCGGCCCGGTGGAGGCGACGCGCAAGGCCCTCGCCCGCGCCGGCATCACCGGCGCCGACCTCGACGTGATCGAGATGAACGAGGCTTTCGCGGTGCAGGTGCTCGCCTGCTGCCGGGAGCTCGACATCGACCCCGCCCGCCTCAATCGCGACGGCGGCGCCATCGCCCTCGGCCATCCCCTCGGTGCCACCGGGGCAAGGCTGGTGGGCAAGGCGTCCCAGCTGCTGAAGCGCGACGGCGTGCGCTATGGCCTTGCCACCCAATGCATCGGCGGCGGACAGGGCATCGCACTCGTGCTGGAGGCCGCGTGATGGGTGAGATCAGGAAGGCCGGCGTCATCGGCGCCGGGGTGATGGGCTCGGGCATCGCCGCCCATCTCGCCAATGCGGGCCTCGACGTGGTGCTGCTGGACGTGGAGGCGGCGACCGCCACCGCCGCCGTGGCCCGTCAGGTAAAGGCCGGCGGCTTCATGGATGCCGCCTTCGCCGAGCGCATCGCCACCGGATCGGTCGCGGGCGAGCTCGACCTGCTGGCCGACGCCGACTGGATCATCGAGGCGGTGGCCGAGCGGCTCGACATCAAGCAGGGCCTCTATGCCCGCCTCGATCAGGTGCGCAAGGACGGCTCCATCGTCAGTTCCAACACCTCCACCATTCCGCTCGCCGATCTGGTGAAGAGCTTGCCGGCGCGCTTCGCCGGGGACTTCCTCGTCACCCATTTCTTCAATCCGCCGCGCACCATGCCCCTCCTGGAGCTGGTGGCGGGGGCAGACACCCGGCCCGAGGTGGTGGCGACGATCCGCGACTTCGGCGATCGCGGCCTCGGCAAGAGCGTGGTCATGTGCCGCGACACGCCCGGCTTCATCGCCAACCGCATCGGCAATTACTGGATGGCGGCGGCCGTCAACGAGGCCATCGCCCTCGGCCTCGACGTGGAGGTGGCGGATGCCGCCATCTCCAGGCCCTTCGGCATTCCGAAGACCGGCATCTTCGGGCTCATGGACCTCGTGGGCATCGACCTGATGTCCATGGTGCTGAAGTCCCTGCACGGCGCCCTGCCGGCGTCCGATCCCATGCAGGACTATCCGGTGGAGCCGCCGCTCCTGTCGCGGATGATCGGCGAGAAGCGGCTGGGGCGCAAAAGCGGGGCCGGCTTCGTCAAGCTCTCCGCCGACCGCAAGAGCCGCGAGGTGACCGATCTCGTCACCGGCGACTACCGGCCGCAGAAATCCGTCGCGAGCGACAGCCTCGACGCCGCCAAGGGTCAGGCCCGCGCCCTGATGGAGCACGACGGCGCCGCCGGCCGCTACGCCGCGGCGGTGATGGAGAAATCCCTCGCCTATGCCGCGCGCGTCACCCCCGAGATCGCCGACGGGCCGGACGCGGTGGATACCGCCATGCGCACCGGCTACGGCTGGGCGAAGGGTCCGTTCGAGCTGATCGACCAGCTCGGCGCCGGCTGGCTGGCGGCGCGCCTGGAACAGCGCGGCGTCGCGGTGCCCGACTATCTCGCGACGGCCGCCGCGGCCGGCGGCTTCTACGCGGTGGAGAACGGCGCGCGGGTGTGCCTGCTGCCGGACGGCACGCGCCGCAAGGTGGCGCAGGCCGAGGGGATCGTCACCCTGGCGGCGGTGCGGCTCGCCGCCCCGCCGGTGGCGGACTTCGGCGAGGCCATGCTGTGGGACCTCGGCGACGGCATCGCCTGCTTCGAGCTCCGCACCAAGATGAACACCTTCAGCTCCGGCGTGATGGATGCCCTGGCGGCCGCGCTGGAGCGCGTGGCGCGGGACTTCAAGGGGCTGGTGATCGGCTCGGATGCGGCCGTGTTCAGCGCCGGCGCCGACATCCGGGTGTTTCTCGAAACCATCGAGGCGGGCGGTCCCGCGGCCTTCGGCCCGCGCGTCGACCAGGGCCACAAGGTCTTCAAGGCGTTGAAGTACGCTCCGTTCCCGGTGGTGGGGGCGGCGGCGGGGCTCGCCCTCGGGGGTGGCTGCGAGCTGCTGCTGCACTGCCGGGCCATCCAGGCCCACGCCGAGCTCTCCATCGGGCTTGTGGAGACGCGCATCGGCGTGGTGCCTGGATGGGGCGGCTGCAAGGAGATGCTGGAGCGCTTCGCCACAGGAGAGGCCGGCGCGACGGGGCCGGTGGCTCCGGCGCTGGCGGCGTTCGGACTGATCGCCCCGGCCAAGGTCTCCGCGAGCGCGTTCGAGGCGCGCCGGCTGGGCTACCTGCGCCCGGCCGACGGCATCACCATGAACCGCGACCGCCTGCTGGCCGACGCCAAGGCCAAGGCGCTGGCCCTCGCCGAAGGCTATGCGCCGCCGGCCCCGCCGGCGGTGACTCTGGCCGGTCCGTCCGGCGCCTCGGCGCTGCGCAACGTGCTCGATGCGGAAACGGCCGCCGGCCGCCTCACCGCCCACGACCGGGTGGTGGGCGAGGCGCTCATCACCGTGCTCACCGGCGGTCCCGGCGCCGACCCCGCCCGCCCCGCCGGCGAGGACGACGTGACGGCGCTGGAGCGCGCCGCCTTCATCTCCCTGCTCGGCGAGCCGGCCACGCTGGAGCGCATCCGCCACATGCTCGCCACCGGCAAGCCCCTGCGCAACTAGATCCGAGGAAACGATCCCATGGCCACCTATTCCGCCCCCGTCGACGACATGGCCTTCCTGCTGCGGCAGGTGTTCGATTTCGATGCCACGATGGCCGGCCTGCCCGGCTACGAGGAGGTGAACGCAGAGCTGGCGGTGAGCGTGCTGGAGGAGGCGGGCAAGTTCGCCGCCGGCGTGCTGGAGCCCCTCAACCGCCCCGGCGACGAGGAAGGCTGCACCCTTAAGGACGGCGTCGTCACCACGCCGAAGGGCTTCGCCGATGCCTACCGCGCCTTCGCGGACGCCGGGTGGGGCGGGCTGTCCGGCGATCCGGAATATGGCGGCCAGGGCCTGCCCCGCGTGCTGCAGATCCTCATGGACGAGATGGTCTCCTCGGCCAACCTCTCCTTCGGCCTGTTCCCCGGCCTCACCCGCGGCGCGGTGGAGGCCATCGGCCACCACGCCTCGGACGAGCTGAAGGCCACCTACCTGCCGAAGATGATCTCCGGCGAATGGACCGGCGCCATGGCCCTCACCGAGGCCTCCGCCGGCACCGACCTCGGACTGCTCTCCACCCGCGCGGTGCCCAATGGCGACGGCTCCTACGCCCTCACCGGCACCAAGATCTTCATCTCCTCGGGCGACCAGGATTTCGGCGGCAACATCATCCATCTGGTGCTCGCCCGCCTGCCCGATGCGCCGAAGGGCGTGAAGGGCATCAGCCTGTTCCTGTCGCCGAAATTCCTGGTGAACGCCGACGGCAGCCTCGGCGCGCGCAACGGCATGGGTGTCGGCGCGCTGGAGCACAAGATGGGCATCCATGCCCAGCCGACCTGCGTCATGAATTATGATGGCGCCACCGGCTGGCTGGTGGGCGAGCCGGGCCGCGGCCTCAACGCCATGTTCACCATGATGAACGCCGAGCGCCTGTTCGTGGGCATCCAGGGCCTGGGCATCGCCGAGGCGGCGAACCAGAAGGCCGTCGCCTACGCCAGGGAGCGCCTGCAGGGCCACGGCCCCGACGGCACGCCGGGGCCGGTCGCCATCATCGCCCATCCCGACGTGCGCAAGATGCTGCTGCAGGGCCGCGCCTTCGCCGATGCCGCCCGGGCGCTCGCCACCTGGACCGCCTTGCAGATGGATATCGCCGACCGCCATCCGGACGCCGGCGCACGCGCCGCCGCCGACGGCCTGGTGGCGCTGATGACGCCGGTGGTGAAGGCGGCCTTCACCGATTTCGGCTTCGAGACCGCGGTGGTCTCCCAGCAGGTGCTGGGCGGCCACGGCTACATCCGCGAATGGGGCATGGAGCAGTATGTGCGCGATGCCCGCATCGCCCAGATCTACGAAGGCACCAACGGCGTGCAGGCCATGGACCTCGTGGGCCGCAAGCTCGCCCTGGAGGGCGGCGGCCTGCCGCTGCGCTTCTTCGCGCTGGTGAGCCAGGACCTCGACGCCGCGGCCGCGGTGGCGGGAACCGAGGCGGTCATCGTTCCGGTACGGGCCGCGCTGGAGCGCCTCGAAGCCGCGACCGCGCGCCTTGCGGCTGCCGGCGGCGGCGCGGTGGAAAGCGGGGCGGCGGCCACCGACTATCTGCGCTTCTTCGCCCTCGTCGCCTTCGGCTGGATGTGGGTGCGCATGGTCGCGGCCGCTCTGGCCCGCGGCGCGGACGCCAGCCCGCCGGAGCAGCGCAAGGTGGAGGTCGCCCGCTTCTTCGTCGCCCGCATGCTGCCCGAGACCCTGGCCCTCGATGCCGCCCTCGCGGAGGGCGCGGCCTCCCTCATGGCCCTGCCCGCCGAGGCCTTCTGAATCACCCGTTCAACGCCGGCCAACGACCGAGACAAAACCAAAGACGGAGGGAAACGATGCTCGGAACGATGATGGATGTCCCGTTGCTCCTGTCCTCGATCCTGAGGCATGCGGAGGCCTATCACGGGGACGGAGAGGTGGTCTCGGCGACGGTGGAGGGCGGCCTTCACCGCTACACCTACGCTGAGATGGCGCAGCGCAGCCGCAAGCTGGCCAACGCCCTCGCCCGGCTCGGCCTGAAGACCGGCGACCGGGTCGGCACGCTGGCCTGGAACGGCTATCGCCACCTTGAGCTCTATTACGGCGTGTCCGGCTCGGGCTTCGTCTGCCACACCATCAACCCGCGCCTGTTCCGCGAGCAGATCGCCTACATCATCGCCCATGGCGGCGACAGCGTGCTGTTCTTCGACCTCACCTTCCTGCCCATCGTCGAGGAGCTGGCGGAGCAGCTGAAGGGCCTCAAGGCGGTGGTCGCCATGACCGACGAGGCGCACATGCCGAAGTCGGCCGCGCTGCCCGGCCTGCTGTGCTACGAGAGCCTGATCGCCGGCGAGCCGGACAGCTTCGACTGGCCGTCCTTCGACGAGAACACCGCCTCGGGCCTGTGCTACACCTCCGGCACCACGGGCGATCCCAAGGGCGTGCTCTACTCCAACCGCTCCTGCGTGCTGCACGCCATGGCCATCGCCATGCCCGACGGGCTCGGCCTCTCGGCCAACGACGCGATCTGCCCCATCGTGCCCATGTTCCACGTGAACGCCTGGGGCCTGCCCTTCGCTGCGCCCATGACCGGCGCCAAGCTGGTGCTGCCCGGCGCCCATCTCGACGGGGCGAGCCTGCACGCCTTGTTCGAGGGGGAAGGCGTCTCCATCACCGCCGGCGTTCCCACCGTCTGGCTCGGCCTGCTCGACTGGATGGACACCCATGCCCGCGAGTTCTCCATCCTGAAGCGGGTGGTGATCGGCGGCTCCGCGGTGCCGCCCATCATGGTCAGCCGCTTCCACAGCAAGGGGGTGGAGGTGCGCCAGGCCTGGGGCATGACGGAGACCAGCCCGGTGGGCCTCGCCGCCGCCCTGAAGCCCAAGCACCGGGCGTTCCCCGCCGAGCAGCGCCTGGCGCTGGAATGCAAGCAGGGACGCCCGCTGTTCGGCATGGAGTTCCGCGTCGCCGGCGCCGAGGGGCGCGAGATGCCGCACGACGGCAAGAGCTTCGGCTCCATGCTGGTGCGCGGGCCGTGGGTGGCGCAGGCCTATTTCAACACCGCCACGAGCCCCGCCCATGAGGAGCATCCCGGCTGGTTCGACACCGGCGACGTGGTGACCATGGACGCCGAAGGCTTCATCCAGATCGTCGACCGCACCAAGGACGTGGTGAAATCCGGCGGCGAGTGGATCTCCTCCATCGACCTGGAGAACATCGCCCAGGCCCATCCCGCCATCCAGGAGGCGGCCATCGTCGCCCGGCCGGACACCCGCTGGGGCGAGCGCCCGGTGCTGGTGGTGGTGCTGAAGCCGGGGGCCAGCTTCACCCGGCAGGACATGCGCGCCCATTACGAGGGCAAGACCTCCAAATGGTGCGTGCCCGACGATGTGATCGTCCTCGACGAGCTGCCCCACACCGCCACCGGCAAGCTCTCCAAGAAGACCATCCGCGAGATCCTGCAGGAGCAGATGGCCGGCCGCGCGCCGGATCCGGAGATCGGTTCCTGAGAGCCATCGCGGGGGCGATCGGCCTCGGGGAAGCGCCGCGGGGAGGCCGGCATGCCGGAGCGTCCCCGCGGCAGCCCATCCAGCGGCGGGCGTCCGGCCCGCCGTTTCAGCGACGCCGCGGCTTCCGTCCGTCGGAAGGCCGCGCCCTTCATTGCGAGGTTCGAGCGTGACGTCAGTGGAAGCGGGACTGCCCGAACGGGAGGGCATGGATTATGACGTTGTTGTGGTTGGCGCGGGTCCGGCGGGGCTGGCCAC
>OFIS01000017.1_pt1 | contig 260724 bp, 224 predicted proteins | sample 1775071 | NCBI WGS metagenome assembly OFIS01 (sample SAMN08195774, study PRJEB24354) | sludge metagenome | isolation source: sludge from phenol fed wastewater aerobic bioreactor C | place: India: Nagpur | collected 2016-09-17
TGACTTTTTGGGATTGATTAATAAGTGTGGTTACTTAAAGTTAATCCCAACTGTCAGATCAAATCTTGACTATTTCATATAACTTATTACTACAACATATAACCACGTTGAGCGCCGGGGCATTCTCAGCTACAGCTAACTCCTGATACCCAATTCCTGATTCCCTCTCACCTTATCAACCTATCAACAAACCAACCCTACAAACCTAAGTCACCACCCAGGCCAGCACCAACTGATCCATGATCCTTGCTATTACGGTCATGTGAACGGGAGCTCCTTTTTTAAATACAAAGGGCAGCTCGATCCAGTCGTTCATACCAAATACAATTGGGCCACAAAGCTGCATGTGTTGTTTAAAATCAATCAGTCCCAGTCCATACCATTTGTAAATAGCTTCTTTGGCGCTCCACAAAATAGTGGTGAGCTCAAGATGAACTTTGGGTAAAGGCTCCCACTCTACCAGGTATTTTTTTTCATCGTCGTGCAGGAACTTCGGTGCAATGCTATGCATACGGGGAGTTACCAGTTCAATATCAACCCCCACCCGGTAACGGTTGCTTACAATAGCTGCAGCAAAACAACCACTGTGCGAAATAGAAAAATGATATTGTTCTTTCTCCAGGAAAGGTTTACGGGTATCGGCCACCAGTATTTCAGACAGGGGAAAATCATCGTACAGTCCGGGCAGCAGGTAACGGCCCGCAAGGTGTTGCAGTCGTTTATAAGGATGGGAAACATCCTTCTTCAATGGAACCTTTTCCAGGAAAAAATCTTCCTGCTCATCAATACGCCAGATGCCCATGCGGGTATTGGCGTTAACATTATGTTGATAAAACAATGCCACTGTATCAGTTTACGTATTTACATTGCGGCACCGCAGAAACTGCATTTTTTGCAGTCCGGGTACAATTACTACGGATGCGGGGGCTGAATTGTTTACCGCTACGGTACATCAAATATAAATCAACCACGTTATATGATCTTGTCGGATACCAGGATATTGGAAGAAATAAGCAAAGGCACCATTAAAATTGAACCCTATAACAGGTTATGCCTGGGTAGTAATTCGTACGATGTGCACCTGGGAAAATGGCTGGCCACCTACCGAGAACATATACTGGATGCCAAAAAACACAACCAGATTGAATATTTTGAAATACCCGAAGATGGCTTTGTGCTGTATCCCCATATTTTTTACCTGGGTGTAACAGAAGAATATACTGAAACACACGCCCATGTGCCCTTCCTGGAAGGAAAATCCTCTACCGGTCGCCTGGGTATTGATATTCATGCTACTGCGGGTAAAGGTGATGTTGGTTTCTGCGGCAACTGGACCCTTGAAATTTCGGTAAAACAACCGGTACGCATCTATAAAGGCATGCCTATCGGTCAACTGATCTACTTCCCTGTAGAAGGTGAAATTGAAGTGAAATACAACCAGAAACAGAACGCCAAATACAGCGGTCAGCCCGATAAACCTATCGAGAGCATGATGTGGAAGAACCAGTTTTAATGTACTGCTGTGTCAATTTGATAGTGTGTGGTTTGATGCTTTTATCAATATAGCTTGATCGTTTGATTGCTGATTGTTATAAAACTCAATCATCAAACAATCAAACCATGCAGCAATCACAAACAATTGTTTTTCATCCACACATATGCATATTGATAAATCTGCACATCAGACAGCTTCTTTACCATACTTCTTATAATACGCCACCAGCCACGCTATAACCTCACTATAGGCCAGTTTTCCGGAAGGTTGCTGATTGGCTTTCAGATACTGACCATATAGCTTATCTATTATGGTTTCTACCGGATTGCGGTAACGTTTTGAAAATTCCCTCATTTCCCGGTAATCTGCTTTTACAGATACAGGCAAACGCTGGTCGTATTGTTTGGCCAGTGCAGAATCCAGCATAAACAGGTAAAAACGGGAGTATGTATACAGATCAAAATAGACCGAATAACGAAAAGCAGGATCGGCAGATGATTTGGCGGAAAGATACCCCGCGAAATTGGCTTCATTCTCTTTGGCATATCCTAACTGATGCCCCATTTCATGACAGGTGGTAAAAGGCTGGATAAACAGCGGAACGGTGGTATTGACCTGCGCCTCACCGGTGAAAGGATTATAGTAACCCGTATAACCAAGATAATTACCGATATAACTGAACAGTGAAGGTTTTACAGAGCGGAAGTGATATTTCAATGCATTTTCCTGTACTGCCAGTTGCTGATATGCATTGTCTGCCTCGCGGAACAAATGTTTTTTAGATGCCAGTTGCGCACGATTTACACGCGCCTGCGAATCCAGTTGTTCCATACGCATCATTACTTCATCCATCACCACCAGCAGATCTTCTTTTGAGTAACTGGTTACCTGCAATCCCAATTGCTGCGCTATTCCCTGCCGGTTATAATTCAATGCCCACAAACCGTTGAAACAAACATATATCACCAACATTACAAATACCAGCTTGCGCAGGGTCAGCCACCAGTATTGCTTGCTCGTCTGTTTACGGATGATCTTCCTGATCATCTGCACCAGTTTATAGGCCAGGTAAATAATGGTTACTGCATACAACACATCACCTACGCTGAAGGGGATCCAGCCAAAAGCAATCCGCTGCACACCAGCCAATACAGGATAGATGCCGGTAGCATAATATTTTTCTACAGCATTGGGAAAAAAGGAAAAGATTTTAATACCAACAGCCAGTACTATTAATATGACCCAGGCAATTTTTTTGCTACGCATAACAAGCTAAAAATAATGAAATCTTTGCTGGCAGTTATACAAAAGCAGGCAAACTTGTGGTATTTTGCGAACAATTGTTAGTTTAGTTCAGACTGCGCACTTTGAGCTAAGAATTACAAACTATTCAGCGTGCGTGCAGCATATATATCTTATCACATACAACCTTGTTATTGCATGAATATAGAATTTAACAAGAACGAAGATGTAATGAAACTGTCGCTTTCACAGCTACGTCAGCGTTTTGAACAGGTAGCACAGGGAGGTGGAAAAAAATCAATCGACAAACAACACGAAAAAAATAAACTTACCGCACGCGAGCGCATTGCGTACCTGTGCGATGACAATACGCCGTTTATAGAAACGGGCACGTTTGCCGGATGGGAAATGTATGAAGAACAGGGAGGCTGTCCTTCAGGCGGCACCGTAGCAGGTATTGGTTATGTAAGCGGTCGGCAATGTGTTATTGTGGCCAACGATCAGACCGTAAAAGCAGGTGCCTGGTTCCCGATAACCGGTAAAAAGAACCTGCGCATGCAGGAAATTGCCATGGAAAACCATCTGCCGGTCATTTACCTGGTTGACAGTGCCGGTGTATTTCTGCCTATGCAGGATGAGATCTTCCCGGATAAAGAACATTTTGGCCGTATTTTTCGCAACAATGCACGCATGAGCGCGATGGGTATTCCGCAGATCGCTGCCGTAATGGGTGCCTGTGTGGCCGGTGGAGCTTACCTGCCGATCATGAGCGATGAAACGCTGATGGTTGAAGGTAACGGTTCTATCTTTCTTGCCGGTCCTTACCTGGTAAAAGCTGCCATTGGTGAGGATATTGACCAGGAAACGCTGGGCGGTGCCGTTACACATACTGCTATCAGCGGTATTGCCGATTATAAATTCAGCACAGAACAGGAATGCCTGGACCAGGTTAAAAAACTCATTGCAAAAACAGGGCATGGACCTGTAGCGGGTTTTGATCGCGTTGCTGCAAAGGCCCCGCAAAAAGATCCGCAGGAGATCTATGGAATTTTACCTGCCGATGCTACCCGCCCTTATGATATGCTGGATATTATTGAACGGTTGGTAGACAATTCTGAATTTGAACAGTTCAAGGAAGATTATGGTAAAACCATTCTTTGCGGCTATGCCCGTATTGACGGATGGGCAGTAGGCATTGTTGCCAACCAGCGCAAAATGGTTAAAAATAAAAAAGGTGAAGTGCAGATGGGCGGTGTAATCTATAATGACAGTGCCGACAAAGCAGCCCGTTTTATAATGAACTGCAACCAGAAAAGAATACCACTTGTTTTTCTGCAGGACGTTACCGGGTTTATGGTAGGTTCACGCAGCGAACACAGCGGCATTATCAAAGATGGGGCAAAGATGGTAAATGCTGTAGCCAATTCTGTAGTACCAAAGATCACCATTATCGTAGGCAATTCATACGGCGCTGGCAACTACGCCATGTGTGGCAAGGCATACGATCCGCGTTTTATTTATGCATGGCCGGGTGCCAAAGTAGCGGTAATGGGTGGCGAACAGGCTGCCAAAACATTATTGCAGATACAGGTGGCCGGTATGAAAGCCAAAGGCAAAGAAGTATCCGCTACTGACGAACAAACGTTGCTAGATACCATCAAGGGACGCTATGAAAAACAAACCACCCCTTATTATGCGGCTGCAAGACTATGGGTGGATGATATTATTGATCCCCTGAAAACAAGACAGGTAATTTCAGAAGGCATTACAGCAGCTAACCACAATCCCCATATACCCCCGTTTAATACAGGAGTAATCCAGGTTTAAAGACATGAGGTCAGAGGTACGAAGTCGGAAACCGGAAATTTCAAATGTAAGATATAGAATAGGGCGGCATTAAAGGCCTGCTCCAAATAAAGAAAAATCGGCAATACGGTTTATCAGCAAACCGCATTAATTTGCAACATTTTCACCTTTTCAAATTCGCACATTTACCTTGGCTGAATCAACCAACAAAGAACTGATCATTTATACCGACGGAGCTTCGCGAGGCAATCCCGGACCGGGTGGCTATGGCGCTATTTTAATGTGGGGCGGACGTGCAAAAGAGCTTTCAGGTGGCTATCGCAAAACCACCAATAACCGCATGGAACTGATGGCAGTGATCGCTGCACTGGAAGCACTGACCAAAGAAGGACTGAGCATTACCGTTTATTCCGATAGTCAGTATGTAGTAAAGGCCGTAGAACAAGGCTGGCTGCGCAACTGGATGGCCACCAATTTTAAAGGCGGGAAAAAGAATAAAGACCTGTGGACACGTTTTTACGGATTGATGCAAAAACACAAACTCCGCTTTGTATGGGTAAAGGGGCATGCCAGCAATCCTTACAACAACCGTTGTGATGAACTGGCCACTTCTGCTGCCGACAACCGCGGTAATTTACAGGTAGATATAGGTTTTGAAAACGGTGAGAACTAATGTGCAGATATGCAAGTTGCTTTATTGAAAATCCGGCATACAATATTCCGGCATCGACCCAATCATTGTAGTCAGCGTTAAACTTCTTCAAAATAGAAAAAAGCGCCATTCCTTACAGAATGGCGCTTTCTTTATTCATTCAGTATTGGTTAAGCTACTACATTTTTATGTGAAGGACGGCTGATGAAATACCAGCTTCCGAACAGTACGCCACTGAATGCAACAGTAGCAATAAGACTGTTCTTATAGAAAGGCAATGCAGCGGTATAGCATTCCATCAAGCCTTTCCAGTCTTTGGAGTATTCTACAAACTCACCCACACCTGCCCACGTTAAAAAGTTAGAAATAATAAAGAAGTAAGTAGGCGCCAGTAATGATACTACCAATACATTGGTAACATTGATCTTTTTGATCATGAAACCAAACAGTGTTACGGTAGCAAACAGGATATAGTTGATCCACTGACCGGGATAAAAACCCTGCACGGATGAAATACCCGCAGCATACAATCCCTGGAAAATAAGATCAGAGATCAGCATAGAGATCACCGGCAGTACAAAGGCAATTCTTTTGTCTTTGATGATAGCTCCGCCAAAAATAGCAATAGCCCATTGAGGAGCAAAGTTGGCAGGCCTGCCGGGAATAACACGGTACAATGCAGCTACGATCACCATCAATACCAGCGACCAGATAATTGTTTTATTCGGTTTCATACGTATAACAAATATGTGCAAATTTAATTTAAAATCCGGTGTGCCGGTCAATTTTATTCCGGCACCGTTGCCCTGAACAGCTCAGCGTTTTCCACTGCCCGTATACGCACCTCTGCTCCTGCCACCGCCAGGAAAGGCTCTCCGCTATTCAATGTAAACAAAGTATTGCCATTGGTTACCTCAACAGTACCGGCATATACCAGGAAGATCTCAGCAGTTACTGACTGTATGTTGATAACAGTATCCTTTGCTATCTGTATACGACGTAACTCAAAATCACCGGCGGCGGTAAGAAATACTTCCTCAGCAGGTACCGAACCTGCTGTTCCTCTGATCACCTGGGGTACGATGGGTTCAAAACGTACATGTTTCATCAGTTCAGCCACGTCGATATGTTTATTGGTCAATCCGCCACGCAGTACGTTGTCAGAATTGGCCATAATCTCCATATTCTGTCCTTCCAGGTACGCGTGCAGAATACCTGCATCCTGGAAAATGGCATCACCGGGGTGCAGGTTTACCACGTTGAAAAAATAGATAGAGAAAATACCGCGATCTATCACCCCTGGCTCATTGAAAGTAATGGCAGCCCTGGCAGCCCAGAAATCTTCCTGTGTTCTGTTGAGGTTGCCCTGCTGATAAAGCGGTACTATGCGATCCAGCAGCGGTTGCAGATGAGCGTTCACCTGCTGTTGCTCCATTTCCATTACCATTTTATACAGGGCAGCATAGTTATGATCGGCAAACACTGGTAATAAGAACTGCAATTCCGGTACCTGCCGTAACACCTTCGTCAGTAATTCAGGGGTTTTAAATCCGTGCAACAGCCAGAAATCGCTTAGCGCGAACATCAGTTCGGGTTTGTGATTATCGTCTTTGTAATTACGATCAGCAGCACCAAGCGGTGTGCCTTTCTGGTTTTCTGCGGCAAACTCAGCTTCCGCTGCTGCTTTGGCAGGATGTACCTGGATTGACAACATATATTTTACGTCCAGTACTTTAAAAAGGTAGGGTAACCTGCCAAAATCCTGGTACACCTGTTTACCCAATACAACAGCAGCCTGTTGTTCAATAAATTTATCCAGCGTTTCTTCCTGCCCGTTCGCTGTTACTACAACTGACGGACCGTTGGCATGTGCCCCCATCCAGTATTCAGCAAATGGTTTATGTTCGTTGTTGGTTGTGTGTAATAAAGCCGGAATAAATGAAGTGCCTCCCCAGGTATAATGTTGTACTTTGCCCCGGAGCCTGAATATTTTTGTGCTATTATGCATATACTGTTTTACAGTTACAATAATACAAAAAAGCAAACGATGAGCCATCATAATGATACCGGTAAGGCAGGAGAACTGCTGGCTGCGCAGTATTTACAACAACAGGGCTTTACTATTCTGCATTCCAACTGGCGGTATTCACATTATGAAATTGACATCATTGCACACCGCAACGAGCTGCTGCATTTTATAGAGGTAAAAACACGTCGCAGCAATACATACGGCAATCCCGAAGAAAGTATTTCCAGAAAGAAACTGGAATGTTTGTTAAAAGGCGGAGCCGCCTACCAGGAACAATACCCCCAATGGAAAAAAGTGCAGTACGATGCTTTGTCCATTACCTGTTTACCAGGAAAACCGGTAGAATATCTTTTTATTGAGGATGTTTATTTATGATAGCCCGATGGCTTGATGATCATATAACAATCAAACCATACAACAATCAGGCAGTTCCGCTCAGCAAGCTGCGGGATATCCATTTTCAAATTGTAAGAATTAACGCATTAACCTTCCAGCTTCTGCTTCATCCGTTCTACCAGCCTATAGGTAGCCGGGCAGTATTCAACATTCTGTTTGAATACGTGCATGTAATCAACCATACGTTTGCGGGTATGATGCGGGAAACCTGAACAGTCGCGCGGCCGTACTTCGTAGATAGAACATTTATTGTCCTTCAGGTTCAGGAACTGACAGGGCTTTTGTTTATTCAGCCAATCACCTTCACGGTCCTTATACAACCATTTTTTGCGGAAAGCCTCTTCGGTCATTTCCAGATGACTGGCAATACGTTTGATATCCGTTTGGGTAAACGTAGGTGTCATGGTTTTACAGCAGTTGGCACAGGCCAGACAATCTGTTTCCTTCCATATTTCAAGGTCAGTAGCCACTGCCAGGCTATCCAGCTTACGTGGAGTATCCTTTTCCAGTTTTGTCAGGAACCTTCTCAGTTTCGGCCGGTTTTCCAGCATTGTTTTCTTAAACGCCTTCAGATTAAATGTTGACATGCCTGAATATTGAAGTTGTACTGCCTGTATTGGCCTTATTTGCAGTGCCATACTGCCTTTTAGCGTCCCGAAAATAAAAGTTTAATCAATACAAGCTCTTCAAATTATAAATTTGTTATTTGCAACATATCAACATTTATGTGGGAACCATATAAAAAGGGGTTTAAGGCCTTTCTGCAACTGGAACGATCACTGTCCGATAATTCGGTAGATGCCTATCTGCACGATATTGAGAAGCTGACCACCTTTCTGCAGAACAACCAGCACCTGAAAGCCCCTGCTGATATTGACCTTAATGACCTGCAGCAGTTTATTCGCTGGATCGGTGAACTGGGCATGACGCCCACTTCACAGGCCCGCATTATTTCCGGTTTAAGGGCATTTTACAAATACTGTACTATAGAGGGCATTGTTAAAAAAGATCCCACCATTTTACTGGAAGCACCCAAACTGAAACGTGCGTTGCCCGATGTATTGGGCTATGAGGAAATTGAAAGCATTATTTCCTGTATTGATCTGAGCAAACCCGAAGGCGGCCGCAACAAAGCTATCCTGGAAACGATGTACAGTTGCGGTTTGCGTGTAAGCGAGGTGGTGAACCTGAAACTATCACACCTGTACCTGGATGTAGGCTTTATACGCGTTATCGGTAAAGGCGATAAGGAGCGACTGGTACCAATAGGCTCGTCCGCTACCAAATACATCAATATCTATCGCAACGACATCCGCGTGCATGTACCGGCTACCAAAGGCAATGAAGATATTTTGTTCCTGAACCGGCGTGGCAGCAAGCTGACCCGCGTTATGATCTTTTTAATGCTGAAAGACCTGGTGAAGAAAGCAGGCATTACCAAAAACATCTCTCCGCATACATTCCGTCACTCATTTGCCACGCACCTGGTGGAAGGCGGCGCTGATTTGCGTGCCGTACAGGAAATGCTGGGACATGAAAGCATTATTACGACTGAAATATATACCCATCTTAATCGTGAATACCTCCGCGAAACACTGCAACGTTTTCATCCGGCGTTTAAAGGATAAGTGGTGAGTAATTGCTGATTTTGGTATGTATTGATTTTGTGATTTTAAATTCCTGCCCAAAGCTTATCACTTACAACTTATAAGCGCATTCCGCATCTGCCCGCTAATAGCTAACTCCCAACTGATAATACCCGATTCCTCATTCCAATTCCTTATCAACTATCAACAACCCATCCCCTATCTTCGCATTACCATGCACCCGATAAAAGCAGTCATTTTCGACCTGGACGGTACCATTGCAGATACATTGCCTTTATGTATTGCTGCATTCCGCAAATCCATAGAACCGCTGGCTGGTCGTACTATTACCGATGAAGAGATCATTGCTACTTTTGGTCCTTCGGAAGAAGGTACTATACAGGCCCTGGCACCCGATCATTATGAACAGGGGGTAGCCGGGTATCTCCGGTTGTATAAAGAATTGCATCACATGTGTGCAGAACCATTTGAAGGTATTACACCGTTGTTAAATGAACTGCTGCGGAAAGGCGTAAAAGTTGCCATGGTAACCGGTAAGGGTCAGCACAGCACGGCTATTTCGCTGGAACAATTTGGGTTGACCGGTCATTTTGAACTGGTAGAAACAGGATCACCTGCCGGTCCGCGGAAAGCAGCAGGCATTGCCAATATCTTACAGCAATGGCCACAGGCAGCACCAGAAGCAACCTGGTATGTAGGAGATTCACCCAGCGATATTATTGCCTGCAGAAAAGCCGGTATTCCCATTGTAGCAGCAGCCTGGGCAGCTACCGCCGACCCCGAAAAACTCATTGCATTACATCCCGACAAGATCTTTTATACCATCAACGATTTCGCAACATGGATACTGGCAAGCATATAGCCACCTTGTATCTTGCGCCTTAAACCTTCATCCTTACACCTTAATATCCCTCACTGCCAGCAACCGGTCCGAAAACTCTGTGTTCTGATTACGTGAAACCGGTATCAGCTCTTCCACACCCGGCAACTGCAGTTTATATCCCTGTGCATTCCCTTCCACGTGCTGCACTTTATCCAGGTTTACAATATAGGCCCTGTGACAACGGAAAAAGACAGGCCATACAGCCAGGGTTTCTTCCATCTTTTTCATGGTAGTACGGATAATGGCATAGCCTGTTTTACCATGTTGATCAAAATATACTTTTACATAATTACTGGCTGCTGCGACATAATACAATTGCGACGGTAGCAACACCAGTTTATCCTGCTGGTAATCGCCCGTAAGGGTGATCAGGGTTTCTTCCTGAACAGGCATTGCTACAGGTTGTACAATCTGCTCTTCAGCAATTTTCTGTTGTAGTTTTTCTTCCAGTGTTTTTGCTTCCTGTTCAAAATGGCGCAGCAGGCGGTTCTGCTTAAACAACGTATATACAGTGATAGGCAGAAAAGCTGTACCGATGGCATATCCTTCAAACCACAGCACATTTACCAGTGAAACATCTGCATTAAAAATGAACATGCCCAACAGATAGTTGGCAACTCCTACTACCAATACAATACAGAACATGTACAATACCTGCCGGGCTGTGGTCCACCTGCTTTCTTCAAAAAAACGGGGAAACAGCAATGGAGCAACCAGGTTTGTGATAACAATACAGGCAAACGTTGTTACAGCATACATTACACTTACAATCAGCACCTGTTTTTCGCCACCCAGGGAGTTCATATCAAACGGACGAAACCCCCATAAAAACAGGAATACGAACAAGCCAAAACCGGCTGCTACCAGCAACCGGTTTTTCCATGAATTATTATAAGGGAATTTTTGCTGAAACAGATTCACCCCTGCACTCATAACCGTAAAGATATTCATGCGGGCAATTTAAACAGTTACATCTTGTCTATTTTTTCCTTCAATCTTTGAGCCAGCGCTTCGCCCCACCTGGGAGCAATACTGCTGGTGGTCTGAAAGGTTTTCAGTTTGCTGAAGAAAGTATCCAATGCTGTTTTAGCAGCTCCAACTCCACCACCCAGCATTTCCGGTGTATTTAATCTTGCCCTGGCTTCTATTACATAAGGACGGGGATTGGCCGGATCAAGTTTTTTTGCTTTGGCTAAAAAGTTGTCCCCATCACCCAGCATCTGCCAGCGTTCCATCGGACTCACCAGTACCCGCGAATAGATCACCATTGCCTGCACTACGGCTATTTCTGCATTGTCAGGATTCAGAGCTGCTGCTTTCTGGATCTGTTTTTCTGCTTTGTCAATAACCGGATCGGTAGCACTTCTGTCTGCCACAGTATTCAGCAAACCGATATTGCTGTAAGCAGCATAATACCAGGCTTCCCAACCCTGGCCGATATTCTCAAAATTCCGGGCTAATGTGGTAAAGGTGGCGGCATTGGTAGCCGTATCCAGCACCTTCAGTTGGGTTTCGATAGCAGTAACATAGGCTGCATTGTTTTGAGCAGTAACACCATAAATGCCTGACACCAGCAGGAGCCCTAAAAGGAATGTTTTTTTCATATCTGTATTTTTTGTGTGATGAGTTGTGATTGCAAAGATTTGCTTTATGACCCAAAATTACGCTGGCAATCAGGCGTTTACAAATAAGAGGGATGATATGCAGGGCTTAGGGACGACCTGCATGCGCGTGACCAGTGGCAGGGACAGGCAGTATAAAAAATGCCGGCCCCCCGGCCGGCACTTCTGTATGAAAGGCGAAAAACAGGGCAGAAAACCACCCGTTTATTGTACCAGCACTTTGGCCTGGTACACATCTTTAGTATGTTGACGCGTGATCCGCAACCAGTAAATCCCTTTACTCCAATTGGCGCCGGTCCACACACTGATAGTCTGTTTTTGTGCGTACACCTGTACCTGGCATGCGTACATTACCTGTCCATTGGCTGCCAGCAATTCAACCCGGTGCTCACCGGTTTCTTTTAATGCCAGCTGTACCTGTATGGCATTTCCACGGGGAACCGGGTTAGGATAAACCTTTACGTCTTTTTTGGGTAAAAGATCATCCATTAACCTGCCTGCTTTTTCTTGAATAGTGATATGTCTCACATACGAAAGCCCACCAACACTACCATAAAAAGTATGAGTAACCGGCGCCTGAACAACCACCGGATCAAGGCTTTTTGCTGCAGGTTGCAGCCAGATCTCCTGTTCCGGTTTACCCCGGTCTATGCCAAACTCTTCTGCCTCATACCCCAGTGCGCTTACCCTGATAGTATCTTCCTGAATATTACGCAGCATAAAACGTCCTGCAGAATCAGCAGCCAATCCGTAAGGCATGCCTTTTACTGTAATGGAAGCATAGCTTACCGGTTGCCGTGTTTTCCGGTCCAGCACAACTCCCCCTATTCCATTTTTTATGGGTAACGGACTATCCTGACCTATGCCAACCGTTCCCATTACCTGGGGCGTTACTGATATCTTTTTTTGTGATACAGCCGTTTTTTTGACTGTGGTCTTTTTTGACTGTCCTTTTGCATTGAAGGAAAAAAGGGTTGCCGCAATGATCATATTCCATGCGTAGGCCCATGAAAAACGTTTCGGGGACTGTTCATGAATTGTTTTATTTAATTGCCCGGCATTCAGCCTTCCGCACACATCAGCTCCTGCCGTCGAAAAATAAGCCAGCACTTCCTGCTCACTCATATTACTGAAATCAATTACTGTTTTTGCGCAGGCTGCACAAAACCTTCCCTGCTCAACGGGCGTCATTGCATTCCAGTTTTCATGACAGGGATTTGTGATGTTGATCTGTATGGACATAAGCAAAAGTTAGGAGGTGATGAAGTTTAGTAGTAATGGTGTCTTTCGGAAACTATCTATGTGTTACCTGATCCTTTTATTTTCCTGTTGTTTCACGCTTATCGGGATACATGCGTTTTGCCAGCACCTCTGCATTTTTGACCAGTTTTACAAATTCACTGCGATAGCCTTCTTCATCCTTACCAGTTGCGTTCTGTGCCAGGGATAATACATTCATGAATGAGGCAGATTGTTTGTATGCTGAGTTGCGCAGTAACATACCAAACTCTGCTACAGCAGCTGCGAAACGAAAATTTTCTGAAGTTTTATGCAAAACTATTGACTGGTCCATCACAGCATGTTCCAGCAACCTGCTTTGATCACCGTCCGGTTGTTTATACCTGAACTTAACCGTTAATATTTCTCTGGATGCAGATGCGCTGGTAACTGGGGCAGGCTGTTGCTGGTATTTCAGCTTATCTACCGGCCTGGCAAATGCATCGTCCACACCAACAGGTACTACTTCATACAAGGCTGTTACGGTATGCCCGCTACCCAGTTCACCGGCATCTTTAGTGTCATCATTAAAATCTTCTTTATTCAGCATCCGGTTCTCATATCCTATCAACCGGTATGACTGTACTTTAGCCGGGTTAAATTCCACCTGTAGTTTTACATCTTTGGCAATAGTGAACAGCGTACCGCCAAATTCATTGACCAGTACTTTACGTGCTTCGGAGAAATTATCAATATATGCATGATTGCCGTTTCCTTTATCGGCCAGCTTCTGCATTTTACCATCCTGGTAATTGCCGGTACCATAACCTAATACCGTTAAGAACACGCCGGTTTTGCGTTTCTCTTCTATCAGTTTTTCCAGTGATGCATTGCTGCTAACGCCTACATTAAAGTCACCGTCTGTACATAATAAGACGCGGTTGTTCCCATTTTTCACAAAATTCTCCTGTGCTATCTTATACGCCAGTTGAATACCTTCTCCACCGGCAGTAGATCCACCTGCCTGCAACTGCTCTATCGCATTTTTAATACGGTCTTTATGTTCACCCCCAGTAGCGGGCAACACTACGCCTGCTGCGCCTGCATACACTACAATCGCCACTTTATCCTGCGGACGCAACTGGTCTGTTAATATTTTCATAGATTGTTTTACCAGTGGGAGCTTGTTGGGTTCCATCATAGAACCTGATACATCGATCAGGAAAACAAGATTGCTGGAGGGCAGGTTTTCTACCGGTATCTTTTTACCCTGTAAACCTATCAGCACCAGTTTATGTTGCTCATTCCAGGGACAGGATGCTATTTCTGTATTGATGGAAAAAGGTTTATCACCATCCGGCTGCGGATATTCGTAATGAAAATAGTTGATCATTTCTTCAATCCTTACAGCGCCCGCAGGTGGCAGGTTTCCCATATTTAGCATACTGCGTACATTACTGTAAGCTGCGGCATCTACATCAATAGAAAAAGTAGAAAGCGGGTTATCAGTAACAGGCATAAAACGGTTCTCAACAATCGGTTCATATCCCTCCACATCATCGTTCATCTTGTATACAACTGTATCTGCATACATACCCTTCTGTTTATAGAACGGCATAGCAGGAACACTGTTCCTATTAGCCACAGCAACTCCCGGTGCTATATGCCTGGAATAGAGTACGCTGCTTATATCTGCATTTCGCAGTGTTTCATAACCTGTCACCACCACTTCCTGCAAATTCAATTGGGCAGCTTTTAACATTATTTTTAATGGCTTATCTTTGCAGGCCGCTTTTATCTCCTGCGTTTCAAACCCAACTGCATTAACAACAAGTGTCACCTTATCTGTATTTATTTTTAGTGAAAAGGAGCCGTCCTGTGCAGAAGAGGTACCCTGCTGCGTACCTTTTACTGTTATGGTTGCGCCCTGTACCGGTGCTCCGGTATTATCTGTAATAATTCCCTGAATGGTATAGCCGGCAGGCGTCATATTAAATGCCGCCATCACCAGCATCAGCAATGCTATAAAGAACAGGTACCGCATAACAATATGATTTTATAACCGGATGCAGTTAACTTTGCAATTACACAAGCAACCAGAAACATATTTTAGCTATCTTGTAATTAATAGTAACATCCTGATTGGCGTTTATAAAAAACATACAACAAAACGACTTGCCCGATAAGGAGCTGGTGGTCCTGTTTAAGGAGTCTGGCAACATGGACGTGTTGGCTGTTCTTTTTCAACGCTATATGGACCTGTTGTATGGGGTATGCCTGAAATACCTGCAAGAGCCGGAGCCTGCCAAAGATGCAGTGATGCAGATCTTTGAAGAGCTGGTGCATAAGTTACCGCGGCATGAGGTGGATAATTTTAAAAGCTGGCTGTATACATTGGCTAAAAACCACTGCCTGATGCAGTTACGCACTCCCAGGAATATAAAAACCACCGAATTTAAGCAGGAAACTATGCAATCAGAGGAAGAAGCGCATCTGAATGGTGTATTTGAGCGGGAAGAGAACCTGCAAAAGCTGGAACATTGTTTGCAAACATTACCGGAAGATCAGAAGGTTGTCGTGGAATTGTTTTATTTGCAACAGAAATGTTATAAAGAAATTGCCGAAATAACCGGCATTGAATGGAATAAGGTGCGCAGTTCTATACAGAACGGCAGAAGGAATCTGAAGATCTGTATGGAAAAAAAGGAAAGTGTACAGGAACTGGGTGTCAGAAACTGGAAATAGCATTCTAATTATATATGCAGGAAAAGGAATACCATATTGAACAGTATTCAGCAGCTACCCTTCAGCAATACCTGAAGGGAGAACTGCCGGTTGCTACCATGCACGCTATTGAAAAGGCGGCACTGGATGATCCTTTCCTGGCCGATGCCATTGAAGGTATGGAACTGGCTATGCAGCAACAGCAGGAAGAGGCAGTAGCTGCTCAACTGGCTTCCATCCGTCAGCAGGTACAGGCACGGACCACTGTAATATCCGGAACCATAGCACCGGTACGTTCACTACGCTGGTGGCGCGTGGCCGCTGCAGCCATATTTATTATTACAGCCGGTGCATCTGCATATTACTGGCTTTCACCTGCCTCATCAACATCCCCCAATGTTGCTGCAGTTGCACCTGTACCGCAACAGCCAGCACCTGCACCACCGGTTAAATATAAGGCAACTGATTCTATTGATAATATAACTACTGATGTGGCTGCCGATAAAGTAGCACCTTCCACACATCAACCTGCTGCAAATGCCACCTTATCGCAATCTTCTTCAAAGCTCAACAAAGAGCAAACGGAAGAGAAAAAGCTGGCAAAAGCTTTTGCACAGAAACAATTCACTGCAGACAGCCAGATGGTAGCGGACTACGGAACATTCAAACGCAACAGCAATAGCCTGTCTAATGATGGCCTGGCAGCACGTTTGCAAACGCAACAGCCCGGTGTACAGGCAAAGCAAGATACCCTGGCATTCAACACACATGAATTGCAACAGAACAGAAATACAGAAACACAGGTGGTAACACTGGGTAGCAATATTAAACCACAGCAATCTACAACCGCTAATAAACCTGAATTTATTTCCGGCCAGAACGATGGACTTTTTAATACCACTATCCGTGGACAGGTAACAGACAACCAGAATAACCCGCTCAGCAATGTGCTTGTAAAAGTGGAACTCAATAATAACCGGAATATCAGTTACTCCACTGACAACAGTGGGTATTTTACCGTACCGGTATCAAAGGCTGATTCAACAGTTACGGTGGCTGTAAATGCAGTTGGATACAAGAACCAGCAGTTCCGACTGCTCAACAATTCAGTTCCCCTGCAGCAATTGCGGTTACAACCTTTTGAACATGCGCTGAGTGAAGTGGTAGTAACCCAGAGCAGTAAAGAGGACAACGGCAAAAGCAAAGCCCGTCAAAAGATCATCGTTCAGTCTGCCCAGCCGGAAAGCGGATGGGTAGCTTATGAAACCTATCTTTCACAGAATAAACGTATACCTGCCGGCAATCCCAATGTTACCGGCAACGTAGTGGTATCATTTGATATCAGCCGTAAAGGGCTGCTTACCCGCTTTAAAGTAGAACAGTCGCTGACTGATGATTACGATAACGAAGCTATCAGGTTAATCAAAGAAGGTCCGGCCTGGAAGCTGCTGCAGGGTAAAAAAACAAGGATGACCGTGATTGTTCATTTTTAGCCCAGTTTTAAAAAATTGTTTTGCATCATCAATGATACTGTTGGTGGCAATCATTTCATCCATTCTTTTCGCCATTTACACTTACACATCTATTAACGCATCCACACATTACTTACTTTTGTGCAAATTTGAGCTATCATGAAAAAACAGATTCTGGCCATTACAGGATGTTTTATTATGCTGTGCAGCAGCCAGGCACAGTCTTTAAAAACACCTGCTCCTTCTCCTTCGCAGACCATTAAACAGGATTTCGGTCTGTCATCTATTGAATTATCTTATTCCCGTCCCGGTATAAAAGGACGTAAAGTATTTGGAGATCTTACTCCATATGGTAAAGTATGGCGTACGGGTGCCAATACTGCTACTACCCTTACTTTTGGTGATGAGGTAACAATTGGTGGAACTAAAATACCTGCCGGTAAATATGGTTTACTGAGCATTCCGGATAAAACTTCCTGGACGCTGATCATTACCAAACAACTGGATGTTACTTCACCTGCTGCTTATAAGGAAGACCAGGATGTAGTAAGAGTAAAAGTTACTCCTGCAGCGCTGCCTGCTTCCGTAGAAACATTTACCATGCAGTTTGTGAATGTAAAGCCATCCGATTGTGAACTACAGATCATGTGGGAGAAAACATCAGTAAAACTGCCCATCCATACTGATATTGACTCAAAGATCATGGCACAGATCAATACTGCTATGAGTGGTGATAATGCCAACAAACCTTATTTCAATGCAGCCATGTATTATATGGAATCGGGTAAAGACCTGAAACAGGCGCATGAATGGTTTACCAAAGCGGCAGAGCAAAGTCCCAAAGCATTCTGGGTATACTATCAGCTGGCTAGCTGTAATGCCAAAATTGGTAAAAAGAAAGAAGCCACTGAAGCGGCTCACAAATCAATTGAACTGGCAAAAGAAGCCAAGAACGATGACTATGTAGCACTGAATCAGAAACTGCTGGCTACACTGAAATAATCAACCGGTATTATTACCAGCTATACAAAGTCCCGTCTGTAATAGACGGGACTTTCTTTTTCAGAACATTAATTCAAATAAAAAAACGCAGGAACCGTGTATAATTATAATCGTTTTCAAAAGACCAGACATTAAGGGCATTGTTTTACAGGGATAACGTTCTTGATATCATTAACAGGCTGACCATTTACAAAAGCCTGTGTCATACGATAGGTAAATGTGCAGGGAGTTTTGTCTATAGCATAAGCAGCCCTGATTGAATCAGTAACTATTCCATTCAGTTCCACGTACAATGTTTTATCCAATAAATGTCCCAGGGTCATCATATTGGCAGGCGTACCAGCCCTTTCAGACATTGCACTATCGCATCTGAACTGAATATTAATACGTCTATTATCAAAAACAGTATACACTTTTAACTGGCTGGTATCATACTTCTTATACTGCCCGAAAAAAAGATCATGACCGTCACAGTCAGTTACATTGAATAAAGTAGTATAAAGAATATAGTCATAAATGACTGCGCAGTCGTCTGCAGCTGTTTTTTTACAGGATGCAGCAATGGCCAGCAAAATAACAATGCAGATAGTAGTTGGTATTCGTTTCATGCCTGTGATGACATACGCAGGCGGGAAAACGTTGCTTGTAATATTTCACTTATTACAACCACCATCACCGCCCCTATTACATTCAGCCACAGGAAAGATACCAGGTCAAGAAAATACACACTGATAACCAATACTTCCGTAAGAATGGCCGCAATAAAAACAGCGTTGCCGGCAGTTTTTTTCCGGAAAAACGCTACTAAAAAAATTCCGAGGATAGTGCCATAGAACCATGAACCCAGGATGTTCACGGCCTCAATAAGACTGTTTCCCAGGTCGTAGGCAAACTGGGCTACAGCAATACAAAAAATGCCCCACAGGAATGTATACCATTTTGACCACCTGTATTCCTGAACAGGTGTAAGTGTTCTTCGTGAAAACTTCCTGTGAAAATCGATCATGGTACAAGATGCCAGCGAATTGAGTGCAGCCGCTATACTACCCCACGATGCCAGGAAAATAATAGCAATGATAAGCCCTACCAGGCCATTAGGCAGTATATCCCCCACAAAACGCAAAAAGATATAGTTGGTATCATTGGCATCACTGTCGGGATTGGCTTTTTTGATTATGTTACGGATGGCAGTGCGTGCAATCTTGTCCTGCTTCTCATTTGCCTGTATCCTGTCACGTACTTCATCAACAGCCTGCTCATTGTGTTGTTTCAATGCTGCAACCAGTTCTGTTGCATTCTTTCTTTTTTCCTGCTGCAATTGCTGGTATTGCTTGTCTGCAGCAGCATATTCTGTAGCATAGATGCTTTTCTTTACCGCCTGCTCCTGCGATAGATTGAAATAGGAAGGCGCCTGGTAAAACTGGTAAAAAGCAAACAGCAATATGCCTATCAGCAAAATACCAAACTGTAAAGGCACTTTCACCAATCCGTTCATCAGCAGGCCCAGCTTACTTTCCTGTTCGCTTTTTGCAGTAAGGTAACGACCCACCTGGCTTTGATCAGTACCGAAATAACTTAATGCCAGGAAAAAGCCACCTATTACACCACTCCAGATATTATAACGGTCTTTCCAGTCAAATCCTTTTTCTGTGATGCCGGATGTAATGACATTCAGTTTACCTGATTTACCGCCTATATGTAATGCATCTGTAATACCAACACCTTCCGGCAACAGCTTTACAGCCCACCATGCGGCAATGAACATGGCGGCATAAATAATTACAAACTGCAACTGTTGCGTATAAGCTACTGCACGTGCGCCACCACTAACTGTATAAATGATAAGCATGCCACCCATAAACAGGTTGGTAATGGTAATATCCCATCCCAGCATACTGTGCAGTACCAGTGAAGGTGCAATGATGCTGATACCTGTAGATAACCCGCGTGATAAAAGGAAGAAAAAAGAAGTGAGCGTACGCGTTTTCAGATCAAAACGTTGTTCCAGGTATTCATACGCTGTAAAGATCTTCAGCCGGTGAAATACCGGTACAAAAAAGATACACACTACCACCATGGCCAGCGGAAGACCAAAGTAGTATTGTACAAACCGCATACCATCGGTATACGCCTGTCCCGGCGCAGTAAGAAAGGTAATGGAACTGGCCTGTGTGCCCATAATGCTCAGCAATATGATCCACCAGGGCATTTTCCTGTCGCTGAGAAAATAGCCTTCCAGGTTGCGTGATGTACGGCTTTTGTATATGCCATATACAATAATGATCAGCAACGTTGTAACCAGTACCAGCCAGTCTAGCGGGGAAAACTTCATGCAAAGTGTTTAGTGAACAGGTAGAATAATACGCTCAATAGCAACAGGAAACCTATTACCAGCAGGTACCAGTAGCGCCATTTGCTGAACACAGGTATTTTTTCACTCCCTTCCATATTATTCTTCGTTGATTGTCGATGCGGAAATAATTCGCTGAGATAAATTAAATCATCTATAGTCCCTTTATTTCAAAATATCTCAGTCTCTTCTACGTTTTGCCGAAGCCAGCAGGAAAACAAGTCCCAGCAACAAGCCCAGCATAATACCAACGCTCATTTTTTTGATCAGCTTTCCCACTATAAGGCCAAGGATTATAGCTATTACCAATGCCACCTCGCCGCGCTTCACGGGTGTTGAACTCATGACTAATTTTTCTTTTTATTTAATGCAATGATATTAGCCAGCAAGCGATAAGCCCCCGGTACACCGGCAGGCAACTGACGGAAGAATACCAGCCCGGTGTATACAAAGGTACCTTTTCCATAACGGGCGATCAGCAAACTTCCTTTTTGTGGCGCTTCATTAGGGTCTGCCATTGAAAGTGGCATTTCAAAAGCAGGAGACACCTGTTCTGCAAAATAAATTCCGCGTTCCTGTGTCCAGCTTTCAAAATCTTTTGACGTGATCTTATTGGGATAGGTCAGTACAGCATGTTCGGGTTGCAGAAAATTAACAGCCGCTTTTTCATCTGTTACGCGGTTGCGTGAAATGGTGAACGGATAAGGACTGATGCGTGCCTGCGCTCCATTGATGGTATTGCTGGTATTGTATTGTACAACCAGGTTACCGCCATTCTGCACATAGTTCATCAGCACTTCATATTTTTCTGACAAAAAGTTGTGAATATTGTAAGCACGTACACCTGTAATGATAGCATCCAGTCCGGCCAGTTTGGATAGCACCAGGTCTTCCGGTGATAACATCACTACTTCATAGCCCATCGCCATCAATGCTTCGGGCACCACATCACCGGCTCCCTTTATATAACCTATGCGTTTACCAACAGTACGTACCTCGTTGGTCAGTATTTTTACTTTAGGCTGGTAGAAATAATGTACAGTAGGAATATGATCATAATTGATCAAACGGAGGTTATTGCTGAATGTTTGTGTCATTCCCGATGGATCGGGTACTGCCACACCCACATCAAGATCGGCATTCTCTTTAAACCTCAATACAGAATCCAGTCCCATTACTATATCCTGCTGACTGTTTTTTACCAGGTTCAGCGAATATTTTTTAGTAGCCAGCTTCCCGGTTCTATCTGATAGCACAACAGAGCCATCACGTGTTCCCTTTTCTGTAAAACTCTGATAATGTATAGTGAGTTTGGGATACACCCTGGGCACCACATTGGTCAATACCACAGCAGGGGCACCACTTACAATAACGGCAGGTACCGTAATAACCGGTTTGTATTGCTCTCCTTTAACAGGATCTGTAAACTTATACTGTATGGGATAATTGCTGGTCAGTGAAGTATTGCCTGTAAAGAAAGCAACCAACAGATCATTGGCTGGATTTTGTGGCAAGCCTATCAGTTGTTGTGATTTTACAGTAAAGCCGCCTTCCGTCATCTGGTCGCGCAGCCAGTAAGGCTGGTCTTCCATAAAGCCGGTACGCATCAACCTCCTGATGGTAATAGTTTTGGGTTTATTGTAAGGCATGGTATCTGCCAGTAAAAAACTGGTATCGCCGGTATTTACACGTACCTTACCAATGGGATAACGACTACGGTTGATGGCATAAAATGTAATATCTACAGAATCGCCGGACACCACAAACTGCTGTTTTACCGTTGCTTCAAAATACAATCCCATACAGGCCTGTATCAAAGTATTCAACTCCTGCTTTTTCTGCATTATCCATATAAGGTCTTTAGGTGAGTTTCCCAGTCCGTTCAGCGTATTACGCAATTCAATTAATGCCTGTACAGATCTTTCCGGTTCACGCACCTGGTATTGCTCCTGTATTGTTCTTAATCTTTGTTCAATGTTATTATCACCAAGACGTTTCCAGCTAACATCCACGCCATCCATCAGGTCTTTTACAGGTGCTTCGCCTGCCACAGGAGCAAAAAACTCTAGCGCTTCTCCCCTTGAACCGGCTGAACCAAATCCCTGACTTTTATGCTGACTACGGCTTTGTGCTGCTATTTCGCCATAACTTTTTCCTTCCAGTGCATTGTAACCTCCCACATCAATAGTAAACTGCCCGGGCGAGGTTGTGTTATTGCCACCAAAATTGAATGTATTCCACATCAGGCGTTTTGCTTGCCAGGTTGTAATACCTCCTACCAATTGTGCAGGGAAACGGGTGGAGTCAGCAGCAGCAAAAAAAGCTTCGCGAGCCAGTATTGCAGATGCAGAATGATGCCCATGACCGGCACGCGCATCTTCCGGGAATCTTGTAATGATCACGTCGGGTCTGAATTTGCGAATTACCCATACCACATCACTCAGTATCTTTTCTTTATTCCAGATGGTGAATGTTTCTTCAGGATTTTTGGAAAACCCAAAATCATACGCAGTGGCAAAAAATTGTTCTGCGCCATCTATCCTGCGGGCAGCCAGCAGTTCCTGCGTTCTGATCAATCCCAGCGCCACCCCCTGTTCATCACCAATCAGGTTTTGTCCGCCATCACCTCTTGTCAGCGACAGATAGGCTGTTCTGTATTTTTTTTCTTTTGATAAATAGGTCAGCAGCCGGGTGTTTTCATCATCAGGATGTGCCCCTACATACAATATGCTTCCCAATACATTCAGCTTTTCTATCTGCTGATAAATATCCGAAGCACTATATGTTGGTGGTGCCTGTGCAATACCTGTTGCTGCGGTTAAAGATGCAGTTAAGAAAAGAAAAAAACGCTTTGTGTATAAATGCAGGTTCATAAGCATATTCCTTTCTGCCTGTTAGTTTAGCAATGATTGTATCAATGTGTTTCAACCCGGTTATTCAGTTAAGATGCGTTACAGAGTCCGCCCGCGGAAGTATTTTCCGGGCATGTACTGCGCCAGTGATGGGCAATAAAAGAAGGAGGAAACGTAATTGCATCGCCTGAGACTTTATATTATCCAGGTTAAGATAACAATCTCTGCCTGAATACATACAGGTAACACTTACCGGGCGCCAAAATAAACAAAAGCGGGGCATTGTATTGCCCCGCTCATATATTTTTAACATTAAATGTGAATGGCCTGTTATAAAACCGGATGTTTTATACTTCCTATTGACCTACAAAGAATACAGCATTGCAAAACAGCAGTTTACCGTTTTCCCAGAAACTTCTGAACAACGGGTTGTCTGTCATATACACCACACTGCCACGGCCCCTGTCCTCTACTCCGAATACCAGGGCATCTTTCAGCTTTTCTTTCAGTCTGGAGCCTACAAAACCCGCTACCTGGTTGTCTTTTTTAATTACTCCTACGTTCCAGTCTCCGTTTTTCAGGAATTCGTACATCGCATCGTCCTGTTTCAGGGTGTAATAAAAATTATCGTATCCAAATGCCAGGGGATGTGAATTGTCCAGGTCAACCCGGAAAATAGAACCCGGTGTTACGTTGGGCAGGTAATCACGCTCGCGGTTCTCATAACGACGTAATGCTTCGTACTCATCTTTTTTATCGTCTTTCTTGTCTTTTTTGTCGTCGTCACTTTTTGTTTTGATACCCCAGTCGTTGCGTGCCAGTTGCGCTACAGCATTTTCCATAGCAATCAGGTGGCCACCACTGCTTACCCACTCTTTCAGCATTTCGTGAGCTGATTTATCATTGAGGGTGCGGTAGCTGCCATCAACCAGAATCAGTACATCAATATCTTTCAGTACATAGCGGTTCAGATCGGTGGCTTGTATGATGTTAATGGGATACTGCAGTTGTACATCAAACAGGTGCCATACTTCACCCATACCCAGCGAGGAAACACCATCACCCGATAACAGGGCTACACGGGGCATACGGATGGTATGTACACGATCTGACCCAAAATCAAACCCTTTATCAACAAAAGTAGAAGCCACGGTAGCATATCCTATGCCCACTTTGCGCGCTGCAGAGTCTACCACACTTTGCAGGGATGCTCCGAAAGACTGATTGCTGGTACGCGTAATGATCAGTGTACCTCTTTCGTAATCGGCATTGCCGATCTTAAATGGCTCCTCTGCATAACGCACCTTTACTTTCTGCTGCAATATTTCACTTAAAAACCGTGCGCTGTTCAATCCATTCCAGCGAACCAGGTATGCAGCCGCAGGTTCGGATAATATTGCATTGACAGGTGTATTCTTTATATGCTGTGTGGTATTCAATCCCGCTACAGGAGCATTTAACCCATAAGTGGTCAATCCATATACAAAAGGAAGTGACCATGCGGTAATATCATACGTAACAGAATCGTTCAGTTTGGAATTGCGTTCAAACAATACACGCAGCAGGTTGGAATTGGGTTGACTGGCATTGATGATAATATCCCTGCTATCCGTTTTTACAGATTCCTGTTTACCGGTAAAATAGTTTACCCCGCTGAAGGCAGCACTATTGGCATCTGCCCATTCAATTGCATTTTTATCCAGCAGTTCTTTTAAACGCTGCAATTTGTCACCGGCATCTGCTTTTATTACATACGCTTTATAATCACCGGCAGGTGCAGAACGTGCTTTGTCATAATATTTTTTAAATTCCTGCACCAGTTTACCGGCATTCTGCGATGCTACTTCAATAGTAGACATACCGGTAGTAAAGTGATGATACAGGCGATCCCATAAAGTAAGGGTATCACCGTCATTATTAATAACAGTAATGCCACCACGACTATGACCGCCCTGTTCAAAGGTCATACCGATAGCACCACGGTAAATGGGGTAAGTATCACCATAACTGGGATAGAACAGGTCAAAACGTTCTTTGGTAAAGAACAGCCAGCCGTTCTGGTCAAAATATTTTGCGTTGCTCTTTCCGATCATTACCTGGAAATCGCGTTGCCAGGTGGTAATGATCTCATGAAAAGGTTCGGCAGCAGGGGCAAAATAATAAGGAGCGTTGTAGCTCTGTTCGTGGTAATCCACATGGATCTGTGGCAGCCACTGGCTGTATTTTGCAATACGTTGCTGTGTCTCTACCTGTGTTTGCCATGCCCAGTCGCGGTTAAGGTCAAAATAATAATGATTGGAACGACCGCCGGGCCAGGGTTCTATATGCTCCCGTGTATATGACAGGGGATTGCCTTTTTTACCTACTACGCTATTGAACCAGTTCACATACCGGTCGCGACCGTCGGGGTTGATACAGGGATCGATCAGGATCACCGTATTTTTCAGCCATTCTTTGGTTCTGTTATTGGCAGGATTTACCAGTTCAAATAAAGTCAGCATGGCTGCTTCAGAAGATGATGTTTCATTGCCATGTACGTTGTAGCTCAGCCACACAATAGCAGGTGCATTGTCGGTGGTAGCCTGCTGGTCTTTCAGAATACCTGTCAGTGCCAGGTTGTTTTTGCGGATTTCGTCAATTCTTGACAGGTTGGAGGGTTGTGCAATAGTAGCCAGCAACAGCGGACGTCCTTCATTGGTGGTGCCGTATTGCTCCAGCTTTACCATATTGGGTACAGCTTCTGCTACGTACTTAAAATAATTTACTACATTAAAATGTGGGGTGTAACGACTTCCCAGCTTATAACCCAGGAATTGTTCGGGCGATTTTACCTGTGCTGTTAACCAGCCGGCAGCCAGCAACAGGCACAACAGTGCAGCAATTTTCTTCATATTCGTGTGTGTATGAGGTGTGAATGTAACAAAACAAACACGAACTATGAAGCAGGAAAATGACTACCGGCAGGAAGTTGTCCGTCTGTTTTCTTAAAACGGAAATATCATTCCTGCCAGTAATATGGAAATATTAATCTTCTACCCTTTTATCAGGTCTGAAAATAAAGCGCAATGCCAGGTCGCGGGTCAGGTACGCAGAAGCCCAGTTAAAAAAGGTCTTGATACGGTTGCGATAGTTGATAAGCGACCAGATGTGGATCACAGCCCAGATACCTGCGGCAAACAGCCCGTTGAAATGTAATTTTCCAATATCAGCCACCGCTTTGTTGCGGCCGATAATGGCCATGCTGCCCTTATCCTTGTAGGAAAAAGGCTTCCACTCCCTGTTGTGCAGACTATTGGAAAGATTTTTTGCAAGATTTACCCCTTGCTGTATGGCTACCTGCGCCAGTTGCGGATGTCCGCCCGGGAAATTCTTATCTGTAGTTTGTAAACTGCAATCGCCGATAGCATAAATATTATTGGTGCCCTGTACTTTATTAAATTCATCGACCATTACTCTTCTGCCTCTGCCCACCACTTCTTTGGGAATACCGGGCAACTCTACAGCAATTACCCCGGCTGTCCATATCAGTGTAGCTGTAGCTATTTTATTACCATCTCCCAGCAGTACCTCATTGTCCACGTAATCTTTTACCTGTGTTTTCAACATCACTTTTACGCCCAGCTTTTCAAGTGATTTCTGTGTATAGTTCTGTGATTTTGTACTCATCGGCCCCAGTACATGCTCACCGGCATCTACCAGGTATAAGCGCCATAATTTTTCTCGCAGTTCAGGATAATCTTTTTTTACCACGCTGTGCCGCATTTCTGCAAGGATACCGGAGATTTCTACCCCGGAAGGACCGCCACCTGCTACCACAATGGTGAGCAGTTTTTGCCTTTCCTCTTCGCTTTCTGTAATAGTAGCTTTTTCTGCTACCTGCAGCAGGTAATTGCGCAGTTCAATAGCATCGTTGATGGTTTTCATGGGAACCGCATGCTTCATCACATTTTCAAGACCAAAAAAATTGGATTGTGTACCGGTTGCAAATACCAGGTAATCATAATGTACATCTCCATTGGAGGTCACGATCTTATTCTCCGCAGGCTCTACCCGCAGAAACTGGGCCATCCTGAAACCAACATTTTTTTTAGAGCGAAACAGCTTGCGAAACGGGTAACTGATATTGGAAGGCTCCAGGAATCCTGCTGAAACCTGGTAGATAAGCGGCGGAAAGAAATTGTAATTATTCTTGTCTACCAGTGTTACATGAAACTGCTCGTTCTTTGATAGCTCTTTTACCAGGTTCACACCGGCGAAACCACCTCCCACTACCACTACCTGTTTTACTGCTGTTGCCATATATGAAGTTGTTTTGTTCTGATAAATCGGCAATCGTGAAATCGGGATGGCTGAATTGTTTGATGGTTCTATGGTTACCAGTTATTACAATCAAAACATACAACCATCAAACAGTCATACTGCTGCATAGCTCAAAACTCATCACTCTTTCAAACCTCAGACTTCCGGTCTTCTCTAAAACCTCATTCCCATCGTAAAATAAGGGTACCAGCCCTCGCCCGAATATCCCATCACAAATTTAAACACAGCTATCTGTGCCGGTGCAAAATAGAGGCCACCACCTGCCCCGCTGTGCCATTGAGCCGATCTTTCTTCGTTTTCCCATACCCGCCCAACATCGTAAAAACCTGTTAAACCGATCTGGCCCGGTACTATATAGCTGGCAATGGTAGCCAGCCGTACCCGTATTTCCAGGTTGTTATACAGGCTGTGTTGTCCTGCAAAACGGTATTGACGGAATCCCAGCAGGTTATTATTACCACCCAGGAACAGGGATTGATAGAAAGTGGTTTTACCAGCCGTAATTCCGCCTCCGGTCCTGTTTGCCAGCACAATACTTTCTTTGGCATTAAGGCTTTTGTAAAAACTGATCTCCGGAATAAACTGTCCGTATGACTTTGCGTATTGGTTTAAACCGGCAAAGCCCTGCAATCGAAGATTAATATAGTACCCCCATGACGGCAATATGATATTATTGCGCTTGTCGATGGTATAATCTATAACAGCTCCCAGGTGTATTTTGTTCTTACTGATGGTAGCACTATCATAAGAACCTATCTGCGATACATTATTGATAAAACGTCCCACATTGTCTTCCGGATCAAAACGGTAATACTGCATAGCCGGACCAATGGTTATGCTGCGTCCTTTTACGCTGCGCCAACGGAAGCCTGCATTGACCTCATACGAACTGAACCGGGCCCGGTAATATCTTTTAAAGTCGCCTGTTTTAATGTATTCCGTTTCATTGCCCCTGCCAAAAAAATTGACGGTATTGTTAGGTGCTTTGATCACAGCATTGGCCACCAGGTCAGCTTTTCCAAATACATGGATCCATTCCCCCCGGTACATAAAACGATAGGCCTTGGTAGAAAACGAATGTCCTGCTACCAGTTGCTGTGTATTGCTGTAAGGAGTTTTCCGGAAACCACCCTGGTGCGTATGTTTAAATCCCAGTCCCATTAAAAAACCATCATCTACGTTCAGCCCTACCGTTGCCAGCGGCATAGTGTTGCTGTACAGGTTTACCGGTACAAAAGACGTAATTGAAGTATCAGAAGAGAGATGTTTTCTAAGGATACCAGTATTGCCTATAAATACAGCATCCTGTTTTCTGTCATACAACTGTACTTTTTTCTGCGATTGCACAACGTTGTATACTTTATTTCCATTACCTCCGATCAAACGCAGTTTTATGGCCGAATTGTTATTGATCACCACACTGTCATTACCGTCTGACAGGTACAGCCGTACTTCACGGGTAATACGCGGATCGAAGATGCGTGATACGATCACACCTTTAACCTGCCCTTCCTTATTGATCTTTCTTACCAATACATGTAGCGCATTACTGTCTGCATCGGTAATTTCTACCAGTTCATTTTTATTACTTAACCGGATATCTGCTTTTTTGTAGATAAAGCGGTAAAACTCATCCATGGCAACAGGCATATTGTCCCTGCGTTGTTTCAGTTGCTCTAACAACAGGTCGTGACGAAGATTGTAAGAAGATGCAGGCAAACGGCGCAGGCTTTCTTCCAGTACAGAATCTGTTACCAGTTTTACAAAATTGTTGGTCACCTTCATCCATTCATCATAGTCAAACTGGAAATCAGGAAAAGCATTGATGAAATTGGTTTTGATCAGGGAATATTTTACATGCGGAATTGTTCCGCCAAATCCCTGCAAGGTGGGCAGGATCCAGCTTCTTGAAGCTATTTTCGGAAACAGGCCCTGTGTAAGATGCAATACCTGGTCACGATCGCGCGGCACACCTACATATTCTTTATCCTTTTCTTTGCCTTTATTGGTATTGTACCAGCGCCATTGATCCGGATGCCTGTCCCAGTCGCCCAGCAACAAATCCAGCAAACGGGCACGCAGAAACTCTTTTCCTTTAAGACCGTTATCATTATCCTTTACAAGGTTTTTAAAAAACTTCTCTGAATTGTCTGATTTGCCCAGTGGTTCCCGCTCTTCCAGCAAACAAATCATGTGTGAGAAGGTTTTTGAATAGATGCCCAGGTTTTTATCCGGTGCTATTACACCAATTACAGGATGGGCATGTGGCACATTTACTGCATTGGCAATAGGTGGAACCATCAATGCTGAAAACGGATGCTGACCACTGGTTGCATCATCCAGCAGATCGCGGGCAAATGTCTGTCGCAACTCCGGCGGCAACAATGCATCGGGATTTTTTTCCACGCTTCTCACTACCCATTCTTTTCCATCTTTATCCTGCAAACGTAATGACTTTGACTGCATGCCGCCACCCAGGCGCAGGGGTGTCATACCGCCATTGATCTCTGAAAGCCTGATTACCGGCAATCGTGTAGGCGCAGCCCATTCTTTACGGAAACCTTCGCCAAATAATACACGATGTAATTTGCCTACTTTATCATAAGCCGGGTGTACCTGTACCTCCAGGCTGTCGGTGGTAATAGCAGCCAGCACCGAATCTTCATGAAATTTTACTGAAGTATAAGGCTGGACATATTCAAACGCTTTATACATTCCTGTATCACCATACGCATAATAGGTCAGGCGTACTGTATTGTTGCGCAATACATCTGCTGTTACATATCCCTGTATGGCATCTGCAAACAATGAATTTTTGCCTTTGCGTGCATAGGTATGCTTGGCGCCGGCACCACTTATCACCTGCAGGTGTTTATCTTTGATCAGTTGCAGACCATGTTCATGTCCCGCGGCAAAGATCACATTGGGAAAACCTTCAAACACACCCTCCACCTTCCTGATCATTTCTTTGTACAAAGGATGTTTAAGATCTTCCGGGTTGGTAAATACAGAGCGTAATAATGGATATAATGAACCTACCACCGGAATGGGGATATAGAGATTTTTGTTGGCAGCCCTGAGTGGAAAAATATGATCTTTCCAGCCAAAGTAGCCTCCATGTGTACCATAGCTCCTGAAAGGATGGTGATCGGCCAGAATAATGATCTTGTACCTGTTACGGTACAGGATATCTTCCATAGCAGATATGATATCTTCACGGGTAGAGCAATCACAATCGGCATCAGCATTGTCTTTATTGTATTGATACACCCACCATTCACTGTCAAATGCAATGATGGTTACACTGTCAGACACATTGATCTCTACCAGGTCAGGACAGCCGTTGGGCGGTACCATTTTCAGCAATGAATCCTGTTGTTCTTCCAGGAACTCCCATTGGCGTTTGATCTTGGCCAGTCCCTTAGGCCCCATCCTGTCCCAGTCATGATTACCGGGTAAAAAATATACCGGAGCTCCCTTACTGCGCAGGGGCATATATTGTGAACGAAGAATATCCTGTGTTTCTTTTTCATTTTTGCTGCCGGGTAATGCCATACCACGCGGGTAAATATTGTCACCCAGGTAAAGCACTGTTGTTTTACCAGGCAATACGTGGCTGGCTGCATGCATCAATACAGCAGTTTGCCATTTGTCCATTTCGCCGGCATCACCGATCAGTATCACCCGTTGCATAATGCTATCTTGCGCATAGGACAGACTACAGCATAATAACAGAAACGGTAGCAGGATTTTCTTCGCAGCCATAAGTATGGTTAACCAATTTATAATTCAAAGGTCTGTACAACAGCCTTACCTGTTATTACTTTGACCTGTATACAAATTTCAGCACATTGCCGGCAGATACCTCATCGCCCTCATTCGATATGTAGAGGTTGTTGGCATTATCAAAAGCCATTCCTTCCGGTTGATGAAAGGTGGACGGATCAAGCTGGTGCACTTCCAGTATATTCCATTTACTATCTGTTATCACCAGCATTTTGTTAACAGACGACAGGATATACCATTGTTGTGTAAGGGGATTTTTAGCCAGGGCAGACGGACGGAACTCTTTTTTCTTTTTATCGGTCTGTTTATTAAGTACATCACGTACATCTACTGTAAATGTACCGGATTCGTACAACGAATCGGGGCTACTTACTGTAAAGATATAGCCACTCAGGAAATCAGTTTTTTTATCCACTGCACATTGTTTGCACAATACGTACAGTTGCCTGGTAGCTTCGTCACCATACAGGCTTTCGTATTCGCCCGTTGGCAGAATATGTTTCCATTCTTTTACCACATCCTGTATCTCGGCATCTCTTGCCCTGCTGAACGGGAACGCGAACAAACTGCCACTGCTTTTCAATACTACCACTGTTTCGTTCAGTATGGCCACATCTTCATAATCGCCACTTTTGCCATATTTGGAATGGGTTACAGATTTAACTCCCGGGTGAAAATAAAACAGCTTACCCTGCTCATCCTGTATGGCATACATGGTATCGGGATGCCCCTGGTGAAATGCTATACCTGATATTTCGATCAAAGCATCGGGCATAAAGAATTTTTGCGGTCTGGAAAAATCGTAGCCTGCCGGACTTGTATAGGAAGTCCGTTGTGCGCAGGCTGCCAATGCCATTGCTACAATCACGCTTATCCCAATAAAACAATCTCGACATTTCATAGACCTTCCTTTAATCTGTTTATTAATTTAAAGGGCAGACAACCATTCGTAGATCACCTGTTGTGAACGGACTTCTTTTCCATATACCGGTACCGGTATGTTCTCTATCCCAGCATTAAGCGATACAGCCTGACTGTTATCCTCCCATTGTATAGATAATATATGATGGACTTCATTCCTGACCTCGGTGTCATATACAGGAAAACAGACCTCTATGCGCCGGTACATACTTCTGTTCATCCAGTCCGAAGATCCCATATACAATTCTTCCTGCCCGTTATTATGAAACAAAAAAATCCGGCCATGCTCCAGGTATCTGTCTACTATACGCCGTATGGTAATGTTCTCACTCATTCCTGCTATTCCCGGTTGCAGACAGCAGATACTGCGTACAATCAATTTTACAGGTACACCCGCCTGCGAAGCTTCGTACAGTTTGCCGATCAATACGCGCTCTTCTATATTATTCAGTTTGATAGTAATACCTGATGGCAATCCCTGTTGTGCATTACATATCTCCCTGTCGATCATATCAATAAAGCGCTGCTGCATATTGAACTGTGCTACCAGCAAATGCCTGAAAGGTAGCTGGTCTGGCGAAACCGGTCTCTTTCTTTTGCCCAGGAAAATGAATAACAGTTCCATTTCACGGGTTATTTCACGGTGCGCTGTCAGCAAAATATGATCCGTATAGAAACGTGCGGTGCTTTCGTTCAGATTACCGGTTGCCAGCATACCGTAATATTCCATACGTTCCCCATTGCGTTTTTTCACCAATGCAATTTTTGCATGGACCTTCAATCCGGGGATGCTGTAAATAATAGACACTCCGGCATCCTTCATTTTGCGTGCCCATTTAAGATTATTGGCTTCATCAAACCGGGCTTTCAGCTCTACCAGCACGGTTACTTTTTTACCATTTCTGGCAGCACTCATCAATGCATGTACAATCTTCGATTCACTGGCCACACGATACAGCATTACATAGATCTCTTCTACCGAACTGTTTACAGATGCCTCGTTAAAAAAGCGCAGAATGGTATCGTAAGACTGATAAGGCGTGTGAACGATCCTGTCACTGGTTTTAATCTCATCAAACAACGAACTGCCTGGCAACATTTTTTTCTTTAGTGGCGGTTGCGATGGGTAGCTCCATGCCGGATTATTTACCGGCAATACAGCAAGATCTTTCAGGTTGTGATACCTTCCACCTTCTACTACACCCGCACTTTCCAGTTTCAGTTGTTGTATCAGCGTTTGTAAAATATGCGGCGGTATTCCCGGTTGGTACAAAAAACGGGTAGCCAGTCCAAAATCACGTTTAGCGATCTGCTTTTCTATTTTCTCTGCTATATCGCCTTCATATTCATCGTGCAGGTCCAGTTCCGCATCCCGCGTGATCTTGAAACTATACGCCCCGGAAACAGTATTATCGGCAAACAGGTATTGCAGGTTCCATCTGATGATATCATCCAGGAAAATAACATACTGTATCCCGCCGGTTGTAATAGTATGGAACCGGGGCAGATCTTCTGCCGGTATATTTAAGACCACTACTTCTTCCCTATCATCCTGCAACAATGTTACTGCCATATACAGCTTATTGTTCAGCGGAAAGAAATCACCGGTTGCTTTTTGCAGGTATACAGGTTGCAAAAAAGCCATTACCTGTGTTACAAAATAATCGTACAGGAGTTGCTGCACATCACCGGGAACCGGTTCATTGTACACCAGGTGCACATTATGCTGCCGCAATGCAGGGATCAACTGCCGGGTCAATATCTGACCAAACTGCTCTTGTTGCTGATGAATAATCTCTGCTGCCTGCTGCAATGCTATCCCCCGTTCGGCTTTTGTATCCTCATCTTTTTTGATCCGTTGCAATGCCATCATAGCAGGCATACGCACACGGTAAAATTCATCCAGGTTAGAAGAGTAGATGGACAGAAACCTCATCCGTTCCAGTAACGGACCATCTGCATTCGCAGCTTCGTTCAATACCCTGCCGTTAAAAGAGAGCCAGCTCAAATCCCTGTCGAAAAAACTATAATTCTGCATACAACAGCCTTCTTAAGACCTTATTCTGATATCAAAATATTATCGCTTTAACAATGCCGCAATGATGAATGCAATGACCGATACCACTATGCCAAACATAAACACATTATAGGCCACTCGCAGCAAACGGTATTTACGTCCCAGTACCACACCCTGCGAATACAGGTCGCGAATCAGGCTGCCATATAAAAAATCACGTTCATTCATCATCCGCAACATACCACCGGTATAGTCCTGGAGACTCATTTTATAAAAATTACCAAAAAACAGCAGGTTTACTTTCTGTTCGTCAATATCGTTTTGTGTAAACGTTCCTGCGGGTATGTTGGGCCGGGTAGCCAGTATTGAAAATACCATTGCTATCACGCACACGGTAAGCAGTAAAATAGCGGGAATGGTGTAATTGGGATATTCTTCCAGTTTGCGCAGCAGCACACTTAGTAAAACAGAAATAATGATGGAATTGGTGGATATCATAATATGTGCCTTACTATCGGCCATATCACTCAATCGTTGGTGATTGTTGGAACTGATACGGAACATCGTTTCAATACCACGGTTGGGACGTTCTTCTTTTTGTTTTTTCGCGGCAGTGTTTGCTGAACTGGTTGTTGCCACAGGCGGTTCCTTAGGTGTTAATATCGCTACATGCTTTCCTTTTTCTTCGTCCTTTTTTTTCAGGTTATCCAGGATCTCCTGTTTTTTATCATTGAGCAGCAAGCGGGCATAATCTGTGTTATAATGATGCTGCTCCATTAACCGGATGGTTGCCTTGCGCCATTCGTCTTTATCAATTTTTTTACCTGTGCGGGCACTTGCTTCCTTACGCATCAGCTTATTGCGGGTTGCAAAATTATCGCCTCCCAGATGAAACAGGTCTGCATCACACACGATCTGCTCCAGCAGATTGTTGGGACGCTGTGGCAGCTTTGTAGCCAGTATGCAACCCTTTACAGCATTGACGGTAGCGTCATCCACACCTTTTGCCTGTAAAAAGGCAGCAGCCTGTTCTGCACCCATTTCTTCATGCCGGGAAGGATCAGAATAGTAACCAATATCATGAAACCATGCAGCAGTAATTACCACAAAAAAATCGCGTTCACTCAGTTGATAATGGTTGGCAATGGTTGTAGCCGCCTTCACCACGGCCTCTGTATGCTCGCGGTTATGGTAGAATAATTTGTCCCCGTTTACAGTATTAAAAATGGGAGATACATATTGCTGAACCTGGTTGGCTAAAAGTTGGTAATTCATGCAGCAGATTTTATGTCCGGTCATACTCCGTTCATCCGGTACTCTAAATTAGCAATTCCCGGGTGCATATCATTAATGCTCAACGATATTTAAACGAAAGTTTTTGCCATTCAGCCGCAACAGGACATAAACCATGGTATAGCGGGTAACATAACGGCTGCCAAAAGACCTTACCATGTAAGTGCGCCGTATTGCTCAACGTATTTTTCCGAAAGGATGCCTCTTACAGGCAGCATAATAATGTGGTTGAAAACATGGTCTTTATCCTGCTGTTTACCGAAGTTGGTATCCAGGATAAAGCCTTCTATCATGTAGTAAACGATCTTGCAGAACATTTCAATATCTACGGAAGGCAAAAGTAACTGCTGTTCGCGTGCTTCGCGCAACAGCGGAAGTATATACATGTCGTCCAGCAGCTTTTTAAAAAGTGTGTTACGCTCATTGGCATAATACAACCTGCGGGCATCATACATAAAAGCACTGCAATACCCGCACAGGTCATTCACCACCAGGTGATAGATACGCAGGAGGCTTTCTACAGGGTTGGCTGCTGCACTTCTTATCACCTGTGCATCCTGCTCAAAATCCTGCAATGCCTCATCAAGACAACTGATCAGCAGATCTTCTTTATCAGCAAAATGTGTATACAGCGTTTTTTTCGACATGCCAAGTCCCCTGGCAATATCGTTCATGCTTACACTTTTAATACCATGCTGTTTAAACTGCTGCAGTGCTTTACTGGTAATATCCGCTTTTGTCATAACATGCTTCCTCGGGTTATCATAATCAAAAAATGGTGTTGAGCTTCCGGTACATCTTTCCTGTTGCCTGTCTGTACTACTATAACCGTGCTGTTCCTGTTCCTTTCTAACAATGTACCGGAATGCTCAATTGCTTAGCCTTTCCTTTCTGACAATTGTCCCTGCTGATATCTATTCCTTTCAGGTATATATTGATAGTTGTCTCTTGTATCTGTAAATGCTTTGCCCAGCAGGCTGTGAAAAAGCATATCTCCGCCTTCAGTAGTTCCTTCGTACAATTTCATTACATAATCACCTACCATCCATGGATTGATCCAGCCGGCATGAATTACAGGCTGCGCATTCATATCATTTATATCTACATTATTGATCAGCAGGTGATGGAATTTTACAGGTGTATTTTTTAATTCCCGGTGAAACAACCTGCTCATTTCAGTAATGGCCGCCGCTCCTATATTCGACAAAGCATTGTATCCATGCGGCACCAGGCTGGTGGCATTGCTTACACAAATAAATGTTCCTTTTTTCAGCCTGCGCATCAGTTGCAGCATCAGGCGACCGCAGGCATAATACACCGTCATCTGGTCGGTTACCTGTTGCCAACTGGTACTTTCTGCATCCAGCAAACCGGGCACAGGCCGTAAGCCATCAAACAGTGCCACCATCATATCAATATGCCCGTATTTTTCAATAATAGCATCATTGACCTCTTCATATTTCTCATACACAGGCATATCTGTAAGCAGTGTTACCAGGCGCCCGGTAGTAATGTCGGCCACATATTCTTTCTGCAACTGTATGTCGTGCGAACTTTCAGCAGGAGCAATTACCACAGCATCTTCAGCCAGCAGATAACGCAATATGCCCATACTTACGGGATGCGCACCGCCGTATACAATCATTACTTTACCGCTTAATTTGTTATTGCCTGCTCTTTTCATCACTACCGGAAATTGTACAACAAAATTGCAGCAACCGGCTTCTTTAAACAATGTCTGAAAGTAGGGGTAATATGTCTGGAAGTCCTGAGAAGACGGGTGAAGACTGTGAGTAATACGTTGTAACGTTGTAGTACGAAGAAAGGAAGATCAAAAACAGAACAGCCTGTTACTGGTTTTTTAAACAAGCTATCAGGTAGCAGTGACCAACTTACAACCTACTACCTGTAACCTATTACTTTCTGCAGGCTTTCCTCGCCTCCCTCCACTTCACCATTTTTTCGAAGAGGAAAATACCCACGGCAGCGCAGGTAATACCGGCCAGTACATCCAGCACATAATGATGACTGGTATACACTGCTGCAAACCAGATACCGGCGGTAATGATGGCAAATACAATATTGAACCAGCCCAGGCGACTTTTGATACCATAATACAACACAATAGCAGGATAGGCAGAATGCAGCGAAGGCATGGCTGCAAATACATTGGAGCCTTTGGCGTATAATGATTTGAAGATGGTTACACCAAAATAATCATCAAAACGATGTAACCCGGCCGTGTTGCCCGGAGTACCCTGTATAAAATCAAAGCCATGTTCCTGTACATACCAGGGCGGCGCAGCAGGATAAATATAATACACTACAAAACCCAGCAGGTTTACAAAAAGGAATGTAAGACAGAACAGGTAGAACATTTTCCGGTTCTTGTAAAACAGAAAGGCTGCAAACAATAAAGGTACCGGCACCCAACAGAGGTAAAATGCTCCTGTAAGCACATCCAGGAACGATGAAGTATGTTGCAGCCACCATTCATTAGGCGTTAACACTGCACCATTTGCGGCATGTATACCAAAAATGCTTTTCTCCGCATTGTACAGGTCCTGTATGTGTACAGCGTTGTACCTGTAATTGGGAAAAGCCTTCATGTAATCGTAAATGATCCAGTAAATAATAAAAATGGAAAATCCTACTATGAACGACCTGGTTGCCTGCGATGCGTAATACAGGATATTGAACAATATTACCAGGAACAGTTGTTCCGGTTTAAATCCTATCAGCAGGTAAGAAAGCAACAGGTATGCTACCGAAATAGCAGAGGTAACCAGTAGATCTTTTTTTGTAAACAGGCTAGTGGTTTGCGGGCTGTCTGGTTTCATTCTTCTTCTTTGGAAAATCCGAACCTAAAATAATATCCCATAACGCAGAACTTACGCCATATCCTTTTGTACTGTCATCGTAATGATGCAGCATGTGGTGCTGCTTGATCTTTTTCCAGAACGTACTTTTAAAATTGTAGTGATGCATAGCATAATGCATCATATCATAAATAAGATAGCCAATCAGGAAACCCGGAAAAAATGCGTACAGGTATGCCTTATTGGGAAAAATAAAATAAAACAGAAAATAAAATGCCACAGCCAGCGGAATACTGGCAGAAGGCGGCATTACAAGCCGTTTACGGTCTTTGGGATAATCGTGGTGCACACCATGAAAAATAAAATGCAACCGTAGCCCCCATTTTGATTTGGGTTCAAAATGGAATATATACCGGTGCAGGAAATATTCTGTAATGGTCCAGATAAAAAGACCCAGGAAAAGAAATCCTGCAAACGGCAGGATACCGATATCGTTTCTGAACGATAATACCGAGAACACAATGATCACAGGTACGTAAATGTATAATGGTACGGTGAAGTGCACTTTTGACAGCGCTTCCATCCAGCCACTCTTAAACATCCTGATCGATTCGGATGAGTTGGATATATAATTCTTTTTCATTCAATTCTTTTTTTGCTAAACGCAGAACGCCCTGAAACCTGTCCCACCTGAATCTTTTACCTTGCACCCTAACCCTTGTGTCTTACTCCTTACACTTTCATCTTCTCCATCACTTCCTCGCCCGAAGCAGGATCGGCACCGTGCAATTCTACATGCTCTATATTGGGTGACCAGAAAGACCCTCCTTCCTTGATCTTGATATAAATGCGGTTGAGTATTACCCATTTTTTATTGACCTGTGCATACACATGAAATTTCTGATCTGCCCCTTTCATGAGATACATGGAGTATTTTTTGTATGATACAAAATGCAACTCATATTTATCGGTAGCTATTTTTTTAGCATTGACACCGTATGCAAATTTACGCTGAATAAAACTTAATTCTGCTCGTTGCCCTTGTTCGCCGTAGCGTATCCAGAATACATGCACAGGGTTAGTGGTATCTACAGCACCATTATCGTACCGCAGTTCGCATACAATAGTATTGCTGTTGGGTGTACGCTGCAGGTAAAACAACTGGGCTGGGTTTCCGGCAGGTACAGGAAAAATGGGATCCTGTGCTTTTGCAGCATTACCCATTGATAAAACCAGCAATAACAATACCGTTAACACTTTCAGGCCGGTTAAATTACCTGCCTTCCTTTTCCAAAGCTTTCTTTGCATCTGTCAATCTTTTGATAGCCGTTATATTTGTTAATACTGCCATCACTGTAAGCGGTATGGTAAATACAGACATTGTTTCAAATACATGAAAAGGTATTCCCGGCACAAAAATCTTGTAATCACCACCAATAAAATAAGCTGTTATACCACAGGCCATTGCAGCTACACCGGTCAGTATTACCCTTTCAGGCCGCTGCATCAGTCCGCCTTTGTTTTGAATTCCCAGTCCTTCGCTGCGTGCACGCGTATAGCTCACCATCATGGAGCCGATCAATGCAATAAACGCAAACAATGAGCTTAAAAAATAATGATGCGCTACCAGATAATAACAGATCCCCAGGAACATCACCATTTCACTGTACCTGTCCAGCACCGAATCGTACAGGGCCCCAAAGGTAGAACTCATATTTCCCAATCTTGCTACCTGTCCGTCCAGCATATCGAACAGACCGGCAAATAATATCAGTCCACCGGCCCAGCCTACGTATGATAGTTCACCACGGTTGCCTTCCTCAGCCCCGATGATAAAAATAACCGCCACCCCAATGTTCAGTATCAATCCGATAGTAGTTACCACGTTGGGGGTAAATCCTATTTTTATCAACCCTTTCACGAAAGGATTGATAACTGTATAAATGCTTTGTTGTAATTGGTCGCGTAATAACTTTTTAGGCATAACCTTTTCCATCAGAAATCAAATTTAACCCTTGTTCTGATACCCCACTCCGCTACATTCGGATTATCGAGATAGGTCAACCTCTTTACAAGATCAACACGTATCAGTTTAAAAATGTTGGCAATACCCACACTTACTTCTACATACGGCTCTCTCTGCAGGGTAAAGGTAGTAGGCATACCGGTAGCCGTATCGGAAGGAAAACGCATAGCGCCCGCGTTGAATGCCGGATTATTTTCCGGCCGCACACTTCCGTACAGTACTTTAGCGCTTGCTACTTCACGCAGCTTCAGCTTTTTCAATAAAGGAATCTTATTAAAAATGAATCCGTTGAAATAGTAATCGGTGTTCAGACTTACATATTTATCACTCACAAACTCCATGAAATTCATCAGGTTATACGAGTTCAACTGGTAAGCGTACGTTTGGTTGGCCCTGTGAATGGTTAACAACGGGTAAGGAATCTTGCCGAATATATAACCACCCTCTGCCACTACATCAGCATACCCGAACTGCGACAGGTAAAAACGTTTGAAAATATTGACATTCAGGTTGTGGTAATTGTATTCACCATTCATCAACCCTTTGATACCCGCTATATACCTGAATTTGAAAATGGGATACTGGTTGAACAAAGGAATACGGTATACCTTTCCCTGGTAAAATTGCTCGTGCGGAGCCCAGCGGAACTCTGCCGACAACTCAGAAGTGGTAATGGCAGGCACATTTGTCAAACTGCTGCCCAGCGGTTTCTGAAACAGAACAGTACCCGCAGGTTGTTGTTTCCAGTTCTTGAACCCGAACGTGTATGAAAGGTTTTTACCAAACTCTCGGGTATATTCTACTTTAAAAATGTCGTTGTACAACCATTTATCATTGTTACCACGCTTGAATGATAGCAGGAAATTGTCTTCCTGTACAAACTGCAATTCCTGGCCCGGAATCTTGGTATCGTGCTGAAAACTTACACGCAGGTAATTGAGCGGGTATGAGTAAATGGATTTGTGATTGAATGAGTAGGTACCAGCCACATAATATTTCCACTTCTGGTCTTTAAAGCCATAGGCAGCATAATTTTCGAAATAGATGTTCTTGTTGAATTTGGGCGTGGTACGTCCGCCAAGTCGTAAACGAAAACCTTCCACAGGGTTGAAGCTGTAAAATGCGTTTACCGGGCCTACTTCATAACCACCAAATGATTTATAACCAGCCAGTAAAAGGGTTGCGATGTCCATAAAGCGACGGAACGAACGCATTTTCTGCAGGCTGTCTATATTGGTATATACTTTTGTTTCGGTTTCGGTAAGCGGTTGATGCCGGTTGGCTACCCAGAAACTGTCTGAAGGATTTTCAGCATTCAGGGCCATTACTTCCGACTTGCCACTGTATATACTGTCAGGAGCCGGCTGATTGATCAGGAAGTTTTTGAATGATACGGTGCGTTCACCCATAATACCGCCGGAAGCTCCTTTGGTAAAGGCAAATTCTGCCAGCATGTTGCTCATGATCACGTGAAAACGGCCATCGGATCCTTTTTCAAAATCCTGGTTGATGCGCAGCTCACGCGTCCAGTTGATGTTGGCATTTTTACTGATGGTCATATTGATCTTCTGCACGCCGTAATTGCCATCCAGTGTAATGAACATGGTACCACGGAATACCAGGTCATTGGTATTGCGGGGCGTAAAGTACATTCTTATCAGTTTCACACCATCCAGCTCTGTTGTATCGCGGATATAGAACCTGTAAAAGGTTGGAGCCATATCGGCAATAGGACTTAAAAACTGGTTAGTAAGAATGGTGATATTGTTCTGGTAAATATCAATATTTGAATACATTTTGTTGAGGTAGGTACTGATACCGTTGTTATCAACAAAATCGCCAAAGTTCACTTTCTTCTGACCAAGAATGATCGTTTTTTCCTTCTCAGGGCTTTTCCTGAAATATTTTTGTGAAAGGGTTTCTTCGAGGTATACAGGCAGCAGGGCTTTCCCTTCTACCTTGGTAGTGTCCTGGTTCTCCAGTATGAATTTGTAGTTTTTCAATAACCGGTTGTTCATCAGCTTTTCGGGCTTGTTGGTTAGTGAAAACTCCATTTTTTCGTACTGCTGGTACTGTACATAATCGTACGAGGTAACACGATTACTGCTTTTGTGCTCAATTACCTTGCGGATAAGCTCTACAGCGGGGTTGTCTTTGTTCCTGTATTTACCACGTTTGTTGGTGGTCACCACCACTTCTTTCATTTCTTCCAGTTCCAGTTCTATATTCAGCTCCTGTTCTTTTCCGAATATTACCGTGCGACTTACTTTTTTATAACCGGTGTAAGAAAATTCAAGTGTGGTCCATTTGGGATTGGAAGTTTCAATATAAAAGCTTCCATCCGCATCGCTCAGTGATCCTTTTCCGCCTTTGAACACAACGCTTACAAACTGTAAAGGCTGTTGTGTTACAGCATCTCTTATAAAGCCTTTTACCCGCGTCTGTGCACTTGCCGTAAAACCGGCTGTGCACAGTATCAGTACCGTTATAATAATGCCATATCTGCTACAAACCGTCTTCATATTTATTCTTGCTTACTTATCTTATATTATGCTTAAAAACATATCTTTTCTGCATGGGATAATTATAACCTACAGCTACTAATACGGATGCGGCAACTTTCGAAATTCTGATATCCAGCCCCAGTTGGTTGCTCAACAGGAATACTCCTGTGGTGTTCAGCAACAAATTGCCTGTCCATACAAACAGGTACCTGCGTGCCTGCGCGCGTACATCATCATCGCTGGCGGCAAATGTCCAGTGCCTGCCCATGGTAAAGTTGATCACGCCACCTGTTATTGTTCCGCATATACTGCCAATAACAGCATCAAAACCCCATAGCTTTACCAATAACACCGTTACCAGGTAATCCGTTGCAGAGGCAACCAAAGAGGCAATATTTGCTTTTAAAAAGGTCATTATATGTAATGAGCAATTAGCCTTAATACCAGGTGGGAATATAAACCGGCCAATACATCATCAGCCATTACTCCCCATCCTTTGGGCAACTGCTCCATCTTTCTGATACCCAGTGGTTTTACAATATCGAAAAACCTGAATAACACCAGGCCTATCAACGCGTACCTTATTTCATGCGGAAAACACAGCAGTGTTATCATCATACCCGCCCCTTCATCTATCACCACTTTATTGCTGTCTTCTCCCCACGCTTGGTGTGCGGCATTGGCTGCCCACACACCGGTAAGCGTTACAATCAGTGCGGCCAATACCTGCCAGAGACAGGGTATATCCCCGACAGGTATTACGCACCATATTGCGCAATAAGCGATTGCTGCAACGGTGCCCGCACCTTTACCTATAAAACCTAAACCAACCATCGTTGCAATGAACTGCTGCAATCTCGTCATCGTTATAACGATTCAACCAGTTCCTGGTAATAGTCCAGTCCCAGGTGAGTTATAAGGTCTTCACCCATTATGTGGCGAAGTGTATTCTGTAATTTGATCAGTTGTTTAAAGATGTCATGCTCTGCACGCAGTTCGGGCAATGTTTGCGGTGATTTGAAGTAGAATGACAACCACTCCTGTATACCGCTCATGCCTGCACGCTGTGCCAGATCCAGGAACAATGCCAGGTCAAGTACAATCGGTGCTGCCAGGATAGAGTCCCTGCACAGGAAGTTGATCTTGATCTGCATTGAGTAGCCAAGCCAGCCAAAAATGTCAATGTTATCCCAGCTTTCTTTATTATCACCATGCGGAGGATAATAGTTGATCCTGATCTTATGGTACAGATCACCGTACAGTTCAGGATTTACATCAGGCTGCAGAATTTCTTCCAGTACACCCAGTTTGGAAACTTCTTTGGTTCTGAAATTATCCGGGTGATCCAGCACATATCCGTCACGGTTACCCAGGATGTTGGTAGAGAACCAACCGCGGATACCCAGGGAACGTGCTGCCAGGCCAGGTGCCACGATTGTTTTCATCAGCGTTTGACCAGTTTTAAAATCCTTACCGCCAATAGGTGTATTGGTTTGTTTGGCCAGTTCCATCAACGCTGGAATATCGCAGGTAAGGTTGGGAGCGCCGTTTGCAAAAGGTACACCCAGTTTGATAGCTGCATAAGCATAGATCATGCTGGGAGAAATGAAGGTATCATTGTCTTTCAGCCCCTGCTCAAAGCTGGCGATCGTAGCGTGTACAGCTTTTTCTTCAATATATTTTTCGGTAGAACCGCACCATACCATCACCAGGCGGCTGCAGTCATTGTTCTTTTTAAAGTTCTCAATATCTTCCATCACCTGCTGTGCCAGTTCATATTTGGTAGCAGCTTTCTTTACATTCTCACCATCAAGATTAGTGATATAGCTTTTATCAAATACGGCCTTCATTGGCTTAATAGATTCCAGCTCAGGTTTGATGGCATGCAGTAAACCTGCTTCCAGCACCTTTGCTTTCATCGCCGCTTCGTACACATTGTCTTCATACACATCCCATCCGCCAAACACAACCTGCTCCAGTGAGGCCAGGGGTACAAAGTCTTTTACTTTGGGAAAACGGTTCTCTGTTCTTTTACCAAGCCTGATACTTCCTGTCTGTGTTAACGAACCTGTTGGTTGCGCCAATCCTTTTTTTACTGCTTCAACACCGGCAATAAAAGTGGTAGCTACCGCTCCCAGGCCCGGAATAAGAATACCCAACTTTCCTTCGGCGGGCAATACCTGATTGTTCATATTATTCCTTTTATTTGATAAATAATGATTTATATAAATAGTACGTTGTCTGTTGTGACACGTACAACAAATACCAGCAACAGTTGTTGCATACAGCGGCTGTTATATATTGCTATAACCACCCCTGCTGTTTGTACCATTCAACGGTTTCCTTCAATCCGCTTTCCAGGTTGTACCGGGGTTTGAAACCCAGTTCGTGCTGTATCTTTTCAATATTGCAATACCAGTTGGCGGCGGCTAGTTCGTTCAGCTTTTCTCTGTTCAGTACCGGAACCCTGTTCAAAAAACCATATGTTTTTTCCATAGTTACAGCCAGAGCACGGATCAGAGGCATGGGTATGTGAAAACGCAATGTTTTTCTATTGAGTTCTTTTTTGATAAGATTGGCCAGTTCATACCGGTCGTAAGCCCTGCCATCGGTAATATTGTATATGGCATGCGATACCGGCGAGAACAAAGCATTTACGGTAATGGCGGCCAGGTCTTTTACATATATAAAACTCAGTTGTTGCTGTATTTTGCCAATGTATGGCTCCATACCTCTGCCAATTGACTTAAACAGCATGAAAATGTCCTTTTCGCGCGGACCGTACACCGCCGTAGGACGTAATATTATCCAGGGCAATGGAGATGTGGACAGGCGCTTCTCGGCAAGCAGTTTACTTTTACCATACTGCGTAACGGGCGCAGCAACCGTAGTTTCTGTTATAGCGTCCTGAATGTTGTTAAGCGGACCAATAGCAGCCAGGCTGCTCATCATCACAATTTTCTGTACATCCACGCCCGACTGTTCAGCAGCTTTTATAATGTTGTATGTATACTCTGCGTTGATCTCGTTGTAATCTTCCTGCCGTTTTGCTTTTGTAGCACCTGCGGCATGAATGATGTATTTATAACCTTTTTCCTCAATATCTTTCTTCAAAGAGTCTGCATTAGTAAAGTCAGGATAGGTAAACTGAATATTATATCCCTGCAAATGCTGAACATTGCTGCTTTTCCGTATTGCGGCATACACTTCCAGGTTCTTTTCCAGGGCTGCTTCAATAAGGTGAAAACCAACAAAGCCACTGGCTCCTGTTATCAGCACTTTGTCTTTCATGAATATACCATCCTTTTAATCCGGCCATTGATCACATTAGCTGTATACCGCTTACAATGCTTTTTCATAAATGCGGTATTTCTTATACAGCCTGCCATTCATGCTTTCAATGCCTTTGTTCATCAACATGTTATCTTCTAATACCCAGGATGCCTCCCCGCCACGCATGTTTTTATTTGCCGCATGCTGAATAACAGATGCGTAAAAACATGCTTCAATTCCCAGCTTCCTGTAATCTTCCATTACACCCAATGCCAATACCCTTACGTAGTCTATTTTCTTTAAACCCAGCAACAGCTTGAATATACCGGTGGGAAATAAACGCCCTTTCTTTATTTTGATCAGGATCTGGTTAAGATCCGGAATGGCCAGCGCAAATCCTATCGCTTTTCCTTCATGCTCTGCTATCAGGCAAAGATTGGGGTCCAGCACCATCTTCATATCCTTGGCCATATATTTGAATTCGCTCTCTGTCATCGGCACAAAGCCCAGGTTTTTATCCCATGCACTGTTGTACACCTTATGCACCTTAGCTACTTCATTTTTAAAATCTTTCATGTTCAGCGGACGTACCACAATGTTTTTCAGTGCCAGCCTGCGAACCAATGCATCTTTCAACTTTACTGAACGATCATCCACACCTTTCGTTGACAGATCATACGCCAGCAGATCAACCTTTTTACCAAAGCCATACTGTTCAATCAGCTTGCTGTAGTATGGTTTATTATAGGTCATCATAGCTACCGGTGGTTCATTAAAACCTTCTGTCAGCAACCCGCAGGTTTCGTTGGTAGATGGATTGACCGGACCAATTATGGTATCCACCCCTTTGGTTCTGAGCCATTCTGCAGCTTTGCTGAACAATGCCTGTGATACTGCCTCATCATCTACGCTATCAAAAAAACCAAAAAAACCGTCGTTGGCTTTATTAAAGCTGTTGTGATTGTTATTCAGAATGGCCGCAATGCGCCCTTTCAGCACTTCACCATCATACGCCAGGTACATCGTCATTTCCGAATGTTCGTGAAACGGATGTTTGCCGGGTGTTAACAGATCACGCTGGGCAATGAATAACTCCGGTACGTAATTCGGATCATCACGGTACAGGGAGTGGGGAAAGTCAATGAACTGCTGCAGTTGTTTTTTGTTGTTGACCTGTTCAACACGGATCATAATTCCTGTTTTTGCATAATGCCTTTTAAGTCCAGTTTTGTCGCTGCTTTCGTAAGCTTATCAATGGCTTCCTCAATCTGGTCAAACGAATGTGTGGCCATCAGTGAGAACCTGATCAATGATGAGTCGGAAGGAACAGCGGGCGATACTACAGGGTTTACAAATACACCGTCCTCCAGCAACATTTTTGTGAGCTGGAAAGTATTCAGATTGTCTCTTACATATACGGGAATGATCGGGCTTTCGGTAATGCCTGTGTCAAAACCGCTTTCCTGCAGCAATTGCATAGCATAGCGGGTATTTGCCCACAGTTTTTCCATGCGCTCAGGTTCTGACTGAATGATTTCCAGCGCGGCAATTACACTGGCTGCAGAAGCCGGTGTCATACTGGCACTGAAGATCAGCGCACGCGCTTTGTGTTTCATAAATTCAATCACATCCTTACTGCCTGCAGCAAAACCACCCAGCGATGCCAGTGATTTACTGAAGGTACCCATAATGATATCTACAGAATCGGTAAGACCAAAATGAGAAGCGGTTCCTGCTCCTTTCTGGCCAATAACACCCAGGCTATGCGCATCATCGACCATAATATTAGCACCGTACTTATCGGCCAGTGCTACTATTTCGGGTAGTTTCACAATATCACCTTCCATGCTGAAAATACCATCTACTGCAATCAGTTTAACGGCATCTTCGGGCAGGCCACGGAGCTTCTGCTCCAGGTCTTCCATATTGTTGTGTCCAAACTTAATAGTGCGTGAAAAAGACAGGCGGCTACCATCTATGATCGAAGCATGATCATATTCATCCAGCAACAGGTAATCATGACGGCCGGTAAGGCTGGACAAGATACCAAGGTTGGCCTGGAAACCAGTACTGAACAGGATTGCAGCTTCTTTACCGGTATATTCAGCCAACCGGTGTTCCAACTCAATATGCAGATCAAGTGTTCCATTCAGAAAACGCGATCCGGCACAACCTGTACCGTATTTTGCTATCGCTTTGGCAGCAGCTTCCTTAATAATGGGATGATTGGTAAGGCCCAGGTATGAATTAGAGCCAAACATCAATACCTTCTTGCCATTCATCGTCACCTGTGTGTGCTGCTCCGAATCTATAACCCGGAAATAAGGGTATATACCCATTGCCATTGCCTCTTTAGCATCTGTGAAGGCAGCAATTTTCTGATTTAGTTTTTTCTGCATCAATCTAAGTGGCTTTTACTATGCTGGAAAGCGTTAACCAGCTTTGGTATATATAAAAACATGCCTGTAACACCTTTTTATATACCGGGGGTTTCAACATGCAAATTTGATGCAGTAACCCCTGTAATAAAATGTCTGAAAGTAGGTTGATTATGTCTGAATGGCTGAATCTACTGTTGCGTTATTAAGATTATACTCCGGCAGCAGGCCGTAGTAATAACCCGTTTCAGCAATCAGACAGCAGCTCATAATGTTAGACGATCTTCCTGTAATCAGTAGGCGTAAGACCTGTATGTTTTTTAAAGAACTTACTGAAAAAGAACTGGTCACTGAAGTACAGTGACTCTGCCACATGGGCCACACTGTGCGACATATCATTCAGCAACACCTTTGCTTCCATTACTACCATACCATCTATCATTTCTCCTGCTGTTCTGCCTGTTACCTCTTTCACCGTTTGTGAAAGGTATTTCGGGGTTATACAAAGCAGATCTGCATAGTAGAACACACTTCGCTCCTCTCTGAAATGCTCATTGAGCAATTTCATAAACCGCATGGCAAGGTCTTCTTTTTTGGTAAGCTGAATAGAAACCATTCCTCTGTTCCTTCTGTATACGGCGGCCATTTCATAAATAAAGGCCAGAAAACTATGATTTATCACTTCTTTATCCAACACGCCCTGCTCTGTAACTACATTTTTATTGCCCATAATCTTTAACAGGCTTAACAGCGTTTCAACATCCTGTGGCGCAAGCGTCAATACAGGATTATTGTTGGCCGAAAAAAAATCAAATAGTTCCAGATGCTTGGGACTCATACCCGCCTGCCCCATGAATTCTGATGTAAACACCATTCCACAGAACATACTATCCTCAGACATCAGCCCGTATTCCCGTACTACGGTGGGAGTGATCAATAATAACTGATTCTCCGTCACCTCATAATCTGACAAGTTTATACGTAGCTGCAATGTCCCTTTTGTTACTATCAACAACGAAAAATGATCAGAACGGAACGGGTAATTGATAGGTGGTCCCGCATTTGCACGAACACTTCTATCAACTATATGAATTCCTTCAGGTTGTGACCTTTTTCCCAACAGAATCAGCAACTCTGCTAACGTATGGCGGCGCACAACATGGTTACTCATAATCAGAAATGAAGCCGTTGATATAAAGTAGCGCAACTATAACTGACTTAAAAAGTGCCAATTACAGTTACGCAAAGATAGTTTTTGTTCTTAATACAGATTTAACACCTTTTCTATTAAATAGTTTAAAAAAACAGCTAAAATCAACCTAAAATTTCCAACAAATTAAACTATTTCAACATATTCCAAAAATTACCTATTCCATCTGCCAAAAGTCTATTTACCCGGACAAGTCATACCAACTGGCCATACCAGAGGCGCTAAAAACACTTTCTTAAGCTAAAGCAGATTTACACCTCCGTATAACTCATCTGATCATAACGATATGCTTTCAAAATAATTTTCATATTATGTTATACACAGAAATATTCAGCTTGTTTAAAACAATATCATGATAAAAATAATAACATCTATCTTTCCGGTGAGACCACATTTTTTCCCTCACGTTTAACACGCACCTTCGGGTTGGATCGCCTCCAAAAAGACAACTTTTCTGCCATTAACCTCCAAAAAAAATAAGGAAACGGAAAAAACCTACAGCGAAACAGTCAAAAGCACTTCCACTTCCCGCTTTGCACCTTACGCCTTATATATTAAACCTTATGCCTTTTACCTTACACTTCATCCCTCTGACATCACACCCTACTACCCTGCTCCTTGAACCTTAGACCCGATTTTTTATCTTTGACCCGGCGAAGCTAAACAGACGACCAGATTTTATATGAGCATTACCGTGATTGCATTTGATGCAGATGACACACTTTGGGTAAACGAACCCTATTTCAGAGAAACAGAAACAAAGTTCTGCAGCCTGCTGGAAGATTATTTACCGCATCATACCGTTGCCAAAGAGCTTTTTAAAACTGAAATACAAAATCTTTCTTTATATGGTTACGGTGTAAAGGGGTTTATGCTGTCTATGATCGAAACAGCCTTGCGAATATCGAACAATACAGCTGGTACTGCAGTGGTGGAAAAAGCAATTCAATATGGAAAGGATCTGTTAGAAAAACCTATTGAACTGCTGGAAGGCGTGGAAGAAGTATTAAACCTGCTAAAGAAACGATACCGCCTGGTGGTTGCTACCAAGGGTGACCTGCTGGACCAGGAACGTAAACTGAAAAAATCAGGGCTGGAACATTATTTTCATCATATTGAAATTATGTCTGACAAACAGGAAACCGATTATAAAAAACTGATCAGGCACCTGGATATTCAACCAGATGAATTGATGATGGTGGGCAATTCACTGAAATCGGATATCATGCCGGTACTGAACATTGGCGGCCACGCTGTACATGTTCCTTATCATATTACCTGGGAACATGAGCAGGTTGAACATCGTATAGAACACCGTAACTTCAGACAGGTACAACACATTAAAGAAATTCTCCCCTTCCTTTTGCCATGAAACAATTACTGAATATTAATGACTGGCCAAGAAAAGAGCATTTCAAATTTTTTGGCCGGTTTGAGGAACCTTTTTTTGGTGTTTGTGTGGATATAGATTGTACACATGCATACAGAATTGCCAAAACAAACGGCTTTTCTTTTTTCCTGTATTACCTGCATGCCTCATTGACCGCAGCAAACGATATAGAACCATTCCGTTACCGTATAGCGGGTGATGAGGTATATATATATGATGAGATCCATGCCGGCCCTACTATTCAGCGGCCGGATAAAACATTCGGATTTTCCAATATCCTGTACTATCGTGATTTTAATATCTTTCTGCAGGAAGCTGCGAAAGAAATTTACCGGGTACAGACCACGGAACAGCTTTTCCCGGATACTTACCTGGAAAATATCATTCACTATTCATCATTGCCCTGGATAAAGTTCACGTCTATTTCACATGCACGCAGTTTTGCGTACAAGGACAGCATTCCAAAAATATCTTTTGGCAGAATGACCGAAACCAACGGGCAGAAAACCATGCCCGTTTCTGTACATGTGAATCATGCATTGATGGATGGCTATCACGTATCATTGTTCCTGGAAAAATTTCAGGATGTGATGAATGGAAGGAACGTGTAGCCAATAAAGTTCAGTTCCGCTTATAATATTGCTGGCCTGATTTTTTCTATACGGAAGCATTTGCTCAACAGGTACTGTTTTATACAATAAAGCAGTAATTTGCAACCACCTCCAACGCCAGGCTTACGTGTGAAAAAAATTACACAGGCAATAAAATTCTTATGCAAGTGACCAAACTCTTCCACGATTTTTTTGAAAGTGAAAAAGCCGGCGGGCTTGTGCTCGTTGCATGTACCATTGTGTCATTGATACTTGCCAACACTGCATGGCAGAACGAATACTTACACCTGTGGCATATGCAAATAGCAGGCAACAGTTTTGCGCATTGGATTGATGACGGCCTGATGGCCATTTTCTTTTTACTGGTAGGTCTTGAACTGGAACGTGAAGTATACCAGGGTGAGTTATCATCACTGAAAAATGCAGCACTACCTGCATTGGGTGCATTGGGTGGCATGCTGGTACCCGCAGGCATATTCCTGTTATTAAACTATGGTACAGCAACACAGGCTGGTGCAGGTATACCCATGGCCACTGATATTGCATTTGCCATTGGCGTATTGTCACTACTGGGCAATCGTGTACCGGCTTCTTTAAAAGTATTTCTAACTGCGTTGGCTGTTATTGATGATCTTGGCGCCATACTGGTAATCGCTGTTTTTTATACAGATACTATTCATTTTGCTTGGCTGGCCGCAGCCGGCGGTATTTTTATAGCACTACTTATTTTTAACCGGTTAAAGATCCATCATTTTCTGCCCTACCTCATCGGTGGCGTTGCACTATGGTATTGCATGCTGCATTCTGGTGTACATGCCACTATTGCCGGTGTGTTGCTGGCTTTTGCCATTCCTTTTGGTGATGGCAGTGAAAAAACATTATCGTACAAACTGCAACACCTGTTGCACAAACCGGTGGCCTTTATCATTCTGCCACTTTTTGCACTGGCCAACACCAGTATTGCCATTGACAGTAGCTGGAGCGAAAGTTTAACACATATAAACAGTATCGGTATTATTGCCGGCCTGGTGCTGGGCAAACCAATAGGCATACTGCTATTTTCATTCATTGCGGTAAAGACCGGGCTGGGTTCGTTGCCCAATGATCTTCGGTGGAAACACCTTACCGGTGCAGGATTATTGGGAGGCATTGGCTTTACTATGTCTATATTTATTACGTTGCTGGCATTCAGTAGTAACAATGAACTGATTGCCGCTTCGAAGATCGCTATACTGCTGGCCTCTGTTATTGCTGCCATTGCAGGTTTTTTATGGCTAAATAAAGCAATTACCAAACCAGTTAAAAACGAAACCACTGCTACTTCTTAATCGTTACAAAGATCAGGCTGTCGTCGCTCAGTATGTATTTATTAAGGCAATCCTAAAATAACTCTGGCTATTTTAACTTAGCACGTGAACACATTATATTAGCGAATGCATTCATTATATTTGAACTTCCGCATCATCATTTTACTGTATATTCCTTTTACCGGCTTCACTCAACAAACAGATACGCTGCATACACCACCTATAAACTTTACAAAACTGAATGATCTCCAGGTAGCAGATTATACACCTCCCGCAGCCAGGGCAGGAAAGGACGGTAATATGCGCTTTAGTATTAATTTATTCGGCAGCGCCACAAAAGGCGGCAATGGGAAACGTGGTCGACAGGGAGCTGAATTATCTGTACAGGTATCTTCTGTTTTAACAGGTGACTCTGCCATTCTGAAAATAGCTGTAACGAAGAACAAAAAGCGTAAAAAAACAGACTATTACTATCTGAATCCGCGATATGGCAAACTAACCATTATTGCAGATGGGGGAGAAGGTGGTAAGGGGGGTAAAGGAGAAAATGGCAGAAACTTAGGTGATGGGCGAGCTGCCTTGCCCGGCGGCAATGGAGGAAATGGCGGCAGAGGCGGCGATGGAGGTAGCATTAAAATATTTTTTGATTCAACAGCCATTCCATACGTTAATTGTCCATGCATTATATATTCTAACCGTGCCGGGTATCCAGGTTACGGGGGCATGGGTGGTACAGCAGGTGCTACCGAATCATTCAACAAACGCCCTGATCCTGGAGGTAGCGGCAATAGTGGTGAAGGCGGCAAGGCAGGTCCACCTGTTGAAAAACTAACACCCGCCGGAAATGTAAACCACAAAGACACAAAGGAATACTAAGAAAGGTGTTAGCTTTTAGTACCCAATTATCCCCTGTTAACTTCAACTTGTATTATTTCTTCCGGTCTTCCCGACTTATATTCATCGTTCTGCCTTTAAATGCCAGCAACCGCAGTGCATTCAAGGCTACTATTACAGTAGAACCTTCATGTGCCATTACCGCAGGACCCATACTGGCAATACCCGTAATGGTAAGGGGGATCAATACAGCTACCATGCCCAGGCTGATCCATAGGTTCTGCTGAATAATGCTTCCGCATCTCCGGCTCAACTGGATAGCAAAAGGCAATGCGGACAATTTATCAGACATTAACGCAATATCTGCTGTTTCCAATGCAACGTCCGATCCTGCGGCACCCATGGCAATGCCAACAGTACTTTTGGCCATAGCAGGTGCGTCATTCACGCCATCGCCCACCATTGCTACTTTCTTTTCTGTTTCGATGAGTTTTTTGATGGATTCGAGTTTCTGTTCAGGCATCAGGTTACCCCATACCTCTGTTACGCCAACCTGGGTAGCTACTGCTTCTGCCACCTGCTGATTGTCTCCGCTTAGCATCACAACTTTCCGGATGCCGGATACTTTCAGTTGCTGAATAGCCGTTGCTGCTTCAGTACGGGGTATATCCATTACAGACAACATACCGATCACATCCTTATTACGTTGTATCAGCATGGTGGTATTGCCTGTTTTTTCAGAATGCTGCACCTTTTGCAACACTTCTTCATTCAATGTAATCCCGCCTTGTTCCTGCAACAGTTCTTTATTCCCGATAAAGATCACATCATTGTTCAATACAGCTTTAACGCCCCTGCCGGCAATAGCCTGTAAATTACCGGCGACCGGTACATCCTGCTGCAAACGCGCACGTGCATCATTCACAATGGCCGCTGCCAGCGGATGATCGCTTCTGCTTTCTACTGCTACCACAACAGTCAGCAGGTCATTTTCTGTAACTTCATTAAATGTAACAACACCTGTTAAACGTGGTTTACCTTCAGTAATGGTACCTGTTTTATCAAATGCCATAGCTGTAAGAGCGCCCAGGTTTTCTAATGGAGCGCCACCTTTTACCAGTATACCGGCGCGGGCCGCACGGGCTACGCCGCTTAATACAGCACTGGGTGTTGCAATAGCCAATGCACAGGGGCTGGCAGCTACCAGTACAGACATAGAGCGGTAAAAACTTTTGCTAAAAGGTTCATCAACCACCAGAAAAGCAAACAGTAACGTTACTACCAGTATCAATACAGAAGGTACATAGTAACGCTGTACCTTGTCAGTAAACAATTGTGTAGGAGATTTCTGCGATACCGTTTCACTAACCAGTTGTATCAGTTTGGATAACGTGGAGTCGGTTGTTTTTTTCAGCACTTTTACCAGCAGTACATTGCTGCCATTGATAGTACCGGAAAACACACGGTGTTGCTCGGGAATACCCTTTTCATTGCTGAAATCCGCATCCGGATTGGCTACTGGTTGCTTGTCTACAGGAATGCTTTCCCCGGTGATCGGTGCCTGGTTCACGGAAGAATTTCCTTTTATCACCACACTATCTGCCGCTATTTTACTATTGGGCTTTACTACAATAATATCACCTACAACGATCTCAGACAATAGCACTTCCGTTTCGTTCCCGTTACGCTGTACAATAGCAGTAGCCGGCGCCAGTGACGACAATGCAGCAATGGATCTGCGTGCCTTGTTCATAGCATGGTGTTCCAGCGAATGTCCCAGGCTGAACAGGAAAAGCAGCAATGCGCCTTCGGCCCAGTCTCCCAGGATAGCAGCGCCAATAGCAGCCACCAGCATCAGGAAATCTATATCAAAACGGCCACGGGCAATGGTGGTAGCCGCTTCAACAGTAGCAAAATAACCTCCAAAAAAATAAGCCACCACATAACAGGCAATGCTTACTCCATGCGCTATGCCGGTAATAAAAGAAAGTCCAAACCCTATAGCCAGTAGTGCGCCGGCCATCAGTGAAAAGATGATCTCTGTATTGCGCCCAAACACATACCCATGATCGTGCTCATGTGCATGCTCGTGTTTGTGATCAGCATGATCATGACTGGCATGTGATTCATCTGCATGATGATGTTGATGACTCATAATTACATTTAATCAATAAAAAATGACAATAGCCCCGTTATTACCAGGGTAACGCCCGTAATAATACCGGCATTGTGTTCCAGTGAATGCCAGTTCAGCTTCAGTAAACCTTTGTACGACAGTCGCACCCAGAATACCATTCCGGATACTGTAATGATACAATACAGTATTGCCAGCACACTGATGAGCCACCATCCATAACTGCCTGCCATCAGGAAATAGGCTTCTATTTCCATACAGGGCGACAGGAACATGGTAAGTACCAATGCGACAATAACCCTGCTCTGCGATTTGCTGGTATTGATATGTCCGTGTAAATGAAAATGATGATGCCTGTAGTGTTGCCAGATAAAAAAGATACCCAGCAGTATCAGCATCACCGGAGCAAAGAGCCTGAAATAACTGCTCCAGTGAGCATGTAACTGTACGCCCAGTGAACCCAATACCACACCAATGGCAGCGGTACTGAGTGCATGCGCCAGGCCACTGATAAATGTTACACGCGTTACTACCTGTAATGTCCACCCTTCTTTGCGCCCGATAGCCAATACCGGCAACCAGTGATTGGGTATCACGGCATGCAGTAAACTGACCAGCACACTTCCTATTATGATCTGTTGCATGAATTCGTTACAACATCCAAGTTACGGAATATGCGGCAGGAAGAAATGAACAGATCAACAGAAACGAAGGGTGAAAAATTTCATTTGCGCCAGGGGAATAACTGAACCATATGGGGTCTATATTTGTTTAGCAGGCAGTTCAAAGCTAAACCTGCTTCCTTTGCCAATGGCACTGTCTGCCTGTATATGCCCGCCCTGTGCTTCTATAAACTCCTTAGAGATGGCAAGTCCCAGGCCAGTGCCCGATTTTTCAGTACCCGGCACTTTGAAATATCGATTAAAGATTCTGGAAAGATATTTCTCATCAATACCCTGTCCATGATCGGTAACGGAAAAACGCACATGTCCGTTCACAGTAGCCACTGCAATATCTATCTGTGATCCTTCGTAGGAGTATTTAATAGCATTGGTCAGAAAATTGATCAATACCCAGGAGGTTTTTTCTTCGTCTGCCTGTACAGAAGGCAGTTCCTGCTGGATATGCAACTGTAGTGAAATGCTTTTTTGCTGAGCCTGGAACTGCACTGCTTCCACAGCTTCGTGCACAATATTGGCAGGCATTACTGATTGCAGCTTTAGCTGTATATTACCGGTTTCCACCTGTGCCATATTAAGTAATTCACCCGTGATCTTTAGCAGCCGGTCTGCATCATCCTGTATGCCATGCAGTAATTCCTGCTGTTCATGATTCAACGGACCTACCCGTTCGTCTTTTAACAGGCTGCCACTCATTTTGATGGACGAAATAGGCGTTTTTAATTCGTGTGATACAGTAGCGATGAAATTGGTTTTGGCAACGTCCAGTTCATGAAACGGAGTAATATTGCGTAACACGATCACCTCACCTATTACAGCACCATTGCGTTGTATGGTTACATCTTCTTTGGAAAAATAGCTTTCTTTACCATCGGCATAGATCTTCAACCGGGTACTATCATTCTGCTGCAGCAGCGTGCGCATAAGATCATTGCGGATGGCAATATCAGCGCCATATTTACCGATCACTTCGCTTTGCTGCAGCCCCAGCAGGTTCTGTGCCACCTCATTCAGGAACAGTATATGTTTGCCTTCGTCAAACCCGATAATACCATCGCGCATCTGGTTAATGATGGTCTCAATTCTGGTTTTTTCAAACATCAGTTTATCCAGGCTGCTGTGTTCGTATTCATCCAGTTTTTCAGCCATAATATTAAAGGCATTGATCAGTTCGCCAAATTCATCATCCTGTTTTACATGGATACGTTTCTGGTAATTCTTTTCTGTTACAGCTTTAATACCTTCTGCCAGTGCATGTACCGGTTTTGAAATAACAGAAGGGAAATTAACTACAAAGCTCAGTGCGATCAGCACCAATATGGTAAAAATAATTGTCAGCCACATGGTAGCATCAGCTGCAGTAGTACGTGCCACCACTGTTTTTCGAACAATAGCTTCCTGGTTCAGTTCATTGATGGTCTGTATACTTCTGCGGAGATTGATAACACTCTGTGCGTCGCCGGGATTGTGCAGTAACCTGTTGAAATCTATACGCAGTTTTACAGTCGCGTCCCGCTCACCCGACTCTGTAACATTCGCTTCCTGTTTTAATAAATTATCGTTGAACAAACGCAAAGCATCTGCTCCCAATGGCACAGTATCCAGGGCTTTCACCATGTTGTTACAATACACCAGTGATTCATGATTATTTTTCAGGATATCTTCTGCATCATTACTTAACCGATTGATATAAAAAATGCCCATAATGCCGAAACTGATCAGCATTACAAACAGAAAAAGCATCCCCAGTGTAAGTTTTGTTCGTAACTGCATGTTATGAAAGAATTACAATATCAATATCAGCCTTCTGCAATTTCCTCAACAACCGGTTAAATACCGCTGTGCGCAATATTACGTTCAACAAAGAAAGATGTGGTTTTCCAATACAGATAGTGGTGACCTTTTTTTCTTCGGCCACCTGTATAATACCCAGGGCAATATCACTATTTTCTACACGGACCAGTTCTGCGCCCAGTTCTGTAGCCAGTTTAAAATTGTTGATCAGGTGCCGCTGAGCCGAAAGACCGATACGGTCACCCGATTCTTTGGGCGTTTGCACATACAGCACATACCAGCGTGAACCATAATAAGCCGATAAACGGGCTGTTTTCCTGATCACCATTCTTGCCACGTGATGATTGCTGCTGATACAGGCCATAAAACGTTCGGCCCTTGTGCGGCTGCTACGCGGCAGTTCCCTTTCGATCTTTCCTTCTACCTGCGAAGCTACTTCTTTCAATGCCAGTTCCCGTAACTGCAATATTTTTTCGGCCTGGAAAAAATTAGCCAGTGCAGTTGCTATTTTATCGGGTGCATATATCTTCCCTTCCCGCAAACGGGCAATCAATTCATCGGCCGTAAGGTCTATATTCACCACCTCATCTGCCATACGTATCACCTTGTCAGGAATCCTTTCCTTGACTTCAACCCCGGTTATTTCTTTTACATCTTCATTCAGTCCTTCTATGTGCTGGATATTTACCGCACTGATGACACTGATACCTGCATCCAGCAACTGCAGTACATCCTGCCAGCGTTTTTCGTTGGCACTTCCTTCAATATTGGTATGCGCCAGTTCATCTACCACCACTACTTCCGGGTGAATGTTAAGAATGGCCTGTAGATCCATTTCGTCCAGTTCCTTGCCTTTGTAAAACAATCTACGGCGCGGAATCAGCGGCAATCCTTCTGCCAATGCTTCTGTTTCCTTGCGTTTATGCGTTTCAACATAACCTATCTGCACATCCACACCATTGCGCACCAATGTATGCGCCTCCTGCAACATTCTGTAGGTTTTGCCAACACCGGCACTCATACCGATATAAATTTTGAACTTACCCCGGCGCGACTGCCTGATAAGCTCCAGAAAATGTTGCTGTTCGGGTGTTTCGGGCATAATGTTGTTGTTGCGGGTTGATGTTTCGTGAATCGGCAATCGTGAATCATGAGATCACTGCTATTCCTGCTCGTTACCCGAATCCTGGCAGTAGACTACCCCCTGTAAACTTTTCAACGTACCAGCATTATCGCTTCCTGACTTCTTTTTGAACCTCGAAGACACGGAAGCACAAAGGAACACGAAGAGACGTGTCAGGAATTGGGTATTAGCTGTCAGCTGTGAACTATTCCTTATTAACTTTTCAACTTCCTTGTGTTATTACTTTTCGCCTTTCTGACTCAGGACTTATTTTAAACCACAAAACCCGTGCTCCCCATTTCGTATTTCGTACTTTTCTCTGACTTCATATATTCTTCCGGGCTAAACAACATCGCAGTACACAAACAGTTGGTACATTGTTTACCCTGTAGTATACTGTAATTTACACAACTCCTGCAACCTTCCCAGAACGCTTTGTCTTTTGCGATCTCGTTGTAGGTTACAGTTTCAAAACCCAGCCGGGCATTCATTTTCATAATAGCCAGCCCAGTGGTGATACTGAATATTTTAGCTTCGGGGTATGATGTACGTGCCAACTGGAATACCTTGTTCTTAATCTTTGCCGCAACCCCCTGGTTACGGTAAGCCGGGTTTACGATTAAACCTGAATTGGAAACAAATTTACCGTTGCCCCATACTTCAAAATAAGAAAATCCTACCCACTGGCCGGAAGCGGTAATAGCTATTACTGCCTTGCCCTGCTCCATTTTCTGTATAATACTTTCCGGTGTCCGTTTGGAAATACCGGTTCCTCTTTTTATTGCTGAGGCTTCAGTTTCTTCGCTGATCATTTTTGCATAGTGCGCATCACTGACATTGGCAACACGCACAATAATATCGTCTTCGGGATCCATGATAATTACTTGTTGTAACAGCTACGTTTCCGCGCTATTGATTCCTGGTTTATTGTATACTAACATCCGCTCTGCATTACCTGTTTTACATATACGTTGTACAGCGGTGCAGGCAACAATGTTCTTACCTGTGCATAATCTTTTTTGTTGCACGATAAAAACACAGGGAAAGCATATACAAAGATGTTCTCGATGGCATTTTTTACAATGGTATCGCCATTTACATACAATCTTTCTGCCAACGCACAACACTGCTGTGCGAGCTTCATATTGTGTTCAACAAAAGCTTTAGTGGTATAACGTGTAAAACTTTGTAATGAAGTATATACATTGGTCTCCATTCTTGCGGTAAGATCGGAATAAGTGGCTCCGTTCATTATTTCCCGTACATAAGCGGGTAGTTCATATTGCGTAATCATTGTGTTTGATTTATTGTTTCAAAGGATCAATACCAGTAAATACCAAATGTTGTTCCTGTAATTATGTCTGTTATCAAAAAAACACAAACAAATAACAATCAATCAATTACAGTACCAGTGTTTTTAAAGAACAGTACCCCCTCCATCCGGCTGTCTTTCAAAATGGAAGACTGTTTTTCAAAATGGCAGGTTTTGCTGTAAAACCATCAGCAGCATATTTATTTACCAGTGAAAGGTTACCGCGGCAGTGACAAAGGTATTATTGCGGGTACCAGTATTGTCATACTTGATAAAATACCTGTCTTTTCCCTGCAGACTTCTTACTTCAATACGACCGGTAATGTTATTACCCAGGTGACGATCATAATTTAAACTCCATCCAAAGGTTTCAAAACCGCTATTGGCAGCAATGATCACATTATTCTTATCCCTGTAATACTCGCCACGTGCAGTAAAACTATTCACAGCATCAGGAGTGTACCGCGCTATCAATACCGGTGCATACCAGGTATTATAGCTGCTGCTTCCTTTCTGTACCTGCTCCATGCCGTAATCAAATCCGGCTGTGATGCCGATCTTTTTATTTAACTGAAAAATGCCATACAGGTTATGAAAGTACCGCATACAACGTATACTATCGGGTTGATCACTACCAGCAAAGTTGCTATAGTTCAGCGTGAGCTTTTCAGATGGTTTAAACATGATCTGTGCCCCCATTGAAGGGGTATAGCTACCAGCAACACGTTGTATACGTTGCCATCCATTCAGGTACAGCACAGCAAAATACCATTGTTCATTTTTACTGGCATAGCTTATACGGGCGCCGGTTTCAAAATAGGGAGAATTGTCAGCTGCCATGCTACGGGTTACCGTCCAGTTATCTTTTCCTACAGCACTTTCAAAACCGATATGTGAAGGCATCACACCTGCATCCAGCCACAGGTTGATATTCTTCAATAATTTTACACCGATATTGGCCTCGTAAATATTTTTCAATACACCCGGCTCTGCTGTATAATTTTCGTTCATATAAGAACCTGCACCTATGGCAATAGTAGCCCTGCTTCGTTCAGTATTATAAGCGGCTTTTATAAAAGCGAGATTGACATTCACTTCTCCAACCCTGTTGTGGCTGTACACAAATGCCGGTCGGCTGTTATTGGAAGGCTTATTGAAATCATATACATAATATACTTCTCCATAGGCGCTGACAGTAAAAGGACTTTTCTTTTCCTGTTCTTCCTGTGCCATGCCATGCAGGCAAAGCGCACAGATATATATACAACAAAATATCTTTTTCATTTTACATGCGGATAACGATCGGGAAAAAGCACAGGAAAACAAAAACGCCTCCCCGTGCACAACTGCAAGAACAAGAGTTACGGATTACAATCACACTCAGAATTGTTGAAAAAAGGATATCAACGATCAATAAAATATTTATAACCGGAAATTAACAGATACAATAACCCTGTTCTCACTTTTGCGTAAGTCCGGCACCCATGCAGGATCAACAGGATCGGAAGTAAAACCTGTTTGTGAAGTGGTACCGCCAGGACCAGCGAAATAAGGAACATTGGAATTACGGTGCGCATATTCAAACCGCAGTGTAAAAAAGTCGTTGGGCATAATATCCCATGTTGCGGTGAATTGTCCCATTTTAAGGTTTTTGCCACTGGCAATAGCCTTATCATAATCATTGGGCTGTACAGAAGGTGCAGCAGGAGTAAATGCCAGGTAACCGCCGGGATTGGTTACATAATCACCACGCAGGGTTAAAGCCATTTTATTCCTGTTAAACCATACACGGTGTGCAATGGAAGTGCCGGCCATATAATTGTCTTTTGCCTTTACACCATCGCCTGTTTGAAAACCGTAGTGGTTGTTGATGCTGAATGCGGCCTGGGAGATGCCTTTGGAGGCTGCATTCTTAAAATATCTTGCTACAAAGCTGTTATCATGATGAAACCGGTGTACTTTGGATAAACTGGTAGCGCCGGCTACATGTGTATCGTTTCCATAATAGAAGTTGGCTACGATCTGTACATTTTCACTGGGCCGGTAATAGTTTGAATTGCCCAATCCTATGTTTTTACTCCAGCTATTGTAACTCTGCCAGCCGTTCAGCAGCCATAGTTCTGTTTTAAATTTTTTAGATGGAAAGAACTGTGCTCTTGCTCCCTGGAAATAAAAAGGCGTAAAATCGCACACCATACTTCGTTGATAGCTCCAGTTCTCCTGCAATACATAACTTTCCAGACCGATGTAAGACATAAAAATGCCCATCTCTATATTCAGTCCGTACTTTACATTGAAGTGATAACCACCTGCCGCTTCTCGGATAAATTTCAGGTTACCGGTTCCGGTGTTGCGGCCGCGGGTTACCGAACCGTCTGCTTCCTGTACAATATGTGTCATGCTACCTGTTTGCAGCCACAGCCTGCCAATAATATTTTTGTAATTACTTTCTATGCCAATGCTGGCCTGGTTCACCTGGAATTCATTGCTTCTGCCCATGCTGGCAGAGATTGTTTGTGTGTTGTCTTTGGGTCGGGCAAAATTGTAATTAAAATATCCATCCAGCAATACAGTTCCGGTAAGAATAGTTTCGCCGTTCTTATCTGCCAGTTGCAGGGGAAAATTCTTTTGCCGGTTCTGTCCGTTGATCCAGGTAAGATCCATTCCGTCAAAAGGCACTTTAGCCTGTTGGGCACTTACCTGTTGTACAGCAGTCAATACAGTAGCGCATGCCAGTAATCCTGGCAGGATTGTAGTTCTCATAATAAACAATGGTTAAAAAATTTCTTCGGTGCTTAAAGGAGCTATTGAGGTTTTACTTTAAGGCGTCCAGTGCTATATTCAGCTTTAATACATTTACTTTGGCAGGCCCCATCAATCCCAGCAACGGGCCGTCAGTATGCTGTTTTACCAGTGCATACAATTTGTCTTCACTTATTTTACGGATAGCGGCTATACGCTTTACCTGTATACTGGCTGCAGCAGGTGAAATATCCGGATCAAGTCCGCTGCCGGATGCTGTAACAAGATCAGCCGGTATATATTTTTTCTCAATGCCCGGGTTGTGTACCAGGAAAGTATCAATACGCTCCTGCACCTGTTTCAGATAATCTGGATTGGAAGCTCCTTTATTGGAACCACCGGAACCTGCAGCATTATAACCCACTGCAGATGGGCGGCCATGAAAATATTTGTCATCTGAAAATAGCTGCCCGATATTGGCATACCCTACTACTTTCCCATTTACCATGATGGTTTCACCTTTTCCGCCGCCTGGTGTCAGTTTGCCTGCCACAGCCAGCAGTGCAGGGTAGATGAACCCCAGCAATACGATCATCACCAGCGTAAGTTTTAATGAGATGCTTATATACTTTTTCATTTTTTCAGTTTTGAATGATTACATAAATACCGCCAGCAGCATATCGATCAGCTTGATGCCGATAAACGGAGCTACTACGCCACCCACTCCATAGATCAGCAGGTTTCGTCTTAACAATGCACTGGCTCCAATAGGTTTGTAGGCTACACCACGTAATGCCAGTGGTATCAGCAGAGGAATGATGATGGCATTGAAGATCACTGCAGATAAAATAGCGCTGGCCGGACTTTCCAGGCGCATTATATTCAGAGCCTGTAAAGCAGGAATGGATGTAATGAACAATGCCGGTACTATTGCAAAATATTTAGCAACATCATTCGCTATAGAAAACGTGGTGATGGTACCACGGGTGATCAGTAATTGTTTACCGATCTCTACTATTTCAATCAGCTTGGTGGGATCATTATCAAGATCAACCATGTTACCTGCTTCTTTAGCTGCCTGTGTACCACTGTTCATGGCTACACCTACATCTGCCTGTGCCAGTGCAGGCGCATCGTTGGTTCCATCGCCCATCATGGCTACCAGTTTACCATTGGCCTGCTCGCGTTTGATGTAGTTCATTTTATCTTCCGGTTTAGCTTCCGCAATAAAATCATCTACCCCTGCTTTGGCTGCAATGTATTTTGCGGTTAAAGGGTTATCACCCGTCACCATCACTGTTTTTACACCCATCTTCCGCAGACGTTCAAATCGCTCGCTAATACCGGGCTTTATAATATCCTGTAACTCTATCACACCGGTGATGGTACCATTCTGTGCCACTACCAGCGGAGTACCTCCGTTGCCAGCAATATCTTTTACCTTTTCTGCAGTTTCCGGAGGTATATTATTACCGGCTTTGATGGCCATATTGCGTATCGCATCAAATGCTCCTTTCCTTATACAGGTGCCATCCGGCAGATCCACACCACTGCTGCGTGTTTCAGCAGTAAACTCTATCAGCCTGCTGTTGGAAGGCAGTTGTTGCTGTGGTATTTTATTGGCAGTCGCCAGCTCAATAATGGATTTACCCTCTGGTGTCTGATCAGCCAGTGAAGACAATACACATGCCATCATAAATGCCGTAGCGTCCTGTCCATCTGCAGGCCAGAAGTTGGTTGCCTTACGGTTGCCTATAGTAATGGTACCGGTTTTATCCAGCAGCAAGGTATCTATATCACCGGCTGTTTCAACAGCCTTACCACTTTTGGTGATCACATTGGCACGCAATGCACGATCCATACCGGCAATACCAATTGCACTTAACAACCCGCCGATGGTAGTAGGAATGAGACATACAAACAGCGAGATAAAAGCAGCAACAGTAATAGTAGTATTGGCATAATCCGCAAAAGGTTTTAAGGTTACACAAACAATGATGAAGATGATGGTAAAACTCGCCAATAGAATGGTCAGTGCAATTTCATTGGGCGTTTTCTGGCGGGAAGCACCTTCTACCAGGGCGATCATTTTATCCAGGAAACTTTCACCGGGCTCTGTAGTTACTTTCACTACAATTCTGTCTGACAATACTTTTGTACCGCCGGTAACAGAAGACTTATCGCCCCCAGCTTCACGTATCACAGGAGCAGATTCTCCTGTGATGGCACTTTCATCGATGGTTGCAATACCCTGTACAATTTCTCCATCCATAGGTATTACGTCGCCGGTTTCACAAACAAACAGGTCACCTTTACGCAACTGTGATGAGCGTACCATTTTTATTTCATTCACATGGATCTCACCCAGCGGTTCTATTTTTTTAGCAGGTGTATCTTCTCTTGTTTTACGCAAACTGTCGGCCTGGGCTTTGCCTCTCGCTTCAGCAATGGCTTCAGCAAAATTGGCAAACAACAAGGTGAGCAACAGTACTGTAAAAACGGCAAGATTATAGCCAAAATTGCCGGTAGCAGCATCCTGTACAAATGCAGCATATATGGTTACCAGCAGCATTATCAGCGTTCCGATCTCTACTGTAAACATTACAGGATTGCGGAACATAATGCGCGGTGATAATTTTATAAAAGACTGTTTCAAAGCCGGCGCTATCAGCGATCTTGAAAACAGGGATGTTTGTTGTTTCATTTGTTGTACGTTATAAGTTATGCGTTGTAAGTAAGGCTGAACATTAATACAGTTTGCAGGTAACAAATCAACGCTGCCCGATCTACAGAACCAGAAACCTGTAACCTGCACCCTCTCCTCCTACATACTGAAATACTCTGCCAGCGGACCCAGTGTCAGCGCCGGGAAGAATGACAATGCATTGATGATAATGATCACAGCAAATGTCATTACACCAAATGTTACAGAGTCTGTTCTTAATGTACCGCCCGATTCCGGAATGAACTTTTTATTGGCCAGCAAACCCGCTATTGCCAACGGACCGATTATCGGGATAAATCTTGCCAGTATCAGTACAAAACCGGTGGTAACATTCCAGAAAACATTACCATCGCCCAGTCCTTCAAAACCACTACCGTTGTTGGCATTGGCAGAAGTGTATTCATACAGCATTTCCGAAAAGCCGTGATAGCCCGGGTTATTGAGCCATGAACCTGGTTTTACATTCCATGCTATTTCCGGGTGATGTGCTACAAAGTAAGCAGCCAGTGCTACACCTGCTTTTACCAGGAAAGTCGATAACAGCGTAACCATTGCAGCGATCTTTACTTCACGTGCTTCTACCTTATGTCCCATAAACTCAGGTGTACGTCCAACCATCAGTCCTGAAATAAACACAGCTATAATGATGTAGATATAATAGTTCAGCAGCCCTACGCCACAACCACCATAAAAGGCATTGATCATCATACCCAGCAACTGCATCAGTCCTGACAATGGCATAGAACTATCGTGCATTGAATTGACAGACCCGGTGGAGATCACCGTAGTAAGGATACTCCAGTAACCCGATGCTGCCGGACCAAAGCGGACCTCCTTCCCTTCCATGGCACCTGTGGATTGTGCAATACCCATTCTGGCAATGGCTGGATTACCATGTATTTCCGTGACAATAGTAGGTATCAGCAGGCAAAGCATACCTATTGTCATGATTCCAAAGATGACATAGGCAAACTTTTTTCGACGGATATAAAACCCCATGGCAAAGATCATGGCAACAGGTATCACTACCTGCACTATCACTTCCAGCATATTGGTAAAGTAATCAGGGTTTTCAAGCGGGTGTGCAGAGTTGGCACCAAACCAGCCGCCGCCGTTGGTACCCAGGTGTTTGATGGCGATCATGCCTGCCGCAGGGCCACGTGATACCTGCACGGTATCTCCCTGTAATGTGGTAATGGTATCTTTTCCTTCAAAACTTACAGGGGTACCATGAAATGCCAGCAGTATGGCGATGATAAAAGATAGCGGCAACAATATGCGTGTAATGGTTTTGGTAAAAATGCTCCAGAAGTTGCCCAGGTTCGCCGTTGTTTTTTCCCTGAGCCCATTCAGCAAACCTACCAGCGCAGCAATACCGGTGGCAGCGCTTACAAACTGTAGAAAAGTGATGACCAGTAATTGCGTGAGATAAGTAACACCGGTTTCACCGGAATAATGTTGCAGATCGCAATTCACCAGGAAACTGATCGCAGTATTAAACGCCAGGTCGGGAGTTTGTGCCGGGTTGCCATCAGGATTCAGCGGTAACTTATCCTGGAAAAGCAACATCATGAAGGCATATACAAACCACAACAGGTTAATGGTAAGCATAGCTTTCAAAAACTCCTTCCAGTTCATTTTACGGTTAGGGTCAATACCACAGAAACGATAGATAAAGCGTTCCAGCGGATTCATAAAATCGGTGATCGTTCTTTCACCCTGAAATACCCTGGCAATATATTTACCCAGGGGTAATGCCAGCAGTATGGTGATCAGAAAGGTTATTACTACACCTGTTATTTCAGTATTCATGTTTATCAGAATTTTTCGGGTTTAATCAATACATACAACAGGTAGATAAATACCAGTACAGATAGTATCAATAATGCGTTCATCATAATGTTCGTTTTTAAAGTATGGGGTACCTGTAGTTGACCGCTATCAGATCTTATCAAAGAAATCGATGGATCTGAAGAACAGCCAGAAAAAGAAAAGTCCGGCTATCAGTAACAGTATTGTCAGCATATCTATTGGTTTTGCCTTACTAAGGCCAAACGGAATGCCGGACATATCCTGCTGTAAAACAGCATGGGTTAAAATGCAGTACAGACAATACTTTCAGCAGGAAACAGAAAAAACCGGGCATGCATATACAAAAACAAAACCCTTCCATTTTGGAAGGGTTTTATCAAAATGAAAAAGATTTTATCAGGAAATACCGTATTCTTCTATTTTCCGGTAAAGCGTGGTAAGACCAATATTCAGTAACCGGGCGGCTTCTGTTTTATTACCCCGGGTATAATTCAATACCCGTTGAATATGCAGCTTTTCCACGGTAGCCATATCAAAAACAGAAAGTGTTCTGGGATTGTTATCAGTTGTATTCAAAAGAAAATCTGCGGGCAGGCTATTAACGGTCAATGCGTCGTTATTTTCCAGGATCACGGCCCGCTCTATCACATTTTTCAGTTCGCGGATGTTTCCCTGCCAGTGATGTTGCTGTAAGCAGGCAATAAAATCAGGTGTCATGCCATTGATACGTTTATTGATCTTGGCCGCATAGACCGATACAAAGTTCCTGGCCAGTAATACAATATCATCCTTCCGCTCATTCAGTGAAGGCAGGTGTATCGTAAATACGTTGAGCCTGAAGAACAGGTCTTCCCGGAACTTTCCTTCTGTGATCTCCTGTTGCAAACCGCGGTTGGTAGCAGCAATAATGCGTACATCCACTTTTAAAGGTCTCGTATCTCCTACTTTAATAAACTCTCCGGTTTCCAATACACGCAATAGCTTACTTTGCAGTTCCAGGGGCATTTCACCTATTTCATCCAGGAAGAAAGTACCTTTACTGGCTTCTTCCATCAACCCCTTTTTATCTTTCAACGCACCTGTATATGCACCCGCCTTGTGGCCAAATATTTCGCTTTCCAGTAATTCGCGCGGAATAGCACTGCAATTCACAGCTACAAAAGATTGTTTGCTGCGGGTGCTTGCCTGGTGAATAGCCTGCGCAAACACTTCTTTGCCCGTACCCGTTTCACCCAGCAATAAAACCGTTGTATCTAGCGGAGCTACTTTCGCTGCAAGATGGATCGCATCTTTAATAACGGCAGATGATCCTATAATTGCATCAAATGTATACTGTTTACCAACCTGTTTTTCCAGGCGTCGGATGCGTTGCTGCATCTGTACTTTTTCAAACGCACGACTTACCAGTGGAATGATACGTTCGTTATCATCACCTTTGGTAATATAATCGAATGCACCGCTCTTAATAGCCTGTACACCATCGGCAATATTGCCATACGCAGTCAGCAGGATGATCTCTTTTTCAGGATATTCCTTTTTAAATCCAGCAACAGCCTCTACACCGTTACCATCCGGTAGCTTTACATCACATACCACTACGTCAATATTATCTTTATCCAGCAACTTACGGGCAGCAGCCAGCGTACCGGATTCTGAAACAGTATATCCTTCTAATGATAATATTCGTTTCAGCAGCCTCCGTAGTTTTTCCTCATCGTCGATCAGCAGAACATTTCCGGCCATACATATATGGATTGTGGAAGGCAAATTAATCAAATCTTTGTTCACCTATAAAAAGAAAGCCCCCGCAGGCATGCAGGGGTCAACTCTAAACGATACAAAACCTATTATTTTTCAGCTATTGGCCTGGCTGAAAATCCTGCTTTTTGCACGGCAGCTATTATTTCCTGTTCAGATACTCCGTTTGCCTGTACGGTCAAAACCCGTGCGGGTGATTGAAGATCAACAGACCAGTTGTTCAACCCCGCTTTTTCATCCAGTGCAGAGGTTACCTTTTGCAAACAACTGCTGCACATGATGCTTGTTCTGAATTGATATGTATTTTCCATGGTTATATTTTTATATTACTTGTCCTTTAAACCTTACACTTTATACTTTCTTATACCTCAGCCGCAAACTATTACTTACCACACTAATACTGCTCAAAGCCATGGCAGCACCGGCAATCATGGGGTTCAATAGAAATCCATTCACAGGATACAATACACCTGCTGCCAGCGGAATGCCTATGATGTTGTAAATAAATGCCCAGAATAAATTCTGACGAATGGCCTGTACAGTATGGGAAGATAACCTGATCGCCTTTGGGATCTTTGAAAGATCGGATGAGATAATCGTCATTTTTGCCACGTCCATTGCAATATCACTTCCTTTTCCCATAGCAATGCTGACATCAGCCTGCGCCAGCGCATTACTGTCATTGATACCATCACCGGCCATTGCCACGATCTTTCCCTGTTGCTGCAGCGCTTTTACAAATGCAGCTTTTTCTGCCGGTAATACTTCTGCTTTGAAATGGTCAATATTTGCCTGTTCTGCGATCCTTTTAGCAGTAGCAGCATTATCCCCGGTAAGCATATACACTTCAATACCGGCTTGTTTCAATTGCCGTACGGCCTCTGCAGAGTCTTTTTTAATAGCATCAGCAATAGCTACTACAGCCAGAGCAGCAGTATCATCCGCAAACCAGATCACTGTCTTTGCCTCCGAAAGCCATTTTTCTGCCAGTTGCAGTAAGGTGGTATGAACTGTCACGCCATGCTGTTGCAATAAGTTCAGGTTACCGGCGTAATAACGTTTCCCCTGCACAACGCCGGTAGCCCCCATACCGGTAATACTTTCAAATTGTTCTACCGGTGTATAATGCACTGGCTGTATATGCTGTACAACAGCTGCGGCAAGTGGATGTTCAGATTGTTTTTCAAGGCTTGCCAATATTAACTGCAATTGCTCACTACTATTAGCCCAGTGTATGTCTGTTACTACCGGTTTGCCTTCTGTAATGGTGCCTGTTTTATCCAGTACAATTACATTGATCTTTGTTGCCAGTTCAAGACTTTCAGCATCTTTTATCAGGATACCATTTTCTGCACCTTTGCCCACACCTACCATAATGGCGGTAGGTGTTGCCAGCCCCAATGCACAAGGACAGGCTATTACCAGTACCGTTACCATAGCCATTAACCCCTGTGTAAATGCGTTCTCCCCACCGGCAATGATCCACACCAACAAAGTAAGTATAGCCACCCCGATCACCACCGGTACAAAAACAGCTGCTATTTTATCAACCAGTTTCTGCACGGGCGCTTTACTGCCCTGCGCATCCTGTACCGTTTTAATGATCTGTGCAAGCAAGGTATCGCTACCTACTTTTTCAGCGACAAACTGAAAGCTACCTTTCTGGTTAAGGGTACCTGCAAATATTTTGTTGCCTGGCTGTTTTTCAACCGGTATAGGCTCTCCGCTGATCATACTTTCATCTACAAAAGATTGTCCGCTGCTTACAACACCATCCACTGCAATCTTTTCACCGGGTTTTACCAGTATGGTATCACCTGGTTTTACTTTTGCTACAGGCATTTGCATCTGGTGTCCGCCTGCATGTACTACAGTTACTGTTTTAGGTTGTAATCCCATCAGTTTTTTAATGGCTGATGAAGTATTGCCTTTGGCTTTTTCTTCCAGCAGTTTACCCAGTAAAATAAATGCTATCACTACCGCTGCAGCTTCAAAATATACATGTGCATGCAAACCACGTACAGACCAATAAGCCGGAAACAATGTATTGAACACACTGAACAGGTAAGCCACGCCGGTACTTAATGCTACCAGCGTATCCATATTGGCAGAACGATGTTTCAACTGTTTCCATGCCCCTGTAAAGAATTGTTTACCAAAGATCACTACCACAGGTGTTGCCAGCACCCACATGATATAGTTGGCGTAAGGAATATTCATAAATACCATGCTGATCAATACCAGCGGTATTGAAAATGCCACTGCACCAGTGGTTTTTTGTTTCAGTTGACGGTAATGCTGCCGGTGTGTTTCTTCCAGTGCTTCTTTTGCATCTTCGCTCTCATCGGTCACCATATCATAACCGATAGACTGCACTACCGATTTCAGCACAACCGGATCAGTAATACCAGGGACATATTCTACCCTGGTAGTGGCATTGGCAAAATTGACCGCAGCATTTACCACACCAGGTGTATTTTCCAGCATGCTTTGTACACTGCCTGCACAGGAAGCACAGGTCATCCCTGTAACCGGAAAAGTTTTTATAATAGTGTTTACATCGTATCCCAGCGAACGTATGGTTTTTACAGCTTCAGGAATAGCCGTGCCTTTATCTTTTACCTGCAGTACCGCGCGGTTATTATTCAGTTCTACCTGGTGTGCTGATATACTTTTGATATTATCCAGTCCCTTGTTTACAATCAGCGCACAATGCTCGCTTTCCACGCCTTCCAGCGGCAGGTAAACAGTATCGTTATTATTAGCCATAGCGCTTTGTATTATGTATACAAAGTTCCGTACAACCACGGCAATGATCGTTACAGGATTATGGAAATGATTTACAGATTATTGGAGATGCGGAAGAGATGTTTCAATGTTGCCAAATCTGCTCCGGAGGAGCTATCGGCTTATTGTAAAGCAAATCTGAATGGTATTCAACTCCGCCAGGAGGCTCCTGACGGAGCCGGGAAACACGAATATGCGTACATCTATCAACAGGTGGCCACTATGTAGCGCGGCTTACTTCAAAGATATTGATTAGCTATTAGCGGGTTCAGATGCCATCCAGTGGTTTACGCAAACCACTTCCCTGCTCTTTAAATGCCGAAGGGGTAAGACCGGTTATCTTCTTAAATTGTGCTGATAAATGCGCCACGCTGCTGTACCCCATTTGAAAGGCGATCTCACTGAGACTTTTTTCGTTATATACAAGCAGCTCTTTTACACGTTCTATTTTTTGCAGTATTACATATTGCTCAATGGTAATACCTTCCGTTTCGGAAAACAATTTACTGAGATAGGAATAATCACGGTGCAGTTCCCTGGCCAGTATACCTGCAAAGGGGAATTTGCTGTCTTCCGAATAATGTACATGCTGCACTACAATATCCCTGATCTTCTGTATCTGTTGAGCACGTACATCATCCAGTAATTCAAAACCAAGTTGCTGCAATCCCTTGCGCAATGCTTCTTTCTGCGTAACAGTAGGAGCTTCTGCCAGCACTACCTCACCCAGCCTAACCTGCAACGGCTCAAGCCCTGCCGTTTCCAATTGCTGCTGTACAGCAGCAATACAACGCGGACAAACCATGTTCCTGATATGCAATGTGCTCATATAAAGAAATTCATTACAAAGGTAAGCCAGTCACTGCAATTTCCATTTTACAGCTTTTTGTCTTCCGCTGTTGCTGTCTGATCAAGCTCCTGCCGCAGCTTGCTATTCTTTTTGCCATAACTGAAATACAATACAAAACCTATAGCCAGCCAGATCAGCAAACGCAACCAGGTATCTGCAGGCAATGAGAACATCATCAGCAGGCATGTTACAATACCCAATACCGGTACTACCGGCACAAAAGGTGTTTTAAATGCACGGGGTAAATCCGGTTGTTTTTTACGCAGGATCAATACACCCAGACAAACCATCACAAATGCCAGTAATGTACCAATACTTGTCATTTCTCCAACTACACTTATAGGTACCAGTCCTGCAAAGAGGCTGATAAATACACACAGTACAATATTCGACTTGTGTGGTGTGGCAAAACGCGGATGCAATTGTGAAAATACTTTTGGCAATAAACCATCGCGGCTCATGGAATAGAATACACGCGATTGTCCCAGCAGATCTACCAATATCACTGAAGTATATCCTATCAATATTGCCAGTATCACTGCCATTCCCAGCCATTCGTATGGTGTTTGCTGAATAGCCACTGCTACAGGTGCTGCGGTATCCTTAAAACTGGTATAATGTGCCAGTCCTGTCATTACATATCCAAACAATACAAAAAGGATGGTACAGATGATCAGTGAACCCAGTATGCCTATCGGCAGATTTTTATTAGGGTTCTTTGTTTCCTGCGCCATAGTAGCCACAATGTCAAAACCAATGAACACAAAGAACACTACACCGGCTCCGCGCAGAATACCACTCCATCCAAAATGTCCAAACTCACCCGTATTGGCAGGAATGAACGGATGATAATTTGAAGGGTTGATATAGCGCCATCCCAATGCAATAAACACAAGCACCACGCCTACTTTCAGTGCTACCACAATGGCGTTGAACAATGCTGATCCTTTTGTGCCACGTATAATAATGGCAGTGATAAATACCACGATCAATACAGCAGGAAGATTTATCCAGCCATGAATAACACTGCCATCGGGCAAAGTGATCTTTTCAAAAGGCGATGCCAGCCATTGTGCAGGCAGATGAATATTAAACTTGTCAAGAAATTTTACCAGGTAATGCGACCAGCTGATACCTACTGTAGCCGCCCCTACCGAATATTCCAGTACCAGGTCCCAGCCAATGATCCAGGCAAACAATTCACCCAGCGTAGCATACGCGTATGTATAGGCACTTCCCGATACCGGCACCATAGAGGCCATTTCAGCATAGCACAATGCGCTGAATGCGCAACCTACTGCTGCCAGTATAAATGATAATATAACAGCGGGGCCTGCATTGTTGGCTGCTGCAATACCTGTCAGCGAAAAAAGCCCTGCGCCAATAATAACACCAATACCAATAGCAACGAGGTTAACTCCTCCCAGGCTTCTTTTTAATGTGTTAGTTCCGGTTGCTGCAGCTTCACGCTGCAGGTTTTCAATACTTTTCTTTAGCATACATTTTTCTCATTAAGCTTTATTGGAAAACGTGATCAGCCGTGTAATACCGGCTACATAACGCACCTGTCGCAAAAACCGGCGTATGCGCACTTTTGTTCTGTCGCTGACAACATAATTATTGATATTGGTCAGCAAAACGCCCGCAAGAATAATACCCAACGCTACGATCTGCTCCGGTGCAATTCTTTCACTCAGCAGCAGCCACCCGATCAGCACTGCCACTACCGGGTTAATATAGGTATGCATGCTTACCAGTGCAGGAGGCCGCACCGTCAGCAACCATATATAGGAAAGATAGGCCACCACAGATCCCATTACTACCAGGAACAACAACCCCATCCATGCCTGCAACGGCACCTGTGCAAAAGAAAAACCCGTCCACTCGTTCCTGGCAGTACTTACCAGTATACAGGCTATACCACCTGCCAGCAACTGCTGGGCTGCATTCATAACAGTTGAACCTTTTTTTGCCGGGTAGTTTTTAGAAAACAGTGATCCCAGTACCCACGACAAAGAACTGATGCCCAGCACTACAAATGCACTGATCCTCATACCGGTGCCTGCACCGCCGGATGAAATGCCAAAACTACCTTTAAAAAACAATAACAATCCTGCAAAACCTGTTACCAGTCCTGTAAGAATAAATTTATCAGCCAGGTACTGACGACGGTTCTTACTATCCAGTGCAATGAACCAGAAAGGAGCAGTAGCTGCAACTATAGCTGCTTCCGAAGAACTGACATATTGCTCACTCCATGCCACCAGCCCAGTGCCACCGCCCAGTATCAGCAAACCGGCAACAGTATTTCTGCCGGTATCTTTCAGAGAAGGAAAACGTTCTCCTTTCAGCCAACGCCATATTAACAATACACTGCCTGCTGCCACAAAACGCAAAGCAGAAAGCATAAAAGGTGGAAATCCCAGCAAACCATAGGTAATAGCCAGAAATGTAGAACCCCAGATGATAAAGATTGCCGCGAAGGCCAATGGTATCAGCCGGTTGTTCAAAGCGGCTGTAGTATTATTGATACGCATACATTACATAATTAAAAAAAGGCTTTACCGGTATACAGCAAAGCCTTTATACAAAAAGATGATCAGCTTTACCTGTTTCGACACACTATGCACTTACTGGTATGACAACACTTCAGATTGTTAGCATTCGCCAGCAGGTTGTACTTATTTAACAATATTGAAGAGGTTTGCATATAAAACAGGTTCTGTATGAAAAAAAATCCCCGGTGCTGGTGGCATCGGGGATCCTGTTATCTGTATTTATACAATGATCTATAAATAGCATGGCCCCGTATAACCTGTTAACGTACAGTCAATAGTAAACACCGAAACCTTTCGCTCCGGCACCATATCTGCATGGCGTTGAATGTATATGATAGCTGCAATCACTCAGGAAAACTTTTTCGTGGGTGCAAAGGTATATACTCATTATAATCCTACCAAATAGATAGACAGTATTTTAAAAATACTTAACAATATACGGTTCCTGCTTACACTGTTATAGCTTTTATAAAGCCTGTTAGCTGCCTGTTAACCAACTTTTGGTTGTGAACATCTGCCCGATAATTGAGTCAAATTTGGGTAAGCACATTCAATGTCAGATAATTGATTAATGTCGCAATTGTTCAGTACAAAAACGAGAAGAAAATGAAAAAGAAATCCACCATTGTCGCTGCAGGCATTGCTCTCTTAGCTTTTGCTTCAGGATGGGTATGGCATGCAAGCGGACAAAAAAACTACAACAGTATTTTACAGGACAATACCTCTATGCCCCTTGTGAAAACAGCTTATACTGACGCAGCGGCAGGCGTACCTGTTGATTTTGAAAAAGCAGCCTCCGGCGTTCCATCGGTTGTGCATATAAAAACAGTTACCAAGTTCAGCCAGGTTAAAGGCAGACAACAGCAACAGCAGAACCCGTTTGGTGACGATGATTTTTTCAGGAGATTTTTTGGTGATGGCGGCGCACAAGGCTATTCACAGCCCGACCAGAAAGCTTCCGGTTCCGGAGTGATCATCAGTAACGATGGTTATATCGTTACCAACAATCACGTAGTAGATGGCGCTACCGAGATCAGTGTAACCCTGAACGACCGTAAGAATTACAAAGCTAAAGTAATTGGTTCTGATCCTAACACAGACCTGGCACTCATTAAAATCGAAGGCAAAGACCTTCCGGTAATGTCCATTGGCAATTCAGACGATGTAAAACTGGGGCAATGGGTAATGGCCATTGGTTATCCACTGAACCTTGATGTTACCGTAACACAGGGTATTGTCAGTGCAAAAAGCCGTAACATCGGTATCAATCGCCAGGGTGCAGCGCCTGTTGAGTCATTTATACAAACAGACGCAGCCGTGAACCCCGGTAGCAGCGGCGGTGCATTGGTAAACCTGAATGGTGATCTGATCGGTATCACTTCTGCTATTGCGTCTCCTACAGGATCTTATGCAGGTTATGCTTATTCCATTCCTTCTAACCTGGTAAAAAAAGTGATTGGTGATATCATGAAATTCGGTTCTGTACAACGCGGTTATCTGGGCGTAAGCATGGCTCCGGAAGACATGGATGATGCACACAAAAAAGAGCTGGGCATCAACGATGATGTGAATGGCGTATGGATAGCAGAAACAGATCCTAATGGCGCTGCCGCAGAAGCCGGTATCCGCAAAGGTGATGCGATCACCAGAATAAACAATATACCGGTTGCCACTGCAGCACAGTTGTCTGAACAGATTGCCCGTATGAAACCCGGCGATAAAATACAGATCACTGTATTGAGAAACAATGCAGAAAAAACATTCAGCGTAACACTGAAAGGCAAACAAGGTACTTTTGCCAGTCAGCAGCAGGCTGCCCTGCAATCACTGGGTGCTGATTTTGCTACGCTAAACAAAGAAGATGCAGCCAAACTGAATATCAGTGGTGGCGTGGTAGTCAACAATATCAGCGATGGTATTATTGCCGACCAGACCAATATGAAACCTGGTTTTATTATTACCAAAGTAAACGGCATTTCGGTAAAAACATTAGAAGAGTTTAAAGACGTAATGTGCAAACAATCCGGTAACCTGCAGATAGAAGGCCGTTATGCCAACAGCAGGGATACTTATTACTATGGTATCAATGATTTTAATAAATAGACGGATCACTCTTTATCATCTGTCAGCTACAACGCCCGGTATACCGGGCGTTTTTTTATGCCTATACTCTTATATCAACTGCTATTTCTGATAACAGTAGCTTAACGAATGGTTACATAATCAAAAGCACCTTTTTTGCGTATAAGATAACAACCATTTCTTACCCGTTCAATTAAGGATCTTATCCGCACATGCTTCGCAGTTAAAAAGGAGAAACGCCAAAACTGCTGCCCGTTAAAATCCATTCCTCGGCAACCGAACAGTATCAATATTCATTCAACAAACAAATTGAAAGCAATGAAAAGAGCATTTCACTATGGCGTTGCAATTGCATGTGCTATTACGGCAGCAGTGGGTATCAGTTCCTGTAACAAAGACAGCTCAGCCACATCCGGTACCGATACCGCCTCCGGTACGTCATCATCATCTGTAATTACCGTTGCCGTTACAGATACTTCAGGCAATAAGGTAACAGACAGTATTTATATGATGCACAACTGTGGTATGGGTTTCCACCGCGATACCGTCAATGCATCCAATCTTCCGGCAGCAGTTACCACTTATTTAACCACCAATTATGCAGGCTACACCTTTGTAGAAGCATTTTCAGTTGTCAACAACCGTACTGCCGCCATCAAAGGTTATGTAGCCATCATTGTATTCAACAACAAACCCGTAGGACTTCTTTTTGACGCCACTGGCAATTTTATCGGAGTACTGGAACAACGTGAAAGAGGTGACCTCATAGGAATCGGCTGGCATGTTGGCGGAAGGTTCCGCGACAGGGATATATCGTTGCGTGATACTGTTTCACTCAGTGCATTACCTGCTGCCATTACAAGCTATTTCAGCACCAACTATGCGCAGGATACTTTGCTAAAAGCGTTCAAAGACGTTCGTGACGGATACTACCTGGTGATCAGCAGCAACAATGGCTTGTATGCAACCCTGTTCAACGCGTCCGGCAGCTTTGTTTCAAGGATACAGATCCCGGTTACACATCATGGCAGATGGCAACCTGCAGAACAGTCAGTGTTACCGGCCAGTATAACAACTTATCTCACCGCTACCTATCCTGATTATGTTTTCAAAAAAGCATTCACATACAGCATTGGCGGATCTGTACAGGAATATGTGGTAGTGATAGATGCCAGTGGAACACGATACGCGGTACTGTTTGATGCATCGGGAAATTTTGTAAAAGCCAGAACATTACGCTGATGTTTGTCAATATATTACCTGTCGGGCCTGAGGCGTGAAGAATATGAAGTTGACAATTAATTCAGACCCGGCAGGTTAACAATCCTTTACAATATAAGTATAAATTTTTCCAGCAATCCAATCAAGCAAAAGAGCAGGCAACCATATGGAAGCCTGCTCTTATTGATTATAAACAATGTTTAGAATGATGAATGTGGCTTTGCTCTTTCGTATTGCGGATGCCAGGTTATACCGGCACCCAATTCATGGGCAGCATGCAACGGAAAATAAGGATCACGCAGCAGCTCCCTGGCCAGTAATACAATATCGGCCTGTGCGTTTGCAATGATCTGTTCTGCCTGAACAGCTTTAGTGATCAGCCCTACAGCACCGGTCAGCACTCCTGTTTCCTTTTTAATTCTTTCCGCAAAAGGAACCTGGTAACCTGGCTCCACGGGTATTTTTACATGCGGTACAAGACCGCCGCTGGAACAATCCACCAGGTCAACACCTTGTTGTTTCAGCAAAGCAGCCAGTTGTACTGATTGTTCAATATCCCATCCACCTTCTGCCCAGTCAGTAGCCGAGATACGTACAAATAACGGGTAATCTGCCGGCCATACAGACTGCACCGCCTTTACTACTTCCAGCAACAAACGGATTCTGTTTTCAAAATTTCCGCCGTAATTATCTGTACGTTGGTTACTCAGCGGTGATAAGAACTGGTGCAACAGGTAACCATGTGCAGCATGTATTTCAATCAATTTATAACCAGCTTTCAATGCTCTTGCCGAAGCAGCTGTAAAATAATGAATGACCTGCTGAATAGCTGCCGCATCCAATGCTACCGGAGCTTCGGTACCCTCCCTGAAAGCAATGGGTGAAGGTGCCACGGTTTGCCAGCCACCTGCTACGCGTGGTACCTGCTTACCACTTTTCCAGGGTGGCAAACAACTGGCTTTTCGGCCTGCATGTGCCAACTGGATACCGGCAATGGCGCCCTGTTCATGAATAAAGGCGGTGATCTCCTGCAACTTTTCAATATGCTCATCTTTCCAGATCCCTGCATCCGCAGCTGAGATGCGCCCTTCGGGTGATACCGCAGTGGCTTCCTGTATTACCAGCCCGGCACCACCTACAGCACGACTGCCAAGATGCACCAGGTGCCAGTTGTTCACAAACCCGTCTTCAGCTGAATACATACACATTGGCGACACGGCAATCCTGTTCCTGATAGTTACGTGCCTGATAGTAAGGGGAGAAAATAATACTGACATGCTTTATTCCTTTCAGATGATTAATAATTGCTTAGCCTTTTGCTCATCAGAGATTTGCAATACTGAAAGTAAGCAAAACCAGGAAAATACCTTTACAAAGACATGTAATGGTTTGATCAAGATCAATAACAACATTACACTGCCCATGTTCAGGCATGAGGTAATTTCAATAAAAAAGAAGGGAAAAAGATGTATATTAAGATCGTAAACAGATGATAATGAAGCAGGCTGTAAATGCAGATACCAGCCGTCTTACTAATTCGGTTTAGATACTACATATTTGCTCAAAAAGGGGTATGCTTGTTTACTGGCTTCGCTGCCACTACCATATTGCTGGCGGAAAGAACGCATTTTTTCTGTAAGTTCACTTACTACAGCCATGGGAATGTTATCGCCATACAGTGCCTTCATCTCCTGCATCTCTACCTGTATCTCGAGCCAGGCAGCATCCATGTGTTTAAGTAATTGCTTGGAATCCATAGGTGATAAGGTTTTCTCTAAGGTTTATATTTGGTCATTGTTAGCGCATGTTGGTTTTAGCACTGAAACATCACCGTCACTCTAAACTACATCTTTACCCGCAGATTCACAAATATTAGTTTTCCACGTAATATTCAGTGTATAACTACGGGCATGTAACATAGCAAAAAACGGGCCTAACCCTCTACCGTTTATCAACATTTTTCAACATTCACGCCTAACTATGAGCGTTATTCTCTATCAATGAAGTATGTTTGGTATCCTTCATTGTAAGATAAACCAGTAATGATATAAATATACAAATGGTAACATACCAGTAGAAGTAAGATTCATGTCCTGCCTTTTTAAACCATAATGCCACGTATTCGGCACTCCCGCCAAATATAGCCACAGTTATAGAATAGGGAAAACCTACTCCCAGCGCCCTGATTGCTACCGGGAACAGCTCTGCTTTTACCACAGCATTGATAGAGGTATATCCGCTTACAATGATCAGCGCGGTCATGATCAGCCCAAAGGCCTGTCCTATACTGTTTGTATGACTTAATGTTGTAAGCAGGGGTACGGTAGCAATGGTGCCCAGCACTCCAAATGCAATCAGCAGGGGTTTGCGGCCAATGCGGTCTGACAACAAACCAAACAATGGCTGTAACGATGCGTAGATAAACAACGAAATAAACGTGATCCATGTTGCCTGGCTTTTGGAAAGATGTACCGTATTCACCAGGAACTTCTGCATATAGGTACTATAGGTATAAAATGCAATGGTTCCTCCCAGCGTAAGACCAACCACAACCGCTACAGACCGGGGGTATTTCAGCAACTGGCGTATACTGCCCTGTTTATGATGATCGCCGGTTCTTTGTTGCTTTTTAAATACTTCGGTTTCATGCATATTCGCACGCAGGTAAAATGCTACCAGCGATAATATAGCGCCGATAAAGAAGGGAATACGCCAGCCCCAGCTATGTAGTTCTTCTTCAGTAAGAAAAAACTGTTGCAACAATAATTGTATGCCCAGTGCAACCAGTTGTCCGCCGATAAGAGTTACATATTGAAAGCTGGAGAAAAAACCGCGTCTGCTGGCAGTAGCCACTTCACTGAGGTAAGTAGCAGAAGTGCCATATTCACCGCCTACGCTCAGCCCCTGCAGCAAACGTGCCAGCATCAGAATGGCGGGTGCTGCCACACCAATGGTGGCATACACAGGCGTTACGGCTATCAGCAGCGAACCGAACGACATCAGCAACACAGACAAGGTCATGGAAAACTTTCGTCCTTTTCTATCAGCAATGGTACCAAACAACCAGCCACCGATAGGACGCATTAAAAAACCAACGGCAAAAATGCCCGCTGTATCCAGTAGTTGCGCAGTAGGATTACTTTTCGGGAAAAATACAGGTGCAAAATACAGGGAAAAAGCAGCATACGAGTACCAGTCGTACCATTCCACCAGATTACCTACCGATCCGCTTACAATGGCACGCACACGTCCTGAGGTGCCGGCAAGCTTATCAACCGTCATAAACAGTGCATTTGATAAAAAAGGATGAATTTAGGAAATTTGCACTGAGTGTTAAGTTTTAGGCAATAGGTTTTAAGTATTAAGTTTAAAGCCAACACTTTCTGTATATAGAGATATCGTTAGGCGTCCTGCATTTAACTTTAAATATATAACCTGCCACTTACTCATCAGTACTATAATGAGACACTGAAGATGCAAACTATTCTGAAAGCGAATGATGTAACCCTGATCGGTGCAGGTCTGGATGAAGCACCAATGGCTTATAAGGATATTCATACCGTAATGGCGGCCCAACAGCAACTGGTAGATATTGTGGCAAAATTCACACCCAGAATGGTGCGGATGGCCGATGACGGAAGCAGAGAAGATTAATGATAACGGATGACATACTTTCAGAAGGCTATCATCCGTTATCAGTCAAGACCAGTACTTTTTTCGTAACCGGAAGGCAACCTGTACCAATGCAATCAATGCCGGCACCTCTACCAACGGACCAATCACTCCTGCAAACGCCTCACCACTATTGATACCAAAAACCACAATGGCCACTGCAATAGCCAGTTCAAAATTGTTACCGGTAGCAGTAAAAGCAATCGAAGTAACCGTAGCATAAGCAACTCGCAGCATTTTCCCCAACAGGAAACTGATCAGGAACATCAGCACAAAATAAATCACCAGCGGTATGGCAATATGCAGCACATCCATCGGGATGGTAATGATCAGTTTTCCTTTCAGACTAAACATCAGTACAATCGTAAATAACAACGCAACCAGGGTAACCGGAGAAATGGCAGGTAAGAACTTTTGTTCGTACCATATCTCACCGTTGATCCTGACCAGCACGTACCTGCTGAGCATGCCGCAGGCAAACGGAATGCCAAGATATATTACTACACTGTGCATGATGGCTACCATGCCGATATTAACCTGTAATGCTTTCAATCCCAGTAAAGGAGGCAAGACCGTTATAAACAGGTAAGCATATACACTGTATAACAGCACCTGGAAAATACTATTCAAAGCCACCAGGCCGGCAGCATATTCCCGGTCCCCTTCTGCCAGTTCGTTCCATACAATTACCATAGCTATACAACGGGCCAGCCCGATCAGAATAACACCTGTCATGTAATCAGGTGAATCGTGCAGAAAAATGACCGCCAGTAAAAACATCAGTACCGGACCTATCACCCAGTTTAAAAGCAATGAAACACCCAGTATTTTTACATTGCTAAAAACCTTTCCCATTTTCTCATACCGAACTTTGGCCAGAGGAGGATACATCATTAATATCAAACCGGCTGCCAGGGGAATGTTGGTTGTTCCGTTTGATGCAGCATGTACCGTTTCCGGAAATGATGGAAAAAAATATCCGATAGCCACTCCCAGCAACATAGACAGGAATATCCATAGCGTGAGATAACGATCTATAACGCCCAAATGCTTTGTGGCTGCTACCAGTGCAGACGTATTAATTTCCATTGGGTACAATATTCTTCTTAACAAAACCCTGCGCATACACTTTGATCATATCACGTACCTTTCGGAACTGTTCCATGATCTCCTCTTCCGTACCGGTTGCTTTTGCAGGATCAGGAAAGTTGTAATGAAACTTTTGCGCAAGTGACGGAAAGAAAGGACACCTCTCCCTGGCATTGTCACAAACAGTGATCACAAAATCAAAATTAATGCTGCGGTATTCATCAATATGATTGGAAGTATGCTGCGAAATATCAATACCATCTTCTTTCATAATAGCAATGGCCCGTGGATTTACGCCATGTGTCTCCACCCCTGCGCTGTATATCTCTGCATTACCACCAGAAAAATAACGGAGATAGCCTTCTGCGATCTGGCTGCGGCAACTATTGCCGGTGCACAATACAAGTACTTTTTTCATTTTTTCTTTTAATAAAAGAGTAATAACAATGAATAACTCAACAATCTTCTGAATCACAACATGGTACTGCGCGTTTTTCAGCATATACAGTAATGCTGTAAATACCTCCCGCACGATTCCTGAACTGCAATACTTCTTCAGACGACAAATACTGTGTTAGTATATCGTCCGGCACAGTGATCATTTTTTCTTTCTGTATAGCGATATTTACAAAACAATTCTTCTCAATCAATTGCAGGTAAGCTTCTTTCTGGATTGCACCTGATATACAGCCTGCATACATCTCTGCAGCATGCTGAATAGCAACAGGCAATTCTCCTTTCAATACAATGTCAGATATACTGAAATGCCCACCTGGTTTAAGCACCCGGCATATCTCTTTAAATACCGCATCTTTATCCGGTACCAGGTTCAGCACACAATTACTGATCACAACATCTGCCACTGCTGCACTTACTGGTATATGTTCAATATCTCCCTGGCGGAATTCCACATTATTAAAACCCAAATTTTCTGCATTGGCCCTTGCCTTTGCAATCATGGAAGGGGTAAAATCAATACCGATCACCTTTCCTGTTTCACCGGTTTCATGCCGGGCAACAAAACAATCGTTACCGGCACCAGATCCCAGATCTATTACAATATCTCCTCTGCGGATCTGCGCAAATTGTGTCGGTAATCCGCAACCAAGTCCCAGATCTGCATCGGCATTGTACCCTGATACGTTGGTATAATCATCTGTCATGATATTATACACTCCAACAGAACATCCTCCCGATCCGCAACAGGAAGCTTCATTGGTCTGTTTATCCTGTAAAGCAATTGCATCATACTTCTGCTTTACCAGGTCTTTTAATGGCTGATTGTTTTTCATATCGGCTTATTTAATTTATTAATCGCAATATTGCGATTAATAAAGGCAAAAAAAATGCTAACAGCATTCATCCCTGTTAACATAATTCACAAAGAAAGTATCAAAAGCAGCGCGGTACTGGTTCCATATCTTTACATCAATACAATAGCAAACACTGGTGCCCTCAATATTCCCTTTGATAAGACCCGCATTCTTCAATTCTTTCAAATGCTGACTGATGGTTGACTGTGCCAACCCCAGTTCATTCACCAGGTCGCCACAGATACAGGCCTCTGCCTTTAGCAGGTATTGTATAATGGCGATACGCGCAGGATGCGCCAGTGCCTTCATCATGTTTGCCAGCTTATTCTGCTTATCGGTAAATATTTCAGATTTTGTAAGTCCCATACCAATCGCAATATTACGATTAATAGATTTAGAAACAAATATTATTTCCTGCCCTCTGATCTACTACAGGCAAAAGGATGACGCCCGCAGGTTTTCACACCCTATTAACCAAAATATTGATACACGGTAGCATTTACCCGCTATTAAGCTATACATTTGAAATATGGTCGGCACCGGAAAAGTAAGAGTTCTACTGATTACTTTGCTGGGGGTATTATTACTAATAAAACCCAGCCTGGGCATGGCATTGTCCGACGTTCGCCTGGACGACGAGGACAGTTTCAGGAATATTCAAAAACTGTTTAAAAAAAGAAAACAGGATCTTGACGAATATGCTGAACTAACAGCCAGGTACGGGACCATTACACAGGCAAAGAAAACACCTCCTGTTCGCACTACTTCTTTCAACACTACCGCAATACATACTGTTGCAGATTTTCATTACACCAGTATCCCCCTCTACATCACACCACACCGGAAGGTATACCTGTTGTCCGGAAAGCTATCTATCTGATACCATTATCATTTTCATGCTATTTACACATGCAGCAGTAATACCTGTTGCATAACGTTATTTTTCCCACATTATTCATAATGATATATGCGTCGTTTCAAACAAACCTGTGCAGGTATGTGCTGGCTTTGTATGATGGCATTGCGTGTTCATGCACAGGAACATGCGTCTACCGTCAGCCTGCAAGCCCTGCTTCAACAGGTAAATGCAACAGCCCCTTCCATTGTTTCTGACTCTGCTGCAGTAAATGTAAAACAGGCCCAGCTGGAAGCCACCTGCTACAACTGGCTGCCTTCATTAAAGTTCAATTACCAGGCCAATGTTGGTACCAACAATAATCTGCCCGGTGGCTATTTCTCGTATGGTATTGTTCCTTCCAATTCAAAAGTACGTGCAGAGGGAAATTCAAGCGCCATTCTTACAGATGTGGGCATTGCTTCCTTTGACTGGGAAGTGTACAACTTTGGTGCCTACAGTGCGCAGCAGAAAGTGGCTGCATCTGATGTACAGGTAGAACAATCAAGAATGGAAGGTGCCCGTTACCAGCTCCAGGCCTTTACTATTGACAATTACCTGCAACTGGTACGTTTACAGGATCTGTTATCCATACAATCACAGAATATACTGCGCAATACTGAGATCAAACGCACTATCCGTTCGCTGGCTGCCAGTGGTGTTAAAGCCGGTGTGGATACCAGCATTGCAGAAGCGGAACTATCCAAAGCACGGCTGATCTATATAGAACTGGCCAACCAGTTGCGCCAGGCACAACTGCAGCTTTCGTACATCAGTAATATTCCGCCAGAACAGATCATTCCCGATACTACCATGGAGCAGGTATTGTTGCAACATTACACCAGTGCCGTTTCGGAAACAGCCGATACCGCCAATCATCCGCTGATGCTGTATTACCGGCAATTGTACCGGAACAGCCTTGATAAGGAAACGCTGGTTAAAAAAAGTTACCTGCCAAAGGTTTCATTACAGGCAGCAGCCTGGGGACGTGGTTCCAGCGTTAGCGCCACTGATGAGTTCCGGAGCCTGCCGTCAGGAATAGGTTTTGAACGCGCCAATTACCTGGTAGGTGTGGGCATTACCTACAACCTGTTTGATCTGAAAAAGAAACAACTGCAACTCCATGTACAAAAGGCCAATACACGGTATGCACAACAGAAACTGTCAGAACAGCATCAACTGCTTACGGTCAATACCTCGCAGGCTGAGGCTGAATTAAGTACTGCGCTGGAAAGGCTGGATGAAATTCCTCACCAGTTGGCAGCAGCACAGGCCGCTTACCGGCAAAAATTATCACTGTACAAAAACGGGCTTACAGATATTGTTGAACTGAATGCTGCACTGAGTATACTGTACCGCGCAGAAACAGATTTCACCAATGCCAAATACATTTTCTGCAAAGCACTGTTCCAGAAAGCTATTACAGAAAATAAAGTAACTCCTCTTCTGAACCTATTAAAATGATCTGGCTATGTCGTTGGTTACAACTGCACTGAAAAAGCCCATTGCAACTGTGGTGATTACATTGAGCATATTGCTGTTTTCAGTCCTTACCATTATAAAGATCCCCATTGATATTTTTCCCCAGTTGAACCTGCCTACCATTTATGTTATTGAATCGTATGGAGGTATGTCGGCACAACAGATGGAAGGTTTCTTTTCCACCCGTTTGCAGGACCAGTTCCTGTATGTCAACGGGATCAAAAATATCAGTGCCAAAAATATACAGGGTTTAACCATCCTGAAACTCAGTTTTTACGAAAAGACCAATATGGCCGAAGCATCGGCACAGGTAGCATTGCAGGTGAACAGGGCTATGAAATTCTTTCCACCCGGTGCTTTACCGCCACAGGTAATTCGTTTTGATGCATCTTCGTTGCCGGTAGGTCAGTTGGTAATTGCCGGAGAAAAAAGAACGCTGAAAGAAATCTATGATCTGGCAGCTACACGTGTACGGCCAATGTTTGCCACAGTACCGGGACTCTCCGCTCCCCCGCCCTTTGGTGCCAACTCACGCGCTATTACCGTAAATATAGACCCCAATAAACTACGCAGTTATAATCTTACCGCCGATGAAGTAGTGGCCGCGCTGGCAAAGTTCAATGTAATGGCTCCATCGGGCAACCTGCGGCTGGACAATACCATGTATCTTACCACCATCAATACACTGGTAAAACAGGTGGATGAATTCGGCGACATTCCCGTGATCACTAAAAACGGTGTGCCGGTACTGGTAAAAGATGTGGCAAGAGTGGCCGATGCTACAGACATCACAGTGGATTATGCACTGATCAACGGTAAAAGATCCGTGTATATACCGGTAGTAAAAACAGCCGATGCTTCTACCTGGGAAGTAGTGCAGAACCTTAAAAAGAAAATACCGGAAATACAAAGCCTGTTGCCTGATGACGTAACAGTTTCCTACGAGTTTGATCAGTCTGTGTTTGTGGTCAATGCCGTAAAAAGCCTGGTAACAGAAGGTGCACTGGGTGCATTGCTGACAGGCTTAATGGTATTGCTGTTCCTGCGTGATCTGCGTAGCAGTCTTATTGTAGTGATCACCATCCCCGTGTCAATCCTGATCGGTGTATTACTGCTGAGTATGTTTGGACAAACCATCAATATCATGACACTGAGTGGTCTGGCCCTTGCCATTGGTATCCTGGTAGACCAGGCAACAGTAACCATTGAAAACATACACCAGCACCTGGAAATGGGAAAGGACAAACGACAGGCCGTACTGGATGCCTGCGAAGAGATTGCATTTCCCTTGTTGCTGATCCTGTTATGTATCCTGGCTGTATTTGCACCTTCTTTCCTGATGACCGGCGTTCCGAAAGCCATGTTCCTGCCGCTTTCATTATCCATCGGTCTTACCATGATTGTATCGTACATCGCAGCACAAACACTGGTCCCCATCCTTTCCAACTGGATGATCAAGGCCGAACGATACCAGCATTATCATCATGGAGGCATTCATGCACACGCAGGTGAAGCACTGAATGATGCTGAAAAAGAACAGGTGACAGCACACCTGGATGCAGAAAAATCAGCACCGGAAAAAAACGATCTGTTTGAGCGGATAAAACTGCGCTATATGAAAATATTGCAGCAACGCATGCCCCGCAAAAAACTGATGGTGATCTCTTACCTGGTGATTGTTTTTGCGCTGGTGGCCGCTGGGTTTGCCATTATCGGTAAAGACATGATGCCCAAAACCAATAACGGCCAGTTCCAGTTACGCATCAAAGAACCTGATGGCACCAGGCTGGAACGTACCGAGGAGAAGTTGCGGAAAGTATTGCAGATCATCGACACTACCGTCAATCACCATGTAGCTATCAGTTCTGCCTATGTAGGTTTAATACCAAGCAGCTATGGTTCCAGCAACCTGTACATTTTCAATACCGGTACACATGAAGCTGTATTGCAGGTAAACCTGGATGAAGACTACAAAGTAAATATGGATGAACTGAAAGATGCATTGCGCAACAATATCAGGTATACATTGCCTGAACTGCGGTTAAGCTTTGAACCTATTGACATGACAGAAAAGATCATGAGCCAGGGCGCCTCTACACCTATCGAAATACGTGTGGCAGGAAAAGACATGAAGCAGATTGAAACCTTTGCCAACGCAGTAACAGACTCGTTAAAAAAAATACCTTATCTGCGTGATGTACAGATTGCACAACCATTAAAATTCCCGGTAGTGTCCATTACCATCGACAGGTTGAAAGCAGCTCAGTTGGGATTGAATGTACAGGACATTGCACGTTCAGTAACAGCCAGTACATCTTCCAGTCGCTTTACAGAAAAAAATCAGTGGCTGGATGAAGACAAAGCCTACACCTACCAGATCCAGGTGCAGATACCGGAATACGTAATGAACACTATGGATGAACTGAAAGAGATCCCATTGGTAAAAGGTCAGAACAGCCCTGTACTGGGAGATATCGCTTCATTCACTACTGACTATGTACCGGGTGAATACGACCGTTCAGGGCCACGGCGTTTTTTAACCGTCAGTGCCAATATTTATAAAAAAGACCTGGGCACAGCCACAGCCGCAGTGCAGCAGGCATTAAGGTCGGTAGGTACGCCACCCAAAGGGTTGGTAACAGAAATAAGAGGCATGTCGAACCTGCTGGAAGAAACCTTATCAGGTTTACAAAGCGGCCTGTTGTTTGCCATCCTGGTGATCTTCCTGTTGCTGGCAGCCAATTATCAGTCGTTCAGGTTATCATTAACGGTGTTGTCAACGGTACCTGCTGTTATTGCAGGTTCACTCGCTGCATTATTGCTTACCGGTTCCACCCTAAACCTGCAATCGTACATGGGTATGATCATGTCTACAGGTGTATCAGTAGCCAATGCCATCCTGATCGTGACCAATGCAGAAAAACTGCGACTGGCTTATGCAGATGCTACCCAGGCAGCCATTACCAGCGCATCCATCCGTTTGCGTCCTATCTTAATGACCAGTCTTGCTATGATAGCAGGTATGATACCTATGGCATCAGGCATGGGTGAGGCAGGTGAACAATCGGCCCCACTGGGACGTGCTGTCATCGGCGGGCTTGCGGCTTCTACCCTTGCTGCATTGTTTGTATTACCACAGGTTTTTGCATGGGTACAAAAAAGTTCAGGCTACAAGTCGCCCTCACTAATGCCACAAAACAATCATTCTGACAACGCTTAAAAGATAATATCATGAAATATAACAGCATATTATTATTGTTCATTGTGCTTTCGTTTGCTGCCTGTACCGAACGACAGAAACCGGTGGATATGACCGGTAAAAGTACTTCAACCAAAACCACCAGTAAGTATGAAATTGGCCAGGTAGTGGAAAAACCACTTTCAGGATATGTAAAACTGCCGGGACAACTGCGGCCGTTTGAAGAAGTGAATATCTATGCCAGGGTAAATGGCTTTGTACAACAGGTGCCGATAGACAGGGGCAGCATTATCCGTAAAGGACAGGTATTACTGACACTGGAGGCACCGGAAATTGAATCGCAGGCGCAGGCAGCTATGTCAAAATATATGCAGGCACAGGAAAATGCAGTAGCCAGCAAAGAAAAATACGGTCGTTTAAAAGAAGCGGCCAAAGAAGAAGGCGCTGTTGCTCCGCTTGATCTTGACAATGCTTTGTCGCGCATGAAAGCCGATGAAGCCATGGTGATGTCTGAAAAATCGAATGTGGCTTCTATCAATAATATCAAAAGCTACCTGACAGTAACCGCTCCGTTTGATGGTATTATTACACAGCGTAATGTATCGGCTGGCGCATTGGTAGGCCCTGGCAGCAAAGCCAATGACCAGCCATTGCTGGTATTGCAATACCTGCAGAAACTGAGGCTGGAAGTATTTATTCCCGAAGTATATGTAGACAAGGTTGACCTGAAAAGCCCGGTGCATTTTACTTTTAACTCAATACCCGGTAAAGAAAACAAAGCAATGATCAGTCGCTCGGCCAATGCATTGAGCAGTCTGCGTTCGGAAGCCATTGAAATTGATGTGAACAATACAACACAACAGTTAAAACCCGGTATGTATGCTGAAGTAAAGATCCCGTTGTTGTCCAATGCCAGTTCATTGCTGGTGCCCAATAGCGCAATTGTACGATCAACAGAAAGACAGTATGTGATCGTTGTAAAAGATGGTAATGCGGTGATCACTGACATTAAAGAAGGGTTAAGCGCCAATAATTTTACAGAGATATTTGGCAATGTACACGCGGACGATGAAATTGTACTGCACGCTACCGATGAGATCAAGGAAGGCACCAAAATAAAATAGCTTCTGTATCCGCAAAGACGGCCTCCTTATCAAAGGAGGCCGTGTCTTTTTCATAATACGGTTGCTGGGTGAAAAAAATTATCTTTGGCACAATCCCCATACCATGATCTATCAGCAATATTTACCATCACCGGCACTGGCGAAATACATTCGCTGTTACTGGAGCCTGGAAAGTACCGGAGTATCTACTGCTGCTTCAAAGGACAGGATCTTTCCGGACGGTTGCATGGAACTGGTTTTTCATTATGGCGACCTGTATAAAAAATATCATACAGAAGATACAGCCGGTGTGCAGCCCCGCAGCTTTATACATGGCCAGCTCACTTCTTTTATGGACATCGAGGCAACCGGTAGAACCGGCATCTTCAGTGTACGTTTTCATCCCGGCGGACTGGCGCCTTTTACAGCATTCAGCCTGGAAGAAGTGACGGATATATATACCAGTGTCCGCAATTACTGGGGTGCTGCCGGAGAAATACTGGAAGACAACATACTCAATGCTTCTACGCACAACGAGCGCATAGCCATACTGGAAACTTTTTTGCTCAAAAAACTGGTCGGTATGCCATCGTATCATCCGGCCATTGAATATTGTGTGCACCATATTGCACGGCATCATGGTAATGTAAATATTGATCAGTTGGCTGCCACATACAATATCGGCCGGCGGCACCTGGAACGGCAGTTTATTGCCGGTGTTGGCTTGAGCCCTAAATTACTGGCACGCATTACCCGTTTTCAACATGTACTGCATCTGATCAGCACCGGTACATACCGCAACCTGACAGGCATTGCACACGAAAGCGGCTTTTACGACCAGGCACATTTTATCAGGGATTTCCGGGCATTTACCGGTTTCAATCCCAGACAATATTTTTCAGACAACTGGCAACTGGCCAGGTACCTCAGCGGTGAAATATAGAAGTCGCATTTTTACAATTCCTGAAATGGCATTTGCTGCAATTTTGCCATCAAACGATAAATACACAATTTATGAGATACAGCACAGCAGGCATTGCATCAGCAGCTATCATTACGGCAATAATAGGATTAACAGCTATGCGTCCGTCTATCAACATTGAAAAAGCTGCATGGCTGCTGGGAAACTGGCAGAACAAAACATCCCGCGGTACCCTTACTGAATCATGGCAAAAAAAAGATGATTCTACTTACACCGGCAAAAGTGCATTTGTAAGAGGAACAGACACACTTTCTTCCGAAACACTTACACTGGAAGAACGAAAAGGCCGTTTGTATTACATTCCTGTTGTAAAGAACCAGAACAATGGTCAACCTGTAACCTTTACACTCACTTCAGCATCTGCCAACCAACTGGTATTTGAAAACCCGGCACACGATTTCCCGCAAAAGATCACCTACACACTTATTACCAACGATTCACTGGTAGCAGTGATATCAGGTGTCCGCAACGGACAGGAACGTGCACAACAATTCCCCATGGGAAGAGTAGCAGAGAAATAACAAACTTATTTTCACATACTCATTGCAGTATACAATGCAGGCAAAAACACAAATGGTTCTTGTCTGCATTGTTATTTTATAAAGCTACTGTTCATAAAAGGTTAATAACCCGATTTCATTTATTAAAAGAATTTCCCTATCTTAAAGTATTGTAATTCAAATCCCTCGTACATACCTCTGCATGGTTTGGTTATATCCGCAAAACCAACGGGGAACCTGCAGAGACGTTAAGGCTATAGCTGGTTTAGCATCATTTTCTGTATTGTCACGATACCTGCTGGCAGGTATCTATGTTGTCATTACCATACTGTTCTGGAACAAATGGCAGATACGATTGCCTGCAATTAAGTCTGCAGAAATTAACGCTTATGGTGAAAACCTTCATAACCTCAATCATGTACGTATGCATTGTTGTTACTTCTGTTGTGGCACAACAGAAAGACCTCACCTCCCTGATGAATGCCGATACCATTACCAATTTTTCTGCATTCCAGCGGTCATTAAGTTTTGCAGGTGTTCTGCAGACCCGTTATGTAACTTCTCTTTCAAAAGACGTGGATGTAAACGGTAAACATTTTGACCCCTCAGCTACTAAAGGAGTTACCAATACCTTCCTGGTAAAACGTGCACGTTTTATGGTCAAAGCCAATATCAACGACCATTTTTCTGCGAATATACTGGTCAACTTTGCCGATTTCAACAGTGATCCCACCAATAAAGTATTAGAAAACGCTTACATCAAATACTCGCTCAACAAACACTTTAATGTAATGGCCGGGCAGTTCCGCCCCTTCTTTGGTATTGAAGATGCACTGGCAGTAGACATCATCCGTACCCTGGATTTTTCCAACCAGTACTATGCATTTGGTAAAAACGGCTGGCAGAGTTTCCAGATAGGGTTGTCTGTATTGGGTGATGTGACCAACAATGGAAAGCTCAGGTATTTTGCAGGAGCCTACAACGGCAATAACAAAACACAACCATCAGACGATAACAATACCAAAAACTTTTATGGCAGGCTGGAAGCGGATATAATAGCAAAGGATTTCACCATTGCTGTCAATGGCGGCACCGGCAGCCTGGGTGCCAGCGCTACCGGCAATGCGTGGGGTGCAGATGCAACCGCCAAAATAGACCTCTCTGCCAAATGGCACATCCTGCTAATGGCTGAATATAAGTCCGGTACCAACTTCATAGCTTACAACAGCAGTACACTTACACCCAAACCCGGTATTGGTCAGTTCAGAATGCAGGGCTTTTATATTTTTCCTACACTACGGTATGAATACAAAAGACCCCGTGTGCGGGCCATTGAATTCTCATCACGGTATGAATACTTTGATGAAAATTACAAACTGAACAGTAATATACGGCAAACACTGATACCCAACATATCGCTCATTTTTGCAGATAATTTTTATGCGGCTTTACAGGTAGGCGTAGCAATAGACCTGTACAGAAAAGATGTACCGCTTACAACGGCTTATACCAATAAACTGGCCTATGCACAATTGCAAATAAGATTATAAATAAAACACCCTTTCCTGTCTATGAAAGAAATAAGACCCAAAGCACTGCTGGTTACCGTGATCATTGGCATCGTTATCTGGTTTCTGCCGGTACCCGAAGGTGTTAAACCCAATGCATGGCACTTACTAGCCATCTTCCTGGCCACCATCTCTGGTATTATTTTAAAAGCAGCCGCAATGGGTACTATGGCGATGCTGGGTATTACCATGTGTGCTGCCACACAGGTACTGGCACCGGGTGATCCTGCATTATCCATTGCACATGCACTCAGCGGCTTTGGCAATTCAACCATCTGGCTGATAGGACTTGCATTTTTCATTGCAAGGGGATTTATTAAAACAGGATTGGGTACACGACTGGCCTATAACTTCATCAGGATATTTGGCAAGGGGCCTTTAGGACTGGCTTATGGATTAAATACCGCCGACCTGATCCTGGCACCCGCCATTCCCAGTAATACCGCAAGGGCCGGAGGTGTTATTTATCCCATCATGAAATCCATTGCAGTAAATATGGGTTCTTCCCCTGAAGATGCTGCCACACACCGTAAAATAGGTGCCTTCCTTACGCTAAGCAGCTATAATGCAAACATGATCACCTCTGTGATGTTCCTGACTGCTACCGCCAGTAATCCTATGGCACAGAAGTTTGCCAGAGACCTTGGCATTACCATCACCTGGGGTAGCTGGGCCATGGCTGCTTTGTTACCAGGGCTGGTGTGTTTCTTATTGCTTCCATTGTATTTGTACAAATTCTTTCCTCCGCAATTAAAAAGCACCAAAGAAGCTCCGGCAATGGCTGTACAGAAATTAAAAGAAATGGGACCGGTAACCATACAGGAATGGCTGATGGTAGCCACCTTTATTATATTGCTGGTATTATGGATATTTGGAAACCTGTTTGCTGTTGATGCCACAACCGGCGCATTGATCGGCCTGTGTATTTTGTTACTGAGTGGTGTACTGACATGGGAAGATGTAAAGGCAGAAAAAGGCGCATGGGATACCATTGTATGGTTTTCATCGCTGGTAATGATGGGTTCTTATCTCAACTCATTGGGTTTTACAGGCTGGTTTGGCAACCTGGTAGGATCAAAACTGGCCACCCTTAGCTGGCACATGGCCTTTCCCCTGATCATACTGGTATATTGCTATTGCCATTATATGTTTGCCAGCGCTACTGCACAGGCCGCAGCTATGTATCCCGCATTCCTGGCAGTGGGTATTTCCGTAGGCGTTCCCGGTAATATGCTTGCTGTATTCCTCGGCGCATGTGCCACACTGATGGGTTCGCTGACACATTATGCACACGGACCTGCTCCTATCTTTTTCGGCAGTACATACGTTGATATGAAAGAATGGTGGAAACATGGTTTCTTCATCAGCGTATTATTCCTGGCCGTTTGGTTTGGCATTGGTGGATTGTGGTGGAAGTTACTGGGACTATGGTAAACCGGCTCTTCACGGTATTGCTCATTTAAAAATATATTCATGATCCACGGAATAAACAAATATATAACGAAGCGGATAGTGCTGTTGTATTGTTTATTGCCTGTTGTATTGCCGGTAGCAGCACAGCAAACATCACTGGAAGATTGTTTCAGAATAGCCAGCAACAGGAACCTGGTGATGCAACAAAGCAGGGCATCGCTGCTGGCAAGACAATATCATCTTGATGTAGAAAAACAACGCTACCTGCCTAAAATAGATGCGCTGGCCAGTTATACCTATTTAAGCCGGCCGCTGGAAATAAACCTGTCGCAGGTACGCGATGGTATTGTAGATGGTTCCTCCCGGCAGGCAGTTAATGCGGCTAATACTGTATACAAAGAAATAACAGGCAATGACCTCTCATCTGCCGCACAGAACAGTTTATACAATACTTCCAGGAACATTATCGGTGGTATTTATCCTGATTACAATCCACCATTAAGCAGGCAATCTTATTTCCTGGCAGGGCTGGCATTGCGTCAACCTGTTTACCTGGGCAATAAAATAACGGCAGCCCGAAACCTCGCAGAGTCTGAGGTAGCCAGCGGTATCATCAACACACAACTGGTGGAAAAAGATGCCGATTATGCCATCGCAATGCAATACATCCGCATATTGTACATCAACAATATGCTGTATACACAACAGGAAGTGGTCAATGCTTTTATCAGTAATGATAATTATGGCGAACAGATGGTTAAAAACCAGGTATTGGCACCTTACCAGAAAAGCTGGACCAAAGTATTGCTATCACAGGCAAGAACATTTTATAATAACCTGCAGATGGATAAGACCAATGCAATTATTGAACTGAATAAACTGCTGGGTGTTCCATTAGATTCTGTACTGACCATTACAGGCAAGCTGGTATACAATACACCGGGGGTATTGCAGGAAAACAATGATTTCTGGCAGAACAATGCAGCCTATCAATTAATACAAAGCAAAATTGCCACGGCTGTGACAGCTGAAAAAATAGCCCGTTCATTTTCCCTTCCCAACATTTTTGCAATAGGCAACCTGAACCTGTACCAACACCAGTTGCCTGTTACCATTGCCCCCTGGATGGTGGGACTGGAAATGCAGTGGAATATTTTTAACGGTACCCAAACACAAAAAAGAAAAAAGGCTGCACAACAACTGGTGGAAGAAGTAAAACTGGCCGAAGAAAACACACGCCAGAGTTTACAGATGCAACTGGCAGTGGCAAAGAACAAGATACAGGCAGCACAGAATGAAGTAAACACCACCGATAGCGCCCGGCAGGAAATTGCCACCACCCGCAGGTTGATCAATGAAAGAGTAATGAACCAGTTATCATCGCTCAAAGATCTGAATGATGTAATACTGATGCAGGCAGAAATAGAAAAAGCATACCATACAGCAGTACTGGGTTATTACCTGGCATTGGCTACTTACTGGAATATAACAGGTGCACCGGAGCGCATAGCGGGAATGCTGAGAATCAGGAATTAGGGTTGGGGAACTGGGAATCAGGTGTTAGCCTTTAGATAAACGCTGAATTTCAGACAGTGAGCAGGAATAACAAGAGCCTCTCACGCCTCACGATCCAATACAACCAGCACTCACCACTGACCACTCACAATAAAAACTGTAATCGCAGAGATATGAAACAGTTCCTGAAAAATTATTGGGCCTTGCTGGTACCGGTTGTTGTACTGGCTGCAGCCATTTTCTTTTTATTCAGACAATCGCCTTCTGAAAGTAATACACCTGTAGGCATGGTAGATGCGACAAGTGTTGACGTGGCAGCAGAATTTCCCGGCAGACTGGACAGCCTGTTTGTACAACAGGGCGATACCGTACAAAAAGGACAGTTGCTGGGTGTATTGCGCAGCAATGAAATAGAAGCCATCCGTGCACAGGCGCTGGCAGCGGTAGATGCAGCCAAGGGTCAGCAGGAATTACTGCAACAGGGGCCGCGTACTGAACTGGTAACTGCTACCGATAAACTATACCAGATTGCAAAAGATCAGTATGATCTGTTCAGCAAAACCTACGACCGTATGCAACGGCTGTACAATGCAGATGTGATCAGCGGGCAGGAGAAAGATATTTTCTATTTCAAATACCAGGCAGCACAGAAAGAAATGGAAACAGCCCGGCTGAATCTTGAAATGTTGCAGAAAGGGACCCGCCCGGAAGTGTTAAAAAGTGCCAATGCCATTGTGCAACAGGCGCAGCAGGCATACGAACTGACCAAAGCTCTGAAAGAGAATACACGCATCTACGCTCCCACCGATGGCGTAATTACCTCACTGGTTATTCACCAGGGCGAGATTGTTTCCATCGGTTATCCTATTATGAGCGTAGAAAAAGAAAACTCATTTAAGCTGCGTTTCAACATACGGCAGGATATGGCTGCCCGGTTTAAACCCGGCAGTACGGCAAAAGTAAAAGTGCCCGGCTGCGATCCGGAAGTGTTTGATGTATCGGTATCATCCGTATCTCCTTCCCTCACGTTTGCCAACTGGGTACCATCGAAAGACAAAGGCGATTTTGAATTGCGCACATTTACCATAGAATTCAAACCACTTCAACCTGATGCTGTAAAAGGTCTCCGTTCAGGTATGACCGCTGCTTTACAATTACCATGATGATGACAACAATTGCCAGGATCATATTAAGAGAATGGAAACGCATCTTCACACTCCCGGTTCATTACTGGGTACTGATCGTAATGCCACCGCTGTTGTTTTTCCTGTATGCATTCATCTATCAGAACCAGAAAGCAGATCATTTATCCATGGCCGTATGGGATGAGGATCATTCTTCTGTATCACGGCAGATGCTGTTCCTGTTGCAACAAACAGAAACCATGTCATTCACCCGTACTGTAAACAGCCTGCAGGAACTGGAACAACTGATACAACGGGGTGAAATACTGGGTGCAGTACATTTTCCGCGCAATATGGAAACGGACATCAAAAGCCGTCACCCGGTAAATGTGGTGGTGTATACCAATGCAGCCGCAGTAGTACCAGCCAAACTGATCTATAAAGAAGCTGCGCAGATCATCATTACCGCTGGTTCCGGAGTTATTTTACAGAAGTTTGTCAAAACAGGCATGAATACTGATAAGGCCATAGCATTGGTGCAACCAATACGGCTTACACCATACATGCTGTACAATCCATCATACAATTACCAGCAATACCTGGTACCCGGTCTGATAACAGTGGGATTGCAAATGATCATTATTATGGTGGGCGTATTATTACTGAACTATGAAAAGAAAACACAAACACTGCAGCAATTGTACATAATGGCCAGAGGATCTTCTTCGCATATCATTATCGGCAAAACCATTGCCCATCTATGTATTGCCTGGCTGAATTTTATACTGATCACATGCATCATTTTCCCCGTTTTCGGTATTGGCGTAGCTGCCGCTACCGGCAAATTCTTTGTATTCTATACATTACTTACACTTGCCTGCCTGGGCATCGGGCAACTGGTATCAGCATTGTTCAGCGATACCATGCTGGCTACCGACATTGCACTATTCTACACTTCACCGGCATTTGTATTCAGCGGATTCACTTTTCCAAGGTGGGCCATGCCCTGGTACGACCAGTACTATGCCAATGTAATGCCCTATACCCATTTCCTGGATGGATTTTTTAAAGTGTACTATATGAACCTGCCGTTGCAATATGCCATGCACGAAGCAGGTTTATTATTGCTGTTCATTGCATGCACCTTTTCATTTACCATTATACTTTTTCAAAAACAACTGAACCGTTTGCAGATTGTCGCAACCTAATTCCATATTGAATGTATGGCGGCTTACATTGCGCGAAGCAGCGCTGATCATTAAAGATCACAGCCTGTTGCTGACACTGCTGATCGCGCCATTGCTGTATGCATTCTTTTACGGCAGCATTTACATGTACAAAGAAGAAGAAGGCGTAAAACTGGCAGTGGTAGATGATGACCATTCCCACCTGTCGCGGCTCATCACACAACAGATCGGCAACGCACAGGTAACGGCCGTTTTTATTGTTCCCACCCTTGAAGATGCCAAAGAAGCCATGTACAGGGGCAATTGCCAGGGATTTTTGTATATAGAAAAAGGCCTGGAAGCAAAAGTAAAATCACTGCACCAGGCCGATATTGTAGTGGCATTAAATGCAGCACGTTTTCTGCCATCCAGCGATCTGCTGCTGAGTATTAACCAAACCTGCCTTACACTGGGAGCGGGTGTACGGTTGCAATACCTGCAAAAATCTGAAGGCATGAATACCGGCGCTTCCATGCAGGAAGTGATGCCGGTGAACCTTGATTATCGTCCTTTATACAACAGCCGCAGCAGTTATGGCGATTTTCTGTTACCCGGTCTGCTGGCCCTGATCTTACAGCAAACTCTATTACTGGGCTTGTCGGCCAGTGTATCGGGCGAAAAAAGTAAACAACGTATACAGGAATGGATGCAGCAGGCAGGCAACAATATCTCCATTGCCTTATGGGGTAAAGGCTTTCTGTATACAGTACTGTTTGGTTGTTATGCCTTCTTTTTTATGACGGTGAATTACTCGCTGCTCCAATTGCCCATGCGTGGCAATCCGCTGCAACTGGCCCTCGTTTTCCTGTTATTTATCACTACACTGGTACCCATGGCACAGTTTATCGGTTCCTTGTTCAGCAGCCCTTTACTTAATATACAGATAATGGCCTTTTCCACCTATCCCTTCTTTCTGGTATCGGGTTATACTTTTCCACTGCACAATATTCCTGTTGCCCTGCAAGGTATTGCTATGTTATTACCAACAACACCGTTTATCAAAGTATATCAATCCATTGTCCAGGCCGGGGCATCACTGGCAGATAATATTCCGGCATTGCTCCATCTCACTGCATTGTTCTTCCTGTATACATTACTGGCGCTGATCAGGATCAGGCAACTTCAGAAACGTGTTCAGTAGCCTGTTGTTCACAATCTTTAAAAACACAGGTTGTTTTTGCCGGAAATCACGACATTTGGCCTTACAGGATGCCGGTAACCGGCTTACCTGTGATGAGCAAAACATTGGCTATATACTGACGATGCGATACAGAATTGCTGCTAATATTATAGTGCTGCTGCTTACTGGTTTAAGGCTTCTGGCAACAGATCTTCCTGTCAAATACCTGGGCATTGAACAAGGACTTTCCAACAATGCCGTGACATGTATTTACCAGGATTACCAGGGCTTTATGTGGTTTGGTACTTATGATGGCCTGAACCGCTATGATGGTTATTCCTTTAAAATATTCCGCAACACACTCGGCGACAGTACTTCCCTGAGCAGTAATAACATTTATACCATTGAAGGCGATACACACCACAATATCTGGATCGGTGTGCAGAACGGTGTCAATGTATTCAACCCGCTGACAGCCACCTTTTCATCACCCCGCTATACAGATGCCAATACCGGTGCCCTGCTGAAAATACAGGAAGAGGTGCATGCCATAAAGACCCTCCCCAATGGTTATGTACTGGTAGGTACCAGCCAGAACGGGCTGCTGGTGTTTGAAAACAATACCAGTAAAGGCATACAGATACCACTCAATGGTCAGGATGTACATTACAACATCACCAGTATTGAAATTGACCGGCTACGACAGAAAATATGGGTGTTCGTTAAAAAGTCCGGTCTGTTCCTGTACAATATTGCCAGCAGAAAACTACAACCGGTCAACAGCACCATCAGACAGGCTACCTGTCTTAAAACCGACCAGCAGGGTAACCTGTGGTTAGGTAATGACAATGGCCTGTTCCTGTACAATGTAGCCACACAACAATATTCTGGTAACCTGGTACCGGTAAAATGCAACGTGGTGGGTCTTTGCCGCAACAAGCAACAGCAGTTGTGGATCGCATCGGATGGTGGTGGTGTATGGAGCCTTGCACCCGGCGCATCACAGGCCGTGCCCTTTGTTGCTTCCAATGGCACATCCATTGTAAACAGCAATGCAGTATATGCGGTGTACGAAGATGATGATGAACGCAAATGGATCGGCACCCTGCGTGGCGGTGTCAATATGGTAGATTCCAGGCCGCTGGCATTTAAAAAGATCGTTCACAATACACCGGGCCGCAATAATGTCATTGACAATTTCATCCTGTCCTTTTGCGAAGATGCCCCGCAACGTGTATGGATAGGAACAGACGGCGCAGGACTGCGTTACTGGAACCGCAGCAACAATACCTTTACTGAATACACGAACAATCCTGCTGATAAAAACTCCATCAGCAGCAATTTCATCACCAGCATTATAAAAGACCAATACAAAGATACCTGGATCTCTACCTGGTTTGGTGGCGTGAACAGGCTTCGCAATAACAGCCATACTTTTGAACACTACAGTTTTCTAAATCCTGCTACCGGTGCAGAAGAACACAACGCCTGGCTGGTATATGAAGACGCTCAGAAAAATATCTGGGCCAGTACTACCAATGATGGTAGCCTGTACCGCTTTGATCGCAACAACAACCGTTTTGAAATTTTTGATCCTTCCATCATCAACCTGCAAAGCATTGCTGAAGACCGTGCCGGAAATCTATGGGGCGGAAATTACACGTCACTCATACAGATCGATCGCAGCACTAAAACCCATCACACTTTTGTCATTGGCTACCCTGTCCGGTGTATTCATGAAGATGCCGGTCAGCATCTGTGGCTGGGCACACAGGGTGCAGGGTTGTTGTTGTTTAACCGGCAGACCGGTAAGTATACCAGTTTTACCACTGCCGATGGTTTACCCGGCAACACCATTCTGCGTATGCTGGAAGACAGCAAAGGCAACCTGTGGTTAAGTACTTACAATGGCCTGTGCAGGTTCAACCCCACTACCAGAACCTGCAAAAACTTCTCTCCATCCGATGGACTGCAAAGCAACCAGTTCAGCTTCAATGCAGCACTGGCATTATCTTCGGGTGAATTCCTTTTCGGAGGTATCAAGGGATTCAATATATTTTATCCTGACAGTGTAAACGACCAGGAAAAAACACCCGGCATCTTTTTAACCGGCCTGAAGATCAACAACAAATCCATTGAAGAAGATAACAGCTACCCGCTTACCCTGAAACAGGATGCCATCAGTGAAATAGTACTGCCATTTGACAAAGCCGTGGTATCACTTGACTTTGTAGCACTGGACTATAGCAGCACCGACAAAATCAAATATGCCTACTTTCTGCAGGGTTGGGATAAAGACTGGAACTATGTAAACGGCATCAGAACAGCCAATTATTCCAGGTTGCAGGAAGGCACTTATCTTTTCAAAGTAAAAGTAACCCGGCCCGATGGCCGGTGGAGCAACGAAACACATCTGTTGCAGATAAAAGTATTGCCGCCCTGGTACCACACCTGGTGGGCATACCTTATATATGTAGTATGCGCAGCCGGTTTCATTTACCTCTACATCAGTTATACAAGACGCCAGGAACGACTGCGTTACGAGATCAAGCTGGCACACCTTGAAAATGAGAAAGACAAAGAGCTGACAGAAAAGAAATTATCCTTCTTCACCAACGTATCGCATGAATTCAGAACACCGCTTTCGCTGATCATCAATCCGCTGAAAGAAAAACTGAATCATACTGACGACCAGGAACTGACCATTGCCTACCGCAATGCACGCAGACTGCTTAGCCTGGTAGACCAGTTATTGCTTTTCAGAAAAGCTGACAGTGAAGAGGACAAACTGAAAATATCTGCTACAGATATTACCGATCTGTGCCGCGAAGTATACCAGTGTTTTATACAACAGGCCAAAGCACGTCACATTGATTACCGCTTTGTTACGCCCCACACACCGCTGCAGGTATATGTAGATTATGAGAAAATTGAAATTGCATTGTTCAACCTGTTGTCCAACGCCTTCAAATTCACACCCGCCCACGGCACCATCAGTTTTGAGATAGCAGAGAACATGAACGAGGTACTGATCACCGTACAGGACAATGGCTGTGGTATTGAGGAAGAAGCGCAGAAAAAGATCTTTGAAAAATTCGGACAGGCCGAAAATGCATCCATCCGCAAAACCGGTTTCGGCATCGGTCTGTACCTGGTAAAACATTTTACCGAAGCACACCGGGGCAGCATATCCTGTCACAGTGAAGTAAACAAAGGCACCACCTTCACCATTACTTTGCCCAAAGGCAATGTACACCTGCCGGGTAGTTATATACTGCGTCAAAATACTTCCACCCACGAACTGCTGGAAGAGCTGGCTGTAGAACAGGAACTGACCGCTTCGGCCAGCAACCTTACTACCGTAGAAGGTAAAACCGTGGAAGAAGTAGTGACAGAAAAAAAATCGATCCTGCTGATAGATGACAGTGCAGAGATCCGCGATTACCTGCAACACCTTTTCCGCAAACAATACCTGCTGTACATGGCCGACAATGGCTCCGACGGTTTTGCACTGGCGGCCGAACACATTCCCGATCTCATCATCAGCGATATCAATATGAAAGGTATGGATGGCGTAGAACTATGCCACGCCATCAAACAGTCTGACAAACTGGGACATATTCCCGTGATATTACTAACAGGCTCTACTGCCCCTGACACCCGCTTGCGTGGTATAGAAGGCGGCGCAGATGATTACATCACCAAACCTTTTGATCAGAAATTATTACAGGCCAGGGTAGAATCCATTCTGCGCAACCGCAACCTGTTGCAGCGTTATTTCTTTGACAACATCACGCTGAAAGAAACCTCTATTAAGGTACCTGCCGAATACCAGGAGTTTCTCCGCAAATGCATCAGCGTAGTGGAAGAAAACCTCGACACGGATGATTTCACCATCAAAAAATTCTCCAAGGCCATGGGTATGAGCCATTCAGGACTATACCAGAAGGTGAAAGCTATTTCCGGGCAATCGCTCAATGCATTTATCAGATCTATCCGTTTAAGAAGAGCTGCAGTACTGATGATCACCGAAGGAATGAATGTAAATCAATCAGCTACACAGGTAGGGATTGGCGATGTACGTTATTTCAGAGAGCAGTTCATCAAACTGTTTGGTATGACGCCTTCTGAATACATCAAAAAATACCGCTCAACTTTCAATAACAACTACAATACCATCAAAACAAAGAAAACCAACGGATTATAATCTGGCGAAAATTGAAAACATTTCGGATACCTACATCTTTGTTATTTTACCCCCTTTATTTTAGAGATTTACCCCCCTCCCACGACAAGTTGAGGTGCTAATATTACATTGTTGTTTAGCAGAGCCACTTAATTATTACCATCTCCCTACTGCCGACCCTTATTAACGATTTGCATCTAAAACCAACATTGCGTATGAAAAAGTTAGCATCTCACTTCTCCGTTTTTACCGGCACTTTCATCATGATCTGCTGTAAGCACCCGGTTACCTGACGCTTTATTAAACATTCGCCCTTCCATCATCACACAAACGCCGCCCCGGGTGGCCCGGCAGTCTATTGCCTATACCATCCATCGTCATTATATCACTTTAAATATCCCTCAATGACCAACAAACAACCAACACATTACAAATACCTGCCCCCGGGATGATAATCATCAACTGCATGGTTATTTCAACCACCCCTTTACTACATCACATGTTAAACTAACAATTCATAAGCCATATGAGAAAAGCATCCCGAGCTTATATCAGACAACTGCTTTTAGTACTGGCCTGCATACTGGCAGGCAGTTCTGCAGCACTTTACAGTCAGTCCACCGACAATGTTATATCCGGTAAGGTTACTGACTCCAAAGGAAATCCTTTAGCAGGAGCCAGCGTTACCATAGAAGGTACCAGTACAGGTTCTACTACCGACGGCAATGGTAATTTTAAGATCAAAGCTGCTGCCGGTGTTGTACTGCACATTTCAGCAATCGGTTTTACCGACAAAAAAGTAACTGTTGGTACTTCCGGTACTATCAACATCGTAATGACCGAAGATGAAGCCAAAAGACTGAGCGATGTGGTAGTGGTAGGTTATGGTACACAGAAAAAATCGGATGTAACCGGTTCTGTGGCCTCTGTTCCCAAATCACGTTTATCGCAGCTACCCGTTACCAACGTGTTGCAGGCCATTGAAGGCTCTGTAGCCGGTGTAAGCGTTACCACTACCTCATCCGTGCCCGGCAGCAGCCCGGCAGTACTTATCAGGGGACAAAATTCCATCAATGCCACCACCGGCCCGTACATCGTGGTAGATGGTATTCCGCTGAGTAAAACCGGCGGTTCACTGAACGATATCAATCCCAACGACATTGCTTCCATGGAGATATTGAAAGACGCTTCTGCCGTAGCGATCTATGGCACCAATGGTTCCAACGGTGTGATCCTGATCACCACCAAACGCGGTACTACCGGCAAACCGGTGATCCGCTACAACGCATATGCCGGTGTTGAAAACATTGCACATATACTGCAGCCCCGCAATGGCGCCGAATATGTACAGAAATATGCTGACTACATGAAACAGACCGGGCAAACACAAACCAACCCTGTTCCTAATGCCGGTGAGCTGGATTATTACAACAGAGGCATTACTACCGACTGGATGAAAGTAGCCAGCCAAACAGGTATTATGCAGGATCACAACCTGAGTATATCCGGAGGCACACAGGATGTGAAATACTTCATCTCCGGTGAGTACATGGACCAGAAAGGTGTGATACCCGGTTATAAATACAAACGCATCAGCTTCCGCAGTAATCTCGATATCAGCGTTACCAGCTACCTGACAGTAGGAACCTCTTTATTTTTTGCCAACAACAATTACGACGGAGGCCGCGCCAACCTGCTGTTTGCAACAGCCATGAGTCCGTATGCACCTGTATACAATGCTGATGGTACCTACAAAATATATCCCATGACACCGGAGCTGCTGTACACCAACCCTATGCTGGGACTGGTGACAGACCGTGTTAACCGCAGCACCAATGCCAATGGCAATGGCTATGCAGAAGTGAAATTTTCCGGTATACTGAAAGGACTTAAATTCAGATTGAACGCTGGTTATACCTATCTGCCCGCCCGCAACGGAACCTATACCGGCAGGCTGGCCAATGACCTTATCGGTACTGCTACCCTGTTCAATTCAGAAACCAACAGTTTTACGCTGGAAAACATCCTGACCTATGCCAAAGACTGGGGCAAACATCACATTGACTTTACAGGACTGTACAGCGCACAACGCAGAAAATATATAGAAACCACAGCCAAGGCTACCGGTTTTGTAAACGATCAGTTGTCGTTCAACAACCTGGGCGCAGGTGCTACACAAACCAGCGCTTCCTATGCAGACAGGTATGCGCTCACCTCACAAATGGGCAGGCTCAACTATAGCTACGACAGCCGTTACCTGTTCACCGTTACTGCACGTCGCGACGGTTCTTCCGTATTCGGCAGCAATACTTCCAAATACGGCGTGTTTCCTTCTGCCGCGATCGGCTGGAATATTTCCAATGAAGAATTTATGCGACCGATTGGCTGGTTAAATAGCCTGAAGTTGCGTGCTTCATACGGGAAATCCGGTAACGAAGCCATTCCTGTGTACAGAACCATTTCAACTGATGGCACGGTACGTTCATCATTCAATGGTGTAAGCACTATCGGTATTATACCCAGCAACCTGGGCAACACCTATCTGCGCTGGGAAAATACTGTCAGTACCAACATCGGTATCGACTTCTCAATCTTCAACAACCGCATTTCCGGTACTATTGACGCCTACTCATCACACACACAGGACCTGTTGCTGTTACGCAACCTGCCAATTGCAACCGGATACTCCAGTGTATACGACAACCTGGGCAAAACAGCCAATAAGGGAATTGAGATCACCATCAATACCAAGAACTTCGACAACCGTGATTTCAAATGGGAAACCGGTATCAACTTTTCAGCCAACAAGAATAAGATCGTAGACCTGTATGGGGATAAGAAAAGCGATATCGGTAACAGGTGGTTCATAGGTAAACCCATCAACGTGGTATACGACTATAAAATGACAGGCATCTGGCAAACAGGAGAAGACGCTTCCAAACAGGATCCCGGCTCTAAACCCGGCGACCTGAAATTTGCCGACCTGAACGGAGACGGAAAGATCACTGCAGATAGTGACCGTGTGGTACTGGGACAAACAGCGCCCAAATGGATGGGCGGCATTACCAACACGTTCCATTACAAAAACTGGAACCTGAACATCTTTATCCAAACCGCACAGGGCATTACCAAAAACAATACCGATCTGACCTATGGAGATGAAACCGGCAGAAGGAATACGCCAAAAGAAATAGGCTACTGGACAGCTGATAACAAAAGCAATACCCGGCCCGCACTCTCGTACAACAATACACGCGGATATGGTTATGCATCCAACGCCAGTTTTACCAGGATAAAGGACGTTACGCTCAGCTACGTTTTTCCACAGCGCATGTTAGACAAACTGCACCTGGGAAGCCTGACATTATACGCCAGCGGACGCAACCTGCACACCTTTACCAGCTGGATAGGATGGGATCCTGAAAACAATTATTCATCAAGAGGCTCCGGCGACTGGACCAACAACTATCCCACCACCCGCTCCTTTGTATTCGGTGCCAACATCACGCTCCGCTAATTCTAACAGGTAAAAAAACTATAACATGAAAAAAGTCATTCACTACTATATAGCAGCAGCCCTACTGGTATCAGTGGCTTCCTGCAAAAAAAGCTACCTGGCCGAAAATCCGCCATCCAGTTATACACCGGCATCTGTCAGCGATTCACTGGGTTTTGAAGCATCGCTGGTAGGTTTATACAATCATGTAAGTACTATTCTTACCTATTCCAACTACCAGGGATGGCCCAGCGTGTGGCAGGTAGGTACAGATGTAGCCAATGCTACTGCCAACCAGCAGGGTATTGAGATACCCTACTACAACTATGCACAGCTTACGCCCACCGATATAGCTGCCGGTTATATATGGGGTAAAGAATATGTACTGATCAATCTTGCCAACACCATTATTACAGGTATTGAAAATCCGTCGTTCACTGCCATGACAACAGCCGGCAAGAACGCTGTGAATGCAGAAGCAAGATTTTTTCGTGCCTACGCCTATAATACACTGGCAACCTTATTTGGTAAAGTGCCGATCATTACCAAACCGGTAACAGGTCCTAAAACAGATTTTGTACGCGCTTCGCTGGATTCAGTCAATACACTGATCGCCAACGATCTTACTTTTGCCGTTGCCAACCTGCCCGATATTGAATCGGTAAAATCCAACTCAAAAGGAAAAATGTATGGCAGGGCCAGCAAATTCATGGCCATGCAGTTACTGGCCGAAGTGTATCTGCGTATGAACAAAAACGACCTGGCAGAACAACAGGCCCAGGCCATCATCAGCAGCGGTAAATTCAGTCTTATCAAAGCCCGTTATGGCATCAAAACAGGTTTACCGGGCGACTACTATTCTGATATGTTCCAGTACGGCAACCAGCGCAGAGTGCAGGGTAATACAGAAGCCATCTGGGTACTGGAACAGGAAAACCCAGCTACTGTAGTAGGCGGCAATACAGACAATGCACAGCAACGCCGTGTATGGGGTGCAGCATATTACAATATTTCAGGTATGGTGATCTGTGATTCACTGGGAGGCCGGTCTATTGCCCGCTTACGTTTGAGCAACTGGGTGCTGTACGGCTTGTATGCCGCAGGCGATATCCGCAACTCACAATACAATATCCGCCGCAAATATTATTACAACGACCCTGCCAATGCCAACTACGGCAAACAGGTACCTTATACCGGTCCGGATACATTGTATAAAATATGTCCCAGCACTACCAAATGGGGACAGTTTGATCCCAATGACGTATTTGGTTATGCGATGATCAAAGATTTCCCCCTGATGCGGTTGGGAGAAACCTACCTGCTGCTGGCAGAAGCCCAGTTTAAACAGGGTAAAACCCAACTGGCTGCCGACAATATCAATGTACTGCGCGCAAGAGCCTTTGGCAGCCTGTATCCTGCAACCGGGCAGGTTTCAGCTTCAGACATTACAATGGACTTTATACTGGATGAGCGTGCACGCGAACTGGTAGGTGAAGAGAACAGGCGCATGACACTGATGCGCACCGGCACACTGGTAGACCGCGCCACCCGTCTCAATGCCAATGATGCACAACATCCTACTACCGGCATAAGCAGTTTCAACCTGCTGCTACCTATACCATTGTCTGAAATTCAACTGAACAAAGACGCTGTACTGGAACAAAATCCCGGTTACCAATAATCGCTGCAAAACACTGCTGCCTGTATTGCCGGGCAGCAGTGTTTCCTGGATATTTTCTCCGATCTGCTTTTTTGCCGTAAAAAATATTTCACCTGTACAGTTCATGTACCGCAGGAACGCCTGCCGGTAACAACACTGTACACCGGTTGTAAACGAACATGACTTGTCTGTATGTACGAAGACATTTTCAACCAATAGTTAAATAGAAGAAACAATGAAAACGAACTGGCAATCATTAGTGCTGATCCTGTTACTCTGTTACAACACACTGCACGCGCAAACGTCCCGGCATACCTTTACCACTAACGATACAGCCTTTGTGCTGGATGGAAAACCCTTCCAGATGATTTCCGGTGAAATACATTACCCGCGTGTACCCCGTGAAGCCTGGCGACAACGTATGCAGATGGCCAAAGCAATGGGCATTAACACTATAGGTACCTACGTTTTCTGGAATGTACATGAACCACAAAAAGGACAATACAATTTTTCCGGCAACAACAACATTGCTGAGTTTGTAAAAATTGCACAGGAAGAAGGTTTATGGGTGGTACTGCGCCCCAGTCCGTATATATGTGCTGAATGGGAATTTGGTGGTTATCCGTACTGGCTGCAGAATGAAAAAGGGCTGGTAGTACGCAGTAAAGAACCACAGTACCTGCAGGCGTATAAAAACTATATTATGCAGGTAGGCAAACAATTATCACCCTACCTGGTAACGCATGGCGGCAACATTTTACTGGTACAGGTAGAAAATGAATACGGCTCCTATTCCAATGACAGGGAGTACCTCGACATCAACCGGAAACTATTTATTGAAGCCGGATTCGATTGCATACTGTATACCTGCGATCCTGCACGCGATGTAGCCAAAGGAAACCTGCCGGGATTATTTCCTGCTGTTAATGGTGTAGACAAGCCTGAGGAAATAAAAGCACTGGTACGTAAATACAACAACGGCAAAGGTCCTTTCTATATAGCAGAATGGTATCCTGCCTGGTTCGACTGGTGGGGCACCAGGCATCATACCGTACCCGCTGCTGACTATACCGGCAAGCTGGACAAAATACTGGGAGCCGGTATTTCCATCAACATGTACATGTTTCATGGTGGTACCACCCGTGGTTTTATGAATGGCGCCAATTGTTATGATACCGGTTTTTATGAACCGCAGATCAGCAGTTACGATTATGACGCCCCGCTGGACGAAGCCGGTAATGCCACTGAAAAATTCATGGCTTTCAGAAATGTGATCCGTAAACACCTGCCGGCCGGCGAAGTGTTACCCGAAGTTCCCGCAGCTAAAAAAACAATCGCCATTCCCTCTATACAATTCACCCAGGCAACAGGTATTTTTTCTGTACTGCCAAAGCCACACGCTTCTGCAGCTCCACTCACTTTTGAAGACCTGCGCCAGGCCTATGGTTTTATGTTATACCGCACACAACAACCAGGTGGTACTTCCGGTATGCTCTCCATTAAAGAGCTGCGCGATTATGGTATTGTATTCGTTAACGGTAAAAGAATAGGCATACTGGACAGGCGCTTTAAACAGGACAGCATCTTTGTTCAGTTGCCCGCAGGTACCGCCACCATTGACATACTGGTAGAGAATATGGGGCGCATCAATTTTGGCCCCAACCTGCTGAAGAACAAAAAAGGCATTACCAATAAAGTATTGCTGAACGGAAAAGAACTGACAGGCTGGAATATGTATCCGCTGCCATTTGAAAACACAGACAACATTGCGTTCAACAATAAAAGCACAGCCACAGCAGAACCCATATTGCGCAAAGGCACTTTTCAGCTTACAGCAACAGGCGACACTTATCTCGACATGCGCAACTGGGGCAAAGGCTGCGTATGGATCAACGGGCACAATATAGGCCGCTACTGGTCAATAGGTCCGCAGCAAACCCTGTACGTACCGGCAGAATGGCTGCAGAAAGGCAACAATGAGATCATTGTGCTGGAACTGATCAAACCCGAACAAAATCAACTACAAAGCATTGAAAAACCGGTTTTAAGCGAACTGCGTCAATAATTTTTCCTGGTGTTAGTTATTAGCTGGTCAGGCGCCATCCCCTGAAAAGGATGGCGCCTTTATGTATAGAACCTGCTGCAGGCTGTCTGAACAATATAGCTGCTAATATGTTATCGGATACATATCTTTACCATGCATGAAGTTATATTTCAAAGACCCTGCAACCGGCGGGGAGCTGCTGTTCTTTGAAAACGAAGAACAGTTTGACCGCTTTTTCTTTACCCGCGATCGTGCCCGGTTATATCTTACCATTGCCTGGAATAAAGGCCCCGATCAACAGGTGATCATTGATGAAGTACCTTACAACTTTCCTTCGCAACAGATTCTGCCATTGCTGATCAGCCAGTCGTTCCGTTTTGAAAATCCCGGCGATATTGTGGCTTGGCAGTTCAACAGGGACTTTTACTGTATTATTGACAACGATAAAGAAGTAAGCTGTGTAGGTTTTATTTTCCTGGGAACAACAGAAACGATGTTCATTTATCTGGATGAACAGGAACACCAGCGCTTTACAGAGCTGCAGCAAACATTTAAAGAAGAACTGCAACATAAAGACGATATACAGGGCAGCATGCTACGCAACCTGCTGGTACGGCTTATTATCAAAATAACACGCCTGGGTCGCAGTCAGTACCTCAGCAACCAGTTGCAGAACGATAGCAGCAAAGCCGATATTATCCGCCAGTTCAACCTGCTGGTAGAAACGCATTATAAAACCAGTCACCAGGTACAGTTCTATGCCTCTCATTTAAACAAGGCACCCAAAACATTATCCAACCTGTTCCTGCTGTACAATCACAAATCGCCTTTACAGGTGATCCACGACAGGCTGATCCAGGAAGCTAAAAGACTGTTTCATTATACAGACAAATCAGCCAAAGAAATAGCAGCAGAACTGGGCTTTGAGGACGCAGCACACTTCAGTCGCTTTTTCAAAAAACAAACTACCCTAAGTCCTTCTGACTTCAAACGCCAGGTGGTATATCCGCACTAAGCCAGTGCCTGCGCCACACCTGATCATGCATATTTATTCAACCGCATTATCCATCCATGGGCTCAGACTCTGCATGAGCACAGACAGGTATTGTTTTAACATTTATTAAAACATGCATTAACCCGTGCTTATTTATTGTATAAACAATACTGCTATCAGACTGCAACCAGGTAGCAGGATACTCCGGGAATACTCTGGGTTTACCCCGGGATTACTGAGCCTGGAATTATAAACGGAGAGAGAGAAGAAGATTGATGGCCCGGAAAACAGCGAAAACAGCAGTACAACCAAACGCAGATTACATCTTCCTGAAAAACAATATGATGCATAGAACTGTCATATAATTTAAAGTTCGGCATTTCTTCCGGTAAAAAATACTGCCTTACTATTTTTATCAGCAGGCCGATGCCCTGGCTATGCAGGCTATAATGCGTCACCGGCTATTTAATACACCAAAGGAAAAATCGTCAACTCTTCGGGAATTGTGTCCATTTGTAAGCCGCCCGTACAAATGCAATTTTACATTGTCAACAACAACAGTAAACAACAAAAAATCAGATGATATGCAAACGTTCACAGTTCCTGCCAGAGAAGAAGTAAGCCCCACTAACCAGGTATTATTTGACAACCTGCAGAAAGCCATTGGCCGTGTACCCAACCTGTATGCCACCATGGCCTACTCAAAAAACGCACTGGGTACCTACCTGGCATTGCAAAGTGCAGGCAGTTCATTGAAAGCGAAAGAAAAAGAAGTGATCAACCTGGTAGTAAGCCAGGTAAACCACTGTGATTATTGTCTGGCGGCCCATACCACCATTGCAAAGCTGAACGGATTCAGCGATGAACAGGTATTGGAAATACGCAGCGGATCCATTACATTCGATAATAAGTTACACACCCTCGCCGCGCTTACCAAAAGTTTTGTAGTAACCCGCGGTAAACCCGATACTGAACTAACAGAGAATTTCTTTGCAGCAGGATACACCAGGGAAAACCTCGTAGATGCCATTGTGATCATTGGCGACAAGATCATCACCAATTTTCTGCATGGAGTAACCCAGATACCCGTAGACTGGCCCTCAATCCCCGACCTGCAGGAAGCACAGGCATAATGGTGCCTGCCATTTCGAAAAATATTTTTATTACAAAATTGTTAACCATGAGCACAACAACAGCACCGCCGGCAGTTATTCCATGGGACAAAGATCCCCGTATTGACACAGGCACCAAAGCATTTTTAAAAGTATTGAACGCAGGCGGTCCTCCATTGGAAACACTTCCCAAAGAAGCAGCCAGACAGGTGCTGACCGATGCACAGGCAGGTGTTAAAACAGATCTTTCCGGCATTGATGAATCTGAAAAAACGATCACCGCCGACGGTCTTACTGTAAAACTGAATATTGTAAGGCCAGCCGGTGCAGAAGGGAAAATACCCGTTTTCATATTTATACATGGCGGCGGATGGATACTGGGCGACTATCCTACACACAAACGTATGGTGCGCGACCTGGTAGTGTTAACCGGTTATGCAGCCGTTTTTGTAAATTATACCCCATCACCCGAAGCACATTATCCGCAGGCCATCAATGAAATTTATGCAGCTACCAAATGGGTGGCAGCACACGGAGATGAGATCAATGTAGATAGCAAACGGCTTGCTGTGGTGGGCAACAGTGTAGGTGGCAATATGGCCGCGGTAACCGCTATCAAAGCAAAAGAACAGGGCGGCCCGGACATTAAACTGCAGGTTTTGTTATGGCCAGTCACCGATGCAGGGTTTGATTACGATTCTTACAAACAATTTGGAGAAGACCGTTTTCTGACTACCAATGTAATGAAATGGATGTTTGACCAGTATACCAAAGATCCGCAACAGCGTAAAGAGATCTATCTGTCTCCCCTGCAGGCTACTACAGAACAATTGAAAGGACTGCCGCCCGCATTGATACAGGTAGCTGAAAATGACATTCTGCGTGATGAAGGCGAAGCCTATGGCCGGAAACTGGACCAGGCAGGAGTAACTGTTACCACCATTCGCTACAACGGTATGATACACGATTTCGGTTTACTGAATGCCCTGGCTGCATTGCCCGCCACGCGCTCTATGTTCCTGCATGCAGCAGCCGAACTGAAAAAATATCTTGGCTAATAAGGTGAAAAAGATCATAAAAAAGACACCATGATGGTGTCTTTTTTATTGTGTGGTATATGAACTGATCAGTTCAGCAATTTCCCTGCGCTGCAGGTGTTCGGCCCAGCCTTGTGCAGTGCCTTTGTAAATATTATCGGTAATGGTAAGATCAGGATGTGCGGTCAGCGCCAGCCGGGCAAGTTCGATATCATTCCTGTCGGCAGCAATATGCAACAGGGTATATTGAAAATGATCGTATCGTTCATTCACCAATGCAGGTTGCTGATACAATAACATTGCAGCGCGTTGCTGCCAGCCCATGTCCCAGGCATCCAGTACAGAATAAACAGCACCATGTTGTACCAGCCATTCTCCTGATGCGGGTTGTTTGCAATGTACAGCCAGTTGCATTAACGTCATACGGTTACACAAGGGTTCATTAATAGTTGCTGTATCCAGTATTGCTTTGTATTGTTCAAGTGCAGCGATATTACCATAACCTACTGCTTCTGCAATTGCTACCATGTTTGGTGAAGGCGGATGTGTAATGTACCTGCGCCCCATCAGCCACCAGGTAAGTCCGTGGCTGATATACCGGAAACCGATCTGTTCATACATCCGTTTGCCGGTTGCGTTCAATACAGCATATCTGTATCCTTTTTCCTTTGCATAACGGCAGGCTGCTATTACCACCGCTTTACCAATGCCCTGGTTCTGTTGCTTTGGCAATACACCCACATTATAAATTCCTGCTACGCCGTATTCACCTGTGCTTAACAGTACACAGCTATGTCCAACTATATTGCCATGCAACCGGGCAACAAACTGTTGTGCCTGCTCCGGGCTATGTTGTAACAATTGCCATGATAAGGCGCTGTTAATACCGGCATTCGGCAATCCCCTCACTATTGAAAGATCAGTATGGTTCTCTGCCTGTACTTCCAGCCCTTCCGGTATATTCCAGGAATCATCAATCATTTCCAGGTCAAGCGCCATCCAGCAGGGCTGCCAACCGGGCTGAAATCCTCTTGCCAGCAACTGCACACCAAGTGATGGCGGTTGTGCAGGGTCCAGCGACCAGCATCCTACGCCATTGGGTATATGGGTGCGGTAATAATCCATCATACGGTTCAGGGCAATTGCCATATATGCTTCCGTTGCAACAGGAAAGGCCAGCATACCATGCTGTGTAATGCCCGCATACGTATACACAATACCGCCATCCCGTACCACTTCGCCGCCACCGGCAATGGCATTGGCACCAAACAAGGCTATATGATTGTCTGCTGCCGCCTTTTCAAGCTGTGCAGGTGTAGCCTGCTGCAGGATATTCTTTTCCATATAAAAATTATTCAAACACAACTACTGCCGATATTCAGAACAAATCATTTATTTAGATGCCGGATTCAATATTATTGAATCAAGTGGCTGGTTCCGGCGGGAGAGACACCCACCGGGGTTACTCTGGGGCCGGTGCCTTCATCAGCCACGCCAGATTCGGAAATTATATACGCCCAATGTAAAAAGCGCTGACCTATGGCTGTTCCGGTTAAAATAGATTTTGATACCCTGTACGATATTGAAAACATTTCGCCCGATCTGAAGTTCAGCAGTTTCACTACTGCCCTTAACGATGGACGTACCCTGCCATTGATGGTAAAGATCAGCAACCAGTCGCACGCCCTGCTGCCCAATGTTTACAACCTGTCTTTCGGTCCGCTGAATGCCAAAGGCAAGATAGATGATAAAGCAGAACTGAAACACATGGATTATTCCCGTGTTTTTTCCACTATCCTGTTTTCTGCACTGGCTTATCTGCAGAACAACCCGGATCATTACCTGGGTATTGATGGATCGGATAATGCACGTGCCTATTTTTATTACCGGGCATTGCAACGCAATTTCAATTACCTCGACAGGCACTTTCACATGTATGGCATTAAGTACTTTGTACGCATTACCCGTTTTGGAAAAACACAGTATGATAACCCGTTTGATTTTGAAGATATCCTGACCTACCCGCTCAGGATCAAAAAAGGAGACCTCGTATCGCAGGATCAGATGTATAACTATTTCATATTCAATATGAAATAGCGATCACACAGGGTTGCTAAAATTCATAAAAAGTGTGTATATTTGATAGTATGAAAGAGACACTGGCAAATAAAGTTGCTGCGCTCACCAGGAAGGCAAAGGAAAATGGTAAAAAAGCGGAAGTAAAAGTTCCCGCCAGTTCATCCCTGCACCAGGTTATCAAAACCAAGGAGCAAGCTGACCTCTTTATGAAGTTACTGAAAGAAGCCTGAGCTATCTCCCCTTTTGTTTGTTATTGCAGGTATCTTTATCAAACGATGATTTTGCAGTTCATGATCGTTTATTCCTGTTATCCAATTCCTTTATTATCCCGCTATGCAGGTTCCATTTTCAACCAATCATTTACGATCTATTTTAACCGATAATCGGTTAACTTACTGAAACCTGCACTGCAAAAGGGTCTGTTTTCAATGCTGAGTCTCCACAGGCCTTATCATTATAAAAACGGCATGATATTGGCATAAGCAAAAAACAGTTACACATCCCCGTTTCCGACTCCCACTGAAAGCTGCATCAGGTTACACCACATCACATCCCCAATCACCAAACCAATGTCTTATGCATGGTGTACCACCCGATGATCCCGGGCTGTTACAGGCTGTACAGGCCCGTAATCAGCAGGCTGCAGAAACGCTGTACTATAAATACAGCGGTATGCTGTTTGGCTTCCTGTTAACAGCGGTCAACACCCCTTCTGTGGCAGAACAAATACTGGTAGAAGTATTTTCAGAATTACCGGATACTTTACATCAATATCAACCGGAATACCTTCGGCTTTATTCCTTCCTGCTTCAACAAGCCCGTGAAAAAATAAGAGGCCGGTATCTCCATAACCAGGTTAAAGAACAGGCTTTTCCTGTATTGCCCGTACTACCTGAAAAATTCACTTACAATACATCGTTTTCGCCTGCTGAAGCAGAGTTGTTCTATCTCTGTTATTACAATGGACTTACGGTAGAAGACATTGCAGCCAGTAAAGGCTGGAGTTTTGAAGAAACCAGGTTACAATGCAGGCAGGTACTGGCTAAATTTCATGCTTCGTTTCCCGGCAATGCCAGTAACGATAACTGACCCGGATCTTTTTACCAGTTTTGCAGCGTACATTGTATCCCTGCATGAGTAATTATGTCATTACCACCGAAAGACTGGGACTTCGCCACTGGCTGCCTGCTGATACAGAAGCATTCATTGCCATGAACAGCGATCCTGTAGTTATGCAATATTTTCCGCAGCCGCTTCAGCCACGGCAAACACTGGCTATGTTGCAAAGGATAGAGGATTGTTTTACAACAAATCATTTCGGACTATACGTAGCAGAGGAAAAGCGCACACAAACATTCCTGGGATTTACAGGTTTTTCCATTCCCGATTTCAACAACTTCTTTACGCCCTGTGTGGAGGTGGGCTGGCGTTACCGGAAAGAAGCATGGGGAAAAGGATTTGCAACAGAAGCAGCAAAGGCTTGTATTGATTATGGCTTTACCACTTTACAGTTTAACAGGATCATTTCTTTCACTGCAAAGATCAACCTGAGATCGGAAGCAGTAATGCGGGCGTGCCGGTATGGCCTATGTGACCGATTTTGAACATCCCAACATTGCGAAAGATCATCCGCTCTGTACACATGTACTGTATACCATCAGCCCTGCATAAAGTAATTGTAATACAACAATTACCTCCTTAGCTCAACAGGTGTTTTACCCATGAACTTTTTTACAATGGTGGTAAAATATTGTTGCGAAGAAAAGCCCAGTTCATAGGCAAGGTCTTTTACCGGTAATGCAGGATCATCCTGTAGCCGTTTTACTGCATATTGCACCCTGCAACGCTGCACATAATCCAGCGGAGTAAAACCGGCAGCACTTTTAAACCAGTTCTTAAACCTGGATTCAGACAGGTTAGCCTCTTTTGCCAGCATAGCCACAGTGATCTGTTCAGACAGGTTGTTCTCAATAAAACGGTATACTTTGTCCAGCCGCACGTTCTGTGGCTCATGTTGTTGCTCATTGCTTTTCTCCAGTACTTTCAGCAGGAACAACTGAGCCAGCAGTCTTATTTTTATCTGCACAATTTCTTTGTTCATATTGCCAGACTGTGTTGCGGTGAAAATGTCTTCCAGTATTTTTTTGATCGCTGTGCCACCCCTGAAATGCCTGATACCGTTCTGTATAAGCAGTTGCACCAGGCTGTTGAGATCATAATCTGCTCCGGATGTTCTTGAACCGCCAGTTACTTTAATAATAAACCAGTAAAGACTTCCTTTTTCTTCAGGGTACCCGCCGGAACCATGTGTTTCACCGGGAAAATGGATAAAGATATCGCCACCGGTTACCAGGTACTTTTCATCATCTACAGCAAATACCTGGCTGCCTTTATCATAATAACAGATCTCGATCATATTATCATGACGATGGTATTGCAGATCTTTCTGTGGCGTGTGATAATGATAACGTCCCAGCACACAAAGATTACCCATGTTCATTTTACGGAAGTCAATGATTTTCCTGTTGGCCGTAGACCGCACATCCAGTTGCATACCTGCTGTTTGTTCACTAAAGGTAAATAACCTGTTTTATAAAAAAGTACTACAGAACTTTATTAAACAAGTATTTTTTCAAAACATGCTTACTTTATTATAACAATATCAAAACAGGATCGTATGCAAACCAATTATGTTTTACCACAGGAAAAGGTTGACTTTTTTAATGACAATGGTTATGTAGTGGTTGAAGACATCATTACCCCGGCAGCACTTGATGAATACAGGGAACTGTACAACAACTTTTTATCAGGCGCTATTGATACGGGTAAAAACCGTACAGATCTTGGCATTGGCCTGGGCGATAACAAACAGGTGGAGAATATTACGCAGATCATGTGGCCAAGTGATTTTATACCGGGATTACTGCAGAAAAGCTATCACCAGCGGTCATCGCAGATTGCCAGGCAATTGCTGGGCAATGATCTTGCCATGGATTTTGACATGCTGATCAATAAAGCTCCACACACCAACACACCTACACCCTGGCACCAGGATGCCGCATACTGGATCAATATGCCCGATAAAAGAGCAGCAAGCTGCTGGCTGGCGCTTGACAATGCTACGCTGAACAATGGCTGTATGTGGTATGTACCGGCTTCACACCTGGCACCTCTGCGCCCGCACACCGGTACCGGCAAGGGCGGTGCACTTACCTGCGAAGCACAGGAAGCCGAAGGGCTGGGTATTGAGATCAAGGCAGGCACCTGTATTTTTCATCATGGTCATACACTGCATTACAGCAGGGGCAACAGTACCGATAGTCAGCGCAGGGCCTATATTGTCAACTTCAGACCTGAAGCAATGATTGAACTGGAACGCGCGCAGGGATTTGATCATGGAAGAAGCGGCAATGCCGGCGACCGGAAAGTAAGGAACGACGGAAAGTAATAACAACACCCTCTATAATAAGTTAATGCCGGGCAGTATGCTATTTATCGTGTAGCCATTGCATATAAACCTGCCCGGCTTCTTTTTCCATCAGCGGACCGATCACATTCACAGTTCTTCTGCCACGGTTCAATACCTCTTCAGCACGCATGTCCAATATATGCTCGGGTGCTGATGTACCCGCCAACTGATGGAAAGTAGTTTTATCCAATGCATATACCAGTTTGCCAATACCACTCCAGTATATAGCAGCAGCACACATAGCACATGGCTCGGTAGTAGCATACAGTGTACATTGCTGCAGATAATCACGTTCAAACCTGTTGCCCAGTTGCTGTACAAGATTGATCTCACAATGTGCAATGGCATTCGCATCGGTCACTACGGTATTCTCTCCTTCCAGCAATATGGTATTTTCAGGACCAGTTAAAACGCATCCAAACGGCAGGTTTCCCTTTTCCATAGAACGTTTTGCCACATGCATGGCGGTCTGCAAAAAATACTGGTGCGTCATAGCCTTATTTTAACACACAAAAGTATTGTTGAGAATATACCTGCCATATATTCCCATACACCAGTTGTAGATTTTAGCGTGTGAATTGTGCTGCAGGTTACTCTGTCACTTCCTTATACAACCCAAATGTACCCAGTACCGGGTTAATCCGTGATGATACAATACGCAGCCTGACCTGTTGTGCAGTAACCGGTGGAAAACGGATGATCCTTTTATAACCTACCGTGGTACCGGTTGTAATATGCTTCCAGGTATTTCCGTTTTTGCACTCCAATACAAATTGCTCTATGCGTTGCCCTTTCCTGATATTCTCCTGCAGCAGCAGTATGTTAAAAGTGCGGATAGCTGGCAATGTATATTCAATGATAGCGGTAGTATCTTTTCCTTTGGTGGTCCAGGCTGTGGCGTCATTATTATCCAGCAATGCTTGGGCATTTAATCCATTTACCGATACAATGGTTGCATCTGCTGCAAGATTCTTTGCAAAAGTATTGTCCAGTCTTTTTTTCCACGCAAGCAGGTTGATACTGTCGTTTGCATGTATCAATCCTTTTGTATCAGGAGGAATATTCAGCAACAACACCCCATTACGGCCTACAGAATTGTAATAAATATCCATCAGCGTTTGCGGCGTTTTCACTTTGTTGTTTTCTGCAGGATGATAAAACCATCCCGGCCGGATAGATACATCTGTTTCCGCAGGATACCATACCAGCGCTTTGGCGTTTTTTATTTTATCACGACTACCCAGGTCATCACCCTGCAGATCGCCCATTGGCTTTATAACAATTCCCTGTTGCGCATTACCCGCAATTACAGACTGGTCTATATTGGTGGCCGGCACTACACTCCATTCCTGTTCACGTCCGTACCCGGTTTCAGTTCCTACCCAGCGTACATCGGGCCCCATAATAGCGATCACAGCATTCGGCTGTAGCTTACGGATCAGCCTGTACCATCTTTCAAACTCATATACCTGTTTTTTACCGTTAGGCCCTTCCCCATTGGCACCATCAAACCATACTTCGTCAATGCGTCCGTACCAGGTCAACAACTCTGTAAGTTGCTGTACAAAAAAGTCATTGTAAGCATCGGTTCCATAACTGGCAGCATTCCTGTCCCACGGCGACAGGTAAACACCAAAGCCAATACCATTGGCATTGCAGGCCTGCGCTACTTCTTTTACTACATCACCCGTACCATTTTTCCATGAACTGTTTTTTACAGAATGTGCGGTAGTGGTGGTAGGCCACAAACAAAACCCGTCATGGTGTTTGGCCGTAAGGAGCACCTGTTTTACGCCTGCTGCTTTTACAGTCTGTATCCATTGCTGTGCGTTAAAAGCTGTGGGATTGAACCATTGCGGATCTTCCCTGCCATCGCCCCATTCTTTATTGGTAAATGTATTGATGCCAAAATGAAAAAAGGCGGTTACTTCTAATTGCTGCCAGCGCAATTGGTTGACAGCGGGTACTACACCGGCTGCTTTACGAATAATATCAGCCTGTGAATCATCCGGCAGGATGATCACATAATTAGCAGGTTGCGCATGTGCACCTGCTGATAGAACAAGCACCAGCAGGTAACTGAATACAAACACTTTCATTGTATGAAATATACAACATATTGTTGCCGGTATCAACAGGCAATAAAAAAAGGAGGCTGTCCTGCGACAGCCTCCTTTATATACTTACAGGTGAATATGCTTATTCGCCTTTTGTGCTCAGCGCATTCGTGATCCTGTCAGAAAGATCCTGCAGGTGGTATTTTGTCATACTGTCTGTTACAGTTGGCAACGCAGCTTTAATGCTGGTGCGGATAGCAACAAGATTCGCTTTTACAACAGATACCACATCAGAGGTCTTTGTATTATCAGCAGGTCTTGCACCACCACCACGGCCGCCACCAATAACTGTCGGTACTTCTACAGCGGGAGCAGGTTTAATGATAGCAATCATTTTCTCTACATAAGACTTCTGCAGATTTCTGCGATAGATAGTAATGGCCTGTTTGGTGTTCAGTTCGTTCCAGATACCTTTACGCAGCTCATTGAACATATCGGTTGCTTTGAACGCTTTATCGTTCAGTGCTTCCGCAGTCAACAGCCTGTTAATGGTAGCAGCGCTGATCAACCTGTTCAGTGCCACATCCTGCAGACCACTGATAATGTTGGCAGGAGAAGCTCCTGTTAATGACAGTATTTTCTGATCAAGTACCCATGTAGGCGTTGCAAATACCTGTTTGTTCAGGAAGTCCATAGCCTCCAGCTGTGTGGCAGCAGGTACCAGTTCATAAACAGGACCAGACTGTTCTACAGTTTTCAGGTTTTCATAACGTCCGCCAATGTTTTTGGTAACATGGCCAATGTAACGGCCAAACTGACTGGTCAGCTGGTTGTACATACCTTCCAGGTCATCATATCCTTCGTTGGCAGATTTGGTCCACTCCGGTAAATTGGCCAGGATTCTTTTCAGGTTCCTGATACCATATTCACTTGCCTTCATGGCATTATCGCCCAGGTCTTCATTCTGTCCGCGGGGATCATCAGGGCTGGTTTCTGTACCAAACCAGTAACGTTTGTCTTTCAGTTTATTCACTACCCATTTGTTCAGGATGGGTTTTTCATCATCGGCAGAACGTGCTTCAGGGATCCATTTGTAACCCCATTCAATAGCCCATTTGTCGTAATCACCAATACGGGGAAACAATCCTTTTTCAGTGATATTATCTTCAGGCTGTGCCACGTAGTTGAAACGGGCATAGTCCATAATAGAAGGTGTATGTCCGTTCTCTTCTACCCATGCTTTATTGCGCAGGTTCTCAACAGGCGTGGTAGAGCTGGAACCCCAGTTGTGACGCAGGCCCAGTGTATGACCTACTTCATGCGAAGAAACAAAACGGATCAGTTGTCCCATCAGTTCGTCATCGTATTCCATTTTACGTGCTTTGGGATCAACAGCTGCGCACTGGATCATGTACCAGTCATGAATCAGCTTCATTACGTTGTGATACCAGTTGATATGTGTTTCCATGATCTCGCCACTGCGCGGATCGGAAATATGCGGTCCGCTGGCGTTGGCAACGCTGGAAGGTTTGTATACCACGGCTGAGTGGCGTGCATCATCCAGGCTCCACGAAGGATCTTCCTGTGGTGTGGGTGCTTTTTTACCAATGATGGCATTTTTAAATCCTGCTTTTTCAAAAGCAACCTGCCAGTCGTTGATACCTGCAATCAGGTATGGAACCCATTTGGCAGGCGTAGCCGGATCTATGTAAATGATGATCGGATTTTTAGGTTCAACCAGTTCACCTCTTTTGTATTTTTCAATATCCTCATCTTTGGGTTCAAGTCTCCAGCGGGCAATCATAGAAACTCTTTTTACACCCTGCGGATTGGCATCGAAATCGGTATAGCTGGAAGTGAAATATCCTACGCGTGGATCAAAGTAGCGGGGCTGCATCGGCACTTTAGGCAATAATACCATTGAGGTGTTCAACTCAATCGTAACAGGGCCTGTAGGCGCACCAAACATCATAGGTGCAGCACCACCACCTGCATTACCGGCTGCCCTTGCATAGGTTTTTACCGTTTTAATTTCGGTATTGATCGGGAATGTTTTTACATCCAGTAAATATGATTTATCTGACTGGTAAGCTCCGATACGCAGGGCGTTTTTAGAATTGCCCAGAAAGAAGATATCGTTATCGCTGTTGATCACATCTGTCAGTTCAATAACTGTACTGCGTGCTCCGGAAACAGAATCCCTGTTGAATGCACGTACATCAAACGACAAAGCGATAGGCTGTACATTGGAGTTCATTACCGCTTTGAACATCGGCATAGATGAATCGCGGGAGTATTCGCTGTACGACAGATCGCGCAGGAATATCCTGTTGTTGGGTCCTTTTTCAAAACGAACCACACTGGTATTGAGCTGGTCGCCTGCATAACCAGACATGGAACCACCGGCACGCATATCAACACCGCCTTTTGCCAGGCGGCTTACCACCAGGATGTCGCGGCCCAGCACACTATCGGCCAGTTCAAAATATACTTTGTCTTCCACACGATGAACGGTGAACAGACCAACTGAAGTGCGTGCTTTTTCTGTGATCACTTCAGAATAGGGCTTAATGCCTACACGGGGGGTGTTTTGTGGCATAGAAGGCGCTCCTGTGGGCGCAGTTGCTCCTGCCGGTACGTTCTGACGGGGAACACGCTGCGGTTGCTGTGCCAGCACTGAACAGGAACATCCTGCTGCCAGGATAGAAACTGCAATGGCTTTTTTCAAATGCATCTTTTAGACTGTTTAGAATTATAGAAGCCCGGTCAATTCAGGCAAAATGCCTTGTATCGGGCAATTACAAAATTGTGTCCGTTGTAATAAGGCTGCCGGCGGTCGGTACAATGCCATTTTTAAGCAGCCTGGCTGGTTGTATGAAATAGTGATTAACAGAAAACAATGAAAGCAAGGGATGTGCAGCATTCAGCAATCTGTAGCATGTTGCTCATTGATATCTATTTGCAACGTTATGCACTTACAGGGAAATACACATTACCTTTCATCAATTTTTCATGTTCGGAAAATGAGTCAACAGCACCAGTAGAATACAGATCAGGAAGGTTGATTCTGCTGTTGCGGAAGGGTGTAGATAATATAGAGCAGTTCGCCGGTATTGTCAGCTTCCAGGCAGATGCGACAGCCATTGTTGCGCCAGAAATCGATCAGTTCCCAGGCATCGTCATGTACTACCGATACACAGTAAGGTTGATTGTACAGCAGGAAATGTTTTTTGATCTCGTACGCGGCTACGGCCAGCAAGTCCGGATCGGGAGAGGATGCAGCAATGTGCCAGGTGGCTTTTTTTTCTTTGCCACGAAACCAGTTGATCAGGTCGATAAGATAGCGTTTCATAACCTCTGTAAAGTACTGCCTTAATCCAGGTCAATAAAACTGCTTAACGGATGCCGCAGGTTGCGGTGATACATCATGTCCACCTTTATTTTTCCTACTGATATAGGTGTTTGTATCCTCAACGGAATATGGTTGGCATCATCGCTCACCCATACATCCATTTCTTCTCCGCCCTGGAACAATGAGCCCTTTAACAACAGGGGCTTTAATTTGAGTGCTTTGAATTTGCCATATTTGGTCTTTACGTTCTCTTTTCCGGTATAGCGGATATACAGGTGATATACCTCGTTGTCCAGGAACATATTGAAAGGTATGGTGTCTCCTACCTTATAGCTGTTAAAATCAGTATTCCGCATTGAGTACACCATACTGATCACATCCTGTACACCATGTGGCACCTTGAACACGCCATCGTTGGTGATAGCGGTACCGGTGGTATGGTTAAAACTTACGTTCTCATATTTTTTGTAAGAACCTTCCTGGATATTGCGCACAAACTGCAGCGGCTGCAGGTTTACCGTGTCAACAAAACTTTCATATTTATCGCGCACTTTAAATATCCAGTCGTATTTGCTGTTTGAATTGCCTTCACCTTTCAGGTGAAAAACGGGCTTGTTCTGCAGTTGGGCAAGCTGTGTGGTAAAAGTGGCTGTGCCGGCATTTACATACAATCCGGCTACCGTATAATAAACGGTGTAACTTACTGTTTCACCGGCATGAAAGGCCCTTTCTGGTGGTAACGCTGTTCCGGTGCCTGCAGGTGTCGCAAACATACACAACAGCCATCCTAATAATAACTTTTGCATGTTCACTGTTTTTTTGCTCTTCTAAAGTTAACACTAATTCCATTTGTATGCCAGCACCACCCGCCTGAAATAGCAATTTGGTTACATGTCGTAAATAGTGAGCGGATCAACATAAGCAGCGGGGCCGCTTGCCTGTACTGTGCTCATATTCACTATTTTAAATGCACCACCACTGGATGCCGAAGTAAATGTACCCGACGATAAAACCCTGCCGTAAGTGCCATTGGCAGTACCGGTTCTGAGGTCAACCAGCAAAGTATCTGTCACTGCATCATACACTTTTATGTACAAGGGCCTTCGGAAAGTCTGTGACTGACCCGCCGGATACCTGGATTTGGGAACGTCAATAGCCGTACTTAGTTGACCAAATTCCACATTTTTTAATTCATAAGGCAATTCTTCAAAAGCTGTAAGCGTGGTATTGAGGGGTGCAAAAAACCTGAAATTCACTTTTCGTTGCACTCCCTGTATGCGGACGTTGTTCAGCAACTGGAACCTGTTTGAATCAAGACTTACTGACGAGTTCAGGGGTGTATAAAAAGTAGCAAGATTCAGCAGTTCTGTAATGAACAGGGTAAAGTTATTTTCGTGAGCAGGTAAAAAGGTGGTATCGAGCAGTATTGAATCTGTTGACAACTTCTTAATGCGAAGTGTAATGGGTTTTTCTTCACGCACAAACATACTTTCCAGCGGACGGGGACTGCCTGCTTTTAATGTACCCAGTACCATATTGTTCAATTCGATCTTTACATCAGGGGCACTGGCAAAATTCTTATAGGCAACAGACACCCTGCCGTAATCGTAGCTTTCTACAGTTTTTTCTTTTGTACAACTGATGATAAATGTGAACACCAATAACAGGTAAAACAAATTTCTTTTTTGCATGAACATGTAATTTTTAAAAATGGTAAATGGATACGGTTGTATCCATTTACCTGTAAAACGATAAGGATTAATCTGCATAGTATCTTACCCAACCACCGTAGTTGATGTCTTGGGCCCAGTTTGTAGTACCAAACGCACCTTTAAAGTCTACGCTGGTAAAGCTGAAGCTGCAGCAGCCACCATCAAAACAACCTGAGTAGAACACAGAGTTCTTAGCAGGAGAATTGGTTCTTGGCAGTGCAAAATCCTGGGTCAGACGATCATAAGGATCCAGTAACAGGATGCTGTCATTAGCACCTGGAGTGATATACTGTTTGTTACCCCATGCCAAAGCATCGGTAGTCCATACGCCTGAAGCAGGGTTCTCTCTTTTGTAAGCAGTATCGCAGGCATGTACCAGGTTGTTGCGGAAGCTGGATACGCCGCTTACAAACAATTTGTTCTGAGAAGCTGCTCCATCAATAGAAATGCCCCATTTGAAGCCCATGAAAATAGAGTTAGAGATGCAGAAACCAGTGTTTCTTCTAAGATGCGCAGCTCTTCCGTAAGTTCCATTGGCAGGAGGCATAGTAGATGATGCCAGTGAGCAACCGGGGCCAATGATGGTCATGTTAGAGATCTGGGGATAGGTCTGAGGATTATCGTTTGAACCGGTTCCGTCGTTATCAGACTCAATACCATTTGACTGGCTGATGTCAGCACGGGTAAGGTCAGACAGTCCCAGTGCAAACTGGATATGTCCTACATAACCAAAGTCAGTATCAAACATGTCATCCAGGGCATCTACAGCAACCAGCCATTTACAGTTTACTGTACCACCGAAAAATTCGAATGCATCGTCTCTTGATTTGAACACTTCTACGTGCTCAACTACTGTACCGCAACCTACACCACCAAATGTAAGACCATTGATCTCGTTGTTGGGGCTCAGTTCATAACCTGCATACTCAATACGTACATAACGCAGGATACCTGAAGTGTCGTTGCAATTGTTACCACCATAATGTGCATCGGCAGGTGGGTTGTCAGGAATACCTTCAATCAGCGGGTTGGTTTTGTTAACCGGTGCATTTCCTAAAATAACCACACCAGCCCAGTCACCAGACTGAGGTGCACCATCCCAACGGTAAGAAGTGAATACGATGGGACAAGTTTCAGTTCCGTCGGCAATGATCTGTGATCCGCGTGTAATAACAAGGCCGCCACCGGGAGTTCCGGGTGTACCGGCTGTACCTGCATTACCTTCAATGCGTGTACCTGCTTCAATAATGATCTTAGCTCCGTTTGCCACATATACCAGGCCGTTCAGATGGTACTCTTTACAGCTTTGCAGGTAAATGTCAGATGTAATTACGCCGGTAATAGTACTGTCGCCACAGCTACCAGGTGTGCTGCAGGTAGCAGTGATACCAGCTGACAAAGAACGGTCTGCTTTGTCATTAAAACCTTTTTTACAGGCTACCAGCCCAACTACTGTAGCAGTCACTACAGAAAGCGCTCCCAGAATGATCTTTCTCTGTTTCATAGTCTTAGTTTAATGTTTATGGTGATAGAAAATACCCGCATCTGTGGCAACCTGTAGCAGTATCCTGTTGTATTTTCTATTCAGAAAAAGCCGTCTTTACAAAAATTATGCTTCTTCCCATACGCAATCACTCTCCATTAAACCATTTCAGTTCCCGGTATCATTACCGACAATGTTTCTGTGTTGTGGTGTTTTGTTTTTATGGGTACATGAACAGCAACTTCTTACCTGAACGTATAGCTGATACTTAACCCGAACGTACGACCCGGTGTAAGGCGCTGTATCAACCGGTCATATTTCTGGTACAGCAGAAAATTGTTTGAATAGCTGCCGCTCATGGCCTGTGTATCTTCCTCTGTTGTTTTACCCCTGTTCAGGTAAATGATGCTGCTTTCATTCAAAAGATTGCTGAGATTCAGTTTTATCTCCGCCTGCTGGTGCATAAAACGTACGGCGATCTGTGCATCCAGCGAGCGGATTGGCTTTTCGTATTGTGAGTGTACCGCATCCTGCTCATATACTACCATGCGGTTAGACACTGCATTGTAATTGAGACTGATATGCAACAACCTGTCATCATAATACAAACCCGCATTACCAACATAATTGCTTTGTCCCATCAACGGCCGCTTTTCTTCCTTGCCGATCACCTGTTGTGGTATTACTTTGTTGTTTTCAATATGATTGGCATTTTCATTCATCGGCGTTACTTTACTGTTCAGCGCGGTCAGGTTACCGTATATGGTAAGGTTCCTGATAATAGGTACAGGTATAAACGAAAGCGATTTGCGGACTTCCAGCTCTACACCATAATTGCTACTTTTGAAATTGTTGCGCAACTGGTAAATATTCTGTGATGCATATTTGTAGATCTCCATAGGATACTTCACGTTCTTGTAAAAGAAAGATGCTGATACCACCTCTCCTGCACCCGGGAACCATTCAAACCGTACATCATAATTATCCAGCATGGTTGAGCGTAAAAAGTCTGCACTGTACATGCCCCCCAGTTCAAAATCATATTCCCTGAAGTAAGCCATTTCACGCAGATCGGGACGTATAATACTTTTGGCATACGCCGCACGCACATTGATGCGCGGTGTTACACTATAGATCAGGTTGGCTGAAGGAAACAATTTCCAGTTCTTCTCGCGGTTATAGATCAGGCTGAAATCAAGATTGTTGTTATTGTTCGATTGACTGATACTTTCGATAATAGCATCCAGCGCCTGGTTGGCTTTGTTCATGTTGAAATACTCTGCACGCAGTCCCCACACCAGTCTTAATTTACCGATCCTGTTATCGAACATTCCATATACAGCATGCAGGGCAGCCTTGCGTTTGTAATCATCTCCAAAACCCGACACCATGTTCTTTCCACCGCCATCTTCAGGCGAGAACAACACAGGTAAAGAAGGATAATAAGCTGTAGAACCCGGCAGGTCGCCAATCATAGCCACATAAAAACTACGGTCTTTGTTCCACCCTGCGTACCCTGCCTTAAACGTATTCCTGGTTTCGCCAATGTTGAATGGCACCTGAACGTTGGCATCCCAGCTATAATTCTTTTCTTCTGCATTGGTATACATTCTCAGCACACCGGAGCTCAGCCCTTCAGGATATACATTCATCACGGTAAAGTCGTTGTGTGGCAAACTGAAAGTATCGGGTACGGTTTTCCATAATGCAATATGATTGTCAGGACGTTCCCTTTTTACCCAGGTGTAATTACCGATCCAGTTAAACTTAACACCTTTACTACCTATCAGGTGTTCGCCTTTCAACTGGCTTTGCCATAAACCTGTCTGCTGTACCTTTTCTATCATTGCCCGGCTGTTCTCATCCAATGCCACATGTTTTCCCCGGCCGAAATTCATCTGTTCATCCAGCAAACGTGTAAATACATTCTGCCAACTCAGTTTATTTTTTTGCGTGGTATAACCAATGCCTACCACACCGCCAATATTGGTGATAAAAGCATATTGCTTACCGCGCAGATAATTATCCACTGTTTCATCCGGACTGTCAAAACCAAATCGTTCGGAAGTGATGCCCTGCACAGTCTGTGTATTTCTGTAACTCAGCGAAGCAATGACACCCAGTTTCTGTTGCTGGCGGTTATTGAGGTTAAAAATATGCCCCAGTGATAACTGATAGTTCTGTGAAGGGACAGCACGATAATAATAAGGCTGCCAGTTGTTATTCAACACCGCATTGTCCTTATTAAAATCTTTAAACTCCCTGATCTCTTTTAAGCTATTCCAGTCTTTTCTCCCATACAGGTAACGATGCGAAGCGTAAGCACCCAGGTAAGCGTCACTATTGTTCCTTTTTAAGGACAGCATATCTTCACCATTCGTATTATCATTAATGCTGCCCCCGGCTGTGAAACTCAGGAAGTTTTCAGAAGGTACATTTTTCGTTTCGATCTGTACCAGGCCGCCGCCAAACTCAGCACTCATATCCGGTGTAAGTGTTTTGGCCACTACAATATTGTCTACAATATTGGAAGGAATGATATCAAACGAGAACTGTTTGCGGTTCAGCTCTGTACTGGGCATCTGTTGTCCGTTCAGCAAGGCCTGGTTGTAACGTTCACTCAACCCCCTGACCACCACAAAACGATTATCGAGTGTAGATAAACCACTGATGCGTTTCAGCGACTCCCCAATGTTTTTATCGGGTGTACGGCCTATCTGCTCTGCACTGATCCCATCTCCTATTGACGGACTATTTTTTTGTCTTGTATACAATGATGCTACACTTTCCTTACGGGCGCTGGCTGTAACCACTACGCCCTGCAATTGTCCTTTTTCTCTTTTCAGGGTAAGGTTCATTTCAAATAACTCGTTTTCTTTTATCTCGATACCCGTAATATTTTTAGCGCTATAGCCTACAGAACTGACGGTAGCGCTATAAATACCTTTGGGCAGACTTACCGTAAATCCTCCATCAATATTACTGGTAGTGCTTACTTTATTAATACTAATGGTAGCACCGGCCAATGGATCACCGTTCTCTTCGTCTACCACCTTTCCGGAAATGATACCCGGTTTTGGTGCGGATTTCTGTACAGGTGTTTTTTTGGGAGTTATCTTTAATGCTATATTAGTACCGTTCACAATATGCTGAATGCCATATTCCTGTTGTAATTCATTCAGCGCATCCTGTATGGCTACATTTTTCCAGCTTACTTTTCTAATAACCACATTGTTCAGTTCGTCCGCATTGTACGTAAGTGTATAGCCTGTTTGTTTTTCTATAGCCTGTAATACCACACCGGCTTTTACGGTGCCTGTTTCATACGTAATCACCGCTTTCTGTTCCTGTGCATGTACACACTGCGGCCATTGAATGAAGACGATAGCAATCCAGAGCAGTTGACGTTTTGCAGCAATAGATAACCAGTCGGGTAATTGTACTTTCATACCTCGTTACTTGATTGTATTATTTGTTAATGATGATTGAACCGGCTTACATGGCAACAGTTCCTGTATGTAAAAGATGTTTTTCTTTAACGCAAATCAATGCGATAAGTATTCTGTATTTTTTTAACTGAAAAATTGCAGGTAAATCCTAATTGCGACAACACCTGTGAAAGATCCATATTTTTAAAACTTGCTGTTACATGTTTGTACTTCGCGGCCTGCAACGGGTTGAATACGATCTGCTGATTGTATTTTAATGATATCCTGTTGAGGGCATCCGGCAACGCCACGTCGTTCAATACCAGCGCATCTTCAATCCAGGCTTCCGGCATGGCAATGGAAGTTTGTTTAATTGTGATCAGTGCATTCTTTTTGTAAAAAGTTGCCATCTGTCCCGGCAACAGAACTTTTCCATTAGTGATACGCGGATGAATAGTGTCTATACAGTTTACCTGTACCTTTCCTTTCTGCAAACAAACTTTTATCAATTGCTCACCGGGATAAGCCTCTACATTGAACTCTGTGCCCAGTACCCTCGTCTGCAGATTCTCTGTTTGCACTACAAAAGGATGTATGGTATCATGTGCTACCTTGAAATACGCTTCTCCGGTCAGTTTTACTGTACGTTCGGCATAGCCGTTAAAATCTTCATGATAACGCACAGTGGCATACGCGTTCAACCAAACCTTTGAGCTATCGGGCAGGATAATGGCCATTACCGACGGTTGGTTATTGTGTATCTCTCTCCAGGCGGCAGATAATGTTTTTTTACCCGCTTGCTGCAGCCACCACCATCCGGTACACGCAGCTACCAATATGGCAGCAACTGCAGCCCATCTGTACATGCGTCGTATAGCGATTACCCGTGTTACTTTTTCAGGTTGAACTTTACCTATGCCCTGCTGCCGGAAAAACTGTAACATTTGCTCCCGGGTAGTGTCGGGCATTTGCTGTGGTTGTAACTGCCTGGCTTCTTCAAGCATGGCATTTTCAAAAAAAGCAGGTTCCTCTTCCAGCCACTGCATCACCAGCCTGGTTTCATCCGGAGAGGTTTCTCCTTTCAGCATTTTTTTGTACAACTCAAATTTCATAGTGAGTGATATATAATAAGCACGTTTGATAAATGCAAAAGGGTACGCCTGTTTGTTGAGTTAACAGTTTGGTAATATTGCCACGGTATATCCTTCTGCTGATGTAATAAGTACCGGCAATAATACATCCTTCAGTAAAAATTTATTGTGAATGGATGGCAGCTCCGGAAACATGTAATGGAATAATAACGAAGTGATTAATATAATCCTGCAATTAAACAAACAGGCTCATGATCTTACGCAATACCTGCATGCTCAGCCGCATCTGTTTTTTTACATCGGCTACAGAAATATTCAATTGTATAGCAGTTTCTTTATAGGAAAGACCTTCCTGCCGTACAAGTTTAAATACCTGCTGACGCTTGCCGGGCATTAAGGCAAGAGATTGTGACAATTGGCGCTGCCTGTCGCGCAGGATCAGTTGTTGTTCGGCCTCAGGTGGGGTAACACTGTCAGATAATTCATTCTCTAACCTGCTCAGGAATTGCCGGCGGCGTTCCGTTTTCCTGAAATCGTCTGTTAACAGGTTCTTTATATAGGTGATCAGTAATGGCAACAGGTCTGCATGTGTATCTACCGTTTCAATATTTTCCCACAAACGCAGAAAACATTCCTGCACAATATCCCTGGCAGTATCTTCATTGCCAGTCAGTTTCAGCACATAATAATACAAACCGTCGCTATAACGGGCAAATATGTGATGAAACACCTTATGCAGTTTGTCGGTATTGTTCACACTTTAAGGTTTACAGCAAAAGTAAAATTCTGCTTCTTCGGCAGCTCTCCTGTCAGTGCATTTAATGATTTGTTAAAACCGATGTGCATTTAGGATATACGTTATGGTTTCAATACCATCTGCAAGCCATTTCCATCTGCTGCCGAACGATATACCGGCTGTATTGGTAATGAAGACGATGTATTGCGCAGGGTAATAAAATTATCCGGCAGATCAGCTCCGTAAATAATCTGCAAGGCTTTGTTTACCAACGGATCTGCAGTTGTTCCTATATTATAAAGCGGCAATTGTGTCAATTCACTTACAGGGTATAACGGATTAATGCCCTTGCTATATGCCCCCTGGCTATTGCTATTGAATACTTTATATACAGTAGGTTGTATTTTCCACATTACCTGCTTCGGCACCCGGTAATCTTCTATGGTAAAAGAAGCTTCATCCTTTCCGGCAGTGCTCTCCCCTATCTGTATCACTTCGATATATGGTTTCAGGTTATTTACTACCAGTTCAGCAGCAGAATAGGTAGCAGCGGTAGTAAGTATAAAAACGCGTTTCAGCGATAACCTGCGTGTTACAAGATCCGAAAATTGTTTTCCTGCGTTATTACCCGAAGTATTCAGCATTGTTTGCAGACTTCTTCCTTTTTTGCCTTCGTACCGGTTACCTTCAAAGATCACCCATGTGGCATCTGCTGTTATTCCGGAAGCAATCATAGCAGCCAGTTTAGCACTGGAAGCTACACTGCCGCCGGCATTGTAACGCAAATCCAGTATCAACTCCTTCACCGACGCCTGTTGCAATTTGGTAAATGCCTGCAACAAAGCAGCATCATAATTTTCATCAAAAGAATTATAGAACAGGTAGCCCGTACTGATGCCGCCTGCTGTAAAATTTCTTACCGCGTGAACTGCATTTTCACCCGCATACCGGTTGGTCAACTTTACAGCAGCAGAGGTCATCCAATTGCCATTGCTGTAAACAGCCGGTGTTATACTAACCTGTGTACCGGTTTTTAATTGCCGGATGATTTCATTTTTATTCTGCTCATTAATACCGGCATTGTTCACCTGCACAAAACAGGAACCCCGCTGCAGACCCGCTTTATCTGCCGAACTGCCGGTATTGACCAGTGTAACAACCCCTATATACCCATTATAACCGGTTACCGACACCAATGCATATTGAAAACCATAGATAAAATAAGAATTGGAAGCAGCTTCAACCGAACCGCCATTGGTGATCCATGAAAAACGATCTTTGGATGAAAGTAAGCTTTTAAAGAACAGGTCAGTTTGCAAAGAATAATCAGGAAAAGCAGGTATTTCGTCAGACCAATAATAGTATCTCCGCATGCTGTCCAGCACCCAACGGTTAATACGGCCAAGAGAATCAGCAGGATAAGGATCTACAGCAGCACCCTTCTTACTGCAACTACCCGCAGCAAAAAGCAGAAAAGCCAGCATAACTGTGCAGAATAGCCTGAACATACAAGAAGTTTATGCCGGAATATATTATGAAAGTGTGCAAATGGGAATTTTCCAAAATCAACTTTTCATTAAATCGCTATCGTATACGTTACCGGCATCCGAAATACAGGTATTACATGTGCTATTATCCTGCTATCTGTTCTGTTATTAAAACACCCGTAAAGAACAACCAAAGATGATCTCACAGGCAGTACAGCCGAAAACTGTAACCAAAAATCTACCGGCTGGCAATTTCCGTTAATATCAATACCGGCATTACCCATTACTTTCTCCTGTTATCAATATCAAACCATTTTACCAGGCTTAAAAATCTGCACAATGAAAAAACTGCTCTTTTTATCATCCATCCTGTTTACAGGCATAGCCATAATGGCCCAGTCAACCTCCAACACCAAAGAAGACAAGAATGCAATCAAAAAAGAAAAGAAAGAAGAGCGGAAAGCATTGAAAAAACTGGAAGGTTCTGAAGTAAGTTACCAGGCCAAACAGGCATTCGCAACAGATTTTACCAACACGTCTGCTGTTTCCTGGAAAAGAACACCTGTGTTTGACGAAGTATCATTCAGCAAAGATGGTACAAATCAAAAAGCCTATTATGATGCTGATGCCCAACTGGTAGGTACTATTATTCCAAAAACATTTAAAGACCTTCCTGCAAACGCACAGGCATATATCAATAAAAAATATGCAGATTACAAAAAAGTCAACGTATTGTTCTTTGATGATAACGAATACAATGACACAGACATGTTCCTGTTTGGCAATCAGTTTGACGATGAAGACAATTATTTTACAGAACTATCCAATGGCACGCGCAACATTATTCTGCAGATCAACATGGAAGGGAACGTTACTTTTTTCAGGGAAATGAAAGGCTAGCAGGCGAAATAGCTACTCAAATAAAAGACTGTTCACCAATCGTTAACAGTCTTTTTTATTTTACAGCAAACTGTTCAAAAAAACAATAATTCCAAAGCCAATTTGTAAAACAAGCAACCAACTATACATTGTTTATAATCAACTTTGTGGTATACCCGTGCTATACCATCCCCCAACCACAATCATCTTCCCTGTTGTTCCGCCACAAGTAAAAGCCGGTTTGCATACGCAACCCGATTATTAGATTATTAAACATTAAACAATGAAAAAGTTACATTACTACAAGCTTGTATTGTTACTGGCTATAATTGTTTTTGCAGGTTGCTCCGGCAACAAGGTAACATCACAGGTGTCTGTATCTGCCAACATATCGTATCAGACTTTTTACGACGATCTTTCTCCTTACGGTACCTGGATTGATTATCCGGCTTACGGCCATGTATGGCATCCTGCCATCGCCGGCGATTTCCGTCCCTATCTGACCAATGGTTACTGGGATTATTCCGACGAAGGCTGGATGTGGATGTCAAATTACAATTGGGGTTGGGCACCGTTTCACTATGGCCGCTGGGTATATGACGATATGTACGGCTGGTTGTGGATACCCGGTTATGAATGGTCTCCGGCCTGGGTAACCTGGGGTATGTACGACGATTATTATGCCTGGGCACCCCTGATGCCCGATGTGAATGTGGGCATTGCATTTGGTTCGTGGCGACCTGCTGCCATGTACTGGAATGTTTGTCAGCGTGGTCATATTTACGACCGGAATATCATCGGTGTAGTCGAAAAAAGAAACGTGGTGGTCAACAACATCAACCGGATCAGTATTATCAACAATTTCAACACTACTAAAATACACAACCAGTATTATGCAAAAGGACCCGATGTTAATGAAGTACAGCGGTATACCAATCATAGGATAATGCCGGCCACCATTCATGAAATGAACAAACAATCCGTTGCTGAACACAAAGGCAACGAGATCAATGTATACCGGCCGCCTATCAGTCACCCGCAACCAAGAGAATTCAGACGGGTAGATAACAACAACGCCGGCCCGGTACGTAATAATAACGACCGGATGGAAACACAGACGGAGCAGCAGCGACAGAACATAGATCGTTTGCCTGTCCGGAAAGCGCCTGAAGGAACATTTAATCCCGGGCATAGTATGGGCAATGGAGGCGGACGAAACCACAGAAATTAATGCGATAATCATTGTTTATCCCTATAAAAAAGGCCGTTCCGGTTTGGAATGGCCTTTTTACCTGCCAACCCACGATTATACTGCATAAACACTGGTTATTTCATTACAGAATTGATTATATTGTGTATAACCTTAACATTATGCATCCGGCCAGGAAATTATACGGCATCGTCATAGTCTTGCTGTTTGTTTCAACTACTACTGCGTTTGCACAGGAGCAGATTGAAAATACAATTACCCTGGCCACCAAAAGCGGCGATACTGTTTTTTCGCCGGTACTATCTAAAGCTGTTATCTCCATCCAGAACAATACTGACTTTAAAGCACTGATACAATTGTTTCCGATTGTTCCCAACCCCGATGCGGAAGATTCGCTGGAACAACATAAAAAACCATTGGTATTAAAACTTACCGGGCGATTCCCTGTACAAAATGCCGATTTCTTAACCACTGCAGATAATGGCCGAACCTACGACATGGATGTTCTGGCACAGGTAAATGACAGTGTTCAGAACATGGCCATTCATTTTGCGCTTACAGTACCACGCGGTGAACCCGTTAGTCCCAATGGTAACTTCCCCGGCTACCCTGCACGGATCACATTTACCTTTGTACTGTCTCCCAAAACATTTGGATTGAACACACACCCGTTCGACATCAACAACGTTATACTCGTACAGGTATCCGATGCGCGGATCAACAAGCAAGAGTAATCCTGTTTACATCTGCATTCATACTTCTCACTCTTCATTATACCCATTTGAGATAAACCACTAATGCTATTGTTATTGAATTGTCAATGGCAGGCATGCCATTAAATTATATTACACGGTCATTGTCTAAACTATAAAAACAGATTATATGAAAAAGATAATGATAGTGTTGCTCTCAATAGTAGTAGCAACCGGCGTTTCAGCCAAACCTGCCGCACATTTTGGAGGCGGCTTTCATGGTGGTGGTTTCCATGGCGGTGGCAGAACTACCGTTGTAATAGGTGGTGGTTTTTACAGCCCCTTCTATTCTCCATGGGGATATTACTACGGTTACCCTTTTTATCCTTATGCTACAGCACCTACACCTCCCAGCAAGCTGGATCTGCAGATACAGGGCATTAAGGTAGATTACAATGACAAGATCAAATCAGCAAAAATGGATGATAGCCTGACCAAACAGGAAAAGAAACAAACAGTAAGACAGTTAAAAACAGAACGTAGCCAGGCCATTATTGACGCAAAGAAGAATTATTATAAACAATAGACTGGCGTTACACATTAAAGGTGGGTCCTGACTAGCCAGGGCACACCTTTATTTTTAGTACTTGTGAAACTCAGGCGTGAATCCTGATTATATACTAATTAATGCTTACCAGATAACGCTTTTTCTGTCGATACAATGTAAACTTTTCAATTCCTAATACACGTATATACATGCTATCGCGGCTACGCTCCACATAACTTATATACTTCTGCAAAGAGTCAATCTGCTTATACTGCTGCCTGACAGCCGTTTTACGATTATGAAGTACAATATTAATAGCGTAAATGCTATCTCTTTGTAAGGAACTTAGCCCAAGACTATCACGCATTTTATCTGCTATATGAGCAGCTACATAAGCTCCATTATTATCCTGTGCCTTCATTTCTGTACAGAAAAACAGTAGCTGAATCCCTATTATTGTAATCAATTTGTACATATATCTGATATTTTTCTGATTAACCTTCTTCTTCAATACAAGATCCCATAGTGCTATATTCCGTATAATTTCCCGACCACGACCCGTCACTCCATTCATAATGATAAATACATACCCATTGCGTACCCCCATTAGGATAGGAAGAAGTGTATACTTTAATTCCTGTTTCACAACTTCCGTTCACGCATTTTTTACCTTCACCTGAACAGTTTGAATTATTACAAACTACAGGAAGAGGACAGGCTGTAGTATTAGTACCTGTCACAACCCAACGATACTGTTCATAAGTAGGTGAACACGGATTAGCATCTTTTTGCTTTTGTTGCTGCTCACCGGTATTATTGTTACTAGCATCTTTTTTACATTCAACAGGGTCTGTTGTATTTTTCCAATCCGCGGTTACAGTACAAGTAACGCTTATACCACTCGCTATCCATCTCAAACTATTATAAGTAGGGCTATTCGGATTATTGTCTTTTTGTTGAGACTCAAGAATATTAGTATTGTAAACAGGATTTTGTGGGCATGGCTGGCAACGGGTAATGCCCGTTGCTTCCCAATGAGCACTAATATCAACATTATTACAGTTCTCTATTTCACCTGCATAATTATAGCAAAACTTTTTAATTATATTTCCATCGTGATCACGAACCAGGTATAAGCGGTTAAAGCTATCATATTCATAATAGGTCACTCTCCCCCTGGCATCCGTTTCACTGGTTATACCAACCAACGGCTTATATGTATATATAGTAACAAGAGCACCTGGAATATTTCGGAGATTGGCGAGGTGATTACGCAAAGCATTATCACTAACGGGATTATCTAAGGTAGCCTGATTTACATAAGTACTGGCAACCTGATACGTTGTATTCAGAATTTTCGCCACAGGATGCTGGCCTTTATATCCCCACAGGTATACTTCTTTTACATTATTCATTTTATTTTGCTCAGCGATATTGCCTAATGCGTTATAGCTAGCAAACTCAATTACTTTCTCATTATCGCCGCCTTTATTTTTTCTAAACACTTCAGATGGGAGGAGAATACCTCCAAAAGTATTAAACTTCACTTGGCTTGACTGTATAAACTGATCTTTAACGAAAGTCTCTGTTTTTACAATACTGGCAACCTGATTCTTACTTACCAGTTGCTGATAATAACTATCTGATCCTGAAAGATCGTATGACCTATAATAAATATTTTTCTTGACATCTGTATTTGATAGAACTGTTCTGTCCTCATTTACATGAAAATAGATCGGGCTATGCTTATATTCTTTAATTGTTTCCAGAACATAAGAATCATTATCAGAACTATACATCCTATCAGTTTCTTTTTTAAGCAAAAAACTGTAAGTAGGATAATGATAAAAAGAATAATAAACAACGTTACCAACACTCCATGGAGTAGGAACCGTATTATCTGACCATGTCAACCTGTAATGGTCTACATTCAAGCTATAAGGTTTCTTAGCCACTGAATCCATGTATTCATATTCAAAAACTTTTTCTGCAACCTTTTTAATACTATTATTTTCAAACGCATAGTTCACTTCTGATTCAATGTTTCCCCTGACAAATTCATTGTTTTGAATAATATTAAAAGGGGGTATTGTATTAAGCTCGTCCGGAACATTTATATAGTTTTTCTCAATAATTGATTTTTTACTTTGATCGGCACTTTTAACAATTGAAAAAACTTTTGTATATCCCACGCAACTACCTGATTGGAGGATGGTCTGCATCGTAGGATTAGCATTTATTTGTTGATAAGAGCCAACAACAATCGTTTCTACTTTTTTACTAAATACAGGACTATAAGCAGAAAATATTTGCCCGGAACTTTTAGTGGAATCCCAACCTATTGTGTATTTGTATTCCGTTTTTAATGCAGGCTCTGCGTCATCTTTAGAACGAAAGTGACTAATCTTCTTTACTCGTAACCCACCCGCAAAACCAGAACTATTATCTTTGGAAGAATCAATGCTGGACCAGGTAAGGGAAATATAGAAACTACTGTATTGAGGGGGGTCCTGATTAAAGGTAGCCTCTATTACATAGCTGCCGTTAGGTAGATACGTAGACATATCCGTTGTATTATTTGCTTTATTAGCATATACGGGCTTATTAACAGGTACACCGTCATTATTAACCTTCCTAATATTGATCTGAGCACAAGTAGCTGAGCCATTGGTAAGATCACATCCAAAATATCCGGCATCAATATGAACAAAAGCACCACCATTTACATTCATATTATTTAAATAGTATTCAGGGGGGTTATTGATCGTAAATGATGTCTGGTAAAAAGCGGTAATCGGCCAGGTCTGCCCCTGTCCTGTAGCAACTTCAATAGCCGCAGATTCGGGTTTATAATACTTTCTTAGATGGCCTGCAACAGGGTCAATTGCTTTGTTTGTTTCAAACTCATAAAAGGTTTTTCCTCCTGTAGGGTATATTATTGACTCCAATATACCAAACTGGTTATAAAGAGTATCAACCTGTCTGTCAGATCCATCAGATTTTATAGGTGGAGCGCCTGCTGTTAAAGAATAATGCATTATATATTCCTCAGGTACAAGGGTATTATTATATATTCTTCCATTATAATATCCCCATTCATCCTGTGCTGTACTGATTCTACAGGCTGGCACGTTTTCGCGGTTATACTTAAATTCATGTTTTTTACTTACATAACCCGCTTTTTCTTCCAATGAATCCAATAACATGTATTTGCGCTCTCTCGGGGTTGAGATCGGAAACATGACGTCATAAGAAGATGAAGTAGATAAATAGCTGCGAAAGAAATTATACTGATTGATAATATTGGAATTATAGTCTTTTACAACAACACTTTCCAAACGATGCCCTCCCTCCAGGTCTTCTCTTTCGGATATTTCTTTTATAAACTCAATTGTACCCTGAGAATAAGTGATTTTATAGGGCACTTTGGAAGTACTATAAGTATTAGAAAAATTATTTCTATACCCGCTATTTGCATTAAAATTATTGGTCCACCTCACAAGGTCTCCATAATTATCCAGGGGAATTACAAAAGTGGATCCAAAATTAGATCTGAACACCTGATTTTCTGTTGTGTACTCAAAAAAAACGGTATCCTTACCAGATGATGAAATGATTTTTGATGGATACCAGGTACTGGTAACCGGGGGGTCAGTATTAACGGTTGACCCTTGAACAAGGGTATTTTCCAGTACATCAAAATGATAAGTTATACCTTGCTCATCAGTAATAACAAATCCTACATTCCCAACTCCACTTTTTATGATCCGCATATTATTTCTAGGCACTATATTAAAAGCCTCTGTTTCCTGATTATAATAAAACTTCCCTGAAGTATTCAGCAGGTTGAAACTAAAGATATCAGGCTCCGTATCAACCAAACCCTGAAATGCCTGGGCAATAAGATCATAAAAAGGTATACCGGGAATACCTCTATTCTCATAGATATATTTTATCGTTGCATTTTCCGTAGCAGGCTTATAAAAAAAACCTCCCGTACCTTCGTCTTTCAGATGCTTTACCTGCCGGGAAATGGAAGGAATTCCATTCAGGCTCCAGCCTAATCCAACCCACGAAGCGATGCTTTCTACACGATTGCCTCCGGCATGGTAGCTTAGAGACAGAGCAATATTAATATCACTGGTTTTTATGTTAAATAAAGGCAGTGAAATGGGAGGCACTCCCGTAAATGATCCTACCGGACTCTCAATATACTTTGCAAAAGATGCAGCATTAGGGCTTAACGGAGTAACGTTTATCAGATCGGTTTGAGCTATTAGATATGATGTATTGAAAATAAACATCACCATCCACCAATAAAACTTCTTAATATCCATTATTTTGCTTTTATATCAATTTATTTGATATGCCCGCTTAGCACTATCTTGTATTAATAGTCAGGCATTACTATAATCCTATTATTGCTGGTACAATATCATTATTGGCTAGCCGAGAAGCCTTATTATGTTATACCAATTATAATCAATTACAATTTATGATATTCACAGAGGGGAAAACTTCATAGCATTATAAGCGTGGTAAAATAGCGTTAGCGAAATGAAGCCCCGGGAAGATATTTTTTTCATAATAGTCAGTTTGAGGGTTTAACAGGTCGAGTTGATTCAAATATACCATATAATGAGAATTACAACATTTATTATCGTGAAAAAACTATTAAATATCTTTTTATCCTAAAATAAAGCTTATGCGCACCCATATTTTAGCATATCATTTGCATCTAACTGTAATATCCATATCATATTTTCGGAACATCAATTACATACCTTATAGAATATGCTAATGTCAGATAAACGAAGTTGTACAAATATGGTCAACGATCTTTCTCCAATCAAGTACATATAACCTTACACAACCGTCGAAGCATTAAGTATATAGGTTAAAAGCACGTCTAAATAGATCAAGACAACTTTTCAACTCTCAACAAAAAAACCCTCACCCCGCCTTATTGCAACCCTTTACATAACGCTATTCCCATCTATGGCAATCATTTTCAAAGATTAGCAACATCGTTTCAAACAGCTGTCATACAGCATTATTCGCTTAGTTATTCCTTGTTAATCATCGGTTATATACTGACCTTATAGACTAATTAGTGAAAGCTTTGTCAGTAATTTCACGCCAAAATCTTCAACATTTCATTCAGACTTTTCAGACTGTTCTTTTAAGATTGCTAATTAATTAAATTGTATCATAATCTCCTTTATATGCAGGCAGTTAAATATACTGTAGTACTCTTCCTCCTTGCTCTGCAGAACAACATATTATTCTCCCAGACACCCTCTACCGACACGCTCCACATTACCCTGGACAGTGCGCAGAATATGTTTGTCAGGAATAATCTGCAACTGCTGGCACAGCGTTACAATATTGACGTTCAGAAAGCGCTTATTTTACAAGCCAGGTTATACAACAATCCCAACATTGCATTGGGCATGGGTTTTTACAACACCGTATCGCATCGCTTTTTTGCTACCGGTAGTGGCCAGGAAGGTGGCGAGCTGATTTCACAGTTATCGCAATTGGTAATACTGGCCGGCAAACGCAACAAGCAGATCAAAATTGCCGAAGCCAACGCCAAACTTTCCGAAGAACAGTTTTACGACCTGTTACGCACCTTGAAATATACCCTGCGAACGGATTTCTTTAATATTTACTACCTGCAGCAATCTGCCAAAGTATATGCCAGTGAAATTGATGGGCTTAATAACGTGGTCAGAGCCTTTGATGATCAAAAGGGCAAAGGCTACATTGCCGAAAAGGAAATAATACGTGTTAAAGCGCAGCTATACAGTTTACTGAATGAATACAATGACCTCATCAACCAGATTAACGACACCCAGTCAGAACTGAGACTTGTTTTACAAACACATCCCAATGTATACATTTACCCTGTTGTTGACACAGTACATTTAATAACGTTAACACCGCATCAATTCTCTTACACTGCATTACTGGATTCAGCATACCAGAACAGAACAGATCTGCGTATTGCCCGGATCAATACAGATATCAGCAAACTGAATTACAATTATCAGAAAGCGTTGGCCATTCCGGATGTTACCCTTTCATTCGGTTATGATCAGCAGGGCAGTTATATCAACCATTTTAATTCATTGGGCTTTTCCATTGACATTCCTATTTTTAATCGTAACCAGGGAAATATCAAATCTGCAAAAGCCAATATAACCAACAATGAAACCTTGCAAAAAAGCATAGAAGCAACTGTTGAAGAAAATATTTATCGCTCACTGCAGAAAGCCATTGACGCAGACAAGCTATATAAAAAAATCGAAACGCCTTTTGCAGCAGACTTTTCCCGGCTTACCCGTGAAGTATTGCTAAATTATCAGAAACGCAACCTGAGCCTGCTGGAATTCCTTGACTTTTACGATGCCTATAAGCAAAATGTACTGCAATTAAATTATATCCTTTACAACAGAGTACAGACGCTCGAAGACATCAATTTCTACACTGGTACCAACTTATTTAATTAATGCCTTAAATCAATCTGTTCAGATGCTACAGCTTGTTAAACTGAAAATAAAAGGAAGCATTGCAGCGCTGACTATTATCGTTATGTATACGGCCTGCAACACCGAAAACAAAGCCCCCGAAGAACGGACCGGCTACGTTATCCCCGACAGCCTGATGAAAACACTGGTTATTGATACGGTAAAAACATCCCAATTGGTAGATGCCCTCACCTTTACAGGTACTGTTGATTTCAACCAGGACAATCAGGTAAATATCTTCCCGCTTGTAAGCGGTATTATAAGCGATGTAAAGGTACAGGCCGGCGATTTTGTACAAAAGGGACAGGTACTTGCGCGTATACGAAGCAGTGAAATGGCGGGTTACAGCAATAACCTGGTAGTAGCGGAAACCAATCTTACATCTGCTAAAAAACAACTGGATGCACAGACAGACCTGTTCAAAAGTGGCCTTTCTTCACAACTGGATATTACTGCTGCACAAACCAATTACGATCAGGCAGTAGCACAGCTTGAAATGGTAAAGCGCGTTTTAAAGATCAACGGTGATAATACACAGGGCGATTACATTGTCAAAGCCCCCATCAGCGGATTTATTGTACAGAAAAACATTACCAACAATACATCTATCAGGGCAGATAACAGTAATGACATCTTTACCATTTCTGATCTTAAAAATGTATGGGTACAGGCCAATGTGTATGAATCCAACATCAGCAGGGTGCATGCAGGCAGCCAGGTAAATGTGACCACGCTTTCTTATCCGGGCAGAGTTTTCAAAGGCCATGTTGACAAGATCATGAACGTACTGGATCCCAACAATAAGGTGATGAAAATGCGCGTGGTGCTTTCCAATGATGACTATGCGTTGAAACCACAAATGTTTGCCAGCGTTACAGTGATAAACCAGGAAAAAGACCAGGCGATGTGCATCTCTTCCCGGTCTGTAATATTTGACCATAGCCAGTATTATGTATTGCTGTACAATTCTAAAAACGATGTCCGCATTACACCGGTACAAATACTTAGTGCCCTGGGTGATAAGACATATATCTCCTCCGGCATACAGTCGGGAGATAAGCTTATTGGCTCACAGGCCATCCTGATCTATGATGCACTGAATAATTAAGAGAATCCCTTAAATCACTATTATGCTCAAAGTACTGAAGGGTATAATTGCTTTCTCTCTCAAAAACAAATATTTCATACTTTTTGTTTCCCTGATCCTGATCATTACCGGTATTATCACATTCAGGAATATGCCCATTGAGGCCTTTCCGGATGTTACCAATACAGAGATCAGCATCATTACGCAATGGCCGGGCAGAAGCGCCGAAGAAGTAGAGAAATTTGTAACGATACCCATTGAAATAGCCATGAATCCTGTGCAACAGAAGGTTAGCCTTCGTTCCACTACTATTTTCGGGCTTTCTTATATCAAGCTCATTTTTGATGACAATGTAAAAGACGCACAGGCGCGGCAACAGGTAATGAATCTGCTGGGAAATGCTACCTTACCGCCCAACGTACTGCCATCTGTTCAACCACCAACAGGACCCACCGGTGAGATCTTCCGCTACACGCTAAAAAGCAGCATACGCGATGTACGGGAACTGAAGACCATGCAGGATTGGGTGATTGACCGGCAACTGAAATCAGTTCCGGGTGTTGCAGACATTACAGCCTTTGGCGGCAAAACAAAAACTTATGAAATAAAAGTAGATCCCCGCAAGCTGGCTTCGCTCAACATTACATCGCTTGATATTTTTACCGCTGTACAAAAAACCAACATCAACATAGGCGGTGATATGATCATCCGCAATGACCAGGCCTATGTAGTTAGAGGAATAGGATTACTGAACGACATCAATGAAATAAAGAATGTAATTGTTACCAATAACAATGGTGTGCCTGTCCTGATCAAAGATGTGGCGCAGGTTGAAATATCCAACCTGCCACGTTTGGGTTGGGTAGCCAGGTCAAATGGATTGAAGGATTCAACCGGCAAAAGAAATATTACCAATGAGGAGGATGTGGTAGAAGCTATCATTGTAATGCGCAAAGGGGAAAACCCATCCGAAGTAGTAAAAGCTGTCAAAGAGAAGATCAGCAAACTTAATAATCTCATACTGCCGGCAGACACCAAGATCGTTCCTTATTACGATCGTTCAGATCTTATTGAATATGCTACGCATACAGTATTGCACAATCTTATTGAAGGCATTCTGCTGGTTACCCTGCTGGTATCTGTATTTATGTTCAACTGGCGTACCACGCTGATTGTATCGATCATTATCCCCATGGCATTATTGTTTGCGTTTATCTGCCTGCACATCATGGGTATGTCGGCCAACCTGCTTTCACTCGGAGCTGTTGACTTCGGTATTATTATAGATGGTGCCGTGGTAATGGTGGAAGGGATGTTTGTAATACTGGATCACCGGGCCCGTGAATTGGGAATGGACCGTTTTAATAAAATTGCCAAACTGGGGCTGATCAAAAAAAACGGAGCTCAATTGGGTAAGGCCATCTTTTTTGCCAAAGTGATCATTATTACCGGACTGCTACCCATTTTTGCATTCCAGAAAGTAGAAGGTAAAATGTTCTCTCCGCTGGCTTATACACTGGGATTTGCATTGCTGGGAGCACTCATTACCACCTTAACACTTGTGCCAGTGCTTATCAGCATGTTGCTGAAGAAAAATGTACATGAAAAACACAACCCGTTCGTACATCATCTTACAGGCTTGATGTTAAAAGGCTTTACCAATGCCTGGAAACACAAAGAAGTAGTCGTGATCACATCGTTTATTGTGATGGTTATCGGACTTTATTCCTTCAGATTTCTTGGTTCTGAATTTTTGCCGGAACTGAACGAAGGATCCATCTGGTTGCGTGTACAAACGCCCTATAGTATTTCGCTTGAAAAATCTGTTGAAATATCAAAACAGGTAAGAAAAACCTTAATGAATTTTCCGCAGGTAAAATATGCAGTATCGCAAACAGGCAGGCCTGATGACGGAACTGACGTGGCAGGTTTTTACAACAATGAATTTTCAGTAATGCTGTATCCGGAAGCAGACTGGAAACCACACATTTCCAAAGAAGAACTGATTGATAAGATGAGCAAGGAACTATCTGTAATTCCCGGTGCCGATCTCAACTTCTCACAGCCTATTATGGACAATGTGGAAGAAGCTGTTTCGGGCGTGAAGGGGTCTATCTGTGTGAAAGTATACGGAGACTCACTGAACTACCTGGAAGGAAAGATCAATGATGTTTATAATATTTTGAAAGATGTAAGAGGAATTGCAGACCTGGGCGTGATACACAATATCGGTCAACCGGAATTGGATATTAACCTGGATCAGCAAAAGATGGCCCTGTACGGCGTGGCCACTGCAGATGCAGACGCCGTTATTGCTATGGCCATTGGTGGTGTGGCAGCTTCCACCTTATATGAAGGGATCAAAACATTCGATATCCGTATACGATTACCGGAAGAATTCAGGAAAACTCCGGATGATATCGGCAATTTGTTAGTACCTACACAAAATGGCAGCAAGGTACCCATCAAGGAAATTGCCACCATTACACAGAAAACCGGCCCTTGTCTTATATTCCGTGATGACAATCAGCGATATTCCGCATTGAAATTCTCAGTACGCGGACGGGATATGGGAAGCACCATTACAGAAGCACAGGAAAAAGTAAGACAAAAAGTACAGTTAAAAAGAGGCTATAACATGGCATGGCAGGGCGATTTTGAAAACCAGCAACGTGCTACCAAACGGCTGGCGCAGGTAGTACCAATCAGCCTGTTGCTCATCTTCATACTGTTGTTCACCATGTTTGGCAACCTGAAAGATGCAGCATTGGTGTTCTTAAACGTTCCTTTTGCTATCGTGGGTGGTTTAGCGGCTTTACATATTACCGGCACCAATTTCAGTATTTCCGCGGGTATCGGTTTTATTGCATTGTTTGGTATCTGTATACAGGATGGTGTACTGCTGATCACTATTTTCAAACACAACCTGGAAGATATTAAAGGACAAAGCAGTTCGTTATATACATCCATAAAACTGGGGGTTAATTCACGTATACGTCCTGTAATGATGACAGCGATGATGGCAGCTATAGGATTGTTCCCCGCTGCCGTTTCGCATGGCATTGGCTCAGAAAGTTCCAGGCCGCTGGCCAGGGTGGTTATTGGTGGTATTCTTTGTGCTATGCTGTTTTCATTATGGGTATTTCCGCTCATATTCGGCTGGGCCTATAGAAAATTTGATTCTGCAGCCTATAAAAGGAATGAGGAACCGAAAGCCTGATCAACAATATGCTGACAACAAAAAAGGTTATTGATGTTCAATAACCTTTTTTATTATTCTACAATGCATCATTCTATTGTTCTGTAGTTTATACCAGGATAGCCCGGTTATTAATATAGCCCCAAAGCCTCGCTTCTTTTATAAGCCATCTCTTATCTGAACAGAAATAGTGACCCGCACCTCATTGTCATTAAAATACAATACAACAGCTTCCATGCCGGGAACAAAATGAAAGATTCTTTTTACATCACCGGTTAGTCTGAATGGCCTGGTTGTTTCAACCTTTACTGTCGCTTTTTCTTTATATATTAATATTGAAGTAGACGATCGCACTTCCACTCTTTCATTTTTTGTGCAGACAATCGGTAAAGTATATTGAACAGCATCCGGTGTACTGCCATTGTACTGTAATTGGATAATAACGGTATTGTTTGTAATAGTATAATCAAAAAAAGTGTCAGGCTTTTCCTTTTGTAACACATTCCCCGTTTCTGTTGTGAGGCGGCTTTGTGTATTAAAGCGGATAGCTTCTGCAGTTTCAGTAAATGAAACCCGGGCAGCAAGATCAAGAATATTGGTGTATGTCTGCCCGTTTATTATCACTTCCACACGTGGGGTAAGATTGGTATCAGATCCGCTTCTGTCACGTTGCATATTGGTGGACTCAGTTATCTGGTAACGGGTCATACCTGCCACTATCAACGGACCTGTTTTATTATGCCATAACAGGCTTAATGCCCCACCTGTTGCATGACCACCTTTGATATTGTACATCTGGTCGTTGGCAGTAACAGTACCCCGCCAGTCGCCTTTAGAAAATAACCATGTGGCTATATCTTTTATAGACGATACTCCCTTTGCTGCTTCGCGGGGCAATTGTAACCGTGTATAATCCTTTACGTTTTTTATATCGTTTGCATGTACCAATAAGGTTGCAATTGCCTTACTGTGCCCCAATATGTGATGCACACAGGGAGCTTCACCATGCAGATAATTATGCGGACCTCCATATAGTAAATGATTGTGTGTACAGCGTTGCAATTGCCGTGTGTTCAACAACGCTGCTTTATAAAAAACCGGATTTTCATCTGCCATCAACGCATACGCCGGCTGACAACCATCGCTCGTACGACTTCCCCACCATGTCCATTTATAATTACGTGTACCCCAGCTATTATCCCATCCTCCATCGGGTAACATAAAGGCCAGATGTGCCTGCAGACTTCCATACACCGCCTGTTTTATTTTCTCATCTTTGGTAACCCTTGCATACTGAACCAACGCAGGTAAAGACTCTTCCACATTATAGCCAAGATCAACACTATACGCTCCCTGCGCACTACGCTCCGGTTTCGGATGTCCTTCACCATAGATCAGTTTATCTATAGGCGTAAGATGTTCCAGGGATTGCTGTGCCAGTACCCCCCCTTTCTCTTTCCAGGCAGGTTCATGCAACATATCTCCAAGGAAAGACAATGCGTACGAAGCGGTAACCGGGTAATTAATATTGCCGAAATCGATAGTGAAAGCGTCATAAACATATTTACCTGCCTCTCGCAACCGTTTTATCCAGCGATTGCGTGTAGTTGTATCTAATAAAGAAGGAAAATAATGTAGCGATTCTGCCAACGCAATAGCACCAAAAACAGTTGTTCCACGCCATTCACTGGCACTTATTTCATTCACCCACGATCCATCTGGCAAGCTAACGGTATTTTCAGCCCAGTCGTATGCTTTTAAAGCAGCATCCCTGTAACGTATATCACCGGTTTTGGAGGCCATATACAACAAGGGAAAAATAACATCGGCATTTCGCCCGTGCACCATGGCGCAGGAAGGACAAAGAAATCCTCCATGCAGTCCCGTCATACCTGGCCGGTTTATCTGCAGCGACAACAATCCCTCACACCAGTCTTTTAAAAGCTGGTACGATTCAACCAGCAATACATTACCTCCGAACGTATTAACAGGAGAAAAGCCTCCTGCAAATGAAGAACTGGTCATCATCAGACCTGCACTACCGGCAGTGCCAAGTTTTAAAAATTTTCTTCTGGATACTGACATGCGGAAAGGAGTGTTACAGTATAAAAATAATCAATTAGCGTATCGCTTAATATACCCGGCCAAACATTGTTATTTCCATCTGACCGGAAATGCCGTACAACTGCTATGCTTGTAGGTAATTAGTACTTGAATAAACCTAAGAGAAGGTTATCGGGAATTGTATTTAGTTTCTCATAAGCCAATGACGCCAATCTTCTGCTACTTTGTCCCAATTAAATATATCGTAATTAGGTCTGCCATTTGGAAGTAATGGAAAAAAGTTATGGTCTAGTCCAACATAATCTTTAAAGGTGAAATTTTTCTTTTGTGCGGAAATAGTGGCAACCCTCAGGTAATCATTTTGTGCAACAGCACCAAAGTCTTTTGTGCCATAAGTAACTAAAACCGGAATCCTGAGTTTCAGTAGAATCTCAATGGGTGGCGGATTTGAAAACTGGTATTGGCCCTTGTAAGTATCGCCTGTTGAATTGTCATCATTTTTATTTTCAACGGTCTTGCTCCAATAATCAAAAATGCCATTTGTACTTCTGATACTGTCTTTTAGCTGCTCATTTCCTTCCCTGCCAATAATTGACATTACTCTGCCTAATGGGCTACCTGCGGAATAAATAAGCGCTGTTACTTTTTTGAACCTATAGGCTATATTTGCTGCAATTGCAGAACCTTCTGAATGTCCTGCCACTACCAGTTTTGATGTAGAAACGAAGTTTTGTTTTTGCAGGAACCTGATCACCTGGATATTTCTGTCTACATAATACTCAAGCAGGTTTCCTTTTACATAGTTTGTTGAAAAATTTCCCATGCTGTCAGCATAGGTCAGATCGCGTGACAATAAATGCTGATCAGCTATTAATGGAACAAACGGTTTACTGATAATCGCTAAATGATAATTTTTACTTAAACTATCGGTATTAAAAACAAAAACGTCGTAAATGCCCGTTTTCCCGTTTTCGTTGTACTTAACAATCAGCGGTATTGGCAAACTCCCCTGGCAAAACAGCAACAAAGGCTTTTTAACCTGCTCCTCACCTTTCCTGGATTTTATCAATACGTCTACCGTATCGCCATGATAAATTGTCTGAAAGTGTCTGAACCCAAAATCTTCTGCCTTTTGTCCAAACAGCAGCACAGAAAAAACAGGGGCAATATGTTTAGCAGTAGTTTCACAATATAACGTACAATCCTTTTAATAAGATGCGGTAAAAGAGTATAAAAAAGGTACGGATCGACTGAGCTCGTTGTATTTTCTACTACACCGAAAATCAGCAATAAAACACAACCGTCCCATTGAACTAAGATAAAGTATTTGGCGTACTCCTTAGCACTTATTCAATACCAGGAAGAGAATAAATCCGGTAAACGTTAACATCTATCAGTTTGAGGATTTTATAGTTCTATTATATAACCATGACCCTGGTTCAATGATGCTGCTTTAATGCTTCTGCAACTATGTCTTTTTTGTTTCTAAAATAGGAATTTTGATATCATTTTGAAGCAACAAAAACTGCCCATTGTCTTTCAACCAGCTTTTGATGAACCTTTTGTTCACCAGGTGGGATTGATGGCAGCGCACAAAAGCATAATCTTCCTGTAGGTTTATTGAATGCTCAAAATGTTGCGCGTAGAATAAAAAAAGAAACCCACGACTATCGCGGGTTTACAGAGAAAAACTTCGGACCGGGCGTGGCTTCCCCTCTATCTGCAAATTATTTTTTTACAACTATCTAAAAACATTCTTCGATTAACTTTGCATTGCATTCAATTTCCTGGCTCACTTGACCGTATTTGACATTAACTATAAATATTTATGCAATAAAGATTCGTCAACTATTTCAAGAAGAAAGCGAACGATGAAGAAATCATCCACTTTAAGTCAGATTTAAATACTCCAGAACTGACTCCATTGACTTTTACTTTTTCTCCATTTCCTGCAGCTTTACTTTCGCTTTTTCATATCCCTGCCCGGCAGATTTTAAATACCAAAGCATTGCTTGCCTTCTATCTTTCTGAACGCCTTCTCCATTTTCATACATCTTACCAAGAAAATATTTTGCTCCCCCATGCCCTCTCTCTGAAGCTTTTAGCGCCCAACTGATTGCATCCTTAACGCTTTTCTCAACTCCTTCTCCAAAATAATATTGTCCGCTTAGTCCAAAATAACCGCCTGCATTTCCCTGTTGCGCAGATTTTTGATACCATTCAACTGCTTTCGAAAAATCTTTTTCAATACCTATTCCATCAGCATAAGCATCACCTACTGACGCCTGTGCATCGGCATCACCTAATTCTGCAGCCTGTAAATAAAATTTAAATGCTTCAGTAAGGTTGTTATTTTTCTCATTTTGAAGAGCTTTATTATATAATTCATTTGCATTTTTCTGGATCTTTTCATTTAATAGCAAGGGTTTATTTTCATCTCCGGTCTTTGCAATTGAAGCGGGGAAATTATAGTAATAATCAAAAGCATCCTGAAGGTATAATTGATTATTCGTTAACGTGTATTTGTAGCTAAACGCATGAGCAATTTCTTGTATAATCGCTAATTGAAGTAACTGGTTATACTGTGGATAAACAAACAAGCCGGAATAATTATCTGTATATTTTCCGTTGGAATAACTGTCCTGAATATTTAAAAACTCAGACTGTGGAATTGAATAAGCCTTATCCAGCAAATAAATTGCCTCATTTAATAGGTCATTGCTATTATTATCTATGCCCTGTTTCTTTTTTATTACTCCTAAGAATAATGCAGCTATCTTTTTAAAGTAGGCTGGGCTGTTTTGTTTTAGCAACTCGGTAAAACAGAAGGACGCATATTCAATATTTTTTTGCTTAAAAAGACTTGCAACTCCAACACCTAATAGTTGTGGACTTGAATATAAACCCTTTGCCAATTGTTTTTCCAGTTCCTTTTTTTCTTTATAGCTATAGTTGTATAATGTCGTATAATGTACAAGAACATACATATCATCGAGCGTCCTTGTAACAGGGCTTACATCTAAAAAATTATTTTCAAGAATAGATTTTATTCTTTTATCATAAAGCAAAGCAATGCCTTCTGAATAATTATTACCCTGATAGTATAAATTTATTGAATCAATATAACCTTTTACATTACCCATCGTTGATGATGCAGACGTTTTCATCGAAGGTTCCAGCTCTTCCATACAGGAAAATTTATATGGGTATTCTGTCATGAAATATTTATTGGTTACCCGGTCTAATTCACAGTTGATATAATTTGCCGCGTTTTGATTCTGCTGCACACGCCTGTTTTCCCTGTTCTCTGCGTCCCTTTGCCTGCTTGCCTGGTAATTTTGTAGTGCAGCGCCAAAATCCCGGATGCTTTGGTTTAGTGATTGCGTTTGTGGCAAACCAACCATACTGTTTGCATATTCCTTTGTTTTTTCAAGATTTTGTATGTTTTGTTGTTGTGCCTGGTAATTGCTGCCTTTAGCAGCAGATGGTAACACTTGCTGTGATGCCGTTACCTTATTATTTAATTGGTCGGCAGACACTGTGGAAGTTGAATTGACTGTAGCCGTTTTTGAAACATTTGCATCAGGTGTACTCGCTGTTCCTGCTTTATTTTCCGTTTCTTTTCGTCCCTGTTCATAACATTTTTGCACCTCGCTGCTTTGCCTACTTTCTATGTTATCATATTCTTTTCTATACAGCTCTGGACAGATACAGCACTTACGGCTATTGTGTTTAATGCAAACCTCCTCGCCCGACCAGCATTCATGTGCAAATGCTACACCAGTGTAAGGCTTCGTATAATAATACTTTTTCCTTAGGCCGTCCTTTATAGGTTTATATTTCAGTTCAATGGCCTTAATGCAGGCATCTGTTCCCTGCCCGGAACTGGCAGTTTGCCCTGGCACTGTAAGCACGACAGCCATTGAAAAAAGAAGTATTAATAATGATTTTAGCATTTGAGTTCCATTTGGGTTTCCGGCATAATAACATTCGCACTAAAAAAATAATATTTACGTTCCATACCTATGAACAACCAATATTAGAAATCGGTCCATCGTCCGGAAGCATCCTTTTTCTGTTTTTTAGTAATAGTCCAAACACGTGGTGTTCTTTTATACATACTTCCTTTACCAGAGTCCTCTCCTGGGTCCAGGATCGTATTACCAGTAAAGCTTTCGCCGTTTGTATAATCAATTCTGAAATAATACCATACTTTAAAAGAATAGCCGTTGTGAAATTGGTAAGTAGTTGAATTAAACATCGACGGATCTTTGCACCATCTAAACTCAATGTTATGCGCATTTGACCGCTGCCATTCTGTACATTGATCTTCGCCACGTTTAAAAGCGGATGAAATGCCTGTTATCAACAACAGAATGGCTACAATGGTAATGCAGAAAAAATATTTTTTCCTCATAACTATTTTTTTGATAAAACAATAATGTAAAATGAATGTATTACTCAAGCGTTTTTCAAAGAAACGAAATAGGCTAAATAATTCATGTTGTTATTGAGCAAATCACCTTTTTTACCTGGTGGGTAACCGTTTTTTTGAGTGAACGAAGAACATTCTTTTGCATCAACTTTCCTTCCGTTTACATGAAAAAAGGCGCTGCCTGCTCAATAGCATTGATTAGCAATAGTTTTGTATAATAGTTTTATAAAACAATGTACCTGTTTAATGGAAATGTTCTAACTTTTCTGATGATGCGCAATATCGCTTTGAATATTCTGCTGGCAATCCTACTTTGTCCATTCTTTCTTTTTGCACAACGAAAAGAGCAACAACGCGTGGATTCTTTGCTGGTCCTGTTATCCAAATATTCTGCCAAAGAAGATACTGTAAAAGCCGGCTTATTACATAACGTTGCATTTTCATACTTCGCCGTTAACCCGGACAAAGGAATCCAATACGCATTCCAGGCACTTGACCTTGCAAAAAAACTGCAATGGAAAAAAGGGATCGCAAGATCTGTAACAGCATTGGGTGCCAATAATTGGGCAAAAAACAATTATGAACAAGCCATTGCACACTATCAGGAGGCTATCAAATACAACGAAGAACTGCATGATACTATAGCCATAGCTGCAAACCTGAACAATATTGGCGGCGTCTATCATGCACAGTATAAGTTTATGAAAGCGATAGATTATTTTAAGCAGGCAATTTCCCTTTATCATATTTCAGATAAAAAATTGAATGAACAAGGTGTCTGGCAGAATATAGCTGAGTCACATGAGTCATTAAAAAATTACCGGGCATCTATTGAAGATTATAAAAAAGCACTGGAACTAAACCAGGCAATTCAAAATGAAAGAAATATCGCATCTGTCTTAAGCAGAATGGGAGTAATATATGCCCGTATTGAAGATTATGCTACCGCATTAGATAATGAACAAAAAGCATTAAATACGTTCAGGAAGATTGATGAAAAAGATGATATTGCTTCTACACTAGGTAAAATTGGCAATATCTATTATTTAAATAAGAAGTACAATCTATCGCTTGACTATTACAAACGGGCAATCAGCATGACCGAAGGGTTGGGTAATAAGTTTGCAAGAGAATACCTGGCAATCTATTATGGTTATGCCGGAAAAAACTATCTGCAGTTAGCTATACAGAAAGAACATGCGGATGCGTCACTCTTACAGCAGGCAGTGGACTATCTTCAAAAAATGCGAAGCATTTCTATACCAATTAAAGATTGGGTTCAACTAAAAGAATTTTTGCCAGAACTATCGAAGGCCTATGCTTTACAAGGCAACGATAGAAAAGCTCTCTCAATTTATAAGGAATATAGTATTTATACAGATAGTTTGTATAACACAGAGAAAGACAAAGAAATTACACGACATGAAGTGGAGTACGAATATAGCAAGCAGAAAGATTCCATGCGCTACGCCTATAACTTGCAGCAAACCCGACTAAATGCATTAAGCAAAGAAAAAGAAGTGAATGAACTCCGGTTTAAACAGCAATGGCTTTATACTGTTGTTGGCGTTATTGCAATTTTGTTATTTGGGCTTTATCTTTTTTTTCGATCAAGAATAAAAAACCTGAACCTGAAAAATGAATTGGAAGCCGAGAAGGCGCAAAAGAAACTGAAAGAGGCAGAGTATAAAAATCGTCTGAATGATGTTAGCTATGCAGCATTGCAGGCACAGATGAACCCACATTTCATTTTTAACTGTCTTAATTCTATCAAACTCTATGCAGAACAAAACGATACGCAAGCAGCCTCCACATATCTGACCAAGTTCTCAAAGCTGATCCGCATGATCCTGGATCATTCCCGCACTAATACGATTGTACTTACTTCTGAATTGGAATTACTTAAATTGTACCTGGAAATGGAAGCGATGCGTTTTAAAACAAAACTGCATTACAATATCGAAATAGATGATAACGTAGAATGTGACTTTATTGACATTCCTCCCATGCTTATACAACCTTATGTAGAAAATGCTATCTGGCATGGCCTTATGCACAAAGCTGAAGGAGGGTCGATCCAGATACATATTGCGCACAATATAGATGCAGGTATACTGGTTATTTCAATAATTGACAACGGCATAGGCAGAGCGAGGGCAGCTGAAATAAAAAGCAGGGCAGGAATGCAATATGCTTCGCATGGAACACGCGTCACTGCCGAACGAATCGAATTATTGAATGAAAAATATAAAGCAGGGGCAGAGATAATAGTAGAAGATTTGCAGACCGATAATTATGAACCGGCAGGTACCAAAGTTGTTATTAAATTAGCAGTAAAATAAACGTAGATGAAAGTTGTTATCATTGATGATGAACCGGACAGCACCAGTTTACTAAAACTACAATTGGAGCGTCATTGTCTGCAAATAACATCTATTGACATTTTTAATAGTTCCCGAAAAGCCTTGGAAGAAATAGAAATGATTAATCCTGGTATTGTTTTCCTGGATGTGGAAATGCCAGAAATTAATGGATTTGAATTGCTGGAAAAATTAATGCCGCTTCGCTTTGCTGTGATATTTGTTACCGCATACAATCACTATGCACTTAAAGCCTTTCGATTTAATGCGTTAGATTATTTAGTAAAGCCGGTAGATGTAACCGAGCTGATAATAGCGGTTGATAAAGTTACACAGCAATTTAAGCCTATAAATGCTCAACTGACCCAGTTACAATCGCAAATGCAGGGAGCCGCTATAACTAAAATTGCAGTACCTTCTCAGAATGGCATTGCTTTCATTGAACTGAAGGATATTTTATATGCAGAAGCGGCAAGCAATTATTCAAAACTCCTGCTTGCAGATGGCCGTTTATTTGTTTTGTCAAAAACATTAAAAGACATACAGGATGTTTTGGAAGAAAGTCATTTTCTGCGCATACACCGTCAGTATATTATTAACCTAAACCATGTTACTCATTTTAATCGCAACGAAGGCATGCTAACAATGGTTAACAAAGCTATTCTTCCCGTAGCACGTAGTCAGAAAGATAAACTAATACAAAAATATAACTGGCTGTAAAAGAGACATCTTAATCGCCCAAAGTGCATGTTCCAAATATGTTGATTAAGCTTTCAAGAGAAATTTCAAGATCCAGATTAAAACCCAGCAACAATATTGGAAATTCTGACTTTGAAGACCCCATTTAGCTGACTATTAATCAGCAAGGTGGAGACAAATTTAACAGTTCTTCCATATTCCGCGACCAGGGTTCAAACAGTTCAGATTTCACACAACATCTCCTTTAGATATTTCCTTTAAAGTACCTACTTGCAGGTATTTTTCGAAATTTTTCATATTTTAAATTTGTAATCTTATTAATCCCTTCGTATGACAGCAGAAAAACTACTCCTTACAGTGCCCATGAGACGCTTGCCAATGAAGCTCATTTTTACTTTTATATTCCTATGTATAACCAGCATACTCCACGCACAATACTTCTTTAATGATGGTAGCAAATGGGGCCTGAAGGACAGCACCGGGAAAGTTATTGTACCGTGCAGGTATGGATACGTAAATGGTTTTAAAGATCGTCCTGTGGCCAGGGTTTCTACCAATAACAAATGGGGCGCGATTACCCAATCAGGAAGAGAGGTCATACCCCAGCAATACGATGAGTTGTTTTTTTATGACGAGGTGAACTTATTTAGAGCAAAGCAAAACAAGAAGTGGGGATTGATAGATATAACAGGCAAAGAAGTTATACCTGTGATGTATGACTTTTGTTTTCCCGAAAATGATGGATATGTATTAGTAAAACTAAACTCCAAGTATGGGATACTGGATAAAACCGGCAAAACAGTTATCCCTATAAAGTATGATAAAGCAGAATATTTTGAGCATAGTCCATACGTATTGGTAACAGAAAACAAACAATATTCATTGCTTGATAAAAAAGGTAATCTTTTCAAAACATTGAAGTACGATTCCATTGGCATGGTTTACAGGAACATCGCCTGCGTACAGCTTAATGAGAAATGGGGTATCATTGATAGCGTTGGTAACGAAATTGTTACTCCAAACTACCAGGAAGTCACCTATTATGATGGAGGCATTACAGCCGCCAAACAAAATGGCAAATGGGGATTTTTAAACAAAACGGGAAAAAGCATCACCTCGTTTAAGTATGAAAGAGTGAAAGGGTTTTATAATGGTATGGCTGCTGTGTCTGACAATGGCAGCCGGTTTGGATACATCGACAATACAGGAAGAGAAGTTGTGACACAGATTTACAGTGATGGCTTTGGTATGGATTTTTCCAATGGCATTGCACAAGTGGAGATAGCAAGTACAGGTAGAAAGTGCTTTATCGATAAATCAGGTAAGGAAGTGCTCAAAGAATCAGAAAGTTCGGTTGGGAAAACGGTTAAACCTAAAGAAACTGAGAACTTTCAAAATGCTACGCGCTATTATGAATCAAAATCATATGATGAAGCTTTTAAGAAATTTAAGCAGGAAGCCAATGGCGGAGATGTGGCATCCATGAAATACCTGGCTATAATGTATTTTAACGGCCTTGGTATAAGTAAAGATGAAAACAATGCATTGATATGGGCAAAAAAAGCAGTTGAATATGGTGATGCAGGTGCCATGCAGCTGCTGGGGGAATTCTATGCTAACTCTTCGCAAAAAGATATTACGAAAAGCATTGAATGGAATACAAAAGCTGCTGCACTTGGTAACATTTACTCCATGAATAACCTTGGCAATTTGTATGCTGCAGGTGAGGGGGTAGAGAAAAGTTTTGATAAAGCAATTAGTTGGTTTTATAAAGCCGCTGAGTTAGGTAGTGCAGCCGCCAGAAATAGCCTTGGACAAATTTATCTGAATGGGTATGCTGGTAAAGTAGACTATGATAAAGCGTTTGAATATTTTTATAAATCCTATAAAGTAAACAATACCACCAGTGGAAGAACAAATCTTGGGTTGATGTATGTAAACGGATGGGGCACTAAAAAGCAAATTGATGATGCCGTTCGGTTATTTATAGAAGCAAGGGATGCTGGTGATGCTGATGGAGCCTACTATATGGGTATGCTCTATATGACCAATCAAATACAATGCAATACATCATTTGAGAATAATTGTATTGCTGCGCTTAGTGAGTTCTCCTCAGCTATCAAGCAAGGACATGCAGATGCGGCATATAATGCAGGATTAATATTAGCAAATGGTTGGGGCATAGCGAAAAATGATGTAAAAGCAATTGAATTGTTTAAATATGCTGCGTCCCAGGGCCATCCCGGAGCAGAAGACTGGCTGAAACAACATAAATAAGAAATGCCAAATGTTTTCAAAGCCATCCGGTTTTGGGTGGCTTTTTCGTTTTCTGCAATCCTTGTCTGGCAGGTGGTAATGCTACAAAAGAAGCGGGATGATATAACCGTCGTCAGCTTTTACTCTCATTTAACAAGTCTACCATTGATTTAATTACATTTCTGCAACACTCAACATATCTCACTACCCCCAATAATTAATAACAAGAGAAAGTGTCAATATTTATTTTACAACTTTAAATACATACCTGTATGAACGGGTACCAATAGCTAATTTTAGAGCAAGGCAGTGCTATAAAAGTTTGCAGGTAGGATAAACAACAAGAAACCCGCGACTGGCACGGGTTTAATACTTTCGGACCGGACGGGTAATGAGAATGAGTTCTCAGCCTGATCCATCTTGAGCTGCCTTGTCTTTAAAATGCTGTTTTTCCGCATTTTGCAACATTTGTATCCTTCTCTAGCTTTACAGAACAGAATTTTAAAATTAGTAGATTAAAAAATCCTGAAGTGTTATGTCACAGTTTGCATTGCCTTTTACCATTAAACCATCCAGTGTACGAAAGGATGGCACCTGCATGGTATATCTGCTCTATTGTTTCAGCCAAAAGCAAAAGCCGCTATTCGATTCCAGGATAGCAACTCCCCCCTGTACTGGAACCGGAAATCAAAAACATGCAGATGCCACCTGTTAACAATGTCGATTTAATCTCTACATCAAATACACCGGCGAACTCGCCGGGATAAATGAACCAATTAAGTTCTCCTGCAAGAGAGGTAATCAGATGGTCGAAGAGATCAGGCCAAAGTTTGATTGGATCACATCACACACCTGCAGGCGATCTTTTTGTACCAACGAATTTTTGGATGGCACATCCATTATATTAATCATGGCTATCAGCGGGCATAAAACAGAAAAGGCATTTAGGAAATATATCAAAGCGGATAATCTGGAAAAAGCGAAAATGATTGAAAAAATCTGGAAAGACAGCCGGGCTTATCAGCTTACAGGGCATAGAGGAAAATCTGATAAAATTGCCCCATCTTGCAGATTGATAGTCAGTCAGCTAAATGGGGCTTCCAAAATCAGATTTTGCATTAGCGCCTTCATTTTTGTTGCAAACGAGGCAAGCCTGAATCGTTTTTTTTATCAATATCCAATGATAGCTGTCTTTAATGTTTGATAGTCCTTATAAATGTTTTCATAAGATCCTAATTGCGGATTCAGCAAATACAATTTGCACCGGGTATAAAACTGTTTAAGCTGGATGCTTATCAGTAGGTTTACAGGATCATCATCGGTTGGCAACTGTTTACTGCTTGTGACATTACCGGATAGTTTTGTAAGCAATTCGTCATAGTATTTTTGCCATTGCAACAAGTTCGCCTCGTTCTTTGGCTCAAAGCTTTCTTCCAGCAATACGGTTGCATAGTCTGCTCTTATCTGCTTAACTGGCGACTGTTGGGAGCTTTTCGCATTCTTATACGCGGCAAGTATTTCCTGCGCCTTTGCTTTGTCCTTCGGGATTTCAGTAAATTCCAAGTTCCCGCTGCCCTTTAAACGCCATGTGTTATCGCCAAGTATATAAATTCTTGCAGCATCAAAAGCCGCATCATCACCCGGATCATGCTTTACAGTTTTAAAAATTTTATTCACCCGGTCAATATCGTCCTGCCCGAGTATTTTATCGCTTAGCGAAGCAGCATCAAAAAAGACCCGATCACTGCCTTTGTAAAAGACGGTTGCAAGCGGTTTACAGCCAGAAGCGATGAGGCGGACAGCGTTTTTATTTTCTTCTTCTGTCGTAGGTTTTGCTTGCTGGAGTTTCTGGTCAATACTGGCAACTTCTCCTTGTGCCTTCAAGAGGTGTTCCTGCATCTCTTTTTGGAGCTGTGCTTTTGCTTCACGTTTGCGATTTGCCAGTTCGTTTATCCCCCCGATAAGACTATTTGAAAATGCCAGCGTGCCATATTTTGTCTGGTCAGCGTAGGTCGTGGCATTCACTGCCGCTCTTGCATTGGCAAGCTGAGCAGCTGCATACGGATCATTTTTCAATTTATCCTTATCTACGAGATAATTGTCGATTGCACTGGCCGCACCTTCTTTTATGGGATCATTGGCACCTGTTTGGCGCGTAGCTGTGTTAATGGTTGGCGGTGTTGAACTGCCCTGTGCTGCTTGTTGTGACTCACCCGCAGGAACAGATAAGACAACCGGACGATTGCCAGTTGCTGCGGAAGTGTTAACTGTTGCAGAGTTCTTTGAGCCGGCTACACTGGGTGTAGATTGTTTTTGTTGCGCCGCGTTGAATTCTGCAACCATCATCCCATTGATCGTCGTGGTATTGATATTGCGGTCTTTGTCAACTAAAATATGATACTTGTTGCCATTTTCTTCATAGCTCACTTCTACGCGAACTACACCCGTGACCTGTTTAAATGTGTGCCAGTTGCCCTGGCTGATAAAATCGTCGTTAGCGCGGATAGGTTTTGCCTCTGTGCTGAAACTACTGGTCACCGTTTGCCCATCACAACCAAGACCGCGAAGCGTAATGCCGATTATCGCCGGTTGCGAAAAAGTATGGGAGATAGACACTTTCGGCCATCCGCAGATGCCGGAAGAAGTACATTTAGAAAACTGAATGTTATAAGAGACGTTTCCTTTTGTATTGAGCAGTGCAGTAGCTGGTTTTTCCCATGTCATGTTACAATCGGAAGCCGCTTGTTCATATCCTTTAAATGAAAGCAATAGAAATACTACCAGAATAAGCAGTTGTTTCATGATGCAGATTTATGATTCGGTATAAATTGATTTAATGTGGTTGAGGAACGTTGGATTAAAAATAGTAAATATTTGAAATTTTGAAGGTGCTAAAGGAGACCAGCTTTTAAGACTCAAATGAAGAGACTAAGGCGCAATAAATGCCGCCCGTTTATTTTCCGCGTTTCTTTTTATTACGGCCCGTACTTGCTATTTCTAAAGCGCTGCAACAAATCCTTTCATAATGTACGGCATTATTCAAATTCTATGTAATTCTAATGGGCATTTTTGCAAGTATTGGGCTGACGTTTTTCAAATGCCCCACCATCGCCACTACGTAAACACGTTAGGAGTGATTTTTATGAAGCTCTCAATCCAAACAACATTTTTGACAAACGTACTTTTTTTCGGCTGTTTTAACGGACAGACAAAGGATAATTCTGTAGCAATCGACAATTGTATATCATTGTATTTGCGCCTTATTTTCCCATAAAAGCCATACCGCTCTTCTTTGGTTGGTTTTATAGTATCCTCCATAAATAAGCGTAATTTTGCACCGGCTTCTTCTACCTTAAATACTTTAAATCCATCTCAGGCTGCAATAACTCCGCATCCCCTTCTTTATACTTTGCAAAAGCGATATCCAACCTCCAATATAGCCCTCGAACTCTTCCAACGCTCTGTTTTATCAGGAGCCTTACCAAATGCCTTGATGAAAAAATCGTTCTTACAGACAGCGAAAAGATTTATCATTTTTGTTTCAGGTATTTCCGAAATAATAAAATTCAAACAGGTTCGTCCTTTTTTTAATTTGTAATCTGTTTCTTTAATTGTCGTGTCGTTGCCTTTATAAATTCGTCTTTACCTTTCTTTGCTTCTTTTAGCAGCGCCTTTAATTCAGTTGGAATGTCAATATATTTTTCTGCCCACAAATGAATTTCTACAATTATTGGAAGCAGGTCTATTGACTTTTGGGTTAGCTTATATAAAATCTTTGCTTTACTTTCAGGGTGTTCCAACTTTTCTATCATTTTATTTTCTTCTAACCCTTGTAGCCTTGCAGCTAAAATATTGGTGGCTATTCCTTCTGCTGATTTTAAAAAGTCACCATAAGTTGATTTATTAAAGAACATCATATCTCTGATTATCAATAGCGACCATTTGTCGCCAAAGATGTCTAACGAACAACTTATGGGGCAATCCGATCTTTTTTTCGCTGTTTTCATTTGCCTAAAGATAAAGGTGGAAAAATAATTTAAATATTTACTTGCATTTTGAAAGCGAATTGTATATTTGCACTTTCAAAATGCAAGTAAAAATACAAACAACTGATCAAATAATAAAATGAAACAAACAATTTTAATTACAGGTGCTTCGTCAGGCTTTGGTTTGATGTTGGCTACCAGACTACACGAAACTGGTTACAATGTTATAGGTACAAGTCGTAATCCGGGAAAAATGCAAGCGCCCTTTAAAATGCTCCCCTTGGATATTACCAGCGATAATTCTATAAAATCCTTCAGCGAAGCATTGTTCAAACACGTTTCTCAATTAGATGTTTTGATAAACAATGCAGGTTTCTACGTGTCGGGGCTTGCCGAAGAAACACCGGTTGAGTTGGGCAGGGAGCAATTTGAAACTAACTTTTGGGGAACGATTAAAGTGACCAATGCCATACTTCCCCATTTTAGAAAACAAAAATCCGGTAAAATAATAACCGTAGGTTCAATAACAGGGTTGGTGGCTTTTCCTAATGCTTCTTATTATGCTGCCACCAAACATGCATTGGAAGGATATTTTAAGTCGTTGCGGTTTGAGTTAAGTGAGTTCAATATTAAAGTTGCCATGGTTGAACCAATGGGTTTTAAAACCGGCATCATCAGTAGTTCTGTATCGGCTCAAGGTAAAATAAATGACTATAATAGTTATCGAAACAAAATAGAAAAATTTTCGAACAACATTTTTGATAACGCACCCCATCCTACCCCCGTGGTAAATGCACTTATAAAATTGGTGGAAGAAAAAAATCCAACATTTAGCCATCCCATAGGCAAAGGCGCTTCAATGCTAGCGAATTTTCAACATTTTGCCTATAAGCCTTTTGAGAAAAAAGTCATAAAAAATATTAACAAGTTTTAACTATAACTAAAATAAAAGGATAAAAAGCCACACAACCGAAAGAATTGTTACACCGCCTGGTTTTTAGTTCCGCTGATTGTGTCAAACGTTTTCTTTTAAAAATTAAAAAGGTATAAAATGAAAGCATTCGTAGTAAAAAAATACGGCAAAAAAGAAACCTTGCATTTAACAGATGTGAGTGTACCAACAATAAAAGAAAACGAAGTCTTAGTACAAATTCATAGTGCAGGTGTAAACCTGTTGGATTCCATAATGAAGTGGGGAAATTTCAAGCTCTTTCTGCCATACAAGACACCATTCGTTAATGGTCATGATATGGCCGGTGTAGTAACTAAAGTTGGTTCAAAAGTCAGCCGGTTCAAAATTGGAGATGAAGTGTATTCAAGGGTGGGCGATCACAGGATAGGTACTTTTGCGCAATACATTGCTGTTGATGAAGGCGACCTGGCCTTAAAGCCGCAAAACCTCACTATGGACCAAGCAGCGTCCATTCCCCTGGTTGGCTTAACAGCCTGGCAGGCACTTGTTGAGATCGGAAATGTAAAAAAAGGCCAGAAAATTTTTATCCAGGCAGGCTCCGGTGGCGTGGGTACATTCGCTATTCAATTGGCCAAACATTTAGGTGCTTACGTTGCCACCACAACAAGTGCCGCTAATGCTGATTGGGTTAAAAAACTTGGTGCAGACATCGTGATTGATTACAAAACAGAAGATTTTGAAACTAAACTTAAAGATTACGATCTGGTATTACACAGTAACCGGGATCCAAAGGTGCTGGAAAAATCATTCCGTATTTTAAAATCCGGCGGGCAGCTGATCTCATTGGTAGGCCCCCCGACCCCGGAATTTGCAGCGGAGATCGGTTTGCCCTGGTATTTAAAATTGCTGATGAAATTATTGAGCTCCGGTGCAAAGAAAAAAGCAAAAAAAGCGAATAGCAGTTTCCGGTTCCTGTTTATGCGGGCTGATGGCAATCAATTAGGAAAAATTACTTCATTGATTGAATCAGGTGTGATTAAACCGGTTATCGATAAATTATTTGCGTTTGAGCAAACTAATGACGCTTTGTCCTATGTGGAATCCGGACGTGCAAAGGGAAAAGTGGTTATAAAAGTCAAATAGTAAGAGATCAGCTTTTACTTATTTTTGCTTATGAAAGTTTCTGATACTACATCTTCCATTGACCCCGCAAATAGTACTGCCTCGTCAGGCACTATCTGGAATGAAGCAGATACTTTTCATATACTGGACCTAAGCATAACTGGCAATCCGATTTTTTCATTTGAATATAGCAGGAAGAAATTTTACACAGCCACCTTATTAAAAGGTGACTATCGCCTTGAATTTGAAGACAGGAACATTACTATTTCGGGCAACTCTTTACTGTTCACTACCACCAAAATTCCTTTTGGAGTTCACGAGGCTGGTTTAGGATACTCCGGCATCAGTTGCGTTTTTAAAGAGGAATTTCTTACCAAAGCCAACAGCGGTTATCGTTTACTTGAATTCCCGATCTATAAACCAGGCAGGCAGAACATTTATTCCCTTACGGCGGAGCAGGCCAAACACTTTATTGAGATCTACAATAAAATGTTTGATGAAGCAAAAAACGACAGCCCTTTTAAAGATAACCTGCTACGCACTTATTTACTTGAAATCATTTTTAATGCGCAAAAGCTCGCTCCATCTGACTCCTTCGTAAAAACAAATAATACCACCGAGGTTATCGCCTGTTCCTTTATAAGATTGCTGGAATCGCAGTTTCCCATAGAATCCCCTCAGGATACGATCAAATTTAAAACCGCGAAGGATTTCGCAGACAGCCTGTCACTACATCCCAATTATTTGAACCGCCAGGTAAAATTATCCAAAGGAAGGACCGTAAGTGAGATCATCGCAGCAAGGCTTCTTCAAGAGGCTAAGATCTTATTAAAATTAACGAACTGGAACATTGCAGAGATTGCTACTGCGCTCGGTTTCGAGGAGCCGTCACATTTCAATCTATTCTTTAAAAAGCATGCCGGCGGTTCTCCTACAGATTACAGAAAATTGCATAAAGAATAGTTACTCCTCGAAATTGGGCAAGAAAGTTTGATTTTAGTAAGGATCGGTGTTATTTGCGCTAACATTGACCATACCATCCACGCTACCTTTGCATTGGAATTAAACAATTTACAATATGACAAAGATAGCATTAGTGACCGGAGCCAATAAAGGCATAGGTTTTGAAACCGCGAAACAACTTGCAGCGCATAACATCAAAGTTTTATTAGGGGCAAGAAATGAAACCGAAGGTAAAAAAGCAGAAGCAGCCTTAAGAGATTTATCATTAGATGTTACGTTCGTAAAACTGGACATCAGTAATTCGACTGATATTGATAACGTTAGAAAATACATTGAAAGTGAATATAGTGTGTTGGACATCCTGGTCAACAATGCAGCCGTATTCTTAGACGGCGCTTGGTTCGGAAATAATACAGAAACCGTACCCATGCAAACCCTGCGGGATACCTTTGATATTAATTATTTCGGTACCGTAGAGCTGACTCAGGCATTATTACCCGCAATCAAAAAAAGCAAAGCGGGGCGTATTGTAAATATCAGCAGCCTGTCCGGCTCCTTTGCTGTTCATTTGGATAAAGAACATTGGTTATACGCTTTAAAACCTTATGCTTATAGTGCGTCAAAAACGGCATTGAACCAGTTCACCGTTTTTCTGGCTAATGCCCTTGACGCTTCCCAGATTAAAGTAAATGCAGTTAGTCCGGGTTGGGTGCAAACATCCATCGGTTCAGATCAGGCACCCTTAACTCCGGAAGAAGGTGCTAAGTCAGGTGTTGCCATGGCATTAATTGATGAGAATGGCCCAACAGGAACTTTTTCCCAATCAGGCGAATTTTTACCATGGTAAATACTAATCCGGACTTTTAAACGCGGAAGTGTGACTGACTGTATCAGATTATTTGATTCAGACGGTGATCGCTCCGTGTCTTTGGTACGCTGTAGCCACGAAATCCCATCAACACAGCATTGGCAACGCACATAAGATCCCATTTCTATCCTTTTCCGGATTAATGTCTTCAAGTTTCACTAAACTAACTAAAGGATTGTATGGCTTACTTCAATTCATTGCTGCATGGCATTCTGATATAGAATTAATAACAACTAAAGGCTTTAATACTTTCAACGTATTGCCTTTTATCTGCCTTTGAAAAACTTCTCCCTCTTCACCAAAGCAATCATGTAAAGCATCAGCATTTGAAAAACTAGCAATTATTATTGATCTTGAAAAGCTGTATAAATGCTTGTTTTAAGATGACAAAGAGTCATCTTAAATTTCAATAAATCCAAGAAAACTATAAGCCGCAGGTCAAAATCGTAATCATCAGGATAAGAATAATTGAAGGCAGGCTTTGGGGGACATACAAGCTGGATGGCAGCTTTCGAAATGGATGCACATACCGGTAAAAAAGTGATAGTAAATCTGAAATTCGCGTTAGAGCCGCGGCCCTGATTGAATCTAATTTTGCTTAAACAAATTTGAAGTCCAACAATTAAAATCTTTCAAAATGGAAAAGCAAATAAAAGTATTAATTACCGGTGCCACAGGCAAAAGCGGTAGCGCTGCCATAGACGAACTTTTAAAAATGGGTTACCCTGTCCGGGCAATGGTTCACCGTATCGATGAACGTTCTGAAGAGCTGAAAGCCAAAGGCGTTGAGGTTGTGAAAGGCGACCTGCTCAACCTCGATGATATCTCTGCTGCCATGAATGGTGTCGATACCGCCTATTTATGTTTCCCTGTTCTAGTGCCGGGTGTATTGCAAGCCACTGCTTATTTCGCTCAGGCTGCTATAGAAAACGGTTTGAAAGGTATCGTCAACATGTCGCAGATATCTGCCAGGCGTGAAGCGAAAAGTAATGCTGCACAGGATCACTGGGTAGGTGAACAGATCTTAAATAACACAGGAATACCGGTAACCCATTTGAGACCGACGTTTTTTGATGACTGGTTCCTGTATGTCCGCGAAGGTATTCACACGAATAGTTCCATTGTATTGCCATTTGGCAATGGCCGCTGGGCCCCTGTCGATTCTGCCGATCTGGGACGTGTAGTCGCAAAAGTTGCAACCCATATCGATCAATATAAAGGGCAGGTACTTCGACTCTACGGCCCCGAAGAGTATAATGTTTTTGAAATGAGCGAAATTATTTCAGCTATACTTGGCAAGGCAGTAAAGTATGAACCGGTTACCATTGAGCAGTTTTTCAAGCTCAATTCCAAAAGGGCGGCGAGCGAACATTTTGTGCAGCATGTGACCCACGTGGCCGACGATTGCGTCAACGGCATATTCTCTGGTACCAATAACCTGATCGAAATCATTACCGGCCATAAGCCGGCAACACTGGCTGATTTCTTTACCCGTAACAAAGCCCTGTTCGTTTAATTACCGATAGCATTTATCATCAGCCCAGGCCGGTTTGCCGCTCAGCGCAAATGGGCCTGGGCTTTGTATTTAAAGCACCATCCGCTAAAAGTAAACAGGAAAATACAGACAGGTAAATAAGTGTTAGTATTTCTGAAATTCGGGTTAGCACCTCCCTCCATCCCCCAGGTACCTTTGACTCAGCAAATATCCAACGGCGTTTTAGCAACGGATACTGCAAAAACAATTTAAACAATCATTAAAAATCAAGATCATGAAACAGAAAGTTTGGTTTGTAACAGGCGCCAGCAAAGGCTTTGGCCTTGAGATCGTAAAAACGGTGCTTGCCTCCGGAGATAAAGTAATCGCTACCGTGCGTAATCATGCGACTGCCTTGCAGGATGATTTGGGCAACCCCGAAAATTTACTGGTCGTTACCATGGATGTGGTCAATGAAGCGGCCGTAAAGCAGGCTGTGGCAGACGGCATTAGCCGGTTTGGGACACTTGATGTAGTGGTAAACAATGCGGGATTTGGTGTTGTAGCGGCGATAGAGGAAGCTTCTGATGAAGAAGTAAGGCGGCAATATGACACCAATGTATTTGGCTTATTGAATATAGTGCGTGCAACGTTGCCCCATTTGCGTGAAAAGAAAGCCGGACATATCATTAACATTTCCTCGCTGTTCGGTTACGGTGCATTACCCGCCTGGGCTTTGTATGGTTCTACCAAATACGCAGTCGAAGGCATTTCAGAAGGCCTTGCCCTGGAACTTGCACCTTTCAATATTAAAGTGACCGCATTGGCACCCGGCTTGTTCCGTACGCAGTTTTTAAATACACAATCTTACTCCTCAGCTGCTAATGCTATAGCAGATTATGACAGCACTATGGTTGGGCAAATGAAAAATGCACCTGATGCCTTACACGGTAACCAGCCCGGCGATCCGGCCAAACTGGCGAAAGTAGTTGTCGAACTTACCGCGGTAGAAAATCCTCCCGTCCATCTGCCTGTCGGCCTGGATTCTCTGCAAACCTACCGGACAAATCGCGATAAGATGAGTACAGAAATTGAGGCCTGGGCAGGAAAGTTTACGCCAACTGAAATAACCGCTTAAAACATACAGCTATGAAGCGCTCTATCCTTAATAAGGAATTATGGTATTCCTTTATTGCTATCGTCAGATATATCCCCCAAGCCATTATTACACCACAGGTAGATGGGATGCAGTTTTACGCCCCGCAAAAACAGGCTGAGTTCAGGGCAAGGTTGCAAAGTATCACCCCTGATTCCAAACGGGTGTGGGGAACGATGAGTGTTGCCCAGATGCTGCACCATCTCTCTTTATCGCTTGGCGGGGCACTTGGCTATTTCCAGCTCTTTGATGAAAGTTACTGGTTAAGCCAGACGCTGTTCAAATGGCTGCTCGTAGATTTCTTCCCTGCCCAACCCAAGGGACTGCGCATGCCGCTGAACTTTATTATTCCCCACGACCAGCAATTTGATTTTGACCAGGAGAAAAAACTGCTGCAGAACATATTGGAAAAGGCATGGCAGACACCTACCGAAGACTGGGGGCCGCATCCTTTATTTGGAAAACTTACCCGCAAGCAATGGGGCAAGCTGGCGCAGATCCATGTGGATTATCATCTAAAGCAATTCAACGACTGATCGTTTTATCAACCTGTTTTAAAACTTACAGCAATGAACAAGTATCAAACCATATTCGATAAGCAAAAAGCTTATTTTAATACCGATGCTGTCTATGCCATTTGGCGGCGTTGGCAGTTCGGGCATTGGCAATTATTATGGCAGATCCGGCTTTGACTCTTTAACCCATGCCAGGTCCATTTTACATGGCCCTTCCGGACAACCTATTGAGCATTTGATTCCGCCGTACACCCGGGAAAAGATAGCGGGATTAAACCCAATGGTTTGTTTATTAAAATAACTAATTTTAAAAAGATAAACGATGAAACATTTCAAGTCATTAAGCGAGATGCACAGGGAGAACGGCTTGCCTGATCCCGAGCACCCGATGCTGAGCCTGCTGCGCATCACCCCTGGTCTGGTTTTGAACTTTGCTGAATTTACTTGTGATTTTTATCTGATCGGATTAAAAAATATCAAAGCTGGCCACTGGCTTTACGGGCGTACACGGTTTGACCATGAAAAGGGGTCGATGGTATTCTGGAAGCCCCGTCAGGTAATTGAGATCACCAATCTTGAATTGGAGGAAGGTGGTTACATACTCCTGTTCCATGAAGATTTTTTGCTGGGCGACGTGCTGCAAAAGGAAATTCAAAAATATGCCTTCTTTGATTATGAAGCGGATGAGGCTTTGCATCTTTCGCCAAAGGAAGAAAAAACCATCGCCCGTTTATTTGACTCCATAGATTCCGAATATGGCAATAACCAGGATGAATTCAGTAAAGATATCATCCTGGCCAATATCAGCGCCTTATTGAGATATGCTGAACGTTTTTATAAACGACAATTTATCAATCGTAAGGAGCTGTCAGGGAAAACGGTGACTGCTTTTCATAAATTGCTGGATAACTATTTGAAGAATGAGCAATTTTTTGAACAAGGGCTTCCTTCCGTTGGCTATATGGCATCGGAACTACACATGTCCCCGCGTTACCTCAGCAATGCCCTCAAGATCGAGACCGGGAAAACAGCGCAGGAACTGATTCATATTGCGCTTATAAACGTAGCAAAAAACAGGTTGAGGGAATCAGACGAAAATGTATCGGAAATCGCCTGGTCGCTGGGATTTGAAAATATGTCCTACTTCTCCAGGTTATTTAAGAAAGAAGTTGGGCAAACGCCAAAAGACTTTAAAAAGCGACTATTAAATTAATAGGCCATGTCCGGACAGCTATATCCGGTGGTGTAAAGTCAACTTATGTTATTTACACTTAAGGCACCAAACGTAATACAGGTTGTGTAGTTAGCTTGTTTTGCTTTTACAAGATACGCGTAAAGAATGTCATCACTATATTTTGCCCGCCATGGGCTGGAGACCCGGAATGACGATCGGCCTTTCCACTACAACATTGCGACTTTTGGCTACACCTGCCTGCTTCCGACTTCTGAACTTTGCAGTACAAACACAATTTAAAATGCAAAACGGAAGTAAAAATTGGACAACATCTCAGATTCCTCTTAAGAACAATGGTTTGGCTCTAATTACTGGTAGTACAGAAGGTATTGGATACGAAGATGCGTTAGCGTTATCATCGGCAGGATGGAGTGTGATAATGATGGGGCGCAACGCTCAAAAAGGGGCTGAGTCAATTGCTAAGATTCAAAGAATTAACCGGAAAGCAAAAGTAAGTTTTGAAAAAATAGACCTTGCAGACCTGTCCTCGATCAAAGCCTTTGCTTCGAGAATGATTTTAAAAGGGCATGCCATCGATCTCCTGATAAACAACGCAGGTGTAATGACACCACCAAAACGACTTGAAACTGCCGATGGCTTTGAGTTGCAGTTCGGGATGAACCATATTGGTCACTTTGCATTGACAGCTCAGCTTCTTCCACTGTTACGAAAATCACCAGGTGCACGCGTTGTTACCATTTCAAGTATTGCAAATCGTGAAGGAATAATCAATTTTGATGACCTCCAATCAAAATCTTCTTACGCTCCCGGTAAAGCATATAGTCAGTCGAAACTTGCGAACTTGATGTTTGCTTTAGAACTTCAGCGGCAAAGTGAAAAGCATGGTTGGGGCATCATGAGTATCGCTGCCCACCCAGGTGTTTCCCGAACAAATCTACTTATTAACGGTGCCGGGCGATGGAGCATCGCAGGAATAGTGAGGACCTTTCTTCCGTTTTTGTTCCAGCCATCTGCACAAGGAGCCTTACCAACATTATATGCAGCCACTTCTCCAGAGGCCAAAGGAGGTTTGTATTATGGACCAAACAAAATGATGGAAACCCGGGGATATCCAGCTATTGCAAAAATACCTGCACAGGCACAGGATGTAAATATTTCTTTAAAATTATGGGAGATATCGCAAGAGTTAGCTAAGGTGGAATTTTAATACTTATAGTATCAAGCTGCCATATGAAGTGTACAGATGTATAAATCTCCCAATGTTAATAAAGACGGCGAATACGGGATGGCAGTCTCTATAGCGTACAGGGTGGAAATACCTACAGTTTCAAAGGAAACTGAAAGGCCCGAATGACCTGGAACCCCGGGACTATAAAGGCATTCCCTTGGTGGCAAATCATTTAAATCGAAAAGAGTTCAGTAGTAATTAATCATCAAATTAATGATCATGAAAAAGAATAAAGATCAATTGTCGCGGACTTGGTTCATTATTTCCAACGCGCTTCCCCTTATAGGGTTCTTCCTTTATTTCAAACACAGGAAGGCACATCCACTTAAGGCTAAAAGAGCTTTAATAAGCGCCATGATCGGCGTGCCAATAGCGATACTCGGGAGTTACATCATGAACACTTTTATCCTTCATTAAACCATGATAAAAAACATTATTTCAGCAGTGCTGCTGCTCATTTCGGTAACGCTTAGCTTCAAACATGCCTGGGATACTGTACATTACAAAAATAACCCGGAGTCTGTTAAGATGATGGAAAGTTTAGGGATCAGCGAAACGTTTATTCCATACCTGGCTGGTGCAGCCATAGTGGTTGGTGTACTGTTGCTCATCCCTGGCACCTTTTTCCTGGGCAACTTGCTAAATGTATTCCTGGTCGTTATGATCATGGGGCTGGCGCTGCGGGCGGGAAATTACCGCATGGCGTTGATAGAGATCCCGTTTTTAGTGATGCCATTAGTTATGATATGGTTAAAGTATCCCTTCAAATTTAAATAACTTGCAGTATGGCAAACGGCAAACCATACCGGATCAGTTCCATAAAGGAAATACACCGTTTGATGGGGCTTCCTAAACCCCATCACCCGCTGATCAGCATCGTTGACCTGAAAGGCCTGAGAAATGACACAGGTATAGAGGCGGTCGTATTCGACTTGTATGTGATATCGATGAAAAGAGGATGTGACGGCTTACATTACGGGCAACAGAAATACGATTTTGACGAAGGGCTGATGGCTTTTATGTCTCCCGGCCAGGTCTTGCGTGGCGAAGAGAACGGTGTACCTCCGGACCTGGATGGCTGGATGCTTTTCATACACCCTGACTTTCTTTGGAACACATCGCTTGCTACCAAGATCAAGCGATACGAATACTTTGGCTATGCTACCCATGAAGCGCTGTTCCTTTCAGATCACGAAGAAATAGTGATCAATGATCTGGTCAAAAATGTAAAAGCTGAATACTATTCCAATATGGATAAATTCAGCCAGGATATTATTATCTCACATCTGGAGACCTTACTGAATTATGCCGAGCGTTTTTACCAGCGTCAGTTCATCACCCGAAAGATCACTAACCACCAGGTCTTGGATAAGGTGGAAGAAATCTTAACAACCTATCTGAATGACGAAGAGTTGCTTTCCAAAGGGCTGCCAACCGTACAATACTTTGCCGATGCTTTGAACATGTCCTCTAAGTATTTAAGCAGCCTGTTGAAACAACTGACCGGTCAGACGATGCAACAGATCATCCACGAAAAACTGATCGAAAAGGCAAAACAAAAATTATCTACGACGAGGATGTCCGTAAGTGAGATCGCCTATCAACTTGGTTTCGAGCATCCGCAGTCATTCAGTAAATTATTTAAGAACAAGACCAAACAAAGCCCTTTGGATTTCCGGCAGTCCTTCAACTGAAGCGGTCAGGCAACATGCGGATAAACGATACGAAAGAAATGATCCTGATTCGGCCAGCCCTTTGGTGGCCTTATTAATACTTTTCTTATCCCCCAATAATGCAATGCCAAGGTAGACTATTTCATCTATCGCTGCTGCCTCGATGTTCGATCGGTACTCTTCATAAGTACGTCTGTTGTGCAACAAAAGAAAAATCAACTATTAAAGAGGGGTCCGCTTTCTGTAATATAAAGTCTTTTTTTATCGATCTGATGGTAACCGCAGTGGTGCCTAGAACAGGTATTGGCAGTATCGTAAGTACTGTATGGACGATTCCTTCCGCATCCGTTACGTCTGGGCCAATTAGCCCCTGGACTTTATTTCCTATTGTGATGGATAAGAGGCGGAGATATATCTGTCCAAGTTGCTCAACATTTCTATCTTTATCGCTGAAGAATATTCCTTATTTAGGCCCTTAATGCTCGCTGGTAAAATATCCTTTATTATGTGAAAAGATAAGTTTTGTATAAGTATCCGGCAACATGCCACTATCAAAATAGATTCTATAACTCACAAAGTCACCTGCGGCACGGAAGGGGAAAAATATTCAGAAAGCGCAAATTTATGTCTGAATAGTCTCGACAAAGAAGAAAACCTTCAGTTATATTTCTGCACTATTGGTGCGGTAATACCTGTCCATCCTGGAAATCATAGCCGCAGAAACCAGTGACTGTAGAGCGGCCCAACTCTTTAAAGTCCTTTGCCAGATGATTGAGGTCATAATAACCGGTTTGAACAGCAACCGCCATCCAGGTCTGTGACCGATTCAGATGTTTATACAAATTTGCGGCAGCAAAGCGTTGAAGACGGAAAAACCGTCTGGCAGAAACACCTGCGTATTCTTTGAACAACCGTTCAAATTTCCGTTCACCGATATTGCATGCGCTGGCCGATTCTTTACTGTTGAACGGCGTTTCCGGTGATCGTAATTTAGTAGCCGCATAGGCAATGGCCTACTGCGTCCATTTTGCTTTTCTTTACCAGCAGCGAAAGAAAAAATTTGTCAAGCACTGCTGCCCGCATGATCGCCGCACTGCTTTCCTGCAATTGCTTAATCAGATCGTCAATCGCTTCTGGCCAGATCAGGTGCGCATCAGTCAGGCAATTGCTGAAGTCATGCGCCCGTATTCCGGTAAGTTCAAAAAAGCCAGTTGGCTCAAAAGTACCAGGAACCGTGTACTATATTGCGGCATATAACTATCCAGAAAACTCCTTTCAACTATCCCGAAGACATTACAACGGTTAACAGAGAAAGTTTTATGCTGCCCAGGATCAAAAAGTGTGGGTATTTGGTCAGGAAGATCTGCAAGGCATGATCTTTCAAGGCAGGCAATTGCCTGATATACCGTTCCTGCCATTCTTGAATCTTATGCGAAAAGAATGCATAGTTGCGAATGATCACACGCAACGCGGGGTGTGGTTGAAATAACTTAACGTCCTGCATGTCGTAATCGCCAGCATCAATTTACAGCTTTTCCTGAAAAAATTTGTCGGTTTCATACTACAAGAAACCCGCGACTAGCGCGGGTTTGCTGAGAAAATTTGCGGACCGGACGGGAAATGAGATACGCTTTTTAACTTGATCTATCCTTAGCTATATTGATTTTAAGATGCTGTTTTTCAGCATTTTGCAACAGTTTTAAAATACAAGCTGCACTAGCTTTACACTACCTGATAAGTGGAATAAGTAGAATAAAATCATGTAGTGTATGAACCGGTACCCGCTATCATTTACGATCAAACCATCCGCAGTAAGAAAGGACGGCACCTGTATTGTCTTTTTGTTATACTGCTATAACAGCAAACAAAAACCACTCGTAGACACGGGTGTTGCGATCCCGCCAAAATACTGGAACGCTGCGTCAAAAACTATCAGCAGTACCCTGCCTGCATCTTACGGTGTGCACGCAGAATTGCAGGAAACACTCTTCCGTAAAAAAAGACGTGCAGAAGACCTGATTGATGAAGCCAAAAAGCGGGGCATTAACCCGGCTAAATTTGTAAAGGATAATCTTTCCCTGCCGGAATCATGGGAACTACGGCAGTTGCGGGAAGAACGCGGCGAACTCAGCGTGTATTACCAGATCATGCTCTATGCCCAGTCAAGGGAGCATGAAGTATCTGAAGCGACTATCAACATCATCCGGATGGTTAAAACGCACCTGCTGGCTTTTGAGACATACAGGGGCACGCCTATATCTTTTGAGAGTTTTGATTATAAATTTTATTGTGATTTTGTTTCCTTCCTGAAGTTCCACTATGTCAAGCTACGCCGCAAAAAAGAGGAAAAGGGCCTGCGTATAAATTCCATCGGCAAAACAATCAAATGGCTAAAGCATGTCCTGGTTAACAGGATGGCGATGGGCATCTATCCACAGATTGACCTGAGCCTGTATTTAGGCATGGAAGAAGACACCGATGCGATTTATTTAAGCTGGCAGGAAATCCATGCAATTTATGCGCTGGATTTATCCGGCGAACCGTACAAAGTGCAGGTCATACGCGATGAGTTTATTTTAGGTTGTTTAACCGGCTTTAGGTTCAGCGACTACAGCGAAGTAGCGCCAGAAGAAATAAGAGGTGGATTTTTATATGTTAAAACAAAAAAGACCACCGAACGTGTGGTGGTGCCACTCAAACCCGAAGCGCATGCCATCCTGATGAAGTACAAGATGCAAATGCCCCCCATTAACAATGTAGATTTTAACCTCTACATTAAGTATATCGGGGAGTTGGCAGGTATAAAAGAGAACATTAAGTTTTCTTACAGGCGGGGCAACCAGATGATCGAAGAAATCAGGCCAAAGTTTGCCTGGATAACTTCACACACCTGCAGGCGCTCCTTTTGTACCAATGAGTTCTTAGATACTACACCAATTATCCTGATTATGGCTATCAGCGGGCATAAAACGGAGAAGGCGTTCAGAAGATATATCAAAGCGGACAACCTCGAAAAAGCAAAGATGATAGAAAAAATATGGAAAGACAGGCCGGGGCTATCTGCATACAGGGCTTAGGCACATGCTTTTCTCAAATCTGACTTACCCTTTAATACAAAATGGAAATATCTATATATGTAGGACGACCGCTTGCTGTTTGCCAATAAGGGTAAGAAGTCTTCCTGAAAATCTGTGAATATCATTTTTGTACCCGATTATTCTTCCCTTCAAATTGCATCAACTAATAGCCAGAACGTCATTAATATTTATTACAGAAATATGGCCAGATGCTATAAGACTTTGTTCAGTATTTTGTTTAAGTTTTTCAGCATTTATTTTTTCTTGAGCTGTCATATCAGGTCTCCAAATATCAAACAGCCCTTTCGCCGTATAATAATATACCATATCACCCTCTATTCTAATCCATCCTACATTCTGTTTGCTATTGTCGCTAAAAATAGCAACACATGCCTGACCAGGAATAATAGCCTTACGCATAGGCAAATTTCTTTGTTTTCTTAGTTCAATTTGATTCTGCAATGATTCGATAGATGCTTTAAATAGTACTCCATTAATATACTGATGCACCTTTTCCTTAAATGCATTCAAGCCTTTTTCAATTTCAAAATCCTTCTTCTCTTTCTCTCTTGTAGACATTGTATAATATTCAAGGACAACAGTTTGAACATCCACAATCGTTACGACAAACACCTTGTAATCATAAGAAATTTCTTCCGCAATCAAATGAAAAGTCACTTCTTTTATTTCACCATATTCCTCGGTGGTACCTACGTAATATGCGATTTGATTACCTGTATTATTCCAGATATTTTTACCTATCCTTATAAACTCGTCTTTAATCAGTTTACCTGCATCCATAAAAATTACTTTAAATTAATTAATACTTATAGTTATTGGTAAATGGTCTATCCCTTCATGAAGGAATGCTTTTTTTATAGTCAAATCATCTTTTAATAATTTATATCCATCGCTCAATTTTGTCAGAATATCAAAATCTAGTTTTATTCTATTTGAATCGTACAGCACGAAATCAAACATCGCCCATCCAAAAGCCTCGTTGTAAAAAGTTCCGATTAAATTGTCGCTATCACTGCCAACTATTTTTTCTAGGATTGGATTAAAAAAATGGCCTTTAATGTTCTTGTTCCTGTTTTGTAGCGCATTGGATTTATTTAAAAAGCTTGTAAATAGATAACGCTTGCTCTTTAAAAATTTATCCCAGGGTTCCATGTTAAAATCGCCCATTATTATTAACCTACTTTCCTTAGCTGGGTCAATTGTAATAGGCGTCTTTTTGGATACTTTTCCCAGTGTAAGCATATCCGAAATAGTCCTAATTAAAGCCCCTGATTCTGTGGTAGGCCCATTTACCTGTGATAAATTATGCAAAAAAACAAAAGTGTACTCTATATAATTTAAAAATGTCTTGAAGACAATCGCCCTTCCCCCTTCTCTCTGATCCCCGAACTTAAATGCAGTTTTGGGTGTAATATTCTTTTTATGGAACACCTTTAATCCATACCTAATAAAGTCGTATCCAAGCTTTAAGCTCTTCCTTTCACAAAAAAGGGGGGAATAATAGCACACATATTTATTCTTCCTAAAAAGCGAAACAATATCCTTGCAGTTATCTACAGAATGGGTTCCCTCAGCCAGGCAAACGATGTCCGGTGATTCTGAATTAATCACTCTGCTCAAAAGTTCCTTCTTTTTTTCAGTTAGATCAGCCCCAATATTCCAGAATAATACTTTCATCAAAACTAGCTTTTCGTTATTTCTAAATTCAGTATATGCGTCACTGCTCATAATTCAAAATATGCTCTACCATTAATTGTAAGAGTAAAGTGCCAAGCAATCCACTCGAAGTGACTGTGTGTAAAAATTATTTAATGACAGGTGAAGCAAATATTGTTGTATTTAGCTTACAATAAAACAAATTAATTTGACAAGCCCAAAGTATAGAGGTAAATTTATTTAAATCCGCAACCAATGCCCCAGAACATCCCAATACCCAAAATAAAAAAGCACGAAAGGCTTATATTAAGTGAAGTATATACACGAAATCTTAAAGGAGAAAGGGTTCTCTATAACCAGGTATGGCGCTTATTCAGGGATAAGATTCCAAATGACTTCAGGCCAGAAAAATTAAACTCCGCCATACTTAGCTCCGATGGGGAGCGAATCGGCATACTTGGCATTATGGCACTTGAAAAGAACAGATCAATAGCCAGGAAAATTGACACAGTTGTTAACGCTATAAAGCAAAAACTATTTGAGCCTTCATCCACGTTTGAAATTGACCTAACTGAAATTGCGACTACTACAAACCTTCCTTTGCATGAAGTGATGTTTATTTGCAGCCATTTGATCAAAGATTACACTAGGCTTTTTACCGGGTTTAAGAATGAAGCCGGTTTCTTGCTTTACAAGACGGTCGTTGCAGGCGATAATAACATGGAAACCCTGTACAATTTTAATGAGTACTTAGGGATAGAAAAACTGTTGTATTTAAGATCACTAAAACAGGAAAAAAACAGTACTGATGAATATTTCAACGAGAGTGAAATTATTACAATAAGTGATCAAATTGACAAATTAATATCGTACATCGTTGAAAGCAGTGCAGATAATGAATCTTATAGAAATGAAATAATTGCAGAATTGTCTGAAATGAAACCATTACTACCTAAGCTAAAAAAGAAAAACTGGAAAGAAACGTTTATTGGAAAGTTAGTAGTAAATCAACTGGTGAAATACCTACTCGACCCTTTAGTAAAAAAAATCATTGACTTTTCTGATTCACACATCAGGCACTTTATTAATGAACACATTTCCAATAGGTAAAAAAATCGTCACATGACAATTCTAAAGTTTTTAAATTTTTCTATATCACCCTTCCTATGCTTATCAAAATTATGTTTTCTTAAAAAAATATTCATTTCTAATTGGGCCTAAATGGATGTTTTAGTGTTTCTAAGGCATGAAGTTGAAGACAATAATACTCATCATATTGAGTTTGAAATTATCATTAACATGCACAGGCCAACATATAATTTTAATTACTATAGACGGATTTCGCCCAACTTTTTATCAAGATAATATTTGGCAATGTCACAACATGTCTGCGCTTGCAAAAATGGGATATGCAGCGCCCTATCTAAAGGGCATCTTTCCAACAGTTACGTACCCCTCTCATACTTCAATTGTAACCGGTGAATTGTCCGGTAACCACGGCATCTTTTACAATGTACCCTTAGAGTTGGAAAAAAGTACAGGTAATTGGAACTGGTATACTGATTCTATCAAGTGCAGTACGATATGGAAAGAGGCTAAGAATGCAGGTTTAAAAACTGCCGCCGTATTATGGCCGGTTACTGTTGGTGCAGGGATTGATTTCAACATCCCGGAAATATGGTCAACAGATAAAAGCCATGACAGGTTACAGCCCATGAAGCAACACTGTTTTCCAGCAGGACTATGGGAAGAAATAGAAGCAAGTGCTACAGGTAAATTATCTTCTGCCGATTTGGATGGGGAGAACTTACTATTTGATACAAGAATTGCGCAGGTCGCTTCCTATTTGTTTATGTCCAAAAAGCCTAACCTGCTGCTGGTACATTTTCCTTGTGTTGATGAAGTGCAACATACGTACGGCACTAATCATCCGGAAGTATTTAAAGCGGTGAAAAATGTAGACAGCTGCATAGGTATAATCCTGCAAGCAGTCAATAAAACCGGGCTAAAGGAAAAAACAACAATAATAGTTACAGGGGATCATGGTTTTACTAATATTCAAAAAGGGTTTTACCCTAACGTGTTATTGCAGGATACCGGGCTTATAGAACAAAAGGATGGGCTAAATATGTGGAAGGCTAAATTCCAGGCAACAGGCGGCTCGGCATTCCTGTACACGAAAGAGAAACAAACCGTTTCAAGGGTCAAGAAGATGCTAGAAAATCAACCGGATTCCATTCGCAGCCTGTACGATATACTGGAAAAACAGACATTGAATAAATTCGGTATAGATAGCAATGTTTCACTTGCTATTGCGATGAAAGAAGGTGTATTCGTTGGAAATAATGTAACAGGAAATGTGGTTGGTAAAGCGCCTCAGAAAGGAGCGCATGGTTTCCTACCAACACTTCCATCAATGCAGACAGGTTTTATTATTTCACGATGCATGGAACAGAAGCCAGAAACCTTGTTAGACATTATGCCTATTTTGAGAAAAATACTATTCTTACAAAGTAAAATATAGGTGCATATTTTACCGGATAAAAAATCCCGACTGTTGAAACAGCCGGGCATAACCCTAAACCCTAAAATGCGAAATTAGCAAGTTTGTAACGACTGAAACCTAGTTTTATTTATTATATGACGATTGTCTTCGATAATATTGGGTCATTTAGAATCATGTCAAAAACATTTTCAATAATATATTCTGCTTCTTCCTGAATCTGGTTGAAGTTCGCTTGTATAATATCATACGTACATTTCTTGTGCCGTGGCGGCGGAATGAATGCTTGTTTCTTCTTTTTAAGTGCTTTAAAGTCTACATTAATCTTTCCGTAAAATGCTTTTAAATCCACTGGGTTGTCCGGTTCATCTGACACAACACCAACAAATTCAGACGATGAAAGATTACTAATGATACTTGGCGTGATGGCAGCATCCAACTGCCTGCTTTTTGATACGGAGGTATCGCTCGAATTAATGGTCATGCTCTGTCGTTCCTGAAAAGTTTTGTGAAAGCGTTCAGCGGTTGTTTTTGCGGTGTCGCCTGCACATTGACCTACCGCAATATTGCCAATCATATTATATAATAATTTTGCCTCTTCTCGGGAGTAAATCTTTTCCATTTGGTTTAGATCCTGGAAGGCTAACATAACGCTGATCTTATTTGACCTTCCCGTACTAATAGCAACTTGTAGACTATCAGATCTTAACGTTGCCGCCTCATCTACATTAATCCCTAAAGGAATTTTGCCAGGCTGGTTGCAAATCTTAGTCATCCGGTCTAAATACAAACTCAAAATTGGGGATAATGCGTCCGCTCTTTTGGGAGCAGTGCCGAGACAAAAAATCTTAGGCTGTTCCGGGTTGTTAATATCTAACGTAAAATCATCGCCGGACATTATCCAATACAGTAATGGACTGGTCAGCCTACCCAGCGGTATTTTGGCACTAGCCACCTGACTATCCAGCGTCTCAAATACCCCATTACGGAAGAACTCTAAAAAGGCACTAATCAGGTTCCTGATTTCCTTACAGGTTTGCAGGACGGGGAATAATTTTTTATACGGTTGCTGCAATAATTCGATACAATGTGGAAGTGTGCAATACTGTCCATTCTCATATTGACGAAGAAACCAGATAACAGCTGCCAACAGGTTCATGGGAGATTCGACAAAAAACTCGCCTTGTTTCCCAGCCCACGACTTATTAATAGCCAATAGAATCGTTCTTGCTGCTTCGATTGCGTCCACAATATCAGTCATAAAAAGTGGAGCAATAGGATTGCATTGCATGGTATTTTCGTAGGAACGAAAATCAAGAAAGCAAAATTTAGGTTTAACCTTATAACGCGCATAGTATTTTAGGTGATAATTATATGCAGCGGTAGTCAGTTCAGGGTATTTAAAATCAAAAATAAATTGACTATAGCCTGCACTGGCTTGCTGTTCAATGATTGGCTCCACGAAACATGCGCTTTTACCTGAACCCGGGTTGCCCAGTACTATCAGGCTGCGAAATGCCTGTATATTAATCCAGCCTTGTTGTATTTTTCCATCATAACTGAATAGTGTTGGAATGTTATATATGTGCGGAGACAAAAGTCTTCTTTGCTCTTGCGGAAACGTAGAAAGGTCTTTATTGAAAACGTCTTTTGAAAGATTGTTCCGGATAATTCTCGCAAGGTTTCCCACGCCTGTTAATAGCAATATATAGCCAGTTGCAGTAACTAAAATATAGTAGGTAGCTATGGTAGTGATTTCCCCGTTTAGCCATTTTATGATGCCACTGGCATAATAAAGAACTATTCCTGCTGTCAAAAATATCATAGCATTTTTTACACTATACTTTTCTGACTTCCTTGCTTTAATACCCATTAAAGAAACGAGCAGGAAAAGAATAGACAAGTGTTTTGCCTTATTGAACGGCTGAAACAGCCCCATTGAACTGATATTATTCAACAAATTGTCGGTTATTTTACTCGCGATTCCATTGCCTTGAAATAGTCCGTAACAACTATAATAGAAATGAAGTAATAATATAACTATGCTTATTAATCTTGTCAGATCTGCCACCTTCTTTAACCCCTGTTCATTTTCACCAGTATTCATTTGCTGTTTATTTTAAGATTTTTCTTCTTTTTTTCCTGTCATTGTGCAATTCATTAGGGTCGATTAAATGTGTTTTTTCAGGTTGAATTAATTCCTCCAGCATGTTTTTATACCGCATATTCGGGTTTTCAACAGGCGCTTCTTCACTAATTGAAATTGCAGGTGCATTGCATCTTTTTTGAATGGCATTGGCGCTGTAGTTTGCGCCCAAAGACCGACCGTTGAACACTGCCCCTGTTGTGTGATCTATATAGGTCAGTCCAAAGATTATATCAGTTTCACTTTTATGTAAGAACAACTGTATAGCTTCCTGGCTTAATGCTTCTACCAGCTCATCCATACTGAGATTTGGTTTGTTCAGAAATGCGTAATTGATCGCATTGGTTATCCTCCTTTTTTCCTGTAGTGTGTGATGTGCGTTTATTTTGAATTTATCCTCCAACTTTTTCATGGTTGGACTGAAATAAAAGTCACTGGCTTTGATTGGCTTGCCAACCGGTTTACCATTCTGTAAAGCGCGATAAAAAAGTCCCTTGTGTTGGTAAGTACGGGAATCTTTTTTTCCCTGGCTTACGGTAACATTGAGACTTCGTAAAACCGTATTGTATTCTTGCAGCGTGGTAAATTTATATTTGTTGAAAACATACTTGATAGCGGTGGCCATTTCTCCTTTAGTAGCTTCCTTGCCATACCTAACCGCATGCGCATTAACAACGTGTTCCTTCCAGTTATTTATTGCCTGTTTGTGATCATCAGCTTTTACTAAAGAAAATTCCTTTTCAATTTGTCTCCTCACTTCAGAAGATTGGTTACGCCCGATATTGTGCGTGGCTATCCTTGTTCCATCAGGTTTGATTGTTGTTGATACGATATGTACATGCTGGTGGCCGGCATCGCGGTGTTCGTATAAAAGGTAGGGTTGACCAGTAAAGCCAATACCTTCCATATATCTTGCTGCAATAGCTTTCAATGTAGCCTTACTTAAACATTCAGATGTATCAAAGTTTAAAGAGATATGGATGCAATTTGTGGCCGCACTGGGAAATAAATCAGCCTGCTTTTGCAGTCGTTGCAACTTGTTAGAAAAAGTTAACTTCTCTATATCTTTTGCATACCCATTTGCCTGAAGCAGATCAGCGACTCCCTCCTTTAATTTTTTTTCATTGTAAGCCACCGCAGCATACAGGCTTTTGCTGATGTTTGCTATTGCAACCATTGGTCATCTATCTGGGCAATTTTCAATTTGATTTCTGTTACTTTTTGCAGTAGAATTTGCTTTGTTTTTTCATTTAAAACCAGCCAGGTTTTAATGTCGTCAACATGTTGTAAAGTGTGCAGTCTTCTGACTAACTGATTAAAGTTATTTCCGACTGCATTCAACTCATCTTTTAGTAGTACCAAGACTGGCATAATGTCATCAAGACTTGCATTCCTGTTGCGCACTGTTACAGTCTTATGCAAGAGAATTGAACGCAAATAGATATTGAAATGTTTGCACGTAGTTTTTGAGTAAGCGGCATGCAGTTTATTAAACTCTTCCTGCGTAAACCGTATAGTTACACGCTTATTCCTGAACAATTTATTTTCACTCATCACGGTTCTTTTTCACTGTTAATAATCATGTTAAATTGGATTTCCCGCCAGCGACTTCGGAGCGCCCGGCGGGCCAGATTCCGGTAGGCGTCAGCCACCGGTACATCTGGCTGTTTGCGCGGGGAACCCAGGCAAACCAACCCGGTTATCTAAAATTCCGGGATAAAACAATTTTGGCTGATGCTGGGGAAAAGAAAAAAAGATTACAGGCGTTGTTGAAGCTTTGGCTTTCCCATTTCAATATGAAACTGGTTTAAATCCTTATAGTCTTTGTATAACAGGCGTTCATCTGTGCATTTACCCGGTAGGTTTACATGAAGGAAAGTAGTTGTTAAACTACCTGTTTTATCGTTGTCCAAGTAAAGTCTTGCTTCATTATGACGCTGTAATATTGACAGACATTGCTCGGCAAAAGATGTTGAATTTAAGATGAGATAATTTTCATTTTTCATCTCTTGATTAACTGTAATTGCTTTGTAGGATAGAAAATTAAAGAAGCCCTCAAATACGGCTACCTTATCAGCGTTATTATCAATGAAAGTGGGACCATTAGGCTTTGATGCAGCTTTTATAACCTGGTTGCGCAGTGCATAGCCTCCACCATCGTTTTTAAACCCTATTGCGAAGTAATTTTTTTCGTTCATCTGGTATTGCACTTCTTTACAAAACTGGCGTAAAATACTTTGTGGGATTCGTCGGGATTCGGCGTAACGCAACAATACAAATGAATCCAGTTCTTTCACCCTTGTAATAACTATTTCTTTCTTGTCATTTTTTTCATAATTAGTAGATGGTTGATGGATTTTAAATGCGCTCCCGTTATCAAGAATGTTTAGGAAATCAGATATGGAACATTGGTGATAAAGAGTTCCAAAATCTATTAATGTACCCCCTGTTTTTGTAGGAGCGCCCCAATCTTTCCAAAGGTTTTTATTAATGTCTACTTTGAAGGAGGGCGTATTGTCTTTCCTGCCTGGTAACATCGAATGATACCAATAGTCATGACCAGATTTATAGGCAGGGAAATAACCCAGTCTTTCCAGATAGTTCACTATCTGAATTTGTTTTGCTTGATTTGCATTCATACTTCACGGTTTTCTTGCTCACATAATTTACTAAATGAAATTACTAAATGGATAAATCAAAATCAGGCAGAGGTTTAAATAATGGTTATCTAAATATGCGCAAAAAAACTAATTCTCAGCCTGAGCAATTAAATACGACTTGTATTGTTTGATTAAACTAACTAAATTGTATATCCTTCAACACCTAAATCAAGGAATTAATGACTATACGAAAGGCTGAGTTGATAAAATATTTAAGGATCATCCAAATACTATTTGAATCAGCAAACGATTCCGAGAAAAAAAAGAACCTTTCAAAAGTCAATATACATGTAGGTTCACGGCTAGAATTTTATGCTAAAAAACAAGGCTTACTTTCAACTGATTTTATAACTCCAATGTTAACAGAAGATGGCAGGCAATTTCTAAAAGAAAATAGCAAACCGAAAAGAGCATTAAACAATTGTAAAAATGTGATTGTACAGTCCTATCGCCTTTTCAAAAACATCGAATTATCATCACTAATTATAGTAGCAAGTTCAATATTTACATTTCTTCTACTTAAGTCAACTGTAGATAATATACTTGAGAAGACAGTATATCATTTTGTTTTTAAAGATTTTCTCTATCCATTATTCTTTAAGTTGATCGGCATTTCAATTGTAATCATGCTGGTACTGCGTAACAGCAAGCGAAAGTTAGGCTGGATTGATGTATTTATCTTCATGCTTTATGTCTGGTATAAATTTTTTGATTCCTACTGGAACTTTATAAGTCCCTTTAATGCTTCGGGATTTTGGAGCCATTTGAAATACATTGACTTAATACTATTATATTACGCAGGTATTGTAATAGTAAAGCTGTATCGTTTTTATCGACAGCAATCAATTATTAATATATATGATACCGGTTTATTCTATCCTGACCTGCCTATTCAGCAAGAAGCAGAGTTACTTAACAAAGATATAATTGAAATTGACCGTGAATCTGGCCTAAACAGAAATTCTTTTGCAATGGAACTAGCAAGGGCAATAATGGGAATAAAACCCAAACGGGCATTTGCAATTGGAATTAGTGGTGAATGGGGGATCGGAAAAACGTCTTTAATGTCATTAATAAATAAGCACCTTGCTGATCCATATTTTAAATTAAATAGAGCGGATGTAAAGGATAATTATGTATTTATTGAATTTTCCCCCTGGTTTTTCAATTCCCCTGAAGCATTATTTGCAAATTTCTTTAGTCTATTTGAATCAAAGGCAAGCCTAAGTAAAACACTCACTGCTGATTTAAAAAAATATGCAAAAGCGATTGCCACAATTGAGAAATCTCTTTTCAAAACTGATTTAAGTGGCCTGTTATTCCCGGATGATATTTCAATAAAGGAGCGATTTGACAGTATTGCTAAACAGATCGAACAACAGGATAAAATTTTCATAATTAATATAGATGATTTGGATAGGCTTGATGGTGTTGAAATTGTGACAGTATTAAAACTGATCAGGCTAGTTGCCAATTTTCCAAATACATTTTATATTGTTGGTTATGATAAAGAATATATTACTAAGGCAATTAAGAAACACCTAACCGATCATCAACCTCAAAAATATCTTGAAAAAATAATTAACATAGAATATAACATCCCCCAGATCACGATTTTCTCTTTAAGAGAAAGAATCAGGAGTGTTTTAAGTGCCCAACTAAAAGCTGTAAATCCTGCTGAGCTTCAAATGGCAGTAAACTACGAGCGTATTACTGAAATTATTAGAAATGAAAGAGAGTTAAAGAGATTCTCAAATAATTTGATTATGCGTTTTTCATCCATTGGTTTGGACGTGAATTTTTATCATTTTTTCTTATTAGAACTAATCAACTTCCAGAGGCCTGATTTGATCCCGGTATTATATTCAATGGGAATTGTTATAGATGAGAAAGCAAGGAGTATTAGCGAAAATGTTGAATTAAATATTACTAATAATAAGGCTTACAATCTTTTACTTAATTCACCAGTTAGAGCAACCATTGAAGAGTTATTTAGTCCCTCAAGCGTGATAATGCGATTATCTATTTGTAGTGAACACTTTTTTTACCGATACTTTAGCCTCAACCTTAACAAGGTTGACTTTTCGATAACTGATTTCAATTTTTATTTTGAGGTTAGTCTGAAAATGCAGAAAAACGAATTGTCAAATCTATTTTATAAAAATCCTTCATTGTTCTGGATTTATTTAAAAAACCGAATGGATGATTTGGAAAAAATAAATATGGAGCCAGATTTACAAAAAAGCTACCTGAGATTATTGTTGGATTTTCAAATGTTAACCAACAAAGAGATTATGCCTAATTTAACTGATCGTGATTTTAACAGGCCGACATTATGCATAAAACTTTACAACTTAATTTCCCAATATGATATTAATAAATTTAAAGAATTGCTAAACCATTTTAGCAATGGTGAAATAATTGGGCTTTCCTGTTTTGCGACATTGCCAAACACCCAATTCTTAGTGATTGACAATACAAATCTGCTTACGAGTACTATTGCCCAATTTCAAGAATATCAGGCATTGGTAGTACATAAGATAATCCAAAACCAGGACATCTTTGAGTTTTTTCAAATTGTAATGGTACTTAAGAATTGTACAGGCTTTGTAAATTCAGTTAAATACGCTGGCAGTATAGAGTGGTTCAAGGATCAAATTTTGCTTCCTTTAATTCCTTATCTTAAAGGCAATGAAGATAAATTGATGAGAGAAATTTACGCTGGTGATCCTGCAATTAATAGACCGTTGACCTTGGAATTGATAAAGGAAAGAATTATAGACTTGTTTACCGGGCAAACTTTTTCCTTACTTCAAGAACAGAGATTAAATTGGATTAACGAATTGTATTCAGGTTTCATTAAGGAAGCAAGTATTCCATTTGAATTTTCGGGGCTTCAATCCGAGGGATTTATAGAACCTGGACGAATAAATGAAAATGGATTTTATACAATTAATCATGTGTTCGATTTTTCTAAGCCAGGTATGTTTAATATAATTTTCGACTTAATTGATGAAAATCTATGGAGTTTAGGATTACATTTATTTAATGGTGAAGATTTTAAAATGCAAGGAAATGATCATAGTACTTTATTAGTAAGTAATTATGCATTTATTTCACGTAGTAAGAAGGATGTAAAATATGGTGACGGCCAAATTGGTACTAAATTATTTTTGCAGGTATTTGATGGTGAGGGATGGTTAAAAAATGAGTTTGAATTTGATCTTACCTATAGGCATGATTTGAAAAAAATGGACATTGTCATTCTTATAGTAAATAACAAGTTGTCAATTTATCTTGATTATTCTTCTGGATATAAGAATGAGGGCCATAAAAGTTCACCAATTGAGTTAACAATGGATAATTATAAGAGCGCAAAATTTATTACAGGTTCACAAAATGCAGGAGGATTTAGCATAAAAGGAGAATTAACCAAGATGAATTACATATAACTATTGGAACGAATAAATACGGATGACAGTATCAAATATAGGCCATGTGAGATTTTAAGAAAATGAGGTATAGGCTGTATTTTGCAATCGAGAATTAGAATCTGTGTAAAAAGAAAAGTGTATGTTATCATCAAAAGAAATCAGTTTAGTTTTTGAAACGCTATTAAGTGGTCCGGGCATGTCAGAACCGGTAAAGGCAAATGGCTCTATTTCCAGGAAAAACATCCTGCTACTTGCCAACCTGGTTGACCTGGGTAGCAAAGCTGCCGGTAAAGAAGGCAGCCATATTCCCGGGCTGGCTGATGATCAGAGTTTGCGGGAGGTTAACCAGTTTATAGGCTCCCTCATTGAAAAGGCAGGTTTAACAGCTACCTGCGAAAAGATCAATGCCATACTTTCAAAGCAGTAATTCATGAAATGTAATGTCCTTTCATTTCATGCTGCAAAGCATAAAGACCTGGATACAGGTCTTTATGCTTTTAAAGCAATGGATGTTCCAATAGGAACGGTTAGTGCCGTACTGGATTTTAAGTTATGGGCTAAAAAGATCATGGCTGTCAATTGCTACTTTACAGAACTGGTAACCGGCAGAAAATTTACCCTGACGGTCTACTATGAAACATACGGCTACCGGCTTGGAGCTGCCGGAATAGATTTTAGCACCTGTCCTACGGGTGTAGTGTATGTTATTGCCATTCAATGCAGAGAGGGAAAAACAAAATTCATACGCGCGGAAGTGCAGGAATAAAAATGCTGGCGTAAGGGGTACGGCAGCTATCAAAGACTAGAGGATAAAATTCTTGATCTAATTTATTTTTTTTGTTTGGGATTTCCAATAAAATAGTTACAAAATGATAACCCGCCTGAAGCCAGTGAGAATAGCGCCGCCCAGCCTGTTGAATATTCTTTAACGAAAGAGTAAGTAAGCCATCCCGGTAATACGCAGGTTAGCGCAAATAATAACAAGTATAATAACAGCCAGAGGCTATTACTATTATTCTTTAAATGCCTTGCAAATAGAAGGAGACTAACAAAGGCCGTATGAAATACCCCTGCAAGCAAAATGCTTATGCAAAGAATGGTTCCTACGCTTGCTTTCGGCTCCAAAAGTAACGCCGCTGCAAACCCGAGCAGGATAGCCGCGGTATAATGCAATGCTTTCCAGCATAATTTAAGCAACCCTACAAAAACATTCTGCGTTGTCGCAGTATTAGCTGTTGTGGGGTTATAAAACTGCTGGTAATGATACCAGTTGTCCATTTGCACCAGTTTATGGCAATGATTAATTTTTAAAGCTGCCGTTTTGCGTGACCGTTTACATTTTAATAAATGCAAAACGGCAGCATACCATCTAAAGCCGCTAAAATTGTTCCAACTCTATAGTAGCTGCAAAGGATTCCCAGGTTAAGTACAGGCAGCGTTAAGGCAAAGGCTCATGCCCTGACTGCCGTTTTGCTTATTATCCAAGACAAGCAAAACGGCAGTTAGGGTAATGTAATAGGTTACCTGGATTGACTGAATACAGCCCGTGTATTGCGTTTAATAACATGGTTTAGTATATTCATACGACGATTACTTTATCCAAACTTTTTGCTATGGGGCAAACTAAAATAACGTTTACACAATCAAAGATTATCCCACCCGGTGAAATTGCCGCGTTTGGATTTATGTATTTATATACGCTGGAACAAACCAACTTTCCACCACGGCCTTATGCGATTGGGATTCGTATTTCCGATTTCTTAAATAATAAATGGGGCATTTTCAATAACCTGGATAATGCAGAAGCACAGTTAAAGCAGTATGCAGTACAGGAGATCAGCGAACGTTTTAAAAAAGGCTACTTAATGCCGGAAGAATCTATCCTATACTTAGGAGCAAATATGCCGGATCAATGTCCTTTTACGGCAGACAATGTACCGACTGAATTTATCATTGATTAACGATAGTTTACATAAACCAAGCTGCCGTTTTGCCTTTCATTGGTATCCATAACCAAGCGCAAAACGGCAGCTTTTTTGCCTTGTGCTTACTCCCCTTATTTAACAGTGTTGCTTCAACCGAAGTTTTTCCAGCATATCTATCCAGTATTGATAGGCTTTCATATCGGCTTCATGATTGGGATCAGGTAAATTTTCAGTAAGGGCAATAGCATTGGCTATTGCTACTTCCAAATCTGGCATTTCAATATCCTGACCGTATAGATCCTTTATATATAGCATGAGTGTTGAAAAATTAAGAGTGATTAAAATTATGGTCGTGTGGTTAATAGCCTATTTCTTCAATAGCAAATCGGCAAGTTCGATACGTTTTTGCAGCACGTTTAACACCTGTTGTGCCGATTGTATCAGTATAGCCTCTTTTGAAGTCCTAAACACACCTTTTATTGCAGGCTTTTTTTTCAATGTAAGTGGATAGCGTGTTTTAAAAAATATTTCCGCTTTTTGAATATCGCCTGAATAAAAGATCAGGTAAACACTATTAGCCGGAGCCAGTATATCCTCCCCCTTTGGCAGACCTTCCCTATAAAAAAAGATAGTTATTTCTGCCGGGAGTACCTGTCTAGGCAGTTCCTCCGGGAGCCAGTACCAGCCGGGTATTTTTGAAACAGCATACTGCAATAATGGTTTTAACAGGTCTTCACTCCAGGACGGCCCTGTTACTATAGCTGCTCTCCTTTTTCTTTCCAGTTCCCGCAATTGCAGATGAAGATTCTTTGATTCATCGGACAAGTCAGCAACAAGTTGTTGCTGTTCTTTTAGACGCGGAATAAATTGTGCGATTTGTTGTTGCAGGTTCATAAAAAAAATGCGCCCCTTTGTTCCGGCTGCGCCCCCGGTTGTGGTGTGATAGATTAGGTGTTAAATAGCGTAAGCGTTTTCGCTTTGGATTCAATACTTACCGTGTTGGTGTGACTGTGCTTTTTCAGCAGGTAGTAAACGGTAATATCTTCCAGCCGGTACAATAGCCATGCTGTTTTTAAAGCCCTTTTCCTTTTCAGGTTTTCTTTGCGTTGTATTTCCCATGACATATACATCAGCCGGGAACGGAAACCCTGTTTCATATTATTTCGTTTTATTGTTTTTAGATAGGTTGCCTGTAAGTGCTGTATAGGCTGCAATAATCAGGCGTGTCATTGCTGCGGCTGCTTCCGTGTTTGTTGGGTTTTTATCAGGGTGCCACTGTTGCAACAGCTGGCGGTAGGCGTGTTTGATTTCTGCTTCCGGTGCGCCCTGCGGCACTCCTAAAATGTTGTCGGGTGTTTGTGTTTGCCCGGAAAGAATCTTCCTTGCTTCGCCTGCTGACATACGTTTATTGAACGCCTGTTGCCAACTTTCTGCGTTTCCAAACCCTTCTGTTGTATCATAGGTTTTATAGCCGTCTAAAAAACCTTTTTTTGTTTTTGCCATGTTTAAAAGGTTAACAGGTTTACAGGATATGGTTCTTCTTTTGGCGGTAGCTGTAGCGCTGCTAAATGCTTACAGTTGCGGTGTGCTTTCCAACCCGGGCAGCTACAGGCCCAATGCTTATTGGTCTTGTGTTGGGATACTATATACAGCCGGTTAGATGATTCGCTTTTGATGGTAAAGCGGTTTTGCCATTGGTCGTTGTCGGGCAATACCATGCCTGCAGCAACTTTTAGTACTGGTAACATCTGGATGAATTAAAGAAGTGATGAATAAGTAAAGGGTTCGGGGCGCGGTCGGTTATGTTAAGAACGGTTATACGGTGACACAGAAATAACTGATGCGCCGTTGTTTTCTTTGTTCATAATTGTGTTTCATACCGATTGATTTTAAAAAGTGGAGAATAACGGTAAGGGCTTAGGGGTACATGATTATCCAATCTGGTAGCTTGGTATAATATCTATAGTGCTTGGATAGTCCAGCACATGGTTAAAGAGATACAGCAATTGTTCGTGTGATAACTTTTTTACCTGCTGTAGTTCTTCGTACTGGTTCGTACCGATCAATTTCCTTTTCTTTTGATACATGTGTGCGACTGGCAACAATTCTTTTCCAGTATCTATCCACATAGACAGGAGGGTATCTTTTTTGTCTATGGTTCCAAAGAGCAGGGTATGATAAGGATTAACAATCTTGCCCCCTATTGTTTGGTGAATTTCAGTTTCATCAAAGTATATCCTTGCTACGCGGTTTACTTTTTGCACATTATCTTTCCTTAAGATATCTACCAGAAAATGAATTTTCCAGGGCAAATATTGGTTACCGTTTGTATCTCTTGTAATGAGTGGTACAATGCCAAAGAACATTTTCATAATCGTTGCGTTAAAAAATGATAAAAGGTTGTTTATTGTTTTTCCTGCTGTTGAAAGAAAAAAAGATTAGCTACCTGTATGTACTTGCTGTTGTCCGACATAGAGCATATAATACCACGCAGGCAATAGAGAGAAAATACCTGTGATTGTTCATTGAACAATGCACCTGCCAGATATTCTATACTATTATTGATCTGTTTGCGGTTATAGTCTAATTGTATTTTTACATGCTTTGCATGCGCCAAAAAAGCATGCAGGTTGATAGCGTGTTGTTTTTCTTTCCACTCGTTTTTAAATGCGGACTGGTTCTTATAGATGTTTTCAATCATGACCTGAACAGTCAGCTTGAAAAACTCCAGTTCCTCCGGGAAGATGGTAAATAGCAGGTGTGCTTTTTCGGTCGTAGAAAGTTTATTGATATAGTTCTGCTCGACTCGCATGACAAGGATTTTAAATAATGATGGGAAGGAAAGCGGGGCGGTCGCCCCGCTTGTTTACTGCTTAATTGTTAGTGATAAAATCCACGCACAGGTTAAATGCGGACTGGCTACGTTGTTGGGCTGTGCCTCCATAAAACAGGTTGTTTATTTTCTGGTCTGCTGTTTTGTAGTCGCGGACGTTTTGGAAATAGCCTGTCACCGCCTGCAAGGCACCGAACAGGGTACCTTTGGTTGTTTCCAGTTGTTGGGTTTCGCTACGCATCGCGTAGTTAAAAACATCTGTACAGGTGTTTTCAAACTGCGTGGATAGTTTTTCACGTTCGCCGTTTAGTACGTGTGCTAATACTTCTGCTGAAGGTGCCATTGCCCGTTCTATTAGATCGCGTAACTGTGCATCTGTTATCCTTACGCGGGCAAAGCTGTTATACACTTCATTAAGCTGTGGGGTTAAGGTGTTAACCATACCCATAACGCGGTGTGCTTCCTGTAGCCTTTCTTTGGCATTCTCTGTATGCCTGATCTTCACCATATTGGTACAATTGCGTAGTGCTATATTCAGCGTGTTGTTACACACGATACGAATGGGTGTTAATGCTGCTGTGATACTGCGTGTTCCGTCGTGTGTGTTGGTAATAAACAAATAGTTGGCTATTACATCATCGCTGTTGCCAATGCGGATATACGAGGGCAGTTTAGCCGTAACAAAAACGCGTTCGCCGTTGCCTAATGCGCCTGCTGTTTCATAGTACACGCCGTCTTTGCCAGCTATCGCGTCAAAGAAGCTAAACACATCCTCGTTTTGCAATACTTTGTAATCTCTGCCGACTACGCCTAAAGGCTGCTGTGTATCCGTGCGTACGGTCGCGTAATGGTTGGGTAACTCTACTTCCGGTACAAGCAAATCAAAATCGGGGTTACCGTACATGTTTTGATTGTCGTAGGTGAAGAGCGGGCGTTTCTCTACTGTGTAGTCTAAGCCTGCGTGTTTAAGTACCTGTAGGCTGGATTCGTACTCACCTGCAATATGACCTAAGCCGTGCCATGCGGGTTCTTTTACGGAGTAAAAAGCGTAGTTACCTGTGTTATTGTTTTGATTAATGTTGTGCATAAAAATTGATTTGATAAGATGAAAGAAAAAAGGGCTTAGGGGCGTCGGGTCTCGCGGATTAAAACGGGAGATCATCTGCCAGCTCCTGCGCTTCCATAGCAGGTGCAGCGTTATTGCTGCGGGTATTGACCAAACCGCTTTTAGGGCTTGCCAGTACATTGACGTAAAGCGTATTAAACCCGTTTACGGGAACTGCTTTCCCTTCTTTGTCGATATAGGCTTTTGCTTTAAAAAAGCCTTGCAGCTCTACCAGTTTGCCGGTCGTGAGAATCTTTGCGACCTTGTCACTTTTCCAGTAGCTGCAATCGTAATAGTTAGTCACATTTTTTGCGTTTTCCCCTTTGCCGACGCGGATATTTTCAGCCAGCGAAAAATTGACCACTGTTTTACCTGATGGCGTGGTGTTTACTGTGGCATCTTTAGTGAGCCTTCCTGTTAATTTGTACATAACTGATGAATTTGTTGGTGAGTAATCGCGGGGGCAAGCCCCGCTCTTTTCTTTTTCACCAGCGAAGCGAGATATTGTAGTGTGGAGCGTTTGTCAACCTTTTGCCAAAAAAAATACTACCCGCTAAACATGCTGTCACGCTGGAAGCGTGACGCTAAAACGGGTGGAGATTTTTTTTGAGCAAACCCGCAAGACACGGCCTAAAGCCGTGGCGCAGAGGTTGACAAACGTCGGAGCAATACAATACGATTACACAGGATAAGCTGCTGCCAGTACAGGCGTACAAGCGTGCGACGCAACGGCGGCTGACCAGAGAGCCATTGCCGGCTACCATAACATCACTTTACCTATCCTATAGCATGCAAGGGATTGCATTCAATGGGGTGCGTGCCTTAGAAACAATGGAAACAACCACGATGCCCCGGGAACCAGGGAATTGTTATGCTTGTATGATTACCTGGCTGCTGGTAATAATGGAGCAGCGATCTTATAGATTACAAGAAGATGCAGTTGTATATAGAGTTCAACTAAAGGATGCCAACCTGGCTATTGGTGTAGCAGGCATTGAAGTCAAGCCTGCGAAAGTCGTAATTGGTAACGGACGAATAAACAAAGGAAACAGCGATCTTATAGAGGGTTGTGTGTATGTTGCACCAAAATAAGGAAATATTGAAATGGCAATAAAAGGAAAAGAGTTTAAACAAAAGACGGGAACAATATATGTTCCCGTCCTGCTAAAACTTAAATTAACCAACAAAATTTGTATTACCGGATTTTTTTAAACCAGAATATATGATAGTAATAGGTTCTCTGTTGAATAATGCCTGGATTCTGAACCCCCGGTAATAATTCCCAATTATTATTTGCCATGTAGTTTTACAGATGGGTAAGTTTATCTGGAGCCTGTCCACGAAATTTTAGAGATCAGGACAAGAAGATGATTAACCAGGTGTCAAATACTACGATTGGTGGTGTTGCAGTACAGCAGGTGAATAAAACAGCCAATTACTTTAATAATGTAGAAAACAGGCAATTCAGATGGTCACTCGAAGGCGGTTTAATTTATTTTCTAACCAAATTCAACGTAGGTTTCGACCTTGCCGGGCATTTAGGGGCAAATGATGTTACCGGTGATAATGTGGGAGGTCGATTTGGTGTTTTTATTCCGGTAGGTGAAAAAGATGGCAGTGTGGTTTTAATAGAACCGCTCATACGTGTTAAAAATTTATTTGAAAGCGGTGATACAACATTTATGAAAGACAATTTTGCATTTGGATTTAATATAAGTGTATCCTTACCTGCATATATAAGCAAAACAAAGAATAAATAATGGATGTAAGTATTCAGCGAGTTGATTGTTGTATTCCAATCTTGTATAAGGATGTTGCATTAATTGCGTATTCGCCAAATTCTTCCGTAATAATTCCTTTGATACGGTAAAAACCGCGTCCCTGGAATTTGTATTGCCGGGCGACAGCAGGAAAATGTACCGTATCCAGCCAGTTACCTTCTGCATCAACAAACGTCCCGAAATGCATTAACTGCCTGTCTTTGCGTGTGTAGGTATCTTTGGTACAGACAAGGTACCCGATAAACTCAGCTTCCTTACCTAACAGGGATGGAATATCTTTTGCGAGTGAAAAGGAAAAAGGATCTTCTTTAAGGAGCTTAAAAATGTTGCCCATCGGGAAGCCCATGTGTTCAATTTCCTGCAACATATCTTCAAAAGGGTCATCGTCCAAGACGGGTAATGCAAATTCGTAAGGTTTTTCTGCAAACAGGGATTCATGTGCTGCAACACGACGTGTTTGTTTTGGTAGTAATATCCCGGCTTCCCAATGTAGTTGTTTCTTTGATTTGCCGGTGAAGCCTAACGCACCAACATCAATCAGTAGTTCAAGTTGCTTGTCTGTTATTTTGGTTCGTTCGATAAATTGTTGCAGGTGTTTATAGGGGCCATTTTGGAAGCGTTCCTGCAAAATATTTTCAATCGTTGCCTGCTCCAGGGATTTAATAAACTGTAGGCCGACATATACTTTGCCATTGCTCAGTGCAAATAAAATTTCGCTATGGTTAACACAAGGAGGGCAAACTATGGCACCTGCTTTTTTTAAATGAAGCAGGTAAAGTTCTGTGTTGTAAAAACCGCCGTAATTATTAATAACGGCAATCATAAACTCAACGGGAAAAAATGTTTTGAGATACAGGCTTTGGTAACTTTCTACAGCGAAGCTGGCAGAATGTGCTTTTGAAAATGAATACCCCGCAAAACTTGCCATCTGTCGCCAGACTTCTTTATACACCGTTTCAGGGTAGCCTTTTTCGCAGCAATTGCGCAAAAATTTTTGTTCCACACTTTTCATTTCTTCATCACCGCGATACTTACCGGACATGCCCCGCCTGAGCGTATCAGCTTCGGCCAGTGTAAGGCCGCCGAAGAAATGTCCTATTTTAATCACATCTTCCTGGTACACCATTACGCCGAACGTTTCTTTGAGCAACTCTTCCATGATGGGATGGAGATATTCAAATTTGTCGGGGTTATGGTACCTGAAAATATACTGGTACATCATCCCGGAGCTGCCAACCCCCGGCCTGATAATACTACTCGCAGCAACCAGGGTCAGGTAATTATTGCAATTGAGTTTACGCAGTACGCCCCGCATGGAAGGGCTTTCGATATAAAAACAACCTATACTGTCACCAGCTGCTAGTTTCTGGTTGATGACAGGATTTAATTTAAACTCTTCTACGCAGTGAATATCTATGTCTATGCCACGTGTTTGCTTGACGAGTGCCATTGTTTCTTTGATATGACCGAGGCCCCGCTGGCTAAGCACATCGAACTTATAGAGGCCAATGCTTTCTGCAACAAACATATCAATCATCGTTACGGGCATTTGCTTTTGCAACATCGTAGTGCCGGTATAATAATGAATAGGTTTTTCGGAGATCAACATGCCACAGGGATGAATAGATAGCTGGTTGGGGAAGTCCTGTAGCATAGCTGCATAACGAACAATATGTACATGATTCCTATCTGTTGAACTGTATTTACCTTCAGCAAGAAGGTCTATTTCTTCTTTAGGTAAGCCCCATACTTTTGCTACTTCCCTGATAGCTGCTCGGTATTGAAAGGTGCTGACCATGCCTAGTAGGGCAACATGTTTTTCGCCATACCTCTTAAAAACGTAGTCCATTACTTCGTCCCGATCAGTCCAGGAGAAATCAATATCAAAGTCTGGCGGGGATGTGCGTTGCTCGTTTAAAAAACGTTCAAAGTATAGGTCTAATGTTATTGGTTCTACGTCTGTAATTTTCAAGCAATATGCAACGATAGAGTTGGCGCCGCTTCCGCGGCCTACATAAAAAAAATTTCTTGATACCGCGTAACGTATATAATCCCATGTAACGAGGAAGTAAGCAGAAAAATTAAGTTTGTCAATTACGGCCAGTTCACTGTTCACTCTATGTTGAGCTTCCCTGTTTTTACCATAGCGGTAAGACAGCCCTTCTTTTGCCAGTTTTTCCAGCAGTTGCAAATCATCTTTTTTTGAACTGGTGTAGTATCTCTTGTTTTTGTCAACACCAAACTCCATTTCAATAGTACAATCATTTAACAACCGGAATGTGTTAGTGATGATTTGTGGATAGTACTGGAATGCTGCCATTAGAGTTGATACGGGTACAAATGTTTCATGGCTTGCTGCGTGGTGATGAACTACCTGGTTACTGAGCAGGTTGTTCATATCAATGGCGCGTAATATTCTGTGCAGGTTATAGCGTTGTTTATCCTGGAAGGTGACAGGTTGGCGAATAAGCAGTTTATCCAGCAGGTTTTTGGCTATACTGTGCAGTTTAGTAATTTCTGTTGTTTGTACGCCCATCCATTCATTATTTTTTAGGTCGGGAAGTATTGTAGGGATAAAGGGATAAATAACAGCTATGTTATTGCTGTTAATCGTGCAGCGTTCGGGAAATGGTTTACGATTGATTAAATGATAAGACAAGTATTGATTGATGGCATAATACCCTTCATTATTTTTTGCCAAAACAATATAACACAGGTCATTTTCATTGCGGAACTCCACACCAATAACAGGTTTTATGTTACGCGCCTGGCAAAGGTTGACAAAATCCCAATGATCTGACGTGTTGTTGATGTTAGTCAGTGCCAATGCGGACACCCCATATTGCTCGGCAGCATCCACCAGTTCTTTCGTGGAATACGTACCATAGCGCAGGCTAAAGTATGTTTTACAATTCAGGTACATAAAATCTCATTTCTCAAACCCACGCGCACGCATTACCATTGTTGCGCCGAATTGTTTTTTGATGCTGTCTATTGCCTGGTAAAGTGCAATGTCCTCTTTTGTGTGTGCAAACAGGTCGATCTGGAGGGTGCCTTGTACAAGGTCGGAAAATTTAACTGCTACCTGCCCGACACGCTGGCGGCGTGTATAAAGAGTTTTGAAGAGCCGGTAAACAGTTTGCAGTAATTCTTTGTCCTGGTTGGTATAAGGCACAGATGCTTGTTTTGATTCACTGTTCATATCTGCATACCGAATGCGCACGCTGATGCAGCCGGTTAGTTTTTCCTGCTTACGTAATTCGTAGGCTATTTTTTCAGTCATACCGGTAAGCTGACTTAACATGAACTCGCTATTGGTGGTATCGTTTAGGAAGCTCTCCTGTGTGCTGATGCTTTTTTGTTCATGGTAAGGGATGATAAGCGAATTGTCTATGCCACGCGACCGCTCATACAAGGTCATACCGACCTTCCCAAATTTAGCAGTCAACATTTCCTGCGGTATTTCCGATAAGATTTTTATGGTGTTAACACCAAGCTTGTGTAGCACTTTCGTTGTCTGCTCTCCTACACCCGGTAATTTCTCCACTTTTAAGGGAGCCAGATAACTGCGTTCGTCACCGAAGTTGATCATAATCTGCCCGTTGGGCTTCACTTCATTGGTTGCAACTTTAGAAAGAAGTTTATTGCTGGCGAGTGCCAGTGAGATAGGCAGTGCTGTTTCGCGGGTAATTTTTGACTTTAATTCTTTGCTATACTGGTAACTACCGAAGAAACGGTCCATGCCCGTGAGGTCTATGTAAAACTCGTCGATAGAGGCTTTTTCATAGAGTGGAACGTTGGCCTGTATGACTTGCGTAATAACGCGTGATTCTTCAGCGTAGCTATCATAGTTACCGGAAAGGTAAATGCCGTGGGGGCATAAGTATTTTGCCTGGCGGATGGGCATTGCACTTCGGACACCAAATGCGCGTGCTTCATAACTACAGGAGGCAACCACACCTCGTTCCTGTCCTCCGATGATAACCGGTTTGCCGGCAAGTTTCGGATTGTATTTTCGCTCGACGCTTACAAAAAAAGTGTCCAAATCGAAATGTAAAATATTTCGTTCATCCCGTTGTTGCATAGGTACATCGCTTGCTAATCCCGCACAACATTACTAATTATTTTAGTAATAAATAGCTAATATTTTTAGTTTATTGATTTTGAGTATAATAGACTGCTTAAAAAGGGGTGATATTTATTTACGACGGCTTCGTAATTTTCTTCGTTCTATAATGATCAATAACAGTAAAAGGCAAAGCGCCAGTAGAAGTTGAAAAATATAATACATAAGCAGGGTTTGTTAATTGCAGCATATAAAAATATAGGAAAAAGCGGAGTTTTTTTTCGCAGTTTGTATTTTGTGGTGGTAAATCTCTATATAATAACCCCAACCAATTTATGGAAAAGATAAGATTACATGTAATTGTAGAATGTGACTGGTTGAAAAATGGATATGAGGTAGTAAACCCTGAACTTATATTGGAAGACGCAATTATTGATGTTGCAGCGGGTGTAAAAGTTTATCTTGATCCCGCTTATATACCACACAGTAAAAAGGGCAAAACAAAAAATTAATTCTCGATATTGCCAGGGATGAGTGCCAGGATTAATTCGACTTGTAATCGGCGTTGATTCTCGTATATCGCTTTTTTGAAAGCGTTAGTCGCGCCTAATTCCAACAACATATGCCTGTCTATGACGGAAGATAATACGACCACTGGCGGGCATGTATCTAGTTCGCGGGTCTTGCGTAAAAAGACAATACCATCCATGATGGGCATGTTAATGTCAGTCACGATAAGTGCATAATTATCGGGATGTAAATTTAAAGCCGACAATGCCTGCAAACCATTGTGTACCACATGGCATTGTACAGATGGTGCTATTTCCTGTAATATTTCCCGGAACAATAGCGAATCATCTTGGTCATCTTCAACTAGTAAGATTGTATTCAATCGCTTTTTTTTTGAATGGTGTTGATTTGGGTAGGAATACGGTAAAATCCGGGAGAAGGGGTTATTTACATGCAAGGTATGTTTAATTGCCCGTTGTTCGTGCATTAATTTATTGGGTAGCCTGGATTTTGGTGAAGGATCGCTCATTGGTTGTTGTCTTGCAGGTTCTTATCTGACAGGATAATTTTTGGACGGCTTTGTTAATGAGTAGGAAATTTCATCATCTATACCGATCCTTACGGTAAAGCTACGTGGAAGACTGTCGATAAAGGTAATAGCTGTATGTATGGTATCGCTGGAGAATACAAGTTTATTGCCGGATAGTTTTACTGACACTGGCGTTAATCGTTTGGCCTGGTAAGAACCTACAGGTTTGTTACGACACCTGATAAAAATAACTTGTGATATTAACGGGTATTCTTCCGGGTAGCCATAAGACAAACTTAAGATCGAATTTAAAAGGTCATAATTGTTGTTATTTGTATGAATTGTGCCAAGATATTGAATATCGTATGTCTCGGTTAGCTTCGTAAAATCTTTGCGTGAAAATGTAAAGACAGATACAGTGTCTTTTGTCTGATAGACCATATCATGACAAACTTCTCCAAAACTCTTGTTTGTATCGGTGTTGACCGCATGAAATAATAAAAGAAGCATGCCAGCAACCAAGCCGACGATGCCCAGATAAAGCGCATTTGTATTTATTTCTTTTCGCATTACTTACATGTTGTATCTGGTTGTTGTTGGCGAAAAATATATAGCAATAAAGAGAACAAGGACAAGCTGTTTATTGTCCCTGACTTTACCGGTTCAGCTATTCACTGTTACTGAACGATGCCTTTTTTTAATATTACTTTTTGTTTAGTGAGCAGTTTTTTGGGGAAATAATAATCTGTGATAACTAGCGCTCCGGCCCGGCTGATAAAGTAAGTGCGTGGATGCTTATAAACGGGTGTCCCTTTGACCACATTTAAGTGAAGCCAGTTAACATTGGCTTTAAAGACCTGGACATAAAATGTCCGGGCGGTGTCTTTAATTTTATATTCCTGTAAGTGGTGCCGGGGAAAGTTGTTTATTTCTTTCACGCTGCGGAGTATTGTGCGGCAATCTGCGTTTGGTATATACAGGAAAGAGTCAACTACTGGATATTCAGGCGGGTGCGCAAGGAACACTACAGGCTTTTTTTCGGTATAAAGATCTTCAAGGATAGCAGTAGCCAACATCTTCCCTTGCATTAATGATGCAGGCACAAAATGCCACAAGACAGGTGATTCGTCCTGTGTTTTATGATTCTTGTTAACCAAGCGATAGAATATGCCGGGGATAGTTGTATCACCCGCGCAAGTTACTTGCGCGGGTAAATAAGCAACACTTATTAAACAGCTTAAAAAGATTATTGTAATTTTCATTGATTTTCTTTTTTGGGATTTGCATTTTCTAAGACACCGGTTCTTGCGGTAGCTTTGATTTGTTTTCTTTCTCTTGGCGTTAAATATTTAGATTCAACATTTGAATTAGGTAAGCCCACTCTGCCTATTATCGCACGTATACCATTTTTATCAACATCAGCCATATTTACTGTATTCCTCATAAAGCCCGGCATTCCATAATCATTATATATAAACGGAAGCATGATATTTCCGGGATCATTATGTACACCCCCAATTGTATGCCCAATCTCATGTATTACAACAGAGGTGGCGACTTCTTCAAACGGTATATTTGCCTGGTTTGCAGATTTCATGATTTTATCTTCGTCCAGTATAATGGAGGTGCGATTGGCTTCTCCAATCCAATCTTTTGATCTTTCCCCGCTTATTGTACCTGATGTAATCGTGTTGCCATAGTAGTACGTGGTACCGTTCACGTCAACTTTAGCGTTATCGGCTTTTTGTTCTGCTTCTTCTGCATTTGCTGCTTTTTCCGTTTTAATATTAAACTTTACATATACGGTTCCATTACTTGTTTCGATAGCGCGGGCTTCCTCTGAATTGTATTTTGATTCAGCTGCTTTAATAGCAGCTTCAGCAGCATCAGAAACATTGTAATAATAATAGTTAGCGGTTACTACATAAGGATCTTCTTTTGTACCGCTTCCTGTTACAATACCATCTTTTCCTGTCGGATCAGAGATCAGGATAGGGTTATTAAAGGCGTAATTATAGGGTGTGACAAAAGGATAGCTTTCAGCGTTAGGGTCAGGCGTAAAGAAACGGCCAATCTGCGGGTCATACATTCGGGCTGAAAAGTCATACCATTCAAGCGATGCGCCTGTAAGTTCACCTTCCTGTTTTTCTTTTGTTGAAAACTCAATATTGTTAATTTTTCCGAATGCCTTAGCGCTAATCGGCTCAATAGTTAATCCAAAAGGGTAATAGTGTGTTTCAGCGACTAATGGTCCCGTACGGTGCTGGACAGTCAGGTTGTCAAAAAAGACATTCCAGTTTTCTGTTTCGTTGGACAGATACACATAGATGTACCCGTTCTTTTTAATAACAGTCTCTCCTGTCAGGACACCTAGCGCATCTGCCGCGCCGACACGGGCAATGCCGCTGGATTCATTGACGAATTGGAACCTTTCATCGAAGGCAACATAGCTCAGGTATGCCCTCGGCTTTGTCGTACCGGTAGAATCTCTTGTTGTCAATAAGCTAGTGAGCGCGCCGATTAATGGGCTTGCGTTACCGGACAATTCCGCGAACGAGCCTTTAGACGCACCTGCTAAGTTGGTGAACCCTGTTGCAAGTGATGCAAGTATGTCACTAAGCACCGGCGGTGTACTGCCTGGTGCTGCGTTGGGCCGGTAGAAATATTTTACGCCTAAATTGATGGTGTCGCCTGCCATTACGTGTAAGAGGATTGCAGGGCCAATTTTATTCAGGCTTCCGTTTAATTTTACTACGGAATCATTGGGACTTGTTGTGTTGTCCGCAGGATAACCACCCGGAACGGAAGCGGAAGGATAGCTGGTTGTTTCGATGTTGTAAAAGATCTGCTGCTCTTTTGCTCTATAAGCCGCTTCCATCGTTGCGATGTAGCGCATGGTATCTTTTGATGTTGTAATGACACTGCGGACGTTCCTGTTATTGTCCTTTACATAGAAGTGATAGTAATAATTGCCACTTAACGTGTCAATCATTTTTTTTCCTTCTTCTGCGATAGCAACACTTTCAAACCTGCTGCCCTTATAGATATAACCGTTTATGTAGGTAGTGGTATCTTTTTTTACCGGTGTAACGGTACTGTCAATAATTAATTTTTGCAACTTCTGTCCTAATGCGTTGTAGGTGTAACGTATTTCTCCTTTGGCTGCAAACACGATCTTTTCGGGCAGGTTCAAATGATTATAGGATATGCGCGTAATATCTTTGTTTTTATCTGAAATCAGGTTGGCAGATGAATCAAATACATAATCAACCGCACCGGTTGTTTTTGTCCCACCTAATGCGGCCAGGTAATTGTTTGATGATCTGAAATCGCCTAATGCGGTATTGGGATCATTGGCATTGTCCAGTACATTTAGCAACTTGTTGCTGTATGGGGAGTAGGTGTAAGTAAGGCTGTCTAATGTTATGGTACTACCAGCTTTCCATCCTTTTTGCAACATCGCCTGTATATTGCCATTCGCGTCGTAAGCTGTTCTCGTTGTGAAATCAAGTGTTGCATTATTCCACGTACCATTGGATGCTTTTTGTGTGAAGTTTGCCGCCGTTAACCTGTCTGTGTTATCATAGGTAAAATCATACCTGCGGAGGTCATTGTCGCCTGCGGACTTCCATGTAGTGCCAGCAATATTGCCATTATATAATTGCGCAGCATAGGGTTGGCCTGTTACAGATGAACTGTTGTCGTAAGCAAGTTCCTGTCCAAAGAAGTTTATCGAGTCGCCTTTGAGGAAGCCTTTATTGATTGTTGTAAGCCGGTTAATAATATTATAGGTATAATCCTGTTTTTCCATGTTGCCTATGTTTTTCCGGGCAATCCTGCCCAGTGAATCATAGGATAATGCCGATATCAGGTTGTAGGTTACTGAAAATCCTTGCGTGTCTCCAGAATACACACCTGAAGGCCGTAGCAGGTTGTCGTATGTTAGTTTTAACCACAGATTGTTTGACCTGTTGTTAAATGTCGTATTTGAAATTGCCCTGATTGTTTGGCCGGTGAAGTTGTAATAAGTCGTGTTAAGCTGGGTGGAGTTGAGAAGGTCATTCAATTGATATGACTGGTATAACCTGCCATTTTCCAAGTAAAAGAATCTTTCTTTTATAAAGTTATTCGTCCCTATAATTCTATATGTTCTGTAGACCGGCATGCCAGTGAGGTCGTTTAGAACAATGGAATTGTCTACATGTTCCTCTGAAGAGAAGCCAAGCGTGGATTCTAAGAACACATTATATACATCGAGTTCAGCGGGCATTCCATCTGTATTGTCATAGTGGGTGGTTGTTAGTATTTCTTTGGTAGCCATTGAGGGATAACTACCTGACGTATCTGCACGTGAGGTATGGTAGTTAAGCGGGTTGGAATCTGCCCATAGCCCGGTTTCAATTTCGCGGTTAATATTATCGTAAATGAAGTATGCCCACTTGCCAGCGCTGCGCATGCCAGCAGTCTGCGTCATAACCAGACGGTCGCGGTTGTCGTAGACCATCCATATCTCAGCTGCGCCGGGTTGCTTTTTACGGATCATCCTGTTTTTACCGTCATACTCGTACCTGAAGCATTGTTCGTGCAGGATAGCGCTGTTCAGTGCATTTATGTTCCAGTTGTTTGACTGAAGCAGGTTCACGCCTGTAGGCTGTATGATTAAACGCAACCTGCCGAAGGGATCATAAACAAAATAGGTACATAACCAGCCGGTATGCCCGGTGGAACTTCCTGTTAGCTGTTCTTTCCTAAGAACAACATGATCACTTTTATCTTTAAACTCTATGGTGATTTTCCCTTGTTCATTCGTGATCACACTTTTGAACAAGGTTTCTTCTCCATACATGCCTGGTGATGAATAAGAGGCCCATTTGCCTGTTGAATCTTTCACGTTCCATATTCGTACTGAATCACCAGAAGTGTTCAGATCATGTATTGTGCTTATACCTCGATTTGATCCGACACCGTTTATGCCCACCGCCATTTTCTTTTCAATGCGGTCTAGCGGGCTATTTTCATACACGGTTTCTGCATAATAATAATTTTCACCGCTGTAGTTACGTGAATAAAAAGCATTTTGTTGCTGGCCTGCATTTGATTTGAATGCGCCGGTGGCATCGCTTGCAGGGAATGGCAGGTACAGGTGTGGCTGTCTTCCATTCTTGTCGTAACTGTACATGTTTACAAGATCAACAGGATCTGAACCCGTGGCTAGTGCGGCGTTACGTACGATTGTTTGTAATGGTCGCCCTAGTCCATCGACATATTGAGTTTCTTCCAGAACAGTAGAGAAGCCTCCGCTGCTAACCCTGAAATTACTGGTGTCACTTGACTTTGGGGTGATAGTTCTGATAAAATTTTGCTGTCCCGATACTGCGGTACCAGTAAGTAATAGGAATATATAGATTGAACGCATAAGATGAATTTTAGAGAAAGAATTAATTCCCCTTCACCTGGTAGGTGAAAGATTTCAGGATCGCATTTTTATAATCCCGGATTCGTATGAGCCTTCCGAGGTCATCATATTCATACTTTGTAATAATGTCTGCAACATCGCACTTGGATGTGACACCTACCAATGGCAGGTATGTATAAGTAGTCATCAACGCACCTTTTGGATACAGTCTCAACTCATCAATCAGGCCGCTTCCAGACAAGGTTATGGTAGACGAAGTAGGAATGATTACTTCTTTAAAAAGCGTCCACCCAAAGGAAGATTTAATAGCTGTTGTGGATGTTGTGGCTCCGGTGATCGTTACGTTATTGTTCCTGCTCCAATAGGTGATTATATAAGGTTTGTTGACAGAAAGGTTAGTCTTTGAGATTGTACCAGAAGAAAGGTTGTATGCTCTTCTTCCGGTCATACTGTTTGAACTGTCACGTGCAGCCGATGCAATTATCCAGTTACTTGTATTGACTGGTTCGAGTTCAAAGGAAGTGTAGGCCACATCAGTACTATCTGCACTTTTAACTTCAGCTGTCAAGTAGCCATTACTCCAGATAAAGGTGTTATGGTAATTGTTGCGTGTTGACACCTCGGAGAGTTTACCATCCGGTGTATAACGCGAGTAATTTATCGCTGGTGTATACCGGTTGTCAAAGGAAAAATTGTTGCTATTATCAACGGAAGCATTTGTAAAAGTGTTTACCGGAAGCGGGCTGGCTGTTACAAGGTGATAGGTGGTATCAGGCAGCCCGGATGTTTTGTATTTTAAAATAGTCGCTTCTAAAATGTATTCTCCCGTGTCTTTGATTGTTGCAATATTTTCTATAGGAACACTGATAATATTTTTTGATTTCAATGCAGAGAGAAAAGGCGCATTGTTGGGAAAATCCAAAGGATATTGATAATAGTTTTTTAGAATCTCCCCTTTACTATTTAGCTGTGTTTTTGTGGCAACCTGGAAATTGTTAGGTGAGTTGGTATAGCTAGTGATTTGTTGCAATCGCCTGTCACCAATATATTGATAGCTTGTGTCAGAAGATACATTAAATGCTTCGGCACTTAACTGGTAAATAGTGGCCCCAAGATTATAGAGGTCGTAGGTGTCTACACCGGTGATGCCGCCGGAGTAGCTATTAATTTTACCCACCCTGACTGCTTGTGCATATTTGCGCGTCGTATCGGAAAAATGAAAATCGTAAGTAATTTTTTTACTGGCAATCACATGGTACTCGGTACTATCTTTTTTATACGTTTTTTGCGAAATCAGTAAGCCTCTTTTCCATTCGTTTTGCGCCACAAAAATAAATGGTGGGCTAAAGCTGACCACATCCTGAAAATCTTTGTTGGAGGTATAAATAAATTCATCTTTTCCATTCTGTCCATTTGGCGCGTAATAAATGGTTACATTACTGTACCCTAACGTTGGGGAAAGTCCCAGTAAAGGGTAATTGGTCGTTGCGTTGTAGCTTATGTAATTGCAACAACCGGTACCTGTTCCAGGCGTAGCGCAAGTTTGCGCCTGGTATTCAAATAAGGTACTGTCAACTTCAAGACCCGAGTAATTACCGGATGAAGTAGAATCTGGTAGTGTGCCGTCAAAATTATTGTAAACAAAACGTCTTGTTCCTGCAAGAGAATCATTAGTGTCGTAATCATCTATCTGCCGAACGCGCAAGCCCCCGTGCAACCGGGTTACATACCTAGTGGCGTAGTAATTATACGCATTGAGTTTTGCTAGGAAACTACAGTATGGGATGCCCGCGTTCTCTGTTTCAATAGATGCGTGAAGTGTATAATTACCGGAGAGCAGATGAAGTGTGTCGTTATTGAAGATATTCCTGCTATAGCCATTAGGGCCGGTGATTGAAATGCGTATATCAGTAAATACCGTCGAATCCGCGCTGTATTTATTAACGGAGGCTTTCAGCAGCAAATGTCCTATTGCCAATGGTATATCATTGTTGGTTACTGTGAAGTTTGAAGAAAAGTCGAGGTGGTAATTCCCATTGGGATTGCCGTTGTCTCCGTTTAGTGCGGTGAACTGGAAGGGATTAAAGTAATCATATCCTTCAGGTACCAATGCACTGTACCTGTTTGATTCAAACTGGTAAGTTGTATAGCCCCCTGTGGGGTAAGTTATTTTTTCTATAATACCTGCTTTCGCAAATGTGCTATCTACTTTTTTTGTTGCACCCACAAGCGGGCCGGTTTGTGCATTCCTGTAGGCAACAAATTCGGTGTTATTAGCCCCGTTATAATAACCCCAATAATCCTGGTCGTTGGATAAGCGACAGGGAAGCGTCGTATTGTTATAGAGAAACTTATAAGGCGGCAGCTTTGTACCTTTTGCGCCTTCCTGTGCTACAGAATCGAGCCGGAGGCGATAGCCAGCGCTACATGCAGTATTTGAACCGGTCAAATAATAAGAGGTATATAACCGGTATTTATTAAGTAACCCTATGTTGTTGTAAAGTGTGATTGTCTTTAAGATACCTGTACCTTCATCCCTGCGGGTTGCCGTATCATTGGTAAAGATGATTTTTCCTGTTGTGCTGATAATGCTATCAAGCTGGAACGTGTTTGAAGAGGTTTGGTTATAGCATGTCACTAAAGGATCTGCGCAAATGAGGCTATTATAGGTGATGTTTAAATTCCTTGTATCGGAACTTTTAGTTTGAAAGGTGCTGACGATCGGCGAATAAAACAGGTTTATGGTATTGCCACTTATATCTTGTATCTTATTTAGAAACCAGGCAGTAACAGTTGTTGTTGTTTGGTTGTTGGAATAGCTGCCTGTTGAACTTGTCCTGCAATATGCGTCAGTTTGTGTCGTCTCTTTTTTCTGGAAGTAATATTGTAGACCATTTCCTGTTGTGATGATAAAACCGGAAGTGTCAAATGTAATGCGTAGATCGCTACGCGGTGCTGTTACGATCTGCCCGCTATCAGAAAAAAAGAACTGGCCTGCAAAAAGTCCAAAACTGTAAGAAAAAATATCAGGCTCACCGTCTGTGCTACCACGATATATTCCCAGTAAATAATTATTCCGGTCGGTGTTGCTAAGGCTGTTGGTTGCATATAACCTTGCTTTATGGCCATCAAGCCGGTAGCCTGATTCATCAGGTAAGCCTTTCTGGCTCCTGGTAATTACACCACCTGCTTTCAAAGCCCATCCCAACCCTGTACGGCTGGCAATTTCCTCAACTTTGATACCACCTGCATGATAATCGAGTGAAACCGGCAATTGTATATTGCCTGAAACTAAGGTTGTGATCGGTATAGATATATTGGGCAGGCCCCTGTAGTTATTTACCGGTATAGCACCGAATTTACCCAGGGCGGCAGCTTCAGGCGATGCGGGAAGCAACGCCGGGATATTAACCGTTCTGTTAATATCCTGTGCTTGTGTATGTACACAATGGCTTGCACATAAAAAAAACATCAGCAGTTTTTTCATTCGTTTTGGTTTTAGAAATTATAGCCGATTCTGAATTTAAAAGCAGTTGTGCGGGGGGATTGATAGTAGCTTAGGAAGTCCCATAGCAATTGCAGGTTGCTACCTTTCAATAATTTTCCTTTTGGAATGGAAATTCTTTTTGTCAGCCCAATTAAACCGCTGCTTGTCCAACCGGACAGTTTTACAGGCAGGCTATCGGGTGTCACCTGGTAGTTGTATTCATATCCACCGGTAATTAAAAATCGGGCTTTCAGCATCCAGTCTATGAATGTGCGTAAGGATGCACCCTGCGAAGTAATATGTATATGGTTCCAGTCCCGGCCTATGCCCACTTTATAACTCCCGCCTATACCGATCACACTTTTGTCGTTTAATTTATAGCCTATTGATAAACCAACATCTGATGTGTTTGGAAAAAAATAGTTACCCCTAGTGGTTTGAAAATTGGTGCCGTACTCAAGACGGTCAAGAAATCGTTTAATCTTTTGATTGTTGGTTTTGTACCCATCCGGCATGTCCGGTACATCACTGTTCAATTTTTCTTTTAGTTTATTCAACTCGTTTTTTGCGGCCTGTATATTATTGCTCAATATGGATTGCAATGATGATGAGTTGCCTTGTGATTGTACGATTGAAGCCAGCACAGCAGATCGCGTTTGGAGGTTGGCAGGCAATATTGTATAATCACCGGGGATATTGAACAGAGCAGTCAGGTATCCAAACTTTTTCATAAAATCACTAAATGCAGGCTGCTGCCTTAATAGGTTGAAGGCACTTTTTAATAGCTTGCCTGGCTGGTGGATTATTGATTTATATTCTGCAACCTGGCATTGGTAGTAATATGCTGTTTCTTTATACCTAAGCAAATCTTTGGTCAGCGGATATTGCTGCAGGAGTGATTGGAGATAATTTTTTCTATTTTGTATGAATGTTGCCAACAGCTCTGTTTGCACGAGGCGCTTATTTAATTCGTTGATCTTGTTAAGGGCCGGTGTTTGGCGAAGGAAGTGAAGTGCGCTTTCCAGCGTATCAAGTTGTGGATAATATTCAGATGGGCGACCAGTAGCTGCTGCTAGTTTTTTGCGGCATGCATCGTACCTTTTTTTGATGTCCTGCCTTTTGGCGGAATCAACTTTGCTAACGATTTTTAATTCCCTCCTTTCAAGTTTATCGAGGTAGTTTTCATTTGTTTTTTGGATTTTAGCTGCTAACCGGTTTAGTGTGTTAGTGCCTTCATCCAGCCATTTGAGTGGTTCTTGTTGTGCATGAACAAATACTGAACAAATAAGTGCAGTCAATAATAAGGAGGCTTTTCTCATTAGCTAGCTGATTAATATTAAATAATGGCCTTGTATAACTTCTATTGCCATGAATAATTAATCCCCTGTTGTAACAGTTGTTGGTTGGATCACTTAAACAACGCAGTTGGCGTCACGGTAGCTGATGCAGCCTTTACATCTGGCTGTTGAATATTTCTCTTAACCTTATAAACACCTGATTCTTCTGGTCACATGATGAAGCGATATTGTAAAAAACAGAAAAAGTTTTTTTAATAGGAATATCCAATTCTTCGCTATGATGTTTAATTTCACGCAAATTGTAATCATACCTTACCCGGTAGTAAGCATGTGAATGCTGTTTTTGTTCCCGGTCTTGCAAGAGAGAAAAATAATAATCATCAATATCCATTTTGTTTTTAATAGCAACTATGGCATAGCTGGTTAGCCGGTATGCCTGTTTTTTTACACGCTCTGCTGCCTGTAGCGGGATTTGCATAAATGAGGCTAATCGCTCGGTTGACAGGTTTTCATAATAGGTCAGCTTAATGATCTCATCGAATGGATGCGGCAAGCTATTGGCTATTCGCATCATGTCGCAATCAGTGCCGGGGCATTCTGTTCTGGTTTGCTGTAATAAAAATCCCCGCAACTGGTTGCGCAGGAAGGTTGAGAACTGCGCTGTAGCTGGATTGTAAAGAGTTGACAGCGCTGGAATCTCCTGTAAGAACTGGCCCAGGTATTCAATTGCTTCAACTTCCGAACAACCAAAAGCCCTCGCCTGGTTGTACAGTGACAGGCTGGAACCAGTGTATAAGGTTACTGTCTCTTTGTTCGATATTTGTATCCGAATATCACCTATGGATACGACGTGTCCTTCATCTGTTTGGTTGGTGTAGTTCATGTACCTGTTTTTTATGGGTTATTCATCAGAGCCAAACAAGGATTTTCAGCGTATTGGAAAAAAGGGATGGCGAACCATCCCTAAGTGTCCCGGAGGGGACATTAACCGGGTTTTAATAGACATTAGGTTCCGGTGACGGATTTGTGAATTGCTAGTTTAGATGAATTTTAAAAGGAGTTCAATGCCAGGGTTTAGAAAAAGCCCGGCAACACTTACGTAAAACTATAAACGGAACTCCTCCATGAGAAAAATTGCTATCTATAATTTATTATCAGATCATAGCATATGGGGCGACGTAAGAATACCTACGCCCGATATATCTACGCTTGGTTATGCGTGTTGACAAAAATCAATTTTTGAAAAGGCGAAAGTAAAAACTTCCGCCGTGCAACTTATTAATAGGTGATCTTTAACACCTGCGCAAATCATAACCCATAAGAGCGCACCCCCATGGCTGATGTATGAGTACAAAAAGATTCCACCATTAAGTCGATTCCTGTAATAGATAGATACCGGAAGCGCTGATTGATTGCATCGTTTTTGGAAATTTATTTTTAGTTGCGTCTTTTTTTATCGTTGTTCTTGCATGTATAAGCGAATTTGTTCTTCAGCTACCAGGATCGCAGCACGTATTGTTCTAACTTGGAATTGATTCCTGTCAAGAATAGCTATGCTTTCCTCATAATTAAAGTAGTAGGCAAGAAAAATATGCTTAATCATAACAGGGGCCAATGAAACAATAGCCCGTTTAAGTTTATGGCAATAGGATGGATTGATCTTACAAGTACCTATTACGTACAATTGTAACCGGTACACGCACAATTGAATAGCCTGCACTTTTCCAAGATAGGAAAGCCATTTTTCATAGGGAGCCATATAAGTAAGATTCCACGGAGGCAATTTGGTTACAAAAAATCGCCATTTTTTTTAATCTTTTTTTGAATTGCTTTTAGCAGTTCAATTTTTCCCCGGTGTTTAAGTATTTTGACATTTCCCTCACTCACTTTTAAAAGTTGTGAGATTTCTTGATTTGATAGCTCATCAATATATGCAAGCCTAAGCACTAATGTTTCCTGTGTGAGCGGCAAATTTTTAATTTGATTTACAATAAAGGTTAGTAAGTTCTTCTTTACTAATACAGCCTCTAGCAGTATTTCTGGCTTATCGCCGCCATTTTGGAGAAAGAATATTTTTTCTCTTTTTATTCTGTTTTTTGAAGTCTTTTGTAGTATTTTGGCGAGATTCGAAACGCTTTTGAATAAGTACGCCTCAATGTTTTTTATTTCCTTTTTGTCAACAACAATAGACAGCCATAAGTTTTGAATGGCAGTGAGTACAATATCATCTGCATACATTGAGCTTTTAAGAATTGACGTTGCCAAACGTTTCAATGACATGCCATATTCATCCATAATCATCACCAGTGCTGATTCCTGGTCTTTGTGAATAAGGTCCTTTACTTTTTCATCAATAGACATAACAAACATTTAAGTCAGGGCAAAGAATTTCCCTTACATGTTTTACATGTATCAAGGAAAGGAACCCGACTTAAATTTTGGTTGGAATCTCTGAGACTTGTTGCACTCGCAATCTAAAGGCTTTTATAATTGAGAACAAAATTAATTGATGCATTTGGGTGTTTACCTAATATGTAATCTCGCTAATTTTCAACTTTTTATATTTGTTTTGAACGTTTTATTCCCATGCAAATTGCAGTATTACAGGTCGTTATAAAATTATTTTTACTTTAGCATATCATCCTTCGTGTGGTTTATCATCTACAAAGTCAATAAGGGTTTATGATTATATTTATGACCGGAGGGGTTCATCACTAGCGGTTACGTAACCGCAATAATATATATTCGTACAATGACTATGCCTGCTGCCGTCCTTACAAATGAAACTATTGTGCAATTCAGTAATGGTGATACTGAAGCATTTAACGTGCTATATTCTCAATTGTGGTGGCTTGCCTTTAGTCACGCAAAGAAATATTTACCTGAGCAGGAGGCTGAAGAAGTGACGGGTGATGTATTTGTAATTATCTGGAATAGACGTCAGGAGTTTACCACCCTTCCGGCATTAAGAAAGTTTTTACTCGTTTGCGTCCGCAATGCGTCTTTAAATATTATCCGGAAAAACAAGTTGTCTCGTACCGTATCGGTTGAAGAAGTAAACGAACTTTTCTCAGAAGAGGATAAAAGTACACTTATCCGTTTTGATGTAATGAATGCCGTAGAAGATGCTATTAACACCCTGCCACCTCAACAAAGGGAAGTAATATTGCTGGCTTATAAATTCGGCTATAAGCCTGATGTTATTGCTCAGAAGATGGGCCTCTCCCCTCAAACGGTTAAAAACCATAAAAGGCTTGCGCTCGAAAAATTGCGTAATAAGCTAAGCCTGGTTGATTTCCTGTGTCTTGTTGCCATTATCGAAAGACATTTTTCCTAAATTTCTTAAAAACGATTGGTACTTTTTCTGATCTCGGTGTTTCTTTCTTAAATACGACCAAAAAACCTTGTCGTCCATGAAACAGATTACCGATGAAGAGGCTAGTGCCTTACTTGCACTCAGATTACTTTCAGCGGAATTACCTGAACAGGGTAAATTATCGGTTGAACAGGAAGCGGCATTAAATCATTATCTCGATGCAGTACCTGGGCGAAGGCTTGCCGTGGAACAAAACATAACTTTCCCGGAAATAATTACGGGCATACAGGAGCGTATTAGTGAATCTGAGAGAGGTGAGAGAATAAGAAATCATATACAGCAAATTATACATGGTGACGCCGATCATAAAAGGAATAGTTGGAAAGTAATCTCCCGATTGTTCCGGTTAAGAAATATTGCTGCAATCGTGATAATTTCAATACTCGGTTACTTACTTGTGCATTTAATAAAGCCACATGCGAAAGAAGTGTCTATTGTACAGGCTGGTTTGATTGTACCAATGAAAGGAAAAGTGACGTTGACTTTATCGACAGGAGATGTTATTGCATTAGATCAAAGACAACTATCTACCGAAGATGGAACTACTCACATTCTTAATTCCAACGGCGAGTTGACTTATCATGCGGGTGAAGCTTCGCCAAACAGGTACAATACCTTATCAACAGGTTCGGCACAGGTTTACAAGGTAAAGTTGCCGGATGGTACTTTGGTGTGGCTCAATGCCGGCACCACGCTCAAATATCCGGTTCAATTCAGCAAGAATGAACGGATGGTAGAAATTGAAGGCGGGGAATGTTTTTTTGATGTAACACATTCTGCGGTTCCATTCCGTGTAAAAACGGGTGAGGACGTTGTTGAAGTTCATGGTACTGCATTTAATGTTTTTGCATACGCTGGTGAAAAGAAGAAGGTTTCCCTCATTAGAGGCGCCGTAAGTGTATTTAACGAGCGCCAACAAATTAATCTTGCTCCGGGTGAACAGGTTGCCATCACCTCGGGGAATATTCAAAAATCAGCACAAGCTGATATGCAGGAAGTGCAGGCATGGATGAATAATAATTTTTGGTTGGATAATAAAACAGTTAGGCAAACACTTTCTGATATATCCAGATGGTATGGCGTACAAATTGTTTATGAATATAGCGGGCCGTTGTTAGATGCGACATTGCATGGAGGGCAACAAGTGCCGCGAGATATCGCAGCAAATGAGACGCTTGAAATGATTGCTTTTACCACATCACTGAAAATTTATTATTCCGACAGAAAGATCATTATAAGGAAATAATACCACAGTGCTTTATTATCTGAAAAACCACAGTAAGTAGTCCATTAACCATTAACCTTTCCGAATAGCAGTTATAATTTTTCTCATGTGTAACATGTGACAGTTACATGTACAGGGTCATAATTTGTCACGATCGGTGTGTGTCTACACGCCGAGCAAAATTTTAGGTCCATCTAACCAAATGAAATCCCACCATATCATTGCACCTTAACCTATGTTTATTAGCACCACACGCACGCATTCGCTTGCCATAAGCAACGCGCGTTCACATCACTTTTTTAATAAACAAAGGAACACTTGGTTATGACAAATTTCACTACTCCCCACAAACATGCTGCATCCTGGTGGGCATGCAGTAATCAACATTTTTATCCCAGAAAAGTAAGGTATTCTTTATTACAAACATAGGGCAATTACTCTTTGCACTTCCTATGTAGTATTGTCAAAAGCATTCGCCTTTTGACCGGATATTGTATTGCTTATTCCTAAAAAATATTGCAATGATTTTTCCTTCAGCATCCTGCTGGCGGATTTGGTTTGTCCTGGTTAGTATTTGTATGTTACAACTCCCTGCGACGAGCCAAAGTACGACAGCGGCTAAAACAATAATAATGCCTCCGTCAGTAAAGCATCTAAATGTAGGAGACATTTTACCCAATGTGACACTGACCAATATACACAACTACCCTGCATCGAGAATTTCCCTTGCAGGTTTTCAAAAAGGCCGGTATATGATCTTAGATTTTTGGTCTACCTGGTGCGCGGCCTGCATCAGTGCTTTTCCTAAGATGCATAAGTTCAAAGACCAGTTTAAAGATTCATTGCAGATCCTTCTGGTGAATGCAAAAACTTCGCTTGATACTGAAGCGAAGGTGGCTGATATGATCCTAAAACGCAAAGAGCGGACGGGTATGGATGTTACATTACCCTATGTTGTCGAAGAAACAACTTTATCGCCTTATTTCCGATATAAGTTTATACCCCACTATGTTTGGGTTAACCCGGATGGAAGTATCTATGCAGTTACAGGTGCTGATGAAGCGACACAGGAAAATGTAGCAGCGTTTATTAGAGGGAAAAAACCAGTCCTCCACATAAAGGAGGATGCTTTTAATTATGATACAAGTATTCCATTGTTTGTAAATAATAATGGAGGAAATGGTAATGAATTTGCATACAGAGCAATTCTAACGCAATACAAGGAAGGCTTGGGGTCTACAATGGGAAGACAAATAGATTCAGCTTCTGGCTCTGTGCGTACCTATTTGCTCAACCAGTCTCTTCGCTCCTTATATAGTCTTGCTTATGGCGAGCAGATTTTACCATTTAACAACAGGTATGTTTTCGCGGGTGATAGTAAATCATTTGAAGATAAGTTTCTGCACACAGAACGGCTAACGAACAGGTATTGCTATGAATTAATCTTGCCCATTAGTTCAGGCGACGAAACTAACTCATACCTGCAACAAGACCTGGAACGCATTTTTAAGGTTAAGGCACGAAAGGAATTACGGACTATTAAATGCATTGCTATTACTTCAGTCTTAAACGCAAAAAAGTTCGCTACTACACATCTGCACCCCTTATTGCAAACTTCAGAGGATGGAGAGGAAAAGAAAATGTTTAATGTTGATTTCGATACATTCTTAGCTGTTTTAAACACTATTTCCCAGACCCCGATTATTTCCGATATATCCATCAACGGTAAAATAGACTTTACGATACCTGCAAATATTACTTCGACGACTGAACTGGTTTCTTATTTGAACAGTAAAGGGGTGATCACTCAGCAGGCTGAAAGAGAACTTCCTATTACCGTTTTTGAGCGTACACAACCCGTGTCCAAACATTAGGCAATATCCAAAACAATGTAATGATGAAAAAATTAAATAACTTAAAGGACTGCTTTCCTTATATAAACCGCTGCAAATTTAATTATCTGTTTATGAGGCTGGCCTGTCTTGTCCTAGTCATAACCGCTTTAAGTGCGAGTGCCAAAGGCAAGGCACAAACTGTATCCTTGCATTATACTAATGCAGATGTGCGTGTTATTTTCGTGGAAATCAGAAAACAAATTGGTTACGATTTCCTGTACATGGATGAACACCTGGCAAGAGTACCTAAGATTACCATAAACGAGAACAACCGTAAGCTGGAAGATGTACTGGCGATTTTATTTAAGAATACAAATATAACCTGGAAAATATCCGGGAAGTTTATTGCATTAACATATAAAGCTGAACAGCAACAACAGGAAGCAAAAAACGCGGATCTTAAGGATGCTATAGGTGTAAGGGGGCGTGTGTTGAGTGAAAACGGAGAGCCATTGGAAGGAATAACAATCGCTCTTAAAGGCCAGGGAACGGTTGCGATTACCAACACTGATGGTGAATTTCATATTGATAATATTACGTCAGATGCAATACTTGTTTTTTCTTCTATTAATACAGAAACTACAGAAGTTAAAGTAGATGGCAGGAAGTTGATCACCGTATCCATGCGGCAAAAGATTAACACATTAGGTGAAATAACAATCCAGATGGCAACCGGACTGCAGGCTGTACCAAAGGAGCGCTCAACAGGTTCATTTTCCTATCTAAATAATAAAGTGCTGAACCAGCAGGTAGGTTCCACCATCCTCGACCGGTTAAATGGGGTCGCATCCGGTGTTCTTTTCGATGATACTAAAACAAAGACCGATCAAAAAAAGTTAAGCCTGAGTATACATGGCCTAAGTACGATCAATGGTCCGCAAGACCCGTTAATTGTGCTTGATAATTTTGTATACGAGGGTAATTTGGAAAACATTAATCCAAACATTGTTGAAAGCGTTACCATATTGAAAGACGCTGCTGCGTCCTCTATCTGGGGTTCCCGTGCTGGTAACGGAGTGATTGTCATAACGACAAAAAAAGGGCGTTTTAACGCGCCATTGCGCGTTGATGTAAATTCCTATGTGCAGATAGTCAATAAACCGGACTTATACTATCAGCCTGCAATGTCAATAAAAGATTATGTAGACGTAGAACGCATGCTGTATGACAAGGGGTATTTTACTTCGGGTATCAACCTGGCTTATACCCCATTAACTCCGGTGGTTGATGCGCTGTACAAAAGGGATCGAGGGATTATAACCCCGCAACAGGCTGAAACAATGATCAGTAATTATAGTCTGCATGACAGCCGCGACGACTACAATAACTATTTCTACCGAAAAGCTGTAAGCCAGCAGTATGCATTAAATGCTTATGGAGGCAGTGGCAATGTTGCCTATGTCTTCTCTGCGGGCTATGATAAAAGGATCAGCGAGTTGGATGCGCCTAATGATCGACTGACCCTACGAATGGAAAATACTTATAAGCCACTGAAATTTTTGCAGTTAACTGGAGGAGTAACCTTCACACAGTCGAGATCAGAAAGTGGTAAACCTTCAATTAATTCTATCAAGATCGGCACCCGTTCAGTGCCATACCTTTCTTTTGCCAATTCGGATGGCAGCTCCACCGCCCTATACACGCAGTATCGTAGTACCTACCTAGATACTGCGGGAGGTGGAAAGCTATTGGACGGGCGTTATTACCCGTTGGAGGATTATAAGCATAATAAGACCAAAACAGCTTTGCAGGAACTTATTGGTAACCTGGGCCTCACCGCACAGTTGATGCCTGGAGTAAGTATTAATGTGATTTATCAATACCAAAGACAAACTACAGATATACGCAACCTGTCAGACACAAGTAGTTTGGTTACCCGTAGCGTTATTAACCAATTTACCCAACTCAACCGTACATCCGGTACCCTCAATTATATAGTACCAGTAGGATCTATCCTTAAAAAAAACTATGCGTATACCGAATCGCAGAATTTTCGAGCGCAGCTAAATATCAACCGGACTATTTGGAAAGGTGACTTTAGTGCGATCCTGGGAAATGAAGTTAGGGAGACTAAAATTGGTGCAAATGCGTATACCCTATATGGCTACAATGATAATATTCTAAGCAATGGAAATACGGATTTTCTCAACCCATATCCAACCTTTCCTTCGGGAAGTCCAGATTATGTTCCAGCTGGCATTGCTAACTCTGAAAAGCTGAACCGCTTTGTGTCTTACTACGGCAATGCTTCCTATACTGTATTGAATAAATACACTTTATCTGGAAGCATTCGCCGGGACGCATCCAACCTGTTCGGTGTAAATACGAATGATAAGTGGAACCCCTTCTGGTCTGTAGGGGCAGCCTGGGATATTTCAAAAGAAAATTATTATAATCTTTCCTTCCTGCCGTATTTAAAATTCCGCGTTACGTACGGCACCAGTGGCAATGTTGACCTGTCAAAATCGGCAGAAACTGTTATTGGCAATTATGGCGCTAGTACAGTCACTGGTTTTACAAAAGCGAACATCATTCAATTTTATAACCCAAACTTAAAATGGGAAAAAGTTGGAACCTTCAATATCGGATTTGATTTTTCCTTAGCCAATAAAGTGCTATCCGGCAGTGTTGATTATTACCATAAAAAAGGCAGCAATCTTTTTGGTCTTGTACCTCTGGATTACACAACAGGTCTTGGGCAGAACTTTATAGTAAAGAATGTTGCAGACATGGCGGGGAATGGAATAGATTTAAATATCACCAGTATAAATATTAACAACAGTAATTTTTCCTGGACAACCAACCTATTATTCAACTACAATCTTTGTAAAACAACACAATATTACCAGGGCAACGGTACCTGGGGTGGCATTTTGGGAACAGGCACTGGTATCTCACCTGTTGTTGGAAAGCCCCTATATGCAATAGCAAGTATTAAATGGGCCGGTCTTGATAATAAGGGAAACCCTCAAGGTTATTTGGATGGCAAGTTATCAACTGATTATGTAGGGATCAATGCAAATCTTAAATTGGATAGCCTGGACTACAAGGGGCCTGCAAGCCCTCCCTATTTTGGCTCAATTGGCAATACAATTCAGTATAAAGGCTTTGTGCTCACCGTAAATATTTTGTATAAACTCGGTTATTATTTCCGGAGAAATACAATTTCCTATTCCAGTTTATTTACAAATGGTAACGGTCATGCAGATTTCGCCCAAAGATGGCAACAGCCTGGTGATGAATTAAAAACATCTGTCCCCTCTATGATCTATCCGGCTAATAGTTACCGGGATGGCTTTTACCAACAGACAGATGCAACTGTTGAAAAAGCTGATCATATAAGGCTTCAATTCGTCAACTTATCCTATGATTTTAAAAATAGCATAATAAGAAATTCAGTTTTTAAGAATGTTGTATTATATGCAAACGCTTCCAATTTGGGTATTATATGGCGGGCAAACAAAAAGAATATTGATCCTGATTTTGTATCTGGCTATCCATCACCCAAAACCTTTACCATCGGAACCAGACTTAACTTTTAAACCTTCTTTATTATGAAAGCAATCCCACGGCTTATTACACTATACATATTGTTGATTTCTTTACCTTCATGCAAGAAATACCTTGATGCAAAACCGGACAAAACCTTTAATCTTCCGGAAACATTGTTCGATTTGCGTGCTATTATGGATAATGAATCTGTAATGAACTGTAAATCCCCGTCAATAGATGAAGGTTCTACAACAGATTATTTTATGCCCTATGCAAACTACCAAAGTAGTGCAATCTATGAACAGAATCTCTATACATGGTCTGTCACAGGTGATCAATTTACCAATCCTTCGGATGATTGGTCATATATTTATCAACCTGTATATATTGCAAATGTTGTTTTGGATAATTTACCTAATATCGCAAAAACAAATCAGAATGTAAGTGAATGGAATGATGTAAAGGGTTCTGCCTTGTTTTATCGGGCTTTTTCATTTTTCAGGGGCGCCGTAATATTTTCTAATTCATTTGATTCAGCAACAATGGACAATGATTTAGGCGTGCCTTTACGATTGCAGTCAGATTTTAACACTCCAACAACTCGACCGTCCTTAAAGGAAACTATTGACAAAGTACTATATGATTTAAAAGAAGCAGCAACTCTCTTGCCAGATCTTCCTATCAAACAAACGAGGCCATCGAAAAATTCCACTTATGCATTGTTATCCAGAATTTACCTGTACCTGGGAAACTATGACAGTAGTTTCAGGTACGCGGATTTGGCATTAAAATTAAATTCAAGGTTACTCAATTACAATAATTTTGATGCCACTGCTGTCATTCCTTTTCAGCGGCTTAATGAGGAGGTTATTTTTCACTCTATAATTAATTTCTATATCGCAGGGCCTATTTATCCTACGACTGGATTTGTCGATTCCAACCTTTACAAGAGTTATGAAGGAAATGATATCCGGTCTTCCATTTATTTTCAATTTATTAGACGGTCGAATGCGTATTATTTTAAAGGAACATATGACGGAACGTCTGATAAGTTTTTCACTGGTTTTGCTAACGACGAAATGTATTTAACCCGTGCAGAGTGTTATGCAAGGAAAGGAGATGTAACAAATGCTCTTAAGGATTTAACTACACTTTTGAAAAACAGATATAAGACAAATTCTTATAGCACACCCAATTTATCAGAGGCGGGAGCGGTATTGCAATTAATTCTTAGCGAAAGACGAAAGGAACTTTTGTTTAGAGGCGTAAGGTGGATGGACATTAAACGATATAATAAGAAGGGAGCTAATATTACGCTTTCGAGAGTGGTGAATGGAGTTTTATATTCTTTGCCGCCAAATTCAAAAAGATATGCATTGCCAATACCAGTGGCCATTATAAAAACATCTGGGATCAAACAAAATGAGTATAACTAAATCAATTATTGATTTGCCCTATTCTTTACGTCAACAATATTGAGGCCTGTTCTTGGACTCTTATATGTTGATGCCTGGTTAAATAGCACTATTGTTAAATGTCCAAAAGTTTTTATTCTGCATGGCCGTTCTGTACTATGGCAACCGGGCGAATCAAAATCACTCAGTGAAATTTCGGTCCAAAAATCTAAGTTTTCTATGTCATTGTCATTAATTCCAATAAACTCATAGCAAAATTCTGAACTTTTAGCTGCAACGATCGTATTGCTAAATGTAGGTACATGCAAAACTAAAATAAGCAGCCCTGCGAATAGTTTTATGTACTTCATGGCAAAAGGTCATTAAAAGGCTGTGCATTGTTGCACAGCCTTTATGATTATTAATTATTAGTTCTGTTCTTAACTTCGGTTACAAGTCCAGAAACCATTGGGTTTTGGTATGTTCCCTGGTTAGAAACTGGAACTGATGTTAGTGCAGCACTTGCTTTGATGCGACATGCACGTTCTGTTTTTGAACAACCAGGCAACGCATAATCAGCGGCAGATATTGCAGTCCACTGGTTGATATTTGTCACTGCATTGTCGTTTGAGCCAATGAACTCATAGTAAAAATCCTGAGCATTGGCTTTTACAATATGCTGTGCTTTAGGTGTTGTAAAAGCAAAAGCTATTACCGCTACGAGTAATGATCCGATTGCAACAAATTTAGATTTCATAAGAAAACTATTTAAATGGTTATGATAATGCCTACTCTTTTAAGGGTTTTCGGCTTCACCCTTCAACAGGTTTTTGCAACAACCAATTGATCACTGTACAGTGGTATTACCGAGTTTAATTATTTTAAATTATGCCCCTGCCTCTCAACAGGGGCAATATCATCCGTCATTCTTCTTTCAGAACGCATTACTGCATAAGTGTATGTTTGATGATAAAATTGACTACGTTAGCGACGCTGTTTTGTAATTCCTCTTTTGTTCACTTAATACCTGTAAGACTATTGGGGTTATAGAAACCAGTATAAAAAAGCTATTAAAAAAGATATGTTGCCCCCATGATAGTTTTGCTATTACCCCTCCACAGCTACAAGGCAAGTTTGGTACAAACTTGACCATGTAAGCGATGTAGGTAGTAAATAATATTAACAGAAAGAAGGAAGTAAAAAAAGCTAATTTTCTTGTGCGTAGAAAAAATAAACCTACGACTATAAGTATTTCTACCAATGGTATTATCCAAGATACTACCGGAGCAATTGAATGAATAATTGGAGATTTAGTTAGTGTTATCTGAAAAATATGATGGTTGTACAATTTATCAAGTGCTGTATAACCATATAATATAATCAACAGCGCAGAACAAATTTCAATGATTCCGTTTCTGGTAATTTCAACTTTCATATTAGCATAAGATTTTAACAGCCAATTAATCTACCTATAATTGCTACTAATCAATCACCTTTAACCAGTTCTTAATTTTTAAATGAAACGAAAAGCAGTTTGTTCCAGGAGTTTCGCACCTATTGCGTTTGTTTATTAAAGTTAGTTACATGATTTGCTAAACAATTGCTTATTTGAATATTAGAATTATCACTTTGGAAGTTATTTATTATGCATTTGCCTGTAGATTGTAGGTGATGTGCCATGTATTTTTTTAAATCCTCTAATAAAGTTGGATGGGAAAAGATTAAGCAGCGCTGCAATCTCATTAATTGTCCTGTCAGTTGTTATCAAAAGTTCAGCCGCATAAACCATTTGAGCTGATTGATAATATTCTAAAATACTTTTTCCATATATCTGCCTAAAGCCTCTGGTAAGTTTATCCTTATTGATTGCATAAGTTTTCATAAGTTGCGGAAGTGCTGGCCTTGAATCCAGGTGCTCATCTATCTGCTTTTTAATTGCAAAAATTGTCGTGAAGTCTTTGTCGGTTTTGAGGACATTGATTACAGGGGGCACAGGTTTTATAAACTGATCAGCACAGTGCATCAATAGTTCCCTGCTTTTAAAATTAAAGAACAACTGGTTTAACTGCTCTTTCTGATAGGGAAGCATTTCTATATCCTTAAACGACTGCAGCAATGATCTACTGGCAATCCGGCTATTTAGCCAAATTCTATCTCCGCTTATTAGTTCATTAAAAAAAGGATAAGCCTTAATATAGTCATAAATATCTTTTTGTGCATAGCGTATCGCCAATAACTGACAGTCATCCTGGCCAATATGCAATACGCCTCCTGCCTTTAAGTAAGTCATGTTGCAGGAGTTCTCTGTAATTAGTAAGTCGAAATTTTCATTTGAGACAGTACATTTCTGCTCCTTGCAAAACAATAATAATAGGATAGGCTCCGTAGTTGTGAACTGGAAGGTATCCCCGGAGGATATATTAAGAAGGTGAATGTTTCCCAGTTGAGAATTTACCTGGGCGAATGGATTGAATGAATAAGGAGCAGCATGTTGCTGCACTGAACCATCAGTGTAATACATAAGACAAGGTTTAAATAATAGATGCTTCTACGCTTACAGGTTCGTTGGTTGTGGGGAGTGTAGGCAATTTATGTAATCTGATATATTATTTTTAGCCAACATGAATCAGTGTAAGGGTAAACCATTAGACGTATATATACATGGGATTCTATTTTCTTGCATTTTAACATGCATTAACATAGGAAACTTAGATTAATCGGTAACGTTACCTTTATAACCAAGTTAATTGGTTAAGGTTTTGGTTGTAGCATACATATTGTAAATCAATAGGTGCGCCTTAAAATTTTTAGATCTGCTGTATTTGGTTCTTCTTTTGATCAATTTGTAATTGACAATTTTTGACCCATACAGCTATGAACTACGAACTAAATCAGTTTTCAGACTGGGTAACTCACTCGCATTTACCAGACTGGCAAACTATAAATACCGAAATACTGCGCATACAGCGAGAAATGATGGTATCCTCCTTCCAGGCTGATCCTGCCACTTTACAGCGGTATATTATTTATCACCAAACTGAGATTACCAGAATAGCAGACCTGTTGTGTGATTCTATTATGGATAACGAAGGGCCTGATGTGAATACGGTGTACGACAATCCCAAAGTAAAGCAAATTGAGGCCCTGGAAATCTTATTAGAATTTCTCACGACGCATTTCGGTCGCTATCTGGATTGGGATATTGAAATATCCCGGTGTTTGTATTACCGGTTTCAACATGCAGTGAAAACTTTTAGAAATAATCAGATTACATTACTATCAGATGTTGATAATTATTTCAGCCAAATCTATCATAGGATATATGAACCTATAATTAATGGCGAAACCCTGCCATTACACAAGCTGAAATTTTTAAAAGACGTTTACCAGCAGACTTCTCTAACGATAAATTATAATAAGGTTATATCAAATAGGCAATTGATTGATTTGTTTATAAAAGTCAACTATAATGATCCCCAATTTATAGAGTACATAAAATCTTTTATCAATGAATCTGTTTACCAACGTGATACCCTTGAGCATCAATTACAGGAATTAGAACGCTTCAAAAATGAAATGATGAACATCTCCTCAGCTGATGATCTAGTTATTGGTGTGAAGGAAGTAATAATCAAATGGATTACAAATGAAATTGAAGAAAAACGCCATGAGGTAGCTTCCATAGACCTGTATAGCATACCTGCGGAGGATTCTTTAGGAAAGCTGGAAACCAGTCTTAATGTAAAAGAACTAGCGCTAATGATCCGTATCAGTTTTGCGGCAGCAGTTTTCGTAAACAGGAACTTGTCCCAATTAGTTCAACTAATGGCTTTTAGGGTAAGTACTGTGTCTACTAATGTAGCTAAAAACATCTCTCCTAAGAATTTACGTAACAGCCTTTATACTTATGATGAAGCAACCTTTAATACAGTGGGCAATGTATTGAAACGAATGATGGAAAAGTATAACCAGATAAAAGCGCTGGAAATTAAAAGAAGGAAAGAACGTTCATAATACTCTTCCCCAAAAATGCTTCATTTAATAATTACGTTAAGTTCTAAGGGATTTATTGGTTTACATCTTTCTACAAGGTTTGCACTTTCGGTGTAATAAAATATACAATTTGGTCAAGTGAATAAGGGTAAACCCTAGTATTGCTTATTTATGAATCCCAAACTTACGTAGTCCCGTAAAGTTTATTTTATTTATAGGTAAAATCTTACCTATGAATCATCTGCTTACCACTGCTGTCACATCTGCACTTTTTAACTACTTAAACGGAATCAGTTTAATGTCTGCAGGTCTAAAAAACCATTTGGCAGAAACCATAAAAATTGAACAGTTTAAAAAAGGAGACGTTCTTGTATTTACGGGACAGCCTTGTGATCACTTGTACTTTATTTACCGGGGCTTAATTGCCGGTTATATTGGTCAGGGCAAATCACGTAAATGCACCTGGTTTCATAAAGAAGGCAATGTAGTTATGTCCGTAGAAAGTTTTTATAACAAGGTGCCTTCCCCTGAAGATATTGTGGCCGTGGAAGATTCAATTCTGGTGAGCATAAGTTTTGATGAATTGGAAGAGACCTATGTCCTATATCCCGAGTTTAACGTTCATGGCCGATTGCTGCTGCAAAGATATTATCCTATATGGGTCAGTATGCATTATTCAGTTAGGTATAATAATGCTCTAAATAAGTATAAATTCTTTATGAAGGTCTTTCCCGACTTTATTGGCAGGATGCCCTACAAGGCAATAGCTAGTTTTATCGGTATATCTCACACTTATCTCAGCCAGCTACTAAATGGAAGCAATGTTTCAAAATCATAACAGCATTTCCTTTTGGCAATGTCTTTGGAGTTACATTTCTGCCCCTATACTTTCAAGTACTTGATATAGTATTACTTAGAAAGGCGTTGCAAGCCCCCTGCCAGCCCTTCGTTGTACCTTTTTAGTACAATGTGGCTGTAGATTTGTTTTATAGAAATAGTTTTAAATGATGTAGTATGAAATTGTTTGAATCAATAAAAATTGAACTATTGAATAGGTTGGCAGATCTGCCTGGCCATGATGCAACAAACTGCACAATGGCATTAAAGATTATCCAGGATAGTTATGCTGAACTCAAAGAATCTCTAAAAGACAAAGAGCTGTCTAGTACGGAAAACCAGGTGTTATTGTATAAAGAAACATCGCCCATATTCTATGCAGAATATGTTTATTACACGACTATTTCTGCTATAGAACTATCAAAGCCTTTTGAACAGGATGCGACAAAAGCATATTATAAAAAAGCATTGGAGAAGTTAAACGATTCTCTTACGGAAGATGTTGATTTTTTCAGATATGTAAGGTCAGGCCGAACAGATTTAGATTTAATTTACTATACTGCAAATGGGGAGTTGTATTCATTCCCCTCCCCCCATACGGGTGCAATGGACAAAGAGTTGTTTACGCCTTATTCCATCAAGCTAGCTTACTATATCGCATTTCCTAAGATAGAAGATTATATAAAAGGTCGTATTGATGATGACTTATCTACCAAGAAAGCTGAAACCCCTGTACAAACAGCCATCTCGACAGTAGCACTAAGCGAACTCATCATGCTGCTGCATGCTAATGGTGTATTCCCCGGTAAAAGTCTGAATGCGGTTGCAAAAATAGTTTCTGGCTGGCTGAACAAACCTGTGCCTTACATACATAAGGTGAAAGAAGAAATTTCATTGAGAAAAACGAAGACACTTACTATGTTGTCATGGACACAGAACCTTGAAAATTTTATCAAAAATTATCTGGGGTAATTGCTCAAATACCTAACAATTATTTATGTGTGTGTGTCTTTCGTTGAAATAAGCCTGCATTTCATCACTGTTACTTTTTTATGCCCGTTAAAAATTGCAGGTGTGGCGTATCTACCTTATGCAGTATATGTAGGAGCATTAATTTTCCCTGCTCCTCCAATGGAGATTATCAGATCGGTCACCATTTGTACAGGTAAAGGAAACATAGAGATATTGGGAAGGGTATTTATCTAATAAAAGGGCCAGTGGCCCTTTTATTATTTATGAATCGGTATGATAAAACACACGCAGCTATTTCACTGTAATAGGTAATATTCTGATGACAGAATCCACATTATCCCGGTTCTGGTTCATACCAATAAAAATTGCCTGGTAATTGCCTGCCGTCTTATACTGATAGGAATAGGGAAACTTATTCATATTATCAATAATAGCTTTAATTGGAACACCCATATCTGGTGTCACTTTTTTCAGATCTATTGGCCCCATTAATACCCAGGCTTCAGCATCTGAGGTGGCAGTTGCTGCCGTTGTTGCACCCGATATCGTTAATGAAGTACCCGCAGCCACACTCCACGCATAGCTGTTCTTAACTTTGTAAGAAACCCAGCCGGGACTGTATGTAGAGACCCCGTAATTGGTAATAGCGGTATTGTTGGCGTTTAGGTTGCCGATGAGATAGCTGGTACCATCAGACAACACATTGTTTACGCTCAAGGCGGTAATAGTCCATTTGTTTTGTATACTGCCGCTTACAGCCGTGTATTTAAATGCTACATAAACTGGCTTTGCAACAAAATCAGAAAGATCTATACTTCCGGAAGAAACGGCACTGCCAGTGGACAACATGGCCCTAGAAGTTATATCCGTCCAGCTTGCTTTTGTTATGTTAGCAAGACTTGTTATTGTATCTGTGCCCGCGACGCCTGCAAAATCGGAAGACACCATCAGGGCCAATGAATTAGCCTGAGAGCCATTTGCCCTTGCAGAAGTAAATTGCAATATTGGTTTGCCATCTGCTTTTGTACGATTCCTGTAAGCAAACCGGTTACCTGGTACATCTGCGTAAAAAGTGATCAGGTCCGGATTGCCAGTAAGGGTAAAAGCAATGGTATCATTTGTTGTATAGGTTGTTTTGCTTACTGCGGCATCAAACTGTAGTTCTTTCAGCGCTATCTTTTTTGTACAGGCATAGCTATTGAGCAAAAAAATAATAGCAGTGCCGATGCGTATATAAAATGACGTTTTCATGTTTGTTGTTTTAGATTACCATCCCGGGTTTTGAGATGCAGCTTTGTTTACAGATATTTCACCACTTGGTATTGGGTACAGCAAATGTTTTTCAGCAACATTATTACCAGCCAATGCACCATAGGCATAAGTACCATTGTATGCTTTAAACTCGGCTGCAACTGCTTTCATTGTAGGAATGAAAATCCCCCAGCGGATAAGATCAGGTTTTCGCAATGCTTCAAAACATAATTCACGGGAACGTTCATCCTGTACCGCCTGCTGAAACTGTTGAGGCGAGAGACCAGCAGTGAGATCTGCCGTAGCATTTGCTACACTTACGGGTTTACCATAGCCTCGTCTCCTCACGGCGTTAATAGCATCGTATGCAACCTGGGTAGGACCGTTCACCTGGTTTTCGGCTTCTGCCAGCATCAACAATACATCTGCATAGCGCAGCAATGGAAAGTTAGCTGGCGTATAATTTTTATCTTTTGGCGTCAGCGTTTCGTAAGTCCGGCGCCATTTAGCTGCGTTACGATCATATATTTTGTTGGAGGCGAAGTATGAACGTGCGCCTGCAGAAGTGTAAGAAAATGGTCCTATGGCCCAGTCCCTTCTCAGGTCACCTGTACCATACAGGTTATATAAACGCTGCGTAACGCGAATGGTACCATAGCAATAACCTGAATCTGCATAGTTTGTTGCAGTATAACCAATGCCTATATCATTACCTACCCGTCCATTAGCTGTATACCCGTCCGCCCGGTTACCTTTTTCTTCCGCTTCCCACATGATTTCGCGCACATCATATTTATCCTGCATTTCATTTACAAAAATTTGACTAAAGCCGCTGTTATTATCGCCATCCGGGTTCACAGCATTTGTAACAAGCGCATGTTCACCAGAAGATTGCACTTTCGAAGCCCATTTCAAAGCCGCGGCATATTGGGCCTGGTCTTGTAGCGGGTAACCGGCCATCGTAAGGCACACGCGCGCCAATATACCTTCTACTACTGTTTTGCTTATGCGGCTGCTATAGCCCAGTTCTGTAGAAGTGTACACTTTGTCTTCTGCATCCTGCATATCTTTCAATATTTGTGCATAGACTTCTTTTGCAGGCGTGCGTGGCCGGCTGATGTTGCTTGGCGACGCAGTTGGAACTATTTGTAAAGGAACATCTCCAAAATTGCTGACGAGTAAAAAATAATAATAACCGCGCATGAAAAGCGCTTCACCTAAAATTGCTTTCCGCTTCCTGGCATCCATTGGCGCAAGGTTTATATTGGCAATAAGCAAGTTGGCCCTTTCTATGCCCATATACAATTGTTGCCACAGGTTATTGACGTTGGCATCCGTGTAATCAAAATTATACACCCATACGCCGGTGGTAGCAGAGGTAACAGCACGAAAACTTTCATCTGTGCCTGTGCCCAGGTTAAAAAACATGGCATCTCCATACAAGGGTGCAGTTCCTAAAGGATTGTACACGCCTGCAAGCGCACTCATTACATTGTTCTCGGTGCTATAGTAATATGTTGGAGGTAAAAAGTCTGTAGGCGATGTATCCAATAATTTTTTACAACTGCCAAAACCCATCGCGAGCGTTAAAAGGCAACAGGATAATAATTGTTTCATATCAATGAGATTAATTGCTTTAAAAAGTAAGGTTTGCTCCGAATGTAACTGTTCGTGCACGTGGATAAGACGAGTAATCAAAGCCTGGCGTCAGTACAGAGTTATACGTATTCACTTCCGGGTCCATACCGGAGTATTTGGTCCAGGTCAACACATTTTGCGCAGCCGCATAAATACGAAGTCTTGTAATCCTCAGTTTGCGTAAAACCGTTTGTGGCAAACTGTATCCCAGTGCTACTGTTTTTAAACGCAGATACGAAGCGTCTTCTACTGTACGTGAAGAATAACCGCCACCATAAAAACCATTTGTACGATACAAGTCTGTGTTTGTATTGGCAGGCGTCCACCTGTTTTCATAACTCGCGAACTGGTTAAAGTATGTCCGGTTAAACATATTGCCTTCAAACATTTGCTTGTTTACATTCAATACATCATTCCCATAAGACCATTGAAAAAACACGTTCAGGTCAAATCCTTTATACGTAAAGCTATTATTGAAGCCTCCGGTGTGTATAGGTAAGCCACGACCGATCACAGTATAATCAAGTGAGTTCACGACCCCATCTCCATTAAGATCTTTATATTTAATGTCGCCCGGTTTTATTTGGTTACGGGTGTTACCATTTGTAGGTACATTGTCTTTCAGGATATAGGTACCATCTGTAGCACGGTTAAAATCACTGTACTGGTAAACTCCATCCCATATATAACCATACATGTTGCCAAGCGGCATACCTATTTTAGAAACATAGGCTGGCAGAGTGGCCCAGTTATTATCCCATGCAATAGCGGATGTAATCGCCTCCTGTCCTTCAGTTAGAGATAATACTTTACTTTGGTTGAATGAAATATTAAAGCTGCTGTTCCAGGTAAATGTTGTTGTTTGTACAGGGGTACCATTAATTGTAATCTCCAATCCCTGGTTCTGCATACTGCCAATATTTTTATAAGCAGAGGAATAACCGGTAGAAAATGGCAGGCTTGCACTTAATAATAGGTCATTCGTTCGTTTACGGTAAACATCCACCGTAAGAGACAGGCGATTTTTAAAAAAGCCCAGATCGATGCCTGCATCCAGCTGTGAAGTGGTTTCCCATTTCAAATCAGGGTTCGCAATAGTGAGTGGAATAATACTGCTTTGATACGTATTATTGAACACATAAGTGTTGCCAAGTGGTAAGCCAAAAGTGGCGAGATACGCAAAATCATTTACCCTGTTATTGCCCGTAAGCCCGTAACTCATCCGCAGCTTACCATCTGAGATAACGGGTATCTTTTTCATAAACGTCTCTTCGCTGAAACGCCATGCAAGTGCACCTGACGGAAAATATCCCCACCTGTTACCAGGTGCAAACTTGGAAGAACCATCCGCACGGTATGATGCCGTAATAAAATAACGAGACAGGTAACTATAGTTTACCCTACCTAACACAGAAGTCATTTTCCATTCTGATGTTGCAGCACGCGTTGCATTTGGCAAGGGTGTTCCTTCATCCAGACCGCTTAATCCCAATGATTCATTTGGCAGGTTGAAAGCGCCGTAACCATAGTTGGATGATTTGCCTCCCTGTTCCGTAAACCCTCCAACAATATTCAGGCTGTGTGCATTGCCAATTTTCTTGCTCCACGTTAGCGTATTTTCATTCAGCCATGAACTAACAGTTGCAAAAGCCATAGAACCATTTACACCATAACTTGCGCCCCAGGTAGTGCGTTTGCTGCCATAAAGTGTATTGGAATTATTGAATGATTCTGTTTGCGATGCGTTATTATTAAGCCCACCTGTAATGCGCAATACAAGGTTGGGCACAATGGTATATTCGGCGTATGCATTTGCTGCCAGAATTTTAGAGATATTCCTGCGCACCAGGTTTGTCTGGTTTATAATAGGATTAATGCGATAATCCGTTGTGAGGTCTACAGCAGGATCGAACAACTCATCTTCCAGTCCATCTGAATTATTCGGCGCATTTAAAGGTGCTGATCCAAACACGCCATATAACAATGTGGTTGCTGCATTATTACTGGACTGCGAAGGGCTTATGCCGGAACGCAACAGGTAACTATAATTGGTATTAAATCCCATTTTCAACCTGGTATTCACCGTTTGGTCCAGTACCATTCTTCCCTGGTAACGTTTATAATCAGAATTGATAATAGTACCATCCTGATCAAAAATGGAACCTGAAACCGCATACTTAGTTTGTTTGCTGCCTCCTGTAAGTGAAAGATTATAATTGCGTATAGCGGCTTCGCGGAACATCATAGATTGCCAGTCGATAGCAGGCACTGTTTTATAATAATCCAGCGTACGCCCATTGCGCAGGTATACACCGGTTGGACTGGTAGTGTCCGTCTTATTGCCATCACGTTCTATCTGATATTTTACAAATTCATAAGGGCTCATCATCTCCATTTTTTTCAGGTTGTGCTGAAATCCGTAGGATGTGCTGAAGTTTAATACAGGCGGACCTTCCTTACCTTTTTTGGTAGTAACAATCACTACTCCATTTGCACCACGTGCACCATAAATAGCGGTAGCTGATGCATCTTTCAATACCTCGATAGATTCTATATCGTCAGGGTTAATGCTATTGTTATCAGGGTTTTCAATAGGAAAGCCATCAATCACAAACAATGGCGAATTATCCTGGGAGATCGAGTTGTTGCCACGGATAACAATATTTACGGCAGAACCAGGCTGACCGTCTACGGAACTGGCTTGTAACCCAGCAACACGACCTGCTAAAAACTCTTCAAAAGAACGAACAGGAGCTTTTACAGCATCCTGCATATTTACTTTTTCTACAGAACCGGTCAGGTCTTTTTTCCTGACAGTGCCATAGCCAACGATCATTACATCATTCAATACTGAAACAGCTGGTTCCAGTTCGACCGAAAGGGATAACAATTCTCCCTTTTTATAAACATAATTATCTACAGTCTTCCTACTGTAGCCTACATAATTAAAGGTAAGCTGGTAGACATTTTCCGGAAGATTTTTAAAACTAAAAACACCTTTTTCATCTGTAACATCGGAGGTATTAATAGTATTACTTTTACTATGAATGGTTACCGTGACGCCCTGTAAAGGCAATCCTTTTTCATCAGTCACCAATCCCTTGATAGACGTTTTTTCCTGTGAATGGGCCACGCCAGGCATTGAAAAGAGCAACAACAATAAGATACCCTGTAAAAGCTGCAGTCGTCGTTTCATGTTAATTGTTTTTGGGCAATACGATGCTATTCCCCGGTGATGGAGAAGCGGCACGGATATTACAAACCGTATTTACTTTGTTTTAATAATGTATGCTGATTCTTTTTTTTCCACTAGCAATTCATTCAGTCCTGCCAGTGTACTCAATACTTCTTCCAGTGGTTTATTGGTCTTTATCGTTCCAGTGAATTTTCGTTTATCCAACTTTGCACTTGCCGTTACAATTATTTCCTGCTGATACACTTTGCCCAATGCCTTCAAGACACTTGCAATAGAGGTATTATTAAAGGCAATGCCACCATCTACTTCTATAAATGATGCACTATCATTATCCAACGTTTTGAGCTTCCCATTTACAGGGCGTTTTAAAACAAGTGTATTAGTCGCAGCATTAAAATTGCATTCATCGCCTGGTGATAAGTAATACACATTGCGTTTATCTTCAGCCCGCTGCACTGCAATTTTTCCTGAAAGTAATTGCACGTGGGCTGCCGGCAAACTATCATACGCAGAGATGATAAATACCGTCCCCAATACTGTTGCATGAAATTGCTTGGTATAAACGATAAACCTGTGTGCTGTATCTTTTTTTACCACTTCAAACTTAGCCTGACCATTGAGCATGATTGCCCGCTCTTTTTTCCCCCACGGTAAGTGGAGCTGTAACACAGATTTAGGAGACAATGTAACCACAGAACCATCTGCGAGTATATGACGTACAGGCAATGCTGAATAATTGACAATGGCGGAATCTCTTTCTGAAACAGCAGGAAACATAGCCTGTACATTTACAGACTGGTCCCCGGAACCTTGCTTGCCGGTGCGTATAGTATTTAAAAAGTAAATAAGGAGACTCGCGGCTGTAAGCATAGCTGCATATTTCCAGAGATGAAGCAGGGTAAATCGTTTCGAAGGCACGGTTGCCGCGATTAATTTCTCTTGCGCAGTCCATACCTCCTCCTTTATGCGTGCGCGTAGTGCCTGCCAGTCCTCAGCCCCAGGTTCAGCTATACCTTTCTCCAGGCTGTCTAACCAACGGAATAAGCGCTCCGTCTCGGCGCGTGTACATGCTCCATTACGGTAAGCTTCTATCAGCGCATATAATTCTTCGCGGGTTATATTTTCTCTCACAAATAGTTGTTTCTATCCTTATGTCGTATCTGGAAAAAGGAATAACCATTGGTAAGAACAATTAATATTGGGGTAACATTAAAAAAGAAAAACGGGGAAACTGTTTTTCAACTGTGTACGCAGGCGGGTGGTTGCAATATTAAGCTGGTTACGTACAGTTTGCTTGGATTTAGCAGAACGCAGGGCTATTTCTTCAACGGATAAAGCCTCAAAATAATGCATTTTAAAAACTAGCCTTAACTGTTCAGGAAGGCTATGGTAACACTGGTAAAACTTCTCCATTTCTTCACGAAAAAGCAAAGGACCTGCAGCATCTTCTGTATATGGGTCAGGTTGCAAAGCGGCATACAAAATGATATGCTTGCCTCTTATATGTTTTTTACGGATGCAATCTATTACGCGAAACTTAAGCAAAGACATTAGGAAGCCACCGGTATTTTCCGGCACAGGCAATTTTTCCCGGTTTAGCCATAGCTGCGTAAAGTAATCCTGCAACAGGTCTTTACAATCATCGTAGCGTTGCAACACTTCATAGGCATAATTAAATAAACTATCCCAATGACTTTCATAGATCTGGCGATACGCTCCCGCACAACCCTGCTGGAATTGTACCCAGCATTCCTTTTCAGCTAAAACGTCCGCTTTCATAAACAATACGAGCAATTAAAAATGGCAATGCAAATTAGTCTTGTAATAAAGATATGGCATTTTAAATAATTGTTAAGTGCAGGCAAAATAGCTACTACGACTTAAGAATCTAGAATGCATCCTGTACCGGATGCATTCTATAATTTGCCTCCATAACAAGCCTGCAAACTATCCACAGGTAACTATACTTTCACTTTTACCACTATTCTTTTCCCGGCTACCTCGTTCAAAAAAATCTTTCCCCTATGGGAAAAGCATGTGAAATGCCACGCCCTCAGCGTGGCATTTTTGTGTTGTAAACAGAACGATCATACAAACGAATAAAGATGTTACAAAATATATCCTGGTTTCAATTTACCCTATTTATCGGGGGCGGCCTTGCAGTGTATTACACAGTGTTGCTGGTGAAGGTGACGGTACGGAGGCAGAAAGATGGCACATTGCGCAATGGTGCGCCCCCTTCTTTAAAAGTAAAACGGAAGTGGTTTGCGGAGGAAGAGAAAGAAGATAGTGAAGCAGATAAAAGTGTTCCTCCGCAGCCTGTTTCCGAAAAACCTGATTTGACAGCGGTGCATGAGCTGACGAATGAAATACAGGCATATCTCAGTGCAGTGGATAAAGAGGAAGAAAAGACAACCATTATTAATAGTCTTGGCCAAATACAGAGGAAATACCCATCCGTCAAAGGCAGCTTGTTTATGGAAGGCATTAGCAACCTCATTGTTGTTACTGCGCATGAAGAAACAGGTGTTGAATTGACCGATGGTGACCTGGATGCAATCTGGCAATAGGTTAAGGCGATGGTAGAGGCCACCTGCTTTATACCAGGTGGCTTTTTTTAAGCTCTTCAAGTACTTCAATGTAAAAGTATCAATCATATAAAAAGCAGGTGAAGAATGAAAGTGTGTGAAGTGAATTGCTTTTGGAAAAGCAAAAGGGGCAAGCTATTGCCTTATGTGAGCGCTGTTGTGTTGTTGCTGTTTTCAGCAACCGTTAAGGCCCAGGATGGTATTGCGGGGATTAAAGAAGCAGATTCAAAGGTGCGGGAATACTTTAAAGTCGGCTGCAACCTCATGTATGCGATCGGGGCAATACTTGCTATCATTGGTGCCATCCGTGTTTACTCAAAATGGTCACAAGGCCATCCTGATACCGGTTCTACGGCAGGTGCATGGTTTGGTAGTTGTATTTTTCTTGTTCTGGTAGCAACAGTGATTAAAACCTTCTTCGGGTTATAAGTTATGCCGGTATACATTATCAACAAAGGCGTCAACAAACCAATTTCTTTTAAAGGATTGGTGGCACAATATATCTGGTGGCTAGCGGCAGGCATACTTATGCTGATGTTGTTATATGCTGTGTTGTATTTGTGTGCGGTCAATACGTATGTAAGCATGGCTATAGTTGGATGTGTAGGTTTCCTGATTTTTTATGCGGTGTACCGGGTGAATAATAAGTACGGTGAGTTTGGTATTATGAAAATGATTGCACGAAAAAGACTGCCTGCCGCAATAAGGTGTAAGGCTCGTTCCGTGTTTTTTGACAAGCGTAAAAAGGGTGTGTGTGATGGAAAAGTGGATGGAAGAGATAACCCCTATAATGGAAGTGGCAGATGATTGCATTGTGTCATACCAGGGCTGTATTAGTATTGTTTTCAAGATAGATCTGCCAGAGATATTTACGAGCAGCGATGCCGATTTTGAAAACCTTCACCAGTGCTGGATAAAGGCATTAAGGGTGCTGCCTGCTCAGTCTGTGTTGCACAAACAGGACTGGTTTATTAAGGATGAAATAAAAATGGTGGCGGATGATTCGGATGGTTTTTTAGCAGGTTCAAGTGCAAGGTATTTTAATGGACGTTCTTACCTCAGCCATTCCAGCTATGTGATCATTACAAAGATGCCTGATGACAAGCATGCTTCCACCTCTTTAATGTCTGGCTTAATCAGAGGTGTTGTACCACACCAGTTGGTAGACAGTAAACACCTGGTCGCCTTTGAGAATGTTGCTGGTCAGTTTGCGAGTATCCTGGAAAATGGCGGAATAGGCGTTCAAAGGTTAAAGAATGCTGCGCTGCAAAGTTCAAAGCATCGTACAGGTTTTATTGAACAATATTACCAGCTATCACAAGCAGAAACACCACTGCTGAAAGATATAGCTTTTGATACTGGTCTTACTGTCGGTGATAACCATTGTGATCTGTATACGCTTTCAGATGTGGATGACCTGCCCGCCTTATGTGGTAGCCGGATTACCTTTGAGAAGTTTAGCACAGACAAGACAAAGTTTCCGGTTGGATTCCCCGCGAGTATAAGCCTTTTGCTGGATTGTAATCACATCTACAACCAGTATGTGTTTATCAGCGATTCACGCCAGGTAAAAAAGAAGCTTGAAGCAAAAAGGCTTCGTTTGCGTTCATTGGCAGCCTATAGTCGGGAAAACCTGATAGCACATTATGCGGTAAATGATTATCTCAACATCATGTCAGCAGACGGGCTTACGCCAGTAAGAGCACATTACAACCTGCTCGTTTGGGATACGGATAAATCTGCCCTTGCAGGCATCCGTAATAAGGTTGTCACTGCGCTTGCAAAAATGGATGCAACTGCGAAGTTGGAAACCGTCGGCCATCCGCAGATCTGGTGGGCGGGTATTCCGGGCAACGCAGGTGATTTGCCGGAGAATGAAACATTTCTCTGCTTTGGCGAACAGGCTGTGTGTTTTTTCAACGTAGAAACCAACTATAAGAGTTGCGATAAAAACAAGGGTTTTCGGTTTGCAGACCGCCAAAGTAATAAACCGTTTTACCTTGACCTGTATCATGACGTCAGGAAAAAGGGCATAACGCAAAACTTCGGGACACTTGTTTGCGGGGCTAGCGGTGGTGGAAAGAGCATGACGGTTAATCATTTGCTGTCAACACTCTTTGTGCAGGATGCGCATATTGTTGTGGTGGACATTGGCGGAAGTTACAGAGGGCTATGTGAATTATGTGGTGGGTATTATTTCCAATATGAAGAAGCCAACCCGATACAGTTTAATCCTTTTTATTTACCGGATGGGCAAGTGCTGGACACAGAGAAGAAAGAAAGCCTGAAAGCCCTCCTTATTGCACTTTGGAAGCAGGATTCTGATAGTTTCGCGCGTACCGAATATGTCGCATTAAGTAACGCTATACAAGGATATTATACAAAGCTGGCAAATGATACATCCGTGTTTCCCTGTTTCAATACTTTCTATGAATATCTAAGGGATGAGTATGTCAATGAGGTAGCACGGCACAAACTAAAAGATCGTGATTTTGACTTCGATAATTTTTTATACGTATTACACATCTATTACGAGGGTGGTGAATTTGATTACCTGTTAAATGCACGTACAAATCTGGACATTTTCAACCAAAGGTTCACTGTTATCGAAATGGATAATCTGAAAGATCATCCAATATTGTTCAAGGTAATTACACTCATCGTTATAGAGCTTTTTATATCTAAAATGCGGAAGTTGAAAGGTGTATTAAAGGCATTTTGTATTGATGAGGCATGGAAGGCTATTACTAATAAGGGAATGGCAGAATTTGTCCAGTATGCATGGAAAACCTTCAGAAAGTTTAATGCTATACCGATCGTTGTAACACAGGAAGTTCTTGATCTGATTAGCAACCCTATAATCAAGGAAACCATTATTGTCAATAGCGATATAAAAGTATTCATGGATATGAAAAAGTTCATGAACAAATTTGACCTGATACAAACTACGATGGGCTTTAGCGAAAAATCAAAAACGCTATTACTAAGTGTTAATAAAGATGACCGCGAAGTGTTCTTCGACATTGGAGGTGTCATAACAAAAGTCTGCCGCAATGAACTATGCCCGGAAGAATATTATGCATACACCACCGAAGGTAAGGAACGGGTGCAGGTGCTTGAGTACGCTGAACATTATGGTAGCATGGAAGCCGGAATTACGGCTCTATTAACAGACTTAAAATTAAAAAAATGAAAATTATAGTTATTAGCCTCCTAGTAGTACTCATTGGGTGCATCGGGCTGGATAGACATAAAAAATTTGCAGACGGCGTTTTTGTTTATCATAGCAAGAACGAAATGCAGGACGTAAGTGACACGCTTATTGCCAGACATACTACTGGTATTGGATTTATCCTTGAACGAAATCTATCAGTACGCTTTTTCGGTAAATCAAAAACCGAAAAATCTTCTGAAAAATGGTCAGGGATATATCAAGCTGATGATAAGATGATTATTATACCTAAAAGTGGTAAGATCGTCTTTATTGATCGTGGTTCAAATCGTTTGCTTATTGGCTCAAGGTTTTATGTAAAAATTTCCCAATAATCTTTATGACAGTTTTACGTAAGGTATTAATGGTGGTTGTATTTTCTTCGTTTTGTGTGCTGGTTCCAACCCCAAAGGCAAATGCAGTGGTTTGGGTGGTTGTGAAGGCTGCTATAAAAAAAGTAATCAAGGCTATGGATTTGCAGGTTCAGCGACTGCAGAACAAAACTATCTGGCTGCAAAATGCACAAAAGACTTTAGAGAACTCATTGTCAAAGTTAAAGCTCGACGAAATCACAGACTGGGTTCAGAAGAATAAGGAACAATACCAGCAGTACTTTGATGAGTTAAAAAAAGTAAAAGAAGTGATTTCCGGGTATGGACGTGTCAGGCAAATTGTGGAGCAACAATTAGCTATCGTTCACGAATATAAAAGCGTCTTTGCAAAACTCAGGCTGGATAGCCATTTATCCGTAGATGAAATTGCATACATCGAAAAGGTTTATGCCGGCATCATTTCGCAAAGTTCAAAGAATCTTGATGCGCTGTACCTGGTTATCCGGGGTGCAACTGAAATGACTGACGGTAAAAGACTGGAGCAGATCAATATGATTGGCGATAGGATCAGCACAAACCTCAATGACCTCCGGATGTTTAATACAGAAAATAAACTGAGGGTTTTGCAAAAAGCAAAATCTAAGGCAGAAGTGGATATTCTTCGATCACTTTATGACATTCACTGAACATGAAAACTATTGCGTTATTGGTAGCAGTACTTTTTTGTAGCGCCACCAAAGCCCAAACATTTGATGAGTGGTTTAACCAGAAGTCCACCCAGAAAAAATACCTGGCCCAGCAGATTGCGGCTTTACAGGTATATATAGGCTACTTGCAGCAGGGTTATAAAATAGCGAAGAAAGGATTGAACACTATTGGTGAGATAAAAAATGGTCATTTTAAAATTGACCGGGATTTTTTCAACCGTCTTTCACTGGTTAGTCCTGTAGTTTCTGGCAATCCGGTAGTGAAACAAATTGTCAGTATGCAACAACGTTCAATGGTCTGTTTGGATAGTACAAACAAAATATGCCAATCAGGCTTACTTACAGAAAAAGGCGGCATATTAAATACTATTCATAATATTTCGCAGCAGGTTGTTTCTGACAGAGAACAATTGCAAATGTTACTCTCTGGCAAACTACAAATGTCAGATGACGAGCGGTTGAAAAGGATGCAGGAATTACTGAAGCGTACTGCTGCGGTTTTAAGAGTATCTGAACAGTTGCAAAATGATGTGTACATACTGGTGATTCAGAAAAGCAGTGAAAGAGAAGAGTATGAATTATTAAAAAAATTCTATAATCCAAAGTGATGAGAAAGTGTTTGGTTGGAGTTGTTGTTGTGTGGCTATTTGTGTTTTCCAATAAAGTAAATGCGCAAGCAGACGAATTGGCGCAATTGGCCTTGAATATTGAAAAGTTGGCGCAGTTTAAACAGATTTTATCTGATCTGAAAAAAGGTTACCAGATTCTTTCAGGGGGCTATAATACGATTAAAGACCTGAGCCAGGGAAATTTTAAGTTGCACGAAACTTTCCTAAATGGCCTATATACTGTTAGTCCGTCTGTAAAAAAATACAGCAGGATTGGCGACATTATTAACAGCCAGGTAAGGATAGTGAAAATTTATCAATCCTCTCTGAAGCAGTTGCGGGGAGCAGGTGTTTTTTCACCAGATGAGCTTAATTATTTCAGTGGTGTTTTTAGTGGCGTTTCTAAAAAAGCACTAAGCAATCTCGAAGATTTAGCACTGATATTAACATCCGGTAAAACTCGCATGAATGATGAGGAACGCATGGCAGCTATAGATAAGATATATGGTGAAATGTCGGATAAAGAGTTGTTTGTAAAGTCCTTTAGCGCCGATAACAATATGCTACTGATACAAAGAAAGAAAGAATTGAAGAACACTGAATTACTCAGAAAGCTGTATTGATGCTATAACGGTCATCGCCCTGTGGCTGCTATGATGGCATTGAATTGCCAAGTGAAAATGAAAAAAGCGATATGTAATGAAAAAATGCAAGTGTTGTTTTCTAATACCCGTATTTATTGTGTTTGGCTTCTTTACCCCGCAATTGGCATTTGCTTCTGCCGGATCTGAAAGTGTGATGGACCTACATAAAGTATTAGACCAGCTATATACAGATATGCTACCGCTTTGTAAGAATTTAATAACTGTCGGTAGTGGTATAGCAGGTTTTGCTGCACTATGGTCTATCTCTTCAAAGGTTTGGCAACATTTGGCAAATGCTGAACCAATTAATTTCTATCCACTATTGAGGCCCTTCGTTATAGGTACTTGTGTATTTATGTTCAGTTCTGTAATCAACTTAATAAATGGCGTTTTTTCCCCGGTTGTTAAAGGCACTGCTGAAATGGTTAAATCATCAGACCAGGCTATTACTGTTCTGCTGAAGCAAAAAGAAGAGGCGTTGAAGAAAACAACAGTATGGCAAATGTATGTAGGTGAAGCAGGCAATGGTGACAGGGATAAATGGTACCAATATACCCATCCGGGTGAAAATGCGGATGACGAGGGGTGGGTTGAATCCATAGGTAATGATTTAAAGTTTGTGATGGAACGGGCTGGCTATAATTTCAGAAACAGTATAAAAGAATGGATGTCTGAAGTGTTACAGTTTCTTTTTGCGGGTGCTTCACTCTGCATTAATACCATCAGGACTTTCAACCTGCTCATCCTGGCCATTCTTGGCCCCATTGTTTTTGGTCTATCCGTTTTTGAAGGCTTTCATCATACCCTAAAGTATTGGTTGGCAAAATATGTAAATGTCTTTATGTGGTTACCCGTCTGCAATATATATGGTGCTGTTATAGGGAAAATACAGGAAAACATGTTAAAGATTGATTTATCACAGATAGACAATACTGGTGGTACTTTTTTTAGCTCAACGGATATAGGATATATGATCTTCTTATTGATTGGAATTGTTGGTTATACCACAGTGCCGTCTGTAGCTAATTATATCATGTTTGTTGGTGGGCAAGATGTAACAGCTTTTAAGGCTACGAGACTAGCGGGCGGCGCAGCATCAGCAGCTGCCAGTGGAATTGCAGGTGGCATAAGTAGTGCATCAAGTGCTATAGCCGATAGAGCTGAAAAAGGGATGGATAATCTAGCTGGTTCTTACGGCAAAATGAAACAGGGTTATAATAATGGAGGTGGCTCACAACTTGGGGCATTTACAGGTAGAAATTTTGCTGCCGCGGCCAACAAGTTAAAAGGGAGTTCCCCTGATTGATCATTGATTAATGTGAGTTAGATGTTTAAGAAGAGTAGATCGCTTGATGCATCATTCAAGGCGATGCGGAATATCATGATTGTTGTTGTTACCGGTGCTTTTATGTTGAGTATCTTTTGTATTTATAAGTTCATGCGGGCATCTGAATCGTTGCAAACAAAATTGTATGTATTAAGCAACGGTAAAGTAATAGAAGCATTGGGTGGTGACAAAAAGGACAATGTAGAGGTGGAACTCCGCGATCATATCAAGGTGTTTCATGAGAATTTTTTCACCTTGTCGCCGGACAACCAGGCAATACAAAGGTACATTACCAAAGCACTTTACCTGTGTGATGGTTCTGGTAAGAAGTTTTACGATGACTTAAAAGAATCGGGGTACTACAGTAATATCATCAGTGGCAACATTTCTCAGACCCTTGAAATGGATAGTATCAAAACAGATATTGAAAAATATCCATATCGTTTTCAATTTTTTGCGCAGGTCAAAATTGTCAGACCAACCACCACCACTATCCGTTCGCTTATTACGGAGGGCTTTGTTCGCAATGTTGCAAGAACTGATAATAATCCTCACGGGTACTTGATAGAACGGTGGGAAGTGAAGGCTAATCAAGATTTACGAACTGAAAATCGTTAACAGTATGTTTAGAAAATTATTTAGGGGGAAGCAGGAAACAGTAAGTAAATGGGCTAAGTATTTTCAATTCATAGACAAAAAGCAGAGAGCCGCCGCAGATTACTTGCAAAAACAAACCTCAGTAGTAAGGCCGGGTATATTAAAGTTATGGTTGTATTTGTTTATTGCATTATCTGTTGGCTTGCTTTGTCTAAATGTATACCTCGGTCTTATTAAACCGCCTCCTTTTGGCGTTAAGCCAATGATGGTACCAATGCAACCTAAAGTCAATCCGGGTAACACTGTTGATCCTGAGAAAGCCGTGATGGAAAGGATTAAAAATCTCTATCACCATATAGATAGTTTAAAAAAATCAGGCAACAGCGACTTGTATAACAGGCTAAAAAAGAGCAGGCCTGGCTTGCTTGATTCTTTAGAGATCATTAATAAACAATTTTTCGATGGCAAATGAACTTACAAGACATGAAAAGTTCCTGTTCGTCCTACCACTGTTGTGTCTGCCTTTTTTGTTGCTGGCCTTTGTGGCACTTGGTGGAGGGCAAAAAAGTAAATTGATTGTTACCGGCAAGAAGGCTGCCTTTAATGCTGAAATGCCAACACCTAAACTTCAGGATGAATCAGAGTGGAATAAGCTAAGTTTTTACGAACGTGCCGAAAAAGATAGTAATAAACTAAAAGAGCAGATGCTTGCTGATCCTTACTACAGGCTACCTGGTAAAAAAACAGACACAGCAGGATATTTTGATGGAAAGATCAGTTATGATCCTGCTCCGGAGCAGAAGATTAATGAACGGATAAAACAAATTAATTCCCTGTTATCAGAAAGCGAGGGTAGCCAGGAGAAAGAAACGAAAACATTACCTGTCCGGTCAAAGGAAATACCTGCTATGCCGGAAGTCGTGCCAGAGGTAGATCCTGAACTAAAACAGTTAGATGGGATGCTCGATAAAATAATGGCAATACAGAATCCCGAAAAAATAAGACAACAGTCAGAAAAGAACAGGCAGTTTGTGTTTCCAGTACAGCGTGATAGTAAACAAGCAAAGATCACCTTGTTAAGTAAGGAGAGAAAAGTTATTGATACGTCTATTGGCAAATCTGTGTTCGTACAACAGAATAGTTTTATGGGCTTACCTGAATCAAAACCAGAGCAAGCCAGTTTAAGTGCAGCCGCTGTTGCCGCAATTGTTGAAGTAGCACAAACTGTAGTTTCCGGAAATACTTTATCTCTCAGGATCACGGGTGATGTGGTGGTAGCTGGCATCTTTATTCCCTCCAATACAAAGTTGAGTGGTATCGTTTCACTAGATGGCGACCGGCTATCCTGCAAAATAACTTCAATCAGGTTCCAGAAATACCTATTGCCTGTTGAGCTTGAAGTTTATGACCTCGATGGTATGCCAGGTATAAATATACCTAATGCAATCAGCCGGGATGTAAGTAAGCAATCAGCCAGCCAGGCTATTCAGGGATTAGGCATGTCATCAGTAGATCCCAGCATTGGTGCTCAAGCAGCCACAGCAGGTATTGAAGCTGCAAAGCAGTTGTTATCCAAAAAAGTAAAACTTGTCCGGGTGACGATACCTTCCGGTTATAATGTACTACTTAGAAGTAAAGATTAATAAATTAAAAATTCAGAATATGAAAATCGTGAAATTGATTTGTGCAGTTTTTTGTTTACATCTTTTGGGCAGTCACCTGTCAGCCCAAGTATCGGGAATAAAACCTATCATCCTGACCGTCTCAGATAGGATGACTTCCAATATAATATTCCCTACCGATATATTATCAGCTGATCGTGGAAGCCAGGATATATTAGTGCAAAAGGCTTCCGGGGCTGAAAACATATTGCAGGTAAAAGCGGCTAGTAAATCATTTGAAACGTCCAACATTAGCGTTGTGACAAAAGGCGCACATTTTTATTCTTTTATAGTCAGTTATCAAGTGTTGCCTGCCCAATTGAACATTCTTATTAAGGATAACGCAGAATCTGAAGCTGTGCGGCTGAGTGATTTCCCGGTCCCGCAGGATTTTTCCCTTACATCAAAACCTTTTTTGAATAAATCCAAATCATCACTAAACTGCCGCTTAACATTAAAAAGCATTTACATCCATAATGGAGTTCTTTTATTTGGCTTGCAGATTAATAACACCAGCCTGCTTGATTATCCAATAGAAGCAATTCATCTGTTTATTCGTGATAAGCAGAGAGCCAAGCGAAAGGCTCAACAAAGTGTTGATCTCGAAAATGTTTTTTCTACGCTCTGCCCAATAGTAAAGGGTAAACAAAAAATTGATGTAGTGGTTGGAGTTCGATCCTTTACAATTCCTAAGAATAAACAACTAATGATTGAATTGCAGGAAAAGAATGGTGGTCGCAACATTTATCTGCCTGTGAAATCAAAAACCGTACTAAAGGCACGACCTTACTAATAGCAATTATCATTTATAAATAAATCCATTATGGAAGACAAAGAGAAGCTGGTTACCTACCTGGCATCACAGGTTAAGGGCTATGGATTAGGTGAAAACCATGAGAAAGCAATTCGGGAAGGAATTGCGTCGGGCAATGATTTCGAACTTTTTGCCCAAAGAAAGAAATTAGGTGAAGTTTCTAATGCGAGGTTGTATTTCAGGAACAGCGAAGCCGGTACTTTTTTTAACAGCTTTAAGGTTTCCCTACTTAAACCTGGAAGTTCTTACGAGCGAAAACGTATGTTTTTCATCGACAACAAGCCCAAAGCACCGGGTGAGTTTAGCAGTTTTCATATAAGTTTTCGTGAGGCACACAACCTGTTGGCTGGCCGTTCCATTCCGAAAGAAGTTATTCGTAACGAGCAAAAGGATCAAGTTTATCTAACATTAGATTTCAAAAAGACAGATAAGCATGGCAATCCTGACCTGACTGTACAATATCCTGAATATGGTTTTAAACTATCGGATGTGGCAAGTAGATTCAATTTCGCGGGGCCACTTGCAGATCGCGAATCAAATGAATGGCAGGCTTTTGCAAAGGGCGATCTAGTAGAGGGTAGGATTATGGGTGCTGATGGGAAAGAACGCGAAATACTTGCATCATACAATGCGATGTATAAAAACATTACATTGTATGATTCTGCACAGGTTATGATCAAAAGGGAAGAGCTTGTCGAAAAGCAGTATGTAAAGATTAACCAAAATATGACTGAGAGCAATTCCAAGCAGGAAGTAAAAAAAAATGAGCTATCGGACGATAATAAAACTCAGAGACAACGGAAAAACCTGAAAGTGTAATGTTCACTACCGAGGAAATATTGCAAATGTTTGCAAGTAGAATGAAAGATAGCATGGTCGCTGGGCCCGCGCACGTGGCCATGTTTCTTTCTTTTGTACAGTTGTACCAGCATCAACATGCACATCCCATCAAGATTTACCGACGTACCGTTATGGACGCTTGTAAAATAAAGGGTAAAACAACCTTCTATAAAGTATTGTCCGAATTAAAAGCAATAGGGCTGATAGATTATGAAGCGTCCAAAAATCCAATGCAGGGAACACTTATTTATTTCCGCGTTAAAAAAGATAAGATATAAATATAGAGCAAACAGAGGCAATGGGGGTTGTTAAGTCATTGTATGAAATAATGTTGGGACAACCGGACAAAATCGAAAGGATAAGCAAGAAAAATCGCAAAGGACTGCATTAATTGAATTTGCTGGCTGTCAATTTTTAATCATTATAAAAAGTCATAGGTGATGAAATGGTTTTGTGTGCTAGAAAATGACAGGTATATTCTGTATAAGGTTCCCAGTCGTCAAATGGAAGCGTTCAAGAAGGAATATGAAAATCCAATTGCCAAAGGCGACAATTTGCAGGATATAATTAAAGATTTGCAAGTTGCTCTTGAAGAAAAAAAAGACTTGTCTGTTGAGTTGTATGAAGAAAAAAAACTTGCAGAACGAGTGCAGGTTGAAAAACGGGAAGGGTTAAGGCATAAAATGTAATTTGCTTATATACGTGTTTAATGTTTCTAAAAAAGCCTCAGATAATTATCTGAGGCTTTTTTATTCAATACCGGAATTAATCATTTGTTCTGGCCAATTAATTCCTGTATTTCCTCTGTAAGAAAATACACCCTTGATCTTATCTTTATTTTGCGCAATTTCCCATGATTGCACCAGTCATGGATGGTTTGATGGGATACCCTGAACATTTTTTTGACCTCTTCAATTTTCAAAAGAGGTTGTTGTACAAAGCCTGGTGATTGTTCAGTAACAGGCTGTATATTTAATGCCTGTAGTTCCTCCCTGATGATTAACCTGACCTGATGCCAGAAATTATCCAATTCGACAGGTATAAGCACCGGGGTAGCCCGTGATTTTATTTCACCCTTCACATTCTCATTCATACCAAAATAATTACACGGTTAAAAAACACATGTAAATGTAAATAGAGTAATGTTCGCGATACAGTATTAACTATACCGGAATATGGACATGAGAAATGTTTATCAATTTATTAGGATAGACTGTCTTTATTCAATAGAGAGAGCAAATCCAAGTTTTTTAATTAAACATTGCAGGTGTTTTTCCCTCTGAAACCAGCATAGCATCCTTTTTCATCAGATCGGCTTTCGGTGAAGGAATTTTTGTTGGCATTTGTAAAATTATATCTGCTGCTGCTTTTGCTGCTACCATATTATGATCAATCACATAGATTATCATTATTTTATAATGCGGTTCAATTCTAATTGGGATAATTAAACTAGCCTGACGATAATTTATGATAGCACTATCTTTTTTTTCTTCAGAAAAAAGCCTGTCACCGTTCATCATATAATAGGTATATTGATTCATATACTGTTTGTAGTTATTTAGGGCATTTCCAGCAAGAACAAAATCCTTTTGTGCCAGTAAAACTGTTATGTAATTATCAAGGAAGTAACTATCATTTTTTAAGTATGGCAAACACTGGTCAAGAATTAGACGCCGTTCTGGCAATGGAGTGAAAGTAGCCATTTGCCACAGGCTTATATGTTTCTGTCTTTTTAGATGAATATACACAAAGCCTCCAAAAATAAATATGATGCAAACAATTGCGAATTGTTTATACCTGATATTCTTAAATAAATAGGTTAAGATAATTAGCTCGGTTATGATAAAAAAGGAAAGTGTATAATATTGGTGCAATGGAAATGATACTAAACAGAACACTAAAATAACAAGGTTGCTAATAACCATACCTTTATAAATACCAGTAACACTTCTCAGCAATTTAATATTTATGAATGCAAGGACAGTTAGTAATATCACTGCACTTACCCCCCATTCAATATACAACTGGAGCCATTCATTATATGCAAACATAGGGCTATCAGCTACAAAATATGCCTTACTATATGAGGTATGTGTGGCAAAATAATTAGCCTGCCAATCAGCGTATGTTGATGGAAACATATAGGCGCCTTTGCCGGATAACGGGATTTTGCCAATATTGCAAATTATATTATACCAAATGAATAATCGGCCAAAGCATGAATCAATATTAATCAGGGCTAGTACTACAATCAGCAAGGCAACGATTACAAAAAATTTCCTATCAAATTTCAAGTTCAACCATACGCCGGTCACAACAATGATTGCACCAATAGCAGTTCTGCTATGAAAGATTAGTGCAAGAGTAATAAATAAGAGGAAAAAGGGCAGTATTGCCAGTTTTCTTGTTGGTGGCAGTAGAAAGATAAGTATAGGATAAAAGCCTGCAATTAAGCAGGCTTTTGTCGTTGAAAAAAGTAGATTTGTCATGTTGCTAGAGACTGGCTAATGCCCATAAGAAGTAATCCTTATATTCAGGTTGCTTTCGCGTGGCCTCCTTTAATATGTTTGCCAATTCGATTTCTGAAATATTCTTGTGTTCCAATTTAAAACCACCGAAATCAATTAACGTAGCGGAGCTTCCTGAACTGTATTTTTTTTGGAAGGACATCATTTTCGCTTCGCCATCTTTAAATGGCTGAAAAAAATGATCGGCATCCTTATGTAGAGATCTGAGAGTAATTTTGTGTTCATTGAATCCTTCTAACGGGCGTATGGCTGTTTCATGAAAAAATGGAACCATATTGTCCACAGGAGCAATAACAATTTTTTGTGGTAAGGCTGTCTTTGGCAAGACGATTGCCTTCTTAAATCTTGCCTGATCTAAAGAACCTTCGAATTTGGTTTGTTGAACATGCTGCACTCCATCTAAATAGATAAAAGCTGCAGGGATAGTATCCTTGTTTTTATCAAGAATGGTAAACTCTAGCCTGACACTATCAAACCCTGGTAGATTAGATGCATTATATGAAACCTGCACTTCTGGCAAGGATTTTACCGGGCACACAGCATACTGCATTCCTAATACATTATCTCCCTTCATATACCATTTGCCCTTGGCAACATGTGTTACGATAGAATCCTTTGCAATCCCAATTAACACAAACGTAGAATCCTTTTTTAAAGAATAATATCCCCAGTCAGGATGTTCTGAATCCAAATGATACCCCATGTATACTCCAGCTTGAACCCGGGTGGTATTTTTCTGTGCTGTTACAAGGCTACAGCAAGATAATAGGAGAAGAAAAACGATTGATAATTTCTTTGACATTGAAATAAGATTTGTTTTTTCCATTAACATCTTTTGTATTTTACCCAAGCCTTATCCGTTAGATTTGCATTAGCTTTCTTCCGGTCTAATTTGGGTCGCATCCTTTACCCTTTGCCTGCGCCTGATTCGTTTGATTTACGCTGGTTTTCTTCGGGTCTAATTCTGCATCTAACGCTTTTTGTATCCTATCCCGATCCGTTTGTGACAAGTTTGTGAAAAGTGTAGTTGCTGTCAAACCCGTCCATGCTATGTCTTTACAGTCTTGCATAGTAACTTCTATACCTCTGGACGAGGCAAACGTTTGCAAGGCAGAGGCAATGCTTCCGATGAAGTGATCAGCCATTAAATCATGCTGAACGGATGTGTTAATTGTTGCGTTGTTAAGCGTAAAGCCGTAGTTTTTTTCCAGCTCTTCTTTTAATTGCGTGTTATTGGCGGCAACAGCTTCACCATACCATGCGTTTAATTGAGCATGCAAGGCTTCATGTATCAATGTTGCCGCTGTAGATAAATCTGTTCGACTGTTATAGACACTGTTCAAGGTTATGAGGAAATTAGAATAATCACCACCCCCGTAGGTAGTTCTGCCTCTCCCGTTGGGACCCAGATCGCCTTCTTTGATTGTTATCGTAAAATTTGCATTACTGCTAAATGTTGTATTTACAATATCGGGAAGACTTTGAGAAATAGATTGTAAAGTACCTAACACACTGGCAACGCATGGGTCGTTCGTACTGTCCTTTATATTTTTGTTTTCCAACGAACTAAATAAATACCCTAAATAGGCATTTAACATGTTCTGTAACATTTCGTCAGTATAATACTCATTTAGATCAATAGGATTGCAATTGGTATATTCACACGGGTTATAATGATAATTATAATCTGTTTCGAAAGGAACTATATTAATCTGATAATAATTATTATCAGCTCTGTGAATATATGCTATCACTGTTACAGGATCAAGAATACGACCGGATTGCTTTAGTCTTGCCGTTGTGTTTACTGAATCAATGGGTACAATCTTAAGGTCAGCACCTGATACGGCAACACCTTGTTTGTACTTTGTGCCATAAGAGAAACCTCTTTCCAGGTCCCATCTGGCAACATATCCCGAAAATGTTTTCAAGGCTATTTTTCTATTATACACGGTATAATCCAGGTCCGGTAATATTTCCTGCACTTCTGTATAAAAGGACTTGCCATTTTTCCAGGGATACAAGTATAAGAATCTAATGCCGTGGTATCCAGGTCTGGCGTTACGTTCTACGATGGGAACTGCAATAGCCTGATTTTTGTTAGAAAGCGTCACGATTTCCGCTTTGTTCCATAAGTAGTTCACTTGCTTGAACTGTTCTTGGAATTTCGCAGTGGACTCCAATTGTGTAAACCAGTTTTGTGCTTTCTCTATTAGATTTTGTTCGTGGTTGTTCACTACATCTACCTGCCTGCGACATGATAGCGAATAGATAAGAGCTACAGCAATCACTGAGAATAAAAGCATTCTTTTCTTCATAAAGGTTTGGGCTTGTTTTTAATTTTTATAAGGTTATAATGGTTGATAAATAACTAAGGGATTGCAAGCATATCTGTACTACGGATCAAGGGAAATCCGTTCCTATTTAGGTTAAAAAGCATACTTAGCAGGATTTAATTAATATCACATCTAAAATAGGGCAAAATCAACTACTGGTAACCGTGTTTTTTCACTTTCATCGTTAAATAATCCATAATTGGCAATTATGATAATTTGTCCATGCTAGTTAAAATTCCGGAATTTTTTCCCAATTCTAATGGTACATTATACAGGACACCATGCTTTTTAGGCAATTCACCGGTTATAATTGAAGTATGAGAGAGGTTGGATACATTTAGAAAGATGCCTTGTATAAAAGGCGCTGCGTATTATTCTTTTTATCCGTTCAACTGTTTTTAAAGTATCCTGGAATAAAAAATTGCTTTTATTCTCGCACCCCAAACTTATGTTATAGTACACTTAGTCTCTAATTGGCGCTTAAGGAAATGCGCATGAAGTTCAATGGAATAGTAAATCACGAAAATTCACAAAAAAGGGGTTACGAAGGAAATACAAGTTTGCCTCAACATTTCACATTAGCCCCAATACTCAATCGTCATCAATCCCTCGTCCATCGCAAAAGTCACAACCATTAACATAGCTGCTTAGCAATTCGCCACCTCCAATTTCTCCTTCGCTGCACCAATCGCAATATGCAACATGATCTTCATAGTACAGACAAATTACACAAACGTGAACCTTATCAAGTTTAACGACTGAATTAAGTCCTTGACAATTCGCACAGTTAACAACGTCATCGCCACCATCAAATGGGTCAACAATTGGTCCACCGAGCATCCTCTTCATGTCTTCGATGGAAAATTCAACTTCACAATGAGGACAAGAAATCTGCTCATTCTCCAGTTCATAATATTCAAACTTCTTATTACACTCTTCGCAATTTGCTATCGCTATGGTATCTCGATGGCTGCAAACTTTACACTCTATTTCTAAAATCGTGTCTACAATGTTTTCTGCTATTGCGGACTTATAATTACAACTTCTACAAATTTTCACCACAGCCCCATTATCAACTAAAGCTTTTATTTCTGGTTTCAATATGTCAAAAGAGGCATTTAAGAACTTTGAATTCTTTTTTAACGTTCCATCCAATTTATTTATTCTTTGATGGTGTCCTTCAAAAATTTCGCCCCAGGCATCAAAAAGCTTCTTTAAAAAAAACCATCCTCTATATTGTTCTGCAACAATTTTTCCTGTGGCAACTGGATCACTACTGCCTTCATGGAAAAAATGTACCATTTTATTGCGATGATTAGCCATTAAATCAAAGCAATTCTTGGCATCATCACTAATGGTTTCGCCCAACGACTTTCTTATCCTTGGAATCAAATCTTTAAAATTAATTGATTTAAACTCACCGCTTTCAAACTTCCTTTTGTCAGGTTCACCATCAACAATTAAAGACCAATGTTCTTTTAGCAATCTAGCTTTCAAAATCAGTTCGATACCAGTGCAAAAAAATATAACAGCATTTTGATGATTTGTAGCATCTACAGCTGCCTTTTCAAGAAAGTCAAATGCGTTATTAACTAGGTCATTAAAGAAATCCTTTTCCTTTTTTGCCATAAGAGATTTTGTTGACTGATTACCCAATATACACTTTTTAAAGCGGGTTTCGAGCCCGCATCATAAGAATCAATATAACTAAAACTCAATGAAAAATCCGACGCGTCTATATACAAACATTTCTTATTGGCTTAATGTGCCTAATCCAAAATAGAGGAATACTTTAGATATGTTGATAGTCTCTGAAATGAAATAGAATCTACAAAGAGGTCTTGAAATGGAAAAAAATTGAGGACGTTTATTTACATGATTTAGTTTCCTGTTTTGGGGTGAGAATCCTTTAAGGGTTTTGGCTCATATTTAATAAGTAGGGTATCGTGATCAATTCCAAAAAATGCGTTATATCCAGGACTATCTACTATATATTTAGTTTGACTGGTCATATTATTGAGATTATTATGCTTTTTTTCATTTTGGCATCCACAAAAAAGTATGGCCATTGTTACTGCTATTCTTAAAATCATAGATTAAGCTTTAAAATGTCAATATTGGAGAAAGTTGATGTAATCTACCCCTAATTAGGATGGTCGGGTTAAAATGTTTTACTGGTTGATATTTATCAAGCTTCACTCTTGCATTTTCACCTATAATATAACAATAAAAATGCCCCAATAATTAGTGTGTAAAAGGTAGAGAGTGGGAAAATCTGTTTGAGCGTATAAATTTCAATTTTTGTACCTTTATATCAACCACCATCAAGTAGTGTAAGGCTGAAGAAACCTGGCTAAGGATAGATAAAAATAGTTTGCAGGTAGAATAAAAAGTAGACTAAAAAACAAGAAACCCGCGACTGGCGCGGGTTTACAGAGAAATCTTGCGGACCGGACGGGACTCGAACCCGCGACCTCCGCCGTGACAGGGCGGCATTCTAACCAACTGAACTACCGATCC